>Ga0209207_1000024_pt1 | contig 184268 bp, 161 predicted proteins | sample SaghotsprinmetaG_FD_184140 | JGI IMG/M metagenome (GOLD analysis project Ga0209207, IMG submission 184140) | Hot spring microbial communities from South Africa to study Microbial Dark Matter (Phase II) - Sagole hot spring metaG (SPAdes) (version 3) | ecosystem: Environmental > Aquatic >... | reverse complement strand
GCCTGTCGTCGTTGCGAGGCGGCCATTTTAGTCAGTTTTTATTTCGTGTCAAGCGTCTTTTTATCGACATTTTCAACTTATTTCAAACTCACCCGGCTTGCTGCTTTCGCACCACCCCGTCGGCATGAGGCGCATTATAGAGACTTTCAGAGCAGTGGCAAGCGCAAATTTAAGAAAACTTATGTTTTTGAGTGCGACAGCTTCTTTTTCAGTCGAAAGGTGCTTTTTTCCAACAATTGTCGCATACTTTCCACACAGCACAGGAGATTTATATGCCAGTACGTAGTTATAAAGGTATCAGCCCCAACCTGGCGCAAGGGGTATATATAGATGAAAGTGCCGTTGTCGTTGGTGATATCAGCTTAGGAACTGACGTCAGTATCTGGCCATTAGTGGCGGCAAGGGGTGATGTCAACAAGATCCGCATAGGCGCGCGCAGCAATATTCAGGACGGTACTGTATTGCATGTATCCAGACCCAGCGGGAAAAACCCGGCAGGCTCGCCATTGATTATTGGTGAAGACGTGACAGTGGGTCATAAATGTATGTTACACGGCTGTAGGCTCGGCAATCGTATTTTGGTAGGCATGGGTGCCATAGTGATGGACGACGCTATAGTAGAAGATGATGTGATCATTGGCGCCGGCAGTTTAGTGCCGCCAGGGAAAAAACTGCAGTCCGGTTATTTATATGTAGGCAGTCCGGTAAAACAAGCCAGGGCACTGAATGAGGCCGAACGTGCATTTTTAGCCGTATCAGCCGCCAATTATGTGGTACTGAAAAACGACTATCTGGCTGAAGGCTGATGCACAAAGCTGTCACAGGCCGCCTCTATATAAAGCTACTTATATAGAGGCGCAACTATTCAGCCGGCCGTTGAAGAAATGGCAGGCTTCAGCCAGCGCCATGCAAGTGAATAATGCCGTCATCACCAATAGCACCAGTTTTTACTGCTTCTTCTATTTGTTCTTCCCAGAAAAAACAGTCTTCTTTTACCTGACACAGCCAGGCATCATGCTGCCAGCCAGCCGGCATCAGGATCAACACCTGCAATCGAAGCCCGCCCTGCAATACAGAACAAGACACCGCCTGATGCATGGCATCAAAATGATAGTCGTCGTTAAAGATAAGCTGCTGATTCATGTTTTCACCAATGCGGTCAGTTGTTCCAGCACAGGTTCAAGTTCAGGTTTGACGCCCCGCCAGATAGCAAAACTTTCAGCAGCCTGCGCCACCAGCATCCCTAAGCCATCGGCACACAGCTCTACGCCTTGCTGCTGACACCAGCTTAAAAATGCTGTGGGCTCTTTGCCATAGAGCATATCGTAGGCGAGCTCACAAGATTTCAGGTGACTGGCGCTGATGTCAGGTCGCTGCTGGCTTAAACCGGATGAAGTTGCATTAATAACCAATAACCATGGCTGCTGTGGAATATCAGCAAAACCCGAAGCAGTGACCCGGCTATCAAATAAGGCTGCTATTGCCTGTGCTTTTTCCGGGGTGCGATTGGCAATATGAATATGCCCAACACCGGCCGCCAGCAAAGGCCCAACGACACCACGACTGGCGCCGCCTGCTCCTAACAACAACAGCTGCGCCGCACCAAGCTTAACACCAAGCCGAGTTAAGTCGGCCACCAGACCCAGACCATCCGTGTTGTCACCACACAAGATGCCCTGATCATCTAGATAAAGTGTATTCACAGCACCTGCCTGTTTTGCCCTGTCACTGAGCTTTGCGGCAAGGGCAAAAGCAACCTCTTTAAAAGGTACCGTGACATTAGCGCCGCGCCCGCCAGCAGCCACAAACTGCTGCCAGCTGTCGGCAAAGCCATCGACCGGTGCTAGAATGGCGTCGTAACTCAGCTGTTGCGCCGTTTGTTCGGCAAAACAGCGATGGATTAAGGGCGATTTTGAATGCCCTACCGGATTTCCAAATACAGCGTAACGGTCCACACTACCACCATGATAAAGTTGCTGAAAAAGATGTTTAAAACCGACGATAACAAGAGCCACCCGACACCACAAGTCACGCCTTATCAATTAATTGGCGGTGAAGCAGCCACCCGGAAGCTGGCCAATCGTTTTTACGACATTATGGCCACAGCGCCTGAAGCAGCAGAATTGTATGCTATTCATCCTTTGCCATTGGATCTGATCCGGCAGAAGTTTTTTGAGTTTTTATCCGGCTGGCTGGGCGGTCCAGGCTTATTTGAAGAAAAATATGGTCATCCACGCTTACGTGCCCGTCATATGCCGTTCCCGGTCAGCCCACAATTACGCGATCAGTGGGTGTTTTGTATGAATAAAGCACTGGAAGAAGTGGTACAGGACAAAATGTTGCGGATGGGATTAAGCGAAGCGCTGGGACAACTGGCCAGCCATATGATTAACCGCGATAACTAAGTTCGGCTTTTCACACTAATGAACAAGGGGCCAACTGGCCCCTTGTTTTTTGGCTTATCAACACACTCAGTTTGAACGTTGTGGTAAAGCACGCTGCAAAATCTGCTGCAAGAATGCACCAAACTGATGGCCATGATGTTCCAGCATTTTCGGGAACATCGATATAGAGGTCATGCCGGGGAAGGTATTAATTTCGTTCAGCAAAATCTCGCCATCTTCGGTCAGGAAAAAATCCACCCGAGACAAATGCCTTAATTTCAGCTGCCGGAAGGCTTTTAATGCCAGCTGCTGCATAGTCGCAATCTGAGTTTCGGTCAAACCAGCAGGTTCCAGACTGGTGGTGGTGTGACTGGCGTTGCTGTATTTTTCTTCATAAGAATAAAACCTGTCCTGCGGTACACAAATTTCACCGGGACGGGTGGCAATCAGCTCGTCACCATATTGATAAACCGCCACTTCCAGTTCACGTGGTTTTAATGCCTTTTCAATCAACACTTGCTCAGAATAACCAAAAGCGTCGTGAATAGCCTGCATCAGCTCAGCTTCGGTGCTGGCTGAATAACACCCCACTGAAGAGCCCTGGCTGGCCGCCTTCACAAACACCTTGCCCCAATTTTTCAGCGCTTGTTGGGCTTGTTGCAGGCTGTCTGCTGCTGCATCTGTTAAAAACAAATAAGGGGTATTCGGAATGCCCACAGCCGACAACCATAATTTGGTGCTGATTTTATTAAAACACAAAGTGCTGGCTTCAGGGCCACAGCCTAAATAAGGTAAACCGGCCAGCTCCAGCATCGACTGCAGATCACCGGTTTCCCCCGGATAGCCATGAATACAAGGCACCACATAATCAACTGCAAAGCTGTTGTCACCCACCAATAACTGGCGGTTTAAGCCTAAACTGCATTCGGTACCATCCGCAGTCAGCCAACGGTCTTTGTGCATCTCCACCCGGGTCACGCTCACACCAGGCAATGCCGCTAATTGTTGTTCAAGAAAATTGGCGCTGCGCAGCGACACTTCGTGTTCAGCACTGCCACCACCACACAACAACAATACATGGATATTTTTCATCTTTTATTTTCCTAAGATACAACCAGCCCACACCAAACAGACCCGCAAAAAGGTTATCCGTTCAGGCCAAGCCAATCTTGTGGTGTTAAATAACGTTGATATAACAGTGCTTCCGGCGAACCCGCTGCCGGCTGATAACCATATTCCCAGCGCACTAAAGGTGGCATCGACATTAAAATAGACTCAGTACGGCCGCCACTTTGCAGTCCAAACAGGGTGCCACGGTCAAACACCAGATTAAATTCAACATAACGACCGCGGCGATACAGCTGGAACTGCCGCTCGTGCTCGCCATAAGGGATGTTTTTGCGTGCTTCAACAATTGGCAGATAAGCCTGGCAAAAACCTTCACCGACACTTTGCATAAAAGCAAAACTACGGGCAAAACCCCATTCGTTGAGATCATCAAAAAACAAGCCGCCCACGCCGCGGGTTTCCTGCCGGTGTTTTAAATAAAAATATTCGTCACACCACTTTTTATATTGGGCATACACTTCTGCGCCAAAAGGGTCACAACAGTTTTTCGCCACCTGATGCCAGTGCACTACATCTGCCTCTACCGGATAAAAAGGCGTCAGATCAAAACCACCGCCAAACCACCAGACCGGCGCTTCACCTTCTTTTTCAGCGATAAAAAAACGCACATTAGCGTGACTGGTTGGCACATGCGGATTATTCGGGTGGATCACCAATGAAACACCCATGGCTTCAAAACCACGACCGGCCAATTCTGGCCTGTGGGCCGTGGCTGAGCCCGGCATTTTATCACCAAACACATGGGAAAAATTCACACCGGCCTGTTCAAATACAGCGCCGTGCGTTAATACCCTGCTACGGCCACCACCACCTTCAGCACGCTGCCAGCTGTCTTCAACAAACTGTGCTTTGCCGTCTGCTGCTGTTAAGGCTGCGCAAATCTGATCTTGCAGCGCCAATAAAAATGCTTTGACCTTGGCTTTATCAACCTGCTGTATTGCTGCTTGCATCCTTTACTCCTATGCTGCTGGCTGCTGTTTAGCCAGCACGAAAAATATGACCGGTCTGAACATCACGAATTTCACTTGGGTTTAACCGGCCACCTGTTGGCGCATCAATAATCACCGCCAGTTTTTCGCCTAACTGTGCCTGCACATCGGCTGCGCTTCGACAGGCGGGCTGGCCCGATAGATTGGCGCTGGTGGAGGTAATGGGTTTGCCATAAGCCCGGCATAATTGCTGCACTAAAGGGTGATCTGACACCCGGATAGCAATAGTGCTGAATTGTCCGGTTAACCAGTCACTCAAACCAGCACGGGCGGGCACCACCCAGGTCACAGGACCTGGCCAGCTCGCCAGCATCCGTTGTTTTTGTTCGGCATTGATGGCGCTCTCATCAATATAGGGTTGTAACTGGGCATAATCTGCCGCTATTAAAATCAGGCCTTTGCTTTTTTCCCTTTGTTTGATTTGCAATAACAAGGCAATAGCCTGCTGATTGTCGGGGTCACAACCCACACCAAACACGGCTTCGGTTGGATACCCAATTGTTTTGCCTTCAGCTAAGGCATTGACAGCATTTAATATTTCAGTCTGATTCATCGTCTTTTCTATCTTTAAACAACGCAATGAAGCGTACAAATGTTTTCCTGCCACCGGCCAGATGGCTATAATAGCCGCCTATTATGCCAGCAGCTGGCGGTTTTGAGGAAACAGCAATGAAAGTCGGTATCATTATGGGTTCAAAATCTGATTGGCCCACCATGAAAAATGCAGCAGACATGTTAGACAAATTTGGTATCAGTTATGAGACCACTGTTGTTTCTGCCCACAGAACCCCACATTTACTGGCTGAATATGCCGGCAACGCCGCCAGCCGCGGTTTAAAAGTGATAATTGCCGGTGCCGGTGGTGCAGCCCACTTACCAGGTATGGCTGCCGCTTTTACCAGTTTGCCGGTACTGGGCGTGCCGGTGCAATCCAAAGCACTGAAAGGCCTCGATTCTTTGTTGTCTATAGTGCAGATGCCAAAAGGTGTTGCCGTTGGTACTCTGGCCATTGGTGATGCAGGAGCCGCCAACGCAGGCTTATTAGCAGCACAAATTCTGGCCACGTCAGATGCCGCTTTAATGACAAAAATCGATACATTCCGTCAGGAACAAACCGACTCGGTGCTGAGCCAGCCTAACCCTGCAGAGGATGCAGAATGAAAAAAGTTCTGGTGATGGGCGCAGGGCAACTGGCCCGGATGATGGCTTTGGCCGGCGCTCCGCTGAATATTCAGGTGCTGGCTTATGATGTAAACACAGACACAGTGCTACACCCGGTCACTCAACAAAAGTTTGCACTGACCCTGGCACAAGCTGTGGCTGATGCTGATGTGGTCAGTTCTGAATTTGAACATATTCCTTATCCGGTGCAGGACGTGTGTGAAGCCAGCGGTAAGTTTTTGCCAAACAGCACTGCTATTAAAGCTGGTGGCGACCGCCGTCAGGAAAAACAGCTGCTGGATGCGGCTGGCGTGGCCAATGCCGGTTATCGGATTGTCAGCACTGAAGCTGAATTTCATGCCGCTATTGCTGCTTTAGGTTTGCCGCTGGTACTAAAAAGTGCGTTGGCAGGTTACGACGGCAAAGGCCAGTGGCGGTTAAAACAAGCGGAAGATGCTGCAGCCGTGTGGGCTGATATCGAAAGTTTTATGCAGGGTGCCAATCACACTCTGCCGCAAGCCATAGTGGCCGAGCAGTTTGTGCGCTTTGACCGCGAAGTCAGTTTAGTGGGAGCCCGCAACGCCAAAGGCGAAACTGTGGTCTATCCGCTGACTGAAAATCACCATGTCAACGGTGTGCTGGCCGTGTCTCTGGCGCTGCCAGGTGAGCAGCAGTTACAACAGCAAGCCAAACAAATGTTTGATGCTGTTGCCGCCAAACTGGATTACGTTGGTGTATTAGCGCTGGAGTTTTTCCAGGTGGGCGACCGGCTGCTGGTCAACGAAATTGCACCCCGCGTGCATAACTCTGGCCACTGGACCCAACAAGGCAGCGACACCTGCCAGTTTGAAAACCATCTGCGTGCTGTTTGTGGTTTACCGCTGGGCAGCACCGCTTTAGTGCGCCCTACTTTGATGGTGAATATTCTGGGCGAAGATGTGGTAGACCCGGCCGTATTAGCGCTGCCGTCCTGCCATCTGCATTGGTACGGCAAAGCTAAAAGAGCTGGCCGCAAAATGGGCCATATTAATTTGTCTGGCGAAACAGTGGCAGAACTGGCTGAACGTTTTGTGGCGCTGAGCAGGTTACTGCCAGAGCTGAGTTTCCCTGAAGTGGCTGATATGGCAGCTAAGCTGGCAGAAAGAGTGTAACTTTGCTTTTTCCACGCACAAATTAGCAAAAGGCCCGCACAGGGCCTTTTTTATGTCGGGCTGTTGCTCACCTGCTTTATTCTGCCTGCGGCAACTGGCACTTTTTACTGGCGCAAATCAGTTTAACACCTGAAGCTGTGTTTTTTTCCGCCAACAAGTGAAAACCACAATGGCGGCAAGTGCCGGCCACAGGTTTAAAATTCAGCACAAAGTCACAGGCCGGGTACTGATCACAACCATAAAAGGTTTTGCCATATTTGCTGGTACGCTCCAGTAACTTGCCTTTGTGACAGAGTGGACAAGTCACATCAGCCACTGCTGGGGCTTCTTCATGCACAATAAAATGACAAGACGGAAAGTTACTGCAACCGATAAACATGCCATAACGGCCATTTTTTACTGCCAGTGGCGAACCACAACTGGGGCAAGGCGTATCCGCCAGCAGCTTGACTACTGTGCTTTCATGCGGGTGTAAATTCTGAATATAACTGCAGTTTGGGTAATTGCTGCAGCCTAAAAAAGGGCCATGTTTGCCCGACTTCATCACCAGCTCGTGCTGACATAAAGGGCAAATTTGTTTGTGCTCAGGAATGGCAAATAATGGCGCTTCAGACATCAGTGATAACCGACTAACAGAATAAATGGATTATCGCATAGTCCGAGGCAGCTGTAGCAACAAATCAATAAGGCCGAATGCACAACTCTGTGCTGCCGGAACCTAAGGGCAGGTTAGAAAAAAGGCCGCTAATGCAGCGGCCCTGTGGGTTCTTCAAAAATTAAATCTTCCATCTGGGCATAAGCGGTTTCGTGACCCGGTGCGTTAAACAACACCATCAATACCACCCATTTTAAATCTTCCAGATTCACTTCTTTACTGTCTAAATCCATCACCCTGTCCAACACCATCTCGCGGGTTGGCAAGTCCAGCACGTTTATTTGTTCGAGGAACAGCAGGAATCCGCGGCACTCCGCATCCAGCTTACGTTGCTCATCAGCAGTAAAAATACGCACCGCTGTTGAATTGGTTTTGGTTAAGTAAGGTTTGACATGGCTTTCCTGCAGTTTGGACAGATTTTCCAGCCAACGCAGGGCTTTAAAAATATCATCATCATGGAAACCAGCTTTGACCAGCTCGCGGGTCAGATCAGCCTGATTAACATAAATTTCTGATTCATTATGGATATAGTTTTCGAACAGGTAGACGAGGATATCAAACATAATCAGGCCCTCCTCACTCGAATGTAGCCACCAGGTACTACAGCCACTTCACCGGACAATTCCAGCTCCAGCAGCATAATGGTTACGTCAGCGATCGGCATCCCAGCACGTGATGCGATCACATCTATTGCCGTCGCCTCATCTCCTACGTTAGCCAACAAGCTGTGTTCGAACAAGCCTTGCTGACAATTATTTTTACGTAGTATTTGTTTAGACGGTTTTGCTGGCAGAAAAATCGCTAACTCTTCGATAATATCGGCCACAGAACGGGCTAATTTAGCACCCTGCAAAATTAATTGATGGCAACCTGCCGCCAGCGGATTGTATATAGAACCTGGCACCGCAAACACTTCCCTGCTGTATTCAGCGGCGTAATTGGCACTGATCAGTGAACCACTTTTTTCCGCCGCTTCTACCACCAGGGTGCCCAGACTCAGCCCCACCACAATACGGTTTCTCAGCGGAAAAAACATAGTGCGGGGCGCTTCATCCGGCAGATATTCGGACACCAGCGCGCCACTTTCCCGCACCTGCGCAGTGAGTTTGGTGTGTTGTTTCGGATAAATATGCAACAAGCCGTTACCCAGCACAGCGATAGTGGTGCCATTCGCCGACAACGCGCCCTGATGAGCACAACCATCGATGCCCCGCGCCAGGCCACTGACAATACTCAAACCTGCCCGGCACAGTTCAGCGGCAAAATCAAAAGCAATCTGCCGGCCCGTTGGTGTAGGTTCTCTGCTGCCCACTATGGCAACAGCGGGTTTATTCAATACATCGGGCTGACCTTCCACAAACAAAGCCAGTGGTGGCTGTTTAATTTGTTTTAATAAGGGCGGATAACGGGAGTCAAGGCAGGAAATAAAATGGCGGTCCGGGCTTTGCTCAAGCCAACGCAGCGTGTTGTCGATGCGCTGGTGCTGGGGGGCCAGTAACATCTGGCTTTGCAGTTCGGTTAAGCCGTAACTTTGTAATTGCGCCGGACTGGCGCTGAAGAATTCTGAAAATGGTATCGACTGGATCAGGCGCTGGTACCTTGGCAAGTCCATGCCCGGTACCGACGCCAGAGCCAGCCATTGGCGCTGATCATCCATGATCCCCCCATTGGCTGTATCGCCGCGTTAAATATCGCCTATTAAATCTCCAACCCTGATTGGCTGACGGGTGCCTGTGACAATGGCAAAACTGACGCGGTCTGACACTTTGAAAACCATCAGGTTACCGATTTTTTCCTTAGGCATTTGCAGCACTTCACCATCAATGCCACCTGTCAGTTTTTCATATTTACTGGCGTCCGTCAGATACACCGGGCCACGTTTGGTATCAACCACTGAAGGTGAATTCCGGTAGATTGAGAACATATGGCCAGGTGCAACGTCGTCAATCAAGCCTTTGTTCAGTACCACAATGTCCCACTTGGAAAATTCACGCAGATCTGAAGTAGTGTCGATAATCACACCTTCAATTGATTTTTCCGGTTTTTTCATCACAAAAAACGCCGGCAAGGACTGCCCTTCAGCAGCAGGTAACAGTTTGTCGCCTTGACGAATTTCCTGCTTAACATCAATTACCTGAACTGAAGCTGGTTCATTATTTTCTTTGCTGCCCGGACGGAAGACTTTAGCCGTGGCCACCAGAATGGTTTCGTAACCTAATAAATCTTCACTTTGTGGGTCGATATAAGCTTTACCTTTGCGGTAAATACCATAACTAGCACCCAATTCAAGTTCACCACGCACATAAAGCACGTGTTCTTTAATCGAGTTTTTAATCTGATCGTTGGCACCTAACACATAAGGCAGCTTGTTAATTTCGCTTTCACTCAGTGCCTGCTCGTAAGTCAGGAAAGGCCGGATCATCTTCAGTGGCAAGGTTGTCACTGCTTTAGTTGATTTCATCGTTTTGCGTTGTTGCGGCGACAGTTTTTTGTAACCCTCAGGCCGGCTCATCGCAGTTGTGTCTTCACTGGCCGTTACTTCAGGCTCAGCAACCGGCGCGCTGGTATCCGGAGAAATCTTCACCACTTTGCTGTCTTCATTGACTTCCAGCACAGGATTGCCGTCGGCGTCAAAAGATAAACTCAGCACATCACCGGGGTAAATCAGGTTCGGGTTATCAACCTGTGGGTTCAGTTTCCACAATTGTGGCCACAACCAGGGCTTGGACAAATACATGCCGGAGATGTCCCAGAGTGTGTCCCCTTCCTTCACAGTGTAATTTTTAGGCGCATCAGCCTTGAGCACCAATTCTTCCGCTGTTGATAAACTTGTATAACAAAGCAGCAAAGCGGCGAGTGAGGTTGTTATTGTTTTGAGCATGCCAGCTTCCTTGAGCCCGAACTTGTAGTAATTATTGCAGACTAAGCTGTTAATACAGCTGATTAATGGCTAAAATTAGACCATATCACAGATACTTAAACAAAGCATATTTTTGTAGGTGCCATGACAGTCTTAACCGTTTTACATTACCCAGACGATCGTTTACGTACAGTAGCCAAGCCTGTAGCAGAAATTACCCCTCAGATCCGGCAGTTGGTCGCTGACATGCTTGAAACCATGTACGATGAAAATGGTATAGGCTTAGCTGCGACACAAGTCAATGTACATCAGCGGGTTGTGGTGATTGATGTGTCCGAAAGCCGTGACCAGCCGCAAATTTTTATCAACCCGGAAATCACCAGCAAAAGTGGCGACACGACCTATGAAGAAGGTTGTTTGTCGGTACCACAAAGTTACGCTAATGTGGAGCGTGCTGCCGAAGTGACAGTCAAAGCGCAGAACCTGGAAGGTGAATGGTTTGAACTGAAGGCTGATGGTTTGTTGGCTATCTGCCTGCAACATGAACTGGACCACCTGCTCGGCAAACTTTTTATTGATTATCTGTCGCCGTTAAAACGCGACCGCATCAAGAAAAAGCTGGAAAAAGAAGCCCGTAACGCGGCTCGTTAAGCCATCACAGGAATTGCCGTGACTCCATTACGCATTATTTTTGCCGGTACACCGGATTTTGCCGCCCGCCATTTACAGGCTTTGCTGAATTCAGAACACCAAGTGGTTGCCGTTTATAGCCAGCCCGACCGCCCTGCCGGCCGCGGCCAGCAGCTACAAGCCAGCCCGGTCAAACAGCTGGCGCTGCAACACCATATTCCGGTGTATCAGCCCAAGTCTCTGAAAAAAACCAAAGCGCAGGCCGAACTTGCCGCCTTAAATGCCGATCTGATGGTGGTGGTGGCTTATGGTCTGATTTTACCTGCTGTGGTACTCAATACCCCCACACTGGGTTGTATTAATGTGCATGGTTCTTTGTTGCCACGCTGGCGTGGAGCTGCGCCTATTCAGCGCGCTTTGTGGGCGGGTGACGCCCAAACCGGCGTGACCATTATGCAAATGGATGAGGGCCTGGACACAGGCGCTATGCTCAGCACAGCGACACTGGCTATTGAGCCAACCGATACTTCCGCCAGCCTCTATGAAAAACTGGCTGAGATTGGCCCCAAAGCATTGCTGGATGCCCTGAAGGATTTGCCCGCGCTGCAACAAAAAGCCGTAACGCAGGACGATAGCCAAGCCAATTACGCTGAAAAACTCAGTAAAGAAGAAGCAAAACTTGATTTTGCCAAACCCGCAGCAGCGCTGGAGCGGGAAATTCGCGCTTTTAACCCATGGCCGGTCAGCTACCTGCAACTGGGCAACCAGCAATTAAAAATCTGGCAGGCCAGGGTTGAACCTCTGACCCAAACTGCCACGCCTGGCACAGTGCTGAAAGTGGACAAAAAAGGCATTGTGATTGCCACAGGCGAAGGTGCTTTAGTGCTTGAGCAATTGCAGCCGCCAGGTAAAAAAGCCATGGCAGTGGCCGATTTTATTAACGGCCGCGCCGACTGGTTTCCTGTTGGGCAAGTACTGGGTGTTTCAGCATGAGCGCCAACCTGCGAGCGGTAGCCGCCACTTGTTGTTATCAGGTGGTTGATCAGGGCAAATCTTTGTCTGATGTACTGCCCAAAGCTCAGCTGCAATTTGAGAACCCAGCCGATAAAGCTTTGTTGCAGGAGATTTGTTTTGGTGTGCTGCGCCATTTACCTTTGCTGGATTTTGTCTGCCAGCAGCTGATGGCTAAACCGCTGATCAAACAATTAAGGCCACTGCAGTTTTTAATTTATGTTGGCATATATCAGCTGAAGTTTTTACGTATTCCCGACCACGCCGCTGTGGGTGAAACCGTTGAAGCCGCCCGTTATTTAAAAGGTCAGTCCATGACCAAATTAATTAACGGTGTGCTGCGCTCGGTACAACGTAAAGCAGAGCTGTTTGATGTCAGTCAGGCACCTCTGCCAGTGCAAACCAATCACCCTTCCTGGCTGGTGAATTCACTGCAACAGGCTTACCCTCAGCAGTGGCAACAGGTGCTGGCTGCCAATCAGCAAAAAGCCCCGCTGTGGCTTCGCGTGAATGTGCAGCGCTGCAGCATTAAAGAATTTTGTCAGGCGTTAACAGCCGAAGGTATTGAGTTCAGCCAACCGGAACCCAGTTTGCCACAGGCTATTTTGCTGGCACAGGCCACAGATGTAGTACAGCTGCCCGGTTATCTGGATGGCTGGTTTGCCGTGCAGGATTTAGCCGCCCAATATGCCGCTGTGTTTCTGGCACCAGAAAACGGCGAACATATTCTGGATGCCTGTTGCGCCCCAGGGGGTAAAACCGGCCATATCCTGGAAATTGCGCCAAAGGCTCAGGTATTGGCGCTGGATAAAGACGCAAAACGGCTGGACAGAGTGCGTGACAACCTGGCGCGCCTTAGCCATCAGGCTGAGATCAAAGCTGCGGATGCCGCCACACCACGCCAATGGTGGGATGGCCAGCCCTTTGACCGTATTTTGCTGGACGTGCCCTGCTCGGCCACCGGCGTCATTCGCCGTCATCCGGATATCCGTTGGCTCAGAAAAGCCGCCGATATTGCAGCGCTTGCCACCTTACAACAACAAATTCTGATCCAGATCTGGCCTTTATTAAAACCGGGCGGCACGCTGTTATATGCCACCTGCAGTGTATTGCCGGCAGAAAACCAACTGCAAATCAGTCAGTTCCTGGCACATCACCCGGATGCCGAAGCTGTGGCTTTAGGCGCCGGTATCAACGACAGTCAAATGCAAATTCTGCCTGGCGAACAACAAGCCGACGGCTTCTTTTACGCCAAACTCAGCAAAAAGGCGAACGGATGAAAATTATCATTCTGGGTGCAGGTCAGGTTGGCGCCACTTTGGCGGAAAACCTGGTGGGTGAAGAAAACGACATTACTGTGGTCGACATTAACGCCGACAAACTCAGAGCTTTGCAAGATAAGCTGGATTTGCAGGTGGTGCATGGCCACAGCGCCCATCCGGATATCCTGAAAAAAGCCGGCGCTGAAGACGCAGATATGATTATTGCAGTGACCAACAGCGATGAAGTGAATATTGTCGCTTGCCAGGTGGCTTACAGTATTTTTAATACACCAACCAAAGTAGCGCGCATCCGCACCAACCAATACATCAAATACCGCGACCAGCTGTTTAACAAAGACGATATGCCGGTTGACCACTTTATTGCCCCTGAAACTCTGGTCACCGACTATATCCGCCGTTTAATCGACTACCCGGGTGCTTTGCAGGTGGTGGAGTTTGCCGGCGGCAAAGTGAGTTTAGTGGCGGTGAAAGCTTATTATGGTGGTTTGCTGGTAGGTCATGCGTTGTCTACCTTGCGTGAACATATGCCCCATATCGACGCCCGGGTAGCGGCGATATACCGCCGTGGCCATGCTATTAAGCCTATTGGCACCACTATTATTGAAGCCGACGACGAAGTGTTTTTTGTCGCGGCCACCAAACATATCCGCGCTGTGATGAGCGAACTGCAAAAGCTGGAAAACAGCTACAGACGCATTATGATCGCCGGCGGCGGCAACGTCGGTTTTGGTTTGGCCAAAGCTTTAGAAAAAACCCACAGCGTCAAGCTCATCGAACGCAGTAAAGAGCGCGCCGAGTATTTATCCAGCACCCTGGAAAACACTGTGGTATACGCCGGTGATGCGTCAGATCCCGAGTTATTGCAGGAAGAAAACATCGACCAGGTGGACGTGTTTTTAGCGGTCACCAACGACGATGAAGCCAATATTATGTCCGCTATGCTGGCCAAACGGATGGGCGCACAAAAAACCATGGTGCTGATTAAACGCGGCGCTTATGTCGATTTGCTGCAAGGTGGGGAAGTGGATATTGCAGTGTCGCCACAACAAGCCACTATTTCAGCCTTGTTAACCCACGTGCGCCGTGGCGACATTGTAAACGTCTATTCCCTGCGCCGTGGCGCCGCCGAAGCTATTGAAGCGATAGCACATGGGGATAAAACCACTTCCAAAGTGGTGGGCCAGGCCATTGGCAAAATTAAACTGCCGCCGGGCTGCACCATAGGCGCCATAGTGCGGGGTGACGAAGTGTTGATTGGCCACGACGCCACTGTGATTGAAACCGACGACCACGTAATTTTGTTTTTAGTAGATAAAAAGTTTATCGGTGAAGTGGAACGTTTGTTCCAGGTTAGCGCTATTTTTATCTAGTTGTTTTAAATAAGATTTAAACTTTAAATGCCGGATTAAACATTGGTTTATTCCGGCATTTTTGTTATTGCAGGTTATATAACAGCGCCTGAAACAGCGGCCTGATACAAAGCCGGCGTCAGGTAATAATGCACTTTAGTTTCGGTTTCACCGGCTGCATTTTGCACTTCCACCTGATGGGAAAAAACACCCCCAATTTTCTCGACGGCACGGCGCGAACGGATGTTGTCAGCGCCAATATGCAACCAGACTTTATCCACATGCAAAAAAGCATGTTGCAGCATCAGCTGCTTCATTTCGCCATTCACAACACCACCCCAGTGGCTGCGTGCTAAAAAGCTGTACCCTATCGCCAGTTCACGCTCTGCCAGATTGATATCGTAATAACGGCTGGAGCCAATGATTAGACCACTTTGGTTATCAACCACCTTAAAAGCGCTGCCGGAGGCTATGCCGCTATCGAAAAAACGCGCAAACACCTCCCGCTGGTAGCGGTTGGGTTCAGGGTGTTGTTGCCAAATTAAAGGGTCGCTGGCGGCAAAGTATAAGGCCTCAAAATCATCGGCTTGTAATGGCAGTAACGTGATCTGTTTGCCAGTTAACACAGGTTGTAATACAAAATCTGCCATTTTTTTACCCTTTGAACCGGCCCAAATGCCGTACATAACGCCCCTGCAACAAGCTTCTGGCAACAAAACTGCATCTTAGTTTTGGCCTGTAACTTATTGCTTAACAACCATTTTTTCGCATTGTAACCACTTTATAAGCTAAATGACCATTAACTGGTGGTTCTGCCGAACCAACAAAACAGAAACAGAGCCAACCAACTGAATTTAAATGATATTTTCTATGGCATTTAACTTGCCTCCCGCACCTGCCCCGATGGGCACCTTATCCGAAATATCATTCCAATAAACGGACAGATTGTATGAATATAATTTTTTTTAATACCCAACAACAACTGAGAAACGGCTGGTGGGTGCTGGTGTTTGTGGCCATTCTGGTTGTATCACAGCAGCTGTATAAACCCACTAAAAACTGGCTGGCCAGTCTTGGTGCCAGCAGCACTCAACTTGAACCGCTGGCATTGCTGTTTTTATTGCTGGTGAGCTGGTGTTGTTTATTGTTGCGCCGGCAGAAATTCAGTGACTTAGGTTTGCAGCTTAACAAAACCTGGTGGCAGCATTTGTTGCTCGGCACTGCCTCCGGTGTTGGCATGATGTTGCTGATAGCGGCGCTGATGTGGTGTTGCGCCACCGTTCGTTTTAGTCTGAACCCGGAGTTTCAAGCCTCAGATTTAATGTACGGTGCTTATTTGTTGTTAATCGCAGCGGCGCTGGAAGAGCTGTTATACCGTGGTTTTGTGTTTCAGCGCCTGCTCGATGGTTTAGGTGCCTGGCCGACCCAACTGCTGTTTGCCACAGTCTTTGTGTTAGGTCATTGGGACAACCCAGGCCTTGTAGGCAGCGCTAAAATTGTCGCCTCTGTCGATTTGGCATTAGCTTCTTTACTCTTTGGCCTGGCTTACATCAAAACCCGCAGTTTAGCCTTGCCGCTGGGCTTACATTTTGGCTGGAACTGGGCGCAAGGTTATCTGCTGGGTTTTCAGGTCAGTGGGTATGAGCATAACGGCTGGCTGTTACCTCAGCTGCAAGCGCAGTCAGACTGGCTGACCGGCGGCACCTTTGGCGCTGAAGCCAGCGTTTTTGCTTTGCTGGTGGATTGTCTGGCGCTCTGGTTGTTATGGCGCTGGCGCGGTGTTGCCACAACACCCACTGCACCCGCATGCACATCATCTCCCGCTCAGGCGCTTTGAGGCAGCGAAGCTGCCTGTTATCACTACACTGCTGGCTGAACTAAATACTGTTTCGCTGTTTGTTCTACCCGCTGTCGCAACAGTTGCAGCAGCGGGCTTTCACTTTGCCAATAATGCCAATACAAAGGGGTATCCAGAAAATAACCGGGCGATAAATCAATAAGTTGCCCTGAGTCTAACAAATGCTGGCTTTGCAGCTCTGGCAATAAACCAAAGCCTAAACCCGCCAGCACAGCACGGACAAAACCTTCAGAAGACGGGCATAAATGCACCCGCTGTGGTGCGGCGCCGGCAATATCGGCCAGATACTGATGTTGCAGCTGATCATGCTGACTAAACACCATACAAGGCAAAGCCGCGATTTTGGCCGGCAGGTTTTGGGTAAGCTGATGCCTTTTCACAAAATCCACACTTGCCACAGCCCGATACCGCAGTGCGCCCAGATATAACACAGCGCCGCCATTCACCGGCTGGGCTGCGTCACAAACACAAGCCATCACGTCGCCCTGCTTCATACGTTTTAAGCCAACGGATTGATCTTCAACCACTAAATCAAACTGCACTCCGGGGTGGTCCGGCAGCACCAAAGCCTGTGGCAACCAGGTTGCCAAAGAATCGGCATTAGTCGCCAGCCGCACCACCATCTGCTCTGTGTCGTCGGTAAGCCCTAATGCCGCTTCCATTTGCCGTACCTGCTGCAAATGATTCAGCAAACGTTGCCCGGCGGCAGTGGCAACTGGCGGCGAGGTGCGCAGCAACACTGGCTGGCCCAATAAAGCCTCCAGCTGTTTGATGCGTCGGCTCACAGCCGACTGGGTTAAACACAGCTGCAACGCGGCTTTTTCAAAACCCTGTTGTTCAATCACTGCCGCCAAAGCTTGTAACAGCCGATAATCAATCATGATTAAAACTCATGTAGGTTAATAATTATTTGTTGGATTCATTCTAGTGCTGTTCTTTAAAATGTCGCCACTGTTGTTTTGCTGCTGCCCATGACCATCTGACGGGTTGTGCCGCTGTGAAGGCTGAGGTGTCTCAGTTTCGTTGCCGCTGTGATGTTTTGCCGAAAAGGAAAAACTTATGTTGTCTTTTTTTACCGGTTTTACCGTTGGTTTGAGCCTGATAGTGGCGATTGGCGCACAAAATATCTGGGTGCTGAGCCAAAGTATGGCCGGCGCCAACCGGCTGGTGATAGCGCTGGTCTGCATCAGCTGCGACGCGCTGCTCATTATCACCGGCGTTTATAGTGTGCAGTGGCTGCAACAAATAATGCCGCCCTTAGTGCCGGTGCTCACCTGGTGTGGCGTGTTAATGCTGCTCTGGCTGGCTTATGGCGCCGCCCGCCGTGCCTGGCAAGGCAATGAAGGCTTGCTGGCAACGCAACAAATGCAGGTGCAGCCCTGGCAACAAACCGCCGTTACTGCGCTTGCCATCACTTTGCTGAACCCTCATGTGTATCTGGACACTGTGGTGTTGATTGGTGGCGTTGGCACTTTGCAACCCCAACCGGGTTGGTTCACGGTCGGCGCTTGTCTGGCATCCTTTCTCTGGTTTAGCAGCCTGACCGCTTTGGCGCCCAGGCTAAAGACTGTGCTGAGTTCACCAAAGCGCTGGCGGGTGTTTGATGGCTTGGTGGCTATGACTTTGGCTGGTATAGCGGTGAAGCTGGCGGTTGCTTAATAACCGATTTTTTGATGCCCTGCGGCATGGCGCGTATGCCGGGTCTCGCCCCGGCGGGCGAGTCTCTTTCTTTGCTGACAAAGAAATAGACGTAAAGACAAAATCGCAAAGCGATTTTGGACAGCTTTAGCTGGCCCCGAAGGGATGAGCAACTTCGTTGCGAACAAATCACCCCGGTGAGCCTTCGAAAGCCCGCTAAAAATCAAAAGTTTGAGGCGCCGCCAAAACTCGACGGCTGCTAACGTCAGCCGTCTCAAACAGTTGACGTCTTAAAACCTCAAACTTTCAATTTTTATCGGCTCGGCTAAACGGGGAGGAAAAGCGCTGGCGTGAGGATTGGGTTAGTTCTGGATTGCGAAAATAACTAAAACAACGCACAGTTCAAGACCTGACCCCAATGACCCGTTTTGAACTGCATAAATAGCTTCTTAGCTAACTGGCAGTTCAACAAGTTAAAAGAGTCTTTGCTGATTCATTTAATGCCCTGCGGCATGGCACGTATGCCGGGTTTCGCCCCGGCGGGCGAGTCTCTTTCTTTGCTGACAAAGAAAGAGACGTAAAGAAATCACCCCGAGATCGCTCGAAAGCCTGCTGTTTTGACTCGATTTTGAGGCGCCGCCAAAACTCGGCGACCGCTACCGTCGGTCGCCTCAAACAGTTGTCGGCTTAAAACCTCAAAATCGGCCAAAACAACAGCTCGCTTTACGGGGAAAGAAAAGCACTGAATTGGCGAATCAGTTATTTTGAGCGTGTAAAAAAACTATCGCTACCATGCAAACACGCCTCAACTGCTGATTTTCTAATGACAAATAAATCCAGTTCATGCTTACTGAGTACCTGTTTTAGCCGATAGGGAAGCAAACTGAATGTCGCAAAATTCTGAGATTCCAATTAGGAAATACGTCAAGCTATCTGAAAACGATCTTAGTGGTTATTGGTTTGACGCCTACGGTTGGATTGCTTGTTACTTTGCTCAACTAGAGGGTTTGAGTTACGCACTGATCGATGCGCTGGGTGATAACAACGGCAAAATTCGATTGAAAAAACTACCATTTCAGGAACGTACAGAACAGGCGAAAGTCCTCGTTTGTGCCCATTTAAGACTGAAAGGTGAGCAAGCACTGGCAGAGGAGTGGGATAAGTTTCTTACTGAAGCTAAAGCAACAGCCCCTTTAAGAAACAAAATGCTTCATAATCCCATGAGTATCAATCTTGCTCTGTCTGGTCCACTTCACGACCCTGACGCGGGGATCGTATTAGTTCATGAACCTGGCCAGCCCATTCTCAAGCTTGGCGCCGTTCAAACCTTTGCACAAACGCTGCACGCTCTGAATAGACGTATGCAAGATCTCCTCACTCGCACTCAGTTCACTCAATAGCAAACCCCAACCAACAACCGGGAGCTGCGGAGTGAGCATTCAAGAGTGAGCGCGGGAGGCGCGAACGGGCGAACGTAGTAGTTGCCGGTGGTTGGTTGTTGGCCGCCCCATAACAAATGCAGCAACCACAGCTGCTGAAAAATTTAATTCCAACTCACCCTGCGTACTGCCGCTTTGCGGCGAGTACGCCCTACCAACACCACAGCGTTAACGATGGTTTTCAATTGACCATAAAAAAGGGCTGATCATTTATCAGCCCTTTTTGCTTTCGCCAGATAACGGTATTCACGAATCAGCAGTTAAGCGTCAACGCGCTCAAACACAGTGGCAATACCCTGGCCTAAACCTATACACATAGTGGCTAAACCGTATTTGCCGCCTTTGCTTTCCATCACGTTCAGCAAGGTGGTGGAAATACGCGAGCCTGAGCAGCCCAGCGGGTGACCCAGTGCAATAGCACCGCCATTTAAGTTTACTTTGGTTTCTTTCACTTCTAACAAACCTAAATCTTTCATTACCGGCAACGCCTGAGCAGCAAAAGCTTCGTTCAGCTCGAAGAAATCGATTTGACCAATGTCTAAACCAGCGGCTTTAAGCGCTTTTTTCGACGCTGGCACAGGGCCGTAACCCATGATTGACGGATCACAACCTGCCACACCCATACCAATGACGCGGGCGCGAATTTTTAAGCCTAACGCACGGGCTTTGTCTTCACTCATCACCAGCATGGCAGAAGCACCATCGGATAACGCCGAAGAAGTCCCTGCTGTTACTGTACCGTTGGCCGGGTCAAATACCGGACGCAGCGCTGCTAAAGATTCCACCGTAGTTTCAGGGCGGATCACTTCGTCGGTATCAAACAGCTTCAGCACACCATCGGCGTCGTGGCCAAGGCATGGCAGAATTTCGTTTTTAAAACGGCCTTCCAGCGTCGCTTCATGGGCTAAACGATGTGAACGGGCGCCAAATTCGTCTTGTTCCTGACGGCTGATGCCATGCAGTTTACCCAGTAATTCAGCGGTTAAGCCCATCATACCGGCGGCTTTGGCCACAGATACACCTAAACCAGGGTGGAAATCGACACCGTGGGTCATAGGCACATGGCCCATATGCTCCACACCACCGATTAAATACACTTCACCCATGCCCATGGCGATAGAACGCACAGCATCGTGCAGCGCTTGCATTGAAGAACCGCATAAACGGTTTACAGTGACAGCAGGCACCGAATGCGGAATACCGGCCAATAACGCGGCGTTACGCGCCACGTTAAAACCCTGTTCCAGCGTTTGTTGTACACAACCCCAAATCACATCGTCGATGTCGCTTGGGTTCAGGCCCGGGTTACGTTCTAAAATGCCGCTCATCACATAAGCAGACAGTTGTTCAGCACGGATATTACGGAAAATACCGCCTTTGGAGCGACCCATAGGGGTCCGGATGCAGTCGACAATCACAGCTTGTTTCATGGTAATTCTCCGCAATTAAACCGGGTAAAACACCTGGCCGCTGGCAGCCATGGCGCGGGTTTTATCTGTAACCTGGTAAATTTCACCCAGGTCTGCGTATTTGTCAGCTAAAGCCACAAAGTTGGCCAGGCCCATGGTGTCCACATAACGCAGCGGACCACCGCGGAACGGAGGGAAACCTAAACCGTAAATCAGGCCCATATCGGCTTCAGCTGCTGATGCCACTATGCCTTCTTCTAAACAACGAATGGCTTCGTTAATCATTGGGATCATAGTGCGGGCAATAATTTCGTCGGCTGAGAAATCTTTAGCCGGTGCTGCAATGCCTGCTAATAAAGCGCCGCTTGCTGCATCCAGGTCTTTTTTCGGTTTGCCTTTGGCGTCTTTGCTGTAAGCGTAAAAACCAACACCGTTTTTCTGACCAAAACGCTGGGCGTTATACATAGCGCTGACCGGGTCGTTGGCAACTTTGGCCATCCGCGTTGGGAAACCGGCCGCCATCACGTCGGTACAATGATGGGCAGTGTCTAAACCTACGACGTCCAGCAGATAAGCCGGACCCATAGGCCAGCCGAATTGTTTTTCCATCACTTTGTCTACTTTGGCAAAGTCGGCACCATCCAGCACTAACTTGCTAAAACCGGCAAAATAAGGGAACAACACGCGGTTCACGTAAAAACCAGGGCAGTCGTTCACCACAATCGGCGATTTACCCATTTTGGCCGCGTAAGCCACTACCGCAGCAATAGTTTCGTCTGAAGTGTCTTTACCACGGATAATTTCTACCAATGGCATCTGGTGCACAGGATTAAAGAAGTGCATACCACAGAACCGGCTTGGGTTTTCCAGGTTGGCCGCTAAAGAGTTGATCGAAATTGTGGACGTGTTGGAGGTAATAATTGCGTCTGGCCCCACCACAGTTTCAATTTCTTTTAATACTGCGCCTTTGACTTTCGGGTTTTCGACCACTGCTTCTACCACAATATCGACACCTTTAACGGTTTCGTTCGACAGTGTAGGTGTAATAGCAGCCACCACTTTGGCCATGCCGGCAGCGTCTAAACGTTTACGCTCCACCAGTTTGCCTAACAGCTTAATCGCTTCGCCCATGCCCTGCTCTAAGGCCTTGTCGTTGATGTCTTTCATCACCACAGGCACACCTTTAGAAGCAGACTGGTAGGCGATACCGCCGCCCATAATGCCGGCGCCTAACACAGCGGCTTTATTGATGGCTTTTTTCGCCATTTTTCCAGCTTGTTTGGCTTTGCCCTTAATCAGCTGATCGTTCAGGAATAAACCAATCTGGGCAGTAGCTGCGTCGGTTTTTGCCAGTTTAGCAAAACCGGCGTTCTCCAGTGCAATAGCACCGGCGCGGTCTAAACGCGCTGCTTTTTCAATGGTTTCTACCGCCAGCATAGGCGCTGGGTAATGTTTACCTGCGTTGGCAAATACCATGCCTTTGGCGGTATTAAAGCTCATGGTGGCTTCGGTTTTATTCAGTTTCAGCGGAGCTAACTTGGCCGCACGTTTCTGGCGCCAGTTCAGCTTACCGGCAATGGCGTCCTGCACCATCGAAAGCGCAGCTTCTTTTAATTTGGCTGGTGCCACTACTGCATCCACAGCACCTTCTTTTAAGGCTTGTTCTGCGCCACGCTCTTTACCTGTAGTGATCCACTCCATCGCAGTGTCGGCACCCACAATACGGGGTAAACGCACTGTGCCGCCAAAACCTGGCATCAGACCCAGTTTGACTTCAGGTAAACCAATTTTGGTGGTGGTATCGGCCACACGGTAGTCGGCCGTTAAAGACCACTCACAACCGCCGCCTAACGCAAAACCATTTAATGCCACTACTGTTGGAACTGGTAAATCTTCAGCGAGGTCGAAGATGTCGGAAGCTTGTTTGATCCACGGGATTAATTCAGCTTCGGGCTTTTGGAAAGTGGCTAAAAATTCAGTAATATCAGCACCAACAATAAAGGTTTCTTTGGCACTGCTGTAAATTAAACCTTTGAGATTTGCATCTTTGTGCAGGATTTCCAACGCTGCGCGGCAATCGGCCAGCGTTTGCTGGTCAAATTTGTTTACCGAGCCGGCTGCGTTAAAGGTAAACTCGGCAATACCGTCAGCAATGTATTGCACGGTAATGCTGGAACTCTGGTAGATCATGGATGTTCTCCTTCGTCGCGTAGGTGACAAATGCTTTTTTATCGCAACAGGTCAGATGAGTCTTGTGCGGGTCCAGTGTGTCGCGGTTCAGGAAAAAATTCAACCGTTATTTAAACGCTTGTTTGAATTCGCCGTCGACGCCTGTGTAACTATAGGTGGTATTTATACAGATGTGGCAACCGAAGTTCGGCATCTCAGGAACAGGTTTTTTTATGTCGCTGCTGCTGGTGTTCAGCAGCAGCACTCTGGCAGCACCTTCTGATCAGGTGTTGCGGGAACGTTTTCTCAAAGCTGAAAAAAACATTCAGAAAGCAAGCCCGGAACAAGCGCAAAAAATCCTGCGCGATTTACATCATTACCCGCTGAAACCTTATGTTGAGCTGGAGTATTTAAGCCGGGCGCTTGGTAACACGGCCGAGGTCAAAGATTTTCTAAAACGCCATCAGGGCACACCACTGGAATGGCCAATGAAAAAACGCTGGCTGATTTATTTAGCCAGTGTTGGCCTGAGCCAGCCTTTTTTACAGAACTACCAGATGGGTACAGACACAGTGCTGGATTGTTATGCACTGCAGCTGCGGCTGCTGAATGAACCGGCGAAAACCATCTGGCCTGAAGTGACCAAACTCTGGACTGTGGGTAAGTCGCTGCCCAAAGAGTGTGACAACCTGTTTTCCCGCTGGCAAAAAGCCGACCAGCGCACGCCGGAAGTGGTATGGGCCCGCTTGACCAAAACCGTCGATGGTGGTGATGAACGGATCATCCCTTATTTACGCACCCTGCTGCCACAAAACCTGCAATACCTTGGTGATAAATGGAAACAAGTGATTGAAAACCCAGGCCTGGTGCAAAGACAAAATTTTTTGCCACTCAAACATCGTTGGGAGCGTGAAATTCTGACCTATGCCCTGAAAAAAATGGTGTGGAAACAGCCGGAACAGGCACTGAGGGTATGGCAAAGATTTGAAACTGATCCGCAGTTCACCAAAGCGCAGCGCACCGACGTGGCCCGCCAGTTTGCTATTGCCCTGGCCAGTAAAAACGACGCCCGCGCCACCAAATTTATCGCTATGGTGCCGGTGGCACTAAAAGATGATTTATTTATTCAGTGGCAACTGGCCTGGTTGCTGCGGCAAAAACAATGGCAACAAATTCAGCAAATGTTGGCTGAACTGCCAGCAGAGAGCCGTAACAAAGATAACTTAAGGTATTGGCAAGCACGGGTGCTGCAGGAGCTGGGGCAACAGGAACAAGCCAAACAACAGCTGGCAAGCCTTGCAGAAGAACGCAGTTATTATGGTTTTATGGCCGCAGCCAAACTGGGCTTAAAACCCAGCCTGGCACATAAACCAGTGCCGATCACGGCTGAACAGTATCAGGCTTTTAAAAAGAGTGCGGCTATAGCACGGATGTATGAATGGCAGGCCATTGGCCGGCCCAACGCCGCCAAGCGGGAGCTGACTTTTCTACAAAAATACGGCACAGAACCGGAAAAACTCAGCGCCGCCAAGTACGCTTATGATAAAGGCTGGTATGACAGAGCCATTTTTGCACTGGCGGATGCCGGTTATTGGGATGACGTAGAAATGCGTTTTCCGATGGTGTTTAATCAGGAAATTCAAAAACATGCCAAAGCAGCTCAGGTAGACCCTGCCTGGGCCATGGCCATTACCCGGCGCGAAAGCACCTTTATTCCGACGGCTAAATCGCCGGTTGGTGCCCATGGTTTAATGCAAATTATGCCGCAAACGGCTAAACATATCTCGGGCCGGCGGGTGTCGGAACAAACCTTGTATAACCCCAATGTGAATATTGATATGGGGACAAACTATCTGAACTATTTAATGCGGCAAAATAACAACAACCTGGTCTTTGCGACCGCCTCTTATAACGCCGGTTACAGCAGAGTAAAAACCTGGTTGCCCAAAGGCCAGCAGATGCCGCTGGATATCTGGATTGAAACTATTCCGTTTAAAGAAACACGGGAATATGTCAAAGCGGTGCTGGCTTATTATCAGATTTACAACATCAGAATGAATCAGAACCACGACGTTTTTGTGCCATTAAGCACTATGCAGGTCGGTGAAAGCTCCTGAGTCAGCACCAGAGCCTGCGTTGCCCCCTGTGGGCCTATTGCAGCCGCTTAAGCGGCTGTTGTAACTTCATATGATAACTAATGATAGGAACAGCCATGCGACCAGCTTACCAACCTCTGTACGCCGCTCACCTGTTTGAGCTGCAACAACGCACCAAAGCCGTGCTGGCACGGGAAAATCTGGACGCACTGGTGATCCATTCGGGCCAGGCTAAACGTCAGTTTCTCGACGATATGGATTATCCTTTTAAAGTAAACCCGCTGTTTAAAGCCTGGTTGCCGCTGGTCGATAACCCACACTGCTGGCTCATCGTCGATGGCGTCAACAAACCTAAACTGGTGTTTTATTTACCTGTAGATTTCTGGCACAAGGTGCCGGACGCCCCAACCGACTTCTGGGCCGGCTTTTTTGATATTCAGCTGATTGATAAAGCCACCAAAGTTGAGCAACTGCTGCCCTACGACAAAGCACGGATGGCGTATCTGGGTGAACAGCTGGAACTGGCCCGTGCCCTGGGCTTTACCGAGCTGAACCCGGAAGGTGTATTAAATTACCTGCATTATCACCGCGCTTATAAAACCGACTATGAGCTGGCCTGTATGCGTGAAGCCAACCGCATTGCGGTACAGGGCCACAGAGCGGCCGAAGCGGCTTTTCGTGCCGGTGGCAGTGAATTTGATATTCAGCTGGCCTATCTGGCGGCTGTGGGCCAGGGCGAAAATGAAGTGCCTTACGGCAATATTATTGCACTGAACCAAAACGCCGCTATTTTGCATTACACAGTGCTGGAGCGGCAAAAACCTGCTGAGCACCATTCGTTTTTAATCGATGCCGGCGCCTCATTTCATGGCTATGCCGCCGACATTACCCGCACTTACAGTGCAAAAAACGACGAATTTGCCGCCCTGATCCAGGCAATGAATGCCATTGAATTACAACTGGTCGACAGCCTAAAACCCGGCATTAAATACACTGAAGTGCATTTAAAGTCGCATCAGCTGATTGCCAATATTCTGGCCGATTTTGACTTAGTGCAACTGGGCGCCGACGCCATAGTAGAAACCGAAATCAGCCGCACTTTTTACCCACACGGCATTGGCCATCATTTGGGGCTGCAGGTACATGATGTGGGTGGTTTTATGGCGGATGAACGTGGCACTCATGTGGCGGCACCCCAGAATCACCCTTTCCTGCGCTCAACCCGGCTGGTTGAGCCTGGCATGGTGTTTACCATAGAACCGGGTTTGTATTTTATTGATTCGTTATTGGCCACGCTTAAACAAAGTGAACACGGCAAATACGTTAACTGGCACAAAGTAGATGCGATGCGTAAATTTGGTGGCATCCGGATTGAAGACAACGTGATAGTGCACCGTGACCGCAATGAAAATATGACCAGGGATTTAGGTTTAGCCTGATCACTGACATCAGCAGCATCATTTGCAAAAACGGCCTTTACCGGCCGTTTTTTATATTTTGAAATCCACCAGCCAAGCCGTTACCATAAGCGACTGTTTTACTCTCGCGGAATGCACCATGACTGATGTGTTTGCCCATGCCGATCAACAACTGGATGCTTTAGGTTTACGCTGCCCTGAGCCTGTAATGATGGTGCGGTTGACCATCCGGAAAATGGCCGCAGGCCAAACCCTGTTGATCCTGGCCGACGACCCGGCCACCACCCGCGACATTCCGGCTTTTTGCCGTTTTATGGATCACGAACTTGTGGCGATAGACACTTCAGCGCTGCCTTATCGTTATTTGCTGAAAAAAAGCGCCGGTTAAACTTGTTATTTCAAGGATCCGGTCGCAGACTCTTGATTATTCAACAGCTTCGGAACTACCGTTTTGCCATTGTCGCAAAGCCATCATAAAGCCGCTTCTATCGATCAGCTCAGACGGCGTTATATTCTGTTATTCGCCAGCTATATCAGCTCACTGACATTATTGCTGATGGGCTTTTATCATTTATTCAGCGCTGATTTGTCATTACAACTGCTGTTATTTGGTGCTGCGCTGGCGCTGCTGTTGATTTCTATCTGGTTTCACCGCTCACAGCAACTGCAGCTGGCCTGTACTTTAGTGGCTCTTTTTGCGTTGTTTTTTGTGTTGTTACTGGTATGGCACGGCGGCTCACAAAACACTGCTTTATATTGGGTATTTCCGGTACCGCTGATCATGTTTGGCCTGCTTGGTGCCAAAGCCGGAATTATTCTGAATCTGCTGATGTTTTCCGGACTGATGTTTTTGTTATTTGGTCCTGAGCTACAACAAGCCCGTTACACCACAGCCGAGGTGCCGCGTTTTCTGGCCTCGTTTGCCACTGTGCTGGCGGTCGGCTGGATCAATGAACATTTCCGCGAGCGCAGCCATCATTCAATGAGTGTGCTACAGCACAGCAAAGAGCAACAAGCCAATACCGACGTGCTGACCAATCTGGCCAACAGGCGTTTTCTGGAAGAAGTATTGCCGGAGCATACCCAACAACAACCTGAGCTGTTTTTCCCTATGGCGGTGGTCATGACCGACATTGACCACTTTAAACATATCAACGACAGTTTTGGCCATGATCAGGGCGATTTAGTGTTACAACAGGCGGCGCTGTTATTCCGGCAAAAACTGCGCACTCAGGATATTTGTTGCCGTTATGGCGGCGAAGAGTTTTTATTGTTGTTACCCAAAACCAGCCAGCAGGACGCGTTAAGGGTGGCTGATAAAATTCGTGCTGCTATTGCCCAAAAACGGTTGTTACCCCAGCATCCCGACTTAGTGATCACCGGCAGTTTTGGCGTGGCCGAAGCCACAGCAGCAGAGGATATTCAGGCTGCAATTAAAAGAGCCGATCAGCAGCTGTATCTGTCCAAAGCCAGTGGCCGCAATCAGGTGCACTAACTCACAGCTTTGATCAGCTCCAGCCTGAAGATTTTAAAAAATCATTTGCGTCTGACGTAACGTCAGGGCCCAGACTGCAGTTGAGCCTAAACAAAGAAACTAAGTTATGTCTTTTACCATCAGCCAGTTAGCTAAGATTGCCGGCATTAGTGTCCGCACCTTACACCATTATGATCAGATAGGTTTATTTAAACCTATGGCACGCAGTGCCGGCGGTTACCGTTTGTATCAGCAGCAACAATTATTGCAGCTGCAACAGATCCTGATGTATCGCGAACTGGAATTGCCGCTGGCGGAAATTCAGCGTGTGCTGCAAAACCCGGACTACAACTTAGTCTCTTGTTTATTGGCGCAAAAGCAGCAGCTAAAGGCAAGGTTGGACCATCTGACCAAACTGTTAACCATGCTGGATCAATCCTTGTTACAACTGGAGTCTGACACTATGTCTAACCCAAATCATTCAGCTTTATTTCAACATTTCAGTCCACAGGTGCTGCGCGAAGAAGCAATACAACGCTGGGGAGCCACTGAAATTGAGCAGCACGAGCAGCAACAACAACAGTTATCAGCCAGCGAACAACAAGCCCAAGCGCAACAAGGCGAGCTGATAGCGTCACAATTGTCACAACTGCGTCACCTCAGCGCGGACGCAGCTGAAGTACAACAACTGATGCAGGCTCAGCACCAATGGTTACTGAGTTATGGCGCCTGCCCGGCGGAGCGTCTGTTGCAACTGGCCGGCCTCTATGTGCAGGACGAACGTTTTAACAACTATTACAACAGGTTTGGTGCAGGTACAGCAGAACTGATGCATGACGGCCTGAGACTGTACGCTGCAACCTTGACCTGGACTGAATCAGACTGATGGCAGAGCTCAAGCATAAAAAAACCCGGCGCTTGCCGGGTTTTGTTTTGATATCAGCACCAAACTGCAGTGTTATTGCAGCACAGAAATATCAGCAACATGCAGGAAAGCTAAACGCAGTTGGTTTAACAGCGCCAAGCGGTTTTGCCGCACCGCCATATCCTCAACGTTCACCATCACTTCGTCAAAGAACTGGTCAATCACCTGACGTAAGGAGGACAGCGTGCTTAAGGCTGTGTTGTAGTCACCTTTGGCAAACAGGGTTTCCAGCTCAGTTTGTTTGGCTGATAAAGCGGCAAACAAGGCTTGTTCAGCACCCGCCTGCAATAAAGTGGTATTGACCTGTTGTGGCAGCGCGCCTTCCACTTTGGCCAGAATATTGGCTACCCGCTTATTGGCAGCAGCTAAAGCTGAAGCCGCTTCCAATTTGCGGAATTCGGCCACAGCTTTGACACGGCGGTCAAAATCGGCTGGATTGGTTGGGCGACGCGCCAGTACGGCCTGGATCACATCCACGGCATACCCTTCGCCTTCATACCAAGCACGGAAACGCGCCAGCATAAATTCCAGCACTTCGTCGGCAACAGTGGCTTGGGTTAACTTGTCGCCAAAAGTGTTTTGGGCATAGCCAATAATGTCCAGTAAGTCTAACGGCAGCTGTTTTTCTACCATAATGCGCAGGGCACCAATGGCAGCACGGCGCAGTGCAAAGGGGTCTTTATCGCCTTTTGGCGCCTGACCGATACCAAAAATACCCACTAACGAATCGAGTTTATCAGCAATGGCCACTGCACAGGCTTCGAGCTGGCTTGGCAGGCTGTCACCGGCAAAACGGGGTTTGTATTGTTCGTTCAGCGCAACTGCAACAGCCTCTGGCTCACCGTCAATCCGGGCATAATGCATGCCCATAATGCCCTGGGTTTCCGGGAACTCACCAACCATGTTGCTCATCAGGTCGGTTTTCGACAGTAAACCAGCGCGCTCAGCATGCTGTACATTGGCGCCAATTTTGCCGGCAATATAAGCCGACAGTTTGGCAATTCGCTCTGACTTCTCGCGCAGAGTACCCAACTTCTGCTGGAACAATACAGTGCCTAAACTCTCAAGTCGGTCAGCCAGTTTGGTTTTTTTATCCACAGTAAAAAAGAACTGGGCGTCTGTTAACCTTGGCCGCACTACTTTTTCGTTACCCGAGATGATCTGGCTTGGGTCTTTACTGTTGATATTGGCCACAAAAATGAATTTATTCAGTAACTTGCCGTTATTATCGAGCAGCGGGAAGTACTTCTGATTGTCTTTCATGGTCGAAATTAACGGCTCAGCCGGCACTTCGAGGAAACGCTCTTCAAATGAACCGACCAGCACCACTGGCCATTCCACTAAAGAGGTTACTTCATCGAGCAGCGCTTCGTCAGTTGCAACCATGCCATGAAGCGAGGCTGCGGTTTTTGCCACTTCAGCGGCAATAAAAGCACGGCGTTTGGCATAATCGGCCACCACAAAAGCCTGTTCCAGCGTGCTTAAATAAGCATCGGCATTGGCAATTTCCACCAGCGCAGGGGCGTGGAATCTGTGACCATGAGTAGCACGGCCTGAGGTTTTACCCAGCACTGTTGCCGGCACTATGTCATTGCCATACAGCATGACCACAGTGTGCACAGGACGGATAAATTCGGCAGTGGAATGGCCCCAGCGCATGGGCTTGGCAATAGGTAATTTTGCCAGCGCGTTGTGAATGACTTCAGGTAATAAACTGACGGTAGCAGCGCCCAGCACTTTGGCTTTATGCACCAGCCAGGCGCCTTTGTCCGTTTCCAGGCGTTCGGCCTGTTCTACGCTAATGCCGTTGGAAGCCGCCCAGGCTTGTGCTGCTTTGGTCGGTTGACCTGCAGCATCAAAAGCACTTGCGAGCGCCGGACCACGTTTTTCCACCACTTTGTCGGCCTGTTGAGCCACCAACTGATTGACCCGCACAGCGAGACGGCGTGGCGCTGCGTACCAGGCGGTGTTGCTGAACGACAAACCGAGCTTATTCAGCTCATCGACAATATTCTGTTCAAAAGCCGTTGCTAAAGTTTGCAGCGACTTTGGTGGTAACTCTTCAGTACCAATCTCAACAATAAAATCCTGCACCACTTAAACCTCCTGCTGCACTTGTGACTGGTTACGGCATAACGGGAAACCCAGCTTTTCGCGGGCAGCATAATAAGCTTCAGCACAGGCCTTGGCCAAAGTGCGCACCCGCAGAATATAACGCTGACGTTCTGTCACAGAAATAGCGTGGCGTGCATCCAGCAGATTAAAGGCATGAGAGGCTTTCATCACTTTTTCATAAGCCGGCAGTGGTAAACCCAGCTCAATCAGTTTATGGCTTTCCGCTTCGTATTGGTCAAAAGCAGCAAACAGCGCTGGTACATCGGCATATTCAAAGTTGTAAGTAGACTGCTCAACTTCGTTCTGGTGGAACACATCACCATAGGTCACACGCCCCATAGGGCCGTCGGTCCAGACCAGATCAAAAATGCTGTCCACGCCCTGAATGTACATGGCAAGACGCTCTAAACCATAGGTAATTTCGCCTGTGACCGGACGGCACTCTAAGCCACCCACTTGCTGGAAATAAGTGAACTGTGTGACTTCCATGCCGTTTAACCACACTTCCCAGCCTAAACCCCAGGCACCCAGGGTTGGCGATTCCCAGTTGTCTTCGACAAAACGGATATCGTGCACCAGGGTATCAATGCCCAGCTCACGTAAAGAGCCTAAATACAGCTCCTGAATATTGGCCGGCGACGGCTTTAAGATCACCTGAAACTGGTAATAGTGCTGTAAGCGGTTTGGGTTTTCGCCATAACGGCCATCGGTTGGACGGCGGCACGGCTGCACATAAGCCACGTTGCTTGGCTCAGGGCCTAAAGAACGTAAAAAGGTCATCGGATGGAAGGTACCGGCACCCACTTCCATATCAAGGGGCTGCACTATGACACAACCCTGACGGGCCCAATAATCCTGTAATGCCAGGATCAATCCCTGGAATGTTTTAATATCGTAATTGTGCATAGAAGGCGCACCTGCTCGCTGAATGACATAGACCTGCAAAAATGACCGAAAAGTATACCCATTTACGTGCTGTTTCTGTAGCGCTAAAGCGGGTTTTTTCTCGGTTTTTTCCGCCAGTGCAGTCATTACATTTGTTTATCCACATTAGACGTAATGTATCGGTGCAGACTGGACCCAAGATAGAATCAATGTTATCAACTTGCTTTATTCTGCTATTCAGCAATGCTGTTTTACCTGGCGCTGAAAACAAAAAACCATCCTTGATAAGGATGGTTTTTTTGATGAACACAGAGTGTTGTTACACGTCCAGGTTAGCCACCCGCAGCGCGTTTTCTTCGATAAAGGCACGACGTGGTTCTACGTCGTCACCCATCAGCGTATTAAACAACTGGTCGGCACCAATGGCGTCCTCAATGGTCACCCGCAGCATACGGCGGGTATTTGGATCCATGGTGGTTTCCCATAGCTGCTCAGGGTTCATTTCACCTAACCCTTTATAACGCTGAATATACAGACCTTTTTTCGACTCTGTCATCAGCCATTCCAGACCTTCAACAAAGCTGGTAATAGGTTTGATTTTTTCACCACGGCGGATATAACCACCTTCTTCCACCAGATCACGAATCGCGTCGCCTAAAGCGGCAATACGGCCATAGTCGCTGGAGGTGATAAAGTCGTAATGCAGCACATATTCATTGTCGATACCGTGCTGGCGGATCACAATTTTTGGCAGGGTCAGATTACGTTCACGATCTTCAGTCACATCAAAAGTATAGCTGGAACCATCACCTTCTTTGTCCTGCAGACGTTTTGCCAGTTTACTAACCCACTCTTTGGTTAAAGTGGCGTCTTTTAACATCTCAACCGTAATACCCGGCACATAAACCAGCTCGTTCAGCAGGTTCAATGGAATTTTCCGACCTAAACGCTCAATAGTGGCTTTGCACTTATGGTACTGGCCAACCAGAGCTTCCAGTGGTGCGCCACCAATACCTGGGGCATCGGCGTTTACATGTAAGGTTGCTTCGTCCAGTGCCAGTGTGGTCAGGTATTCAGTCATCGCCGCATCATCTTTGATGTACTGCTCTTGTTTACCTTTTTTCACTTTGTACAAAGGTGGTTGGGCAATATAAATATAACCACGCTCGATCAGTTCAGGCGTTTGACGGTAGAAGAAGGTCAACAGCAGGGTACGAATGTGCGAGCCGTCGACGTCCGCATCCGTCATCAGGATGATGCTGTGATAACGGGTTTTATCCGGATTGTATTCTTCACGGCCGATACCACAACCTAAAGCGGTGATCAGGGTGCCAACTTCCTGTGATGAAATCATCTTGTCGAAGCGGGCTTTTTCTACGTTCAGAATTTTACCTTTCAGTGGCAGAATCGCCTGGTTTTTGCGGTTGCGGCCCTGCTTGGCAGACCCACCCGCAGAGTCACCCTCTACCAGGTAAAGTTCTGATAATGCTGGATCTTTTTCCTGACAGTCGGCCAATTTTCCTGGTAAACCGGCAATATCCAACACCCCTTTCCGGCGTGTCATTTCACGGGCTTTACGCGCAGCTTCACGGGCACGGGCTGCGTCTACAATTTTGGTGACGATGATTTTGGCGTCGTTTGGATTTTCCAGCAGATATTCATTCAGCTTTTCATGCATCACACTTTCAACCGCCGACTTCACTTCGCTGGACACCAGCTTGTCTTTGGTTTGTGAGCTGAACTTCGGATCCGGCACTTTGACGCTGATAACGGCAGTTAAACCTTCACGGGCATCATCACCGGTAGCCGCCACTTTCATCTTTTTAGCGTAACCTTCGGCGTCAATATAAGTGTTGAGCACCCGGGTTAAGGCCGAACGGAAACCGGCTAAATGAGTACCGCCGTCGCGCTGTGGAATATTGTTGGTAAAACAGAAGATGCTTTCCTGGAACGAATCATTCCACTGCATCGCCACTTCAACTGAAATGCCATCTTCGCGGCTGGCGGTAAAATAAAAGGCTTTAGGGTGAATCGCCATTTTGGTGCGGTTTAAATACTGCACAAAAGCTTCGATACCACCTTCATATTTAAAGTGATCTTTTTTGTCGTCACGCTCATCGGTCAGAATAATGCTAACACCAGAGTTTAAGAACGACAGCTCACGTAAACGTTTGGCCAGAATATCGTAGTGGTAATTGATATCGGTAAAAATGGTTGGGCTTGGCCAAAAACGAATTTCTGTACCAGTGCTATCGGTTTCACCAATCACTTTGAGCGGTTCGTCCGGCACACCTAAACGGTAAATCTGGTTATGCACCTGGCCTTTGCGGCGAATGGTCAGTTCCAGTTTATCCGACAAAGCGTTTACTACCGACACCCCAACACCGTGCAAACCACCCGACACTTTATAAGAGTTGTCGTCGAACTTACCGCCGGCGTGCAGTACTGTCATGATGACTTCAGCAGCGGACACACCTTCTTCGTGCATATCGGTTGGAATGCCACGACCATTGTCGCGGACAGACACTGAGTTATCGCTGTGGATAGTGACAAACACGTCGCTACAATAGCCAGCCAGCGCTTCGTCAATCGAGTTATCGACAACTTCAAACACCATATGGTGTAAGCCTGAACCGTCGTCGGTATCACCAATATACATGCCCGGTCTTTTGCGGACTGCGTCTAAACCTTTCAGTACTTTTATACTGGAGGAGTCGTAATTATGTTCTTCGGCCATTATCATCCGTCCGTACTATCTGCCCATGTTCCACGTGGAACAATCCAACCTCAGTGCCTGACACTAATGGCAAGACCTGAGCAGCTTCAATTGCAGTAATAAACACCTGCGAATTGATATGATGTAAAAAACTAAAAATATGGCGTTTAGAGTGGTCATCCAGCTCCGACGCCAAATCGTCAATCAGCAGCAGTGGCTGTTTATGACCTCTGCTAAAAATTACATTGCTTTGTGCCACCTTCAACGCAAACAACAACATTTTCAGCTGACCACGCGACAAAAATTCATCGGCATATTCGCCAGCAATTTTGATCCGTAAATCTGCTTTTTGTGGCCCCAATTGGGTATAACCAAACTTCAGGTCACTGCTGAAATTCTGTTGTAGCTGTTGCATTAATTCAGCGGCATCACCTTGTTTCATTGCCCAACCCGGCGTCAGCTCGAGCTCCAGTTGCTGCAACGCTTCAATATCTTGCAGCAAAGGCGTTAAGGCTAAAAACAACTGGTTGATGTACTGCTGCCGCATTTGTTGTAATGCCACCGCAGTTTCACACAACTGCAGATCCCAGAATCTGTAGTTGTCACCATAAGGCTGTTTGCTTTTTAATAAGGCATTACGCTGTTTTAAAACCTTATTAAACAACACCCAGAGTTCAAAAAAGGAAGGTTCCACGTGGAACAATCCCATATCAAAAAATTGTCGCCGCTCTTTTGGCCCGCCAAAAAACAATCTGAAACTGTCAGGCGTGATCAACTGTACCGGCAGCAAAGTGGCAATATCGGCCACCCGCTGCACCTTCTCGCCGTTCAGCTTCAGTTGCCATTCGCCCAATCTGTCGCGCAACATACCCACACTCAACAACTGCTGCGCCCATTGCACTTTGCCGTGCAACACCAGCTGTGAGTGCTGATGGCCAATTACCTTCTGCGGTTTGCTGGTGCGAAAAGAGCGGCCATGCGCCAGCAAATAAATAGCTTCCAGAATGCTGGTTTTGCCACTGCCGTTTTCACCGTAAATCAGATTGATCGTTGGCGAAAATTGCAAAGCCGCATTGTTGATATTGCGAAAACCTGTCAGCTGTAACAGCGCCAGCGCCATAAACTACAACAATTACAGCCGCATTGGCATCACGACGTACAAGGCGCCCTGATTACCCACACCTTCCACCAGCGAGCTGGAGTTGGCATCGCTTAAATGCATAATGATCAAATCTGTACTTAAAGTGTTTAACACGTCCAGCACATAACCCACGTTAAAGCCAATTTCCAGGGTGTCGCCCTGATACTCAACTTCAATCACTTCTTCAGCCTGTTCATGCTCAGGGTTATTGGCAACAATCTGCAACTCACCGGAACTCAGCGTAAAACGTACACCACGGTATTTTTCATTCGATAAAATTGACGCGCGCACACAAGCATCTTTTAACACAGCACGATGTGCTGTGACTTGTTTGGAACTGTTGCGCGGCAACACCCGGCGATAATCCGGGAAACGGCCGTCAATTAATTTGCTGCTAAAGCTAAACTGGCTGTCGAGTAAACGGATATGGTTTTGGCCAATGGCCAGCCGGATCACCTGATCATCATTCACTAACAACCGCATCAGCTCCAGCACACCTTTACGCGGAATAATGACTTGTTTTTGCTGACCAGCAGTTACTGCCAATTCCATTGAGCTGAGCGCCAGCCGGTGACCGTCGGTTGCCACAGTGCGCAAAGTGCCGTTATCCACTTCAAACAACAAACCATTCAGGTAATAACGCACATCCTGGTTCGCCATCGAAAAGGCAGTGTCGTCCAATAACTTACGTAATTGCGCCCGGGTTAAATCAAATTCCACTTCACCTTGCCAGGATTCCAGATTCGGATAGTCGTTGGCGCTTAAGGTTGATAAGGTAAATTTACTTTTGCCGGTACTGACAACACAGTTGTCGCCTTGCAACGAAATATGCAGCGGTGAACCTTCTGGCAAAGAACGACAGATATCCAGTAGTTTTTTTGCAGGAATAGTCACCCGGCCTGGCACCTGCACCTGGGTTAAAGGCACTGCGGCGACCAGTTCAATTTCTAAATCCGTACCTGTTAAAGATAAAGCTTCAGGCGTCACGTCCAGCAGCACATTCGACAAAATAGGCAAAGTATGACGGCGCTCAATAGCACCAGATACCATTTGCAGTGGTTTCAGCAGCGTGTCACGGTCAATGTAAAATTGCATAACCTTTCCCTATTAAGACGACAAAGTGCGTATTAAATTCTGAAAATCTTCTTTAATTTCATGAGTTTCTTCTTTCAGAGACTCAATTTTACGGCAAGCGTGCAGCACAGTGGTGTGGTCGCGACCGCCAAAAGCATCACCAATTTCCGGCAAGCTATGGTTCGTTAATTCTTTAGAAAGCGCCATCGCCATTTGTCTGGGTCTGGCCACAGAACGGGAACGGCGTTTAGATAACAAATCGGCGACACGGATTTTGTAATATTCAGCCACTGTTTTCTGAATATTTTCAATGGTGACCAGTTTGTCTTGTAACGCCAATAAATCGCGCAAAGACTCACGGACAAAATCAATGGTAATAGGGCGGCCGGTAAAGTTCGCGTTGGCAGTGATGCGGTTTAACGCCCCTTCTAATTCCCGTACATTGGAGCGCAGCCGCTTAGCAACAAAAAACGCCACTTCTTCCGGTAAACGGATGTTATTTTCCTGCGCTTTGCGCATCAGAATGGCAACGCGGGTTTCCAGCTCTGGCGGTTCGATCGCAATGGTTAAACCCCAGCCAAAACGGCTTTTTAACCGCTCTTCCACACCGTCAATCTCTTTTGGATAACGGTCAGATGTAAGGATTATTTGCTGATTACCTTCAAGTAACGCATTGAAAGTATGAAAGAATTCTTCCTGAGACCGGTCTTTTTTCGCAAAAAACTGAATATCGTCAATCAGCAAAGCGTCGACAGAGCGGTAATAACGCTTAAATTCTTCAATGGCGTTATTCTGCAGTGCCTTCACCATATCCTGCACAAAACGCTCTGAGTGCATATAAATCACTTTAGCGTCGGGCTTTTTCGCCAGAATACCGTTACCAACAGCGTGTAATAAGTGGGTTTTACCTAAACCTGTGCCGCCATACAAAAATAGCGGGTTGTACGCAGTGCCAGGATTATCTGCCACCTGACTGGCCGCAGCACGCGCCAGCTGGTTGGATTTACCTTCTACAAAGTTATCAAAGGTGTAATTGGCGCGTACATTACTGCGCACTATGGTTTTTGGGGCTGGTTCTGGAACTTCGGGTGCAGCTACTGGCGCAGCGGCAGCTGTTTGACTGCGGCTGACCGGCGCTGGTGCCGCTTTGACAGCCTTTTGACTGCTGCCCACTTCAAAACGCAGGCGCGGTGCATGATCACCACAATAATCGTGGATCAGCTCGTTGATCCGGTTTAAATATTTATCCCGGACCCAATCCAGCACAAAGCGGTTTGGGGCAAATAATGTGAGAGCGTCATGGGAACTATCGGCCTGCAAAGGGCGGATCCACATGCTGAATTGCTGCGCAGGCAATTCTGACTGCAGTGCTTCTAGGCAATTTTGCCAGACTGACTGATACACCATATCTCCAACAGCCCCGAATAATTAGTATTTAGCAAGGCAGGCGTTTTTTAGCGAAGGTTGGCATTATGGGCTGATCTTATCCACAACTGCAATATTGACTTTCTGAAAAAAGCATCATTTGCAAAAGAAACAACATATGCTGATGTTTTTATTGAATTTATAACCATTATTCAAATTGATAATACCGCGGGTTTTTCCAAGGCGATTCGGAAATATCAAGTGCTTTGCGACCAATTCATGCACATTTTATCCAACAAAATGTGCCAGCCTGTGGAAAACTCTGGTTGATCAGCGTTATTTCAAGGATCGGATGGTTATTTAACCAAGGATCGCATTGACAAGCGTGTACTTAGTCCTTAAAATTCGCGCTCTTTTGAAATCGCTGCGTTTTGGTTTTTTACTAAAACACAGATAAACCTTAGTAAATATCGACCGGACGGACGAAGTTATGAAAAGAACATTTCAACCTAGCGTGTTAAAACGTGCTCGCGTTCACGGTTTCCGTGCTCGCATGGCTACCAAAAATGGTCGTCAAGTATTAGCGCGTCGCCGTGCTAAAGGCCGTAAACGCTTAACTGTCGCTTAATTTTTAAGCGCTGCGTGGTCAGCTATACCTTCAGCAGGGAGTTACGTCTGTTAACTCCCCGCGAATTCGACAATGTGTTCCAAAACCCTTTCCGGGTTGCTTCTCCCCTGTTTACCATCCTCTGTAAAGCTAATTCTTTAGCTGTTCCGCGTATTGGTCTGACGATCGCGAAAAAACGTGTTAAATTAGCCACGCAACGCAACAGAATCAAACGTTGTGCCCGCGACAGCTTTCGCTTACACCAACATCAGTTACCTCCGGTAGATTGTGTGTTGATGGTGAAAGGTGACATCAGCAACACGGATAACGCAGAACTACATAAACAACTGGAGCGGTTATGGAGCAAGATCTCCCGCCAATACAACGCTATCCAGCCCAAGCCTTAATTAAGGTTGTGAAAGGCTATCAGCGCTGTATCAGCCCTCTGTTTGTTCCCAGTTGTCGTTTTTATCCCAGCTGTTCGCATTATGCGGTAGAAGCCCTAACCCGTTTTGGACCGCTAAAAGGCAGTTGGTTAACAGCCAAACGTCTATTAAAATGCCACCCCCTACACCCGGGTGGTGATGATCCCGTTCCGGAAAAGCCAAAGAGATAAGCTCACACATGGAATCGCAACGCAGTTTTTTAATTATTGCTCTGGCCTTGGTCAGTTTTTTAATGTGGCAACAATGGCAGGTGGACTATGGTCCAAAACCTGTGGTGCCGGCCAGCAACAGTCAAACCACCAGCAGCGCTGCTGACTTACAACTTTCCGCCAGCGGCAGCACCACTGCTGCAGCGCCTGAAGTAAAAGCCACTCAAGCGCAGTTGATTGAAGTAAAAACCGACGTGCTGACGGTAAAAATTGACAGCCGCGGTGGCGACATTGTTGCGCTGGAACTTCCTGGTTTTACCGTTTCTCAGGAAAACAAAGCCGCTTATCAGCTGATGCGTCAACAACCAGGTTTTGAGTATGTTGCCCAATCAGGCTTATTAGGTGATGGTCCGGACGATAAAAAAGCGCCACGGCAGATTTACCAGGCCGCCCAGAGCAGCTATCAGCTGGCCAATGGTCAGACTGAGCTGGTCGTGCCTTTAACCATGACACACAAAGGTTTAGTTATTGAAAAACGGTTTATTTTTACCGCTGGTAAATATGATGTCCGGGTAGAATATTCTGTGACCAACCAGGGTGATGGCAGCAAGGTTGTGCAACCTTATTTCCACTTTGCCCAGACCATCGACAACGGCGAAGGCACCAATATGATGATGCCGGTGTACCGTGGTGGTGCTTATTCAACTGCCGAACAACGCTACGAAAAACTGTCTTTTGACGACATGAAAGAAGCCAACCTGAATGTCGGCACTCAGGGTGGTTGGGTCAGTATGCTGGAACACTATTTTGTTGCCGCCTGGGTACCACAGGGTGAAGGGAACAACCAGCTGTACAGCATGGTTGCTAATAACCTGGGCGTGATTGGTGTACAGGGTCCACAACAAAGCATTGCGGTAGGCGAACAAAAGACTTTTGCGGCCACTTTTTATGCCGGCCCGAAAGATCAGGATAACTTAGCGCAAATTGCCAATGGTCTGGATCTGACCGTTGACTACGGCATGTTATGGTTTATCTCACAACCACTGTTCTGGTTATTACAGTTAATCCATGGTGTTGTCGGTAACTGGGGTGTGGCTATTATTGCTATCACCTTATTAGTCAAAGGTATTTTGTTCCCGCTGACCAAGGTTCAGTACGAATCTATGGCCAAAATGCGCAACCTGAAGCCAAAAATTGACGAACTGCAGGCCCGTTACAAAGACGACCGTCAAAAGATGGGCCCGGCCATGATGGAACTGTATCGCAAAGAAAAAGTGAACCCTATGGGTGGCTGTCTGCCGATGCTGATCCAATTGCCAATTTTCCTGGCTTTATACTGGGTTTTTGTTGAAAGTGTTGAGCTTCGCCAGGCACCGTTTATGCTGTGGATCACCGACCTTTCAGTGAAAGATCCATATTATGTATTGCCGGTGCTGTATGGTATCAGTATGTTTATCATGCAGAAATTAACACCAATGACAGTCACAGACCCAATGCAGGCCAAAATTATGCTGTGGATGCCGGTGGCGTTCTCTGTATTCTTCCTGTGGTTCCCAAGTGGTCTGGTGCTGTACTGGGTGATCAGCAACCTGATTTCACTGGCACAGATGCTCTACATCTACCGCGGTATGGAGAAAAAAGGTTTGTACGTCCGAAACGCTTAATCGCTTTTTGACGTAACGCCTGACAATGCCCATTCTTTTAATGGGCATTTTTTTATGACCAAACAGCACAAGCTGCAGCAAACAATTCGAGGTTCAGATGTTCGCCACAGATACCATAGCGGCACAAGCCACAGCGCCGGGCAGAGCAGGCGTTGGCATATTGCGCATCTCAGGTCCGGCGGTAAAGGCGGTGGCACAAGTCATTTTGCGTAAAATCCCTAAAGCCCGTTATGCCGAATATCTGCCCTTTTACGCAGCGGACGGTTCAGTGCTGGATCAAGGCATAGCGCTGTTTTTCCCTGGCCCTAACTCTTTTACCGGTGAAGACGTGCTGGAACTGCAAGGCCACGGCGGCCCGGTGCTCTTAGACATGTTGTTACGCCAGCTTTTGCAATTGCCAGATGTGCGTATCGCCAGACCAGGCGAATTTTCTGAGCGGGCTTTTTTAAACGATAAACTGGATTTAACCCAGGCCGAGGCCATTGCCGACTTAATTGACGCCAGCTCAGAACAAGCTGCCCGCTCCGCTATGCAATCCTTACAGGGTGAGTTTTCACGGAAAATCCATGACTTAGTGGAAAAAGTCATTTACCTGCGTATTTATGTTGAAGCTGCTATCGACTTTCCCGATGAAGAAATCGACTTTTTATCTGACGGCAAAGTGGCTGGCGACTTAGCGGAAATTATTCAGGATTTAGCCGGTATACAAAAACAGGCCACTCAGGGCAGCATTTTGCGGGAAGGCATGAAAGTGGTGATTGCCGGCCGCCCCAACGCCGGTAAATCTAGTTTATTAAACGCGCTGGCCGGCCGTGAAGCCGCTATTGTCACCGATATCGCAGGCACCACCCGTGATGTATTGCGCGAACATATCCATATTGACGGTATGCCGCTGCATATCATCGATACTGCAGGTTTGCGTGAAGCCACCGACAAAGTGGAACAGATTGGCATAGAGCGCGCCTGGCAAGAGATTGAACAAGCCGACCGTGTGCTTTTTATGGTGGACAGCACCACCACCACGGCCATTAGCCCGGCAGAAATCTGGCCTGAGTTTATTGAACGTTTGCCCAAAACTTTGGGCGTGACAGTGGTGCGCAATAAAGCCGATTTAACAGGTGAACAAATTGGCGCCAATCACGAAAGTGAAACGCCGGTGTTTCATATATCCGCCAAAACCAACCAGGGTATTGATGCACTGCGCGACCATCTCAAAGCCTGTATTGGTTTTGAAGCTAGCAGCGAAGGCAGTTTTATTGCCAGACGCCGCCACCTGGACGCACTGGAGCGCGCCATGGAACACCTGCAAATTGGTGAACATCAGCTGCATAACCATCTGGCCGGTGAACTGCTGGCGGAAGAGCTGCGTTTAACCCAACAACATCTGAATGAAATTACCGGTGAATTTAGCTCAGACGATTTATTAGGGCGTATTTTCAGCTCGTTTTGTATCGGGAAATAACTGCTGCTGCGAAAACAGAGCAGTAACACAGTTACTAAATCGCTCACAACAAAGCCAGCATCAAGCTGGCTTTGTTGTTTTAACTTCCGGCATTCTGTTTAGCGCCTGATCCTATCGGGCATAAGTAGCAGTGAGGGTCTTTTTCGCCAACGCTTTGGCATTTAAGGTGTAACCGACAACAGCAGCGTTCGCGTTGTCCGGAACCGGCAACTTCACATCCGGTAAAGCCCACACGGTAAACTGGTAACGGTGCATACCATGGCCTACCGGCGGGCAGGCGCCACCAAAATCTTTAATGCCATAGTCGTTATTAAAACTACGACTACCGGCCGGCATTTTGCCACCGGTACTCCCCGCGCCTTGCGCCAGACCGGTATTTTCCACCGCGATATCAGCCACTAACCAATGCCACCAGCCGGAGCCTGTTGGCGCGTCTGGGTCATACACTGTCACGGCAATACTTTTGGTGCCTGCCGGTAAGTCTTTCCAGTTTAACGCCGGCGATTTATTGTCACCGCCACAGCCAAAACCGGAAAACTCAAAGGTTTTTGCCATAAAGTGACCTTCTTTAATATCAGGGCTGCTGACTTCGAGCGCCAGCGCGGGTAAAGCCAACAATAAAGAACCAGCGATACAGAGTTGTTTTAACATAACTTTTCCTTATTTTTCTCGCAGTTAAACTCACACTTAACCAACATTATAAAAGCCGTCGGACAAAGACAAAAAGCAAATCCCCATCAATCCGGATACAACCAGAGCAGCATTTTATTCAGCATCTTCAGACCTCTGCTGTCACCATACAAAATCCGCTTGCACATTAGTCCAATGAACAATTTCTGCCTTATCAGTGGTGCAACAGCTCAATCTCGCTGCCAGGATCTTCCTGATGCTTGAGTCGAACCAGCGCTGCAGATACCGCCACTTTTACTATTAGCCGGATACCGTTTTTCGCCAACACGGCTGCCACTTTACTGCATCAGGATACAGCGACTCCACGCAAAAAGATCGGTGTTCGTATTTGAATTGTAAGCAGAATTTACCTGTTGCTTTATTCGGTTTTTTTCAGCTTTGGCTTTTGTTGTTGTAACCACTGGTAAAACTGTTGTTTTGGCAAAGCACCGGATAACTGGGCAATCAGCTCACCTTGCTGAAATAACATCAATGTAGGAATAGAACGAATTTGAAATTGCGCCGCCAGTTGTTGCTGTTGTTCAGTATTAATTTTGCCAAAACGAAAGTCGGGTTCCAGCTCACGAGCTGCCTGCGCAAATACAGGCGCAAAATTCTGACAAGGACCACACCAGCTGGCCCAAAAATCCAGCACTATCGGCAATTCAGATTTTTGTACCAGATTGGCAAAATTCATACTGTTAACTTCAACCGGCACACCTGAAAACAAAGGTGCTTTACACTTGCCGCAGACAGGCGCTGCCGACAACTTGGCTGCAGCCACCCGGTTTAATCCAGCACAATGAGGACAAGCAATAATCATCAGGATCTCCAGACAGAAGCGGTTTTATACTGTGGGATCTGAGGGAGTAAGACGGCAGTTTCAAGGGCACAGTATCATGATTCAATGCTGCGCTGCCGCAAACCTGATGTTTGACCGTACCGACGTCAACCAGTTGGACAAACTCAGAGTCCTGAAAAAAAGCAGAACGGCATGTGCTGCGATCGTTCAGGGTCAGCACAATTTGAGAAAAAGTAGCTAGCTGTTAAGGCTTGCCCGGCAATTTTTAGCCATAAAAAAACCACCCGAAGGTGGTTTTTTTATCTATCCGTTGTTATTCGCGGGTACGGCGTTTTGGCGCGGCGCCTGGGCGCGGGCCCGCACCAGCAGGCGCTGATGAAGGACGACGCTCGCCACCAGAACGTTCGGCACGATCGCCACCACGGTCAGCACCAGCATGACCGCCGGTATCCACACTGATATTCAGTTTTTGCTTACGCACATAAACTTTTTTCAGGTGCTGGAATATTTCGGTTGGAATATCAGCCGGCAGTTCAACAGTCGAGAAGTGATCAAAGAGTTTGATGTTACCGATAAACTGGCTGTCGATATTTGCTTCGTTGGCAATAGCCCCCACAATGTCACCGGCACGCACACCGTGCTCTTTACCTACTTCAATACGGTAAGTATTGTAGTTGCCCTGCATTTCGCGACGTGGACGTGGGCCACGCTCCGGGCGATCACCACGCTCTGGTCTGTCACCCCGCTCAAAACGTGGACGATCACCACGTTCAGGACGATCTGGTCTGTCACCACGGGCATGAGGTTCACGGATTTCCGGGAACTGTTTGGCCACATTTAACGGCTGATCTTTTTGTGCCAGGAACAGCAGCGCCGCAGCTAAATCTGCATCTGTTGTTTCCAGTTTTTCGCGCCAATCGTTAATTAAGTCCTGGAAGAAACTTAAGTTTTTCGCTTCGATGGTATTGGCCAGCTGCTCGCGGAACGACTCAATACGGCGCTGTTCGATCACTTCACCTGTTGGCAGCGACATTTTTTCAATCGGCTGGCGGGTGGCGTGTTCGATGGTGCGTAACAGGCGACGTTCACGTGGCGACACAAACAGAATGGCTTTACCTAAACGGCCGGCACGACCGGTACGGCCGATCCGGTGTACATAAGCTTCGCTGTCGTACGGAATGTCGTAGTTGATCACCAGGCTGATCCGTTCCACGTCCAGACCCCGGGCAGCAACGTCTGTTGCCACAATAATATCAATCTGACCTGCTTTTAAGCGGCGAATGGTTTGTTCGCGGTTGGCCTGGTTCATATCGCCATTGAGGCAAGCTACAGCATAACCGCGAGCACCTAATTTTTCGGAAATTTCCTCAGTAGCACTCTTGGTGCGCACAAAGATGATGCTGGCGTCATATTCTTCGCCTTCCAGCACGCGTGTTAACGCATCCAGCTTCTGATTACTGTCGAGCATGACATAACGTTGGGTAATGCGCTCTACAGTGCTGGTTTTGGATTCAATTTTGATTTCCTGAGCATTTTTCAGGTGCTTCTGGGCAATAGCACGGATTTGCGACGGCATAGTGGCCGAAAACATCGCAACCTGACGGCCTGCCGGAGTGGCATCCATGATCGTCTGCACGTCATCAATAAAGCCCATCCGCAGCATTTCGTCTGCTTCATCCAGCACAATGGCGCGCAGTTTATCCAACTGCAGCGTGCCGCGATCCAGGTGATCAAGGATACGACCCGGGGTACCAACAATCACCTGAGAACCACGTTTTAATGATTTCAGCTGGTTGGTATAACTCTGACCACCATATAAAGGCAGTACATGGAAAGCCGGCATAAAGCGGGCATAAGCCTGGAATGCTTCTGCAACCTGAATCGCCAGTTCACGGGTTGGAGCTAATACCAGAATTTGTGGTTCGTTTTGGGCCGGATCAAGCCGGGCTAACAGTGGCAGCGCGAAAGCAGCAGTTTTACCTGTACCGGTTTGCGCCTGACCCAGTAAGTCTTCTCCCGCTAACAGTTTTGGGATGGCCGCCGCCTGGATTGGCGATGGAGTTTCATAACCCAATTCCGTAACTGCACGCAAAATTGCATCTGGCAGATCAAGCTGGGAAAAAGTCAGGGACTCAGACATATATTGTATAAACCTCAATAACACGCAGGCGATAGTGGTTGTGCTATTGTAGTTTTACAGAGCCTGCTTTGCTGTAAAAATACCCCAAACGTGCAAAAAGCGTGGCTTTGCACGTTTTTATTCCAGTAGTATAGCCAATCATTTTTCCTGACAAGGGTTTGACAGATGATTGAGATCCTCGTGGGCAGCCAAATGGGCGCAGCTGAATACACTGCTGAACAAGTAGCTGATACACTGGTACAAGCGGGTTATGAAGTCAGGCTGCATCTGACACCCGAATTAGAACAACTGACCAGAAACGCTATCTGGTTAGTGATCACCTCGACCTACGGTGCGGGTGATCTGCCCGACAATATCCAACCCTTTGCGGATCAATTAGCACAAGATCGAAGTGATCTTACCACAGTTTCTTATGCCGTGATCACTTTAGGTGACTCCAGCTACGATACTTTTTGCCAGGCAGGGCGGAAAATGGAAGCTTTGTTGCAAAAAAATGGCGCGCAAAGTCTTGGTTTAACACTCAATATTGATGTGCTTCAACCCGAACTACCCGAAGACACAGCTTGTGGCTGGCTACCTGAATTTATAAAAACTGTCGCAACGACAGAACAGCACAGCTAAAAGACAGTTGTCAAAACAGCACTGATATAAAAGTTGGATCCGGCTTCCCAAAAGCCAGGTGTTTTTAGTCAGTGCTCAGCACAGATCTAAATTCAGCGATAAAAAAAGCGGGCTTTTCAGCCCGCCAACTACACAAGTCACTGTCCAGAAACTGGATTTCTAACGTACTTCCATGTTGGCATCAGCAATGAAACACCAACAAAACCAAGTATCTGCGTTTTAGCAGCCCAATTCTTAATATCAATCTGATAAATGCATGATAAAGCTCAGATCTGAGTTATGATCCAGCTATACCAGCTTATCCACAAATTAATCATAAACCAGAGGTAACTGTGAATAAGTGGCGTATAACTAACTTAATAACGTGGTATTATCCTCTTAATGAAATATTCACTCTGTTGGATTGTGGATAAAACATCGAGTTGATCACAGGATCATGGCTGGCAGATCCGGATCAGATCACAGTTTAGATCTTCCGTAAGATCTTGATCCTTTTCAGCAAAAATTGGTTATCCACCTAAAACACTGTGCTTAGTAGTAAGAATAATAAAAAGATCTCTTTAAAGATCCTTATATATTTAAAGCCAACTGAGGATCCGGATCAGATTTTAGCCATTTCGTTTCAGTGCCGATCCAGTTACAATACGTGCCCTTTTTTCGCGTTATCCTTGAAGTTGCAGAGGCAGATATGTTGTTCCAACAAAGTTACGATGTGATTGTAGTCGGCGGTGGCCACGCCGGTACCGAAGCCGCATTAGCAGCCGCACGCATGGGCATGCAAACTTTGCTGTTAACCCATAACGTAGAGACCCTGGGTCTGATGTCCTGTAACCCGGCTATTGGCGGTATTGGTAAAGGCCATCTGGTTAAAGAAATTGATGCGCTGGGCGGTGCTATGGCAAAAGCCACAGATTTGGCCGGGATCCAGTTCCGCACTCTGAATAGCTCTAAAGGCCCTGCTGTACGGGCTACCCGCGCCCAGGCTGACCGTCAGTTGTACCGTGCTGCTATTCGCAATATGCTGGAAAACCAGCCAAATCTGCAGATTTTTCAACAAGCCTGTGATGATTTAATTGTTGAACAAGATCGTGTTTGTGGTGTTGTGACCCAGATGGGTCTGAAATTTACCGCTAAAACTGTGGTGCTTACAGTCGGCACCTTTCTCGGTGGCCAAATTCACATTGGCCTGGAGAACTATTCAGGCGGCAGAGCCGGCGATCCACCGTCCATTGCTCTGGCAAAACGTTTAAGAGCCTTGCCTTTCAGGGTTGGCAGATTAAAAACCGGCACACCACCAAGGATCGATGCCCGTAGTGTCGATTTTTCTAAAATGCAGCCTCAGCCTGGTGATACGCCACTGCCGGTGATGTCTTTTATGGGAAAAGTCAGCGATCACCCGCAACAGATCCCGTGTTTTATCACTTACACCAATGAAAAAACCCACGATATTATCCGTGGTGGTTTAGACAGATCGCCTATGTACACTGGTGTCATTGAAGGTATTGGCCCACGTTATTGCCCTTCAATTGAAGACAAGATCAACCGTTTTGCTGACAAAGATAAACATCAGATCTTTATCGAACCTGAGGGTTTAACCACTCATGAGTTGTATCCAAATGGTATTTCAACCAGCCTGCCCTTTGATGTGCAGCTGGCCTTAGTGCATTCAATTCCGGGTCTGGAAAATGCACACATTACCCGTCCTGGTTACGCCATTGAATATGACTTTTTTGATCCAAGAGATCTAAAAACATCATTAGAAACCAAATTTATCAAAGGTTTATTCTTTGCTGGTCAAATTAACGGCACCACGGGTTATGAAGAAGCCGGGGCTCAGGGTTTGCTGGCCGGTTTAAACGCTGCACTTTTTGTGCAGGAAAAAGACGCCTGGGTGCCAAGCCGCGATCAGGCCTACACTGGCGTTTTGGTCGACGATCTGACCACTATGGGTACCAAAGAACCTTACCGTATGTTCACCAGCCGTGCTGAATACCGTTTGATGTTACGCGAAGACAATGCTGATTTACGCTTAACCGCCAAAGGCCGCGAACTTGGCTTGGTAGACGACGCACGCTGGGCCGCATTTAACGCCAAAATGGAACAGATTGAACTGGAACGCCTGCGCCTGAAACAAAGCTGGATCCACCCACAGCATGCGGCTTTGGCTGAAGTAAATGCGTTATTAAAAACGCCGTTAAGCCGGGAAGCCAGCTTGGAAGATCTGATCCGTCGCCCTGAAGTCAATTATCAGGATCTGATGGCCATTGAAGGTGTGGGGCCTGCACTCAATGATGCCGCTGCAGCTGAACAGGTGGAAATCCAGATCAAATACGAAGGTTATATTAACCGGCAACAGGACGAGATCGCCAAGCAGGAGCGCAACGAAAATACCCGCCTGCCGGCTCAGTTTGATTATGCCGTTGTTAAAGGTTTATCCAACGAAGTGGTGTTGAAACTCAATCAGGCGCAACCTGAAACTGTAGGTCAGGCATCAAGGATCTCTGGTATTACGCCAGCCGCTATTTCGTTGTTACTGGTGTTCCTGAAAAAACAGGGTTTGTTGCGTAAATCTGCTTAAGGTTGTGTTTGCATGTTAGAAAAATTACGTCAGCTGGTGGCGCAAACCAGTTTGCAATTGTCAGAGCAACAACTGCAACAACTGGTGCAGTATGTGCAGTTGCTGGACAAATGGAACAGCGCTTACAACCTGACATCAGTGCGCGATCCAATGGAAATGCTGGTCAAACACATCATGGACAGCCTGGCGGTGGCACCTTTTGTTAAAGGCCAGCGCATTATTGACGTGGGGACTGGCCCTGGTTTACCTGGTATTCCTCTGGCGATTTGTTTTCCGCAAAAGCAGTTCACCCTGCTCGACAGTCTGGGCAAAAGGATCCGTTTTTTAAATCAGGTGAAATTACAGCTGGGTTTACAAAACGTGACGCCTTTGCAAAGCCGGGTGGAAGATCACCAACCGGTTCAGGGTTATGATCAGGTGCTGAGTCGTGCTTTTGCTTCGTTAAGTGATATGATCGGCTGGTGTGCCCATTTGCCGGCAGATCATGGCCAATTTCTCGCCATGAAAGGTGCCCAGGTTGCAGAAGAAATTGCAGCTTTGCCGGATTTTGTTAAAGTTGTCGCCAACGAGACTTTACAGGTACCGGAACTGACCGGGCAGCGCTTTTTGGTCATAGTCGAAAAAATACCAGGCTGATTTACTTTTCGAGGGAATGCTGTGGGAAAAATCATCGCTATTGCGAATCAGAAAGGTGGTGTTGGTAAAACCACAACCGCAGTCAATCTGGCCGCTTCGATGGCGGCAACCAAACGTAAAGTATTACTGATTGATTTAGACCCGCAGGGCAACGCCACTATGGGCAGTGGTGTTGATAAATACGAAGTGCCGGCAACTGCCTATGAGTTGCTGGTGGACGAAAAACCGCTGCCGGAAGTGGTGGTAAAAGAAACAGCAGGTGGTTATCACCTGGTGGCCGCAAACTCGGATGTTACTGCAGCTGAAGTGCGTTTGCTGGATGTATTTGCCCGCGAACTGCGCCTGCGCAATGCACTGAAAAACTACCGTGACCAATACGATTTTATTTTTATTGATTGTCCACCTTCACTCAATATGCTGACTGTGAACGCCATGGCGGCAGCTGATTCAGTATTGGTACCTATGCAGTGTGAGTATTATGCACTGGAAGGTTTAACCGCTTTGGTGGAAACCATCAATAAACTGGCCGCAGTGGTTAATGCCGATCTGAAAATTGAAGGTATTTTGCGCACCATGTACGACCCGCGCAACCGTCTGGCCAACGACGTTTCTGAACAGTTAAAACGGCATTTTGGTGAAAAAGTCTATCGTGCCGTGATCCCACGTAATGTCCGTCTGGCGGAAGCCCCCAGTTTTGGTACTCCGGTGATGTATTACGACAAAAGCTCGACCGGCGCAAAAGCCTACCTGGCACTGGCAGGGGAAATTTTGCGGCGTTCGGATAAAAAACAAGTAAAAACAGCAGCTTCTGTCTGATTTTTTAAGGAATTAAGGCGCAATGTCGGTAAAAAAACGTGGTTTAGGACGGGGTCTGGACGCTTTGTTAACTTCAGGCCGGCCGCAGGTTCAGGTCCAGGAAGTTGCTGAAACTCAGACTGAAAGTCACCCACACGAATTACAAAAGTTGCCGATTGAGTGGTTAACTCCTGGCAAATATCAGCCCCGCAAAGACATGTCGCAGGAAGCGCTGGATGATTTAGCCAGTTCTATCCGTGCCCAGGGCGTGATCCAGCCAATAGTGGTGCGGGAACTGGCTGCGGAGTCTTATGAAATTATCGCCGGTGAACGGCGTTGGCGTGCCTCACAAATTGCTGGTCTGGCCGAAGTGCCTTGTATCATCAAAAATGTGCCAGACGAGGCAGCTGTAGCTATTGCGCTGATTGAAAATATTCAGCGTGAAGATCTCAATGCCATGGAAGAAGCAGTGGCATTACAACGGCTTTTAACCGAATTTGAATTAACCCATCAACAAGTTGCTGACGCTGTTGGCAAGTCCCGCACTACTGTGACCAATTTGCTGCGTCTGAACCAGCTGGCCGACGATGTGAAAACCCTGCTGGAGCATGGTGATATTGAAATGGGTCATGCCCGTGCTTTGCTGGCGCTTAGTGAAAGCCAGCAGTCTGATGCCGGCCGTATTATTGCGGCAAAACAGCTGACAGTACGTGAAACCGAAAGTCTGGTACGTCGTTTACTGGAACCAGCACCTGAAGCACAACCTAAGGTGAAAGACCCGGATGTAGCGGCGCTGGAGCAGCGGTTAAGTGAGCGTTTTGCCGCGCCGGTCAGTATCAGTTATAGCAAAAAAGGCAAAGGTGAACTGGTGATCGGGTATAGCAACCTGAATGAACTGGATGGCATTTTGGAAAAGCTTGGTCTGACCCCGGCTGAAAACTAAGCAGTTAGTTTACCAAAATACCGACAAATCAAGCCTTAGCGCCGCTTTTGGTTGCAAAAATAAGGCAGTTAAGTATACTTGCGCGAGTTTTTTGCGCTGTAGTTTGAGCATTCTACAGGTGGTATTCGTTGACTTTAACCACAACAAAACAGCGCTTCAGACTGATTTTTAAGACTTTTATCTGGCAGTTTGTTGCTGCATTGTTACTTGCAGCTGGCGTTTATCTGGCTTTTGATGCCTTAAGTGCCAAATCTGCCCTGTATGGCGCGTTATGTGTAGTTGTGCCCCATTGTGTCTTTACGTGGTATGTGTTTCGTTTTCGCGGGACTGATCAGTTACAGCTGATTCTGAAGTCCATTTATCGCGGCGAAACCTTCAAATTTTTATTGATGGCATTGCTGGTGATGGCAGTGCTTAAACACGCTGTAATAGTCGATTGGCTATTTTTTGCCGGAATTGTTTCCGCGTTGATATTACAGGTGTTTTTACCGATTTTGATTAACTACGATAATTGGGACTAACGATGGCATCTGGTGCTGAGCTTACAAGCAAAGAGTATATTACCCACCACTTGACCAACTGGAGTGTCGGCGAGGGTTTTTGGACCTGGCACGTTGATACTTTAGGCTGGTCAATTCTTATGGGACTTGTGTTCCTGTTCTCCTTCCGTGCAGTGGCGAAAAAAGCCAATGCCGGTGTCCCGACCAAATGGCAATGTGCCGTTGAAATGGTCGTGGAGTTTATCAACGATACCGTCAAAGGTACCTTTCATGGCAAGAGCGCCGTTATTGCGCCTTTAGCCCTGACGATCTTTGTTTGGGTATTCCTGATGAACCTGCTGGACTTAGTGCCTGTTGACTTCATTCCTTATGCTGCCCAAATGATTGGTGGTGCTATGGGTTATGATCCGGCACATGTTTACATGAAAATTGTACCTACCACAGACTTAAACATGACCTTCGCCCTGGCCATTGGTGTGTTTATCCTGATGATCGGTTACTCCATCAAGATCAAAGGCATCGGCGGTTTTATTAAAGAACTGACGACTCAGCCGTTTAACACGCCTTGGTTGTACTGGTTCAACTTTATTCTGGAAGTGGTGGCGTTATTAGCCAAACCTCTGTCACTGGCGCTGCGGTTATTCGGTAACCTCTATGCCGGCGAGCTGATCTTCATTCTGATTGCACTTCTGGGTGTATGGCAGTTACCACTGCACTTCCCATGGGCGATGTTCCACATTCTGGTTATTACACTGCAAGCCTTTATTTTCATGGTGTTAACAGTGGTATACCTGAGTATGGCGCACGAGCATCATTAATATCGATTTCGTTTTAACTTTAACTTTAACTTTAGAAACTCGGAGAAAATCATGGAAATGGTATTAGGTTTAAAATACATCGCTGTAGCTCTGTTAATCGGTTTCGGTGCTTTAGGTACTGCGATTGGTTTCGGTACTTTAGGTGGTAAATTCCTGGAGTCTGCTGCACGTCAACCAGAATTAGCTCCTTCTTTACAAGGTAAAATGTTTATCGTTGCTGGTCTGATCGACGCCATCGCGATGATCGGTGTTGCTATCGGTCTGTACATGCTGTTCGCTATCTAATTGGCAGCCAACAGAACATTTACTTTTTGTAATTAAGGAGAAGCGTTCGTGAATATTAACGCCACTCTCATTGGTGAGTTAATCGCGTTTTTGGTGTTCGTCATCGCCTGTATGAAATGGGTATGGCCACCAATTATCGGCGCCATTGAAACTCGCCAGCAAAAAATTGCAGATGGCCTGGCCGCGAGTGATCGTGCCGAACAGGACCTGCGTTTAGCGCAAGAGAATGCAAAGAAACAGCTGATCGAAGCAAAAGCCCAGGCTTCTGCCCTGATCGACCAGGCTAAAAAACGCGAAGCGCAGATTATTGACGAAGCTGCGGTGAAAGCGCAGGCAGAGCGGGAAAAAATCCTGGCTCAGGCCAAAGCTGAAGTTGAAGCTGAACGCATCCGGGCGAAAGAAGAGTTACGTAAGCAAGTTGCTGCTCTGGCAGTTGCCGGTGCAGAACGTATTCTTCAACGTTCAATTGATGAAGCTGCCCACAGCGACATCCTGGAAAAACTGGTTGCAGAACTATAAAGAGGAAGAGCCATGTCTGAACTGACGATTGTCGCTCGTCCTTATGCCAAAGCGGCGTTTGACTTTGCAGTTGAACAAAACGCTTTGGCGGCCTGGGCCGATATGCTGTTTTTTGCTGCTGAAGTAGCAAACAACGCTGTTGTTGCCGAGCGCCTGCAAAACAACAGCGGTGCTGAAGCACAGGCTGAGTTTTTTATCCAGGTATGTGGTGCGCAACTCAATGAACAAGGCCAGAACTTGATTAAAGTGATGGCTGAAAACAAACGTTTATTGGCGTTGCCTGCTGTGTTGGAAGCATTTTTGTTGTTAAAAGCCGAACATGAAAAAGAAGCAACAGTTGATGTTGTTTCTGCCACTGTTCTGAGCGCAGCACAACAGGAAAAGCTTGTCACAGCTTTGTCACAGCGTTTAGCACGCAATGTTAAGTTGAACTGTAGCGTAGACCCGACTGTTGTCGGTGGTATGTTAATCAAAGCCGGTGATATGGTTATTGATGGCTCAGTTCGCGGTAAGTTAGACCGTTTAGCCACTGCGCTGCAGTCATAATTGGGGATTAGAGCATGCAACTGAATTCCACTGAAATCTCTGAACTGATCAAACAACGTATTGCTCAGTTTGAAGTTGTCAGTGAAGCTCGTAACGAAGGTACTATCGTGTCTGTTACCGATGGTATCATCCGTATCAATGGCCTTGCTGACTGTATGCAAGGTGAGATGATTGAGCTTCCTGGTAACCGTTACGCTATCGCACTGAACTTAGAGCGCAGCTCTGTAGGTGCCGTAGTCATGGGTCCATATGCGGACCTGCGTGAAGGTATCAAAGTAAAAGCCACTGGCCGTATTTTAGAAGTGCCGGTAGGTCCAGGTCTGTTAGGTCGTGTGGTGAACACTTTAGGTGAACCAATCGACGGTAAAGGCCCGGTACAAGCTGCTGCATTTGCACCGGTAGAAAAAATTGCACCAGGCGTAATCGACCGTCAATCGGTAGATCAACCAATGCAAACTGGTTATAAATCAGTAGACTCGATGATTCCAATCGGCCGTGGCCAGCGTGAGCTGATCATCGGTGACCGTCAGACTGGTAAAACAGCACTGGCCATCGACGCCATCATCAACCAGAAAACTTCTGGCGTGAAATGTATTTATGTTTGTATCGGTCAGAAAGCTTCGACCATTGCCAACGTAGTACGTAAGCTGGAAGAGCACGGTGCACTGGCTCACACTATCGTGGTTGTTGCTTCTGCTTCTGAAGCTGCTGCACTGCAATTCCTGGCACCATACTCTGGTTGTACCATGGGTGAATACTTCCGTGACCGCGGTGAAGATGCGCTGATCGTATACGATGACTTGTCAAAACAAGCCGTTGCATACCGTCAAATCTCTCTGTTGTTACGCCGTCCACCAGGACGTGAAGCTTACCCAGGCGATGTATTCTATTTACACAGCCGTCTGTTAGAGCGTGCTTCTCGTGTTAACGAGCATTATGTTGAGCGTTTAACCAATGGTGAAGTGAAAGGCAAAACCGGTTCTTTAACTGCACTGCCAATCATTGAAACCCAGGGCGGTGACGTTTCTGCATTCGTACCAACCAACGTGATTTCAATCACAGACGGTCAGATCTTCTTAGAATCTAACCTGTTTAACGCCGGTATCCGTCCAGCCGTAAACGCTGGTATTTCGGTATCTCGTGTTGGTGGTGCTGCTCAGACCAAGATCATCAAAAAGCTTGGTGGTGGTATTCGTCTGGCATTAGCTCAGTTCTCTGAACTGGCGGCATTTGCTCAGTTCGCTTCAGACCTGGACGATGCGACCCGTGCGCAGTTAGACCATGGTCAGAAAGTAACTGAACTGATGAAGCAGTTACAGTACGCACCAATGGGCGTAGCTGATATGGGCGTGTCGATTTATGCCATCGAAAAAGGCTACATGAAAGACGTTGAAGTTGCGAAAATTCTCGACTTCGAAGCGGCCCTGCTGGCTTATATGCATGCAGAGCACGGCGCATTCATGGCTGATCTGAACAAAACCGGTAACTACAACGACCAAATCGAAGCCACTATCAAGGGCGCGATTGAGAAGTTTAAAGCGACTCAGACCTGGTAATTCAGGTATTGGCATCGGGTGGTGGTAACACCACCCTTCGTTGAAATTTTCGGAGATTAGTCATGGCCGGCGCAAAAGAGATAAAAAGTAAGATCGGGAGTATTAACAATACTCGTAAGATCACCAGCGCTATGGAAAAGGTTGCAGTCAGCAAAATGCGCAGAGCGCAAGAGCGGGTTGCACAAAGCCGTCCATACGCTGAAGGTATGCGCAAAGTGATCGGTAATATCGCTAACGGTACCCTCGAGTTTCGCCACCCGTTCTTAACAGAACGTCCGGTGAAAAACGTGGGTTACATTGTGATATCAACAGACCGGGGTCTTTGCGGCGGCTTGAATACCAACGAATTTAAACGTGTGATGATCGACCTCAAAGCGTGGAAAGAACAAGGCGCCAATGCTGAGTTTGCCGTGATCGGTAACAAAGCAACAGCCTTCTTCAAACGTTTTGGCGGTAAAGTAGTTGCACAACAAGTGGGTTCAGGCGATACACCACGTTTGGCTGATGTCATTGGTACTGTGCGGGTCATGCTGAATGAATATTCTGAAGGCAAAATTGACCGTTTGTTCCTGGTATACAACAACTTTGTCAATACCATGAAGCAAGAGCCAGTGATTGAGCAACTCTTACCTTTGCCAAAAGCAGAGCTGTCAGCCAGAAGTCACAGCTGGGACTACATTTACGAGCCAGATCCAAAAGCTATCCTCGAGAAGTTAATGGACCGCTACGTAGAGTCTCAGGTTTATCAGGGTGTTGTGGAAAACGCAGCCAGCGAACAGGCAGCGCGGATGGTGGCAATGAAGGCCGCTACCGATAACGCCGGCAACCTGATGGATGACTTGAAACTGGTTTACAACAAAGCCCGTCAGGCAGCTATTACGCAGGAACTGAGCGAAATCGTCGCCGGTGCTGCCGCTGTTTAACGCTTAGGTTTACAGGTTTGAGAAATTAGAGGAATTAACATGAGTCAAGGTAAGGTAGTCCAAATCATTGGCGCCGTTGTGGATATCGACTTTCCACAAGAATCGGTACCTGGTATCTATGACGCGTTAAACGTAACAAACGGCGACCTGGCTGGTTTAGTACTTGAAGTACAACAACAGCTGGGCGGCGGTACTGTTCGTACCATCGCGTTAGGTTCAACTGACGGTCTGCGTCGTGGTGCTGAAGTGACCAACACTGGCAAAGCGATTCACGTACCTGTAGGTAAAGCAACTCTCGGCCGTATCATGAACGTGCTGGGTGAGCCAATCGACGAAGCGGGTCCAATCGGTGAAGAAGAGCGTTGGGCTATCCACCGTTCTGCACCAAGCTACGAAGATCAGGCTGCTTCAAATGCATTGTTAGAAACAGGTATCAAGGTTATCGACCTGGTATGCCCGTTTGCCAAAGGTGGTAAAGTTGGTCTGTTCGGTGGTGCCGGTGTTGGTAAAACCGTAAACATGATGGAACTGATCCGTAACATCGCAATCGAGCACAGCGGTTATTCAGTATTCGCCGGTGTAGGTGAGCGTACCCGTGAAGGTAACGACTTCTACCACGAAATGAACGACTCAAACGTTCTGGACAAAGTATCTCTGGTGTATGGCCAGATGAACGAGCCGCCAGGAAACCGTTTACGTGTAGCTCTGACCGGTCTGACTATGGCCGAGAAGTTCCGTGACGAAGGTCGTGACGTTCTGTTCTTCGTAGATAACATCTACCGTTACACCCTGGCCGGTACTGAAGTATCAGCACTTCTGGGCCGTATGCCATCTGCAGTAGGTTACCAGCCAACGCTGGCCGAAGAGATGGGTGTACTGCAAGAGCGTATCACTTCAACCAAAACTGGTTCTATCACTTCTGTACAAGCGGTTTACGTACCAGCGGACGACTTAACTGACCCGTCACCAGCCACTACGTTCTCTCACTTAGACGCAACAGTAGTACTGAGCCGTAACATTGCTTCTCTGGGTATTTACCCGGCGATCGACCCACTGGACTCTACTTCACGTCAGTTAGATCCTCTGGTGATCGGTAAAGAGCATTATGAAGTAGCTCGTGGCGTGCAGTCAGTACTGCAACGTTACAAAGAGTTAAAAGACATCATCGCGATCCTGGGTATGGACGAACTGTCTGATGAAGACCGTACTACTGTATTCCGCGCTCGTAAAATCCAGCGTTTCCTGTCGCAGCCGTTCTTCGTTGCTGAAGTATTCACTGGTTCGCCAGGTAAATACGTTCCGCTGAAAGAAACTATCCGTGGTTTCAAAGGCATTCTGGAAGGTGAATTTGATCACATGCCAGAACAAGCCTTCTACATGGTTGGTTCTATCGACGAAGCAATCGAAAAAGCGAAGAAGCTGTAATTTTACAGCTTTAGGAGAGCGAAATGGCGATGACAGTACAGTTGGACGTGGTAAGTGCCGAAGAGAAAATTTTCTCTGGCCTTGTTGAGTCCATTCAGGTTACTGGTAGCGAAGGTGAACTGGGTATTTTACCTGGTCACATTCCACTGCTGACTGGCATCAAGCCAGGTATGGTTCGGATTGTTAAACAGTTTGGCGAAGAGCATCTGATTTATGTTGCCGGTGGTGTGCTGGAAGTGCAGCCGCATGGTGTGATCGTGCTTGCCGACGTTGCAGTCCGTGCTGAAGACCTGGATGAGCAAGCCGCCCTGGCCGCCCAGAAACAGGCACAGGAAGCGATGCAACATGCCGGCGCTGACTTTAACTACGCAGAAGCAGCGGCCCAACTGGCCGAAGCAATTGCTCAGTTACGTCTGATCCAGAAACTGCGCAAAAAGTAATTTTTGCTGAGTCTGAAAAAGCCACCGCAAGGTGGCTTTTTTTATGCTTTTTTTATCAGCCATATCCTGAACAGCAAGCAGTAGCTGCCGGACTGGCTGCTATTTTATAGCCGTTCAGTTAAAATCGGCCAATAATCAGAAAAGGATTGGCAGATATGGCGTTGAATGTAGTGATCCTGGCGGCCGGTAAAGGCACGCGGATGAAATCCACCCTCCCGAAAGTACTGCATAAAGTGGCCGAACGTGCCATGGTGCAACATGTGATTGATACCGCCAATTCACTTGGCGCAGCGCAAATTAACCTGGTGTACGGTTATGGTGCTGAGCAGCTTAAAGCCGCTTTGGGCGAGCAACCGCTGCACTGGGTGTTGCAGGCCGAGCAGCTGGGTACAGGCCATGCGGTGCAACAGGCCGTGCCACATCTGGCTGACGACGACACTGTGCTGATTTTATACGGCGATGTGCCGCTGACGCGCAAAGAAACGCTGGAAAAATTGCTGGTGGCGCGCCCTTCCCAGGGTTTGGCCGTGCTGACCGTGCTGCTGGACAACCCAACAGGTTATGGCCGTATTGTGCGGGAAAACGGCCTGGTGGTTGGCATTGTTGAACAAAAAGACGCGACTCCTGAGCAGTTAAAAATTCAGGAAGTGAACAGCGGCATTATGGCGGTGCCGGGCAAACAGCTGAAACACTGGCTGGCCAATCTGAAAAACAACAATGCCCAGGGTGAGTTTTATTTAACTGACATTATCGCCATGGCGCACCAGGACGGTGTGGAGATTGCCACGGCGCACCCGGCCAATCCCATTGAAACTGATGGCGCCAACAACCGCGTGCAACTGGCGCAGCTGGAGCGGGCTTATCAGTTGCGTAAAGCAGAAGAGCTGATGTTAAACGGTGCCAATTTACGTGACCCGGCCCGCATTGATGTGCGTGGTGAAGTGACAGTCGGCAGCGATGTGATGATTGACGTCAATGTGATTTTTGAAGGCAAAGTGGTGCTGGGTAACGGTGTGGTGATTGGCGCTAACTGTATTCTGAAAGACGTCACTGTTGGCGACAACACCGAAATTAAAGCCAACTCGATGCTGGAAAGCTCCATCATTGGTGCTGACTGTTCAGTTGGGCCTTTTGCCCGTATCCGCCCGGATTCAGTGCTGGCAGACGACAGCCATGTTGGCAACTTTGTGGAGCTGAAAAAAACCAAATTGGGCAAAGGTTCCAAAGCCAACCACTTAACCTATTTAGGCGATGCGGTGATTGGCAGTAAAGTGAATGTGGGTGCAGGCACCATTACCTGTAACTATGATGGCGCCAATAAGTTCCAGACCACCATTGAAGACGGTGTTTTTGTTGGCTCTAACAGCTCGCTGGTGGCACCTTTAACTTTGGGCGAAAACAGCACGGTAGGCGCAGGTTCAGTGATCACCAGCAGCGTGGCTGCCAATGAATTGGTGGTGGCTCGCACTAAACAGCGCCATATCACCGGCTGGCAAAGACCTGTTAAACAGAAAAAGTCAGATTAAGTCCGGTAGCCCGGCAACGGGCTCTGCTAGTTTCAGGCCGTCTGAGGCCACATTGTTGTGGCTCAGCGCGGCATTTTTATTGCCAAAGCGGCAGCTCACCAGGGGAAGAGTGATGAAACTACTGAAGTTCAGTCTGCTGTTATTGTTGTTGTGGCAAAGCCAGCTGCAAGCCAAAACCTCAGTGTGGCAGGTTAAAAAAGGGGACGATGTGGTGTTGCTTGGTGGCACAGTGCATTTGTTGCCCGCCGCTGAGTTTCCGCTGCCGGCAGAATTTGAAACCGCTTTTGCCCAAAGTTCAGTGTTGTTTCTCGAGGCGCCTGTGCCTGAGCCGACCGATCAACAAGCCATGCAAGCCATGATGCAGCAGCTGCAATACCCTGCTGGCACCGGCTTAAAACAAAAATTGTCGGTCGATGTGTATCAGCAGCTGGCGGCCTATTTCAAAAAGTTTGGTACCGATGTGGCGGCACTGGATAGCTTTAAACCTGGCTTTGTCGCTGTGCAGCTCAGCTTGCTGGAGATGAGTGCCACCGGCATTGCCGGTGAAGGGGTCGACACCTATTTTGCCAACAAGGCCAAGCAACAGCAAAAGCCTGTGCTGTTTTTGGAAACTCTGGATTTTCAAATTCAGCTGATTGCCGGTATGGGCGAAGGTTATGAAAGCGACTTTATCAAACAAAATCTGGAAAACACCGCTGAACTTGGCCCTTTAATGCACCAGTCGATCAAAGCCTGGCGTGCTGGTGACCTGGCAAAAATTGACGAGCTGTTATTAAAAGACGCCAGAGCAGAAGATCCAAAACTGTTTCAGCAAATGTTCACAGCACGCAATCAACGCTGGCTGGGGCAAATCCGTCAGATGTTTGGCAATAATGACAAAGAACTGGTGCTGGTGGGGGCAGGTCATTTACCGGGCGAAGATGGTTTACTGTTGCTGTTACAGCAGGCCGGTTTTGAGGTTAAGCCGCTGTAATAGCGGCCTTTTATTCGGGGTGAGATGATGTTGGCACTGCAGCGTTATTGTTGGTTATTTTGTGTGGTATTGCTGCTGACGTCCTGCAGTCAGACCAATCAGCTGGCGCTGTATCGGCTCAGTGAAGCTGAACTCAATCAGCAGCTTTCACAACAACTGCAGCAGCTGGCACAAAAAGCCACAGTGGCAGGTTTGCCGCTTAAATTGCAGGTGAAGCAACTGGATGTGCAGATAGCGCCACAAGGCAAGCCGGATGTTCAGCTGACGTTGGATACCGCTGCTTTAGTGCAGCTGGCTTTGGTGCAATTGCCGGTGCAGCTGAAATTGTCGCTCAGTGCCGAACCTTATTTTGACCAGCAACGTCAGGCGGTGTATTTACGCCGTTTTCAGCTGTTAGATTCAGAAATGGCCGCTGGCGGTATGCAGGGCAAGTTAAAGCCGTTGTCGGCGGAGCTGGCCGGATTATTACAACAACAGCTGGCGCAGATGCCGGTGTACCGGCTGGATCCAAATAAACTCAGTCATCGTATGTTGTTAAATATACCGCTGCAATTGCAGCTGACGCCGGGGCAAATCAGTTTGTCACCGGCCTATCAACAAGGCGGTTAACTAAGCAGCTTGCTTAATAACGGCAGCTGGCTGAGTTGCTCCGGGTAATAATAACTCAGCATGCCAACCCGGCTTTCCAACACCAACAGTACAACATGAGTCAGCACCATCGCCAGCAAGAACCAGCACAAGGTTTTACCAAGCTGGGCTAAATCCGGCAACATAATCAGGTCGTTGTGCTCATTGGGTTTCATGGTTGTGCTCCGTGGCGACTGGTCTGAACATTAAGTCGTAACCAGTTGCAAAAAAGTTTAACCGGATTTGTCAAAATGCCGCGGCTTTTGTGATAAACGGTAGTTTTGTTGTGAGTAGCGGCGCCTTGGCCCGCGAGAAGGACAGTTTAAGATGTTACGTTGGTTACCCAGTTTAATACTGATGGCTTTTGCCGGCTGGATGATTTATCAGGCCGACCGGGGGATCCCGAATCTGTTTATCCAGTTTGCCGATCAATATGTTTATGGTGACAAAATAGGCCACGCCATGTTGTATGGGGGGCTGGCGTTGTTCCTTACTGTTGCAACCCGGTTCCGGCAATGGCGTATTGGTGGCTGGCGTTTGTTTGTTGGTGTGGTGCTGGTACTGATTGCCGCTTTGCTGGAAGAAGGCAGCCAGTATTTTCTTAGTACCCGCAACTTTGATTTATGGGATGCTTTTGCCGATGTGGTTGGCGTGACGCTGGCGCAGCTGTTTTGTTGGCTGTGGCTTGGCACAGGCAACAGATACCGGCAAATGCGGCGTAAGTTGCGTTGAAGGTTAGAAAAAACGGGGTACCGATCCCCAGCAAATAAAAAACGCCGCTAAATAGCGGCGTTTTTGCAATTTAAAACAATAACTTACTCAGGAAGTCAGATTACCAGCCGCAGCTGCGGCCTTTGTTTTGTTCATCCAGATAAGTTTTCAGCGGCGCAAAATAATCCAGAATGGCAGACGAATCCATTTCCGGTTTGCCGGTGATTTTTTGCAAAGCATTTTGCCATGGCTGGCTGGCACCCATTTCCAGCATGCTGTTGAGCGCAGCACCGGCTTCTTTGCTGTTGTAAATAGAGCAGCGGTGAATTGGGCCATTGTCTTTGGCTATTTCACACAAAGCTTTGTGGAACTGGAACTGCAGAATATGCGCCAGGAAATAACGGGTATAAGGGGTATTGCCCGGTACATGGTATTTAGCGCCGGCGTCAAAGTCGGTTTCAGTACGGGCAACTGGTGCAGCCACCCCCTGATATTTTTCCCGTAACTGCCACCAGGCCTGGTTGTATTGTTCTGGTGTCACCTGACCGGAAAACACCTGCCAGCGCCATTGATCTACCAATAAACCAAAAGGCAGGAAAGCGACTTTTTCCAACGCCATTTTCATTAACAAACCAATGTCTTTTGACTCGTCTGGCACCTGCTCCAGCAAACCAATTTGTTGCAGATATTTTGGGGTGACCGATAAAGCTATGGTATCGCCAATGGCTTCATGGAAACCATCGTTGGCACTGTCCTGATAAAACACCGGCTGGTTTTTATACGCGCGCTGGTAGAAGTTGTGTCCCAGTTCATGGTGAATGACCGCAAATTCTTCACCGGTTTTCTGGATACACATTTTAATGCGCAGGTCGTCTTTGCTGTCTAAATCCCAGGCTGAAGCATGGCAAACCACGTCTCTGTCGCGCGGTTTCACAAACAAGGAGCGGCTCCAGAAAGTGTCAGGCAAAGGGGCAAAACCTAAAGAGGTAAAAAAGCCTTCAGCGCCCTTCACCATTTTTAATTCGTCGTAACCTTTGTCGGCCAAAAGTTTGGTTACGTCATAACCCGGATCTGAATTTTCCGGCGCGACTAAATCGTAAATATTGCCCCAGCCCTGTGCCCACATATTGCCCAGCAAATGCGCCGGAATAGGTTTATCCAGCGGCACTTTGTCGGCACCGTATTTTTCTGACAACTTGGCCCGTACATGGCAGTGCAAAGCTTCATATAAAGGTTTGACCGCACTCCACTGTTTATCCAGTTCAGTGGCAAAGGCATTGGCATCCATATCATATTTAGAACGCCACATAGCGCCGGTGTCGGCATAACCCAGTTCACGGGCACCTTCGTTGGCAAGTTCAACCTGACGCTGATACAAAGGCCGCATTGGCGCTGCTGTGTCATGCCAGCCTTTCCACATTTCCAGTTGTTCGTTGTAATCGCGTGAGCTGGCCATCACTGATGACATTTCACCTAAGTCCATACACTGGCCTTCGGTTTTACAATATTTGCCTTTGCCGTACATGGCATTGAGTTTAGCAACCAGTTCCGCCAGCTCGGCGGTTTTGGCTTTGTCCTGTGGCGCGGCAAGCGTTAACGCCAGTTTTAGTTTATCCAGCTGACGTCTGGTGTCGGCATCTACTGTGGTCTGATTAAAGCGGGCAGCTTCATTGGCCAGCCGTACCACAGTTTCAGTCATTTTCTGACCTGCGGCTGCGGAAAGGGCTTCGGTATCTTCGGTAATAAAGTTGCTGGCGATCCAGTCGGCGCGGTTGACTTCCAGCAATAAAGTGGCCATTTCATCCGACGCTTTTTTCACAAAAGCTGTGGCTTCTTCGGCTGTCGGTGCACTAACGGCTGCGGTTTGAGGTTCTTTCGGTTTTTCGGCGGCTGGCTGGCAGGCGCTCAGCAAAAAGCCACCGGCAATCAGGGTCGCCAGTAAAGTTGGTTTCAATTGAGGTTTCATCTGAGGTTCCGGGCATTGTTATGGTTGTAAGGTGTGAAGTGCAGTTGATAGTGGCTGCACTTCACAATGCCCGGCTAGTATTGTCAGCTTGTAAAGGATTTGCAAATCAGATGAGTGCACATTGGCTTAGATAAATTCCAGTGCCTGTGCTAAATCAGCAATTAAATCATCGGCGTCTTCGACACCTACACTTAACCGCACCAGTTTGTCAGTGACACCGGCTTTGGCTCTGTCTACTGCTGTCATAGCGGCGTGCGTGGTGGAGGCCGGATGGCAAGCCAGACTTTCTAAATCACCTAAACTCACGGCCTGTGCAAATAATGTCAGGTTATCTAAGAACTTAGCGCAAGCTGCAAAACCACCTGCCAACTCCAGCGCCACCATGCCACCAAAACCAGCGGCGGTTTCTTTAATCACCTGATGACCAGGGTGGGAAGCTAAACCAGGGAAAAACACTTTTTCAACTTTAGGGTGACTTGCCAAAAACTCCGCCACTTTGTGGGCAGCAGTTAAATGCGCGTCCATCCTAAGTGGCAGGGTTTTGACACCCCGTTGCAATAAATAAGCTTCCTGCGGGCCCATAGGGGCGCCAATATGTTTTAGCGCTATAGTGCGGATGCGCTGAATAAGCGGGCCATTGCCAGCCACCACACCGGCAATAATGTCACCATGACCACTCAGGTATTTAGTGCCGCTGTGCATCACAATATCTACTCCAATCGACAACGGCTGGAATAAATAAGGCGTTAAAAAGGTATTATCACACACAGTGATGGCACCAATTTGCCGTGCGACCGCCACTATTTTGCGGCTGTCGATCACTTTTAACGTTGGGTTGGTAATAGGCTCCCACAACACCAGCCGGGTGTTTGGGTTGTGATTGGCAACAAAATCATCGTCGCTGCTGTAGCTTTTAACAGTGACACCGGCGCGTATCAGCGTATTACGTAAAAAGGCATCTGTGCCACCGTACACCGGGTCGATAAAAGCCACTTCGTCACCCTGCTGGGTTAAGGCGTACACAATGCTGCTGATGGCGGCCATCCCACTTGCCACTACTACAGCTTCATCAGCACCTTCCATGGCCGCCAGCTTTTGCTCCAGCGCCGTTGAGGTTGGGTTGCCAAAGCGGCTGTAAATAAAACCCGGGTTATGGCCGGCAAAACGGGCCTGGCCTTCAGCGGCGGTGCCGTAGCTAAAAGTGCTGGTCAGATACACAGGTGTATTTAAAGCGCCTGTGCTGGCATCCGGCGCCTGGCCGGCATGAATGGCTAAAGTGCGAAATTTCATCAGAATACCTGTTAATAAAGCGCTGCAGGCAGCGCCAGTGCTAAACAATGTCAGAAAAGAGTAGCGCTTTGCGCCGGGAAAACAGAGCCTTCCGGACGCTCAGCGTTATGGCGTGCTATGGTGTTAACCACAGCAGGTGTGATGGTAAAACAGCGGTTAGCTGGCCACGGCCAAATCGGCATAGTGGCTGGCGGCCACGTCTTTATGTGAACGTAAGCGGCCTTTTAATACGTTGTCGCCTACCTGATAAAACAGCGGATTCAGTGGATCTGAAGCCGGGCCTTTGGCTTCCTGCGCCAAATGGGGTGGCAACTGCAATAAAGGCACTGTGGCATCGAGCTGCGCCGCCATAAAAAAGGCACAGGAAAAACGCTCAATACCGGCTTGTGGGCTGACCACCCGGTGTAAGGTGGCTTTCAGGTAACCGTTAGAGGCCAGTTCCAGCAGCTCTCCAATATTCACGACAAAAGAGCCTGCTAAAGGTTCAGCGCTGACCCAGCCGTCGTCGGTGAGTACTTCAAGGCCTGATTGTTCACCCTGCAGCACCAGAGTCAGATAACCCGGATCTTTGTGGGCGCCCACCCCTTGTTTGCTATCGCTGGCACTTTGCCCAGGATAACGGATCAGTTTCATATGCTGATAAGGACCATCCGCAATGGTGCTTTGCAGCGCATCGGCCGGCAGTTCTAACGCCTGCATAAAAGCACTGAGCAAAGTTTCTGTCAGATCAGACAGCTGCTGTTGCCAGCTTAATAATTCGGTTTTCAGCTCTGGCATAGCGGCCGGCCATTGGTTGGGCCCTATTAAGCGGCGCCACGGCTGTTTGGCTGTAGGCAAACCTGTGGCGATATCTTCGCGCATAATATCAAACTGTTCGCGCTGATCCGGCTGACCCAGCGTCAGCTCACCGGCCACGCCGGTATAACCCCGAAAATGCGGTGAGTGGATCATCTGAATTTGTTGTTTGGCGGCAACTGGCAACGCAAAAAACTGACGGGCTAATTGCAAAATTTGTTGCTGGCGGTTTTCACTGATGCCATGGCCAACCAGATAAAAAAAACCAACATCACGCGCTGCAGCACGCAGCTGTGCAAAAAACTGCTGTTGTTGCTCTGCATTTCCGCCAAGCTGGCTTAAATCCAAAACGGGTAACTGCAATTGTTGTGGGTGGCTCATTTTTTACTCCGGTGTCACTTGCGCTCTGTTTCGCGAATGTGCGCATTTAACCAGCAGTAAAAAACATAAAAAATGACCGAAACGCTCTTGGTCAGATGATTTAGTTATAACCGGATGTCTGGATTTGTAGCCGTTTTCTGTTTTAAATGGCATAAAGGTCAAAACCGTGTGGCGGGTCGTCAAGCTGCGTCTTTTTATGGCAGGTAGAGTGGATTGGATTTTGTTTATGTTATTGATTTATAGATAAAATATAATAATAATGCCCGCTGGCTTTAGATTTTGGCATGCTGAATGTTTAGACATCCGCTTACAACATTCGGATCTGATATAGATAAAAATACTGCATCACATCACAGGGATATGAGGCCGGATAAGCGCCAACCGCAGGCGGATAACCGGGTGTTTCTGTGTGGCATCAAACAGGCACAAGCGCTTAAGCAGGCTTTTTCAGCATAAAAAAGCCCCGCTGTTGTCGCGGGGCCTGGTTTATTCACTCACAGTGATGAGGCCGGAGTTTTACATTTTGTAAGACACTGTGGTGTAAAAGAACTGACCCACGTTGTCGTAGCTGGCGCCTGCTGTGGTGGTGCCTGTGCTGACGCCAGGTAAACCACGGTCAAACAGGTTGTCGATACCCACAGACCAGTTCAGACCGTTTTCAAACTGGTAACCCAGGCTGATGTCGGTCAGCACATAACTGCCGTAGCTCATCAAATCACGTGGATCCGGGTTTTTTGCCAGTTCCTGTTCAGTGTACAGACTTACGCCATTGATATGACGGGTTTTCCAGGTAGCGGTCCAGGCATCATAGCTGTAGCTTAACGACAGGTTTTCCTGCCAATCTGCTTCACCTTCAGTACCGGCACGTTGTTCAAACTGTGACGGATTGTTCTGGAAAGAGAAAGTTTTGCGTGAGCCTAAATAAGTACCAATCAGTTTGGTTTTTAAGCGACCGCCCAACAGATCCAGATCATAACCCGCTTCAAAATCCACACCTTCCGCCGTTTGGGCGGCCACGTTTTGTGACGTTGAAGTGATCAGTTTCAGCTCGTGGCTGACCGGGTCCCGTTGGATCAGGTTACAGAACTGCGCCGATAAACCGTTGCTGGCGTCCACACACTTATTCAGAATGTCCTGAGCTGATACTGTGCTGATGGCTTCGTCGATTTCAATAGACCAGTAGTCCACAGTAAAGGTGAAATCTTCAATCCATTCCGGCTGATAGACAAAACCTACAGTGTGGCTGTTTGACTCTTCCGCTTTTAAGTTTGGATTACCGCCAGAGCGGCCTTCAATGCTGGCGCCTGTTGCCTTGGCCACAAAGTCAGCCGGAATGCCCAGCGCAGCACAGTTGGCAGCCCAGGTGGCGTTTTGTTTGTAACGCAGATCACAAGGGTCCTGCAGCCGTGAGAAATAGGTCTGGTTCAGCGGACGATAGAGTTCACTGATGTTTGGTGCGCGCAGCGCCACTGAATAAGTGGAACGAACACGGATCTCATCATTGATGGTCCAGTCCAGGCCGGTTTTCCAGCTGGTGGCATTGCCGATAGTGCTGTAGTCGGCAACCCGCACCGCAGCATCAAATGCCAGGTCCTGGATCAGCAGCATATCGGTCAGTAGCGGAATAGAAACTTCGCCAAAAGCTTCTTTTACGTTAAATTTGCCGTGGGTTTCCTGTAACGCATTGAGGAAAGTGGCACCTGTGGCGGCAAAAGCGTCAGGCATGCTGTCACTTTGTTCACGACGGTATTCCACACCCGCAGCTACACCCACGCTGCCGGCCGGTACGTCGAATAAAGCGCTGTTGGATACACTGCCGCCAGCAACCTGTTGTTCAATAGCGCTGGTGGAATATGACGAGGTATTAAACCAGTTGATGGCCGCCTGATTGACTGCACCATAACCAAACACTGACGTTGGCACACAACCGGCAGCACGGGCTGCAACATCGCGGCAGACAATATTGCCGTTCTGATCTTTGATTGCATCAATCGACTGGGCAAAGTTTTTGCGGATCAGGTTGTTGCGGTTAATCTGCTCCAGCCGGGTACGGCCGTGGGTGGCAAAAGTTTCAAAACTCCAGTCATCTGTCAGCTGGCCGCTTAAGCTCAGGTTGAACTGGTCTGTGGTACGGGTGTTTTCTTCCATCCGCCGACCGGCGTCTTTGTTAAAACGGTGAATGGCAATGCTGTTTTTGCCATTGGCGTCCATTAACGCCGCCAGACCAGGTGTGATATAGGCATTGTCACGCTGAATTTGCAGCGCGCTGCCATATTCAAAGAAGCTTGGCTGATTTACCGAGTCGGCTTTGCTGACCACATGTTTAGCCGAGGCCGCCAGGTTCAGATCGGCAGTCAGGTCATAGTCGCCTTTCAGGTTAAAGCTGTAACGGTCAAAGGCTGGCTGTAAATCGTTATATTCACGCAGATTTAAAAATTCACAATCGACACAGGCAGCGTCCAGCGGGAACACTGTGCCCATGTTTTGTGGCCGTACTGTACCGTCTGGGTTAAAGGTGTACCAGACTTTATTCAGCAGGAAGTTGCCATTAATAGAGCTGTCGTAATAACCGGCATTGGCAAAAGTAATTTTGTCGGCAATACCGTCATGAATGGTATTGCCGTTGGCATCTCTGCTGTCTTTGCTGGCAGGGTTAGTCAAAGACATGTAAGAGGTGCGGGTTTGGCTGCGTTCAGTGGCATTAATGTCATTTTGTGTGGCAAAGTCGGCGGCAAAAGCGACGTTACCATCACCGTTGGCAATGTCCTGGCCATAAGAGAAAGTGTATTTCTGGTTTGCCAGCGGGTTGTCGTTGGCTTTACCTGCTGTGGCGCTTAATTCCAAGCCCTGAATGTCTTTTTTTAATTTGAAGTTCACCACACCTGTGACAGCGTCAGCACCATAAATGGCTGAAGCGCCGCCGGTGATAATTTCCACCGATTCTACCCAGGCTGTAGGAATGGTGTTGGTATCCACTGAAGCTGTACCTGCGCTGCTGGCCACATGGCGTTTGCCGTTCACCAGCACCAGGGTACGGGAGCTGCCCATACCCCGTAAGTCGAGCAAGCTTAAACCGGCTGTGCCGATAGAGTTACCTGAGTTTGCCAGAGAATAGGTAGACGCCAGCGCCGGTAATTCGTTTAAGGCTTCACCAATGTTGGTAGCGCCTGTGTCGACTAAATCAGCACCGCTGATTGAAGTGACAGGAGACGGCGCTATGGCACCTTCACGCAGAATACGTGAACTGGTTACTGAAATACGTTCAACAGCAGCTGTGCTGTCGGCGTTTTGTTGTTGTGCCTGTAACTGAAAACTGGTGACTGCGGTGGCAGAAAGCACACTTAAGGTGACTGCCTGAGTGAATAATGAACGACGAAACATTTGTACCTCGAAATGCAGACGCAACGGGCAAAGCCTTTGGCGTCATCGGTGTCGGATCAAAAGCGAATAAAAGCCCCGGCAGGCGGGGCGGCGCATTCTATAGAAACAACACAGCGAGAGGCACAAAAATCGGCAAAAAATGGACGTTTAGATAGCTAAGCGCGCATTTAGTCACCAATTTGGCGACAAATTAATCGGTGTAGCCGAGCCATTGCCAGCAGGTGTTGGTAAAAATACAGCCTGGCAAATGGTGTTTTTACCCTCAGAGGGTGATGGGAAGCAGGCCTGAGACTGTTGGCGATAGGGCAACTTGCGGCCTGGCAGATTCTGTGCAATTATTGCTTTTGAAACCGCTTACATTTTGCTGCTATTGGTGGTCATCCCCCGGTGACAACTGTTGGCAGATGTGGCAGTTAAAACTGTCTGTGCAGGGTTTCACGTGAAACTTTATCCGCCACCCGGCTTAAAGATGCTGGGGGGGACTCCTGACCGTCTGGCTGTGGTGGCCTCTGGGGCGGTGTTATACAGGACCGGATAAAGCTGCCTCTCCCACAGCTGCACTGCCGCCGTTTGTCATCCTCGGCCGGCAGTTGCGGCTGGTTTTAAAAGCGCAAAATCATCTCGGCGGCCGAACAGTGGCAGTCAAAACCACAACGTACACAGGCATAACCGTTCAGGCTGTCCTGCCGCCATTTATCCGGATGCTCTTTGACCAGCACACCACCGTGCTGGCGAAAATATTTGACTGCGGCATTGCCCGGGCTTTGTTGCCATAAATGCGCAACTCCGGCGCGTGCTCCTTGTTGTTTTAATGCTTTAATAGATTGCAACAACAACTGGCCGCCAATACCCTGACCCTGAAACTGCGGTGCCACTGTATTACATTTAAAATAAGCCACCTCACCAGGTGGCAATTGCCACAAGGCCGGGCTGCACCACTGATCCGGCTGCCATTGTCCGGCAGCAAAAGCCAGTCTGAAACCGGCCAGGTTATTGCCGCAGCGCACAATGCGACCGGCATTCATGCCACTGTAAATGCCTTGCTGATAATAACTGCCCAGCAATTCAGCCGTTAAATAACCGTCACCATGCACCTTGTTACCCAGGGCAATCACTTCTGCAAAATCAGATGGTTGGAGTTCGAAATACTGAATATCGTTTGACGTCATAAGCTGATCTGAATGGCTTGGCAATAAAGCCATATCTTGCCATGATGCTGCCAAAGAATGCCAGTTGCAGCTGGCTGATGGTTTTTGATGAGGTTTGTTATGTACGATCCGCTGCACGATACCTTTGCCGGTCAGGCTGAACCCTATCCGGACAGTTACTGGGCACAACATTCCGGGCCAGCGCCTGCTGCTGATGGTGTATTAAACCGCGATCTGGACGTTGACGTTGCCATTATTGGCGCTGGTTACACCGGCTTATCCACCGCATATCATCTGGCGGTTGACCATGGTGTAAAAGCAGTGGTGCTGGAGGCCAACCAAACCGCCTGGGGCTGCAGCGGCCGTAATGCCGGTTTTGTGCTCAAATCCAGTGGCCGTAAACCTTATGCCCAGATGCAAAAACAATGGGGTGACGCCGTAATGCGCGGCATTTACCAGGAGTTTTGTGCTGGGGTGGATACAGTCAAATCTTTGATAAACAAAGGTATTGACTGTGAAGTACAGGCGCCGGGTTACCTGCGTATGGCACATAAACCGGCCATGGTGAAAGTGATAGAAGCCCAGGCGGCGTTGCAGCAACAGATGTTTGGTTATCAGGTGGAAGTGCTGAGCCAACAGCAGGTACGTCAGCAATATGTGGACGATCAGCAATCTTTTGGTGCCTTGCGTTATGCCGACGGTTTTGGTGTGAATCCGCTGAAACTGGCCTGGGGTTATCAGCGACTGGCACGGGAAGCCGGTGCCCGTATTTATACCGGCAGCCCGGTGCTCAAGCTGCAAGCTGCAGGCGCTCGACAACAACTGCACAGCCCTCAGGGTATAGTGACTGCCAAAAAAGTGGTGATTGCCACCAATGGTTATACCGCCAAAAACTTCCATCCTGGTATTCAGGCTCGTACCCTGCCGGTATTGTCGCAAATTATTGTCACTGAACCTCTGACTGAAGCTCAGCTGCAAGCCTGTAACTTCCTGACCAGCCATGTGGTGATGGACACTCGCGCCCTAAAATATTATTACCGCAAACTGCCCGATAACAGACTGCTGTTTGGTGGCCGTGGTGCTATTACCGGCAAAGACGCTGAAAACCCCTATTATGCCGAACGTTTGTTGCAGGTGCTAAAACTGAGTTTTCCGGCGCTGCAGCAGATCCGTTATCAATATAAATGGGCGGGCTGGGTGTGTATGGCGCTTGATGATATTCCGCATATTTATCAGGCCGATGAACGTGGAGATGTGCTGTACAGCATGGGTTATTGTGGCAGCGGTTTGTCTTTTTCGGTGCAGGCCGGTAAAAGGCTGGCCGAGCGGGTGATGGGGTTGGCTTTACCAGAGCTGCCTTTATACCAGAGTGCGTTGCCAAAGTTTCCGCTGCCGGCACTGCGCCGTCTGGGCCAGTGGGGTTATTTCCATTATGGCAAATGGCAGGATCGGTGGTTTTAAGCAATAACAGGTAAATTTGTATATAAATTGTTTGTTGTGGTCGCTACATAGTATTGATATTTGTTTCCTTCTTGCCTACCATGCGCCAGTCTGACCAATTGGAATGGAGCAAAGGCAAAATGGAACTATTGCCGGACTTAAACACTATATTGCTGGTGGTTGGGGTGTTGTATTTTTGGTATGCCCCTTTGTTGTTGATCTTAAGCCGGGTTGATCTGAATCTGAAACAAAGATTTTGCTGGAGCTGTATTTGTTTGTGCTGCTCCTGGTTCAGTTATTTTTGGCTCAAAAAGCGTTATCGCCTCAATACTGAGGAAAACTTCACCAATTATTAGTCAAATTCGCCGCAGCGATCTTTGACAAATTTAATTAAATTGTTGATTTTAAATGTTTTTGTGAATGGCATCAGATTTGCTCTTTTGACTTATCTATAGTGAAAAGGACAATCTGATGACCAACTTCCCCGCTTTTATCAGCCAGTGCGCTTTACTGGCGCGTTTTGAGCTTTACCGCCTGGTCGGCAGCCCCCGTGGCTGGTTTGCTCTGGGCGCTTTTAGTGTGATTTGGTATTTCCTGCTGCGTTACCCCATTTTTGAAGCCAGTGCCCAGCTGCAACAACCTGAGGTTCAGGGCATGCTGGGCCGGGTCTTTGGTATGGTGGGTTTACATAATTTATTAAATTGGCCATTGCCGGAACTCAGTGTGTATTGGCTGATCACTTTATTGTTATTGCCGCTGGTGGCCGTGTTGACCAGCGCGGATCAAACCGCCAGCGACCGCTCGCGCGGCACTTTACGATTTTTGACTTTAAGAACCAGCCGCAGTGCCATTGTGCTGGGACGTTTTGCCGGCCAGATGCTGGTACAGGCACTGCTGGTATTGTTGTCTTTATTGGCTACTTTAGCGCTGGCGGCTTGGCGTTTAGGCTCGTTGCCGTTGGCAGCATTTGAACATGCGCTGATTGTGTGGTTAAACCTGCTGATAGTGTTGGCCCCTTTTACTGCGCTGATGGCGCTGTGCTCGGCGCTGGTGCGCTCGTCCAAACTGGCCATTAGTCTGGCTATTGTGGGCTCTGGCCTGCTGATGGGGCTGCTGAGTACGCTGATTTGGTATTGGCCGGATTTTCTCTGGTTACTGGAGTATCTGCCAGGTGCGCAGCTGCCGCTGTTATTGGCTGAACAAGGCTGGGCTACGTTGCAATATGCCGCTTTACCGCTGGCGCAAACTGCAGTGTTGTTGTCTCTGGCCTGGTTAGTGATGAAAGGAAAAGCATTATGACAGCGTTGATCCGGGCACAAGCCTTATCAAAAAAATTTGGTAGTAAAACGGTTTTAGACAATCTGAATTTTAGTCTGGAAGCCGGTGATCCCATTGCGCTGATAGGCCCGAACGGCGCCGGTAAAACCACTTTGTTTAGTCTGCTCTGCGGTTATTTAACCCCAAGCGCCGGTCAGCTGGAAATTCTGGGTCACAAACCCGGCAGCAGCAGTTTATTTGGCCGGGTCAGCGCCCTGCCACAGGACGCGCAGTTGGATCCGAATTTTTCGGTGCAAACCCAGCTGGAATTTTATGGCCGGTTGCAAGGCATGAGCCCGGCCACTGCCAAAGCCGAAACAGCGCGGGTACTGGCGCTGGTGGATTTGGCGGAAAACGGCGGGCAAAAAGCCACGGCACTGAGCCACGGCATGCGCAAAAGAGTGGCGATTGCACAGGCGTTGTTGGGTCAGCCGGAGCTGGTGTTGCTGGATGAACCAACAGCGGGCCTGGATCCGGTGAATGCGATGCAGGTACGTAAACTGATAGCGTCGTTATCCAAAGAAGCCACTTTTATTATCAGCTCGCACAATATTTTTGAACTGGAACGGTTATGCGGCACTGTGTTGTATCTGGAAAACGGCAGGCTGCAGCAACAACAGCCGACCCATCAGCAAGGGGTTGCCGGTTATCTGGCAGTGCAGCTGGAGCCTGGTGACAATCAAAGGGTGCAGCTGCTGCTGAGTCAGTTACCCGGTGTGCAAAAAGTGGAACTGCTGCAGAAAAACGAATTTGGCCTTTGTTATGACCGCGAGCTTTGCCCTGATTTGGATCTGTCAGTGCTGGCATTGCTGCGCGCTGAAGGCTTGCCGTATCGCCAGTTAACGCTGGGCCGTTCGCTGGAGCAGCAGTTATTCAGTGTGGTGAATGGGTAAAGCCGGTGCAGGTTATTCGTCGGTTTGCAGATATTGCAGTTTGTCCGGCACGCCGTTCCACGCATCGGCGTCTGCCGGGGCTGGCTTAACTTCGGTGATATTGGGCCAGACTTTGGCCAGCTCAGCATTGAGCTCAATAAATGGAATTTGTGCTTCAGATAAGGCGTCTTGCTGGTAAATGGCATTGGCCGGGCACTCTGGTTCACACAAACCGCAGTCAATACAATCGGTTGGGCTAATCACCAGAAAGTTTGGCCCTTCATAAAATGCATCGGCCGGACACACAGCCACACAGTCGGTGTATTTGCATTTGATGCAGTTGTCTGTGACGACAAAGGCCATAGGTTGCTCCTGCTGGTTGCTGCTGAAAATGAGTCGCGGATTTTACGCAACAACACTGAAATTACAAGATAGCGTGGATTTTTTGTGCAATGGCAATTTGTTGCGCCAGCAGCGCTAAATTCACGTAAAATGGCCGGCCAATACCATCTTGTGAGCCCTGCCAGCAGAGGCTAAGACACCGATAGGAAACCGCCATGATCCGTTTAACCGAAATTAAATTACCGCTGAACCACGACGAAGCCGCGTTACCCGCCGCTATTGTCAGCAAATTAGGCATCTTGCCTGCCCAGTTAAAAAGTTTCAGCATGTTTAAACGGGGTTATGACGCCCGGAAAAAAACCGATATTCAGCTGATTTATACACTGGATGTTGAAGTGGAGCAGGAAGCAAAATTACTGCAAAAATTTGCCAAAGATCCGCATGTCAAACCATCACCCGACACCAGCTACAAGTTTGTGGCACAGGCACCTGCCACTCTTGATGAAAGACCTGTGGTGGTTGGCCTTGGGCCCTGTGGTTTATTTGCCGGATTGTTGCTGGCGCAAATGGGCTTTAAACCCATTATTCTCGAGCGTGGGAAAGAAGTGCGGGAACGCACCAAAGATACCTTTGGTTTCTGGCGGAAAAAACCGCTGAATACCGAATCGAATGTGCAGTTTGGTGAAGGTGGTGCCGGTACTTTTTCTGATGGCAAGTTATACAGCCAGGTAAAAGATCCAAAACATTATGGCCGCAAAGTGCTGACCGAATTTGTCGAGGCGGGCGCGCCGGACGAAATTATGTATGTCAGCAAACCCCATATCGGTACCTTTAAACTGGTGACTATGGTGGAAAAAATGCGCGCCCGTATTCTTGAACTGGGTGGTGAAATCCGCTTTAGCACCCGGGTTGACGATGTTCTGATTGAAGATGGTCAGCTGACCGGCCTGAAGTTATCCAACGGCGAAACCCTGCACAGCAAACATGTGGTGCTGGCTGTCGGACACAGTGCCCGCGACACCTTTGAAATGTTGTACCAACGTGGTGTGTATATCGAAGCCAAACCTTTTTCGGTTGGGTTTCGCATTGAACACAAACAGTCGATGATCGACGAATGTCGCTTTGGCCCTAACGCCGGTAACCCCATTTTAGGTGCTGCTGACTACAAGCTGGTGCATCACTGCGACAATGGCCGCACTGTGTACAGTTTTTGTATGTGCCCCGGCGGCACTGTGGTGGCCGCTGCTTCTGAAGAAGGCCGGGTGGTCACCAACGGCATGAGCCAATATTCACGTAATGAGCGTAACGCCAACAGCGCCATAGTGGTTGGTATAGACCCGGAGCGGGATTACCCTGGCCATCCGCTGGCCGGTATTGAGCTGCAGCGTCAACTGGAAGCTCAGGCTTTTGAGCTGGGCGGTGGCAACTATGATGCGCCTGCGCAGCTGATTGGCGACTTCCTGGCCGGTAGAGCCTCGGCTGAACTGGGTGATGTGGAGCCTTCTTATACCCCAGGGGTAAAACTGACCGACTTATCCAAGGTGTTACCGGATTATGTAATAGCCGCTATCCGCGAAGCCATTCCGGCTTTTGATAAACAAATTAAAGGTTTTGCCCGGCCTGAAGGTTTATTAACAGGGGTGGAAACCCGCACTTCGTCACCAATTTGTATTAAAAGGGGTGCAGATTTCCAGAGTATCAATATCAAAGGTTTGTATCCGGCCGGTGAAGGTGCGGGTTATGCTGGTGGTATTTTATCGGCCGGTATCGACGGTATTAAAGTGGCCGAAGCTGTTGCCCTGGCCATAACACAGCAGGCCGGTTAATCCGGCTTGTAGCTGTGGCAGATGCTGGTTAATATGACGTAAATAATTGATAAAACAGGGTGTTGTCACCCTAAGCTTGCACTGCAAAGACTCAGGTCTTGCAATGACCAACAGGAGTGGAAAAATGCGTAAGACCCTTATTGCAGTTGCCGTTGTCGCCGCCGGCGCTTTGGCTTATTACCAGTTTGCCGGTAAAAGAGGTGCTGCCCCTGAGCTGGCAGAACTGGCTTATGTGCCGGCTGACACAGCGTTATTTTCCGGTCAGTTTACGCCGATTGATTTAGGCAGTTACCTGACCAGTCTCGGCATGGGCCCGCAATATTACGACGCTAATATGCAGCAGGTATTTGGCGACATGCTGAATGAAAGCAACGAGGCACAAAACAAATTTGTGCTGGCGCTGCTGCAAACTTATATGAAAGCTTTGTCTGATCCGGCCCAGCTGAGCGCCAGCACAGGTGTCAAACCTCAGATGCGCAGCCTGGTGTATCTGGTCGGCATGTCGCCGGTGATGCGGATTGAGTTGGGTGACGAAGCAGCGTTCTGGCGTTTATTTGACGAGGCCGAAAAAGCCAGTGGTTTTAGTCATATCGCCCAGCAAATTAATGATGTGAAATATCGTCAGTACCGGTTGGTGAAAGAAGAAGTGGCGCTGGATTTTCTGGTGTCGGTTAAAAATGGTTTTGCCACTCTGGCACTGAGCTCTGACAAATTTGATGCGCAGCACCTAGCTATTGTGGTGCAAGCGGCTCAGCCTGAGCAAAACCTGGCCAATACCAGTCTGCTGACTGATGTGCAGAAAAAATATCAGTTAAATAACGACTCTATCGGTTTTTTAAGTTCTGAGCAGCTGCTGAAGTTTGTTACAAGCACAGATGGTAACCGCCTGGCCAAAGACGTGAATGCGGTGTTTGGTCAGGAGCTTGCTGTGGCGCTGGCGGCATGGCGTAATCCTGCTTGTGTGGCTGATGTTGCCGCGATCAGTAAAAACTGGCCTGGGTTGTATATGGACAGTCAGTTTGACCTCAAAGATGCCAGTAAAATTAAAGTGGCAGGCCGGTTATTAGTACCAACCGAAAATGCCGACACTGTGGCTCAGTTATCGGCCCTGCGTGGTTTTATTCCGGCGCAGCTGCAAGACCCGGCCAGCAGCGCTATGCTGCATACCGCTGTGGGTCTGGACGTTGCCCAGCTGGCACCAACCCTTGGCAAGTTGTGGACAGGTTTTACTGAACCTGCTTACAGCTGTGAACCTCTGGCGCAAATGCAGCAGGAAGCTAAACAAAATAACCCGCTGGCGGCGCTGGCGATGGCCGGAATGGCCAGCGGTTTGCAAGGTATTTCGCTGACACTGCATGATGTGGAGCTGGATTTAACCAATGGCAGCCCAAAAAATGCTGATGCGTTATTAACTATTTCAGCCACCAACGCCCGCGCTTTTGTTGAAGGTATCAAAGCCTTTTATCCACCACTGGCTGCTGTTGCCCTGCCTGCCGCCGGTGAAGAGCTGGATGTGGCTGCTGTGGTGCCGGAAGTGGCGGTACTGGGCGTACAGCCAAAACTGGCCATGACCGACAGTCATTTATTGTTGTATGTCGGTGACAAAGCCAAGGCGCAGTCTGCTGAGATTGGCAAAGAAAGCTTAAGCAAAAACGGTTTATTAAGTTTTGGTCTGGACTACGGCAGCTTCTTTAAAACCATGCAGCAGGCCATGGCTGCTACAGGTGAAGAAGTGCCAGCCGACTTCCAGACTTTTGCCAACAGCGATATGAAAATGCAGATGAGCGTCAACATTAACAATCAGGGTTTTGTGTTGCAGTCTCAAATGCAGGTCAGTGCCAAAACACAGGCCGCTGCAGCTGCACCGGCCACCAGCGCCGGCAAATAAATCTGTTGTTGTGATGTGAAAAAGGAGCTGTAATCAGCTCCTTTTTTATTGGCAGATTAAGCCCGGCTCAGCGGCTAACAAGCTGACCCTGCCGCAGCTGCTGTTATTGTGGTATTTCTGCCTGCAACCGGCGTTGTTGCCATTGTTGCTGCCAATACAGCAGCGGCCAGCCCAGCAGCACAATCAGCAGCGCGTATAACATCGCCAGTCCTAAGATCCAGGCCACTGCGGCGCAGACAACAAGGCTGATCCAGGCCAGTGGCCGGTAGCGGCGTGACAATAAACGTAAAGCCGCTGCCATACTGCCGAGATAAATCAGCACAAAAACACCGTTCACCCAACCTATTAAATCTTCCAGACCTGCGCCAAACCAGGCTGAGCCCAACAGCACCAACGCCATCAGGCTTAACATAAAACTTAAGGCGCGCTGCGGCATCTGATAACGATTCAGCGGCGCTAACAGGGCCGGCAGTACACCTGCGGCGCTAAAACTCTGGCACAGCCTGGCCACACTGGCGGTATAGACATTGACGGTGGCAAGACCACTGCACAAACCCAAAACTCCAATCAGCAAGGCGCCCCCTGCGCCAAACAGCCGGTCAAAACCCTGCGCCATGCTGAGGTTTTCACCCGGAGCGGCCAGCACCAGCAATAAATAACTGCAGCCAAGGTAAATCAGCCCCACCAGCAATAACCCCAGCAGCAAAGCCGGCAATAAATGCCGTTTCGGGTCGCGAAAATCCTGGGCTAAATGCGTCATGGCTTCTACCCCCAAAAAACTCCAGAAGCCAATAGCAAGCGCCGCCGAAAAGCCAGCCAGCTGGGCTTGTTGTGGCCACATCTGCAATGGCTGGGCTGAGGATGGTGTGACATACACAAAACCGGCCAGCATTAGCAGCACCACCGCCACTATGGCTAAGGTTAATGCAAGCTGCAGCCTGGCGGATAGCTGAAAACCACGGCGGTTTAATAGCCACAACAACAGCAATAACCCAAGTTCAACTGGCAGCGCCATATGTGTCCCCAGCCAGGGCGCAACAAAAGAAAAAGTCATCATCATGGCGGCCGAAGCCCCAAGTGGCACCACCAGCATAAACAACAATCCGGTCAGCCGGCCGGCCAGGGTGCCAAAGGCTTCGGTGACAAAATGGGCCGGGCCTGCGGCGTGGGGTAACACACTGGCTAATTTGGCAAAAACAATGGTGATAGGTACGGACAATAACGTCAGCAGCAGCCAGGCGGGCAAAGCGCTGGCGCCGGCAAACTGAATGCTGAGCTGCGGCAGAATAAAGACCCCTGTGCCCAATAATGTGGTGGCCAATAAGGCAGCTCCCTGCCATAGGCCAATGCCTTGCTGTTTGGGGGTGGTGCGGGAAGAATTTTTTTGCATGCTGTGGTGCTGCCATCCTCTGTTCTGAAGGCCAATATGATAACTTAGCGCGCGCCAACAAGATGACGGAACCAGACGGCAAAACGTTGTTTTCACCGGCAAAATAACTTTATTGCCTCAAGCGGCAGGAGACTGAGTATGCACACCGGTTTAGATAAGTTTGACCAGCAGATCATAGCGGCATTACAGCAGGATGCACGCCAGAGTGTGTCAGCAATAGCCAGCAGCATTCATTTATCTCGTAGTGCTGTGTCAGAGCGGTTAAAACGGCTGGAACAAAGTGGCGTGATCCGCGGTTATCAGGTGTTGTTACAGCCTGCCGCCGGTGCTTTGGTATCTGCTTATTTTGCCATTGAACATAACAGCGCCCGTTGTGCCGACATTATCCCCAAATTACAGCAAATTCCTGAGATCCGCCGTTGCCATGGCATCAGTGGCGAAACCGATTTAATGGTATTTGTGCAGGCGCCCTCTGTGGCCCGGTTACATCAGATCCGTGAGTTGCTGGATGCTGAACCTGCAGTGGTGCGTATCACCACCCATATGGTGCTCAGTGAGTGGATTAATAAAGACGGGGATATAATAAACAGCTGAGCAGGTGTGCACCTGCCCAGCCGGATTTGTGCTTATCAGAACTTGTAGCTGACCTTGGCATACACATAACGGCCGCGTGGGCTGTAAATGCTGGTGACATAACCATACAAGTCGCTATCACCGTCGCCGGCAGCAAATGGCGGCTCTTCATCCAGCAGGTTGCTGACACCCAGCATCAGTTTGGTGCTGGCGTCCCAGTTGTAATACAGCTGGGTGTCGACAGTCAGTTGAGAATCAACCATTCTTGATGTTTTGGTATCAAAGTCCAGGGTACCGTCAAAATCGATATCCGGTGTATCTTCAAATTCGCCAATATAAGATAACGAACCTGCCACACCCCAGTCGTTCAGGTTCCAGTCGGCCCCTGCCACCCAGCGGTATTGTGGATAACGGTATTCACCGGCATAAGAACGGTTGTCTTTTTCAAATTTGTCCAGATAAGTCCATTCCAGATTCAGTTTGACGACACCGTTTTGTGCCAGATCCAGTTTGTAGTTGGCAGATAAATCCAGACCACTGGCTTCTTGTGAGCTGACGTTAAAATAACCGTTGTTAATACGGTCCAGGGTACCTAAAGTCTGGCCTGGCAGTGGCGCAAAGCGTACGCAGATAGTGCTGTTTTGTTTACCACATTCGGCCTGATACACCTCACCAAAAGGCACTTCATCAATTTTGTTGTCTTGTGTAATGCTCCATAAGTCCACACTGAAATCCAGTGCATCATTCACCTGCCAGACTAAACCCAGGTTCCAGCTTTCCGATTCTTCGGCTTTCAGGTTCGGGTTACCGGCAAAAATAATGGTGTAGTCAGTGGAGGCACAAGCCGGGTTGGCCGGATTGTTGGTTGGGCATAAAAAGGTATCAACAAAAAATTGTGATTCCTGGGACGGGCCAAGGCCAATCTGCGCCAATGAAGGTGCACGGAAACCCTGGCTCCAGGAGCCGCGCACTGTCACTGTGTCAGACGGTGTGTAGTGGAAGGCCACTTTTGGATTGGCTGTGCCGCCAAAGTCGCTGTAATGGTCATAACGTTCGGCCAGTTGCAGCTCGAGGTTTTCCAGCACCGGCACCGACAGCTCTATATAAGCTGCTTTTTGCGAACGGCCTGCCGCTGATGAAACAGACTCAGTCCCAAAAATCAGACCGCGGGTGAATTGATCATCCGGCGTGTCGCGGGCGTCTTCTTTGCGGTATTCCACACCTGCTGCCAGGCCAATAGCGCCGTGGGTGATTTGCATCAGTTCACCGCTGATATGACCATCCACTGAGGTCAGGTGAGATTTACCACGACGTACCAGGCTGGTGGTAATAGCATCAATCACCGACTGCGGATTTTGCACGCCACCAAAGGGGTTGTAACGGCCGGCGTTAATTTCGTTTTGCAGGAAATCAGTGCGTACCCAGCCCTGATCCCGCTCACCGGTTTGGGTGGCGGCACTGCGGCCTTTTTGCGCTGCGGCTTCCCATTCCCAGTTATTAATATTACCGCGCACCCCGGCCAATAACCGCAGTGTGTCAGAGGTAATATCCCAGCGTCTGTTGCCGGCATCTACAGTGCGGTAACGGCCAATTTTAATGTCTTTTTTCCATGGGTTGTTCGGATGGCTGGCCGGTACTGTTAATCCAGCGCCTTCATCCAGTGGCGTGGCGGCGCCCCCTGCGGTTGAAGTGTTATGTTGCACGGCCATTTCTGAGAAAATTTCAACGTCGTTGGCTAACTCGCGGCTCATGGTCAGGATGGCGCCCAAACGCTCAGCGGCAGGGACAGCAATAGAATGCGGGCCATAGTCATAAACACAGGTCTGGCCGGCAATACTGTCTGCCGGGCAACCCGGGTCACGTAATGTCACACCGTCGACAATAAAACGGCCCGGATAACCGCGCGACGAGCGGAAGTCCTGACCACCATAAGGTTTTTGGTTAGAGGTACCAAAGCGGCCCAGTTCTGAGTTGTCGATTTGGCTGTTGTTAAAATAATCCAGAATTAAGGTGGCGTTGCTCTTATCGTCACCCGTCCCCCAGACCGAACTAAAGGTTTTTTCATCGTAGCTTGGACCTGTAGTGGCACCGTAGCCCAGCGAAACTTCAGTGCCGGTGTAATCTTTACGCAGCACAATATTGACAACACCTGCCACAGCGTCCGAACCATAAATGGCGGAAGCACCGTCTTTGAGGATATCAATACGCTCAATAGCGGCTACCGGAATACTGTTGATATCAACAAAAGAGTTCACTATGCCTTCAGCAAAGGCGCTGGTGGCAACACGGCGGCCGTTGATCAGCACCAGAGTGGCGTCCGCACCAAAACCACGCAAACTAATGGCTGCTGCACCGTTGGCGGTGGAGTCCTGGCTGTTACCCCGGGTTGAAAAAGTACCGGCGCCTGTGACAGGTAAACGCTCCAGCAGTTGCTGCAGATTATCAAAGCCAGATTTATCAATCATATTGCGGTCGATAATGGTGACCGGTAAGGCTCCTTCAATATCGGTTCTTTTAATATGTGAACCAGTGATTTGCATCCGTTCTACGGATTTGTCTTCTTTTGCCGCAGCTTGAGATTGCTGGGCCAATGCTTGTGAGCTGCACAGCACAGCAGCCACGGTTAGCGCACAATAACTGAGTTTATGTTGGGTAGTGTTCATAACAATCCTTTTATTCACCTGGTATTTTTATTGTTTTGCGCCCGGAGGCGGCCATTCATTTATAGTACAAATTTTGTTTTGCTGAAGGGGCGCGCACAAAAAAAATGATGTTTTTTTGTAAGCATCAGTTACTTTCTGCAGGTCAGTGAGTTTTTGTAACAGAAAACGTCAATTAAATATTAAAAATCAAAGGGATTTGTGTTGTGCTGACACAAATAAAATGGCGATACTGCCGGATATTTCGCAGGTTTTAGCATGCAGTTTTAAGGATCACCTCCGGCTTCAGTCTGGAGCCTGAGAACTACTGAATTTTCTGCAGTGCCGGCATACAGTCCGGTCACAAAGTGGGCAGGAATATGGCAGGCCTTAAGGAGAGCAGGTGTCGGATCTTGTTAGTTTTGCGCGGTTAAAAAACCTGCCAGGCCCGGTCTGGATGTTGTTGCTCGGCAATTTTTTTGTCCGCGGCAGTTATTACATGGTGTGGCCCTTTATCGCGGTGTTGTTGTATCGCAAGTTCCAGTTATCGGCGGCTGAAGTTGGGCTCTGGCTGACCTGCGCTGCTTTGCTGGCAGTGCTCAGTGGCTTTTATGCCGGTTATTTATCGGACAAATTTGGTCGCAAACCTGTGTTGCTGGTGGCAGCACTGGTGGGGGTGCTGGCTTTTAGTGCTTTTGCACTGGCACAAAGCAAAATGGCGGTGATTGGCTGTATTTTTTTATCGACCTTGCCGCGGGCTTTGTGGGACTCACCCAGTAAAGCTTGGCTTGGTGATTTGTTGCCCGACAGCAAAGATCGCGAGCTGGCGCTGCAGGGTTTGTATTTTATGGTGAATGCCGGTGCCGCTATAGGGCCCTTGTTTGGCATCTGGGCCGGTGTCAGCGGTAATCAGCACGCCTTTTTTCTGACGGCCTTTTCTTATGCTTGTTTGGGCTCTGGTATTTTGTGGTTATACCGTTTTACGCCACAACCACAGCGTCCGCACCACCCCAGAGAGCTGAATTTAAAGCTGACGTTACAAATCCTGCGGCTGGACCAGCTGTTTTTGCTGGTGATAGTGGCCAATATTCTGATCAATTTTATTTATGCTCATGCCGATTCCAGTCTGATCCAATATCTGACCCGCGCTAACTTTCCCGAGCTGGTAAGCCTGATTGCCGCGCTTGGCATTCTGAACTCGCTGGTGATTGTCAGTTGTCAGTTTCCGTTATTGCGGCTGCTGTCGGGCTGGCCCGTGGTGAAACGTATTTATCTGGGCATTGTGCTGCTGGCGCTGTCTCAGTTGTGGTATGCGCTGAACCCTATTTTATGGTACTGGGGCTGGCTGGGTGCCACTTTGGTGTTAAGCCTGGGTGAAGCCATTTTATTTGCCAATATGAACGTGCATCTGGATCAGCTGGCGCCGCCTGCGCTCAGAGGCAGTTATTTCGGTGCCGCCAGTTTATATGCCATAGGTTTTTCTTTGTCGCCGCTGATTGGTGGCCTGGTGCTGGATTGGCTGGGGGGCCCTGCGCTGTATTTTGGCAGTTTTGTGCTTTGTATTGTGGTGGTGTTTTGTTACCGCATCAGCGGCCGGTTAAGCCGACCGGATTTTCATCAGTTTCTGAGCAGCAAACCCACAGATAGCTGATTGAATTTTCGCCAGATTTCCCATAGATTGAGGTTGGGATTTGTCCGGGCAGTCGGGTTGTAGTGGCTGCATTTGTTATGTTGTGCACACGATTTCAGAAGGAATCAATATGAAATATCACCATGGAAGCATCCGTAAACCCACCTTGCTGCTGGCGGTTGCCAGCCTGAGTTTGCTGGTTGCCTGTAATAAAGCGCCGGAGCAACTGCAAGCCCAGGTGCCGGCTGCAGTGGCAGACAGCAGCAAAACAACGGTCGCTGCCGCTTTGCCTTCTTATACGGCAGAGCAGTTTTACGCCACCAAATCTTATATGGGCAACAAAATGAACCATAACGGTCAGTCGTTATTGGTGGCATCAGACGAAACTGGTGTATTTAACCTGTACCGTGTCAGCCTGGATGGCAGCAGCTGGCAAGCGCTGACTAAATCCACCACAGACGCCATCATGCCGGTGGACTGGTTCCCGCAAGATGACAGGGTGCTTTACACCGCAGATCAGGGCGGCAACGAGCTGCACCATTTATACGTATTGGCAGAGGACGGCACAGTGACCGATCTGACGCCGGGCGACAAACTCAAAGCGATGTTTTTAGACTGGCATGGCACAGATGCATTTTGGGTGGCCAGTAATGAGCGTGACCCGAAGTTTTTTGATTTATATAAATACGATGCTAAAACCTATCAGCGCACTTTGGTATATCAGAATAACGACGGTTTAACTGTGAATGCGGTGAGCCCGGATGGCCGTTATCTGGCGCTCAGCAAAGAGCGCACCAATGCCGATAATGACTTGTATATCATTGATTTACAGAGCAAAGAGCAAAAGCCACTGCATATCACGCCGCATGAAGGCAATATCACTTTCCAGATCCATGGTTTTAGCCGTGACAGCAAAACACTGATTTATGGTTCAGATCAAAATTCTGAGTTTAGTCAGGCGCAGCAGTATGACATTGCCGCCAACAGCAGCAGCCTGTACCAGCAAGCCGACTGGGACATTAGTTTTATCGATTTCAGCAAAGACAATAAATACAAAGTAGTAGCTGTGAATGCCGATGCGTCCACCAAAATTCAGATCATCGACCAGAACACAGGACAAGAGCTGAAGTTACCGCCGTTGCCGGTGGGTGATTTGCGCGGCATTAATTTTTCCAAGGACAGTCAGTACCTGAGCTTTTATGTCAATGCCGACAACAGCCCGTCCAATTTATATGTCTGGAAAGTGGGTGAGCCACAAGCCAAACGCCTGACCCAGGCCCTGGACGCCGCCATTGATGAACAAAATCTGGTGATGAGTGAAGTGGTACGCTTCGCCAGTTTTGACGGCCTGCAAATTCCGGCATTGTTATACAAGCCAAAACAAGCCAGCGACACGGCCAAAGTGCCGGCGCTGATTTGGATCCACGGTGGCCCTGGTGGTCAGTCCCGCACCGGTTACAGCCCGACTATTCAGCATCTGGTGAATCAGGGTTATGCCGTGTTGTCGGTGAATAACCGTGGCTCCAGTGGTTATGGTAAAACCTTTTACCATCTGGATGACTTAAAACATGGTGAAGACGATCTGCAGGACATCGTATTTGGTAAAAAATATCTGCAGTCGCTGAACTGGGTGGCCGGCGAGCGTATTGGTGTGATGGGCGGCAGTTATGGCGGTTATTTAACCATGGCGGCCATGGCCTTTACCGACGAATTTAAAGTCGGCATTAATATTTTTGGGGTGACCAACTGGCTGCGGACTTTGGAAAGTATTCCGCCCTGGTGGGAATCATTCCGCGAATCTTTGTATGCCGAGTTGGGCGACCCTGCCAAAGATGCCGAACGCTTAAAACGCATTTCGCCTTTGTTTCACGGTGACAAAGTGAAAAAACCTGTGCTGGTGGTGCAAGGTGCCAACGATCCGCGGGTACTGCAGGTAGAAAGTGACGAGATGGTGGCGGCTATTAAGAAAAACGGGGTACCGGTGGAATACGTGTTATTCCCGGACGAAGGCCATGGTTTTGTCAAAAAAGCCAACCGTATTACCGCACAACAGGCTTATTTAAGCTTCCTGCAAAAACATCTGTAAGCGGCTCAACGGGCACCCTGAAAATGCCAGTCAACAGACTGGCATTTTTATTGGTTGCGCCCTGCTGTTGGGCGCTGTGGTTTTGGCGGGCAAAAAGCTGTTGTTGTTGCTCTGGCGCGGAATTCTGCTCTAGCCCTGACTACACTTGGGGTTAGTCTTTGTTTTCAGCGCCCTTGTTTATGTCAGCCGAACTGCGTTGTTGTTATCAGGAAGAAGACCCTCAGCATTGTTGCCACGCACCGGCCGGCCCTTCCGGCCTTTGTTATTGGCACGACCCCACTATTTGCAAAGACAAAGCCGAAGACAAAACCGCGCTGGAGCAATATGCCCGCGCTGGCGGACAAATGCGGGGTTTGGCGCTGAAAAAAGCACAGCTGGCCGGACTGAATTTAGCTGCAGCACCGGGTCAAAGTGGTTTTGATTTAAGTTTTTGCGACTTATACAGAGCCAACTTGCAGGGTGCCCATTTATACAAAGTAAATTTAACCCAGGCCAATTTAATGAAGGCCGACTTGCGCGATGCCAATGTGCATTGGGTGAATGCAGAACAGGCCAATCTGCTCGGTGTGAAATGGGCCGGTGCCCGCCTGGAAAATATGCAACTTGGCAAAACGCTACGGCAGGAAGCCATAGCGCAACAAGCAGTAAAGGCCGGTGATCAGGCGCTGGCGCTGGATTATTTTGAACAATCGGAAGAAATTTACCGCGACTTACGTAAAGCCGCCGAACACGAGGGGTTGTTTGTGTTGTCGGGTTTATATATCCAGCAAGAACTGCGGATGCGACGTTTTCAGTACCCTAAATTCAGTCAAAAGCGCTTTTTGTCCAAGCTGATCGATGTGTTTTGTGGATATGGCGAAGAGCCCATCCGGGTGGTGTTGTTTTCGTTATTGCTGATTTTTTGTTGTGCTATTGCCTATTTTTTTCTGGGGGTGACAACAGTAGGCCAGTTGCTGCAGTTTAATCCGCAAGCGTCCTGGCTTGAGCAACTGCAGCTATTTGGCACCTGTTTATATTATTCGGTGGTCACCTTTACCACCCTGGGTTATGGCGATATTACGCCTGTGGGTTTGTCGCGGCTGGTGGCGGCCGTGGAAGCTTTTACCGGCAGTTTTACCATAGCGCTGTTTGTGGTGGTGTTTGTGAAGAAGATGACCAGATAGCTGCTGGTTTTCAGCTTGCAGCAGAAGGTCGCTAGGCCGGGTTTCGCACCGGTGGGCGAGTCCCTTTCTTTTTGGTGAGCCTTCGAAAGTCCGCTAAATGGGGAGAGAAAGAGCTGGTTTGGTGATTGAGTTTTTTCTGAGATATGCAATTGCTACTAAGCATTTTTTACACGCTGCGCAGAAGGTAACGCCGTTAAGCTCAGTAGTGCATAAATAAGCGGCATGGCTGCTGTCATGCACCAAAGATACAGATGGCCAGGCAACAAAGTGCCTTCCTGCCAGCCGATAAAAATTAAATGTAGTGAATAACCAATCCACACCTGAAATAATCGGGTGATGGTTTTTTTCCGATAAAGTGGCAGCAAGCGGGCTTTGTTTTTTCTGACCAGATATAACATCAGCACTGCATGTAATAGCAAAATCATGCAGACAATAAGCAGGTTTTGTATTTCGACATACTGCACCATAGCTGCGGAAAAGTGCTGAAAAATAAATAGCAAATAAGCCACAAAAAAACTACGGTAAAACCTGTGACTCTGGAACAACAGATATGACACAGACACAACAAATGTGGTTACAGCAATATTCAATATCATTCTGCGTCCTCTTTAGAACGGTATTATAAATGCAACTACAATTACTAAATTTGTAGTTGCATTAAGTATTATTCTTGGTTAGGGGTGCATTTCACAAGGGTTAACTTCGGTCCAGGTTGTACAACCACCACCTGTACACACAGAATGTGTGGTAGTACAAAGGCCACCTGAACCCAGAGGAGGAGGTGGATTTGTTGAACCACCGTCACCACCTGTACCGCCAGAAGTATTTCCTGCAACATTTGGTGGTGTATCATAATGGTAAGTAACGCCTGTCAGTTTGATAATGGTTAATTTGCCATTTTTAAAAACCAGTATATCTCCTGGTTCTAAATTTGATTTTAAACTGAAAAATTGCCCTATAGAAGTATAAATCAAACTTTCAGCAAGCAAGCTACGAGGTATGATTGTATCACTATATCTTAATGCATATGAACCAATTCGAGCTGCTGGTACACTCGTTAGCATAGAGACCATAATTGCTCTTGCAGATTCATTACCTTGAACAAATTCTCGGGTTGCAGTAAACCTTAATTCAATTGAACGGAGGTAGTTGTCTAATTCTAGAACATAGTCTCCAAAATACGGACTGCTTGCCCAATCAGAGCAATTGTAGTCGTTATCAAACTCACAGTTCAGCGAACTATCAAAAGCTGCAATGGACCAACGATTTGAAGATTTTACCGCAGTGCCAATAACAGAATATTTTGATTTGTACATGCCATAACCTTCATGCGGAATCCAATAGTTAGTTATGTATTTTTTCAGACTCTCACGGAAAGTTTCTTGATTATTCTGTTTTACTATTACGGTGACATCACCCTTCGAGAAAACTTTTTTAGTATATAAAAATTCACTGATCACTTTTTCAGGGATGCACGGATTATTCGTACACTCCAAGAATATTTTCTGATTGTCCTTTGAATATGCAAATCCACAGATAAAAGTAAATAATAGAAGCAACGATATATTTTTTATTAACACCACAACTCTCCATATGACTACATTCAGATTGGAAACACGTTGCTCCAAACGGCTTCTCAAAATAGCAAAAATAGGAAATAAAGCAATATAAATGTTAATTTTGTAATTTATGTTTTGTTTTTTTGTTTTTTTGTTTTTTTGTTTTTTTGTTTTTTTGTTTTTTTGTTTTTTTGTTTTTTTGTTTTTTTGTTTTTTTGTTTTTTTTGTTTGGTTTGGTTTGTCGCGATAAATGGAAGGTTGTTATGTCAAAACGCCATATCCCGTCCGGATAAAAACCACCCCGCTGTTGAATTCCACCGCCAAGCCCCCATGTCAGAGCTTGCCCTTAAGCCGATTAGGAAATCACCATGCTTTATGATTTGACCGTAGTGCAATTTAGCAAAATGCTGAACAACCTCGATGCCATTCTGGATAAAGCAGAACAGGCGGCCAGTGCGAAAAAATATGATGTGTCGGTGTTACTCAACGCCCGTTTAGCGCCGGACCAGTTTAATTTTATCCGCCAGGTGCAAATTGCCTGTGACACCGCCAAACTGGGGGTTGCCCGTTTAGCCGGCGTGGCCGACAGTGCACCTAAACATGCCGATACGGAAAGCACTTTGCCTGAGTTAAAAACCCGTATTGCCGAAACGCTGGCTTATTTAAAAACTTTTACGCCGGCCGATTTTGCCGAAGCGGCCGAACGTCAGATCAGCCAGCCGCGCTGGGAAGGTAAGTACCTGACCGGTTTTGAGTTTGCGGTGCAGCATGCCATACCCAATATTTATTTCCATATCACCACGGCGTACGCCATTTTGCGTCACAACGGTGTGGATGTAGGTAAAAAAGACTATCTGGGCCCAATGCCTTATAAGAGCTAACGCCTTATAAAAGCTGAGCCAACAGTGAACCGCTGATAAAAATCAATTTTATGGGGCCTTTGTGCCCCATTGTTATGCCCTGACTATGCAACAACTTTGTTTCAGCTGTGTGCCCTGCCACCTGCCTTTCTACCCAGCAGCCAAAGCGGCCAATACGCAGTGCATCTAAGTTTGCCCACCTGCTGCAACTTGTCTGCCCGCAGCCTTGCCGCTAGATTTAACCTCAGCAAGCTGACAAAGGAGCTTTGATATGCAGCCATGGTCTGCGCCGGCGCAACAGGCGTTGGTGAAACTACCCGACTGGGTGCAAAACCTGGTGGACTGGCAACAACCTTATCCGGACGACAGCGCCAAAATGACGCTGGCGATTGAACTGTCACGGCAAAATGTCCTGCAACAAAGCGGTGGCCCTTTTGGAACGGCCATTTTTGACCGCGACAGTCATATGTTATTGGCCGTTGGGGTGAACCGTGTGTTACCGCTCAATAATTCCACATTACATGGTGAAACCGTGGCCATTATGCTGGCAGAACAACGGCTTGGCACTTTTACCCTGGCATCCGACAGCGGCCGTGAACTTTTTACCTCTTGTGAACCCTGCGCTATGTGTCTGGGGGCTGTGCTCTGGAGTGGTGTCAGCCGCTTGGTGTGCGCCGGCACTGCGGCCGACGCCCGTGCTATAGGTTTTGATGAAGGGCCGGTTTTTGCTGAGTCTTATCAATATTTGCAACACGCCGGTATCGAAGTGGTGCGGGGTTTTATGCAGCCTGAGGCCAAAGCTGTGCTGGATTTATATGCCAGTTCAGGTGGCCGCATTTATAACGGCCGTGACGGCTGAACCTGAACAGCTTGTTGCAGTTTTGGGTTTTGTTCAGCGCGCTTTTGCTTTATCATGCGCGCCGCCCGGCAAGGGATGCGCTCTGCCGGTTTGTTGTTGATGAGCAAAGGAAAGAACCCATCATGAAATTTAAATTCGCTTTAATCACCTCTCTGGTGCTGGCTTCAACTGCGGTCCAGGCCGATTGGTTAAAAGCTGCCACAGATTCAGTCAAAAGCAGCGTCACAGACTCGGTAAAACAAAGTGCCGACAGCGCCAAAGATGCAGCTTATGACAGCGCTGTGCAGTCAGCGTTAGGTTTAACTCAGGGCAAAACCAACAGCAGCTATGTGCTGGAAAAACTGGGCGAGCCGGTCAGTAAAACCTTAAAAGAACAAAAAGAAGTCTGGAGTTATGATCTGTCTAAACTACAGCAAACTTACCCGGCGTTACCGGCTTTGTTAGCGCAGTATCCACAAGCACCAAAAGCGATTGAATTGTCTTTTGATAAAGATGTGGTCAGCAATATCAAGATGATTAAAGCTGAAAGCAAATAACGGCGGGTCTGGGCAGATGATATTGAGCTGCCACTGCTGAACAGGCCGGGAAACCGGCCTTTGTTTTTCACATCCCTGTGAAAAATCCCTGCGGGACCAGCTAAAGCTGTCCAAAAACGCTCCTGGCGTTTTTGTGTTTTTTGCGGTGGTATCATTCGCTGAAAAGGTTGGGAGTTTTGTATTGCAAAACGCAGGTTTGGGAGATGCTACAGCACAATTTTGTGTCTATGTCGCCAATAGCCCGCCGATGCCTGAGTATCAGCAGCTGAACTCGGTGCAGGCGTTGCAGTCTGGTGATATCGATTTGATTTACCGCCATTGTGGTAACGGCTGGCGTAAAATTTTTAATGTTTACGCCAAGCTGTTGTTTGCACTTGATAAAAGCTTGTTTCCTTATGCTGCAACGGCACAAAGTTGGCAAAAGTTCAGAGACACAGCCTTGTTGCAGCAACACAGCAACACAGCGCTGCTGTTTAGCCCGCCACAGCTTTTGCCTGACAATACAGCGCAAATTCACCTGATTGCCGGCCGCACCCATGCCAAACAGCTGCTGGGCGCTGGCCTTGCGGCAGAGCTGCAGTGGCTGAACGACGAATTTGCCATTGATCTTAAACAGCGGGTGTTAGTCACGCCCTTTTTTGATTATCGCCAGCTCAATAATGCCAAAATTATTGAAAGCGCCCGCTTACTGGCGTTATTGCGCCAGCAACCCCCAAAAAAAACGCTGTAAAACAGTAGCCTGCACTCTCTTGAATGACTTTACTGTCCTCTTGGGCTGTTTTGGCTGTTCAATCATCAGGCTGCGGTTCTCCGCGCCCGGCTTGTCACCGGGTTTTTGTGTTGTATCAAGGCAATAACACCCAAAACAGGTTATCGTGAGCAGGTTGTTTCACAGGACTTAGTGTTTCACAGAGTCTGTTGCTTCATAGCGCCTGTGGTCAGGGATTTTGTCAGGGAGGTTATGCCGGTGTCGGAACTGTTATGGTTGGCCGCTGCTTTTCCGCTGCTCAGCATTTTTGTGCTGCTGGTGGTGCTGCGCACCACTGTGGTTAAAGCCATGGCGCTGGCTTTGGCCGGTACGCTGCTATTGGCTGCGCTGGTGTGGCAACTGCCCTTGATGCAGCTGGCGGCTGCTGCGCTTGAAGGTGCGCTGATAGCTTTGTCTATTTTATGGATCATCTTTGGTGCCATGTTATTGCTGTTCTGGCAACAACAAAGCGGCAACTTAAGCTTGCTGGTGCAGGCGCTACAGCGGTTAAGTCCGGATCCACGGTTGCAGTTATTGTGGTTAAGCTGGTTTGCTGTGGCCTTTTTAGAAGGCATTTCAGGTTTTGGCACCCCGGCCGCCATTATTGCGCCCATTTTATTGTCGCTTGGTTTTGCGCCGCTGGCGGCGGCTGCCTTGCCGCTGATCGCCGACTCTTCCGCCGTTTCTTTTGGCGCTGTTGGCACGCCCGTGTTGATTGGCATCAGTCAGGGCGCGCCCCAATTAACGGCCGGCGAAGTGCAGCAGGTTTATCTGCTGGCCAGCCAAGTCGACCTATTGGCGGCACCGCTGTTACCGGTCATGCTGGTGTTTTTGTATTGCCGTTTTTTCAGCCCGGCCAAAAGTGTGGTGGTGTTTTTGCCGGTATTGCCACTTTGTCTGGTCGCAGGGTTCAGTTACAGCTTGCTGGCCTATCTGACCGCCTATTGGCTGGGGCCGGAGTTTCCTTCGATGGTGGCGGCGGCCGGTGGTTTTGTGGTCAGTTATGGCTGTAGCAGGCTGCCTTGGCTGCAAGCGGCGCCTATGCCGGGCACTGTACCGGGCGCAGCGGCCACAGCGGCAGCTGCTCCGGGTTGGCGGCCCTTGGGGCGTGCGCTTTTGCCTTATGGCCTGCTGGTGCTGTTATTGTTGTTAAGCCGCTTGCCACAGCTGCCGTTTAAAGCCTGGTTACAGCAACAACAAATCAGTTTTCCTCAGCTGCTGGGCACAGATATCAGTGCCAGTCTGGCGCCGCTGTATTTGCCCGGCACCTTTTTTGTGCTGACTTTATTGCTGCTGGTGCCTTGGTATGCCAAAGGCCTGCAGTTGTTGCAGCAAAGCAGCCGGATGGCGTTTGGCCGGTTAAAAAGCAGTGTGTTCACGCTGATGCTGGCAGTGCCGCTGGTACGGATCTTTGTGTTAAGCCATAACCCGCAGGCGGATTTGGTGGCGATGCCGGCTTATCTTGCCAACGCAGCGGCAGCTACTCTGGGCGACGCCTGGTTTGGCCTGGCCAGCTGGCTGGGTGCGCTGGGGTCTTTTGTCGCGGGCTCCGCAACTTTTTCTAACCTGATGTTTGCCCAGGTGCAACTGCAAATTGCCACCGACACCGGCTTGCCTGCAATTGGTCTATTGGCGCTGCAAATGCTGGGCGCCAATGCCGGGAATATGATTTGTGTGCTGAATATAGTGGCCGTGGTCAGCGTGATCCAGCAGCAGGGCATTGAAGCTCAGGTGATGCGCCTGACCTTAGTGCCGATGGCGCTGTATCTGTGCTGGGCCACGCTGCTGGCCTGGTGGTTATTAGGATAAAAAAGCCAGGAAATTGGTATTACCTGGCCGTTCAGTAGGTTAAGTGCAGCCAGCGGAGCTGGCTTTGTGGTTAATTCAGCAAAAAGGCAAAAATACCCTGGCGCCACAGCACCCAGCTGGCCACCACAACCACCACTAAAATCAGCCATAAACCGGCTTTGCTTTTTTTCTCGTAGGGGTCAATCAACGAGCGGCTGGAGCCGGCCGGAATGCTTGCCAGCGCAGTTAAGCGGGTGCCAAATTTAATGCTGAGTTTGGCATTGGTATTCACCGCCCAGCCATTGGCGTCCAGCAGCGGCGCTAAGTTGCGGGCGCGTAATTTAAACCAGGCCAATAACATCGACGGGCCTGAAATAAACAATACAATGCCCAGAATTGCCAAAGGCATTTGCCACCACAATAAACCCAGGAAACCCGTGACCACAGCAGCCAGTGCCGTGCCTATAGCGCCTATGGCTAAACCAATAGCGGCAAAAATACCGGCAAATTTGGCCACGTCAAAAGGCGCTGGCGGTTTGGCTGGCGCCGGTGTTTCGGCCACTTTGGCGGCATCACCCACCCCTGCGGCACTTTTGGCTTCAATTTCTTTGTCTTTGGCGGCGGCAAATTTCTGAATTTGATCAGAAATCATCCGGCCAATGCGCTGGTAAGGGGTAAAAAAGGCTTCGCGGATACTGATGGGGTTACTGACAATCTGAGTGACAGTGGCATCCCAGTCCAGGCCTTTGCTGTCGTAAAACACGCCGTTACGGCCCACCATTAAATTGCCGGCATCACCTGCTGTCATAGCGGCAACTACAGAGCGTTTTTCGCCGGTGGCGCTGCGCACACAGTCGATATACAACAGATAAATGCCGCTTAACGCCGCCAGTTTGGCGTGTTTGCCGGCATCATTGACATTCAGGCATAAATCGCAGCTGCGGCCGTCAATATATAACCGGCCATTCTGGAAAATAGCTGGTTGTTCCAGGCTGTAAAAATTCTCGAAATTAACAAAATTCCGCAATAAATCACGCAAATAACGCTGATAACGCACGAGTTTGTCGACATCCAGTACAGACTCAGCTTCAGCCTGCTGGGCTAAATCTGCGTCCATCAGCCTATAAGCGGCATCCAGGGTGGCTTGCTGCAGGCAGGCGGCCAGCAATTCAGCGTCCAGTGTGGCGGCATGGCCGGTAGGTTGTTGGGTTTTCCACTCGGCGTAAGCAGCCAGGGCTGTGGTTAACTGTTGCCACTGCGCCAGTTGGATCTGTTCGGTATTGCCCCAGACCGGCACTGCCAAAGCAGCAACTGCGGCTAAATCTGCAGCCCAGTGTGGGTGAATGCCGTGATTGAGGGTTAACACGCCGGCCGCGCTCACTTGCGCCAGCGGTAAATAACTGGTGTCTGAACTGGCTTGTGACAATAACTGCCGGGACAGCGCCGCATAATCTTCCGGCGCGCCGTTGAGCGCAGTGGCGGCTCTTTCGTCATAAGCGGCCAGCTGACAGCGGGTAAAATAGTCGGTGACTTTAGCGTCCAGTTTTTGCACCAGCTGATACAAAGCTTCAGTATTGTCGCCAAACACTGTGCTGATGCTGCTGCCTTGTTGTTGCCACTGGGTATATAACTGGCCTTCGCTGACAAATTGTTCCAGTTGTTCCCTGTGAATGCCGGCGGCGCCACTGCGATCTGTGCTGCTGATCCCCAGACCAAGCAGAGTGCTGACCAGTTGTTTTACTTTGTCGTCTGCGGCCAGCTCTTCGGTAATAATGCCGTCGCCGTTCAGCTGGTTGGCCGGAAATACCAGCGCCATATCGGCAGTGTCGTCCACGGTCAGGCTGCTGGCGTCACTTTTGCCGAGGTTTTGCAGCATCCGTTTGGCCGAAGCCAATAACTTTTGCCCGGCTTCGTTATGGCTGTTGATAGCGGCAAGGGGCAGTTCTTCACCGGATAACAACACTTCCGGCTGTTGTAATACCGACAAAGCCCAGCTGACTGCCGCTTTAATTTCATCAATCCGCACCCGGCCATCCTGGTCGTTGTCCAGATAACTCATAGTGCGACTGTCAAACTCCAGCCCCTGCACCGGACAACTCAATGCAGCCCAGAGTTTTGGGTCCAGTTGATCCAGCTGTTGCCAGTCGGAAATTTTATCCAGTTTGACCTGATCAAAACCGCCGGAACGAAAAAACCGCCATTGATGTGCCATGTAATTTTCCTTTTAAACGAAGCGGGAACAAAGCTGCGTTGGCAGCTGTGTGGGCTCAATGAATATTTCACGCTTTTGCCAGCTCAGCAAGTAAGTTGCTGGTCTGGTTCGCGTTGTTAAGGTTGCCGTGCGGGGCAGCCATCCTTTTTAAATTGATACCAGGACCATAAACCAGGTTGCTGATGCCAGGTTTTTGCCAGCGCAAACCAATGCCGGTAAAACACTGAACCGTCATCGCCATAGAGGCTAATGGCCAATTTGTCAGAACATTCAATAGCTCTGCTGCCGGATGCCAGCACAAAACGGATATCCACACTACCATCTGTGTTTGGCAGGAGCTGCGGCTGACAACCCCAGGGCCCGGATTGTTCTTTGTCGGTGATGTCACCACAAGCGCTGAGCCTGACATTATTGTGACGGCCCTGAAAGTGAAAGGTCAGCACAATTTCCTGGTCGTTTTCGCTGGCAATTTTGGCACTGGTAACTTCCAGCACCTGCCAGGCCGGGTCCAGTTTCTCCTGCTGCAAACTGCTAAGTTGTTGTCCCAGTCGTTTTGGCCCTTGTAACTGTGGGTAAATAAACTGCTGAAAACCCAATAAAACCGCACAACATAATAACAAAATAAAACTCAGCCATATTTTCATCGTTCATTCCTTGCTGTTGATTTTATTGGCTTTTGAGCGACCAATCTTTGTTAAAAGGCAGCACAGTGCTTGCCAGCACACCTTTGTAAGCGTCCGGTGCATAATGTTCAAAGCTGATTTGGATTTTTTCAGTGCGGAAATTGCGGATGCCATCTTTGTGCATATCGCTGTCGTTCAGGCCTATGTGCATGCGGGCTATGCCATCGCCTTGCTGCGCCTGAGCACTGCCCAGATACAAATATTTTGAACGCATGCCCACAAAAAGTTTTACTTCATGGGCTGGCGCAGGTGCATTGTAGTGATACTTCAGCTCCAGCAGCACGGCATCTTCACTTTGTTGCAGCAGGGTCACAGTATCAACCCTTAATAGTTGTTGCCGGTGCGCTTCAGTGTCCGGTGCCTGAAAAATCACTATTTTGTCATCAACCAGCTGGCCTGGTTGTGCTGTTTTAGTTGTGCTGAAAAACGGCTGAGCCAGTTGATGGCTAAACCAACCGGCGATAAAAGCAAACACCACCAGAATGATTTGAATCAGCGATTGTTTATTGTTTGGCATGGCAATCCCTGTGCTGTATTTTTGAGCAAAGTTTATCTTGCCATTGTTGCAGCAAAGTAGAAATAGTTGTTTTTATTCAGGTTTGTGGCTGCACAATTGCGGATAAATGGTTATGGTATGGGAACAGGTTTGGCATGGTGCCCCTGGCAATAAATCAGGATAAAAGGAAGTGTGATGAAAAGCGTATTTTTCTTTGATGCGATGTTAACCCCGAAAATTATTACTTTTGTATATTGGTTAATGTTGTTTGGTTGTGTTGTATCAGGTTTAGGTGCCATGTTCTCCAGCTTTGGCGGCGGTTTTTTTACTGGTCTTGGCATTTTGGTGGGCGGCGCTATCGCGTCCCGCATTTGGTGTGAGTTATTAATCGTGCTGTTTAAAATTCACGAAAATCTGCAAAAGCTGGCCAATAAATCTGACGAATAATAGTTCAGTTGGTACAGGCAAAGTTGGTTGTCTTGTGACAGGCAACCAACTGCTTCGTCCTTTATGAATGAGTTATTTTTGCACCGACAACAGATATTCAGCCACTGCCAGCCGGGTATCGGCATCCAGGTAATCCTGTTTTGGCATCAGCGGATAATCTTCACGTTTTTTCACCGGGTTGGCGATGTAATCGGCCAGCGCTTGTGGGTCGTCCATATATAAAGACTGAATCACCTGTACCGGTGGGCCAATCAGCCGGCCTGTGTAGGCATGGCAACCGGTGCAAATGCCTAAATAGGCATATTTGCCTTTATCTGCTGCTGCGACAGAGCGTGGTGCCGCCGGTGTGTCCAGCAAATAACTGACCACTGAGTCCGTGTTGCTGAAGCTACAGGCCGGCCAACTGCTGACGCCGACTGTGACATATTGCTGGGCGTTATTAATACAGCTGTTGTTGCTGTTACCCACCCGCACTATGTCCGGGTTGCCTTGTTTGAGCTCAGTGGTCATCAGCACTTTGGCTTCAGGAATGGTATCAAAGCCGTTGTTATACATCAGATTATTTAAAACCATCACTTCATCAGGGGTTGGGTCGGATTCAGGGTCTAAAGTGGTATTGGGTGCATTCTGATGGTCAGTGATAATAATACCGGCGGTTTTGTTATTGAGGATCAGGTTATCTTCAATCACCACTTTATCGGCCGCCATAATCAAAATGCCGGTGCCGGCCGGAATACCGGCCACCATACTGCCAACAGCACCAAAGTTTTTCGTGTTGTTATTGCTTATCCAGTTGTTGCGGATAATGACATCCACAGTGTCTTTAATGGGTAAACCCGGCGTGACAAAAGCCAGAATGCCGCCGGTGTTGTTGTGCACAAAGTTGTTTTCCACTACGGCATGGCGGCTGTTTTCAATTTCAATGCCGGCCACACTGTCAAACACTTCATTGTTAGCAACGTGAATATAATCACTCATACCAATATAAATGGCGGCATCTTCAATACCCGACACCACGTTATGTTCCACAATGCCGTTTTCGCCCAGTTGCGGGAAAATGCCGTACACACCGGTGTCTTCAATAATGTTATTGCGGATCTCAAAGTTGTTGCCGGCCTGGCCCATAATGCCGTTGCCTTTGTATTTAGTGATCAGAAAATTTTCCACCACCACATTATTGCCCGAATACAAAATGGCGTCGTTTAAATGGCCGTCACCAAAAAGTTTCGGTCTTTTGCCTTCCACTATCACACCACTTAACCTGATGTTGTTTTTGTCGATATAGACGGTTTCGGTATAAGTGCCTGGCCACACCTGAATGACATCACCTGGCTGGGCAGCTTTGACCGCGTCCATAATCAGCTGACCGTCTTTGACCTGATGTATGGTGCCGGTGGGCGCCGGGTTAATCACCGACTTTTTGGCATTAACGCTTTTGGTTGAAGTGCCGCTGTTGTAGCTGACTTCAGGCGCGTAGCTGGGCGCTACCGGGGTGTTTTTGCTGAAAAACTGGCCGGCAAAAAATGCCGCTGGCAGCAATAACACCAGGCTGATGGTGGTTTTTTTCATGGTTGTGTCCCTTGTTCGCTGGAGGGTGCAATGGATGTTGTTGTGCTTGAGTCGGCCGCTGCAGTTGTGTTGTTGTGTTGCAGTTCGGCCGGCAGTGCTAAGCCGGAAGGCAGCGCTGCGGGCAGCTCAGGCATCAGGCTCTCGTCGGTTAAAGTGTGTAAAAACTTACTGATTTGGCTGATTTCTTCCGGTGTTAATTTGGGCTCCCAGATATGCCAGTGCAGCAGCAGTTTTTGTTCAGGCACGGCATGGCCGCGGCCTTTGGTATAAAACTCTGCCGCCTCTTCTAAAGTGGCAAAACGGCCCGAGTGCATATAAGGCGGTGTTTTGGCGATATTACGCAGGCTTGGCACTTTAAAAGCGCCGCGTAATTTCTGTTTGTCGCTGTTATTGCCGGCGCCTTGATCAAAGGGCATACCGTCCGGCTCAGGTGTGCCTATCACAGCGATCTGCTGATTGGTAAAAAGCGGTGGTGTATGGCATTCGGCGCAGCGCGCCACAAAAGAGCGGAATACGTTTAACCCTTTAATTTCTTCCGCATCCAGCGCCGCATGATAACCATGGGCGTATTGATCGTACCTGCTGTTCAGCGAAATAAGCGAACTCTGAAATGCCGCCAGCGCTGTGGCAACCTGGGATAACTCCAGTTGTGGCGCTTGCGGAAAAGCCTGTTTAAATAACGCCGGATAAATTTTGTTTGCCGATAAGTCGGCCAATAACTGCTCAGCCGTATTGGCCATTTCATGGGCGGCAAAAAGCGGGATCAGTGCTTGTTGTTCCAGTGAATCGGCGCGGGCATCCCAAAACAGTTTTTTTAAAAATGCCACATTCCACAAACTGGGCGCACTGCGGTTCCCCACATCGCCGTGCGTGCCTGTGCTTAAGGCTTTGCCATCAGTAAAGCCTTTATCGGGTTGATGGCAGCTGGCGCACGCCTGACGGTGATTGCCGGACAGCAAAGGGTCAAAAAACAAATAACGACCCAAATCAATTTGTTGTGGGCTAAAACCATCCCGCGCTTTGGGTAACGCAGTTTGGGTGCCGCCCACACCTTTATCGTGCAGTGAGTCGTACAGATCATAGCGGGTCACCAACAGGCAGCTGTTGTTACTGCTGAGTTCAAAGCTGGGCGGGCAGCTGTTTTTTAGCTGGATGGGGCTAGGCGGTACAGGGTCAGGCTGGACGGCCACCGATAAAGCGAACAACAGCGATAACATTATTGTGCTCCCGCGCTGATATAAGCAGCAACCGCCTGAATATCAGCGTCACTGAGCTGGCGGCTCATCAGCGCCATTTGCCGGCCCGGTTTGTCGGTTTTGGTCACACCGCGCATGCCATCGCGGAAATGTTTTAACTGTAATTGCAGATAACCGGGGTCGAGCAAAAACAAAGCCGGTGCATTTAACGCCGCATTGCCTTCGGCTTTGGCACCATGACAAGCGCCACAAGAGCCGATATATAAACGCCGGCCCTGATCAAGTTGGGCAGCATCAAGTTGGCTTGTTGCACTCTGACTGTCGGGTTTTTGGCTGCTGTAAAACTGGCTCAGCTCTGCGATTTGTGCCTGGCTCAGGGTTTTTGCCATAGCTGCCATTTGTTGGCCAGCAACATCCCCTGCTGCAGCCCCGCGTTCACCCTGTTGAAACTGCAACAGTTGCTTTTGCAGGTAAGAGGCCGATTGTCCTGCCAGTTGGGGGGCCTGAGTTGCCTGACGAACCGCAGTGGCATGACAGGCATCACAGCTGGCGGCCGTTGTGGCAGCTGCTGTTTGTCCATTCAATAAAAACAATAAAATGGCTGAAATTTGCAGTCTTTTTGTTGTAAGCATCGGGCTTCAGCAGGTGCTGCTCTTGCATTGTACATAGGGGCTAGCTTGCTTTTTCAGCGGCCAAGGTTCAAACCGAAAAGTGTGCAAAATTGTCCAGTTGGCTTTCTTTCGCTTTTTGCATTGTTACTATCAATGCGACCAGGACCCTCACAGCTGCAAAGCAGCAGGACCAGTTTCAGGATCCGGCTCTGCACTTATAACTATTAAAAAAATCGGTTTAAAAATCGGAGAGAGCGATGTTTATGACTATAAAATCCAGCGGCGCAGCGTCAAAAAAAACTCAGCAACCAGTGTTCAATCAGTCATTGAGTCCGTTATTTAAAGTCCAGCCTTTAGCCCTTTGTATTTTTATGCTGCTGGCCGGTGTTCATAACCCCGTATTCGCACAACAAAACAGCGCGGCCGCACCGGACGAAGTAAATAAAAATGGCAATAACAAAGCCCAGGCCATTGAAACTATTACGGTGACAGCACAAAAGCGGCAGCAGAATGTCATGGATGTGCCAGTGGCTATCGACACTGTTTCTGCCACAGATTTAAAAGAAACCAACTCAGTGCTGCTGGGGGATATTGCCGATTACACCCCGGGTTTTAAATTCAGTAAAGACGCTGTGGTACAGGCTTCTGCCAGTATGCGCGGTATCTCCAGCAGCAATATCAGCACTGGTGGCGACCCATCGGTGGCGATATTTTTTGATGATTTTTACCTGCCACGCGCCGCGCAAAGTGTGATGTTTTCCGATATGCAGCGCATTGAAATTCTCAAAGGCCCGCAGGGCACACTTTTTGGTAAAAACGCCGCGGCCGGTGTGGTGAATATGATCCCCAACACTCCCTCGCAGGACGATGAAGCTTTTTTAAAAGCGACGCTGGGTAACTATGCATTGCAGCGTTATGAGGCGATGGCCAATACGGCGCTGAGTGACAACTTTGCGCTGCGGCTCAATCTGATGAGCAATCAGCGGGATTCATTTTTAAACAATGTGTATTCCGACTATCAGGGTGAAGAACTGGGCAATACCGATCATCAGGCAGCGCGGCTGGCGGCTTTATGGCAACCGGGCGCAAATACCAAAGTGCAGTTCAGCTACGATTGGGACGACGTCAATCAGGGTTATGCCCCTTCCATTGGCGTCAGCCCTTATGCCTACAGCATGAACCCGCTCGACAGAACCATCAAAAACGACGTGATTGACGGCCATGAACGCCGGGATATGGACGCTTTGTCGCTGAAAATCACCCACGACTTTAACGACGACTGGTCGGGAAAACTCATTAGCAGCAAAAGGCAATGGCAAGTGTCGGGCCGTGATGACTCAGATGGCACCGCCGATAAAACCCGTTATCTCGATACCATCAACTTTGAAGATTCCGATATTTTTTATAACGAACTGCAGCTGAACTACCAAAAAGACAACTTGAGTTATGTTGGTGGTGTCACCTATAGCAAAGAAAACGTCTATCAAAAAACCAGCCTGAATATTATGGCCGACACTGTGGCCAGGCTGACCACTGCCAATCTGAACGGCATGCTGATTGGCGCCCTGCAAGGGGCTGGTTTGCCGGCTGAGATGATTAACCAAATGGGGTTGCCTGCCGATCATCTGTGGAACCCGCAGGACTGGGCCAGCATTTTAAGTGTGATGGCGATGGTTGACCCGGGGGCCGGTCAATTATTACAAATGTTAGGTGCAGCGCCTTTTAGCCCAGAGCTGGTCGGTGCTATAGCCGCCACCGGCGATCTCACTTATCAGGCCATTAGCGCCGGTCTTGGCATTAACGAAATTTTTGGCCCTTCCAATGCAGGCAAACTCTGGGCTGAAGATATTATCAACAGCGGTACATTTAACTCTTACGGCATTTATTCCGACGTTGATTATCAATTGAATGACCAATGGGGTTTTACCGCAGGTTTACGCTATAGCCGCGATGAGAAAGACTTCAGCTGGGAAATTAAAGAACGCTCTTTTGGCGCTGCGATGCCAGGTCTCACCGACTTTTTATTCCCGCTGATGCCAAGGCTGGACGCTTCACATAGCTGGAGTAAATTAACAGGCCGTGCTGTCACCCGTTATCACCTGAACCAAGACAGCATGCTTTATCTGTCTTATTCCACAGGTTATAAATCAGGTGGTTATGACTCTTTAGATCCACGTTCAGCCATCACACCTTTTGCGCCTGAAGAAGTAGGCAACTTAGAACTGGGTTATAAAGCCGACTTATGGGGCAAACTGCGTTTGCAGCTGGTCGGTTTTCAGATGGACTTAACCAACCGTCAGCGTTCGGTCAACAGTAAAGAGCCCGGCGCTGGGGTGGCTGTGCCAATAGTGATTAACGGTGATCAGGATATCAATGGGGTTGAAGTTATTCTGGATTATCAGGCAACAGATACGCTGAAACTGGGGCTGGTGACTGAATATCGCAGCACTGAATCGAAGTGGCAGCAGTTTTACAACGCCGAAGGCAAGCTGGTGACTGATGTGGAAAAATCGTCCACTGCCGACTCTTATACTCTGAGTGCCGACTGGACGCCAAACCAACAATGGCTGGCTGGTGATATAAAACTGCATCTGGATTATGTATATGAAGAAAATACCCGCGCCGACGACCCGGATTTGCTGGACGTTGCGAAAACCATTCCGGCTTATTTTGCCGACAGCAAAAGCCTGAATGCCAGACTGAGCTGGAGCAGCGCTGATCAACAATGGGAGCTGGCGCTGTGGGGTAAAAACCTGACCGACAGTGCAAGCACAGGCGGTATTGGCGGTTGGGCTGCTGATGTGCTGGGCACCCCTATTATTTCATTGAATCCACCAAGGACTTATGGTGCTGAAGTCCGGTATCAGTTCTGACAAAAATTGTGGTGTGTTGCCGGGCTTTACCTCTGGCATGGAACACGGCAGTATCTGTCACAGGCAAAGCCCGGTGTGATGCCGGGCCACTGAACACAGGAGCAAACCATGATTGGCAGCTTGTTGATGGCGCTTCCAGCTGGCCTGTTATTGGCGCTTTGTTGTTTCAGTCAGCCGCTGGTTGCGGCCGAATTTAAATTACACCCCAGGCTGTGTCTGCACTATCCGCAAAAAAACTGTGAACTCAAGGTCAAAGTCAGCTGGCAACAACAGGTGCCGGCTTGTTTGTATCAAAAAGCCGTCCCCAAACCTTTGTTATGTGGCAATGGCACCGAACAACAACTGCAACTGAGTCTGACCAGCCATACCCGGCTGGAACTGCGGGCACAACAAGACGGTGCTTTACTTGATAGCCGGCTGGTACGGGTGCTGCAGGTTGATTTAAATGCCGGTGATCAACTGCTGAAACGCAGCCGCGCCAGCTGGGGCACGCCCTGATGCATCATTTATTGCTGATTGAAGATGACTTGGAACTGGCGCGGTTAGTCAGCGACTTTTTGCAGGCGCAGGGATATCAGATCACCAGTTGTGGTAATACGCAAAAAGCAAAAAAACTGCTGTTGGCACACAAGTTTGACTTAATTGTTTGTGATGTGATGCTGCCTGGCAGCAGCGGTTTTGATTTAGTGCGGCAAATCCGTCTGCAGTTTAAAGGGCCAATTTTATTTATGACGGCGCAAACCTCAGTGGGCGCGCAGCTGGAGGGGCTGGAGCTGGGCGCGCAGGATTATCTGCTTAAACCCTTAGATCCCCGTATTTTGCTGGCAAAAATTAAAGTGTTTTTAAGCACCACTGCACAGCAGGCCACTGTCACAGTGCTGCAAAACCACAATTTAACGGTGGACAGAGTCAGCGGCCACACCAGCGTGGCGGGTCAGGAGATTTGTCTGACCAATGCCGAATTGCAGTTATTGCTGGCGCTGCTCGACAATTATGGCGTGGCCATCAGCCGCGAACGGTTATTCCGCGAACAATTAGGCCGTGAATATGACGGTGAAGACCGCACTATGGACGGTCGTGCTTCCAGGCTTAGACGTAAACTCCAGGCCGCTGATCCACATTGGAATATCCGGGTGGTCTGGGGCCAGGGGTATTGCATCAGTTATGCAGAAGCCCCAGTGGCAGACAGCACGGAGCGCAGCCAATGAGGTCGGCCTTGTTGCGTTTTTATCTTGGCATTGTGCTGGTGGTGTTGTTGCTGTTTTTCAGTCTGAATCAGTTATACAGCTGGGTGTATCAACGTGACGATGTTGCCGAGGCCGCCCAGAGTTTGTTGTTGCATGTCAACGAATACAACTTAAAGCAAAAACTCAGTTGCCGTCTTTCCGATACCGACGATTGTACCGACGCTTTGTTTGTCACTTATCCGGCTGGCATGTGGCAGCCCCAGGCTGGTTTTTATTACGCCATTGAAGTGATGCGCGACAACAGCGGCAATGCGTCTTTGTGCAGTGAAGTGGGCGCCGGTGAGCTGTTGTGTTTAAGTAAACTGAATCTGCCGGACGGCACAGATTTTAGTATTGATTTAGCCCATGTCTTTATTCTGCTGTTGCTGCTTTGTATGTTCTGGCTCAGCCGCAATGTGTTTCGTGATGTGGAAATTTTAAGGCTCAGCGCTTTGCAGGAAATAAAACGCGGCCATTTACCGGCGTTTCGGTTAAGTGCCAAATCTTATCTGCAACCGCTGGCCCAATCTTTAAGCCGGATGAATCAGCGTATCGCTGATTTAAATTCACTACAGCGCGAAATGGCCGACACTGTCTGCCACGACATTAAAACACCACTGGCGCGGCTGCGTTTTATTATGCTCAGTATTGAATCACAACTGAGCCCGGCGCATTACGCCCAGGTGTGCCGGAATTTGCAGGAAATTGAAGACAATGTGTACGATTATCTGCGTTTGGCACAGCAGGATTTTCGCGCTGATTTACAGCTTAGCCAGTTAAATTTACCGCTGTTGGTGCAGGAGCTGATTGATAAATTTGCCGCCAATTCTGAACATCAGCTGGCGTTGTTACCTGGACCCACGCTGATCATTCAGGCCGATGAAAAACTACTGCAAAGGGCGTTGTCGAATTTACTCAGTAACGCCTTGCGCTATTGCCAGAATAAAGTCTGGATCGAGCTTAAAGTACAGGGCAGTGACTGCCTGATTGATATTTGTGATGACGGCAGTGGCTGGCAACAACCACAGCCTGCAGCCACGGGGGTTGCTGCAGGCCGGACAAATCAAAACATCCACATTACAACACAAGCCAGGCCCGGTGCCGTGCCACAGCATGGCATAGGTTTGGCGATAGTGTCGCGGGTGGCCCATCAGCATGGCGGTGACTTTATCCGGCTGGACAGGCCAGGTGGTGGTGCTATTGCCAGATTACGCCTGCCACTGGGTTCTGAAACAACAACAGTCGCAATAACCACAGGGAGCCAGCGTCATCTTTCAGACTAAAGCAAGCTGACTCAACACTGCTATGTCTGTTGCTGCGACTGCACTTGTTCAGGCTTGTTGTGCGCATATAAAAAAACCACCTCAGCTGGAGGTGGTTTTTTGACTGCCTGAAGGCGTTAGAAGCGGTAGCGGGCACCCAGTTCAAATGAACGCTCAGGGCCTACATAAATACCTTCACGCAGACCGGTGATATAACGTTTGTCGGCCAGGTTTTTCACTGAGGCAAAGAGGTTAAACTGGCTGCTGACGTCGTATTGCGCTAATAAATCCAGCACAGTGTACGAAGGTAACAAACCACCCCAGATCCCGCTGGCGGCATTGGTTGGAATATTCACCAGATTGCTTGGGTCACCAAACTGCTCACCACGGTGGTGCAGGTTCAGCGCAAAATTCCACTGTGACAGGTCATAGCTCAGGCCCAGGTTGGCAATCACTTTTGGCGCATAAGGAATACGGTTGCCTGCAGTGCTGCCGGTTCTGAATTCAGATTCAGGTACCCAGGTCAGGTTAGAGTCCAGCATCAGGTTCGTGGCCAGGCTGTAACCCAGGCTGAATTCCATGCCATAGTGGCGGGTTTCACCGGCGTTAGAGCGTGACAGGTTTGGATCGCTGTTGCCTGTAACTACCTGGTTGCTGAAATCCATCACAAAAGCCGCCACGTCGTAACGGGTTTTGTCTGTGGTGCCGCGGATCCCCATTTCGTAGTTGACTGAACGTTCACCGTCCAGCTGCTGATCTTTCAGGCCATCTAATGCCACGTTATTGGCAGCTGGCGAAAAAGCACGGTACAGACCGCCGTACAGCTGGTTGTTGTCCAGGCTGTAAGTAAAACCAACACCAGGCAACACTTCTGTGTTGGTGGTTTTGGCCTGGCTGTTGTTTTGCAGCAGGTTCAGCCGTTTTTGCTCGTAGGATTCAATACGGACACCAGGGGTCATCGCCAGTTGTTCTGTCAGCTGAATACGGCTTTGCGCATAAGCGGCCACGCTGTCGGCTGAATCCTGCAGGTGGGCAGCCAGAGTACCGCTGCGATCGCCAGCGCGGGTGGCGGCAATACGCTGATCATCCGACTCTTCGCTCATCAGGCGTAAACCAAATTCAGAGCTGCTTTGAAGGCCGGCCAGCTGATGTTCCACACTCAGGCGTGACTCAATACCGACACGTTCAAAAGCACGGTTGTTACCGTTCAGGTTATTGGTATAAACCCAGTGGCCTGCTGCGTTAGAAGCGGCGCTGTTGACGCCATAACGCCAGTAGTCACGCGCCATTTCGCTGTAATAAGCCACAGTGTTTAACGTCATATCGTTGTTAATTTGCCACTCGTGGTTGATATCAAAGGCGGTACGGTCAATGAGTAAAAAGTCGTCCGGTGCCGGGTTGGTTTTGACATCGGCCAGATATTCACCGAGCAGCAAACCACGGTAAGAAATATTGGCGTCGTTTTCATGGCGGGATACTTTTACCCCCAGTTTCTGGTTATTGGCAAATTCCACACCGGCTTTGGCCAGCAGGTCGGTCATGTCATAACCTTTGTCCATAAAACCGTCACTTTTGGCGTGGCTGGCAATAATGCCGGCATAAGCGTCGCCTGACGCGTTGCGGTTACCTGCTTCCACACTCAGCTCACGGGTGTTAAATGAACCGAGGCGGCCAGACAATTCAACACCATCATCCGGCGTTTTGGTCTGGTAGTTCACCACACCACCGATAGTGGAAGGGCCATAACGTAAAGAGGCCGAACCCTTGAGCACTTCAACAGTGGCAACGCGTTGAATACGCGGATTAAAATAACGTTCGTTGCCGATAAATAAACCAGGCGCAACAGGTACACCATCTTCCAGCAGCAGCGATTTTGACTCGCTGGCTGACAGACCGCGGATACCAAAGTTCGCCACTACCGCTGTTTCATCTTCGGTTTTGATATTAATGCCAGGAATACGGCGCAGCACGTCTTCGGTTGACAGCGGCTGCACTTGTTCAATTTGTTCCAGGCTGACCAGATTGACTGTGCCTGTTTCCAGATAATGGGCATCAGCGCTGCTGGCGGTAATTTTGATCACTTCTAAAGTGGGGGTGGCTTTTTTCTTTTCAGCCTTTTTTTCAATCACTGACACTTCATCAAGAGTGGCATTGGCAGCATCAGCGGCATAGAGGGGTGATGCAACACAAAACAGGGCTACGGCTTTTGCCAGTCGGGAATAACGCAAGGTGTTGGCAGACATCTAAAATACTCTCCTGATAAGAAACGCGCTGATACTAACACAAATAGTTCGCATTAACTCAATATTTATTTGTGTGATGCCTCAGCTATCGCTGCGTTTTTATACGGGAAAAATAACACCAGCATGGCGCCAGAGCGCGTCAATACTGGGGTTGTTACCCAGGTCGGCAGACAAGGCAGCAGAGCTGGGTACCTCTTTTGTTTTGGGCCTTGGTTTTGAATGGGCGGCTGGAGGTGTTGTGTTTTGGGGCTGGGGCGCGGCGCTTTTGCTTGGCGCAGTGAGTGCTGATGTTAGTCTTCCGGCCCCTGACTGGTGAACACCAGATGTTTACGCATATCTTTTAAAATCACCCCACGTTTGAGCATCAAAGTGCTGAGGCGTTTTTGCCATAACAGCAGCTGGGGTTGTGCCAGTGCCACTGCTTCATCCGACACCAGCTGCAGCCGCACCAATAACGATGCCGGGAAAGCTTCATATTCCAGACTGAACCAACCTTGCACAAAACCGGGTAGTTCAGCGGTTGCCTGTTGTTCCAGCGCTTCCACGGCAGTTAATACGGCTTTTTGTTGTTTTAGTTGTACAGCAGAGAGTTTTTTCATCGGCATCACCGGGCTGCGGCAGTGCCGCGTCAAAAGATGGGCTGATGATAAAAGCCAAAGCTTTGCCCAGCAAGGAATTTAGGGCGGCAAGGAGTTTGCTGCAGTAGCCGTTAATCACAACACTGTATACAACAAGCTGCTGCAGCTCTGATGTGCAAAGCTTTTATGCGCTTGCCAGCCTCTAAAAGGTAGCTGTGGCCAGCATAAAAAACGGGCCACTGTTGTGCCCGTTTATCTGGTGCCGCTCAAAGCAAAGCAGCGTTATTTTGCCAGCAGCGGTTTTAAATACTGGCCGGTATAAGATTGTTCGCAGGCCGCCACCTGCTCCGGTGTGCCGGCAATTAAAATTTCGCCCCCGCCATTGCCACCTTCCGGGCCTAAATCCACCACCCAGTCTGCGGTTTTAACCACGTCCAGGTTATGCTCGATCACCACTATGGTATTACCGTGGTCACGCAGTTTATGCAGTACATTCAGCAACTGCTGAATATCGTAAAAATGCAGGCCAGTGGTGGGTTCATCCAGAATATACAGGGTTTTGCCGGTATCGCGTTTGCTAAGCTCGCGCGCCAGTTTCACCCTTTGTGCTTCACCACCAGACAAGGTGGTTGCTGACTGACCGAGCCGGATATAAGTTAAACCTACATCCATCAGGGTTTGTAATTTGCGCGACACCGCCGGAATGGCATCAAAAAATTCCCGCGCGTCTTCCACCGTCATTTCCAGTACTTCGTGAATGTTTTTGCCTTTGTATTTCACTTCTAAGGTTTCGCGGTTGTAACGTTTGCCTTTACAGACATCACAAGGCACATAGACATCTGGCAGGAAGTGCATTTCAACTTTGATCACACCGTCGCCCTGACAAGCCTCACAGCGCCCACCTTTAACGTTAAAGCTAAAACGCCCTACCTGATAACCGCGTGAACGTGCTTCCTGGGTGCCGGCAAATAAATCGCGCACTGCGGTAAAAATGCCGGTGTAAGTGGCCGGGTTGGAACGGGGTGTGCGGCCTATTGGGCTCTGGTCGATATCGACACATTTATCAAAATGCTCCAGGCCTTCAATAGCACGATGTGGTGCCGGGTCGTCGCCCTCGCCTTTGTTCAGCACCTTGTGTGCCACCCTAAACAGCGTGTCGTTAATGAGGGTGGATTTACCCGAGCCTGAAACGCCGGTAATACAGGTCATCACACCAAAAGGAATGGTTAAATCAACGTTTTTCAGGTTGTTGCCGGTGGCGCCTAACACTTTTAATTCTTTGCCTTTTTTACCAACATGGCGTTTATCCGGCACGGCAATTTTGCGTTTACCGGATAAATACTGGCCGGTCAAAGAGGCTTCAGAGGCTTCAATATCAGCCAAAGTGCCCTGCGCGACCACTTCACCACCATGCACACCGGCGCCCGGGCCAATGTCGATAATATGGTCGGCTAAACGCACGGCATCTTCGTCGTGTTCTACCACTATCACAGTGTTACCAAGGTTGCGCAGATGAGTCAGGGTGCCCAGCAGGCGGTCGTTGTCTCGCTGGTGCAGGCCAATGGAGGGTTCGTCCAGCACATACATCACACCCACTAAACCGGCGCCAATCTGACTCGCCAGACGGATACGCTGCGCTTCACCGCCGGATAAAGTCTCAGCGCTTCTGGATAGGTTGAGGTAGTTCAGGCCAACGTTGACCAGAAACATCAGCCGGTCCTGAATTTCTTTTAATACTTTTTCGGCGATTTGGGCTTTTTGGCCGGTCAGCGTCAGTGCCTGAAAATACTGATAACAATCACCAATCGACAGCTCAACTATGTGTGGCAAGGTGGTGTTGCCAATAAATACATGGCGCGCCTCTTCGCGCAGGCGTGAACCTTCACAAACAGGGCAACATTGGCTGGCCAGATATTTTGCCAGTTCTTCACGCACTGCATTGGATTCAGTTTCGCGGTAACGGCGCTCCATATTGGGCAAAATGCCTTCAAAAGGGTGTTTGCGCAGCACAATGTCGCCGCGATCGTTCAGGTATTTAAACTCAATGTCTTTACGGCCACTGCCGTTTAAAATGGCCTGTTGTTGCTCTTTGCTCAGGCTGTTAAAAGGGGCGTCGACGTCAAAACCATAATGCTCGGAAAGCGACTTTAACATCTGAAAATAATAAAAATTACGTTTATCCCAGCCGCGAATAGCACCACCGGCCAGGCTCAGTTCATCGCTGACAATGACTTTATTGGCATCAAAATATTGTTTCACGCCCAGGCCGTCACAAGCCTGACAGGCACCAGCCGGGTTATTAAATGAGAACAGGCGCGGCTCCAGTTCCGCCATCGAATAACCGCAGCTGGGGCAGGCAAAGTTGGCAGAAAAAATCAGCTCTTCGCTGCTTTGGCCTGGTTCCACTTCCATAGGCGCGACTTTGGCAATACCACCGCTGAGCTCCAGCGCGGTTTCAAAACTTTCCGCCAGACGCTGCTTAATATCGTCGCGCACTTTAATGCGGTCTATCACCACTTCAATGGTGTGCTTTTTATGTAAATCGAGTTTTGGCGGATCGGACAAATCACAAATTTCGCCGTTAATGCGGGCGCGGATATAACCCTGTGCCGCTAAGGTTTCCAGCGTTTTGACGTGTTCACCTTTACGTTCCTGCACCACAGGCGCCAGCACCATTAACTTGGTGCCTTCCGGGAAAGCCACCACTTTGTCCACCATCTCGCTGATGGTTTGGGCGGCTAAAGGTAAATCATGGGTGGGGCAACGCGGTTCGCCCACCCGGGCAAATAACAACCGCAGATAGTCGTAAATTTCGGTAATAGTACCCACTGTAGAGCGTGGGTTATGCGAGGTGGACTTTTGCTCAATAGAAATAGCCGGCGATAAACCTTCAATGTGATCCACATCGGGTTTTTCCATCAGACTTAAAAACTGCCGCGCATAAGCCGAAAGTGACTCAACATAACGGCGCTGGCCTTCAGCATACAAAGTATCAAAAGCCAAAGAGGACTTGCCTGAGCCGGATAAACCTGTGATCACGATCAGTTTGTCACGGGGAATTTGCAGCGAAATGTTTTTTAAGTTGTGGGTGCGGGCACCCCGGATATCAATTTTGTCCATCACAGTTCCGGTTCAGCGGCGAGTTGCTGGGGCAGTTAAGGCTGGTCTGAGCCAGCCTGCCATCTGTAGTTACAGCCTAAAGCCAACAGGTTGAAGCATAAAGTATGTCAGGATCTTGTGTTCGGATCAGTCTGGCAGCACACACTGAAGTTCAACCCATACAGCAAGATACTGTATATAAATACAGATTTTTTGGCAAGCCGGCATCAACACCCACTGCTAAGTCTGGTTATTACACCCTTTATTGCAGTACGGCCGGATAACCTGCTTCTTCCAGTGCGGCAATCACATCTGACACGTCAATGTCGCTGTGCACCTGTAAGGTCTGGGCTGGCAGGTCGATGTCAAAGGCTAAATCGGCCTGCAGCTGATTCAGTGCTTTGTTGATCAGGCTGACACAATGGTTGCAGGTCATAGTTTCAATTTTTAATGTAAACATCAGGTGTTCCTCTGTTGGTTAGTGCAGCAGGCAACAATCACAAAGCGGTCGCTGTGACTGGCTGCTGCAAACGACAGGCCTCTGTGCTGCTTGTTTATAGCTTTGGCCGGTCAGCAGTCTGCGGTTTGCCCCCGGGGCAAGGTCAAGGCCGTTGTTGTCATTTTTTATATTTTAGCGTCAATAGCTTAAGCTGGCGTTATTGCGGGGTGAACAGTTGGCTTGCTGTGTTGCCGGATACTTGCATTAAAGGGCTTGACCTTACCATGGTGGCAAGCTTTAGCCTCACCTGACAGTTGCAAAACTTGGTGTGGCGAAAGCCGGTTCCGGCTGGCACAAAGGAGACAAAATGATGCGGTTACAAATCAAAGGCATGAGTTGTATGTCTTGTGTGGGTCGCGTGGAAAAAGCGCTGGCTGCAGTGCCTGGTGTTACCTCTGTGTCGGTCAATCTGGCCAGTGAAACCGCCAGTGTCAGTGGCGACAAACTCAGTGCTGTTGCGCTGGCGCAAGCTGTGCAACAAGCCGGATATCAGCTGGAGCTGACGGAGCGGCAACTGGCGGTTGTGGGGATGAGCTGCGCTTCTTGTGTTGGCCGGGTGGAAAAAGCGCTGGCGGCTTTACCGGAGGTGCTCAGTGTCAGTGTGAATCTGGCGACAGAGCAAGCGCAGCTGACGCTGATATCTGCAGTGGACGACGCTGCACTTGCTGCTGTGCTGCAAAAAGCCGGTTATCAGGCGCAATTTCCGCTGCCGGCCACAGGCAATAGCGACGCCGGAGCTGCTGATACTCCACAAGTGCGGCAGAAGCCTTTCTGGCAACAGGACAGTTGGCCAGTGTTTGGCAGCGCCGTGCTCACCCTGCCTTTGGTGCTGCCGATGCTGGCGCTGTTATTAACCCCCTGGCTGGGCGAAGCTGCGGCAGAGCACTGGATGCTCCCGCCCTTCTGGCAATTTGTGCTGGCGACCCCGGTGCAGTTTTATTTTGGTGCCCGTTTTTACCGCGCCGCCTGGGGCGCACTCAAAGCTAAAACCGGCAATATGGATTTATTGGTGTCGATTGGCACCAGCGCCGCTTATTTTTTAAGTTTGTATTTATGGTGGGACTCTTACTCTGGTTGGGGATCGGTCCAAAGTGGCCATCAGGCGCATGGGATGGTGATGCCACATTTGTATTTTGAAAGCAGCGCCGCTGTATTAACTCTGGTGCTGCTGGGGAAATATTTAGAACACAGCGCGAAAAAACACACCACAGATGCGCTGCGTGCATTGGCAAATTTGCAGCCGGCGCAAGCTATGGTCTGGCAGGCCGGCGCTGATGCACAAGACAACTGGGTGGTGATGGCCGCTGGTGCTGTGAAAAAAGGCGATTTAGTACTGGTCAAACCCGGTGACAGAGTGCCGGTGGATGGGGTGGTTGAAAGTGGCAGCAGCCATGTTGATGAGGCGCTGATCAGTGGTGAAAGTGTGCCGCTTGGCAAAAATGCCGGCAGCAAGGTCACAGGTGGTTCGGTCAATCTGGACGGCGTGTTGCAAATCAGGGCCACTGCAGTGGGGGCAGAATCAACCTTGTCGCGCATTATCAGCATGGTAGAACAGGCGCAAGGAGCCAAAGCGCCGGTGCAGGCGCTGGTGGATAAAGTCAGTGCTGTGTTTGTGCCCGCCGTGGTGCTGATTGCGCTGGTGACGCTGCTGGGTTTTGGCTGGCTGGCCGGTGACTGGGTGCAGGGCATTTTAAATGCAGTGGCTGTGCTGGTGATCGCCTGTCCCTGTGCTCTGGGTCTGGCCACTCCAGCCGCTATTATGGCTGGCACCGGCACCGCCGCCCGTTTTGGCATATTAATTAAAAACGCGGTGGCGCTGGAGCAAGCCAAAGCCATCACCCTGGTGGTGTTTGATAAAACCGGTACCCTGACAGCGGGCAAACCTGTGATGCAACAACTGCAAGCCTTTGCCTGTACTGAAGCAGAAGCCGCCCTTTGGGCCGCCTCTTTGCAGCAACACAGTGAACATCCGCTGGCGCGTGCTGTGCTGGAACATAGCCGTCAACAACAGCTGCAGTTATTGCCGGTGACTCAGGTGCAGGTGGTGGCGGGCCGTGGCATTCGCGGTGAAGTGGCCGGGCGCAGTTTGTTGATGGGCAGTGGTGGCTGGTTGACTGAGTTGGGTCTGAGTTTGCCGCTGGAGTTAATTGCAGTGGAAGGGGCTTCAGTGTCCTGGCTGGCGCAGCAGCAAGGGGAGCATTACCAGTTGCTGGCGCTGTATTGTTTTGTCGACCAGGCCAAAGCAGAAGCCAAAGCAGCGGTGGCCGCTTTACAACATCAGGGCGTGACAGTGGCTATGTTGACCGGCGACAGCCAGGCCAGCGCCCGTTATACCGCAGCTCAGCTGGGTATTACCGAGTTTAGCGCTGAGATGTTGCCCAGTGATAAAGCCAAAGTGGTGCAGCGGTATCAGCAGCGGGGAGAGCTGGTGGCTATGGTAGGGGACGGTATTAACGACGCGCCGGCGCTGGCCCAGGCCGATCTGGGTATCGCCATGGCCACAGGCACCGAAGTGGCGGTGAGTGCTGCCGCTATTACGCTGATGCGGGGCGACCCGGGTTTGGTCAGCGCGGCGCTGGAAATTTCGCGGCAAAGTTACCGCAAAATTCAGCAAAATTTATTCTGGGCTTTTATCTTTAACAGCCTTGGCATTCCACTGGCAGCTTTGGGTTACCTGAGTCCGGTGATTGCCGGTGCGGCCATGGCCAGCAGCAGTTTGCTGGTGGTGAGTAATGCGCTGTTATTACAACGCTGGCGGCCAAAAACCCTGCCACAGCAAGTGCAGGAGGCCTTATGAGCAATACAAGCTTATTCACCATAGGTCAGGCTGCTGCCCAAAGTGGTGTGTCTGCCAAAATGATCCGCCATTATGAAGAATTGGGGCTGGTAAAAACCACACGCACTGCTGCAGGTTACCGCCTGTATAACCCGCAGCAGTTACAGCAGCTGGCTTTTATCCGTAAAGCACGGGATTTGGGTTTTTCCGGCAGCCGGATCAAAGAACTGATGTTGTTATGGCAAAACCCAACCAGGCCCAGTCGTGAAGTAAAACAGCTGGCGAGCCAACATTTGGCTGAAATTGCTCTCAAAATCAGCCAATTACAGCAAATGCAGCAAATATTGCAGCAATTGTCGGATGCCTGCTGCGGTGACGAAACGCCGGACTGTGCCATATTGGCGGCCTTGCAGCAGGACAATAAAGCCGGTTAGGCAACAATTGCTGGCTTTGCAGCTGCAGCCATAGCTTACACACAGGGTCAGCGCTGCAGTTCAGAGGCCGCCCGTTGTTGTTGCAACCGGCGGCTCAGCCAATCATCCAGACTGACATAACGACCGGGCCCCAGCAGTAACAGACAGCACAACAGCAGCAGATAAGTGGCCGCAAACTCAATGCCGTTGTTCAGGATCACCAGTTTGCCACTGGCGGTCAGCCAAGGGTAATCCCCATGTTGTTGCAAAATGGCATTGGCGGCGGCCAGTTTTTCTGCCGCAGCCATAACCCTTTCGTGATAAAACAGCGTGCCGTCGGCCAGCCAGCTACCACTATCTGCAATAGCCAGCCAACCATAAGGAGCATGTACTGCCGCTATCGCCACCAACATCACAACAATCAGCGGCAGGCAAACCAGCCGGGTTGCTAAACCCAGCAGCAATAACCAAGCGCCGCCCAGTTCTGCAACAATGGCCACTGTTGCCATCAGTTCAGGCCAGGGTAAAGCCAATCCCCAGTCTGCGTTGCCAAACCAGGCCACAGTGTCGGCAAAATGCTGATATTTCTGCCAGCCGGCCTGAGCCAGCACAGGCGCTAAATAGAGGCGCAATAACAAAGGCACTAGGCCGGCAAATGCAGCCAGCTGTTGTTGCAGCGCTTTTTGTTGCTGCTGGTAATAATTAAAAACTTTTAAGATCAGCATGGCCTGTTCCTGATGTAACGAACAATCTGAAGTGGGAGTTCTGTTAGAGAAAGGCTATCGGGCGTTTTTCTTTCAGTCTTGCCGGTACTGATTTGCATTGTGAAGGGGTGGCGACTAACCTCGGAGCATCAGTGCAGTAGATTTGTATCCCCACCATGACCGCTGAACAAATTTATATTCTGGGTATGATGCAGCTGGCGCTGGTGTTTTTTCTGGCCTGTTATCGGCTGCGTGGCCAACCTCAAACGGTGGACAGTCTGGGCTTTTTACAGCTGGCCTTTTTAGCTGATGCCATCAGCTGGTTGTTTTATCTGTGGCCTGAATGGCCGGCCGCTGTGGTGATTTCCAATCTGTTTTCCTGTGCCAATTTATGGTTGCTGGCGGCTTTTGCCATGCGTCGTGCTGCGGTGCCACTGCCCAGGTTCTGGCTGATTGCCGGTTTTGTGTTGCATGCGTTTTGGTACAGTTATTTTGCTGTGCTGCAGTATCAGCATTTTGTCTGGCATGGCCAAACCTTATTCAGCCTGCTGGTGTTGTTGCCGGTGATCCGGCTGATGTTATGGCATAAACCACAGCCTACCCGCTCAGATTTCTGGTTTGCGTTCAGTCTGATGTTGTGGCTGCTGGTGATGCTGGTGCGTTCTTTGTTATTGCTGTTGGCACCACATTGGTTGTTGTCGAGCCAGCTGGTGACTCAGGCCATCTGGCCCGGCGTGATGGCGGCTTATGCTATTTTTGCGCTGACCGGTTATCTGGAAGAAAATCAGCAGCAGCTTAAAGGTGAAGCTACTCATGATCCTTTAACGTCTTTATTAAACCGCCGCGGTTTTTCTGAAGCTGTGAGTGGACAGCTGCTGCAGCTGGCGGCAAAACAGCAGCCTGCAGCGTTACTACTGATGGATCTGGATTATTTTAAGCAAGTGAATGACGAGTTTGGCCACGATGTGGGTGATGAGGTGCTGATTGCGGTGGCCAACTGTCTGCAACAACATCTCAAAACACCGCAGTTATTGGCCCGTTTTGGTGGTGAAGAGTTTTTAGTGTTTTTGCCCAATGCCGATGCGGTCAGGGCGCAGGCGCTGGCGACGCAGTTGTTGCAGGCTGTGGCCACGCTCAGGTTGCCGCAGTTGCCCACTGACAGAGCACCATTGTCGCTGAGCATTGGGATCGCAGTATTTGGCCCGGATTATGATTTGTCGCGTCAGATGAAAAAAGCCGATATTGCCATGTATCAGGCCAAACAAAATGGCCGCAGCAGAGTGGAGCTTGCCAGCTGCTGATTTGCTGATGCCATACCCGCAGCGAGATGTGCTGTGCTACAATGCCGCCCTTTTGCACCGGCTGCCTTCCGTTCGCCGGTGTCCAGCACGAGATAAAAGATTCATGCAACAGTTAACCGCACTGGAACGGCGCACCGCCATCTCGTTGGCGTTGGTGTTTGCTTTTCGGATGTTAGGCTTGTTTATGCTGATCCCGGTTTTTGCCATTTATGGCAAAGATTTGATTGGCTTTTCACCGCTATGGATTGGCCTTGCCATTGGAGCTTATGGTTTAACTCAGGCCGTTTTGCAAATTCCAATGGGTTGGTTATCCGACCGTTGGGGCCGGCATCAGGTGATGTTGCTTGGCCTGAGTTTATTTGCGGTAGGTTCAGTGGTTTCAGCGCTGGCCGACTCTGTTTATATGGTGACTTTTGGCCGAGTATTGCAGGGCATGGGCGCTATTTCCGGTGCCGTATTGGCGCTGGCCGCTGATTTAACCCGGGAAGAACAAAGACCCAAAGTGATGGCAGTGATTGGCGCCACTATTGGTCTTTCTTTTGCGGTGGCGATGATTGCCGGGCCTTTCATCGCCGCAGTTGCCGGTTTAAGTGGTATTTTTTGGTTCACCGCAGGTTTGGCTTTATGTGGTGTGCTGATTGTCAGTTTTTTAGTGCCCAAAGCTGTGCAACAGGCCAGCGACAGTGAAGCCCTGGCCAAACCCGGTTTTATTCTGGATTTATTTAAACATCCGCAGTTGTGGCAACTGACCACTGGTGTGCTGATTTTGCACCTGATGCTGACTGCGGTTTTTGTGGTGGTGCCACAACAGTTGTTAAGCCAGCAGCTGGCTTCTGAACAACATTGGCAGGTGTATCTGCCGGTGCTGGTGGGCGCTTTTGTGCTGATGGTGCCGATGATGATCCTGGCAATGCGTAAACAACAGGAAAAAGGCTATTTTTTATTGGCCATTGGCTTGCTGGTTGTTAGTTTATTGTTAATGTTTAGTGGTCAGCAGTTGTGGTTGAGTGTCAGTGCACTGCTGCTGTTTTTTATCGCTTTTAACTATTTAGAAGCCAGTATGCCGGCGCTGGTGTCGCGTATTGCACCTGCTGGCCAAAAAGGCACGGCCATGGGCATTTACGCCAGTGCGCAGTTTTTTGGCGCTTTTATCGGCGGGCTGATCGGGGGCGCTGTTTCCGGTTATTTTGGCCTGTCGGCTGTGTTTGCTGTTGCCGCCGGAATTGGTTTACTATGGCTGTTCATTGCCCGTTCGCTGGTGGTGCCCGCCCGGGCACAACGACTGACTTTTGCGTTGGCCGTGCCAGATGAAACGACAGCAAATTTTTATGTGGCGCAATTAAGCAAGCTTGCCGGTGTGCAGGAAGCCACAGTAGTGCTGGCCGAACAACGTTGTTATTTAAAAGTGGCGCCGGGTGATTTTGATCTGCAACAGGCACAGTCTTTGTTAGACAGAGCGCAGCGTCAGACCGATACAGCCACAGCATAAAAAAGCAGGAACAGGTGGTTTAACCACCAAAAATTGAATCTCAGGGGCGCCTGCTTGAGCAGTGGCGCCCGATGTAAGTCAGCACAAGGATCACACTGCACAACTCTGGCCGGTACAGCCGGTGCTGCACAGCGGCAACAGTGCCCGGCAGCAGTTGTTCAGACTATTAATCAGAAGGTAATGTAATCATGGCAACAACTATTACAGGCAAGTTAAACAAAGCCGCCACTCAGTTCCAGGCCGGCGAATCTACCGGTTTTGGCCTGCGTCTGGGCGTGAAGTACTATGACCGTGAAACCAAAATGGAACAGTGGTGTAATTACGAAGCTGTGGTGTTTGCCAAAGCGCCGGCACAAATTCAGTTTTACCAGCAAGCGCTGGTGGAAGGCGCCATTATTGAAGTCAGCGGCGACAAACAACGTATCCGTCAGTTCCAGGGTGCCAATGGCTTAAACCTGTCGATTGAAATTCTCGATGCCAAACTGGGTTTTGTATTTTCACCAACACCAGGCATGAGTCAGGGCCGTCCACAACAAGCGGCACAACCTGCCTATAACCAGGCGCCGGCGCCACAGGCTTATAACCAGGCCCCGGCCCAGCCAGCTTATAATCAGGCTCCGGCACCACAAGCCTACAACCAGGCGCCACCACAAGCTGCCTATAATCAGGCTCCGGCTCAACCTGCTTACAACCAGGCACCAGCTCAGCCAGCTTATAACCAGGCTCCACCACAACAGGCTTATAACCAGCCACAACAAGGTGGTTTTGGTCAGCAAAACCGTGCGCCAATGGAACCAAGCATCGATTTTGATGATGATATTCCATTTTGACTTACACCTTTATAATTATATAACGTAAAAGTATAATGCTTAACGCAGGTAAGTAGATAAATCAATCACTTACCTGCACCGTTATGTTATAAAAAGTATAAAGAAACATATCGCTAACAAACGCGATGGCCTTACCTTGTATGTTATAACCTATAATCTCGACCGTCTTTTGTTGCGGATTTTTGCCCAGAAAGTCCTGCATCAGCAACCGGCAGTCCATCTTGATCTGCCATAGCCACATTCTTCAATTCGCATACCACAGGTCACTCAGACCAATGACAATCTAACTGACAAATAAAGTCTTTTTACCCATACCCTTCATCGAGAACAAAATCAGTTTCGGTTGTGCTTATGTATTGTGATAATATAACATATCGTTAAGTCGGAATTTATTGGCAAGTGTTGCTAAGCACAATTCAGGTGAAAAGGATGAAAGATCTGTTAGGTGCATGTTTATCCGGACTCTGCATGGTGCATTGCCTGTTCACACCTGTTCTGTTGGCGCTGGGTAGCGCAGCGGCTATTGGTACCTGGTTTGAATCCGAGTGGGTGCATTATTTATTACTTGCTCCTATTAGCCTGATACTGGTCTGGAGCCTGCCGTTATCCTGGATCAAACATCGCAATACAAAACCATTATTGATGGGCAGCCTTGGATTTAGTCTGTTGCTGACCTCACTTTTTGTGCCTGCACAAGCAGAGCCAGTATTGGCTATTGTGGGTAGTTTAACTTTGATTTCAGCGCACTTGCTGAACAGACGACTGCTCAATAGCTCATCCTCCCACTCATTCCCGGATTGATTTATGACTGACACAACAGCTCAACGACTACCCGTTACCGTGCTCTCTGGTTTTTTAGGGGCAGGTAAAACAACCTTACTGAATCAGATCCTTCACAACAGAGCAGGCCGCAAAGTGGCGGTCATCGTCAATGACATGAGCGAGCTGAATATTGATGCCGCAACAGTAAAAAACGAAGTGAGTCTGAACCGCGCTGAAGAAAAACTGGTGGAGATGAGCAATGGCTGCATTTGCTGCACCTTGCGTGAAGACTTATTGCTGGAAGTCAGCCGTTTAGCAACTGAAGGCCGTTTTGACTATTTAGTCATTGAATCTACTGGCATTTCAGAACCATTGCCTATAGCCGAAACTTTTACCTTCGCCGATGAGAATGGCCAAAGCTTATCCGATATCGCCCGATTGGATACCATGGTTACAGTAGTGGATGCAGTGAACTTTCTCAAAGATTATCGGGAAGCGCAATCGCTCCGCGAAACCGGTGAAAGTTTAGGAGAAGAGGACGAACGTAGTGTGGCCGATCTTCTGATCGAGCAGGTTGAGTTTTGTGATGTACTGCTGATCAGCAAAGCAGATTTAGTCAATCAGCAGGATTTGCAGGAACTCCATGCCATACTGCGCAGCCTCAACAGCACAGCGCAAATCCATCAGGCCAGTCATGGAAAAATTGACATCGATAAAGTGCTGGGCACGGGCCTGTTTGATTTTGAAAAAGCTCAGCAAGCTCCTGGCTGGCTCAAAGAGTTAAGGGGTGAGCATCAGCCTGAAACGGCAGAATATGGCATCAGTAGTTTTGCGTTTCAGGCCCGAATTCCGTTTCATCCACAGCGGTTTTATGACTTTCTGCATCAGGATTGGCCAAAAGGCAAACTATTGCGCTCCAAAGGCTATTTTTGGTTGGCCAGTGAGCCGGATTATGCCTGGCAGTGGCATCAAGCCGGCGGTATAGCACGTTATGGCATGGCAGGCTTATTCTGGCATGCGGTACCGCAGGATCAGTGGCCCGATGATGCGGAGACAGTGTTGAGCATCCAAAGCAGTTTTGTGGGGCCATTTGGGGATCGCCGGCAAGAACTGGTATTTATCGGTCAGCGCCTTGATCAGGAACAGATGCTGAAACAATTGCAGTATTGCCTGTTGACTGAGCAAGAACTGGCGTTGACGCTCGACGACTGGCAAGCCCTCAGTAGTCCCTTTCAGGCAGAGTTTGCCTGATGTTCAGCACTGTTCAACCAATGCCACAGATGAAGCAGTTGCAAAGCAATTGCAGTGAAGTGCTGACGGAGCTATTGCATAGCGACGTTAATCTGGTGATCTGGCAACGTGACATAACTTCATGCATCAGTGACTATGCGGCGGCGCTCAGTTCTTTTGCCGGCTTGCAACTGGTAGCTGAGCCTGACGAACTTAACACAGTGTTACAACAGCGCTTACCGAAGGCCGAAGGTAAGGCTGAGTTGATTGCCGATCTGGAACTGCTGAGTCAAATGCTCTGCTGCTTAATGGACTGCACTGCGGTTGGGCTGCGGCTGAAACGACTGGATAAAGCCATGTGCCCGCGTTTTCATACCGACCATGTCGCAGCCCGTCTGCTGGTCACTTATTCAGGCCCGGGGACTGAGTGGCACAGCGGTACCTCAGCGCACAGTCAGCACTCCTATCAACAAATCCGGCATGGCGACGTTGCAGTGTTAAAAGGTTCGGGCTGGTACGGCAATAAAGACGGTGCCATCTGGCATCGCTCCCCACAGACCAATCAACCTCGCTTACTGCTCAGTCTGGACCCGGTAGGCGAATAACATAGATCTGGAGAATCAGCATGTGTTTATCTGTCATTTTGACCAGAGGCTGCATACTGGCTGCATTTTGCAGTCCGGCCGCCCAACCGGACAGCCGTGCTCACCAACATGGTGTTGCCCGGCTGGAGTTATTGAAACAGGCCTCAGATTTACATATTACTTTGTATGCGACTGGCATGGATTTGCTTGGTTTTGAACAGCAGCCACAAACAGCAAGTGACAGGGATACCATTAACAAGGTCAGTGCTTTACTTTCAGCGCCGGATAAATTGTTCCAGATCGAAGGCGCGAAGTGCAGCCCGGTAACACAACAATCGAATTTGACTGAGTTACCAAAAAAGCTCCTGTCTGCCCACTCGCATAAACAGGCAGATGATCATGAACATGGCCATTCAACTTATAGCGATATAGAAACTACATATCACTTCAGTTGCAGCGCCAGTCACACACCCATTCAAGTTCAGGTGCAGCTTTTTAGTCTTTTTCCAGCCTTGCTGCGGATCGATACAAGTTGGATTACAGAGCAAGGTCAGTCAGCGGCTAGGCTGACGCCTGCGAAGCCCCAGCTACGACTGAACTAACAACTGTCTTCCGTTACCAATACAAAACAACAGAGAGAACTGAAGTTCAGCGGTCACAGTAAAGCCCTGTTATGGCTAATGTATCAGCAGCAGTGGACGTTTAGCTCATCAAGCTATACATGTCAGCTGACGCCTGGGTTATCCGGATTATTGGAAGATAAGGGACACCGATAATCCGGACTTTTAGAATAAGCCAATACATAAGGTATATCTTTCAGACAACCCAACTCTGTTCTGGGTCAAATACATCAAATCAGAGTGGTAGCGGGGATGAATTGGATTGTATTCATGACATCCGCCTGATGAATTGAACTCTGCCACGGGGTGAATTCAACAGCTAACTGAATAAACCTGGCTAATAAAATAACAGTATCGTTTTTACAAAAAGCATCATGATTTTTGTTGTTAAACCAATCATTTAATAAGTATTCATCGTGTGGCTCCAATAGGTGAAGGTAATTTATCAGCGAAAACACTGTTAAAGCCCTTTAGGTGATATTCGTTATGAAGCGGATCTTCAAAAATGGCCAAAACCCAGCATTGACAGTGGTTCTAATGTTATTTTCTTCGGAAAGGTTTGTACGACCTTTTGAGGATTCACCTTTAGAGTTTGATAACCTATAAACATAATGATTAACGCTGGTAATGAGTGAATTCAAACACTTACCTGCGTTTTTTATTGGGAAAAGTTAACAGAGGTTAAACAAGGAAGATTATTTATAAAAACATCAATATCCGATGCATAGGCTGGGTCAGTTTGGCATGCCAGTCAACAGATCCAGCTGTACATAAGTTGAAAGCCGCAGAGCCCTGGGTGTTTAAGCACTTTTTCTTTACTTGAAGGTTTGAAAGGTGATGTGGCAGCGGGTTATTAAGATGTTAAAAATTAGCGGTTTATACATTGTTTTTACTGTTGCGCTTCATTATGGTGGGGTCAATAAGTACAAATAATTTATTCATTTAATTAAAGCTATCTGCTATGCCTTGCCCGCCATTTCGATTTTTGTCCGAGTTGCCAGTAAGCGGCGCTCAGGTACCCAGCCTCAGTGAGATCCAATTATTCTGCGACAACAGCCAACAGCTTTTGTTGGCCTGCTGTGGTTTTTCTCAGACAGCTTTCCGGCAAACTGACTATACCGGGCTGATGATCGAACTGCCGCCGGATATTGCAGATGCAGTACCTAAAAGGCAGATAGAGTATCTTGCGGGTCGTTATCTGAGCAGGATTTTGCTGCAGCACAGTGGGTTATTCCAATGCCAGCCGCCTCAGCTTGGCGTGAGTCAGATGCGAGCGCCGGCCTGGCCTCCGTGCGTGACAGGGTCTATCACACATCACCAGAATCATGCCTGCGCTGTACTGTTAACCCGCCCCCTGGCTCCGGACAATTTTATTGGGGTGGATACGGAGCTTTGGCTGAGTGCACAGCAGGCCCTCGACATCTCCATATCAATACACCGGCCTGCAGAGCAGGAGATGTTGTTGCGCGCAGGTTTTACTGCAGCACAGGCCACGACTCTGCTTTTTTCTGCCAAAGAAGCACTATTTAAAGCCGTTTGCCCTTTTGTCGGTGAGTATTTTGGTTTTGAGGCGGCCGAGCTAAAGGATTGCTCTCAATTAGCGGCTGTCAGTTCTTTCACCACAGAGGGCGGCTGGTTGGAGCTGCAGTTGACCAGTGAATGGGTGGCGGTCAGGTCGCCACAACGGACTTTTCGCTGTTGGTTCAGTTGCAGCCAACAGGATGTGATCACTCTGGTGTGCAGTGATGCGATCAGTGACCGCTGGCAGTGTGCCTGAATCACTAAATATCGGGCGTCGCGGCGTCGGCCATCATTTGCGCTTCATCCATGAATGTTGGTTTAAATCTTATATTGGTCACAAAAAAATGACTTCCGATTTTTCCGCTGCAGCGCTGGTGACTTTGGTTTTTATCCCGGTTGTGGTTGACCGGCCTGACGCAGTACCGTTTGTTTAAAAATCCATCGCAGGCGAAAGCCGCCATCAGCAATGCTGACAGTGCATAACAGCTGCTACCCCTTTATGAGTACTCAGGCAGATGAATAGCCATCGTTATATAACGGCGTATATTACGACTAACAACGCCGTCAAAAGTACAAGGTGGCGGGACAAGATAATCAGCGGCTTACTCTGCCAATGGTGTGTCGCCTGGAACCATCTGGAACACAGGCTCACTACCTGACCAACCCGGGAGTGCATTGATGATGCGTTTATGTCGCTTTGTTTTGGCAAGTGCAGCCTGGTGTTTTCTGAGCGCAGCCCCGGCACAAGCCGCTGCTTGTGAGCTGACCATTTCGGCAGCGGCTAGTTTAACTGCTGCTTTTAAACAAATTACCACCCACTTTGAGCGCAGTCAGGCCTGCAAAGTGACGCTGAATTTTGCTGCGTCGGGTGTTCTGGTGCAGCAGATGCGCCATGGCGCACCTGTGGATGTGCTGGCTACGGCCGATCAACAAAGTATGGATTTAGCGGCGCAGTTTGGCCTGATAAAGCCACAAAGCCGTCAGGATTTTATTGCCAATACTCTGGTGCTGATTGCACCAGAGCGCAGCACTTTACGCAGTGCGACCGGGCTTAGCGGCGCGCCTGAAAAGGCCGGCTCTGAGGCCGCCTTACTTCAGCAGCTCACCGGGCCACAAATCAAGCACATTGCGATTGGCAATCCGGCCAGCGTACCAGCTGGCCGTTATGCCAAAGAGGCACTGCGGCATGCTGGTTTAGCCAAATCGCTTGATACCAGACTGGTGTTCGCCACTCATGTGCGTCAGGTGCTTGATTATGTAGTGCGCGCTGAAGTAGAAGCCGGTTTTGTTTATGCGTCAGATGCTAAAGGGCAACAGGTGCGACAGCTTGGGGTTGTAACAACGGACACAACAATCCGTTACCCCCTTGCTATCAGCGCCAAACCAGCCAATCCGGCAGCGGCCCAGGCATTTCACCGTTTTATCCGCTCAGAGGTCGCACAGCAGATCCTGCTGCAGCATGGTTTTAGCTCAGGCGGCATCTAAAGGAGTTGGCATGAACTGGAGCGCCATTCAATTATCGGTTTGGGTCGCCAGCGTGGCGACATTGCTAAACCTGCTGCTGGCCGGTGCTTGTGCCTATGTGCTGGCGCGGCGTAATTTTGCCGGTAAATCCTGGTTTGAAGCTGTGCTGACTTTGCCCATGGTGCTACCACCCACAGTGGTGGGTTATTACCTGCTGGTGCTGCTGGGTCGCAACAGCACCCTGGGCGCCTGGTTGGAAAGCTGGTTTGGCATCCGGCTGATTTTTACTCTTGAGGGCGCTATTGTGGCGGCAACTGTGGTGACTTTTCCGTTAGTGCTAAAACCCGCCAGGGCTGCTTTTGAGGCGATGGACCCGCAGCTGATCCAGGCGGGCAAAGTGCTGGGACTCAGTAATTTTGCGGTATTTTGCCGTATCAGCTTGCCACTTGCCTGGCGCGGTATTCTGGCTGGTTTAATGCTGGCTTTTGCCAGGGCCATGGGGGAATTTGGTGCCACCCTGATGTTAGCTGGCAGTATTCCGGGTAAAACCCAAACCTTATCTATTGCCATTTATGAAGCTGTGCAGGCGGGTGAACAAAGCAGCGCCAACGACTTGGTGTTGGTCACTTCGCTGCTTTGTGTGTTGTTGCTGGTGGTGGCGAATCTGCTGACCCCCCCAAAATACCAACCGTCAGGCCGCTAAGCCGAAAGCTGGCAAATCTAAGTGGGGGCGAGGTTATTTTGTTTGAGATCCGGATCAAAAAACATTTTGCCGACAGTGCATTTTCGCTGGATGTTGCTTTTCAAAGCCATGCACAGCGGCTGGTATTGCTTGGCCCTTCCGGCGCCGGCAAAAGTCTGACGCTCAAAGCTATTGCCGGTTTATTGCAGCCCGACAGCGGTCGGATGCAGGTTGGCAGTCAGCTGTTGTTTGACCATCATGCCGGTGTAAACCTGCCGCCGCAGCAGCGCCGGTTGGGTTATTTGTTTCAGGATTATGCGTTGTTCCCGCACCTGAACGTCAGTCAGAACATTGGTTTTGCGCTTAATACAGGGGTGCTGAATCCACGCCGCCAGCATCAGCATCCGCAGGTACAACTCTGGCTTGAGCGTTTTGAGTTAACCCCATATGCCCTGCTGTATCCGCATCAGCTGTCCGGTGGCCAAAAACAGCGGGTGGCGCTGGCGCGTGCTTTGGTGGGTGAACCCGCTGCCCTGTTGCTGGATGAACCTTTTGCCGCTTTAGATCCAACACTGCGGCAGAGCCTGCGTGCTGAATTATTACAACTGCAAATCCAGCTGCAGTTGCCGCTGTTATTGATCACCCATGATGAACAGGATGCGGCAGTGCTTGGGCAAACTGTTATTGAACTAGCGCAGGGGCGGCTGAAAAGCCAAAGCCACAGTCACAGCTGAATAACGCCGGGAAGGAATAGCATGGACAATCTCAACCCCAGTTTTGGCCTGGAAGCGGATTTAAAATTGTCGGTGAAAGGTCAGGTGTTAGGTGGCAAACAGCAGGTGTTGCTGCTGAGTGAAATCGACAAATGTGGTTCTATCACCCATGCCGCCAAAGCTGCCGGTGTCAGTTATAAAACCGCCTGGGACAGCATTGCAGCCATGAATCATCTGGCCGGCACAGCGCTGGTGGCCAGAGCCGCCGGTGGCAAAGGTGGAGGCGGTTCACAACTGACAGAGCGTGGCCGGCAACTGGTGGCAAATTTTCAGCAACTTGAGGCGGCACATCAGCGTTATTTAACGGATATCTCCAGCCAGACCGGCGGCTTGCTGGACGATATGTTGTTGTTACGCAGGCTCAGTATGAAAACCAGCGCACGAAATCAGTTTTTTGGCACAGTGGTCAGCATTAAACCCGGTGTGGTGAATTGCGAAGTGGTACTGCGCACTGCCGACGGTGTCGAGGTGGTGGCTGTGATCACCGACGACAGCTGCCAGCGGCTTGGCTTAACACCGGATGCTGAAGCTTTTGCGCTGGTAAAATCCAGTGCCGTGATCCTGCTCGGCGCAGAGCAGAACATCAAAACTTCGGCCCGCAATTATTACACCGGCCGGATCAGCACGCTGGTGCCGGGTATGGTCAGTACCGAGGTGCTGGTGGCACTGAGCAGCAGCACCAGTATTAGCGCCACTCTAACCAATGTCAGTGCAGAGCTGATGGCGCTTTGTGAAGGGGCGCCTGTCAGCGTGGCTTTTAAGGCGTCCAGCGTCATTATTGCGGTGCCTGCGTAAAAAATTCGCTGCTGTTATGCTTTTGCAGGGCACAATATTGTACCTATAAATAGCAAAAACCACCTGTTAGCGGGTGGTTTTTCAGAGTTTAGCTTTCGTTGTGTAGCACTGTGTTACATCCGCTTCAGCCCATATCTGTCATTGGCGGCCCAGACACATTGCAGTTTCAGTTGTTGTTTACCGACCAGCAAATCCACCAAAGTATTGAGCTGCAGTTTAGCTTTGGTTTTGATCGCAGCGCCCATGCCCGGGCTGTAATTTTCCAGAGCACAAGGGTGGTTTTGTTGGTCGACAGTCAGTCTGGCCTGGGTGTCAAAGGTTTGGAAACGGTCAAATTGGCGGCGGTTGCCACTGAGGTGCTGTGGCTGTAGTTTCAGACTTTCCGGCAGGTAATTGCTGGCTTGCATGCGCTCAAACACCGAGTTATGCACCTGCATCAGATGGCCCTGGCCTGGTGGCGTTGCCACTTTGCGGATATAGGGACTGTCCATCACTTTGCCAAACAACTGGTGTGCTTTGCCAAACGAGTCGTGCAAAGGTGCCAGTGCACTGGGTGTCACCGAAGCTTGCCAAACCGGGTCCCGGGTATCAAATTCCAGCCCGAGCTGACTGGCTTTTTCCACCATCCACACCAGGCTCAAATCTGACACTCTGTGGTCTTCATAACCACCGCCAATATCTGAATGCACACCGGCAAACCAGCATTGTTCCACCACTTGATTGGCGGCTAAATCGCCGGTCCAGATCGAAGGGGCAAAAGGGCCCCGTTTTTCATCCAGTGCCAGAGCATGGTAAGCGTGGCGCACCAGCGGGCTGATTTCGGTATCAAAAAAACTGACCAGTGATTTTGACAACTGCCGAAGGCCGGGTGTTGGCACGCCGAGCGCGCCCACAGTGTCCCAAACGCCAATCATCTGAATGTCGGGCCTGTGATTGTCCTGGTACTGCCTGGTGTTTCTTTTGGAAGGTTCAGTACGGTAATACTGATAAGCCTGAGGTAGTTTTTCCCAATGATCTTTGGGCAGCAGACCTATGGCGTTGATCATGCCGGCAATAGCACGGGCGGTATAAGCTCCCCGGCTAAAACCAAAAAGGTAAATTTCATCCTGTGGATCGTAGTTATGAATAATAAAACGGTAGCCATCCAGCACGTTTTTTTCGATGCCCTTGCCGGTGGCTCCACCAATAAACTTATCAACAGCGCCACCTGTGCCCACACCCTGGTCGTAAAACACCACTTGCTGGATGCCGTTTTTGTCCACCGGTGCCAGATGGTGGGCAATTTTAATCACATTGGTTGGGTTTTGATCCGGTTCGTTCCAGGTACCGTCACAACAAATCACAATTCGTTTTTTCGTTTTCATACAGTGCCTCCGCTGGCAAAAGATCGGGATTGCCTCCTATGCAGCACGGCATGCTTATCTGCATCTCTGCAGTATAGGTGACGGAGCTGTGACTGCAGCGAGCTGCTTTAAAAAACAGCGGCTTGTAGTGCAGCAGGCAAAAGTAAAACGCAGCAGAAGCGGGCGGGAAACGGTCAGACGAAGAACAATTTTTGTTACAAATTCAAGCGCTCATTCAGCGACAGCCCCTTTGTGGTATTGGGTCAGCAAAGGGGCTGTTTGTGCTTAGCTGGCGGTTTTTTTTGCGCCTGTGACGAGGTCAAACAGATATAAAAATACCGGTCGGACCGCTTTATACATCACTGCCGCCATCAGCAGCAGCACACAACCAAAAGCCGTCGGCAGCAAGGCTCCAAAGGTGTAACTCATCGCCAGCACAAAACCCAATAAAAATTCGGCGCGGTACAAAGGGAAAAACAATGCCAGCAGCGGCAGGCTCAGCATCAGTTGCGACAGCACCTGTTCCCTGCCTTGTAAAAACAACACAGACACCAATACACCAAAACTGAGTGCGGCAGCAAAAGAGCCCAGCACTGCTGCCGGATAAGGCTGATGTACCCTGCGGTAAATCCGGCTTAATAAAAACCAGCTTAATACCGGCATCAGCAGCGCGCCCCACCAGTTGGAGATGGCCGGTAAATCCGGTTGATTGAGCAGATGGTGACTGACCACTCCGCCGTTCAGATGTTCAACAATCAATAAGGTCCAGATATAGAGACTGGCGACTAACGTCAGGATCCATTGCTGTTGTTGTGTTGTGGTTTTGATCATATTGCTGCTCCCTGAAGAACACTCAGTGTAGTGCGCAGCTTGCATAAACCAAGGCGCAAGAATGTAAGAAAAGTTATCAGGGGGCGGATTTTTGTCAGTGCTGAAGTTTGAGCCTGACGTGCCCGTCATTAGGCCGGAAGTCATTTATTTTGGGCGGAAATATCGTGACTTCCGGCACCTGCCTTGGTGTTAGCACCTGCCTAGAATGGCGCCATGGTGTTCACTGTGGATGCCACAACACAGGATGCAAACAATGAAACTTTTTACTTTATTAATTCCGGCGGCATTATTGTTCGGCAGTTGTCAGGCGCTGGCGGCTTATCAGCTGGATTTGAATATTCATCAGCTCAAAAACCCACAAGGCACTTTGCATGTTGCTTTGTATAACAACGAAGCCAATTATGAAGCTGGCCAGCAGCCGGTGGCGGTGCATAAAGTGGCGGTCAGCAGCAACAAGGTGCAGTTGCAGTTTGACGGTTTAGCGGCCGGTACTTATGCCATTAAAATTATGCATGACGAAAACAACAATGGTGAGCTGGACAAAAATATGTTTGGTATCCCGACCGAAGGTTATGGTTTTAGCAATAATGGTGGTCAGTTTGGTCCGGCCAGTTTTAGCGAAGCCGCTTTTACGGTCAGTGCCAATCAGCAGTTAGCCATTCAGCTGCATTAATGATGCTGACAGCGGCAGGGGTATTATTGCGGTTGATTTCAGTCTGCAGCAGTTATTGCGACAAAGTGCCCTGGCTTGCTGTCGGAGTCTGGTCGGCCTGGGCTTACCTTGTGTTAAACTGGCGGCTCTTCTGATTTGAGCTTCCTGATATGCACAGCACCGACAAACCTCTGCATGGCATCCTTGCCATGTTGCTGGCCGTTTTTATGTTTTCTGGTATGGATGCCAGTATGAAAGCGCTGACCAGCCATTATAGTCCGATGCAGATCACCTGTTTGCGTGCCGCTTGCGCCTGGCCCTTTATTGTGGCCTGGCTGTGGCACGGCAACAGGTTGCAACATTTGCTGGATGCCCGTTGGTCTTTGCATATTTTCCGCGCTGTATTGGGTGTGGTGATGCTGGCGGCTTTTATTTTTGCGTTAAAAACCCTGTCGCTGGCTGACGCTTATGCCATTTTTTTTGCCGCGCCATTGCTCATCACTATGTTGTCGGTGTGGTGGTTAAAAGATTATGTGGCGCCAAGGCAATGGGTTGCTATCGCTGTTGGCATGGCAGCTGTGCTTTATATGCTTAAACCTGAGGGTGATCAGCTGCTGAGTTTAGGTGCACTGGCGGCTTTGTTGTCGGCACTCTGTTATGCCATTTCCGCCATTACGGTGCGCATTCTGGCTAAAACCGATCATAGCGGCAATATGGTGTTCTGGCTGATGACAATGATTGGTCTTGGGGCCGGTGTTTTGGCCATTCCCGACTGGCAACCGCTGCAGGCAACACACTGGCCTTATTTTCTGGCTATTGGTTTAACCGGCGCTATTGGCCAGGTGTTTATTACCGAAGCCTTCCGGCTGGCACCCCCTTCGGTCATTGCACCTTTTGAATATACGGCGCTGGTATGGGGTTTGGGTTTTGATATTCTGCTCTGGCAAATCTGGCCCAGTGCCACTTTGTTCATTGGCGCTTCGGTGATTATGGCCAGTGGTCTTTATCTGATTTGGCAGGAAAGGCGTTAATGCTTTGTTAAAAGGGTTGTGATCAGCCTTATTGGCAGCAAGCAGGCACATGGAAAAATAAAAACCGGCGCTATCAAAACGCCGGTTTTTTTATTGCAAGTTCGGTGGCAATCAGCTCAAGCGTAAATCAGACACCACAATGCCAGAGGCCCGCATTTCATCTTCGTGGCCCTGGTCGCGCCAGCTTTCGTTCAGCGCGGCTTGGTACCAGCTTTGCATGCCGGGTAAGGCCAGTATCCGTTTGGCATAAGCCATGGCCGGAGCACTGAGCTCCAGGCCATAACTCTGAATACGAAACACCACAGGGGCAAAAAATGCATCCACGGCGCTAAACTGGTTGCCAGCTAAAAAAGGCCCGCCAAATTCAGTTAAACCCTGTTGCCATAAAGTATCGATACGCTGCACATCTTTGGCCAAAGCTGCCGGATACTGATGCAGCTTGACCCTGACCCCACAGTTCATGCCACAGATATTACGCAAAGCAGAAAAACCGGCATGCATTTCACTGGCAGCACAACGGGCATAGTTACGGGCTTTGGCATCTGCCGGCCAGACTCCGGCATGACGCTCCGCTAAATATTCGACTATCGCCAGCGATTCCCACACCACAGTGCTGCCGTCGTGCAAACAAGGCACTTTGGCGGTGGGCGAAAAACGACTGAAGTTGGCAAAGTTATCCGGCAGAAACTGTTGCAGTTGTTCAGTAAAGGGAATGTTCAGTTCGGTCATCAATAACCAGGGCCGTAATGACCAGGACGAATAGTTTTTGTTGGCGATATAAAGCTGATACACAAACACCTCCTTGCTAATGAAGTGGTTACAGTACGCCCTCAGCACATCAGGCTCAAGAGGAGTTTGCGGACAAAATTGTGCTGAAATGTAGTGTTCAGAGCTGGTGCCGCTTGAGCCAGCCGCCGATAGCAAAACAACTGCCGAGCAACAGGCAGATGGCGGAGCTCAGATACCAGAATGTCATACTGTTGCCCGGGAAAAACGGCATCAATAACGGAAACAGCAGGCCCCGTGCTATGAGCAGCAGGCTAATCAGTATTAAGGCTGTTTTGCGCAAGGGCAAGGTCCGGATCAGGCCTGCTGCTGACAACGCATAACAAGCCCAGATCAGCAGTATCAGGCTAATGGCCAGCGTTACCAGGCTTGGATAAGGATGACCGGCTTTTGCCAGTGCAGCCATGTGGGAGCCGGCACCCATAAACAGGTACCAGCGTTCACCCAATACAATACAAGCCAGATGTAACAGCGCCGCTACAGTGCTGGCACCGGCCGCTATCAATAACAATAGATTGGCCAATTAAACTGACTCCTTGTTGGCAGACCATGCCAGACAGTTCCGGCCAGGTTCTGTGATTGTGCCTGCAGAGCCTCTTTGCTGGCAACAACCTTGTATTCAGCGGATAGCTGCTGCAATGCCTGCCCCCTGATCCCATCAGACCAGGGCAGTGTTACACTGCATTTTGGGCGGTTGAGATAGGCCAGCAATACAGCAGAACCGAAAGGAGGCGCAGCAGATGGATTTTCAGCAATGCCGTGATTATTGCCTGATGCAATTGCAAAGTAGTGAAGATTTCCCTTTTGGCCCGGACATTTATGTGTACAAAGTGGCTGGGAAAATATTTGCCATTTTAAGTGAAAACCTGCTGCCGGGCGCGCCGGAGAAAGTGGCCAGTATTAATTTAAAATGCAACCCGACTGAAGCACTAATGCTGCGGCAAATTTTTCCGGCCATCACACCGGGTTACCATATGAATAAACAACACTGGAATACAGTGTTGCTGGATAAGTCGGTGCCGGACAATGAAGTCAAACGTATGATTGAACAGTCTTATCAGCTGGTGGTAAACACTTTGCCCAAAGCAAAAAGACCGCTGCTCTGTTCATCCTGAAATCGGATGGCAAAAAGGCGAAAATTGCCAGCCAACTTTAAAAAATGGCTGTTTTCACGCTGGTTGTTGTCATGTGCTGCGGTTAAGGTAATGCAGGTCTTTTACTGTCAAAGGAAACGCAAATGACAAGCTGCCCGCAACTGAAGTTATTTCACAATCCACAAAGCCGCTCTTCCTGTATCCGTATTCTGCTGGAAGAGCTTGAATTACCATGCGCTATTGAATTGGTTGATTTTAAAAACAAACCTGAAGCCTTGCTGGCCGCAAACCCGCTGGGTAAAGTGCCCACCCTGTTGGCAGACGATGCAGTGGTCAGTGAACAAATTGCCATAGTGCAGTTTTTGGCTGAACTGGCGCCAGGCAAAAACCTAAGCCCGGCCCTGGGTGACCCCTTGCGTGGTCCTTATTTACGGGCGCTGGCGCTTTATGGCAGCAGTTTTGAACCGGCCATGATAGATAAAGCACAAAAACGCGACAGTGGTTCACCCGGCATGAGCCCTTATGGCAGTGTTGAAGCAGTGGAAGCTTTGGTTCGTACTCAACTCAGTAAAGGCCCTTGGTGGCTGGGCGAGCGTTTTACCGCCGCCGATGTGCTCTGGGGTTCTGCATTAAGCTGGATCACCCAGTTTGGTTTATTGGCAAAAACACCGGAAGTAGCTGCTTATATTGAACGTTTTCAGCAGCGTCCTGCGGTTGTGAAGGCACGTGCCAAAGACGCAGCAGACGCAGCTACTTTGGCCTGATGTGCTGGCCGCGGCTTCAGGCCATAGGTTCAGCTTTCTGCATTTTTACCATTTTTACGGTTATGATAAGCCCTGATTTTCCTTCAGGGCTTGGTTTTTATGCGGATCCTGCATAGCTCCGACTGGCATCTTGGCCAGTTTTTTATCGGCAAAAGCCGTCAGGCTGAACATCAGGCGTTTTTTCGCTGGTTAAAACAACAAATTATCCAGCTCGATATTGATGTGTTGCTGGTGGCTGGGGATATTTTTGACAGCGCCACCCCACCCAGTTATGCCCGCGAACTTTACCATCAGCTGATTGTGGATTTACAGCCAACAGGGGTGCAGCTGGTGCTGCTGGGCGGCAACCACGACTCTGTAGCAGTGCTGCAGGAAAGCGCCACTTTATTAACATATCTGCACACCCATGTGGTGCCGGGTTATCAAACCGATATTCAGCAACACCTGATTGCGTTAAAACACAAAAACGGTGAAGTCGGCGCCGTGCTGGCAGCTGTGCCGTTTCTAAGGCCAAGGGATTTGTCGCAGCGTCAGGACGGCAAAAGTCAGGCCGGCCAGAGTGCCAGTGATAAAAGTCAGCAGCTGCAACAACAAATTGGCAGTTTTTATCAGGAGTTGTATCAGGCTGCAGCAGACTATGCTACTGCCCTTGGTAACAGCCAGCTGCCGCTGATTGCCACCGGCCATCTGACCACTGTGGGGGCCAGCAGCACAGAGTCGGTGCGGGAAATTTATATAGGTACGCTGGAAGCTTTACCGGCCAGCGCCTTGCCCCCTTTTGCCTATATAGCGCTGGGCCATATTCATCAGGCGCAAAAAGTGGCGGGTTCTGAATTTATCCGTTATTGCGGCTCGCCAATTCCACTGAGTTTTGATGAAGCCAGCCAGCAAAAACAGTTGCTGCTGGTTGAGTTCAGCGCAGAGAACACCAAGCCTGAGGTTCGCAGTATTCAGGTGCCTTGTTTTCAGCCTTTGCTCAGCCTGACTTCCGACCTGGCTTCTTTAGCCACTAAACTCCAGCCGGCGCTGTTGCAGCTCGCGCCCGGGCAAACTTTGTGGCTGGAGCTGGTGCTTTGTGGCGAAGATGTGCTGTTGTCGGACATTCAGCTGCAATTACAGCAGCAGCTGGCGGATTTACCGGTTGAGCTATTAAAACTGCGCCGGGAAAGACGCTGCGGCACCACACCTTTGTTGCAGGCCGACCCTTCGTTGCAGGAGCTGACTGTTGCTGATGTGTTCAGCGCCAGATTGTTGCAGGAAGAGCTGACACCTGAGCTGAATCAGCGTTTAACCCAGTTGCATCAGCTGGCGTTAGAGCAGCTGGCCGAACAACAATCTGTGGTTCAAACAACCGATCCCGCCATCTTGCTAAAACAAACTGAGGTGGCCGGATGAAAATTCTATCGCTGCGGCTGTTAAACCTGAACTCCTTGCGTGGTGAATGGAAAATTGATTTTCGCGACCCGGCTTTTGCTACTTCGAACTTATTTGCCATTACCGGCCCGACAGGCGCTGGCAAAAGTACCCTGCTGGATGCCATTTGCCTGGCGCTTTATCACCAAACACCCAGATTAAAGCTGCTCAGTCAGAGCAGCAACGAGCTGATGAGCCGGCACAGTGCTGAATGTCTGGCCGAAGTGGAATTTTCGGTGCAGGGCCAGGGTTACCGTGCATTCTGGAGTCAGCGCCGCTCCCGTGGTGCGCTGGACGGTAATCTACAGGCCGCCAAAGTAGAGCTGGCCAAACTGGATGGTGAGATTTTAACCGACAAAAGTTCGGAAAAGCTAAAACTGACCGAGCAATTAACCGGGCTGGATTTTGCCCGTTTTACCCGCTCTATGTTGTTGTCGCAGGGCAACTTTGCCGCTTTTTTAAATGCCAGCGCCAATGAAAGGGCTGAGCTTTTGGAAGAGCTGACCGGCACCGAAATTTATGGTCAGCTGTCGATGCAGGTATTTGCCCAATGCCGTGAGCTGGAAACCGAACAAAAACTCACCCAGGCCAGATTGCAGGGCATGCAATTGCTTGGCGCTGAAGAATTAGCGGCGCTGGCAACTCGGGAACAACAACTGAGCGCGGCGCAGCAAGAGTTGCAACAGCAACTACAAAGGTTGGTGCCGCAGTTAAACTGGTGGCAGCAACAGCAGCAGGCCTTGTTGCAACAGCAGCAGGCCGGGCAAAAACTGCAGCAGGCGCAAGATGCGATGGCGCAGGCCAAAGTGGGCCTGGCCAAGCTGGAAACTTATCCTGAAGTCACGCGGCTGCAACCTTTGTATCAGGCGCTGCTGCAGGCCAGACAGCAACAAGAACAGGCGCAGCTTCAGTTACAGCAGTGGCAGCAACTTTATCAGCCGCTGGCACAGTCGCAGCAGCAAAGTCTGGCACAGATCGCAGAGCTGAGTGCAGAGCGTTACACAGTGTTACAGCAGCAGCACCAGCAATACAAAGCTGAGCTGGCCACTTTAGAGCAGCAGCTGTCCGGCCGCCTTTCTGCCGGCATGCTGGCCGAATTACTGGCCGCTTTTCAACCGGCCTGGCAGCAGGCTGAGCAGCGGGTGCAGCAATTGGCCCATTTAGCACAGCAACAGCAAAAACTTGAGGCTGAGCTTCAGCAGCTGTCGCTGGCAGGCCAACAGAAAAAGGTCCAGGAACAACAGTTTGCGACTGAACAAGCCAAAGCTGAACAACAGCTAAAGCAGTTGCTCGCGGCGCAGCAACAGCTGGATGCGTCCGCTTTGCAGCAACAACAGCAGCAACTGCAACAACAGCATTTTGTACTGGCCGAGGTGCTGCAGCAGCTGCACCAGCTTTGCCAGCTACAGACCAAAGTGCAGCAGTTGCAACAACAAAGCAGTGAGCAACAACAGCGCTCACAGCAGCTGGAGCTGCAGGTGGCACAGCTGCGTCAGGCCTACAAACAGCAGGAAGCAGTGGTCAAAGACAAAGAAGTTATTTTCCAGCAGCAGCTGAAAATTACCGAATTATCGGCACTGCGGGCCAATTTGCAGCCAGGGGAAGCTTGCCCGTTATGCGGCAGCGCCGAACATCCGGCTGTCGAGACTTATCAGCAGCTCAGCCCCAATGCCGCTGAGCTGGCGCTGCAGCAAGCCAAACAGCTGCTGGAGCAATATTTACAGCAAGGCACAGTGGCGCAGCAACAACAAACCCGGTTACAGACCGAACTTGCACTCTGGCAACAGCAACAGCAGGAGCTGCAACAGCAACAAGGGAATATCCGCCATCAGCTGCATGCCGTTGCACTGCCCGCGGATCTGGTGGCGCTGGTGCAGCAAAGTACCCAGAGTCTGACACTGGCGCCTTTGGAAGAACGGCAACAACAGCTGAGCCAGACGTTAACCCAAATACAGCAGCAACTGCAGCAATATCAGCACAGTCAGCAGCAGCTTCTGGCGGCGCAGCAACAATTGCAGCAGGCACAACTGAATGTGCAGCAGCTGGGTCAGCAGCTGGCGCTGGATCGCCAGCACTATCTGCAGCTGCAAAAAGAGCAAAAACAACATCAGGATGAACAGCAGCGGCTTGGTGTTGAACTGGAAGCTCAGTTGCAGGCACTGAGTGCCGAGCTGCAAAAGCTCGGTGATGCGCCTGTTGTGCACAAGCCCGCCGCACTTTGGCTGGCAGAGCTACAACAGCGTCAGCAGCATTGGCAGGCGCAGCTGAAACTCTGGCAACAACAGGAGCAACAGCGCACACAACTGGAGCAGCAGTTGTTGCAACTGATGCCGCTGCAGGCTCAGGCGCAGGCCGAATTGGTGCACTGGCAGGCCATCAGCACAGAGCAGGGTGTGCATCTACAGCAGCAATTATCGCAGCCTGAGCCGGCTGCATCCGCCGAAACCTTGCAGCAGCTGCTGCAACAGCAAATCAGCCTGTGGCAGCAACAACAGCAGCAGCTGGCGCAGCTGTTGGGCCAGCAGCACAGTTTGTTATTACAACAACAGCAGCAAGAAGCGCAGCTTCTGGCGGCGCAGCAACAATGGCAGCAGGCGCTGGCGGCCAGCCCTTTTGCCACTGAAATTGCTTTTATTACCGCCCAGCTCAGCGAAGTGCAGCTGGTGCAGTTGCAACAACAAAAACAGCAATTGCAGGACGCCGAAACCTCAGCCAAAGCTTTGCTGGCACAGGCCACTGAGCAGCTGGCTGCACTGGAAGCCAGCAAAGCTGACGCCTTGCCGGAGCTGGCGGTGCTGGAGCAACAGCAGCACCAGTTGCAACAACAGCAGCAACAGCTCAGTGAGCAGCTGGGTGAAATCCGCCAGCAGCAAAAACAACAACAGCAGCTGGCGCAACAACAACAGGCCTTGTATCAGCAGTTGCAACAGCAGCAGGATACCTATCAGGACTGGCAAAAGCTGAACAGCCTGATAGGCTCGGCCGATGGTGCCAAGTACCGCCGTTTTGCCCAGGGTTTAACACTGCAGCAATTGTTAAAACTGGCCAACCGCCAGCTGGACAAATTGCACAGCCGTTATCAGTTGTGCCGCAAAGCCGACAGTGAACTGGAATTACAGGTGCTGGACAGCTGGCAGGCCGATGCAGTGCGCGACACCAAAACTTTATCCGGTGGTGAAAGTTTTCTGGTCAGTCTGGCGCTGGCTTTGGCCTTGTCCGATTTGGTCAGCCATAAAACCCGGATTGAATCGTTATTCCTGGACGAAGGTTTTGGCACCTTAGACCCAGATACGCTGGAAACCGCGTTGGCCGCGCTGGATAGTCTGCAAAGCAGCGGCAAAATGATTGGTGTGATCAGCCACGTTGAAGCGTTGAAAGAGCGGATCCCGGTGCAAATCAGGGTGCAAAAACAAGCGGGATCAGGCTGGAGCCAGCTGCTACTGCCCGGCTAAAAACGCCGGGCGCGGCCGATCTTGTTGGAGTATGGCTGTTGCGTCAGCAGCTCGGTGTCAGCTCGTTAGATCCGGCGTTAACAGCGCACTGGTGGCAGGTTGTTGCTGGCGCAGCAATTGTTCGAACTTTTCCGCACAGAGCGGTGGGCTGCACAGATAACCCTGATAATGGTCACAGTGTTGCTGGCGCAAAAACTCGAGCTGGGTGGTGGTTTCCACCCCTTCGGCCAGCACTTTAAATCCCAAGGTGTGGGCAATGCCGATAATGGCGGTGGCAATGGCCATATCGTCTTTGCTGGTGGGAATATCATCAATAAATTTTTTGTCGATTTTCAGCACATCCAGCGGGAAACGTTTTAAATAGGCCAGCGACGAATAGCCGGTGCCAAAGTCGTCAATCGCCAGCCGGATCCCCAAACCGCGCAGCTGATTCAAGGTGTCTATCACCGCTTCTTCGTTTTCCATCAACGCACTTTCGGTCAGTTCCAGCTCCAGCGCTGCCGCCGGAAAACCTGTGCTGGCCAGGGTTTCACGCACCAGTGCTTTCATATCAAAACGTTTAAACTGACTGGGTGACACATTGACTGCCAGTGTCAGATCACACCAGCCCAGCTCACGCCAACGCTGCCCCTGGGCACAACTTTGTTGCAGCACAAAACTGCCAATGTCGTTGATCAAACCACAACTTTCAGCCACCGGAATAAAACGCGCCGGGGAGATCATGCCTTGCTGCGGGTCAAACCAACGTACCAGTGCCTCAGCACCAATAATACGGCCGGAACGAATGTCGAGCTGTGGCTGATAATACACTTGCAGATGACCCTGCCGGATGGCTTTACGCAGGTTTGACTCCATCGTCAGCCTGTCGCGCGCCGCCTGGGTAAAAGCATCCGCATAAAAAGTAAAGGTACTACGCCCTGCTGCTTTGGCTTTATAAAGTGCCGAGTCGGCTCCCTGCATCAGTGCTGCGGTATTGTCGGCATGTTCCGGGAACAGACAAATGCCAATGCTGGCGCCCAGTGTCACCTCAAATTGATCATCCAGCACAAAAGGTTGGGTGAATGTCTGAATCAGCTGAGTGGCCAATGCGGCGGCGTCTTCCGGCTTTGCCAGTTGCGGCAGCAGTATGGCAAATTCGTCCCCGCCGAGGCGTGCCAGTAAATCACCGGCTCTGCTTTGTTTTTTCAGCCGGCGAGCAACTTGTTGCAGTAGTTGGTCACCAAGCTGATGGCCATAACTGTCGTTCACATGTTTAAAGTGGTCCAGATCGAGAATTAACACAGCACCTTTGTGCTGTGCAGTGCGGGCCAGAGTTAAACTTTGTTCCAGCAGCTGCAAAAATAAATGCCGGTTGGGTAAATGGGTTAGCTCGTCATGATCCGACAAAAACTCCATTTCAGCTTCGGTGGCCCGGATTTGCGATAGATCGGTAAAGATGGCGGCATAATGGCTGACGTGTTGCTGCTCATCAAACACAGCACTGATACTGAGCTGCAGCTGCAACAACTCACCATCTTTGCGTTTATTCAGAATTTCGCCTTGCCAATAATTTTGCTCCTGCAGCATCTGCCACAGCTGCTGATAAAATTCGACCGGATGGCGGCCGGAGCGGAAAATAGCCGGTGTCTGGCCAATCAGTTCGCTTTCGCTGTAGCCAAATAACTGTTGCAGCGCCGGGTTGACGGAAATAATACGTTTTTGCGTGTCGGTGATCAGTATGCCTTCCCTGCTGCTGTTAAACACAGCGGCTGACAGTCTGAGTTTTTCATCCTGTTGTTTACGTTCAGTTAAATCCAGATCCATACAAAAAATCTGCGCCGCTTTGTCGTGAAGTTTGACAACGGCATGGCCGGAATACACCGGCACCAGATGGCCGTCTTTATGTTTTAACAACAGTTCAGCCGATGGAATAGGTTCGCCAGTTTCGGCCATCTGAGCCACGGCGCAGCGCACATCATGGTGCATTTCTGTCGGAATAATCAGTTGCAGCAGATTCTGACCAATAGCCTCTTCTTTGCTGTAACCATAAATACGTTCGCTTGCTTTGTTCCAGTAAAAAGTGGTGCCATCGGCTTCATAACCCTGCACTGCAATTTCCGGTGTGTTGTCCAGTAAGGTGCGAAAACGCAGTTCACTGTCCTGCCACTGTTGTTCTGCTTGTTTTTGCCGGCTGATATCTTCAATTTCCAGCAAAAAGTGGCTCAGTTGCTGCTGACTATCAAGAATGCGGCGCAGCGAATAAGCTTGCCAGTAAACGCTGCCGTCGGGTCTTTGCAACTGACACTGGCCGCGCACCGGTTCTTCTGTGGATTTAAGCTGTGCCATGGCATTGAGGATATCCGGGCGTAACTCAGACGGATACAGGCTGGGCAGTGCTGCGCCTAGCAGCTGGGCTTCTGCAATGCCGGTCACGGGTTCCACTTGTTGATTCAGATAACTGATGGTGCCGTCGGGATCACAAATCACCACAGCAACCGGGCTTTGTTCGACCGCTTTGGATAATAAATCCAGCATGGCTTTGGCGTCGCTGCGCTCCACCAAAAATGCAGCCAGGCTTACGGTAAACTGAATTAAATCAATCTCTTCCGTATTTGGTGCTCTGGTTTCGGCCAGATAAATGGCAAAGGTGCCGAGTAAGGTTTTCTGGCTGTTAAAAAAGGGTGTGGACCAACAAGCCCTTAACCAGGGATAAGGTGCAATCAGTTCGTGAAATTGTTGCCACAACATATCCTGATAAACATCTGTCACTATCACCGGCTGGCCTGTGGCCGCTGCAGTGCCGCAGCTGCCATTGCCATAACGGATCGGCAGTCCATCCACTTTAGCGTTGTAGTCTGCTGGCAGGCTGGGGCCTGCGGCCACTCTCAGACATTGGCGTTGTAAGTCGGCCAGCAAAATAGAGCAGCGCAGGCTGGGTTGCTGCTGTTCCACAAAATTCACCAGTTCGGTCAGCAGCTGCGTTAGCGGAATATTGTCCAGCAAACGGTGTAACAAATGGCTCTGCGCCTGTTGTTTGGACAGTTGTTTACGTTTTTCGCGGATGTTTTGAAAACACAGCACCAGCACAGTGCCATCATGGGATGGTGGCACTGGGATAGCGCGGTAAGCACAGGGGATCACTTCGCCGCTGGTATTCAGTAATAAGTCGGCCTCCCCGTTCTGCGGTTTGGGTTTTTGCAGTGTGGCGGCAATGTCGCGCCATACCGACAGTGCTGATTTTTGTTTGGCAACAATGGTCAGCATCGGCAGACCAAGTAATTGTTGTGGTTGTTGGTAACCCAGTTGGGTTAAGGCAGCATGATTCACAAAAGTGATGTCACCGCTTTGGGTCAGGCCAATAATAGCGTCGCCTGTGGCATCCAACAGCAGCTGCACCTGTGCCATGCTGGATTCCAGCGCCAGCACCGCCTGTTTTTTGGCGTCTATATCTTCAACCACGGCCACATAATAACTCTGCTCAGCTTCTTCGGCTCTGTGCATCGACACCGATAAATTAGCCCAGAAAAACGCACCATCGGCGCGGCGATAGCGTTTTTCCATGTCGTAATGTTCGATAGCACCACGGGTGAGAGCAGCCAGCAGCGTCAGATCAGCCGCTAAATCATCTGGATGGGTAATGTCATGGAAACTGCGACCGGCCAACTCGGTTATGGGGTATTGCAGCATATCGGCAAACCGTTGATTGAGCGTGATAAAGTGACCGGTTAACGACACATGGGCCATGCCAACCGCAGCCTGGCCAAAGGTGCTGTGAAAATGCTGACTGGCCAGCGCAGCCCTGTGACTTTGATACTGCTGCAGGCGCAGCAGCCACAATAACAGTCCGATGCAGAGTAAAAATAATAACCAGCCATTTACCTGATGCAGTTGACTGGCTTGTTGCGTCGTCATCATGCCGGATAGCAGCCACAAGTCCAGTTCGGTTAACCAACAGATAGCCAGCAGCACAAATACCACCACGGCCAGTTGCGGGTAGACATATTGTTGTTGCTGAGTTGGATCTGCGCTTTGATGCCACATCGTCCTGATGCCTTGTTCGCTTGCTGTGGTGCAACCTTGCCTGGCGGGCTCCGACAAAAAGGCTTGGTTTGCAACCGCAACTGTGGAAACAAAATTGGTGTTATTTTCTGGTTAAGCGTAGTTCAAGCTATTGGAATGACCAATAAAATCGGGAATGGCAGTCGCCATTCCCGATACAAAGTCAAAAAGCGTAGACAAAAGTTAAGGAAGTTTGGGTGTCGGTTTTTTTCTTGCCCAGTGGCACCTCAGTGTCGTTCTGCACTAAAAAAGCCGCTTTCATCTGCATTTTGCCAATCAGACTGGCACTGATGGAGGATTCAGCGACTGTTCTGGTGTTTTCTTCGCCGTATTCCACACTGAGCGTTTGTTTAAATGAGGCTGTGTTAGAAAATGCCCAGTTAAAACTGGCGGCTGTACGTAGTATCAGTCCGTTTTCAGTGACATCGTCGGCGGTGCGGCCAGAGAAATAACCCGGACCAATTTCCGCATCCAGGGTTTTATTGTCATCCTGATATAAACGATCACCATAACCCACAGAAACCAGGCTGTATTTTTGATAAGCACCAAAAGAGTCATCGGTGTAAGAGCCCAGGATGTATAACTTGGCAAAATCATCGTCCAGTTTATAACCACCTTTGGCCGACACAAAAAAACGTTCTGCAGATTTTTCCGTACTGGTATTGCCGTCGGCGTCGGTAATTTCGTCTTCTTTAAAATAACCGCCCAGACTATATTCATTGCTCCAGTGTGTCAGTTCCTGTTTGCTGTCAATTTTACCTGTGACTGAGGTGCCTTTGGTATTACCCGACGTCATAATAGCGCCCAGTTCAGCCTGAGTGGTCCAGACTTTGGGTGTTTCTGCGGCCTGTGCCAGAGTGCCAAACAGCATAAGGGTCAGTGCGGATGTGATGCGGATTGTCATTCCTTAACCTCTTTTTTCATATGTAAACTCATCTGCGGGAAGGGGATTTCAATCCCCTGTTGGTCAAAATCCAGTTTTACTTTTTCCAGAACGTTCCAGTACACAGGCCAGTAATCCGCTGCCTGCACCCAGGGGCGCACTACCAGCTGTACTGCTGAGTCGGCCAAGGCGCTGACAGCAATCACAGGGGCCGGGTCTTTTAGTACCCTGGGGTCATTGCTTAAAATATCGTGCAGAATTTGTTTGGCCCGGCGCAGGTCTGAGTCGTAGCTGATACCAATCACCAAGTCGATCCGACGGCGTGGTTCTGCTGAATAATTGATGATAGGCCCGCCTGTGATCTGGGAGTTGGGCACAATAATTTTTTTATTGTCGCCGGTTTTAAAAATGGTCTGGAAAATATCGATGCGCTCTACCACGCCGCTGATGCCAGCCACGTCCACCATGTCACCGGCTTTAAAAGGCCGGAAAATAATGATCAGTACACCCGAAGCAAAGTTAGACAAGGATCCCTGCAGCGCCAGTGCAATAGCTAAACCAGCGGCACCTAAAATGGCAATAAAAGAGGTGGTTTGAATACCTAAATGCGACAAAGCGATTAACGCCACGGCAATCAGAGCGCCGGCATAAACGATGCTGGATAAAAAAGACACCACAGCACGGTCCACTTTACGTAATAACAAAGCTTTACTCACCAACCGGGCGGCACCCAGCGCTAACCAGCGGCCTATATAAAAAATAACGAGAGCAATCAATAAATTAACGGCGGAATTTAGCAAAAAGTCCTGGTTTTTGCTGAGATAACTCATCATTTGGTCCAACAACGGAACACTCCTTCTGAATAATGCATAAAGACAACACAGCCGCAGCTATGCCATTGATCTAAACTCAAATATCATAACCCGTTCTGGTGTTTTTGCCCGAACGGCAGTCTAGCTTTGTCTTATGAACCTCAGGTGAAGCCCTCTGAATGGAGTAATTTTTGTGGATCTGGCCAGATTACAACAACAGCTGAAAAGCGGCCGTCAGGCACCGCTGGAACAATGGCATCCACCCTTTTGTGGGGATATGCCAATCCAGATCAACCGCGACGGACAGTGGCATTATCAGCAAAGTCCGATTGGCCGGATGGAGCTGGTGAAGTTATTTGCCTCTGTACTGCAACGGAAAAACGGCGATTATGTGCTGACAACACCAGTGGAAGAAGTACGGATTCAGGTGGCGGATGCGCCTTTTGTGATTATTGATTGGTGCTGGCAACAGCTGGAACAACAACAGTTGTTGCAACTGACCGACAATCTGGATTATCAGTATCTGGTGAGTGCTGAATTTCCGGTGTTGCTGCAGCCCGAACCGGGTTCAGGGCTGTTATTGCCTTATTTGCAGCTTGGCCGGGGCCTGAGCGCCAAATTCAGCCGGGCTGTGTTTTACCAGCTGGCGGAACAGGCAGAGCTGGTTGAACTCAATGGCCAGCCGCAGTTAGTGCTGACAAGTGGCGAGTATCGCTTTAGCCTTGGCATAGCTGCAGATTAACAAGGAAGAAGTCACCAACGGCGCTGCAGTTAAATCACTTTGGAATAACGTTCGGCGCCACTGAGCAGATAAGCATCAAAACAAGCGGCAATCACCCTGACCCAGGGCCGGCCCAGTTCGGTGACGGTGAGCACATCTTCTTGCCAGCGCAGCAATTGATCTTTTTCACATTCAGCCAGTTGTTGCAGGCTGCTGGCAAAATACTGCTGAAAATCCAGCTGCCAGCTGTTGGCAAAAGCAGCGGTATCGAGGCGGAAATTACACATCAGACTGGCGATCAAATCGGCGCGGATCAGGTCGTCCCGGCTCAGGCTCATGCCTTTGTCTATGCTGTTCCCTTTATCATCAAGATCGCGGTAATACTGATTTAAATCTTTTTGGTGTTGCCAGATTTCAGTACCTACCTGACTGATAGCCGACACCCCAAGTCCCAGCAAGGCATCGGCATTGTCTGTGGTGTAACCCTGGAAATTACGTTGTAACACGCCTTGTTGCTGTGCTATCGCCAGGCTGTCGTCTGCTTTGGCAAAGTGGTCCATGCCAATCGCCAGATAACCGGCCTGTTGTAATGTGTCCACCGATAACGCCAATAACGCCAGTTTCTCGTGGCCATCAGGTAAAGCTTCAGTTGGAATTTTACGCTGGGCGGCAAACCGGTCAGGTAAATGGGCATAACTGAACAGTGAAATGCGGTCCGGATTCAGCCTAATCACTTGTTCAAGCGTGTCAGCAAAACTGTCGGTATGCTGATAAGGCAGGCCGTAGACTAAATCTAGGTTGATCGACTGATAACCAAGAATTTTGGCGCCAAGCACCAGTTCCTGCACCAGCTCGAAACTTTGCTCGCGGTTAATACTTTGCTGCACTTTGGCGTCAAAGTCCTGCACACCAAAACTCACCCGGCTAAATCCCAGTTCGCGCAACAGGGCCAGCTTTTTTAAATCGCAGCTGCGTGGGTCAATTTCAATACTGAGCACAGCGTCTGGGCTAAAGTGAAAATACTGACGGAGGTTCTGCATCATCAAGCGCAGCTGGGATTCATCCAGAAATGTCGGAGTGCCGCCGCCCAGATGCAGCTGTGTCACCTGCTGATGTTGAGTGGCCTGTTGATAAAACGCCATTTCCTGTTGTAAATATTGCAGATAACGGTCGGCTTTACTCTGGTCGCGGCTAATCACTTTGTTACAGCCACAGTAATAACAAAGCTGCCGGCAAAACGGTAAATGCAGATATAAACTCAGCGCCGGACCACTCTGACGCAGCGCTTGTAAGGCTTTCTGGCTGCTATAGCCACTGCGCAACAACAAGGCTGTTGGGTAAGAGGTATAACGTGGCCCTTTCACGTTGTATTTTTGTACCAGAGCTTCGTCCCAAATCATCGTGTTCATATCGCATTCGCTTCTGTGGTGCTGGCGACATCATAGCTGCTGTGATGTAGTAGGCTTTGATCCAACACAACAACAGCACAGATTGCTGAAAACAATAAGCCAGTGCAGCACGCTGGCATTAATCCGGGAACATCGATGAAAACAACATACAGTTTAATATGCAGTGCGCTGCTGATGCCGGCTCTGGCGCAGGCGGCCACCCTTATTCATGCCGGCACTGTCATTACCGCTGAAGGCTCACAGGTGTTAAAAAACCAGACGCTGGTGGTTGAAGGCGACAAAATCAGTGGCATTGAAGCCGGATTTCGCAGCCCGGCCAGCGGTGATGTGCTGATTGATCTGAAAAATCACACTGTGATGCCGGGTCTGATGGATATGCACACACACTTTTCTTACCAAAGCAGCCCGACAGCCTACAGCGAAGGCTTTACCATGAATGAGGCTGATGTGGCGCTGCGTGGTGCCACTTATGCCGAAAAAACCCTGATGTCAGGCTTTACTACGGTGCGGGAACTTGGCGACAGTCACCATATCAGCACTGCGCTGCGTAAAGCCATTGACGCAGGTTATGTCAAAGGGCCGCGAATTTTTACCGCTGGTAAATCTATTGCAACCACAGGCGGCCATGCCGATCCAACCAATGGTGTGGCTTATCAGCGTATGGGCGACCCGACACCGGCCGATGGGGTGATTAACGGTGTCGATGATGCCCGTAAAGCAGTGCGGCAGCGTTATAAAGAAGGCGCCGATTTAATTAAAATCACAGCAACAGGTGGCGTGCTCAGCGTGGCCAAAAGTGGCATGAATGCCCAGTTTAAAGACGATGAGCTCAAAGCTATTGTCGAGACCGCCAAAGATTATGGTTTTACTGTGGCCGTGCATGCTCATGGTAAAGAAGGCATGGAACGGGCCATTAAAGCCGGTGTTCATTCAATTGAACACGGCACCTTTATGGACGACAACACCATGAAGCTGATGAAACAACACGGCACCTATTTCGTGCCAACCATCAGCGCAGGTAAATATGTGGCCGAAAAAGCCAAGGTGCCGGGATTTTTCCCTGAGATGGTGCGGTTAAAAGCTGCAGCTATCGGGCCTTTAATTCAGCAAACTTTTGCCAGGGCTTATAAAGCTGGGGTAAAAATTGCGTTTGGCACTGATGCCGGTGTCGGCATGCATGGTGATAACTGGCAGGAATTTGTATTTATGACAGAAGCCGGTATGCCGGCGCTGGCTGCCATCCAAAGTGCCACTATTGAAGGTGCCCGTTTATTGGGGGTTGAGCAAAATATGGGCAGCCTGAAGGTAGGGAAAATCGCCGATATTATTGCAGTGCCTGGTGACCCACTGGCCGATATTCAGTTGATGGGCAAAGTGAACTTTGTGATGAAAGCTGGTGTGGTTTACAAAAACTAACTCGCTCAAAATTGCAGTGTGCTTTACACACTGTAATTTCCTGCCATGAACAGCCTTGGCCTGAGGTGACAATTGCAAAGCGGCGTTGTTGTTAATGCCGCTGCTGCAATAAGGCCAATAAACCCTCAATATCTTTTTCAATGGCGGATTTGAGTTCAATTTCTTTTTGCTGACGCAGATGATCCTGCCGGCGTAATTCCTTTTTCTCCAGTGCCTTGCGGGCATCATGGGTTGGCATGTCTTTGATCAAATCATACATCTCAAACAGCGCCGGCCAGCGACAAGCCTGCGCCAATTCTGGCTGCATATTTTCCAGCAATACCCAGATGCGCAGTGCCGCTTCTGACGGTTCACATTGTTGTTCCAGCGTGGCTTTGCCAATCAAAGTGATACTGTCGAGCAAATATTGCTGCCTTTCCGCCAGTTTTTGCTGATGCGCCTGCAACGCCTGCTGTTGTTTTTGCTGTTGTGCTTTTAACTGAAACAGCAACTTGCCAAGATAAAAAGCCAGACCCGCGATAATCAACAAACCGACAACAAACAACGTCATCCACATACATTCACCTGTTGTTACTCTCCGAGTAAGTCTTTACGCCAATCAGTCTGTTCCAGTTTGGCCAGTGGATCTAAATCTTCGTCGTCTTCATCTTCGTCCAGATCTAAACCTAACAACGTCAGCAGCTCAGCATGGCGGGCGGTTTTGGCGTTAAAGTATTTGGCGTCTTTGCCGGTCAGAATCTCACCCTGCTCGGTGCGCTCTAATAATTCCGCCAAGCGTTCATCCTGCTCAATTTGCGCCAGCTCAACTTCAGGGGCAATTTCCACTGGTTTAGCTTTTGCCAGTACAGCTTTGGGTTGGGTGGCAGGTGCCAGTAATTTTTGCTCGGCAACAGTCACAACCAATGGAATAGGCTTTTTACTGCCGATGCGTGGATCTTTGTTTTTGCTGCCGCTGCTTTCGGTTTTATCAGCCTGCACTAAAGCGTTACGGCTACCGGATTTTAAGCCTGCACCTTTTTTCTTGGTTTCTACCGGACGGTCACGTTCCTGGCGGGCTTCTGCAGCCGGTTTATGCCTGATACCTATCTGGCCTGAGGTCCGTGATTTTTTTTTGCGAGTCATAATGTCTACCTGTAGAAAAGGGCGCGTATTTTAACCAGTTTTGCCGGTGCTGCCTATGTATTTTAGCGTTGATGCCAGATCTGGCGTTATTGGCTGTATTTGAGGTGCAGGTTTTGGCTGATGTTATGGATTGCCAGGCGCCCATGCTGAAAAACAAGATGAAAGACGCCATAAAACAAAACGGCAGTAAGGGTTGCCTACTGCCGTCAAAGTGTTGCACTCAAAGGTGCTGAATTTTTGCATATCGTCCTGACTTACGTGAGACACCCTGTCTGGACAGTTTCCCTATATTGTTAGGTCATTTCCCTATTTAAATAATTATTCGCGATCGTCCTAATACTTTTTAATTCTTCCATGGATCGCGTTAAAAACGCTGCATCAGTCATGATGCTTTTTTAATGTAGCTAGCACTATTGCTATCCGTGCACATTGTCCATTTTGTTGAGTTGTTACAATCTGTAACGGGGTTTAATTTACTCCGATCTGACGGAATGGCAATACTGTGATCAAAAAAAAATCATAAAAAAAGTGAACTATTTTCAGCAGTCAAATTAAATCAGATAGTTAGCATAATTAATCAGATGAGTTTGCGATATTTGGAAGTCTTTTTGGGTTTTTATCTCACAGTAGATGTGAGACATATCTCACAAATGACAAAGAGACTATAGCTGTAAGTCCTGACTCACCCAATAAAAAAGCCGGCGACAGGCACCGGCTTTTTCAGAAAAACGAACGGATTAATGTAAACCGCCGAGGTATTTAGAGATGATTTCAATGTCTTCGTCGGTCAGTTTTTTCGCAACATCGCGCATCATACCATTCATGTCATTGGCGCGAGTGCCGGCACGGAAGGCTTCCAGCTGAGTTTTAATATATGCAGCATGCTGGAAAGAAATTTTCGGGAAGTTTGCCAGGCTGTGACCTACACCACGAGGGCCGTGACAAGCGATACAGGCGGCGATACCACGATTCATATCCCCGGCACGGAATAATTTCTGACCTGCTTCAACCACGTCTTCCGGTGTTGTGCCAGATTTCATTGTCTGACTGGCATAAAAAGCAGCCAGGTCCAGCATATCCTGCTCTGACAGAGCGGCAACCATACCGGCCATTACGGCGTTATTACGGCCTTCTTTACCACCGCTGCTCATGCCAAGTTTGAATTCTTTTAATTGTTTATACAGATAACCAGCATGTTGACCGGCGATTTTTGGATACATATCAGTAGGGCTGTTACCGTCTGGACCATGACAGGCGGCACAAGTGGCAGATTTAGCTTTACCTGCTTCTGCATTACCAACCGGAGCTGTTGTTTCTGCAGCAACAGCCTGACCGGCCAACCCTAAAAAAAGCATGACTGGAAGTGCGAATTTTTTCATGTTTATCCGTCTCTGTTCAGCGTGAACCTGCTCAAAAAGCAGGAATAAAAAATAATAACCCTAATAATTATGTCTATTTTACACGAATCTAAGCCAGATAAAATCCCATTCATGCGGCTAATGCTTCTTCAGATCAATCAGATCCGCTACACTATAGCCAAATTTGATGTCGGAGTAAGTTGTGTACAAAGCAAAATTTAATTATCAGCAGACCAGTTTTTTAACCAGCGCCCCAGATATTACCGCTCTGCCGCCAGATACCGGCATTGAAGTTGCATTTGCTGGCCGGTCAAATGCAGGTAAATCCAGCGCTTTGAATACCTTAACCCGGCAAAACAATTTAGCCCGTACCAGTAAAACACCGGGGCGCACTCAGCTGATCAATACTTTCCGCCTGGCCGACAATAAACGCCTGATCGATTTACCGGGTTATGGTTTTGCCAAAGTGCCGCTGACGGTGAAAGAAAAATGGCAAAAATCGCTGGGTGAATATCTGATGAAACGTCAGAGTCTGAAAGGCCTGGTGGTATTAATGGATATTCGTCATCCGTTAAAAGATTTAGATCAGCAACTGATCCACTGGGCGGTAGAAAGTGATTTGTCGGTGTTATTACTTTTGACCAAAGCAGACAAACTAAGCCCTGGTCCGCGGAAAAAAACCTTACTGGAAGTTCGTGAAGCTTCATTGGCTTTTATGGGGGACATCACAGTGCATACGTTCAGCTCGCTCAGTAAACAAGGTTTAACTGAGTTAGAACAGGTGCTTGACGACTGGTATAGCCGCGACGACGAGAGCCAGCTTTCGGCTGAATAATTCTGTAGCGCAATTGGCGATCGTTATACAAGATCGCCTTATTTAGCAGCTATCCCATGACAGCCCGCAAAATCCGCTTTATTCACTGCACTGCTTAAAACCAGATGTTATCCCGTTAAAAAAGAAAAACCGGCGTCTCAGAGAGAGGCCGGTATAGCAAACGGGGAGAAGCTATCAATAATTTCAAATCAACAGGGTGTCTTCAGAGAAGACGCTGCCATTATACATAGCTTTTTGTTGATTTAAAGTATTTGCTCTAAAAAATCTAATTAAGTTTCAAATTTTGGATAAAAAAAACGCCCCACTGCAAGCAGTGGGGCGGCTAAATAAGCCTACTTTCTATGCGGATTCAGGATTCAACTCCTAAAACTGCTGAAAGATAGAACATCTTACCTCTGTACCCTACAGTTTTTGATTTTACTGCGACGAGTTCAAAAAGCAAGCGCATTTTGTAATAAAACTACATAAATTTAATTTTGTTTTTATTTTTATGCTGATTCGTAATTAAGTTACGAGTTTAAATACCCTGAACTTCAGATGTTGTGGGGATCGTCAGATGAATGTTTGTTGTATGGCGGGTAGAAAAAAGCCCCGCTCATGTCATAGCGGGGCTGAAAGGTGAATTACCAGGAATGGGTATGCTCACGGCTAAACAGACTGAGCCTGATAAAATAAGTTCAATCAGTTTCTATACTTAACATGCTTCTAGTGTGCTTCATCCCAATTCAGGCCAGAACCTGCCTCTGCCAGCAAAGGTACATCAAGTTTGGCGGCTTGTTGCATCAGGCTGACAATTTGCTGTTGGAATTCCGGTAGCAGGCCGGCATCCACTTCAAACACCAGTTCATCGTGCACCTGCATGATCATGCTGATTTTGCTTTGATCCTGCTGCTGCAACCAATGATCAACGGCCAACATCGCATTTTTAATAATGTCAGCAGCTGTGCCCTGCATCGGTGCGTTAATCGCCGCGCGTTCAGCGCCTTTTTTGCGTGCCATGTTTTTGCTGTTAATTTCCGGCAAATACAGTCGGCGGCCAAACAAAGTTTCGACATAACCAGCTTGATGTGCCTGAGCTCTGGTGTTTTCCATATAAGCCAGTACACCAGGGAAACGGGCAAAATAAGTGTCGACATAATGCTGGGCTTCACTGCGGCTGATATCGAGCTGTCTCGCCAGACCAAAAGCCGACATGCCATAAATTAAACCAAAGTTTACTGCCTTGGCACGGCGGCGTTGTTCTGTGGTTACTTCATTCAGCGGCACCGCGAATACTTCGGCAGCTGTAGCGCGGTGAATATCCAGACCTTGGGCAAAAGCGTCCAGCAAAGCTTTATCCTGAGATAAATGCGCCATAATGCGCAGCTCTATCTGCGAATAGTCCACAGCCAAAATACGTTTGCCGAGCGCAGCAATAAAAGCCTGACGAATGCGGCGGCCTTCTTCGGTGCGGATCGGTATATTCTGCAGGTTGGGTTCGGTGGAACTCAAACGACCAGTGGCCGCCACCGCCTGATGATAAGAGGTATGCACCCGTCCTGTAACCGGGTTTACACTCTGCGGCAGTTTGTCAGTGTAAGTGGATTTCAGTTTAGCCAGAGTGCGGTGTTCAATAATAACTCTTGGCAATTCATAGTCATGCGCCAGTTCAGTCAGCACTTCCTCGGCCGTGGAAGGTATACCCGTTGGTGTTTTTTTCAGCACCGGCAAACCCTGCTCAGTAAACAGAATTTCCTGTAATTGTTTTGGTGATGACAGGTTAAAGGTTTTGCCGGCCAGGTTGTGCGCCTGTTGTTCCAGCTCACCAATCCGGTTGGCCAGAAATTCGCTTTGTTGTTGCAACAGAGCTGCATCAATCAGCACGCCGGTGCGTTCCATCCGCGATAACACTGAAAGCAGAGGAATTTCAATCTGTTGTAACACCTGAGCCAGGCGTCCTTCGGCTTGTAATTGTGGCCATAACTGCTGGTGCAGCTGCAGAGTGACGTCTGCATCTTCAGCGGCATATTCAGCGGCCTTTTCCAGTTCGATCTGATTAAAAGTCAGTTGTTTGGCGCCTTTGCCGGCAATATCTTCAAAACTGATGGTCTGATGATTCAGATATTTTTGCGCCAGGCTGTCCATATCATGGCGCGATGCCACGCTGTTCAGCACATAAGATTCCAGCATAGTGTCAAAAGCTACACCACGCAGGCTGATATTGTAGCGGGCCAGCACACTCATATCGTATTTCAGATTCTGACCGACTTTGGCTTTGTCCGGGTTTTCCAGCCAGCCTTTAAGTTTTTGCAGCACTTCAGTCAGTGGCAGCTGCTCTGGCGCGCCTATATAGTCATGACCCAGCGGCAGATAATAAGCCTGGCCCGGTGCAACGGCAAAAGACATGCCTACCAGTTCAGCCTGCATATAATCCAGGCTGGTGGTTTCAGTATCAAAAGCAACCAACTCAGTTTGTTGTAATAACAATAACAGCTCGTCAAAAGCCTGGGTTGTCAGAATAGTCTGATAGCCGCTGCGATCAAGCTGTGCGGCATTTTCAGCCGGGGTTTGGGGGGCGACAGCTGTGGTTGTTTGTTGTTCGATGGCAGCTTCAGTGCGCACTGTATTAATTTTGTCTGTACTTTGTACTTCAGCCAGCCAGCGACGAAACTCACACTGCTGGTAAAGCTCTGCCAGTTTGGTGTAGTCAGGTGTCTGGATATGCAAATCAATCAGCTGTTTTGGCAGCTCCACGTCGGTTTTAATAGTGGCAAGCTGATAAGACAATTCCAGCTGATCTTTATACTCAAGCATTTTATCAGCAATGGTTTTGCTGCCGCGAAAACCTAAAGCTGCAATGTCATCCAGTCGCTGATATAAAGTGGCAATAGAGCCAAGTCCCTGCAGTAATGCCTGCGCTGTTTTTTCACCGACACCGGGCAAACCAGGAATGTTATCGGCTTTGTCGCCCATCAGTGCCAGGAAATCGATAATCAGCTCAGGACCTACACCAAACTTTTCCCGGACCCCATCAGGGTCGAGGATGGTATTGGTCATGGTATTAATCAGGGTCACATGCGGATTGACCAGCTGCGCCATATCTTTATCACCGGTCGAAATCAGCACGTGACGACCTACAGCAGTTGCCTGCATTGCGATGGTGCCAATCACATCATCAGCTTCAACACCGGAAATACACAACAGCGGTAAACCCAAAGCATGAATAATCTGATGTAAGGGTTCAATCTGGCTGCGTAAATCGTCCGGCATCGGCGGGCGGTGGGCTTTGTACTCGGTATAAAGTTCGTTGCGAAAGGTTGGCCCCTTGGCATCAAACACCACTGCCATCTGACTGGGATTATATTGCCTGAGTAAACTCTTCAGCATGTTCACCACACCATAAATAGCGCCAGTGGCTTCGCCTCTGGAATTGGTTAAATGTGGTGGTGAGTGATAAGCACGGAATAAATAAGAAGAACCATCAACCAGGATCAGTGGATCGGCAGGAATTTGTACCATGAGCTGAGCTCCGAATTTTTTATTAAGCATGCCACATCCGGCCTTGATCGGCCAGAATGCTTTTGCTCGGAAAAAGTGGATATGTTGTGGATAAGTTTGTGCAAAAAATAACAGGCAGCAGTGCGACTACCAAGATCTTTCAGGCATCAAAGTTAAGCTAAGTTGTTGAGAATAAAACTAAAAACGAAGGGGAGAACAACATGAACCCTTGTTATTATTCTTTACATCCTGTTGTGGAAAATCTTTTTAACCATCCGCCGACCGCATGCAAAAGACGAGAGCAGTAAGGGCGAATGGCTAAGTAGACTACCACAAAGACATCATTTGCAAAGCAGAAAAATGAAAAAAAATTTGTTGAATAACACAAGCTTTCAGTTAGTAATTCGATGAAAAAACCATCTGAATGTGTTCAGGTTTTTAAGTTTTGCCTGCCTTAACGCCAGAAGGCCGGTCAGTGCTTCTTGTTGGGGCTTTCCCTCTTTGTGTTGGCAGCGCTATAATGCCCCAGAATTTGTGCGGCTTAATTTTCCGGGGATCCCGATTTATGAAAAAAATCACTGTTGTTCTAGCTTTATTAAGCTGTGCTCTGGTTGCCCAGGCCAGCACCGACGACAAAAAAATTGATGAATTAAAAGCGCGGATAGCTCCGGTGGGCCAGGTTTATCTCGCAGGTTCTGAGCCTGTTGTGGCTGCGCCTACAGGCCCACGCACTGGCGAACAGGTTTATCAGGCTTCGTGCTTTGCCTGTCACGGTACTGGTGCTATGGATGCACCGAAAAAAGGTGATGCTGCCTGGAAACCGCGTTTAGCTCAGGGTATGGACGTACTGCACAAGCACGCAATTGACGGTATTCGTAATATGCCGCCACGTGGTACCTGTGGTGATTGTTCAGATGACGAAATTCTGGACGCTATTAAATTTATGACTGAAGGCGTTTAAGCCTCATCAAGCTGTGACCAGGCCGTCTGCTGTGCAGGCGGCTTTTTTTATTTGCGCTTTGATATTTTCTGCTTTGTTGTTAAGTTTTTTATAATCCAAAACTGTGTCGCTGCTGTACCAGCGGCAAAATTGACGAAAAACTCCGCTTTTGTCTGGCGTACACCTCTTTTATCTGGTTAATCTTTGTGCATAATAGGGGTTGTTCTGCAAAAAAAGGTCCAACCTCCGGGCCGCTAACTATAAAAAGAGCATCAGTTGAAGGGATTAACAAAAACTGTCGGTCAGGTTGCCGGGCGCACTGTGTCGCAGCGCCGCCTAAAGGTATTGCTGGAACGCTATCGGCTGGCCTGCGCTGTGCAGCGTGCGTTATTAAATTTATCTGAACTTGCCAGTACCCTGTCTGACATGTCGGAGTTTTATCCGGCCATCCATTCTTTGCTCAATCATTACCTGCCGGCCGATAACTTTTATGTGGTGCTGACTGACCACGACTCAGGTGAGATCAGTCTGGAATATTTTGCCGATGAAAAAGACCAGCTGAATGTTGCCGATCTGAGTCCGGCCGATTTTGCCACTGGCCTCACTGGTTATGTGGTGCGTAGCCGTCAACCTTTGTTGTGTGATGAACAGCGTTTTGCAGAGTTAATAGCTCAGGGAGAAATTCAGTCGCAGGGCACACCAAGTCACCATTGGCTTGGGGTTCCTTTGTGCCGTGGTCAGCAACTGATTGGTGTGATGGCTGTGCAGGTATATGACAACTCCTACAACTATCAGCAGCGGGATGTCGATTTGCTGGAAGCGATAGCCGGCCATACGGTAACCGCCATCGACAGAGTAAAAAGCCGTGAGCTGCTGGAGCTGACAGTACGGGAGCGCACTAAGCAGTTACAAAATATCAATCAGTCTTTGCAGCGGGAGATCCGCGAGCGCAGTAATGCCGAAAAGCTGCAGGCAGCCTTATATAAAATTTCCGAGCTGACGGCCACCAACGCCGACATGCAGGGTTTTTACCGTGAAGTGCATAAAATCCTGTCGGGTTTAATGAAGGTGGATAACTGTTATATCGCCTTGCTGGATGAAAGCGGCAAAACCCTGAGTTTTCCGTTTTATCTGGACCAATATTCACCACCGGCGCAGGAAAGACCGCTGCGCAAAGGTTTTACCGAATATGTACTCAGGGTGGGTGAGGCGCGGTTGATCAACCGCGAACTGTCAGAATTGCTGGTGGCACAGGGCGAAGTGCTGCGGCTGGTGTCTGATCCGGATCAGCAGGTGCCATTATCGACCAGTTGGTTGGGTGCTCCATTATTGATTGATCAGCAGGCACTGGGGGTGATTGCAGTACAGTCTTATGATGAAGCTTATCTGTACAGCGAAAACGAGCTGAATATTCTGCGTTTTGTGTCCCAGCACATTGCGGTGGCTATCCAGCGTAAACTCAATGCTGAACAGCAAAAACAACATCAGGAAGAGCTCGAGCGGAAAATTTTTGAGCGCACCCGCGAGTTGCGCCAAACCAATCTGTTTTTACGCCTGCAGGTGGAAGAGCGGAAAAAAATTGAAGAAAAACTGTTTCACGAAGCCAATCACGACACTCTGACCGGCCTGGCGAATCGCCAGCTATTTATGCAGCACTTAAAGCAGCAGTTTACCTTGCGCGGCCGGGAACCTGAGTTACGTTTTGCACTGTTATTTATTGATTTAGACCGTTTTAAACTGATCAACGACACTATGGGCCACCATGCCGGAGATTGTTTTTTAGTGGAAGTCAGTCAGCGGTTATTACGTACTGTGCGCGAACACGATTTGGTGGCGAGGTTGGGTGGTGATGAATTTGTGGTGCTGTTAACCCAGTTAACCTGCGACACTGATGCCGAAGAAGTGGCAGACCGCATTATTGAGGCTGTGCGCGCGCCGATGCTGCTGCAGGAGCAACAAGTGCACTCAGGCGCCAGTATTGGTATTGCCTGTTATAAACCGGATTACAAAAATGCCGACGCTTTATTACGCGATGCCGACGCCGCTATGTATCAAGCCAAAGCTATGGGGCGCAACAGGTTTGTGATCTTTACCAGCACGATGCGGATGCAACTGTTGCAGGAGCTCAGTATGGAGCAGGCGCTGCATCAGGCGTTGGCCGATAAACAATTTGAAATTGCCTTTGACCCTATCGTCTGCGCTGAAAAACAACATTTATTGGGTTTTGAAAGCAATATCCAGTGGGTACATCCGGACCTTGGTTTACAACAAAACTTCAGCCATCAGGCAGAACAGGCCGGTGTACTGGCGCAAATTGAATTGCAGATTTTGCAGCAGTTATTGCAGCAGCTGCAGCAACAGCCACAACCGGCCTTGTTCAGCCTGAAATTATGCCAGCAACATTTAATCAACCCGGTGCATTTTGACCGTCTGCATAAAGTGTTGTTGCCTTATCAGTCGTTGTTGCACAGGTTGGCATTGGGTTTTGCCGAAACCGACCTGATCCGGCTTGGCAGCAGTAACCTGAATTATCTACAACAGCTGAAACGGCTGGGTGTACGTTTGTCGATGGAGCAGTTTGGTGTAGAGATGATGCCTTTTGGTCTGTTAGCCCAATATCCATTTGATTTTGTCAAACTGGACCCTTCATTTAGCCGCAGCGTGCTGCGCAATCCGCATAAAAAACAGCTGCTGGAGTTGCTGCTGAACTTGTCACAAAGCTACAAATTCAGAGTCATTGCAGCCGGCGTGGACGATGCTGAATTACGGCAGCAATTGCTGGAACTGGGCTGTTGTTATTTGCAGGGCCAGCTGGTGCGCAACCTGCAGCAGGCGCAGGCGTCAGTCTTTCTTCAGCAGCTGGCGTAGCCGTTCCAAGTGCGCCAGGCCGGTTTGCTGGCGCTGTGCTTCGGTTTTTACCGGCGCCGTGTGTTGCGCCCATTCTAAATCATCCGCCGGCAGTTCCTGCAAAAAACGACTGGGCTCGGGTTTCACCACTTCACCATATTGTCGTCTTTCACGGGCGTAGGTAAAAGTCAGCTCGCGCTGGGCACGGGTAATACCCACATAAGCCAGGCGTCTTTCTTCTTCCACGTTGTCTTCATCAATACAGCTTTGGTGTGGCAGTATGCCTTCTTCCATGCCGACCATAAAAACATAAGGGAATTCAAGGCCTTTGGATGCGTGCAAGGTTAACAGCTGCACCTGATCGGCATCATCGTCTTTGTCATTACGCTCCATCATGTCGCGCAGTGTCAGTTTGGTGACCACTTCTGACAGCGTCATGGGTTCGTGCTCTTCGTCGCCTTTGAGCATTTCGCTCACCCAGCGATACAGCTCATTCACGTTTTTTAGTGCCATTTCAGCCGCTTTGGGGCTGGCGCAGCTTTCAAACAAATAAGCTTCGTATTTGCTTTGGCGCAGCAGATCCCTTACCGCTTCAGATGGCTCAGCCCGCACTGCGTTGTCGGCCAGCTCTACCATCCAGCGCGAAAATTCACGCACAGCCGCCAGGCTTCGGGCCGATAATTCGTCGGATAATTCCGGGGCACAACAAGCCTCAAACAAGCTGATATGTAACGAATTGGCCAGGCTGCCGATGCGCTCTAAGGTGGCAGCACCAATTTCACGTTTGGGGGTGTTGATGATCCGCAGCAACGCATTGTCATCGTCCTGATTCACCAACAGCCGCAAATAAGCCATCACATCTTTAATCTCCGGCCTGGAGAAAAACGAGGTACCACCGGAAATTTTGTAAGGAATACGGTTGGTCATCAGCGCTTTTTCAAACACACGGGCCTGATGGTTACCGCGGTATAAAATGGCGTAGTCTTTGTAATTGCTGCGGTTTAAAAAACGGTGGGAAATAATTTCCGCCACCACTTTTTCTGCTTCATCTTCTTCGTGTTTGGTTGGCAGTACTTTCAGCGGCACACCATAACCTAAAGTACTGAACAGCGCTTTGTCGTATTCGTGCGGGTTGTTGGCAATCAGAATATTGGCGGCCTTCAGAATACGTTCGCAGGAGCGGTAGTTTTGCTCCAGTTTAATTACTTTTAAATTCGGAAAATCTTTGCCCAGCAACACCAGATTTTGTGGTTTGGCACCGCGCCAGGAATAAATCGACTGGTCGTCGTCGCCTACCACGGTAAAACGCTGCCGTTCACCCACCAGCCATTTCACCAGTTCGTATTGGCTGGTGTTGGTATCCTGATATTCATCCACCAGCAGATATTGCAGCTTTTGTTGCCAGCGCTGGCGCACCTCCGCATTGGCGGCAAACAACAGAGTGGGCACCATAATTAAATCGTCAAAATCCAAAGCGTTATAAGCACGCAGCTGCTGGGCGTATTGGGCGTAATAATTGGCAAAACTGATGCTTTGGGCGTCCATCGCCTGGGCCATGGCCTGTTGCGGCAATAATAAATCATTTTTCCAGTTTGAAATTTTGCTTTGCAGTGCCCGCAATAAATCTTTATCACCCTGCAAATCGGCTTCGGTCAGCTCTTTCAGTAAAGCCATGCTGTCCTGATCATCAAACAACGTAAAATTGGCTTTATAACCAATGGCTTTGTGTTCTTTTTTGATGATCTCAAGGCCCAGGGTGTGAAAGGTAGAAACAGTTAAACCCCGTAATTTGCTGCGATCAAGCTGATGACCGATGCGCTCTTTCATCTCCCGCGCTGCTTTATTGGTAAAGGTCACAGCGGCAATATGCCGTGCCGACATGCCACATTCTTCAATCAGATAAGCAATTTTATTGGTGATCACTCTGGTTTTGCCTGAGCCAGCGCCAGCCAGCACCAGACAAGGTCCGGAGATATATTTGACTGCTTCATTTTGTTGTGGATTAAGTTTCATCGGTCACCCTGTGTTGCGAGGGCGCAAGTTTAGCAAAAAGCACTTTGGCGCAACAGCAAACTCTGCCGGCGCTTTTGTCGCAAAAGTGGTACTTTGCCTGAAATTTGCTTGAAATAGTTGTCGCCTGTCACCATCAAGGCTCGTAGAATAAATTGTTCCGACCCAGCAGAACCCGAGGCAACCCAGATGATAGATCCGAAAAAAATTGAAGATATGGCACGGCAGATTGGTGCAGCTATTCCGCCAAAATTCCGCGAAGTGGCAGACGATGTGGAAGCCAAAATTAAGGCGGTGCTGCAGGCAAAACTGAGCCAGCTGGATTTTGTGTCGCGGGAAGAGTTTGACGTACAAACTCAGGTGTTACAGCGCACCCGCGCCAGGTTAGAAGCATTAGAAGCACAGGTAGAACAACTGTTGCAGGAACAAAACCAGGGCAAGGATCCGTCCTGATGCGGCTGCCTGGTACCTTACTTTTATGTAGCCTGAGCACAGCACCAGCTTTTGCTGCAGTTGATGGCGTGGTGCTGGCTGGTTATCTGCTGGATGTCAGTACCGGTAACTATCAGCGTGATCAGGCGTTGTTGCTCGACGGTGAGCGCATTGTCAGCATAGTGCCGGCAGCCCAGGCGCCAAAACTGCCAAATACCATCGATTTATCCGACGCTTATGTGTTGCCTGGACTAATCGATATGCATGTGCATCTAACTTCAGACCCGACTAAACATGGTTATAGAGCACTTGCTGAAACACCACAGCGTGAAGCTATTTTTGGTGTCAAAGCCGCTGAGGTGACATTAAAAGCCGGTTTTACCACAGTGCGCAATTTAGGTGCTGGCGGTTTTGCCGATGTGGCGCTGCGTGATGCCATTAACGATGGTGAAACCCCAGGGCCAAGGATGCGGGTGTCCGGCCCAACGATTTGTATGACCGGCGGCCATTGTGACAACAATCTGTTGCCGCATATTTACCGTGCCCAAAGCGGTGGTGTGGCCAACGGCAGTGATGAAATCCGCAGCAAGGTGCGCGAAAACATTAAATATGGCGCTGATGTGATTAAATTCACCGCAACAGGCGGTGTGATGTCAAAAAACACCGACGTGAATGCCGCGCAATATAGTCAGGCGGAAATGCAGGCGCTGGTAGAAGAAGCCCATGACAGAGGCCGTATTGTGGCCGCCCATGCCCATGGTTTAATTGGCATTAAAAGGGCGATCCGCGCCGGGGTGGATTCAATAGAACATGCTAGTTTTGTTGACGATGAAGCCATTGCACTGGCAAAACAACAAGGCACTTATCTGGTGATGGATGTTTATGTCAGCGACTATATTCTGGCAGAAGGTGAGGCCGCTGGTATTTTGCCGGAATCACTGGAAAAAGAACGCGCCGTAGGTCAGGTACAAAGGCAGAACTTTAAAAAGGCGGTGCAGGCCGGGGTTAAAATGGCTTATGGCACTGATGCCGGTGTGTATACCCATGGTTTGAATGCCCGGCAACTGTCTTATATGGTGCAGTGGGGCATGACGCCACTGCAGGCGCTGCAAAGTGCCACTCTTCATGCGGCCACTTTATTAAATTGGCGTGATCACAACGGCACTTTGCTGGTCGGGCAATTAAAGGCCGGCGCTTATGCTGATTTGATTGCAGTACCGCAGGACCCGTTAACCAATATCAAGGTATTAGAACAGGCGCCACTGGTGGTTAAAGGTGGGCAACTGGTCAGTACCGGTGAACAACAGCTGGAATAACAGCTTTAATAAGGACGCAAAAATGAGCGAATTTGATTTTGATTTAGACCACCTGGACTTTGATGCTGCAGCGGAAAAAAATGCCAGACAACTGGAACTGGCTGATCAGGCTGCTGCTGATGCTGCCGCTTTACCGGATGAAGATGATTGTGCCGGTGGAGCCTGTAAAATCTAAGCTGGGACGCTGCTGACAAAAGCAGCGTTATATCCGAATTGACTAAATTTGTGTGTTGACCCGCTCTGCAGCGCCCTAGCGCTTGGGTATAATACCCCGCTCGAAACCCTGAGCCGGAGTGCAGATGCAAACAGTGTATGGATTATGGATCGGCGGTCGCCTCAGCGCCGTCGAACAATTGGTGGTGCAGTCTTATCTGCAGCACGGCCATCACTTTGTGCTTTATACCTACGACGGTGTGCAGCAGGTACCGGCGGGGGCCGAAATCCGCGATGCCAATACCATCCTTGATAAACAACATATTTTTGTGAATCAAAAAGGCAGTCTGGCGCTGTTTTCCGACTGGTTTCGCTGGGAAATGTTGTATCGGCATGGGGGTTATTGGGTGGATATGGACATGGTGTGTTTGCAACCGCTGCCGGCACAACCCGATATCGTTTTTGGCTGGGAAAGTGAGCTGGTTGGTTCAGGTTTATTATGTTTTCCGCCGGCCCATCCGTTTTGTCGATTTATGGCGGACAGCTGCGCCAATCCAAACCACTGGTTACCTTATGATGATCTGCGGCTCAAGTTGAAAAAGTTGCTGCGCCGTTACCTGCTTGGCAATCACAGAGGCAATGTTGGCTGGGGCGAAATTGGTGGGCCTAAAGGGCTGACCCGCGCTGTCAGTTATTTTGCTTTACAGTCTTATATCCAGCCGGAACAAATGTTTTATCCGGTGCATTTTGCCAACTGGCAGCGCATTTATCAGGGCGGTATTGCGCTGAGTGACTTAACCGGCAGTTACACTGTGCATTTGTATAACGAAATGCTGCGCCAGCATGGTTTTGATAAAAACCAGACTTATCCGCAGCAGTCCTTGCTGGAGCAGCTAAAAAGCCGCTACGGGCTGGGTCAGGGGGCGGCTAAGCCCGGGAGCAGCGTCTCAGCGCATGGCTTAACAGCAACACATCAGCCCTGATATGCTGTTACTTTAATTTCAATCAGCCAGGCCGGATTGGCCAAGCGGGCTTCAACAGTAGCGCGTGCTGGAGCCTGACCAGGTGCAACCCAGCTGTCCCATGCCTGATTCATACCGTTATAGTCGGCCATATCCGCAAGATAAATCACGGTATCCACAATAGCGGTTTTGTCGCAGCCACATCTGGCCAGCAAAGCGTCGATCTGTGCTAACACGTCTTTGGTCTGAGCCACAATGTCCCCGTCGGTACGCTCCGGCACCATGCCGGCACAAAAGATAAAGTTGCCGGCAATCACGGCTTCTGAATAGCGGCTTGCTGGTAAAATGCGTTGAATACTCATTGGCTTAACTCCAAAAAAATGCCGCGCAGGTTGCGCGGCGAATTCAGGAGATAAGCATAACTTGTTTAAAGCGGGCTGACTATTCGGTCTGACCATCTGCTGATTTAAAGCTCAGCTGTAACCCTTTTTCACTGGTGTTGATCAGATCAAAAGCTGTCATGGCAGGCACCTGCTGCTGGATTTGTTGCTCCAGCTGGTCAAGCTGCTGCAGGTTCTGACAAATGCTGTTGCCACGTTTTTCTAGCTGAGCACCACGACTTTCCATATCAGCTTCCAGCTCTGCACCAAACTTTTCCATTTCCTGGCCAAACTGTTCCATCCGTTGTTCAAAGTTGCCTTCACCGCGCGACATGGCCTGACCCACCATCACCAGCATAGAGCCTGTCATTTCAGTCATTGAGCTTTCGATGGCTTGTTCAAACTCTTTGGAAAATTCCTCATCGGCATTATGTAATTTGCTGCCGTTGATTCGGATCTCATCACCGTTTTTAATCACCAGTTGGTCAATATTGCCACGCAATTTGGCTAACGATTTATCTATACCCAGCTGCACGTCGCTGTTGTCGCCGCCAAACTGGGTCACCACCCGGCCAATGGCTTCAGATGCCATTTGCAAAGCATCGGCAACCAGCAACACAGTTTCCTGTGCCTGACCGCGTAAACCCTGCTGATATTGTTGCAGTGCCAGTTGGGTGTTGGCGTCTGTGCTGACGGCTTTGCCATCTAAAAATAACTGGCCTTCGCTATTGATCAGCCATAACGAATGGTCGGCGCGCTGTAACTGAACTGACGTTGGGTTAATCACTAAATCGTCTTTAAATTGCAAAGCGCAGTTGTGGGATTCAGTGGCAAAAGCAGAAAAAGACAGGCTGGCAGCAATGGCGGTGGCAATTAATGTTTTCATAGTAGACCCCTTGTGTCGGTTGATAACAACACATGGCAAAGCCTGTGCCAGATATTAAGTTGTTGTATTTATTGTTTTATTTATTGGCTCATCAAAGTTGGCATCACAAGGTGTCGTCAAAATGACTAACTTTTAGTCAAAACAGAGCAGTGTTGATGTTATTCCTGCTATATAACCAAATCGCATAAAGCGGAAGGATCGATTCTTTCAGAAATATCCGTATAGACGGCTAAAATGCGGGCAATTGAATAAAAACAGGTGTTGTTATGCTTTTGGCTTCACTGAGTGCACAAGCAAGCCCGCTAAGTGCCGAGCAAGTTAAAAATTTACAGGCGCTGGTTAGCCAGCTCAATCCGATCCAGCAAGCCTGGGTCAGCGGTTATCTGGCCGCAGCCGCGCAACTCTCCGGCCAGCAGGCGGGGCCTGTGGCTGCTGCTCAGGTGGCTGAAGCTGCAACTCTGACTATTTTATATGCGTCCCAAACCGGCAATGCCAAAGGAGTGGCCGGCAAAATGAAAGCTGCCGCTGAGCAGCAGGGTTTTGCGGTGCAGTTGCTGGATATTGCCAGTTATAAAACCAATGCACTGGCCAAAGAGAAGTTTTTGATTATTGTCACTTCCACTTATGGTGAAGGTGAGCCGCCTGAGTCTGCGGTGAGTTTTCATAAGTTTTTGTTTGGCAAAAAAGCGCCTCAGCTGCCGCAGTTACATTATGCAGTGCTTGGATTGGGTGACAGCTCTTACGAATATTTCTGCCAGACAGCTTTAGATTTTGACAATAAACTGGCGGCATCTGGCGCAAAAAGGCTGCAGCCTGTGGCTTTATTGGATGTGGATTACGAAGCAAAAGCCTCTGAGTGGCAACAGCAGGCGCTGTTGCAGTTTGCGCCTTTATTAACAGCCGCTAATACCACACCTTCGGCACAAGTCATTGCCTGGCCAGGTGCGACTGACAACCATCACAGTTTGTACAGCAAACAAAATCCGTTGTCCGCTGAGCTGTCCGTCAATCAGAAAATTACCGGCCGCAGTTCCAGTAAGGACGTGCGTCATATTGAAATTTCGCTGGCAGGCTCAGGCCTGACTTATCAGCCTGGTGATGCGCTTGGGGTGTATTTCCAGAATGATCCGGCGCTGGTGAGCGCTATTCTGGCCGCCACCGGCATTGCTGCTGAAACTGAAGTGACGCTCGATGGTGCCCAAATCACTATTGAACAAGCCCTCACTGAGCAGCTGGAGCTGACGCAGTCTTATCCTTCTTTTGTCGAAAAATACGCAGCGGCCACCGGCAACACAGTGTTGCAGCAACTGGCGGCAGACAAAACAGCGCTGCGCGAATTTTTAGCGCAACATCAAACCGCCGATGTAGTGCTGCAATTCCCGGGTGCGTTAAGTGCGCAGCAGCTCGCCGACAGCCTGCGTAAGCAGCAACCGCGGTTATATTCCATCGCTTCCAGCCAGGCAGAAGTGGGTGAAGAAGTGCATTTAACAGTGGCTGTGGTGCGTTATAACGCTTTTGGTCAAACCCATTTAGGCGGTGCTTCGGGCTTTTTGGCCGAGCGTTTAGCTGAAGGCCAGCAAGTAAAAGTTTTTGTCGAGCACAATGACAATTTCCGTCTGCCAGGCCACGACACGCCGGTGATTATGATTGGTCCGGGTACCGGTATTGCGCCTTTCCGGGCATTTTTGCAAGAACGTGATAACGCCGGTGCCACTGGCCAAAACTGGCTGTTTTTTGGTAACCCCCATTTCACCCAGGATTTTTTATACCAGGTAGAACTGCAAGATTATTTAAAACGTGGTGTGCTCAGCAAGCTGGACGTGGCTTTTAGCCGCGACCAGGCGGAAAAAGTTTATGTGCAGCACAAGCTACTGGCCAAAGGGGCTGAAGTCTGGAGTTGGTTAGCGCAAGGTGCCCATCTTTATATCTGCGGTGATGGCAGCAAAATGGCCAAAGACGTGCATCAGGCGTTGCTGCAAATTGCACAACAGTTTGGGGGGTTAAGCGAAGAAGCGGCCGCCGATTATTTAGAACAACTGCGTGAACAAAAACGTTATCAGAAGGATGTTTATTAATGACAACGCCACAATACCCGATAGATCCAAAGCTGCAGGTGCAGGGCGCGCTGTCTGATAACGAACGCTTAAAGGCGGAAAGTCATCATTTACGCGGTACTATTACCACCGACTTAAAAGATGAAATTACCGGTGGTTTTACCGGTGATAACTTCTTATTGGTGCGTTTTCACGGCATGTATCAGCAAGATGATCGCGATTTGCGGGCTGAACGCGCCGAACAAAAACTGGAACCACTGCATAATGTGATGTTACGCGCCCGGATGCCGGGTGGCATTATCAAACCTGAGCAGTGGCTGGCTATTGATAAATTTGCCAGTGAAAAAACCCTGTACGGCAGCATTCGTTTAACCACCCGTCAGACCTTCCAGTTCCATGGTGTGTTTAAACCCAACATTAAACCTATGCATCAGATGCTCAGCAGCATTGGTATAGATTCAATAGCCACAGCTGGTGATGTCAACCGTAACGTGCTTTGCACCTCAAATCCGGTGGAGTCGGTGTTACATCAGCAAGCCTATCAATGGGCTGCCAAAATTTCTGAACATCTGCTGCCAAAAACCCGCGCTTATGCCGAGATCTGGCTGGATGAAGAAAAGGTGGAAACCACAGAAACTGAGCCTGTGTTGGGTGATACCTATTTACCGCGTAAGTTTAAAACCACAGTGGTGATCCCACCACATAATGACGTGGATGTGCATGCCAACGACTTAAACTTTGTGGCTATTGCCGAAAACGGCCAGCTGGTGGGTTTTAACGTGTTGGTGGGTGGTGGTCTTGCCATGACCCACGGTGACAAAGGCACTTACCCACGCCGTGCCGAAGATTTTGGTTTTATTGGCCTGGAGCATGTGCTGAAAGTGGCTGAACACGTGGTGACAGTACAACGTGATTATGGCGACAGGGTGAACCGCAAAAACGCCAAAACCAAATACACCATCGACCGTATTGGTGTGGACACCTTTAAACAGGAAGTAGAAAAACGGGTTGGTGTAAAGTTTCAGCCAAGCCGGCCTTATGAATTTACCCACAGGGGCGACCGTTTTGGCTGGGTGGAAGGCATTGATGGTAAACACCATTTAACGCTGTTTATCGAAAACGGCCGTTTGCTGGATTACCCGGGCAAACCGCTGAAAACCGGGGTGTCGGAAATTGCCAAAATTCACAAAGGTGATTTTCGCATGACGGCAAATCAGAACCTGATCATTGCCGGTGTGGCCGCTGAAGATAAAACACAGATTGAGGCTATTGCCCGGGCTCATGGTTTAATTGAAGACAGCGTCACAGCACAACGCAAAAACTCGATGGCCTGTGTGTCTTTGCCCACTTGCCCATTGGCGATGGCGGAAGCCGAACGTTATTTACCCACTTTAGTCACTCATGTGGAAGGCATTTTAGCCAAACACAATGTGGCGGATGACCATATTATTCTGCGGGTGGTGGGCTGCCCTAACGGTTGTGGCCGCGCCATGCTGGCCGAAGCGGGTTTAGTGGGTCGTGGCCCTGGCAAATACAATTTGTATTTAGGTGGCAACACAGCAGGTACCCGTATTCCAAAACTGTATTTAGATAACGTGGCCGAAGCTGACATTCTGGCTGCGCTCGATACGCTGATTGGTCGTTGGGCGGTTGAGCGTCAGGCCGGTGAATGTTTTGGTGATTTTGTTATTCGGATTGGCGTAGTGGCAGAGGTGAAAGTCAGCAAAACCGATTTTCACGCCTGATCCGGCAAAAGTTTTGGAGTTTCGAACATTATGAGTTATCAGCAGTTATTACAGTTAGACGAGGCGGCGCAGCAACAAGCGCTGCTGGAAATTAACCAACGGCTGGCGCCTTTCACGGCGCAGCAGCGGGTTGAATTTGCACTGAAAGAACTGCCCGGTACTCATATGCTCAGCTCCAGCTTTGGGATTCAGGCTGCCGTGATGTTGCACCTTTGCACCAGCATCAAAGCCGATCTGCCGGTGGTACTCACCGACACAGGTTATTTATTTCCCGAAACTTATCGTTTTATCGACGAGCTGACAGAGCGGCTGCAGCTGAATTTACAAGTGTATCGCAGCCATTTAAGCCCGGCCTGGCAGGAAGCCCGCTTTGGCCAGCTTTGGACCAGTCCTGAAGGACTGAAACAATATAATCAGCTGAATAAAGTAGAGCCGATGCAACGGGCGCAGCAGGAACTTGCGGTACAAAGCTGGTTCAGCGGCCTGCGCCGTAGCCAAAGTTCCACCCGCGCCGATACACCCATTGTGAGTGTGCAACGTGGCGTGGTAAAAATTTGCCCTATTGTCGAGTGGAGCAATAAAGACATTCACTATTACTTAAAAAACAATAGCTTACCTTATCACCCGCTGTGGGGGCAGGGATATGTGTCCGTCGGCGACACCCATTCCAGCCGCCCATTGGAAGCCGGGATGAGCGAAGAAGACACCCGCTTTAACGGCATGGGCCGCGAATGTGGTTTGCATGTGGATGGCTAGGGGATTTGACTCTTGCCATAAAAACCATCAAGACGCGAACCCTTCGGTGACCGGGTTCGCTCTCTTTGAAAGACAGCTACGATTTAGCGGTCAAATGGCGTCTAAACCCAAGCCCCAACCATAAAATCGCAAGCCAACCAAATCCTAAGCTTCCACCTGATTTTGCTGCCGGTGGATCTGGCTGTGTCACCGGAGGCACTTCCGTGGCAGTGACAGTGACACTTACTTTAGCAGTGGCAATCCCGCCTCGGCCGTCAGTAACCTGATACTGAATCTCATCAGTACCAGCAAAGCCTGTTTTGGGCTGATAACTTAGCTGCTGATCAGGCAAAATACTAACCACTCCCTGAATGGCTTTTGCCTCTGCCACAGTCAATAGGTCAAAGTCTGGATCAGCGTCGTTGGCCAGTACCGCTATGGTGACTTTGGTGGTGTTATTGGTTGTGGCACTGTCGTTCTTGGCAATCGGTGGCCTGTTTGGCAACTGAATTTGCCGGATCCGCTCACCATCGGCATTATCTTTGGCGACATAATAAAGCTTGCCACCCAGTTCTGCCATGCTGGCACCGACATCGGCGAATTGCTGCGCAGGCAGCAGGTTGCCTTGCAGCACCGGCTTGCCATTAACCTGTTTCCATTGTCCTAACTGGTTCTCAGACAATAGATATGTTGAATCCAGAAATTGAATGGCGTTACTAAAAAACTCACCGGTAAACTGCTGTTGCGTGCTGCTACCGTCAGGGAGAAATTGTTGCCCCCAGCTGGCGAATAATAAGTCACCATTTTGAATGACGCGTGGCACTGGTCGCTTATTCCAATCCACATTGACTTGTTTGCCTGCCGGCAGATTTCTGTTTTGGTTAACAAGATCCAGTTTGACCAAACTGCGGGCATAACCACCACTAAAATCGTATGGGTTAATGTCGTATTCAGCGATACCGAAAAGCTGTTGCCGATATTCAAACACCTTGAGCAAGTATGAAGTGACTGAATAAATCATGCCGTCGTCGCTGGTAGTGGATTCTAATTTTGTTTCTAACGCTTTGTTCGCTTCGTACGTTAGATCAGAAAGATTCAGGATACCACCCGACAAATAAATCTTGCCATTGCTGATGCCAAGCAAACGATAGCTGCGCGAGGCTGGCAACTCTTTAAGATGTTGAATTTGGCCTGTTATCAAATCAAAACGACTCACTCGCACAATTCTGGTGGAGGTGCCATCAGTAGTGTTGAGGACCTCTTTATGGTTGACATAATAAAAACTGTCATCGATTAACATACCATTTTCACCATCGTAATTCTCCAACACAGTGCCACTGGCTTCAAAGCGCTGGGTATCCGGATTTAAGCGGTACATTGCGTTGTAGCGTATTTGCCACAATTGGGTGCTACCTGGCAGCAACAAAAAATATCGTTCGAGGAGATTGTCCGAAAATGAATCTAAAGTCGCTACTTGTTGGGTCTTAGGATTAAAGCTTTTAAAGCGCCACAGCTCATTCCATTCCAACCAAAACAAACGTTCTTTCCATGCGGTTAATCGACGAATAGGGGTGTGCTTTGTCACCTTAATATCCGACAGCTCTTGCACTTGTGTCGATGGTAGAAGCAAATAAGAAGGCGCTTTACCTTTACATTCAACAGCAGGGAAAATCGAAGGGGGTCTTGCATTGGTCACAAACAGGCAACTATTGGCTACATAAAAAACCTGCTCATTCAGTTCTACTGGCTTCACATCGATATACTGATGACAACAGTAACGATTTCGGTTGTACCATGGTTGTTGGAGTGATTCAAATTGATTGGTTGTAGGATTGAGTTGCGCAATACCTCCTCTGCCATAAGAAATTAGAAAGCTACCATCTAGCAGAGCGGTAGTGCAGCCGTAACTACCACCACAACCAAGCAATGTAGCGTTTAAATTGAGATCTTGATTGTCAAACAGTGTGGTATCAATTTGCTCAACTTTCTGACTGACAAAATTGAATCGTTTTAATTGTAAATTCTGTCCGTTTTCATCTTTGGTCACATACAACAAACTGTTGGGACTGATTCCAATACCCTGATACTGATTCGACTCAGTGACGAGAGCATCAGTGCTCAAGATGATCTGCTCTGTACTGAAGCGTTTTTGCATCACAATATTGCCGTCATTTAAGAACCAGAATACGTGTTTATGGTGCACGACGACTTGTTTTGGAGCCTGTTCTGCGTGGAGTTTGTAGCTATTTAGACTAGGCCATTCATGACATGTGTTGCCTAAACAAAATAATCCATCCTCTGTCGTGAGTTGGCTAGGAGTTGCGGATACAAAGGGATGAAACAGGCCATCGGCCGGATCTAATCGGAAAACTGATGTGTTGCCTTCGGTATTCAGATCACAAAATAGTAAGGGGCCATTATCCCAGCCTTGTATCTGGCAGTTTTTTAATTCTTCTTGCGGTTGATTGGCAAATGCACTGTAAAAAGATTCGCTTATTGGATCAAACCACTCAACAAAACCAACCTGTGCAATTTTTAACAACAGGCGGTTGCCTATCTTAATCCCTGCTTCAGGTAAAACTGCTTTGGTGGCATATGTTTCCCGGAAGTAGAGATTTGATTGACGTACATCAGCAATTTTTTTATGTGCTTGAGTTTTAGGATCAAACTGTAAAATAGCAAATCCAGACGAACCATCTTTGCCAAACAAATAGACTTTTTCATTTAGATTAAAAGCATGTCCGGTCAGATACTCGACTTTGACTAGATCTTTTTCAGCAAGTGGATCAATAACCTGTTGCGCGTGCAGTACAGTACTGAAGCTGACCAACGCCAACATCAGTAAGTGATTTAATCTTAACATCCTCACATCCTTATTCTTTATCCAGAGATTAATCTATCGCAATGCAAACATTAAATGCACAAAAAATTCATCAAATGCATTTTTATTCAAGATTTTACCCGTTTTTATTACTATGTCGATTCAATTCAGCTGTAGGATTCGATACTTGGCCAATACTCAAGATGCATGGATGGAATAAACGCAAAGCGCTCTATCCTGTGAGCAGGAGAGCCCCCTCTCCATCTGTGGCACCCATTCCAGCCGCCCATTGGAAGCCGGGATGAGCGAAGAAGACACCCGCTTTAACGGCATGGGCCGCGAATGTGGTTTGCACACTTAATGCGATGATGTGTAGAAAGCTATTGGTTATGCTGTCCTGTTCTGGCCACAAGGTGGTTTTACCGAACAGCTGCTGGCACTGGATCTGTTATTGCCGGATGATGTGACGGCACCAAACGCTCTTATTCAGGCTGTGCTTGTCCGCTCTGGCGCTCGTTAACCGCCTGCAATTTTGCCTTATACATAGCTACCTGACCTTGCTCATAACTGTAACGCAGTGCCTGGCGTAACACTGTCCGGGCTGCGGTGTTGTTGTTTTGTTGCAAATACAGCCTGGCCAGCGCCAGGTTGGCTCTATGCAGGTAAGGCGCCTGCTCCAGTAGTTTCTGGTAATAAAGGATGGCTTTGTCTTGTTGTTGCTGTTGTTCGGCCTGATAAGCCAGATAAAACCAGTTATAAGGGTTGTCGTCATTGCTTTGCTGTAGCAGCGCTTCCAAACGATGGATTGCGGCATTGTCGTTCAGCTCCTGCGCCACCTGCAGATAGTTGCCGGCGATAGCTGCCGGATTGATGCTGTGTTTCAGACCAAATTCATACCATTGTTGCGCCGAGGCTAAATCTCCGGCGCGGCGGTACAAAATACCCAGCAAATTAATGCTGGCGCTGTAGGTGGGGTCTTGCTGCAGCGCAGCTTGGGTCAGCCAGAATGCTTTATTTTGATCATCGGCGAGCAGCGCATCCGCCGCCAGATTGTTGTACATCATGGCGGCAAAGCGGCGATGATCAAACATAGCGCCCAGTCTGTCTAACCGATCCGGGAAATAGTCGATAGCCACAGCGGCTTTTTGTGTGATCAGCCGGTCAGGGTCTGGCTCGTCCGGCGAAAATAAATAAGTGCGTACATGGTCTGAGCTGATAAATAAATCACCGGAAAAATTCAGCATAGGTTCGCCATAAGTGGCGCGGTAACCTACCTCAATATTCACCAGCTTTGCCAAAGCCGTGGTAAGCACCGCCAACGACATACAATTGCCTGACATCAGCTGCATGGTTTGGCTGGCGCTGTAGTTTTTACCTTCATAATGAAAATTCGACAGTTGCTGATGCAGGAACATTTCCAGCCTTTTATTGCCGGGCAGCTGTTGTAGCTTTGTCTGGTGATAAAACTGTAAAAACTGTTGTTGTTGTGCTTCGCTCAACTGATAAAAAGCAGCAACTTGTGGAATGGCATCGGCGTCAACTTTGGCAAAATAATGTTGGGGCGTCTGTGGCGCAATGGCTGGCGGTGGCGCAGAAGTCTGACTGCAGGCCTGCAATAAACTGACGAGTAAAAGTAAAGGCAAAGTGAATTTCATTTCAGGCACATCCATTTACAACTATCTCACATTGATATCACGGTGTTCGTCAAAATCCAAGAGCAGGCAAAAGCCAAAATCCGCCTGCCCCTGCAGTTAAACAACATCGCCGCCGTACTTTTGCCGCTTGTTGCAGCACACAACTTGCTGCGGCAGCGCTTTAACGGCACAATCGGCGACAAAATAAAACAACAGGAACAATGCGCTGATGACTTCTACAACTTCAACACCGGGCTTTAAGCTGGGCCTGGTGCCGCAAATTATGCTGGGTATTCTTTGTGGTATTGTGCTCGCCAGCTGGTCGGCTGAAGCCGGGCAGGCGGTTGCCATTTTGGGGGCGCTGTTTGTCAAAGCGCTCAAAGCCATAGCACCAATTCTGGTGTTTATTCTGGTGGCCTCATCTATTGCCAACCGCAAAATCGACAGTCAGGCCAAAATGAAACCCGTGTTGGTGCTGTATTTAACCGGCACTTTTTTAGCGGCCTTAACCGCTGTAGTGGCAAGTTTTTTATTTCCTACCACATTAAACCTGGCCGCAGCTGCTGAAGCTGTGACACCTCCTGAAGGCATTGCTCAGGTATTAAAAACAGTGTTATTCCAGGTGGTGGATAACCCGATCAATGCCCTGCTGACCGGTAATTTTATTGGTGTTTTGGCCTGGGCTATAGGTTTAGGTTTGGGGTTACATCATGCCAATAAAACCACCAAACAGGTGTTTACCGATGTGTCGCATGGTATTTCGATGCTGGTTACTTTTATCATTAAACTGGCCCCTATTGGTATTTTTGGCCTGGTTGCCGAAACAGTGGCCACCACAGGTTTTGCCGGTTTAGCCAGTTACGGCCAGTTGTTGCTGGTATTAGTGGGATCTATGTTGTTTATCGCGCTGTTGGTCAACCCATTGCTGGTGTTTATTACCACCCGCAAAAACCCTTATCCGTTGGTGCTCACCTGCTTAAGAGAAAGTGGTATTCCGGCCTTTTTTACCCGCAGCTCAGCCGCCAATATTCCGGTCAATATGATGCTGGCGGAAAAACTCAAATTAGACGAAGACACCTATTCAGTCTCTATTCCGCTGGGCGCCACTATTAATATGGCTGGTGCTGCCATTACCATCACAGTGTTGACGCTGGCAACAGTGCACACCCTGGGCATTCAGGTGGATTTTGCCACTGCGATGTTATTGAGTGTGGTGGCCGCTATATCTGCCTGTGGTGCATCTGGTGTTGCCGGTGGTTCTTTATTGCTGATCCCGCTGGCTTGTGGTCTTTTTGGTATTTCCAGTGATGTTGCCATGCAGGTGGTAGCTATAGGTTTTATTATTGGTGTGGTGCAGGACTCCTGTGAAACAGCATTAAACAGCTCAACCGATGTGGTCTTTACTGCAGCTGTTTGTCAGCGTCAGGTTTAAATATTGTTCTGCTGCTGTTGCTTCGGTGAGTAACAGCAGCAACACCCCTTGCTGAGTTGTCATGACGCTTTAATTTCTGAATTCCCCTTTTGCTAATTCCATTTGGTTATAACTGAGCGCAATCCCTTCTTGGATTCAGGACGTTTAGACGTCTAATATCGCATCGTTGATGATCCGGCGGCGATGAGGGTACCACTCTGTCCAATCCCGCTGCAGGCAAGAAAATAGCTACTTGGTAGCGGGAGCAAGCAGTGCAGTATTTACCTATCTTCACCGATTTAACCGGCAAGGCTGTGTTGCTGGTTGGCGGCGGCCATGTGGCGCTGCGAAAAGCGCGCACTTTGTTAAGCGCCGGTGCGGTGTTAACTGTGGTGTCTCATCAGTTTGAAGCTGAATTTTATGCCTGGCAGCAACAGCAAAAAGCCCATTTAATTCAGGGGGATTTCGACGCTGCACAGTTAGCCGGTCATTGGCTGGTGCTGGCCGCTACCGACGATGACGGGGTGAATGCCGCTGTACATCAGGCCGCCACTGCCAGACAAATCTGGGTCAATACTGTCGACGACCAGGACAAATGTGAGTTTATTTTCCCTTCGATTATCGACCGCTCGCCTATTCTGGTGGCTATTTCCAGCGGCGGCACTGCGCCTGTGCTGGTGCGGCGGTTACGCGAAAAACTAGAAACTTTGTTACCTCAGCATTTAGGGCCCCTGGCTGAACTGGTCGGCCGTTTTCGCACCAAAGTGCAGCAAAAACTGCAGGGTTTTGCTGAGCGGCGGCAATTCTGGGAAAAAGTGTTTAATTCCAATATCGTCAGCCTGGTGCAAACACAGCAGCTGGGCGCCGCCGAAGCCGAATTACAGCAAGCACTACAAGACCAGCAAAGCAACAAAGGCGAAGTCTATGTGGTGGGTGCAGGCCCGGGTGACCCTGAGCTTCTCACTCTGAAAGCTTTGCAGCTGATGCAACAAGCCGATGTGGTGGTGTACGACTATCTGGTGTCCGAACCCATTATGCAGTTGGTACGCCGCGACGCCGAACTGATTTGTGTTGGCAAAAAAGCCGGCGCTCATTCAGTGGCGCAGGAGCACACCAATCAGTTACTGATAGATTTAGCCCTTGCCGGTAAAAAAGTCTGCCGGTTAAAAGGTGGCGACCCCTTTATCTTTGGCCGTGGCGCTGAAGAAATTGAAGTGTTATTGCCACATCAAATTCCGTTTCAGGTGGTGCCCGGTATTACAGCCGCTGCTGGTTGTGCCGCTTATGCCGGTATTCCGCTGACACACAGAGATTATGCGCAGGCAGTGCAGTTTGTCACAGGCCATTGCCAGAAAGACGGCAAAGAGCCGGATTGGCACAGCTTAAGCCGCCCCAATCAAACCTTAGTGATTTATATGGGGCTGATGAAATCGGCTTATATACAGGCGCAGTTGTTAGCCGCTGGCCGGGCGGCCGATACCCCCATCGCCATTTTAGAAAATGGCACCAGGCCTGAGCAAAGGGTGATCACCGGTACCCTGGCACAACTGGCAGATTTAATTGAACAACAGCAGGTGCAGTCGCCAGCCTTATTGGTAATTGGCGAAGTAGCGGCGCTGCAGCAGAAGCTGGCCTGGTATGGCAACAGAACACAGGCCGCAGTATTTGCCCAACCTTTGGCCGCTTTGGCCTGAAGACTGGCACAACTTTAAATGTTTTAACTTGAGGGACATCCTGGTGCAAACCTTAACGCATTTACAACAGCTGGAAGCAGAAAGCATCCAGATTTTCCGTGAAGTGGCGGCCGAGTTTGATAACCCGGTGATGCTGTATTCGATTGGCAAAGACTCGTCGGTGCTGCTGCATCTGGCACGCAAAGCTTTTTATCCGGGCAAAATTCCGTTTCCGTTGCTGCATGTCGACACCGACTGGAAATTCCGCGAAATGATAGAGTTTCGTGACCGGCTGGCCAAAGAGTATGGCTTTGACCTGCTGGTGCATAAAAACCCGGAAGGTTTGGCGATGGGCATGAACCCATTCACTTTTGGCAGTGCCAAACATACCGATGTGATGAAAACCGAAGGTTTAAAGCAGGCACTGAATAAATATGGTTTTGATGCGGCTTTTGGTGGTGCCCGCCGTGACGAAGAAAAATCCCGCGCCAAAGAACGGATTTATTCGTTCCGCGACCAATACCATCGTTGGGACCCAAAAAACCAGCGGCCAGAGCTGTGGCACACCTACAACGGCCAGGTGAACAAAGGTGAAAGTATCAGGGTGTTTCCGCTGTCGAACTGGACTGAACTGGATATCTGGCAATACATCTATCAGGAAAATATTGAAATTGTGCCCCTTTATCTGGCGGCTTACCGCCCTGTGGTGGAGCGCAACGGTACCCTGATCATGGTGGATGATGACCGTATGCCGTTAGAGCCTGGCGAACAGCCACAGCAAAAGCTGGTGCGCTTCAGAACCCTGGGCTGTTACCCGCTGACCGGCGCTATTGAGTCGGATGCCGACAGCTTAACCGGCATTATTGAAGAAATGTTGTTGTCGCGCTCAAGCGAGCGGCAAGGCCGGGTGATTGACCACGATTCCAGTGGTTCGATGGAAAAGAAAAAACGTGAGGGCTACTTCTGATGTCAGTCGCTATTGAATTGGAACAACTGGGGATTGAAGAATACCTCAGACAACAACAGCACAAGTCTTTGCTGAAATTTTTAACCTGTGGTTCAGTGGACGACGGCAAAAGCACGCTGATTGGCCGTTTGTTGCATGACAGTGCGCAGATTTATGAAGATCAGCTGGCGGCTTTGCATAAAGACAGCAAAACCCATGGCACCACAGGCGAACAAATCGACTTAGCCCTGTTGGTGGACGGTCTGCAGGCGGAGCGTGAACAAGGCATCACTATTGACGTGGCCTACCGTTATTTTTCCACCGCCAAACGCAAATTTATTATTGCCGACACCCCAGGCCATGAGCAGTACACCCGCAATATGGCCACTGGTGCGTCTAACTGTGACCTGGCCATTATTCTGATCGACGCCCGTTATGGTGTGCAAACCCAAACCCGCCGCCACAGTTTTATCTGTGCTTTGCTTGGCATCAAACAGTTTGTGGTTGCCATTAATAAAATGGATTTAGTGGGTTTTGCCGAAGACCGTTTTGAACAAATTCAGCAGGATTATCTGGCCTTTGCCGAGCAACTGCGGCAGCAGCTTGGCACAGAGCAGGGGCCGGACCTTGATTTTATACCGCTGTCAGCGCTGAACGGAGATAACGTGGTGAACCGCTCAAGCCAAAGCCCCTGGTATGCTGGCCCAACCTTGTTACAAAAACTGGAAAACGCTCCGGTCACAGGTTTTAACTTTGCAGGTGAAGCGCGGTTGCCGGTGCAGTATGTCAACAGACCGAATCTGGACTTCCGTGGTTTTGCCGGCACTATTGCCGCAGGTCAGTTTAAGGTTGGGGACGCCATCATGGCGTTGCCCTCGGGTAAAAGTTCAGTGATCAAATCTATTGTCACCTTTGATGGCGAGCTGCCTTCTGCTGTGGCCGGTCAGGCTGTGACGCTGACGCTACAGGATGAAATTGATATCAGCCGCGGCGACGTGATAGTGCCCAAACAACATCAGGCCAGAGTGTCCAACCGCATTCTGGCCAAAGTAGTGTGGATGCACGAGGATGAGCTGCAGCTTGGTAAAAGTTACAACATTAAACTGGCCAGCAAAAAAGTGGCGGGCAAAGTCACGGCTATCCGCCATGCCATTGATGTGAATACGCTGGCAGAATCTGCAGTGCAAAGCCTGGCATTAAATGGCATAGCGCTGGTGGAGCTGGAGCTGACCGAAGCTATTGTGTTTGACCCTTACCGGCAGAATCGCGACACCGGTGGTTTTATTTTTATCGACCGTTTAAGCAATATCACTGTGGGTGCAGGTCTGGTCGACAGCGACCTGGCCGCAGTGCAGCAACAAAGCAGATTTAGCGCAGCCGAGCTGGAGCTGAATGCTTTTGTGCGTAAACATTACCCGCACTGGCAGGCGGTTGATATTTCTAAACTGAGCTAACAGCGTCGCCCGGCAATACCCATTGGCTTGCCGGGCTGACTACAGCTGGTGCAGGGTTTTTACAGAGGTGTTATGAACAATATTGTCTGGCAACAACATCAGGTTGATCGCAGGCAGCGTGAAACGCAGAAACAACAGCAAGCGGTGGTGTTGTGGTTTACCGGTTTAAGCGGTGCCGGCAAATCGACTGTGGCAGGTGCGCTGGAACAGGCGTTGCTCGCTCGGGGGGCCCATACGTATTTGCTTGATGGTGACAATGTACGCCATGGTTTATGTGCCGATTTGGGTTTTTCCGAAGCCGATCGCAGTGAAAACTTACGCCGGGTGGGGGCTGTTGCCGGCCTGATGCTGGATGCCGGTTTAATCGTACTCAGCGCTTTTATTTCCCCACTAAAAAGCCAGCGTGACGCCATTCGCAAGGCGCTGCCTGAAGGCAGGTTTATCGAGGTTTATGTTGCCACTTCGCTGGAAGAGTGCGAAAAGCGCGATGTGAAGGGGCTGTATCAAAAAGCCCGGTTGGGTGAAATTAAAAATTTCACTGGTATTTCCGACCCTTACGAAGCACCGGAGCAGCCGGATATCCAATTGGATACAGCGCTGTTGTCGCTGGAGCAAAGTGTACAACAGCTGCTGCTATTGCTGGAACAACGTGGCATTATCGGGCCACAACGCTAAATGCAGGACCTGATGTTGATGACTTCTTACACGCCGACGCAGCAACAATTAAGCCAGTGGTTACCGCAGATTTGCCAGATTGCCGTGGCCGCCGGCAACGCTATTCTGGCGATTTATCATCAGCCGGAAGTGGTTGCTGTGCAGCACAAAGCCGACGACAGCCCGCTCACCGCCGCCGACTTAGCCGCGCATCAGCTGATTATGCGTGAGCTTTCAGTATTAACGCCGGATATTCCGGTGTTGTCAGAAGAAGCGGCCGATATTCCCTGGAGCGTACGCCAGCACTGGCCTTGTTATTGGCTGGTGGATCCTTTGGACGGCACCAAAGAGTTTATTAAACGCAACGGCGAATTTACCGTGAATATAGCTTTGATAGTGGCCGGTGAGCCAGTGCTTGGGGTGATCCACGCCCCGGTGCTGCAAAAAACCTACAGCGCAGTGCTCGGACTGGGGGCATTTGTGGCAGAAGTGGATGCCCAGGGGCAAACACAAAGCCGGGTTATTCAGGCGAAAAAACCAGTAGAAGGTGAGACGGTCAAAATTGTCGGCAGCCGCAGTCATGCCCAGCCTGGGATGGACGACATTCTGGCGCTTTACCCCAAACACCAGCTGCTGGCGGTAGGCAGTTCATTAAAATTCTGTTTAGTGGCCGAAGGCAGCGCACACCTTTACCCAAGATTAGGCCCCACCATGCTGTGGGACACAGGCGCCGGTCATGTGATTGCAGTGGCAGCAGGGGCCAGTGTCAGTTATGACGGCATCCGGGGGCCTGCTTATCAGCGGGAAGAATTACGCAACGGTCATTTTACCGTGCAGTCCTGGTAACGGCCGTTGTTCCATCTTTTGTTCAGGCCATAGTCATTTCACTCAACCTATAAGTTTTGTTGGAAAAGTGATTGAATGGAAATACCATCAAGTACTTTTATTCGACCAATTGTTAGTACATCTTCGATAAATAGCGCTGTTGTTTCACCGCCGGGCGACGGATAATAGCGCTATAGTTTGGGTATCAGGCTGCATCGGCGGCGCGCTGGGTTGAGCAACGGGGATCGGTATGGGGCTGCTACGTCATCTGCACAAAGCACCGATCAGGGTGCTGCGGTTACAACGGCGCAAAAGTATGATCCGGATCCGTTTTAGTATGATCCGGTTAAAAACAGCGTTGTCGCAGGAAAAGGCGGAAACCCGCCAGATGTTGCGTATTTATCAGCGTTATTTATCCGGTGAAGCCAGCAAAGCGGATTTAGCTGCAGCCAATGCTCAGCTGGCCGATGTGCTGCGTGCCACAGGCCTGGGTATATTTGCCATTTTGCCTTTTGCCCCTGTCACTATTCCGCTGATTGTTAAACTGGGCCGTAAACTGGGCATTGAAGTGATGCCAAGTGCTTTTGCGCCTTCGGCAAAAAAGTCCGCCAAAGTTTTAACAAAGCAGCCAGAACAAAGAGCCGTTGTCGGCAATAAAAAAGCGGAAAAGCCACTGAAACAAGGTTAAGTTCTTGTGGTTTGACCCAATAAAAAAGCTGCCCTCAAGGCTAACACCGATCAGTTAAGCAACTTCCTTAGCTGATCGGTTGACCGATCCTCTGGTTGCTTCAGAATGCCCTCATCACCGTTCGGTCATGAGGGTATTTTTTTGCTGCAACATTGGTTACTTGATA
>Ga0209207_1000023_pt1 | contig 200163 bp, 172 predicted proteins | sample SaghotsprinmetaG_FD_184140 | JGI IMG/M metagenome (GOLD analysis project Ga0209207, IMG submission 184140) | Hot spring microbial communities from South Africa to study Microbial Dark Matter (Phase II) - Sagole hot spring metaG (SPAdes) (version 3) | ecosystem: Environmental > Aquatic >... | reverse complement strand
ACTCGTGGATGCTGCAGCCAGGCATCTGCGCAGTGTGCAGCGTCAACCCGAGCGCATCCGCAAATACTTCGAGCACGATCCGGTTCGCTATGCGGCTTGATGCAAGTTCACAAGGGCCGGATCAATAGTGTCCTGAATCGGAAGTTCGCTTCATAAAGATACCGAGCATCGCCGTCATGCCGCGTTGCAAATCCTCGCGATAGCTACGGTTATCGCTGCGGTTTGCGCCTTGCCTGACGACGATTTCGGCATCTTTGTTTTTTCAACGAACTTCCAACTCAGGACACTAGCGCATGTGTTGCTGTGCGGCGCCATCCAGGCGCGGCGGGGGGTGTCGCGTGCGCAAAAATCCGCGCAGCGGCGCACAATAGCGCGCATGGCCGAGTCGCGCTCACTGTCCCTGCAGACCATCCATTCGTTTGGAGACATCAGCCGTTTTTTGCGTGAAGGCGTGGCGGGCGAGGAGTCGCGGCAGATGCGCGACAGCGTGGGTGCTCTCGCCCAGGCCATTGACGAGGCGGTGCGCGCACGCCGTGCCCGCCAGGACACGGCGCAGATCACCCGGCGCGCCGCCGCGCTGGCGCAAAGCGTGCGGGACCACCAGTTCTTCCTGACCAGCGTGGACTCCGCATGGCACGCACTGTACGAGTTCGGGGCTTACCAGAGCGCGCTGCGTGAATTGCGCAAGGCGGTCGATGCCTGGCACAAGGCACTGGAAACCCGCAGTTCGCGCGAAGGTGCGGGGTTTGACCGGATGGAGTTGCTGGCCTGGCGGACTTTGGGCGAAGGCATGTTGCTGATCGACATGTACGAACAGGGCGGGCAGTCGCTGAGCGAGCCGCCCACGCCGTTGCACCGCTCTCCCGCGGGAGCCTGGGCCCGTGTCCAGGGCTGGTGGCAGAGGCTGCGCCGCTGACACCAACCGGCTCCAGCTGCAAGGGGCGTGGGGCGCCCCTTTTTGAGTGTGCTACATTGCATGCATGCAAATGCGCGGCGTGTTTTACTTTTACTTTTGGTTCTCGGTCCCTGGCGGATGAGAGGCAAGCGCGCAAGCACCTGAACACTTCCCACCCAACCGCCGACGCTGCAAAGCACGGCGGTTTTTTTGTTTTTCAGCCCTTTTTTTCAAACCTTCCGAGAGAAAGCAACCATGACTGCCAAAGCCCTTTCCGCGAGCGATGCCTGGTACCAAAGCGTCGAGAAAACCAGCCAGACCGACGACGAACGCATCAAGGACATCACTGTGTTGCCTCCTCCCGAGCACCTGATCCGCTTCTTCCCGATCCGCGGGACGCCCGTGGAGACGCTGATCACCCAGACGCGCAAGAGCATCCACAACATCATGGCCGGCAAGGACGACCGCCTGCTGGTGGTCATTGGCCCCTGCTCCATCCACGACCCGGCCGCCGCGCTGGACTACGCCCGCCGCCTGCAGGATGTGCGTGCCCAGTACAAGGACACGCTGGAGATCGTGATGCGCGTGTATTTCGAGAAGCCGCGCACCACTGTGGGCTGGAAGGGCCTGATCAACGACCCCTACCTCGACGAGAGCTACCGCATCGACGAGGGCCTGCGCATCGCGCGCCAGCTGCTCATCGAAATCAACCGTCTTGGCGTACCGGCGGGCAGCGAGTTCCTTGACGTGATCTCGCCCCAGTACATCGGCGACCTGATTTCCTGGGGGGCCATCGGCGCGCGCACCACCGAGAGCCAGGTGCACCGCGAACTGGCCTCGGGCCTGTCGGCACCGATCGGCTTCAAGAACGGCACGGACGGCAACATCCGCATCGCCACCGACGCGATCCAGTCCGCCAGCCGCGGGCACCATTTCCTGTCGGTGCACAAGAACGGCCAGGTGGCCATCGTCAACACCAAGGGCAACAAGGACTGCCACGTCATCCTGCGCGGCGGCAAGGCGCCCAACTACGACGCGGCCAGCGTGGCGGCGGCCTGCAAGGATCTCGAAGCGGCCAAGCTGCCCGCCACGCTGATGGTGGACTGCAGCCACGCCAACAGCAGCAAGCAGCATGAAAAGCAGCAGGAGGTGGCACGCGACATTGCGGCGCAGATCGCGGGCGGCTCGCGCAGTGTCTTTGGCCTGATGATTGAAAGCCATCTCACCGCCGGTGCGCAGAAGTTCACGCCGGGCAAGGACTCGCCCGGTGCACTCGAATACGGCAAGAGCATCACCGATGCGTGCCTGGGCTGGGACGACTCCTTGCGCACGCTGGGTGAGCTTGCGGAAGCGGTCAAGGCGCGCAGGGGGCGTGCGGCGGTGTAAGCTTGCAACCTGTGCCGCGCATTGTGCGCGGCAGGTTCTTGCTTCAAACCCTAAGAAAGGCACCCCATGCATAGCGTTGTGACGGTCACCCTGGATTCCTCCCAGGAATTCCGCTTTGAACTCGATGGCGCAGAGCCCATGACGAATGAGGACGCGCGCCGCTGGCTCGACAGCGAGTTCACGCGCATGGAATGCGAGCCCCTGCGTGCCAGTGGCAAGGTGCTGATGGCCGACAAGGTGCTGGTGGTGGCCGCTGCCGCAGGCGCCAAGCTGCTGGGCGACCGCGCCTGGCTGGCGGATTTTGCCCGTGCCGCCAGCGCCGCGCTGGCCCGGCCCGTGGTTCGGGTGGATGTCGAGTCCATGACCGTCAATTTCTGAAGAAAACAGGCTTTTACGCTTTGTCAGAAAGCGCAAGCAGCTATTAATTTAATAGCAATTTGAATGGTGGCCACTTTGGTGTGGCCGTTGTTCAGCGGGCCGCGAGGGCCTGCAGCAGCTTGGCGTGCACGCCGCCAAACGCGCCGTTGCTCATGCAGACGATATGGTCGCCCGGCTGTGCGGCATGGGCCAGCTGGTGCACCAGCTGATCGACATCGGGTGCAGTCTGCGCCCTTTCGCCCAAGGGAGCCAGGGCCGCAGCGGCATCCCAGTCCAGCCCGCCGGTATGGCAGAACGCATGGTTTGCGCCTTCGAGCGCCCAGGGCAGCTGAGCCTTCATGGTGCCCAGCTTCATGGTGTTGCTGCGCGGCTCGAACACCGCCAGGATGCGCGCATCTTTCCCCACGCTGCGGCGCAGGCCGTCGAGCGTGGTGCGGATGGCCGTGGGGTGATGGGCGAAATCGTCGTAGACCGTGATGCCGCGCACCGTGCCGCGCACTTCCATGCGCCGACGCACGTTCTGGAAGCTGCCCAGCGCCGCTGCTGCATCGGCGGGCGCCACGCCCACATGGTGCGCCGCGGCAATGGCGGCCAGCGCATTGAGCTGGTTGTGCACGCCGGTCAGCCTCCATTCCACGCGCGCCACGCGCTGGCCGTGGTGCAGCACATCAAAGGCGCCGGGCTCGCCCTGTGCGCTGAAATCGCTCACCGTGGCGCCGAAGCTGCTCACACCGCTCCAGCAACCCTGGTGCAGCACCCGCGTCAGGCTCTCTTCCAGGCCATTGGCCACCACGCAGCCAGACGGCGGCACGGTGCGCACAAGGTGGTGGAATTGGCGCTCGATGGCAGCAAGATCGTCGAAGATGTCGGCGTGATCGAACTCCAGGTTGTTCAGCACGGCGGTGCGCGGCCGGTAGTGCACGAACTTGCTGCGCTTGTCGAAGAAGGCGGTGTCGTATTCGTCGGCCTCGATCACGAACAGCGGCGCCGCGCCGACGGGGCCCGTGCCCGGTGTGGGCCGTGTGGCGGCGCCCAGGCGCGCGGAGACGCCAAAATTCAGCGGCACGCCACCCACCAGGAAGCCGGGCTCCTGCCCGGCGCATTCGAGAATCCAGGCCAGCATCGATGTGGTGGTGGTCTTGCCGTGCGTGCCCGCCACGGCCAGCACATGGCGACCCTGCAGCACATGCCCGGCCAGCCATTGCGGACCGCTGGTGTAGGGGGCGCCCGCGTCGAGGATGGCCTCCATCAGCGGGAATTTCGGCGTGCCATCGGGCTGCCGGGCGCGGCTGACGACGTTGCCGATGACGAACATGTCGGGCGCAAGCTGCATCTGATCGGCGTTGTACCCCTCGATCAGGTCGATGCCGAGCGCACGCAGCTGGTCGCTCATGGGAGGGTAGACGCCGGCATCGCAGCCGGTCACCTTGTGGCCTGCGGCGCGGGCCAGCGCGGCGACGCCGCCCATGAACGTGCCGCAGATGCCCAGAATGTGTATATGCATGGACGGGATTCTAAGGTTTAGATAGAAATTGCCGCCTAGCGCTTATTCAGCAAGCGCATGCAGCTATCAAAACAAGAGTTTTTTTCAGGCCTGGTGCGAAGGGTATGGGCCTGCTGAGGACAGGGCTGATGGGTATTGGGGCGGGTTCGGGTCACAATGCGGGCTGAGAACCGCGCCATGCATGCCACCCTTGCCACCGAGATCGCCCAAGCCGCCGCACGACTGATCGTGGAGGAGGGGTTGGAGTATGGTCCCGCCAAAAGGCGTGCACTCAGGCAAGTCGATGCGCCTTCCCGGACGCCCTTGCCCGACAACGATCTCGTGGAAGAGGCCGTGCGCGAGCACATTGCCCTGTTCTGTGCCGACACCCAGCCTGCGGAGTTGCGGGCGCTGCGGCTGATGGCCCTGTTCTGGATGGAGCGCATGGCGGTCTTTCGTCCCCATCTGGGGGGGGCCGTCTGGAACGGAACAGCCACCCGGAACTCCGATATTTATCTGCAATTGTTCTGCGATGATCCGAAATCGGCAGAAATAGCCTTGATTGACCACGGTGTGGACTATGAGCCCGGGACGGTGCAGGGCTTGCACGGGAAGCCGGTGGATGCGCTCAGCGTGGGGGCATTTTCCCGCGAACTGGGCGTGGTGGTGGGCGTGCATTTTCTGGTGTACGACCTGGATGATTTGCGCGGCGCCTTGCGGCGTGACGCCCGGGGGCGTGCGCCCCGGGGGGATATTGCCGCCGTGCGCCAGCTTTTGGAGTCTGATCTGTGAATACGAACCCCTCCCTCCCGCCGGGTGATTCCGCTGCGCAGGCCTCTGAGGTCGCCCCCGATGCCGTCTCGGGGAGCAGGCGGCGCTATCTGGGGTGGTATGCCGGTGTGGCGGCCGGGGCCGCCCTTGCAGGTGGGGGATGGGCCTGGTGGCGCACCCATCCGTTCGCCGAAGATACGGAATCCAGCAGGGCGTTTTGGGACCGGTCTTTCGATACGCCAGCGGAAACGACGCTGTCCATGGCGTCATTCAAAGGCAAGCCGCTGCTGCTCAATTTCTGGGCGACATGGTGTCCGCCGTGTATCGCCGAGCTTCCGTTGCTGAATGCTTTTTATCGTGAAAATGCCGCCAATGGGTGGCAAGTGATGGGAATTGCAGTGGATCAGCCATCGGCTGTGCGTGCTTTCATGGAAAAGATGCCGCTGGACTTTCCGGTGGCCATGGCAGGGCTGGGCGGTACGGATCTCTCGCGCTCACTCGGGAATCTAGGTGGCGGGCTGCCATTTACCGTGCTGTTCGCCGCAGATGGGCGCATCTTGCACCGTAAAATAGGCCAGTTGACCCCAGAGAATCTGCGTCAATGGTCGCAATTGCGCTGATGTGGGTTTGTCTTGCGATGGCTGGCTTTTGTGGATGTGGCCCGTTGATGAAAATTGCGAGATGAAGCGGAAAATAGGGTGAAATTGGAGTAAATTCGCGCCCTGTTCAGTTTTAGCTGTTGGAGCACCCATGGATTTGCGAAAACTCAAGACCCTGATTGACCTGGTGTCCGAGTCGAACGTCTCTGAGCTAGAGATCACCGAGGCAGAGGGCAAGGTGCGCATCGTCAAGAGTGGCGGTGCCGTGGTGCAGCAGTATGCACCCGCACCTGCTCCGGTGGCGCAGGCGCAGGCGCCTGCCCAGCCGATGGCCGCGCCCGTGGCCGAGTTGCCTGCCCCCGCGCCAACGGAGCCTGCGGGCCATGTGGTCAAGTCGCCCATGGTGGGCACGTTCTACCGGGCGGCCAGCCCGGGCGCCAAGCCTTTCGTCGAGGTGGGCAGCCAGATCAAGGAAGGCGAGACCATCTGCATCATCGAGGCCATGAAGATCCTCAACGAGATCGAGGCCGACAAGACCGGCACGGTCACCCGCATCCTGGGCGAGAACGGCCAGGCCGTGGAATACGGTCAGCCGCTGTTCGTGATCGAATGAAAGAGAACAACCCCCTGGGCGGCTGCGCCGCTTCCCCCTTCTCTCGCACTGTGTGCGGGAAGGGGAAGTGCTGGCTCAGCGCGGCGGGGCAGCCCTTGTGCGGCGGCCGCTGATATGGGGCGCGCCAGTTTCCAGTGCCGCACGCATCTCAGCGCATCGTGGACAAACAATATGTTTAAGAAGATTCTTGTCGCCAACCGAGGGGGTCTTGCCGCAGGCAAGGCGAAGCAGTTTGCGCTGGCACGCGCCAGCGTGCGGGCGATGAGCCGCGAGAATGCCTATGTTTAAGAAGATTCTGGTCGCCAATCGCGGCGAAATCGCCCTCCGTATCCAGCGCGCCTGCCACGAACTGGGCATCAAGGCCGTGATGGTCTACTCCGAGGCCGACCGCGACGCCAAGTACGTCAAGCTGGCTGAAGAAGCCGTGTGCATCGGGCCCGCGCCCTCGCCACTGTCCTACCTCAACATGCCGGCCATCATCTCGGCGGCCGAGGTGACGGACGCCGAGGCCATCCACCCCGGCTATGGCTTCCTGTCCGAGAATGCCGATTTCGCCGAGCGCGTGGAAAAGAGCGGCTTCCAGTTCATCGGCCCCACGCCTGAGTCGATCCGCATCATGGGCGACAAAGTGTCGGCCAAGCAGGCCATGATCAAGGCCGGCGTGCCCTGCGTGCCCGGCTCGGAAGGCGAACTGCCCGACGATCCGGTGCAGATCCGCCGCATCGCAAAGGCCATCGGCTACCCTGTCATCATCAAGGCGGCGGGCGGTGGCGGCGGGCGCGGCATGCGGGTGGTGCACACCGAGGCAGCGCTCGTCAACGCCGTGCAGATGACCAAGGCCGAGGCGGGTGCTGCCTTTGGCAATCCTGCGGTCTACATGGAAAAGTTCCTGCAGAACCCGCGCCACATCGAGATCCAGATCCTGGCCGACAAGCACCGCAACGCGGTCTACCTGGGCGAGCGCGACTGCTCCATGCAGCGGCGCCACCAGAAGGTGATCGAGGAAGCGCCCGCGCCCGGCATTCCGCGCCGCCTCATTGACCGTATCGGTGACCGTTGCGTGGCCGCCTGCAAGAAGATCGGCTACCGGGGTGCGGGCACGTTCGAGTTCCTGTACGAAAATGGCGAGTTCTACTTCATCGAGATGAACACGCGCGTGCAGGTGGAGCACCCGGTGACCGAATGGATCACTGGTGTGGACATCGTGCGCACCCAGATCATGGTGGCGGCCGGCGAGAAGCTGCCGTTCACCCAGCGCCAGATCCAGATCCGGGGCCATGCGATCGAGTGCCGCATCAATGCCGAGGATCCGTACAAGTTCATCCCTTCGCCGGGTCGCATCACCAAGTGGCATGCGCCGGGCGGCCCCGGGGTGCGCGTGGACTCGCACATCTACACGAACTATTTCGTGCCCCCGAACTACGATTCGATGATCGGCAAGCTGATCGTGCACGGCGACACGCGCGAGCAGGCGCTGGCACGCATGCGCACGGCGTTGTCGGAGACCGTGGTCGAGGGCATCAACACCAATGTGCCGCTGCACCGCGAGCTGATGGTGGACGCCAAGTTCATGGACGGTGGCACGAACATCCACTACCTGGAAGAGTGGCTGTCGCAGCGCCAGCGCTGAAAACGGAAGGGCGCTCGCGGAAGCGCCCTTTTTCATTGGTTTGCATCCTTGAAGGCACGAAGCCATGCATGAATTGAGCCTGTTGTGCCCGCAAGACCGGGTGGAAGACCTGAGCGAGGCGCTTGAAGCGCTGGACGCACTGAGCGTTTCGGTGGAGGACGCCGACGCCCAGACCGAGGCCGAGCAGGCCCTGTTCGGCGAACCCGGCATGCCCCCGCCACGCGCAGGCTGGCAGCGCAGCCGCGTGGTGGCGCTGTTCGGCACGGAGGCCGCAGCCCAGGAAGCACGGCAACTGCTGGCCGTGCAGGATTTCTTCGAGGGCTGCGAGGTCTCCAGCCTGGTGCCCCTGGTCGACCAGGACTGGGTGCGGCTGACGCAGTCACAGTTCGCGCCCGTGGACATCACGCCCGACTTCTGGATCGTTCCCACCTGGCACGAGCCACCGGCGCAGGCCAAGACCATCATCCGGCTCGATCCGGGCCTGGCCTTTGGCACGGGCACGCACCCGACCACGCGCATGTGCCTGCGCTGGATCGCCCGCCAGGGCGGCGGTGCGGCGCTGGGCCGCGTGCTCGACTATGGCTGCGGTTCGGGCATCCTGGCCATCGGCGCGGCCAAGTTTGGCGCTACCGACATTGATGCCGTGGACATCGATCCGGCCGCCGTGGAGTCGGCCGCGCTCAATGCCCAGGCCAATGGCGTGCAGTTGCAGACCGGCCTGCCCGACAAGGCCTGCGGCAGCTACCAGACGGTGCTGGCCAACATCCTGGCCACCCCGCTGCGCGTGCTGGCGCCGCTGTTGTGCGGCCATGTGGCGTCTGGCGGCCATTTGGTGCTGGCAGGGATTCTGGAGCGGCAGGCGCAGGAGTTGCAGGAGGCCTACGCTCCGTGGCTGCCATTGACGGTGGCGGACAGCGAGGATGGCTGGATTCTGATGACGGCCAGGCGCTGAATCGGGCGCGTCAGCACAGTGCGGGGCGCCTCTACAATCCACAGCCCATGAGCCAGATCACCCGCTGTCCATCCTGTGCGACGATGTTCAAGGTCGTTGCGGACCAGTTGCGCATTTCCGAGGGATGGGTGCGCTGCGGGCATTGTCAGGAGGTCTTTGATGCCTCGGCGCATCTGCAGCCTTCGCAGCCCCCTGCGTTGATGCCGGACATGGCTCTGGACAAAGTGCGCCCCCCGCCGCAGCCAGTGCCGCGCACCGCACCACCCGTCCGGGCCTGGGGGACATCGGCCAGCGGATCCCCGCCCGCCTCTGCCGCGACTGGCGCGGATGCAGCGCCACCGATCGCCGAAACGGTGCCTGAGCGCGCCATCGCGGCTGGCAGTGCCGCGAAAACGCTTCAATTCCCGGATTCCACGGTGCCTGCTTTTCTGGCGGCGAGCCCGGCGCCGGCACCTCTGGTCCGGCAAGCCTCCAGCCTGGTGGATGCGCCCTTGCCGCCCCTGGCGTGGGAGGCGCCGCAGGACCTGCCACCCCCCGTGCTGCCGGCTGCGCAGGCACCTTCGATGGAGTGGCCGGCCATCGAGTTCACGCCGGGGCCGCTCCCCGTGCCTCCCCCGATGGGTTATGAACTGCCGGCCCCTTTGCTGGAGGATAGCGAGGAGGTGGCTGTTGAACCTGAACGGAGTCTGGCTGGATCTGATTCGCGGGAGGCGGAGGCTGCGCCCGTGTTGCCGGATCCGCCTCCTGACCGTGCCTTGCGCGAGGCGTTGAATGAAGTGCTGGCCAGACGCGCCAGCCCGCAACCCGTTCCGGACCTGGTGCCGCAGGAACAGGGGCTTGGCGGCCCGGGCCATTCCGCACCCGCGCAGGCAATGCCGACAGCTGCGCCAGAATTTTCGGCGCCGGAGGCTGCTCCCAGCGGTCTGGCTCCAGAAAATACCCTTGCCGAAAATGATCAAGGTCATTCCCCGGCCATGCCGGTGGAGATGGAATCCGAGGCCGACGCCCTGGCGGGCGAGCTGTCATTTGTGCGCGCGGCGAGGCGCAAGGCATTCTGGCGCAAGACGCCGGTGCGCCTCAGCCTTGTTGTGCTGGTGCTGGTGCTGCTGTGCGGACTGGTGCTGCAGGCAGCCGTGCATGAGCGGCGCTGGATCGCGGCCGCATGGCCTGCGCTGCGCCCTTATCTGGTGCAATTGTGCGGTCCGCTGGAGTGTGACGTCGGGCCGTACCGCCAGATCGCCGCAGTGACGGTGGATGGTTCCACGTTTCACAAAATCAAGGGCGATCAGTACCAGTTTTCCCTGACACTCAAGAGCCGTTCGTCCATCCCCCTGGAGATGCCCGCAGTCGAGTTGACATTGACCGACGCCCAGGACCAGCCCGTTCTGCGCCGGGTATTGACCCCGCAAGACCTGGCGGCACCGGTCGAATTGGCGGCGCTGGGCGAGTGGAATCTGTCGGTTTCCCTGCTCGTGAACCTGGGTAGTACACGCATCACGGGTTACCGCGTCCTTGCTTTTTATCCCTGACACGGCCAAGGGCCGGAACTAACGAAATTGAAAACATGGCTGTACTGATTTGTGGGTCCCTGGCGTTTGACACCATCATGACCTTCGAGGGGCGCTTTGCCGAGCAGATCCTGCCCGACCAGTTGCACATCCTCAATGTGTCTTTCCTGGTGCCGGGGTTGCGGCGGGACTTCGGCGGCTGTGCTGGAAACATCGCCTACAGCCTCAGGCTTCTGGGGGGCGAGCCCGTGCCCATGGCCATGCTCGGTAGCGATGGCGCTGACTACCTGCAGCGCCTGGATTCGCTGGGCATCAGCACCCGCTGCGTGGGCCAGGTGCAGGACACCTACACCGCGCAGGCCATGATCATGACCGACCGCGACAACAACCAGATCACGGCCTTTCATCCAGGGGCCATGATGCAGGCCCATGCCAACCGCATTGATGGCAGTGTGCCGGGCATCCGCGCTGGCATCGTCGCGCCCGATGGGCGCGACGCCATGATCGAGCATGCTGCGCAGTTTCAGGCCGCTGGCATCCCCTTCGTGTTCGACCCAGGCCAGGGCCTGCCCATGTTCTCGGGCGAGGAGCTCACACGCTTTGTGGAGCAGGCTACCTGGGTCACGGTGAACGACTATGAAGGCAAGATGCTGTGCGAGCGCACCGGACTCGGTCTGGCTGAACTCTCGCGCAAGGTGCAGGGTCTGGTGGTGACGCTGGGCGGCCAGGGCTGCGAAGTCTGGGTGGACGGCGTTCGCACGGTGGTGCCGCCGGTGGCGCCTGCCGCCATCGTGGACCCGACGGGTTGCGGCGATGCCTGGCGTGGGGCATTGCTGTTCGGCCTGGAGCGTGGGTGGCCCCTGGTGCGATGCGCGGAGTTGGGTAACCGCATGGGTGCGCTCAAGATTGCCGCCCGCGGACCGCAGAACTACACGCTGGATTTTGACCCCGCATCGCTGACCCATTGATGGACTGCCGCCAGGCGTAAAAAAACCCGGTGCAGGCACCGGGTTGGATACGGACAGCCTGGGTGGCCGTATCAGGGCTTCTGGCCTGTCGGGAATGGCCAGGCAGCCTGGGGGTTGAGCGTGGTCTGCGCTGCGGGTGCTGCGGGTGCTTTCTCGGCGGCAGGCTTCTTGGCAGGAGCAGCGGCCTTCTTGGCAGGAGCAGCGGCCTTCTTGGCAGGAGCAGCGGCCTTCTTGGCAGGAGCAGCAGCCTTCTTGGCAGGAGCAGCAGCCTTCTTGGCAGGAGCAGCAGCCTTCTTGGCAGGAGCAGCGGCCTTCTTGGCAGGAGCAGCAGCCTTCTTGGCAGGAGCAGCGGCCTTCTTGGCAGGAGCAGCGGCCTTCTTGGCAGCAGCAGCAGCCTTCTTGGCAGGAGCAGCAGCCTTCTTGGCAGGAGCAGCGGCCTTCTTCGCAGGGGCAGCAGCCTTCTTTGCGGGCGCAGCAGCCTTCTTTGCGGGCGCAGCAGCCTTCTTGGCCGGTGCAGCTTTTTTCGCGGGAGCGGCCTTCTTGGCGGCCGGTTTTTTCGCAGTTGCCATCATTTTCTCCTTGGGTCAGTGGGCAAAGAGCACTCCACGCCTGCATTGGGCAAGGAGCGATTCATGGAGATGGGGGATATCCCATCTCCATGAATACGGGAACGCTTCGCACTGCAGCATGGCAGTGTGCTGTGGGGGCGGAGCGTTGTGAGGTGTTGCATGGAGTGGTGCCGCCACTAGTCCCAGGAGAGCGCACCGCCCGACTGGTACTCGATCACGCGGGTTTCAAAGAAGTTGCGTTCCTTCTTCAGGTCGATCATCTCGCTCATCCAGGGAAACGGATTCTCTTCATTGGGGAAGAGCGGTTCGAGGCCGATCTGGGTGGCACGGCGGTTGGCGATGTAGCGCAGGTAGCCCTTGAACATCGACGCGTTCATGCCGAGAACGCCGCGCGGCATGGTGTCCTCGGCGTAGCGGTATTCCAGTTCCACGGCTTGCTGGAACAGCACCTTGATTTCTTGTTTGAACTGCGCTGTCCAGAGGTGCGGGTTTTCGAGCTTGAGCTGGTTGATCAGGTCGATGCCGAAGTTGCAGTGCATGGACTCGTCGCGCAGGATGTACTGGTATTGCTCGGCGGCACCGGTCATCTTGTTCTGACGGCCCAGGGCCAGGATCTGCGTGAAGCCCACGTAGAAGAACAGGCCTTCCATCAGGCAGGCGAAGACGATCAGCGACTTGAGCAGCGTCTGGTCGTTTTCAGGTGTGCCCGTCTGGAAGGACGGATCCATGATCGCTTCGATGAACGGGATCAGGAACTGGTCCTTGTCGCGGATGGACTGCACCTCGTTGTAGGCATTGAAGATCTCGCCTTCATCGAGGCCGAGAGACTCGACGATGTACTGGTAGGCATGCGTGTGGATGGCTTCCTCGAAGGCCTGCCGCAACAGGAACTGGCGGCACTCGGGCGCCGTGATGTGGCGGTAGGTGCCGAGCACGATGTTGTTGGCAGCCAGCGAGTCGGCGGTGACGAAGAAGCCGAGGTTGCGCTTGATGATGCGGCGTTCGTCTTCGGTCAGTCCTTGCGGGTCCTTCCACAGCGCGATGTCGCGCGTCATGTTCACTTCCTGCGGCATCCAGTGGTTGGCGCAGGTGGCGAGGTATTTCTCCCAGGCCCATTTGTATTTGAACGGCACGAGCTGGTTGACGTCGGTCTTGCCGTTGATGATGCGCTTGTCGGCCGCGTTGACACGGTGCTGGCGGGCTGCTCCTGAATCGGGAGCGAGTGCGTTCGGGGTGGTGCGCGTTGCGGAAGAGGTTGCCGAAAAACCGGAAAGAGCAAAAGAGGGCGGCGCCGATTCCACCGGGCGGTTTTGTTGCAGACCGCCGTTGAAAATAGTTTGCGATGTGGAGGTGACTTCTTCGTCCCAGGTCAGCATGGTTTTTCCAGTGTTCGGATTATGGAAGCAGCACTGCAAAATGAAAAGCGCCTATGCGTTGTGCCGCGGTGTTTTGTTGCTTGAATACACATGCGAGGCCGCATCTCGGGGCGCCTCGCATGCCGGATCACTGGCAGGCCTCGCACGATGGATCATCGATGGCGCAGAAGCGAACATCACTTGCGGGTGCGGTGCTGCCAGCGGCTTCGGCGGGCATGCCATGCGCTGCCATCGTGCCGTGGCCAGAACCGGAAAAAACGGCGTTGAGCTGGCGTGTGTTCACCGTGCTCATCTCGACATGCGTGGCGCTCTGCGTGCGCAGGTAGTAGGTGGTCTTGAGGCCCCGCAGCCAGGCGAGTTTGTAGGTTTCGTCGAGCTTCTTGCCAGAGGCGCCCGCCATGTAGATGTTCAGGCTCTGCGCCTGGTCGATCCACTTCTGGCGGCGTGATGCGGCTTCCACCAGCCAGCGCGGTTCCACTTCGAATGCGGTGGCATACAACGCCTTGATCTCCGGCGGCACACGGTCAATGGCATGCAGCGAACCCTTGAAGTGTTTGAGGTCCATGACCATGACGTCGTCCCACAGCCCCAGGCGCTTGAGGTCGCGCACCAGGTAGTGGTTGATGACGGTGAACTCGCCCGACAGGTTGGACTTGACTGCGAGGTTGCCGAACGAGGGCTCGATGGAGGCATCCACGCCGATGATGTTGGAGATGGTGGCGGTGGGGGCGATGGCCACGCAGTTGGAGTTGCGCATGCCGTCCTGCGCAATCTTGCGACGCAGCGTCTCCCAATCCAGCGTGCTGGAGCGGTCCACCTCCACATGGCCGCCGCGTGCCTGGGCCAGTGTGTCGAGCGTGTCGAGCGGCAGGATGCCCTGGTCCCATAGGGAACCGCGGTAGCTGGAATAGCGTCCGCGCTCGGCGGCCAGATCGGTGGACGCCCAGTAGGCGTAGTAGCAGATGGCCTCCATCGAGCGGTCGGCGAACTCCACGGCTTCCTGCGAGGCGTAGGGAAGGCGCAGCTCGTACAGCGCATCCTGGAAGGCCATGAGACCCAGGCCCACCGGGCGATGGCGCAGGTTGGCGTCGCGCGCCTTCTTCACGGCGTAGTAGTTGATGTCGATGACGTTGTCGAGCATCCGCATGGCCACCGCGACCGTGCGCTGGAGCTTGGCGTGGTCGATGGCGCCGTCCTTCAGGTGCTGCCGCAGGTTGATGGAACCCAGGTTGCAGACGGCGGTCTCGGTGTCGCTGGTGTTGAGCGTGATCTCGGTGCACAGGTTGCTCGAATGCACCACGCCGACGTGCTGCTGGGGCGAGCGCAGGTTGCATGCGTCCTTGAACGTGATCCAGGGATGGCCGGTCTCGAACAGCATGGTCAGCATCTTGCGCCACAGGTCGGTGGCCTGCACGGTCTTGCTGGGGCGGATCTCGCCGCGCCGTGCCCTCTCTTCGTAGGCCACATAGGCTCTTTCAAAAGCGGCACCGAACAGGTCGTGCAGGTCGGGCACGTCGGAGGGCGAGAACAGCGTCCATTCGCCTTTCTCCATCACGCGCTTCATGAACAGGTCGGGAATCCAGTTGGCGGTGTTCATGTCGTGCGTGCGGCGACGGTCATCGCCGGTGTTCTTGCGCAGTTCGAGGAACTCCTCAATGTCGAGGTGCCATGTTTCCAGGTAGGCGCAGACGGCGCCCTTGCGCTTGCCGCCCTGGTTCACGGCGACGGCGGTGTCGTTGACCACCTTGAGGAAGGGCACTACGCCCTGCGATTCGCCGTTCGTGCCTTTGATGTGGCTGCCCAGCGCGCGCACGCGCGTCCAGTCGTTGCCCAGGCCGCCCGCGTACTTGGACAGCAGGGCGTTCTCCTTGATCGACTCGTAGATGCCGTCGAGCTGGTCGGGCACCGTGGTCAGGTAGCAGCTCGAAAGCTGCGAGCGCAGTGTGCCGCTGTTGAACAGCGTGGGTGTGCTTGACATGAAATCGAAGGAAGAGAGCACCTCGTAGAACTCGATGGCACGCGCCTCGCGGTCGATCTCGTTCAGTGCCAGACCCATGGCCACGCGCATGAAGAACACCTGGGGCAGCTCGATGCGCGTCTTGCGCACATGCAGGAAGTAGCGGTCGTACAGGGTCTGCAGGCCGAGGTAGTCGAACTGCAGATCGCGCTCGGCTTTCAGCGCGGCGCCCAGGCGGGGCAGGTCGAACTGCAGCAGGCGCTCGTCGAGCAACTGGTTCTCGACTCCCTTGCGGATGGCCTGCGGGAAATAGTCGGCGTAGCTTTGTGCCATGTCGGCCTGCGCCACCTCGCGGCCCAGGACCTCACGCGCGATGGTGTGCAGCAGCAGGCGGGCGGTGGCGTGGGTGTAGCCGGGGTCGGTCTCGATCAGCGTGCGGGCGGCCAGGATGGCGGCCTTGTGCACGGCGTCCAGGGGAACGCCGTCGTAGAGATTGCGCAGTGTCTCCTGCACGATGGGTTCGGCCTGCACGCTGTCTCCCAGGCTGGCGCAGGCCGACTCAATGAGGCCGCGCAACCGGTCCAGGTCGAGCACCACGCGCTGGCCTGCGTCGAGCACATGCAGGGCCGGGGTGGGAGGAGTCCGGGTGTCGGACTGGTGCGAGCGCTCCTGTGCACGGCGCTCCCTGTAGAGCACATAGGCGCGTGCCACTTCATGGTGGCCGCCGCGCATGAGGCCCAGCTCGACCTGGTCCTGCACATCTTCGATATGGAAGGTGCCGCCACCAGGGCGTGAGCGCACCAGGGCGCGCACGACCGCATGGGTCAGCGCATCCACCACCTCGCGCACACTGGCTGAAGCTGCTCCCTGGGTGCCGTGCACCGCCAGAAAGGCCTTCATCATGGCCACGGCGATCTTCTGCGGCTCGAACGGCACCACGGCGCCATTGCGCCGGATGATCTGGTAATGCGACAACTCGGACGCCGCAGTGGCGGGCGAGGAGGGCTGGGCAAGGGCGCCCGGAAAGGGCGGGGTGTCGATGTTCGTGGCAGCGTGCATGGCGTCCTCTTGTCGATGGTCTGGAAACAGCGCCGGACGGCGACTGCGGGCCGTTCCGGGGGGATGGGGCAATTTGACGGCTGTCAAATGCACACTATAGGTATAGTGACTAATGCGTGTCAAACGCTATATGTAGTGTATCGAGCAATGCAAAACCGTGCAGGCCATGCGGCAAAGCGGGTCGGTCAGCGGCGTGGCGCAGCCTGCCTGGCACGGTGGAGCACCGGCGTGCCGCCGGTTGCTCTGATTCAGTGGATTAGCCTGGCACGGGCAGGGTGCCCGCCGGAAAAAACCGCGCATCCCAGGCCAGGGACTGCTGCAGTCGCGGCCAGTCGAACCCGCAGCCAGGATCGCCCTTGCGCCCTGGTGCGATGTGTTCGTGGCCTGCGATGTGGGCGATCGGGTAGCGCAGGGCCAGATCGGCGCACAGGCCGCGGAGCGTTCCGTACTGGGCTGGTTCGAAGGCGTTGCCTTCAAGGCCCTCAAGCTCGATGCCCACCGAGTCGTCATTGCACTGGCTGCGCCCGCGGTAGACGGATGTGCCGGCGTGCCAGGCGCGCTGGTCACAGTCGACAAACTGCCAGAGCGTTCCATCGCGTTCGATGAAGAAATGGGCCGAAACTTCCAGGCCCCGGATGGCCTGGAAGTAGGGATGGGCATCCCAGTCCAGGCGGTTCAGGAACAGGTCCTGGACAGCATGGCTGCCGTACTCTCCCGGAGGCAGGCTGATGGAATGCACCACGATCAGGTCCACCAGGGCGTTCGCAGGGCGGGGGCCGAAGTTGGGTGATTCCAGGCGCCGGGCGCCCCCATGCCAGCCGCCTGTCCAGGGGGTGTCGGTGGGCCGCTCAGGACTCGGAGTCGGCGTGCGCATCGTCGTTGGGGGCGGTGATGTTCAGGCGCGCAATGCGGTAGCGGATCTGTCTCAGGCTGATACCCAGCCGCGCAGCCGTGGCCGTGCGATTGAAATGGGTGGCCTGCAGCGCGCGCACCAGGATGTCGCGCTCCTGCTGATCCAGCCAGGCTTGCAGGTCATGGGGCAGTGCCTCGGTGCCGCTGGCTGCAGGCGTGGGGGTGTTGCGCGGTGCTTGCGTGGGGGTAGCGGGTGGAGTGTCGAAGGCACGGTCGGCGGCAGAGGGGCCGGAGGGCTCCACCACCAGTTCGTCGCCCTCGCTCAAGGCCACGGCGCGGTGCAGCAGGTTCTCCAGTTCGCGCACGTTGCCGGGCAGCGGGTGGGTGGCAATGGCCGCCAGCGCGGCGGGTGTGAGCTGGGGGACCGGGCTGGCGGATTCCTGGGCGATGCGTTGGAGCAGGGCCTGGCAAAGGGCCGGGAGATCTTCACGCCGCTCACGCAGCGGCGGGATGAAAATTTCGATGACATTGAGGCGGTAGTACAGGTCCTGCCGGAAGCGCCCGGCCTGCACGGCGGTGGCAAGGTCGTGGTGCGTGGCACTGATGATGCGCACATCCACGGTTTCCTCCTGGGTGGAGCCCAGCGGGCGCACGCTGCGCTCCTGGATGGCGCGCAGCAGCTTGGACTGCATGGCCAATGGAAGGTCGCCGATCTCGTCGAGAAACAGCGTGCCTCCCTGTGCAGCCTGGAAGTAGCCCAGCCGGTCCTGCGTGGCGCCGGTGTACGAGCCCTTGCGGGCGCCAAAAAATTCAGCTTCGAGCAGGTTTTCGGGAATGGCGCCGCAGTTCACGGCCACCAGCGGCCCGTGGGCGCGCTGGCTGCTGGCGTGCAGGGCGCGCGCCACCAGTTCTTTTCCGGTGCCCGATTCACCGCGGATGAGCACCGGCGCCATGCCGCGCGCCACCTTGGCCACGCGCTGCTTGACGGTGCGAATGGCCTCGGATTCGCCGACCAGGCGGTCCAGCGAGGCACTGCAGGTATCCCCAGACTCGCCGGTTCCGTTGCGCGCGGGCGCGGCCCGTGGGCTGCGGGGGGCGGGAACTCCGTCGCTCCCTTGCACGGCCGAAGCCACCACCAACCGGAACTGTTTCAGGTCCACCGGCTTGGTGAGGTAGTCGAACGCGCCCGAGCGCAGGGCTTCGACAGCGTTTTCCGCAGAGCCGTAGGCGGTCATGACCACGCAGCGTTCGCGCCGTTGCTGCTCGCGCAGATCCTGCAGCAACTCCATGCCAAATCCGTCAGGCAGGCGCATGTCGCTGATCACCACGTCAAAGCGCTTTTCCTGCAGCTGCTGGCGGGCCTCGCGCAGCGTGGCGGCGGTCTCCACGCGGTAGCCCTCGCGCAGCAGCGTCAGTTCGTACAGGGTGCGCAGGTCGGGCTCATCGTCGACCACCAGAATGGATGCGGCAGGGGCGTTCATGGACATATCAAACCACGATGGTGTCAAACAGGGAAGCTGGTTCCTGCAGGCGGCCGGCCTTGCGGAAGTTCACGGTGAAGGCATTGCCGGCCACGTCGCCCCGGTGGCAGGGCCGCTGGATGCGCTGGTAGCCGATGGTGGCGCCATGGCGCTCGCACAGTTCGCGGCAGATGTACAGGCCCAGGCCGCTGGAGCGGCTCTCGGACGAGAAGAAGGGCTCGAACAGATGGCGTTCGACCGACTGGTCCATGGGTGCGCCGTCGCTCCAGACCTGCAGGCTGGCCTGGCCCGGTGCGTGGATGCGGGTGGTGATCTGCAGCGAATCGGGCTCGCGGCCCATGAAGCGCAAGGCATTGTCGAGCAGGTTGACCAGCACGCGACGCAGGTGCTCGGCGTCGAATTCCACCTGGACCAGCGGCGCATCCAGCACCACCACGGCCCTTCGGCGGGCGGGGTCGTGCCCGCTCCAGTCGCGCCAGATCTGGGCCACAGCCTCGTCCAGGGGCACGGTGGCGGCGGGCGCGTGGCTGATCTGGTGCTGTACGCGGGCGATGTCGAGGATTTCCTCGGCGATCCGTGCCAGGCGGTCGGCATTCTGCTGCACCATGTGTGTCAGGCGCTTCTGTGCGGGGTCCTGCAGCTCTTCATCAAGCAGCGCATTGGCTTGCACGATGGCCGCCAGCGGGTTGCGGATCTCGTGCGCCACGGCGGCCGACATGCGGCCCATGGCGGCGAGCTTTTCCGTGCGCAGCCGGGCCTGCATTTCGCGCAGGTCGTGCAGGAACATCACGCACAGTCGGAACCCGGGGACGCCAGCCGCCAGCTGCCGAGGCGATGTCAGCCAGGTGCGCACATGCAGACCGACCGGGCTCTGCCCGGCGCCAAGCAGGCTGACATCGGCCACCTGCGGCTGGTCCTGCTGGAACGATAGGCGGGCCAGCGCCACCATCGGTTGCCACGCGGCGGTCTGGGCCAGGGTGAAAGGCGGAAGAGAGCCCGGCGTGCAGCCCAGCAGCGCCAGGCCCGCCGGGTTGGCCATGCGCACGGTGAACTCCTCATCGACCACCAGCACGCCGTCGGTCAGGTTCTGGATCACCAGGGCACTGACCTGGCTTTGCACCAGGGCGGCCACCTTGCTGCGCTGTGCCACCTGCTGTTCGCGCACCAGCCGTGCGGCGAGTTGGTGCATCAGGAACGCGGCGATGAAGTAGCCGGTGCCGGTCAGCGCAGCCTGGAGATAGCGCTGCGTGCCATCCCCCTCCACACCCAGGCGGCCCAGCCACCAGGCCCAGGTCAGCAGCAGCAAGGTGACGGCTGCCGTGGTGCCCAGGGCCAGCGTGAGCGTGCCCAGCACCGAGGCCATCAGGATGGGCAGGCCGAAAAGCGGGGTGAAGTTCAGGCTGCCGGTGTGCAGCAGTTGCAGTGTGGCCATGGCCGCCAGATCGACGCCGATGGACGGCAGCCAGTGCACCCCCGCGTGGGGAAGGGGCGGGGCATGCCGTGCCACCACACGCAACACCACGGCCGCTGCCAGATACGCCGTGCAGACCGCGAGCACCAGGGGTTCGCCGTTCTGGTTGAGCACCTGGCCAATGGCCTGCAGCAGCAGCAGCGCCAGGGCCACCATGGCGCGGCCCGTCAGGAAGCCATGCCACAGGCGCAAAAAGGGCGTGTCCTCCATGGCCAGCGGCAGCGAGGCCATGCTGCTGCCGGGGGGCAGGGAGTCAGCGAGCATCTTTCTGCTGGTGGTCGGCGCAGCAGTAACTGCGCGGCCCGTGGGTCAGGGCTTCGGTGCGGGGCAGATGAACGCCGCAGTGGGCGCAGGCCACCATGTCCTGGGGCTTGGCGGCCGGGGGGGGGCGTTTCTGCGGCGGTGCCTCGGCCCGGCGCTGGCTGCGCCACCATGCATAGCCCAGCACCAGGACGGCCAGCAGTACCAGGTATTTCATGCGCTGCGTCCCAGCACCACCTCAAGGGCAAAGCGCGATCCGACATAGGCCATCAGCAACAGTGCGGCGCCTGCGTACAGCATGCGCACGGCGCTGCGGCCACGCCAGCCAAAGCGCTTGCGCCCCAGCAGCAGCGCGGCGAAAGTCAGCCACGACAGCACGGAAAAAACAGCTTTGTGGTCCCAGCGCCAGGCGCGGCCGTACAGGGCCTCGCTGAACAGCATGCCGGCGGCCAGCGTGGCCGTCAGCAGCACGAAGCCGGCGGTGACAAAGCGGAAGGTCAGGCGCTCCAGCGTGAGCAGCGGCATGCCGCTGTGCGGGTCCACCGCCAGACGGATGCGCCGCTCGGCGCGCGTCATCAGGGTGGCATGCACCACGGCGGCGGCCAGCAGGCCGTAGGCCGAAATGCCCAGTGCCAGATGCAGCGGCAGCCAGGCCGAACTGGAGGCGTGCAGTGCCTGGCCCGGAAACACCAGGGCCAGCAGCACCGCCACGCTGCCCAGCGCCGCCAGCGCCCAGCGGGCCTGCAGCTGCGGGAAGAGCTGGTGTTCGATGGCGTACACCGTGAGCACCAGCCAGGCCGTGACCGACAGCGCCGGGGCGAAACCGAAGCGGGGCGTGGCTTCGAGCATGCTCCAGCCCAGCAGCGCCGCATGCAGCGCCCAGGCCAGCCACAGGGCAGCGCGCGCGCCCCGGTCTTGCAGTTGGCGTGCGGCCACGGCCGGAATGGCATAGGCCACGGCGGCCGCAATGGCAAGCAGCAGGCTGACGGGGGAGCTACTAGCTAAAATCATGCCGCACAGTTTACCTTTCGCCCGGGGCGCATGCCCTGGCGCAACCCCTCCCGCCGCCACTGCTTGCGGGCTACCCGGAATATCTGACATGGCCTCCGCCCTTACCGACAAACTCACGCGCCTCGTCAAGGAGATGCGCGGCCAGGCCCGCATCACCGAATCGAATGTGCAGGACATGCTGCGCGAGGTGCGCATGGCCCTGCTCGAAGCCGACGTGGCCCTGCCCGTGGTGCGCGACTTCATCGCCCGCGTGAAGGAAAAGGCGCTGGGCCAGGAGGTGCTGGGTTCGCTCAAGCCCGGCCAGGCGCTGGTGGGTATCGTCAACAAAGAGCTGGCCGCCACCATGGGCGAGGGCGTTTCCGACATCAATCTGGCCGCCCAGCCTCCCGCCGTGATCCTGATGGCCGGCCTGCAGGGCGCGGGCAAGACCACCACCACGGCCAAACTGGCCAAGCACCTGATCGAGAAACGCAAGAAGAAGGTGCTCACCGTGTCGGGCGACGTGTACCGCCCGGCCGCCATTGAACAGCTCAAGACCGTGACGAAGCAGGCCGGCGCCGAATGGTTTCCGAGCACGCCCGACCAGAAACCCCACGACATCGCCGTAGCGGCGCTGGATTATGCGAAGAAGCACTATTTCGACGTGCTGCTGGTCGACACCGCCGGCCGACTGGCCATTGACGAAGTGCTGATGCAGGAAATCAAGGACCTGCACGCCACGCTGAACCCGGTCGAGACCCTGTTCGTGGTCGATGCCATGCAGGGCCAGGACGCCATCAACACGGCCCGCGCCTTCAAGGAGGCGCTGCCGCTGACCGGCATCGTTCTGACCAAGCTCGATGGCGACTCGCGCGGCGGCGCGGCGCTGTCGGTGCGGCAGATCACGGGCGCGCCCATCAAGTTTGCCGGTGTGTCCGAAAAAATCGACGGCCTGGAAGTGTTCGACGCCGAGCGCCACGCGGGCCGCATCCTGGGCATGGGCGACATCGTGGCCCTGGTCGAGCAGGTGGCCGCCGGGGTGGACATGGAGGCCGCGCAGAAGCTCGCCGCCAAGGTCAAGAGCGGTGACGGCTTCGACCTGAGTGACTTCCTCGGCCAGCTCCAGCAGATGAAGCAGATGGGGGGGCTGTCCAGCCTCATGGACAAGCTGCCGTCCCAGCTCACCGCCAAGGCGGGCCAGGTGGACATGGACAAGGCCGAGAAGGACATCAAGCGCAAGGAGGGCATCATCCAGAGCATGACGCCGCTGGAGCGCCGCAAGCCCGAGCTCATCAAGGCCACGCGCAAGAAGCGCATCGCCGCCGGTGCCGGGGTGCAGGTGCAGGAAGTCAACCGCCTGCTCAAGGAGTTCGAGCAGATGCAGGAAATGATGAAGAAGATGAAGGGCGGCGGCCTCATGAAGCTCATGAAGAAGATGGGCGGCATGAAGGGTCTGGGCGGTGGTATGCCCAAAATGCCTTTCTGAGGATTTGGGCTTCCGGCGCTTGTCTGATAAGCGCTGGCAGCTATCAAAACCAAAGCAAAAACCGGCGTATAGCCGGTTTTTTTATGGGTGCGGTGCCTTGGAGTGCTATATCAATGAGAGCTGCTAACGCTTGATTTGCAAGGTTTTCAAATACATTTCTATCGCAGAGTGCTGTCAATAGAGCGCAAGCAGCTCACTTTTTTGAAGCATCAGGCTGCGTCGCGCGTCAGCACTTCGCCGCGCAGGGTGTAGGCCTTGGCCTCGGTGATGGTCACATCCACCATCTGCCCCACCAGACGCTGGCCGCCAGCAAAGTTGACCACGCGGTTGCATTCGGTGCGGCCCATGAGTTCGCTGCCGTCGCGCTTGGAGGCGCCCTCGACCAGGATGCGCTGCACCTTGCCCACCAAGCCCTCGCTGATGGACTTGATGTTGCCGTTGATGACGGCCTGCAGCTCCTGCAGGCGGCGCAGCTTGACCTCGTGCGGCGTGTCGTCGTGCAGGTTGGCGGCGGGCGTGCCGGGGCGCGGGCTGAAGATGAAGCTGAACGAGTTGTCGAAATGGATGTCGTCGATGAGCTTCATCATCTTGGCGAAATCCTCCTCCGTTTCGCCGGGGAAGCCGACGATGAAGTCGCTGCTCATGGCCAGGTCGGGGCGGATGGCGCGCAGCTTGCGCACCGTGCTCTTGTATTCCATGGCCGTGTAGCCGCGCTTCATCGCCATGAGGATGCGGTCGCTGCCATGTTGCACGGGCAGGTGCAGGTGGTTGGCCAGCTTGGGAATATTGGCATAGGCCTCGATCAGGCGCGGCGTGAACTCGTTGGGGTGGCTGGTGGTGAAGCGCAGGCGCTCGATGCCGGGGATGTCGGCCACGTACTCCAGCAGCAGCGCCAGGTCGGCCACCTCGCTCGTTCTGCCCATGGCGCCGCGGTAGGCGTTCACGTTCTGGCCCAGCAGGGTGATTTCCTTCACACCCTGGTCGGCCAGGCCCGCCACTTCCACCAGCACGTCGTCGAACGGCCGGCTCATCTCGTCGCCACGCGTGTAGGGCACCACGCAGTAGCTGCAGTATTTGCTGCAGCCTTCCATGATGGAAACGAAGGCGCTGGCGCCCTCCACGCGGGCCGGGGGCAGGTGATCGAATTTCTCGATTTCGGGGAAGCTGATGTCCACCTGCGGCCGGTCCTGCTGCTGACGGGCGTTCAGCAGTTCGGGCAGGCGGTGCAGGGTCTGCGGGCCGAAGACGATGTCCACGTAGGGCGCGCGCTTGATGATCTCGGCGCCCTCCTGGCTGGCCACGCAGCCGCCTACGCCAATTTTCACGCCCCGCTCCTTGAGGTGCTTGACGCGGCCCAGGTCCGAGAACACTTTCTCTTGGGCCTTCTCACGCACCGAACAGGTGTTGAACAGGATCAGGTCGGCTTCCTCGGGGTCCTGCGTGGTTTCGTAGCCCTCGGCGGCACGCATCACGTCCACCATCTTGTCCGAGTCGTACTCGTTCATCTGGCAGCCGAAGGTTTTAATGAAGACTTTTTTGGCCATGGCAATCTCTCGGGGGAAAAGGGGCGCGCGTCATGCGCGGCGCCCGCCGCAAGGCGGGGCGAGGGGTGGCACTGACCGGCGGCGTGGGGTCAGTGCGCGGGCGTGGCGTCGGATTCGAAGCGGAAGTTCTGTTGCACGCCGTCGCTGCCCGCGCGCTTCTGGGCGGCCTCGGCGTTGGTCAGGATCCAGGCCGAGAGCAGCATGCCGGTGCTGTTCTCGATCAGGTAGTTGACGGTGAACTTTTGACCCAGCACGGTGTGCAGCATCACCAGCGTGTTCTGCGGGCTGAACAGGCGCATGCCCGGCGCCATGCGCACGGTGCGGCCGTTGATTTCGGCCTCGGACGCCGCCGTGATGACCAGGGTGCCGCGCAACGACGCATCGGGGAAGTTGCGCATGCCGCCCAGCGAGCCCTGCACCGGGCTTTGTGCAACGGCGGGCGTGCCGGTCAGGGTGGTGGCGGCGCATAGCGCGGCCAGCAGCAGGGCGAACCGGCGGGGGCGCAAGGAGGAGGGGGTGGGCTGGCAGCGGTTCATGGTGTACATCCAGGGGCTGAAGCCGCGATTCTACGGGCGCCGAAAAACAAAAGGCCTCCCAGGGCGGGAGGCCTTTGTGCGTGGCGGTGCGTCAGTGCAGCACCAGCACCGGCAGCTTGCTGCGGGCAATGATGTTCTTGGTGTGCGAGCCGAACACGAACTCGCCAATCGGTCCGCGGCCGTGCGTGACCATGACGATCATGTCGCAACCGGCCTTTTCTGCCTCGTCCATGATGGCCTGGTCCACCGCGTAGGCCGTCACATGCGATGCGATGAAGCTCACGCCGGCGGCCTGGGCGCGCTGCGCGAACTGGTCGAGCAGCGACGTGGCATGGGCCTCGTTCTTCGACTCGTGGCGCTGGATGCGTTCGGCCGAGGTCTGGGCGTCGCCGCTCATCACCGACAGGGGCAAATCGGGCTCGACGACAAAGCCGGTGATGGCCGCGCCCAGCTGCCGGGCGAGCGCGATGCTGCCGTCCATGGCGCGGTGGGACAGTTCGGAACCGTCGACGGGGACGAAAAGATTCTTGTACACGGTATCTCCTGGAAATTCCGCCGTCCCCACGACGGATGGCATGGGGACGAACAACGGGGCGGTTGCCTGCGCCACTTTTGGAAATGGGCAAGCCAGGAGAGTGTCTCCCATGCCGCAGGCCTTCGGCTTGTGGATGCTACGTATGGGAGGGGGCAATGCAGGCAGGCAAACAAAAACCCACCCTGTTGCCAGGGTGGGTTTTGAATTTGGTGGTGGTACCGGGACTTGAACCTGGGACATCAGCATTATGAATGCTGCGCTCTAACCAACTGAGCTATACCACCGCAAGCCTCAAATTATATAACAAGAAAAATCACTGGTGCGTGAATTGGGCCTTGCGCTTGTTCACGAAAGCGTCCATGCCTTCCTTTTGGTCCTGGGTGGCGAACAGTGCGTGGAACAGGCGGCGCTCGAACATCACGCCGTCGTTCAGTGTGCCTTCGAAGGCGCGGTTGACCGATTCCTTGGCTGCCATCACGGCGAGCTGCGAGAAGTCGGCAATGATGAGCGCGGCGCCCAGGGCTTCGTCCATGAGTTTGTCGAAGGGCACGACGCGGCTGACCAGCCCGGCGCGCTCGGCTTCCTGGGCATCCATCATGCGGCCGGTCAGGCACATGTCCATGGCCTTGGACTTGCCCACGGCGCGGGGCAGGCGCTGCGTGCCGCCGGCGCCGGGAATCACGCCGAGCTTGATCTCGGGCTGGCCGAAGCGGGCGTTGTCGGCAGCGATGATGAAGTCGCACATCATCGCCAGCTCGCAGCCGCCGCCCAGGGCGAAGCCGCTCACGGCGGCAATCACCGGCTTGCGAATGGTGCGGATGGTTTCCCAGTTGCGGGTGATGAAGTCGCCACCGTAGGCATCGGCGAAGTTGTATTTGGCCATGGCGGTGATGTCGGCGCCCGCCGCGAAGGCTTTTTCGCTGCCCGTCACGATGATGCAGCCGATTTTTTCGTCGGCATCGAAGGCCTTGAGCGCCTGGCCCAGCTCGTTCATGAGCTGGTCGTTCAGCGCATTGAGCTGCTTGGGGCGGTTGAGGGTGATGATGCCGACCTTCTCGGCTTCGGTGCGTACTTCGATGACTTCGTAGGCCATGGTGTCTTCCAGTCGTTGTAACAAAACCTTGAAACTATACCCAAGCGCCGGGGAGGCGGTTCAGGGGGCGTCGAGCCAGCGCGCCGCCTGGGCGGCGTCGGTGACACCGAGCGCCACGGTGTCTACCGGTGGCGGCGCGGAGGTGCGCCTGCGGCCGGTGGGGGCCGGGCGCTCCAGCGCGAGCGGCAGGCGCAGCAGGCGCCGGTCGCGTGCCACCAGTGCGGTCACCGTCTTCTCGGTGCCTGCATACAGCGCGATGTCGTCGAGCTTGCCGATGCGCCAGCCCTGGCCCTGTACCTCGATGCCGATCCACTCATCGCCTGCCGCCATCCCCGCCTGTTCGGCCAGGCCGCCACGCAGCACGGTCTTGACCTGCACGGCGCTGTTTTCGCTCACGCGCAGGCCCAGGCGCTGCGCCACAGGCGGCTCTTCCCGCTTGAGGGCAATGCCATGGGCGCCGAGCAGTTCTTCGAGTGGCAGCTCGCTGGTGCCGTGCACCCAGGCGTCGAGTTCGGCGTCGAACGGGCGGCCGCCCAGTTCCTGCAGCACCGCGCGCAGCGTGGCCTCGTCCATGGGGCCGCCATCGCAGCGCTGCCACAGGCTGCGCATCACATCGTCCAGCGTGGTGCGGCCCTCGCGGCGCAGGGTGAGGTCCAGGCACAGGGCCACCAGCGCCCCCTTGGTGTAGTAGCTCACCGTGGCGTTGGGCGTGTTTTCGTCCTGGCGGTAGTACTTGACCCAGGCGTCGAAGCTGGCCTGGGCCACGGTCTGCACCAGGCGGCCCGGGGTCTGCAGCACCTGGTTGATGGTCTTGGTCAGCAGCTTGAGGTAGCCGCCATGGTCGAGCAGGCCGGCGCGGCGCAGCAGCAGGTCGTCGTAGTAGCTGGTGAAGCCCTCGAAGAACCACAGCAGCTGCGTGTAGTTTTCCTGCGCGTAGTCGTAGTGCGTGAACTCTGCCGGGCGCAGGCGCTTGACGTTCCAGGTGTGGAAGTATTCGTGGCTGATCAGGCCCAGCAGTGTGGTGTAGCCCTCGCCCGAATGGGGCGGTGTGGTGCGCGGCAGGTCGCGCCGCGCGCAGATGAGCGCGGTGGAGTTGCGGTGTTCCAGCCCGCCATAGCCGTCATCGACCACGTTGAGCATGAACAGGTAATTTTTGAACGGCGGCTTGCCCTCGCCATGCCAGAAACGGATGGCAGCCTCGCAGATGGTGCGGGTGTCGGCCACCAGCCGCTTGCCGTTGAACGACGGCGCCGCGCCCGCCACCACGATGCGGTGCGGCACGCCGCAGGCGGTGAAGCGCGCGCTCCAGAACGGGCCCATCTCCACCGGGCTGTCGGCCAGGGTGTCGTAGTCGTCGGCGCGGTAGATACCGAAGCCCTGGGCGTCCACATTTAAAGGAAAAAGGCCTGTAGCGCACGACCACTGTGCGCTGTCAGCTACGTTTTCAGGAGCAACAATTTCCAGCGTGCAGGGCTGGCCGGTGTGGCCCTCGGCGCGCAGGCACAGGCTGGTGCCGTTGAAGAAGCCGCGTGCGGCGTCCAGCCAGGCGGTGCGCACCGAAGCATCGCAGGCGTACACCGCATAGCGCAGTTCCAGGGGTTTGCCGCTCCGGCATTGGGCCTGCCAGCGGTGCTTGTCGAGCTGCCGCAATGCGATGGCCCTGCCGCCCTGGCGGGCCTGCAATTGCTGCAGGTTCTTGGAAAACTCGCGCACCAGGTAGCTGCCCGGAATCCAGACCGGCAGCGACAGCTCCTGCAGCGCCGACGGTTCGGCCACGGTCAGCGTGACGTGGAAAAGGTGGTTGTGCGGGTGGGGGGCCTCGATGCGGTAGTGAACCGGGTGGCCGGGCGCTGCAGTGCGGGGCATGGGGACCCGGGTCAGTTGCTGGCGCTGGATTCGCTGCCCGCGTCGGCCAGGCGCTTCTCGACGTCCTGCGCACCAATGGCGCCGGGCACGCGTGCGCCGTTGGCGAAGATCAGCGTGGGCGTGCCTGTGATCTTGTGCTTCTTGCCGAACGCCAGGTTGCGCTGCAGGGCACTGGTGTCGCAGGTGGCGGGCGCCGGGGCCTTGTCGCGCACCATGTAGTCCTGCCAGGCGGCCACACGGTCCTTGGCGCACCAGATGTTGCGCGACTTTTCGGCCGAGTCGGGGCTCAGGATGGGGTAGAGGAACAGGTACACCGTCACGTTGTCCACGTTCTGCAGGTCGCGTTCGAAGCGTTTGCAGTAGCCGCAGTTGGGGTCTTCGAACACGGCCAGCTTGCGCTTGCCGTCGCCGCGCACGATGGTGAAGGCGTCCTTGATCGGCAGCGCCGCAAAATCGACGGCGGTCAGCTTGGTGATGCGGTCCTCGGTGAGGTTGCGGCGCGCCTTGGTGTCGATCAGCTCCCCCTGGATCAGGTAGTTGCCCTTGGCGTCGGTGTAGAACAGGTCGGTGCCGATGCGCACCTCGTACAGGCCGGGCATGGCCGTGGCCTGGATTTCGTCGATTTTTTCGAGTTGTGGAATGCGCTCGGCCAGGGTCTTGCGGATGGCGCCCTCTTGTGCAGTGGCAGACAGGCTCAGGGTCAGCGCGGCGGCGGCCAGCAGGGCGGGGGTCAGATGCATGGTGTTCTCGTCAAGGGTGTCGGGTGAGGGTCAGCACAGGGCCAACCCGTTGGAGTGCGCTCGCGTCAATGCGTTCCCATGGCCTGGCGGGCCATCCATTCCTTCAGGGGGCCGCTGTGCTCGAAGCCCCTCATGCCCCAGTTGCGCAGCTGCTGCCAGGGGCCCTCGGGGCGGGAGAAGAGCCGCTGCAGGCCGTCCGTGGCCAGCCCCATGGGCAGCAGGGCGGTTTTGCGTTCGCGCTCGTAGCGGCGCAGCAGGCGCGGGTCGGACACGCTGCGCCAGGCGTCGCGCCCGGCCAGCACGCGGGCCAGCGCCTGCACATCGCCCAGGCCCAGGTTCAGCCCCTGGCCGGTGAGCGGGTGCACGTTGTGCGCCGCGTCGCCCGCCAGCACCCAGCTTGCGCCGGGGGCGCTGGCGATGGCGCCGCACCATTGCCGCGCCTGGGCCTGCTGCAAGGGCCAGATGGCACGGTCACTGGTGGTGTGCAATGCGCCCAGTGCGTCCAGGCTGGCAGCCCGCAGGCGCTGGGCAAAGGTCTCGGGGTCCAGCTCTCGCAGCTGGGCGGCCTGCTCCGGTGCCACCGACCAGACCACCGCCACGGTGCGGCCCCCCTCGCCGTCGAGCGGCAGGAAGGCCAGGATGCTTCCGTCGGGCGCGAACCACTGCCGTGCGACCTGGCCGTGCGGCTTTTCGCAGGCCAGTCGCGTGGCGATGGCATGGTGGGGGTAGGGGGAGACGTCGAACTCGGCGCCGAATTCTTCACGCGTGCGGCTGGCGCGGCCCTCGCACACCACCGTCAGCGGGACCTGCACCGGGGTCTGCACCACTTCCACCTGGGGCTGGAAGCGCACGGCCTCCTGCAGTCGCGCCTCGAGCGCGGGCACGTCGACGATCCAGGCCAGCGCGGGCACGCCCTGGGCGGTGGCGTCGAAATGCACCTCGCCGTCCTGGTCGCCCGCCACGCGCATGTGCGTGACCGGGGTGGCATGCTGGGCATCGGGCCAGCTGCGCAGCGATTCGAGCAACCCGCGCGAGGCGGCATTCAGGGCGTAGGCCCGCACGTCGGAATAGGCAGGGCTGGCCGGGGCCGGGCTGGCCACCAGGGCTACTTTCAGCCGCTCGCGTGCCAGCAACAGCGCCAGCGTGCGGCCCACCACGCCCGCGCCGCGGATACAGATATCGAAGGATTGCGCCATCCGGGGATTGTAGGAGGGCGTTCCGGGCCTTCGCGCCGTGGGTGCAATCGGTATGCTTCAGGCTCTTTTTCTCTCGCGCGGAGCCCATGCACATGACCTTTCCTTCTGAATCCGGCCTGGTGGGCCGCATTGCGCGTCTGTTCGTTCACCCCGTCAAGTCCTGCGCCGGGACCGAAGTGCAGGAGGCCGTGCTGACCGATGCCGGGCTGGAGTTGGACCGCGCCTGGATGGTGGTGGATGCCCAGGGCGTGTTCCTCAGCCAGCGCACGCTGCCGCGCATGGCCCTGATCCGGCCGCAAACCGGGGACGCGGGCCTCTTGCTGCGGGCGTCAGGCATGCCGGAGCTGCGCCTGGAGGACGGCCCGGCGCAGGAGCAGGCCCGTGTCACGGTATGGAAGGACACCGTGCCTGCCCTGGACATGGGCGAGACTGCGGCGCACTGGCTGAGCACCTTCCTGGGCCAGCCCTGCCGCCTGGTGCGCTTCGACCCGGCGCACCGGCGCCTCTCCAGCCTGCACTGGACCAGCGGGCTGGAGGCCCCCAACCGCTTCAGCGACGGCTTTCCGGTGCTGGTGGCGAGCGAGGCCTCGCTCGCCGATCTGAACCAGCGCCTGCGGGCCGCCGGTCACGCTGCCGTGGGCATGGAGCGCTTCCGGCCCAACGTGGTGCTGGGCGGCGTCGAGGCGTTCGATGAAGACCGTGTGGAGAGCATCCGTATCGCCACGGGCGACGGGCAGGAGGCGCAGCTGCAGCTGGTCAAGCCCTGCGCGCGCTGCCCCATCCCCGACATCGACCCGGCCACCGCCGAAAGCCACCCATCCGTGGGCGACACCCTGCGTACCTTTCGCCAGGACAAGCGGCTGGACGGCGCCATCACCTTCGGCATGAACGCCATCGTGTGCCAGGGCGCGGGCCAGGTGCTGCGCGTGGGTCAGCCGGTCGCAGCCGACCTGTGCTTTGACTGAGGAACCCGGTGCCCGGCCCAGGGGCCGTAAAATCGAAGGTTTTCCCCCAGAACACCAGAAAGCCCTGCCATGAGCCTGAAATGCGGCATCGTGGGCCTGCCCAACGTCGGCAAGTCCACCCTCTTCAACGCGCTGACCAAGGCCGGCATCGCCGCCGAGAATTACCCCTTCTGCACCATCGAGCCCAATACGGGCGTGGTGGAAGTGCCCGACCCGCGCCTGAACCAGCTGGCCGAGATCATCAAGCCCGAGCGCATCGTGCCCGCCATCGTCGAGTTCGTGGACATCGCGGGCCTGGTGGCTGGTGCGAGCAAGGGCGAGGGCCTGGGCAACCAGTTCCTGGCCCACATCCGCGAGACCGACGCCATCGTCAACGTGGTGCGCTGCTTTGAAGACGACAACGTGATCCACGTGGCCGGCCGTGTCGATCCGATCTCGGACATCGAGGTCATCCAGACCGAGCTGTGCCTGGCCGACCTGGGCACCGTCGAAAAAGCGCTCAACCGCTACAGCAAGGCCGCCAAGAGCGGCAACGACAAGGAAGCGGCCAAGCTCGTGCAACTGCTCACGCCCATCCAGGCCGCGCTGGACCAGGGCAAGCCGGCCCGCACCGTGCCCGTGAGCAAGGAAGACGCGCCGCTGCTCAAGCCCTTCTGCCTGATCACGGCCAAGCCCGCGATGTTCGTGGGCAACGTGAGCGAGGACGGTTTCGAGAACAACCCGCTGCTGGAGCGCCTGAAGGAATACGCCGCTGCCCAGAATGCGCCCGTGGTGGCCATCTGCGCCAAGATGGAATCCGAGATGGCCGAGATGAGCGACGAGGACCGCGACATGTTCCTGGCCGAGATGGGCCAGAGCGAACCGGGCCTCAACCGCCTGATCCGCGCCGGTTTCAAGCTGCTGGGTCTGCAGACCTACTTCACTGCCGGCGTGAAGGAGGTGCGCGCCTGGACCATCCACGTCGGCGACACCGCGCCCCAGGCCGCGGGCGTGATCCATGGCGACTTCGAGCGTGGTTTCATCCGCGCCCAGACCATCGCCTTCGACGACTTCATCCAGTACAAGGGCGAGCAGGGCGCAAAGGATGCGGGCAAGATGCGCGCGGAAGGCAAGGAATACGTCGTCAAGGACGGCGACGTGATGAACTTCCTGTTCAACGTCTAACCCCACGCCTGGCGCTCGCGCCAGTGCCCGGCCGCCCTGGCGCATCTTTGGTGACGCGCCGTGGCGGCCGTTTTTCTGTGGCCAGTGCAGCGCTTGCGCTGCGTCATCCCGACCGACCCATGAACACCGGAATCGTCTACGCCGCGCTGGCCTACCTCTCCTGGGGGCTGTTCCCCCTGTACTTCCGCCAGGTGGCCACCGTGCCCGCGCTCGAAGTGGTGCTGCACCGCACGCTGTGGTCGCTGGTGTTCGTGCTGGCCCTGCTGGCGGTGCGCCGGCAGTGGGCCTGGATGCGCGAACTGCTGCGCCAGCCCCGCGTGCTGGGCGCGTTCGCGCTGTCGGCCCTGCTGCTGGCGGCCAACTGGCTGACCTATGTCTGGGCCGTGAACAACGGCCATGTGGTCGATGCCAGCCTGGGCTATTTCATCCTGCCTCTGGTCAATGTGGCGCTGGGCTATGCGCTTCTGCATGAGCGCCCACGTGCTGGCCAGTGGCTGGCCGTGGCGGTGGCGGCTACCGGTGTGCTGTGGCTGACGGTGCAGGCCGGGCGCCTGCCGTGGATCGCGCTGGTGCTGGCGCTGTCCTTTGGCTTCTACGGCCTGCTGCGCAAGGTAGCGGTGCTGGGCGCGCTCGAAGGCCTCACGCTGGAGACGGTGCTGCTCGCCCCCCTGACGCTGGCTGTGCTCGGCGCCTGGGCCTGGCAGGGCCAGGGGGCGCTGGTGCAGGGCGATGCCGCCACCCTGGGCTGGCTGGCGCTGGCCGGGCCGGTCACGGCCGTGCCACTGCTGCTGTTCGCCGCGGGTGCGCGCCGCATTCCGCTGGCCACCATGGGCATCCTGCAATACATCTCGCCCAGCCTGCAGTTCGCGCTGGGGGTGTGGCTGTTCCATGAGGCCTTTGACCCGGCGCGCCTGGCGGGCTTCGTGCTGATCTGGGCGGCCCTGCTGGTCTACACGCTCGAAGGCTGGTGCGTGCGCCGCCGCGCTCAGCCTGCCTGACAGGGTGCCCGGCATGGCCGTGGCGGGCCGCGCGGGTGGCATACTGGTAAACCCGAGGGAGGGGTGGGGCGGTTGTCCGTAAGATGCTCCGCTTGACAGTGCCTTGCGCGTCTCTGGGGTGCGCCAGGGCAGCCCGCAGAGGTCGTGGCGGGCGCACGGAGCGGCCGACGGCGAGCCAACCACTGTTTCCAGTCCATTCACCTGCAGACACAACGACGTTCTTTTGCGTTCAAGGCTCATGGGTACCGCCAGCATCCTTTCCATGTTTTTCGGACGCAGCAAGCCGCAATTCTCCAGCACGGACGTCTTTCCGCTGACGGACGCCATCATGGACTTCGACGATTCGGCGGAGGGCGTCACGCGGCCTGCGCGCCGCGAGGCGGACACCACCCGGCCCAGGGGCAAGCGCACCAATGCGCAGAGGTGGGGCATCGCCGCCGCCCTGATCGGCCTGTTCGTCCTGGCCACGCTGGGCTTCCGTGCGCTGGAAATGGTGAAAGAGTCCACGGTCTATGTGCTGCTGGGGCTGGTGGCCTTCTTCATGCTGGTGTTCTTCGCAACGTTCCGGCAGGGCCTGCACTTCAGGTTCCGCGAGAAACGGCTCAAGTTGCCTATCGCCGCCACGGCCATCGCCTGCATGCTGCTGGTGGTCTACCTCGATCCGGTCATGCAGATCCTGCTGGCGCCCTTCACCTTCGTCGCCATGGCCTACGGCATGTACCGCATCTCGCGCGCGAGGGCTTTCGCGCTGGCTTTTGCCACGCTGGCGGGCTACGCGCTGGTGATCGCGCTGCACTATGCGCAGCAGCAGAACGAGGCGCTGCTGCGGCTGGAGGCGCTGCATTTCATGGCCCTGGCGGTCTCCTTGCCGGCCTTCGCCTTCCTGATGGGCAAGGTGCAGATGCTGCACCGCATCCTGCACCGGGCCAGCCGCAAGCTCAAGAACATCCAGGAAGACGCGCAGCGCGACACCCTGCTGGGCTGTTTCAACCGCCGCTATATCGTTGCGGCCCTGGAGGAGCAGAAGCAGCTGGCCGACGAGACCGGAATACCGCTGTGCCTGGCCGTGATCGACCTGGACCATTTCAAGCGCATCAACGACGAACTGGGGCACCTGGGGGGTGACGAGGTGCTGCGCAACTTCGCCCGGGTGGCGCAGGAAAATGTGCGGGCTGGCGATCTTTTCGGACGCTATGGCGGCGAGGAATTTCTGCTCATCTTCCCGGCGACGTCGCTGCTGCCCGCGCTCAATACCTGCGAGCGCATCCGTGCCCAGGTGGAGTCGCACCCCTGGAAGGGGCTGCTGCAGAGCCGGGTGTCGGTGTCCATCGGCGTGACGCAGTACATTCCGGGGGAGTCGGTCCTGGAGTTCTTCTCGCGCTCCGACACTGCCATGTACATGGCCAAGGAGGGCGGGCGCAACCAGGTCGTGGTGGAAGAGCCGGTGTCCAGGGGCGACCCGTCGGTCACGGTGTCCCTGCTGGACGAGGAATCCGACATGCCTTCCCACGGTGCTTCTACGGGTTTTTCGATGCGCGAAACCAGCCGCTGAATTTTTACTGGCTTATCGGGCTTTTGCGCTCTTTGGTATTACGCCGGGTGCTATATATTCAATAGCTCATGTCCTCCCGCTAGGCCGCGCGGTGCCGCCGCGTGCGGTTTTCTTGATGAGGGCGGTTGACACGCATCAAGCAGGCGCCACACTGCAAGGCAATGCGGTCACGCATGGAACCCGGCGCCTTTTGCATGCAATCCTTTACTGATGACGCCCCCCCCTGCGGGGTTGCCGATGCCCCAGCGGTCTTTTGCGCACGGGGTCTGGGAAAGACCTACCACACGGGTGTCGTGGATGTGCGTGCCCTGCACGACGTGGACCTGGACATCGCACGCGGCGAGTTCGTGGTGCTGCTGGGGGCGTCGGGCAGCGGCAAGTCCACGCTGCTCAACATCCTGGGGGGGCTGGACGTGCCCACGTCGGGCGAGGTCTGGTTTGCCGACCACCGCCTGACGGGTGCCAGCGAGGCCGAGCTGACGGCCTTCCGGCGCGAGCATGTGGGCTTTGTGTTTCAGTTCTACAACCTTATCCCCAGCCTCACGGTGCGCGAGAACGTGGCGCTGGTGACCGATATATCGCCCCACCCCATGCCGATCGACGAGGCCATCGCCATGGTGGGGCTCACGCCGCGCCAGCACCATTTCCCGGCGCAGCTCTCGGGCGGTGAGCAGCAGCGCGTGGCCATCGCGCGCGCCATCGTCAAGCGCCCCGAGGTGCTGCTGTGCGACGAGCCCACGGGCGCGCTCGATTACCAGACCGGCAAGATGGTGCTGGAGGTGATCGCGCGCATCAATGCCGAGCTGGGCACGACGGCGGTGGTCATCACGCACAACGCCGCCATCGCCGCTATGGCCGATCGCGTGGTCTACCTGGGCGACGGCACCATCCAGCGCGTGGAACGCAACGCGCGCCGCGTTTCGCCCTCGGAGTTGTCCTGGTGATGCCGTTCTCCGGGCCATGCGCATGAAGGCTCTCGACCGCAAGCTGCTGCGCGACCTGCGGCGCATGTGGAGCCAGGCGCTGACCATCGCGCTGGTGGTGGCCAGCGGGCTGGGCGGCTTCATCACCTGCCTGTCGGCGGTCGATTCGCTGGCGCTGGCGCGCGACCAGTTCTATGCCCAGGGCCATTTCGCCGATGCCTTCGCCAGCGTCAAGCGCGCGCCGCTGGCGCTGGCCGAGGTGCTGCGCGGCGTGCCTGGCGTAGCCGATGTGCAGCTGACGGTGGAGCAGGTGGTGCGTGTGGAGATCGCGGGGCTGTCCGATCCCATCCTTGGCCAGCTCATCGGCGTGGACCTGCGCCAGCCGCCGCGCATGAACCAGGTCACCGTGCGCCACGGGCGCGCCCTGGCACCGGCCGGTGCCGGGCAGGCGCGCGGTGACGGCGCCATCGACGCCCTGGTGTCCGAGGGGTTTGCCAGCGTGCGCGGGCTGCGGCTGGGCGACGAACTCACGGCCCTGGTCAACGGCAAGCGCCGCAGCCTGCGCATCGTGGGCACGGCGCTGTCGCCCGAATACATCTTCGCCGGGCTCGCGGGCATGCCCGACATGCGCGGCTTCGGCGTCTTCTGGGTGGACCGCGAGACCTTGGCAGCCGCCTACGACATGCAGGGCGCCTTCAACCGCGTGGCCGTCAAACTCGCGCCCCAGGCCTCGGAGCCCGCCGTGCTCGACGGACTCTCACGCCTGCTCGCGCCCTACGGCGGGCGCGACGCGCGGGGCCGGGAAGACCAGCCCTCGCACGCCATGCTGGACGCCGAGATCAAGGAGCAGCGCGTGATGGGCACCGTGCTGCCTGCCATCTTCCTGGCCGTGGCGGCCTTTCTGCTGCATGTGGTGCTCTCGCGCCTGGTGTCCACGCAGCGCGAGCAGATCGCGGCGCTCAAGGCGCTGGGTTATGCCAACGGCGCCATCGCCGGGCATTACCTCAAGCTTGTGGCGCTGATCGTGGCGGCCGGGCTGGTGCTGGGCGTGGCGCTGGGTGACTGGCTGGGTACCCAGCTCACGCGTTTATATGCGGAGTTCTTCTTCTTCCCGGTGTTTGAACACCGCATCGCGCCCTGGCTGTTCCTTGTCGGCGCGGGCGTGACCGGCGCCACGGCTCTTCTGGGCACGCTCAGCGCCGTGGGCGCCACCGTGCGCCTGGCGCCGGCCGAGGCCATGCGTCCGCCCGCGCCCGGCCTGTACCGGCGCACTGTGCTAGAACGCCTGGGCGTGCAGCGCATTCCGCCCGCACTGCGCATGGTGCTGCGCAACATGGAGCGCAAGCCGCTGCGTACCTTGCTGACCATCGGCGGCACGGCGGCCTCGGTGGCCATCGTCATCATGGGCAACTTCTTCAGCGACGCCATCGACCACATCGTCGACACCACCTTCGAGCTGGCCATGCGCAGTGACGTGACCGTGTGGATGGCCGAGCCCGTCGACGCGCTGGCCAGTCTGCAGCTGGCGCGCCTGCCGGGTGTGGCGTTGGTGGAGCCCTCGCGCAGCGTGGCCGTGCGCATCCGCCACGGCCACCGCAGCGAGCGCGTGGGCCTGCAGGGCATCGCGCCGGGTGCCCAACTGCAGCGCATCATCGACGTGGATGGCCGCCAGAGTCCGGTGCCGGCGTCGGGCCTGCTGCTCACCGACCGCCTGGCCGACAAGCTCGGCCTGCGCGTGGGCGACCTGGTGCAGCTGGAGGTGCTCGAAGGGCGCCAGCGCAGCCTGACCGTGCCCGTGCAGGCCACCGTGCGCGAGATGATGGGCCTCAACGCTTACGTGCAGCGCGACACGCTCAACCGCTGGCTGCAGGAGGGCGACGTGGCCTCGCAGTTCGCCGTGGCGCTGCAGCCGGGCACCGAGCCGCGCTTCCTGGAGGCCACCAAAGGCCTGCCGCGCGTGGCGGGCGCCTTCAGCAAGGCCACGCTGCTGCGCAACATGGAGGACGTGAGTGCGCGCAACGTGCGCATCATGAGCACCATCCTCACGCTGTTTGCGGCCGTGATCGCCGTGGGCGTGGTCTACAACAATGCCCGCATCGCCCTGGCCGAGCGCACCTGGGAGCTGGCCAGCCTGCGTGTGCTGGGTTTCACGCGCGGCGAGGTTTCGGCGCTGCTGCTGGGCGAGCTGGCCATTGGTATCGCGTTGGCGCTGCCCCTGGGCATGGCGCTGGGCTGGGGGCTGGTGCACCTGGTGGTGGACCTGCTCAAGAACGACCAGTTTTTGTTCCCCGTGGTCATTGGCCCGCGCACCTATGCCGTGGCGGGCCTGTGCGTGGTGGCCGCGGGCGCGGCCAGCGCGCTGGTGGTGCGGCGGCAGATCGACCGGCTGGACATGGTGGGCGCGCTCAAGACGCGCGAGTGACGGGAAAACGGATCAAGCGAGGACGATGGCGATGCAGAAGAAGACATGGATGCTGGGCGGGGGCGCGGTGGTGGCGCTGGCGGTGCTGCTGGTCTGGGCCTTCGCGCCCCGGCCCCAGCCGGTGGAAGTGGCGGGCGTGGCGCAGGGCCGCTTCGAGGCGGGCATCGACGAGGACGCCAAGACCCGGTTGCGCGACCGGTATGCCGTCTCGGCCCCGCTGGCCGGGCGCCTGGCGCGCATCGCGCTGCGCGAGGGCGACGCGGTGCGCGCGGGTGAGGTGGTGGCGCGCATCCTGCCGGCGCTGCCGGCCTTGCTCGACGAACGCAGCCTGCAGGAACACCGGGCGCGCGTGGACGCCGCGCAGGCCAGCATGCAGCGCGCCGGGGTGCGCGCCGAGCGCAGCCGCGTGGTGCTGGAGCAGGCGCGCGGCGACCTGCGCCGCAGCGAGGACCTGGCGCGGCAGGGCTTCGTGGCCGCCGCGCGGCTCGACGCCGACCGCCTGGCCCTGGACGCCGCGCAGAAGGACGCGCAGGCCGCCATGCTGGAGCAGCAGGCGGCGCGCGCCGACCTGGCCCAGGCGCGCGCGGCGCTCGGCGTGGTGCAAGGCCCACAGGCCGGGGGCCGCGCCTTCGAGGTGCGCGCGCCCGTGGCCGGCCGCGTGCTGCGCGTGGCCCAGGCCAGCGAGGGCATGGTGGGACTGGGCACGGTGCTGGTCGAGCTGGGCGACACCACGCAGCTGGAGGTGGTGGCGCCGCTGCTGTCCACCGATGCGCTGCAGGTGCGCGCGGGCAGCCCCGTGCGCATCGAGCGCTGGGGCGGCCCCGGCGTGCTGCAGGGGCGCGTGCGCGCCGTGGAGCCGGCGGCGTTCACCAAGGTCTCGGCCCTGGGGGTGGAGGAGCAGCGCGTGAACGTGCTCATCGACCTGACCAGCCCGGCCGCGCAATGGGCGGCCCTGGGCGATGGCTACCGCGTGGTGGCGCGCGTGCTCACGCGCGAGGCCGAGGACGCCACCCTGGTGCCCGTGAGCGCGCTGTTCCCGCTGCCTGCCGACGGCGCCGCTGCGGCGGGTGCCGAACCCGCCGCGCCGCGCATGGCCGTGTTCGTGGTGCAAGAGGGGCGCGCCCGCCGCGTGCCCGTGGTGCTGGAGGCGCGCGGTGCCACCCATGCCTGGGTGAAGGAGGGGCTGCAGGCCGGCGCGCAGGTGGTGGTGTACCCGCCCGCCACGCTGGCCGATGGCACCCGCGTGCGGCTGCGCGTGCCGTGACGGAACCCCGGGCCATGGACCTGCAGGACGACTACGCCGCAGCCGAACGGCGCCTGCGTGCCCTGCAGCGCTCGCCCCAGGCCTTCGACCACCCGGTGGGCGCGGTGGAATGGATCGAAACGCACATCTCCTGGCTGCTGCTGGCGGGTGACTATGTCTACAAGTTCAAGAAGCCGCTGAAGCTCGATTTTCTGGATTTCAGCTCTCCGGCCCTGCGCCGCGCCGCCTGCATGGAAGAGCTGCGTATCAACCGCCGCACCGCGCCCGATCTCTACCTGGGCCTGGTCGCGCTCGTGGCGGATGCCGCGCAAGGATGGCGCCTGCTGCCTCTGGCGCAGGCCCCTGCGGACGCCGAGCCCGCCGTGCGCATGCGGCGCTTCGAGCAGTCGGCGCTGCTGAGCCATGTGCTGGAGCGGCAGCAGCTCACGCCCGCGCACATCGATGCGCTGGCGCGCCATGTAGCTCGCTTCCATGGTGATGCCGCCGTGGCCCGGCCCGATGCGGGTTGGGGCACGGCGCAGGCCGTGCGCGCGCCGGTGGACGCGTGCCTGGCCGCCCTGCAGGCCCAGGCGGCCGATGCGCCGGACCTTGCGCCGCTGATCGGCCCGGTGGCGCAGTGGTGCGAGCAGCAGGGCGCTGCGCTGGCGCCGGTGTTCGCGCAGCGTCTGGACGCAGGCCGGGTGCGCGAATGCCATGGCGACCTGCACCTGGCGAACCTGGTGCTCATCGACGGTGCGCCGCAGCTGTTCGATGCCATCGAATTCAACCCTGCGTTGCGCTGGATCGACTGCGTGGCCGACATCGTCTTTCTGGCCATGGACCTGGAGGCGCGCGGCTGCGCCGACCTGGCGTGGCGCTTTCTCAACGCCTGGCTGGAATGCACCGGCGACTATGCGGGCCTGCCGGTGCTGGACTACTACCGCGTCTACCGCGCCCTGGTGCGGGCCCGCGTGGCGGGGCTGCGCCTGGCGCAGACCACGGGGGCGGCGCGTGCCGCCTGCCTGCAGGAGCAGCGGCGCTACCTGGAACTGGCATTGCGCTTCACCCAGCCCCGGCCGGTGGCGCTGTGGCTGGCGCACGGTTTCTCGGGCTCAGGCAAGAGCACGCAGTCGCTGGCGCTGGTGTGCCAGCGCGGCATGGTGCGCGTGCGCGCCGACGTGGAGCGCAAGCGCCTGTTCGGCCTGGCGCCCGAGGACACCAGCAGCGCCGTGCCCGGCGGCATCTACACGCAGGATGCCTCGTGGCGCACGCACGAGCGGCTGGCGCAGGTGGCGCGCTGGGCGCTGGGCGCGGGCCACGCGGTGCTGGTGGATGCCACCTTTCTGAACCCGGCGATGCGGGCGCGGTTCATCGCGCTGGCGCGTGAGCTGCGGGCGCCGTGCCGCATCCTCTGTTTCGAGGCTCCGCTGGAGGTGCTGCGCGAGCGCGTGAGCGCACGCCAGCAGGCGAGGGCTGATGCCTCCGAGGCCGATGTGCGGGTCCTCGAATCGCAATGGGCGGCGGCACGGCCGCTGTCCGTGGCCGAAGAAGCCCTGGCGGTGCATGTGGACACGACCCGGCCCGTGGACTGGAATGCGCTGCTGCCGTCCGGGGTGGCTACAGCCCAACCTGGCCCGGCACCAGGTGCAGCAGCACCGTCGTCATGACCAGGTAGCGCAGGAATTTGCCGATGGCCATGTAGACCATGCAGGGCCAGAACGGCAGCTTGAGCCAGCCCGCCACGGCGCACAGCGGGTCGCCCACCACGGGCAGCCAGCTCAGCAGGCAGGTCTTGGCCCCCCATTTGCGCAGCCAGATGCGCGCGCGGCGCTCGTTGCGGCTGAGTTCGCGCGCCGGTGGGGCATCGGCGCCCGGGGGGTGGCCGGCGCGCCGGTGGCGCCGCGCTGCATCCCAGGCGCGGTGCGCGCCCAGCCCCATCCACCAGCTCACGCCGCCGCCCAGCGTGTTGCCCGCTGTGGCCACGAGGATGGCGGGCCAGAACAGCTCGGGGTTGAGCTTGATGAGGCCGAACACGGCCGGCTCGGAACCCATGGGCAGCAGAGTGGCCGAAATGAAGGCGACGACAAAGACCGTGCTCAGGCCGAACTGCGGCAGGGCCAGCCAGCCGAGCATTGCGTGCATCCAGGATTCCATGGCCAGGGAGTGTAGGGGCAGGCCGTGCGGGCCGCCGCCGGCACCGTGGCATGGAGGACAGCATGGGGGTGGATATTTCATTTGCTGAAATTTTGAGCAGGTACAATCCTGCCTCCTTTTTCAGCATTCGCTGCCCACCCTCACCCATGCACATCGGCCATATTCCTTTGGCGAACCGTCTGTTCGTCGCCCCGATGGCCGGGGTGACGGACCGGCCGTTCCGCCAGCTGTGCAAGCAGCTCGGCGCCGGCTACGCGGTGAGCGAGATGGTGACCTCGCGCAAGGACCTGTGGAACAGCCTCAAGACCTCGCGCCGCGCCAACCATGAAGGCGAGCCGGGGCCGATTGCCGTGCAGATCGCCGGCACCGAGGCGGCGATGATGGCCGAGGCGGCGGTCTACAACATCGAGCGCGGCGCTCAGATCATCGACATCAACATGGGCTGCCCGGCCAAGAAGGTCTGCAACAAGTGGGCGGGCTCGGCGCTGATGCAAGACGAGGCGCTGGCGGTGTCGATTGCGGCTGCGGTGGTCGAGGCCTGCGCGCCCCACAACGTGCCCGTCACGCTGAAGATGCGCACCGGCTGGTGCCAGCAGCACAAGAACGCCGTGCAACTCGCACGCCAGTTCGAGGCCGTGGGCATCCAGATGCTCACGGTGCACGGCCGCACGCGCGAGCAGGGGTATCGTGGCCAGGCCGAGTACGACACCATCTCCGCCGTGAAAGCGGCGGTCAAGGTGCCCGTGGTGGCCAACGGCGACATCACTTCGCCCGAGAAGGCGCGCGATGTGCTGGCAGCCACCGGGGCCGACGCCATCATGGTCGGCCGCGCGGCCCAGGGCCGGCCCTGGATCTTCCGCGAGATCGGCCACTTCCTGGCCACGGGCGAACACCTGGCGCCACCGCTGGTGGCCGAGGTGCGGCGCCTGCTGCTGGACCACCTGCAGGACCACTACCGCCTGTACGGCGAGTTGACGGGCGTGCGCAGCGCGCGCAAGCACATCGCCTGGTACGTGCGGCAGCTCCCGGGGGGCGAGGAATTTCGACAACACATCAATACGATCGACGACGGCCAGGCGCAATGGCAGGCGGTGGATGACTACTGGCAGGCCCTGGGCCGCCAGATGGACCGCCTGCCTGCCACCACCGCGGGCATGGACGCCGACGCACAAGAACAAGAGGGATTGGCAGCATGAGCAAGAAACACATCGAGGAATGCGTGCGCGAGAGCCTGCAGGGCTACTTCCGCGACCTGGGGGGCGAAACGCCCGACGGCATGTACGACATGCTGGTGCGCGTGGTCGAGAAACCGCTGCTGGAGGTGGTGATGAGCCACGCCGACAACAACCAGTCGCGCGCCGCCGAATGGCTGGGCCTGAACCGCAACACGCTGCGCAAGAAGCTGGTCGAGCACAAGCTGCTGTGAGCTTTGTTGCTATACAAATAATAGCTATGGGCGCTTGATGGACGGGCGCTTTAGCACGATTTCATTTAAAAACCACCACCACCACCATGAACGCACTACTCTCCGTCTCCGACAAGACCGGCATCGTCGAATTTGCCAAGGAACTGCACGCGCTGGGCATCAAGCTGCTCTCCACCGGCGGCACCGCCCAGCTCCTCGCCAAGGAGGGCCTGCCCGTCACCGAGGTGGCCGAGGTCACGCAGTTCCCCGAGATGCTCGACGGCCGCGTCAAGACCCTGCACCCCAAGGTGCATGGTGGCCTGCTGGCGCGCCGCGAGCTGCCCGCGCACATGGCGGCGCTGAAGGAGCACGGCATCGACACCATCGACCTGCTGGTGGTCAACCTCTACCCCTTTGAAGCCACCGTGGCCAAGGCCGGCTGCACGCTGGCCGACGCGATCGAGAACATCGACATCGGCGGCCCCGCCATGGTGCGCAGCGCCGCCAAGAACTGGAAGGACGTGGGCGTCATCACCTCGGCCGACCAGTACGCGGCCGTGCTGGCCGAACTCAAGGCCGGCGGCAAACTGTCCGACAAGCTGCGCTTCGCGCTGTCGGTGGCCGCGTTCAACCGCATCGCGCAGTACGACGGCGCGATCAGTGACTACCTCTCGTCCGTGGCGTTCGAGGAAGAAAAGCTGTCCGAGTCCTACGTGCCCCAGCGTGCGCTGTTCCCGGGCCAGAGCAACGGCATCTTCACCAAGGTGCAGGATCTGCGCTACGGCGAGAACAGCCACCAGCAGGCCGCGCTGTACCGCGACCTGTACCCCGCGCCGGGCTCGCTGGTCACCGGCGTGCAGCTGCAGGGCAAGGAGCTGAGCTACAACAACATCGCCGACGCCGACGCTGCCTGGGAATGCGTCAAGAGCTTTGACGCCGCCGCCTGCGTGATCGTCAAGCACGCCAACCCCTGCGGCGTGGCCGTGGGCCTGGATGCGCTGAGCGCCTACAACAAGGCCTTCCAGACCGACCCGACCAGCGCCTTCGGTGGCATCATCGCGCTGAACCGCACGCTTGACGGCGCGGCCGCCGCGCAGATCAGCAAGCAGTTCGTCGAGGTGCTGATGGCGCCCGACTTCACGCCCGAGGCGCTGGAGATCTTCAAATCGAAGGCCAATGTGCGCCTGCTCAAGATCGCCTTGCCCGCGCGCGGCGGCCAGACCGATTGGGAGCGCGGCCGCAACGCCATGGACGCCAAGCGCATCGGCTCCGGCCTGCTGCTGCAGACGGCCGACAACCATGAGCTGCAGCTCACCGAGCTGAAGGTCGTCACCAAGAAGCAGCCCACGCTGGAAGAGATGGAAGACCTGCTGTTCGCCTGGAAGGTGGCCAAGTACGTCAAGAGCAACGCCATCGTCTTCTGCAAGGGCGGCATGACCATGGGCGTGGGCGCGGGCCAGATGAGCCGCCTGGACTCGGCGCGCATCGCCAGCATCAAGGCGCAGCACGCCGGTCTGACCCTGCAGGGAACTGCCGTGGCGAGCGATGCCTTCTTCCCCTTCCGCGACGGCCTCGACGTGGTGGTGGATGCCGGCGCGACCTGCGTCATCCAGCCCGGCGGCAGCATGCGCGACCAGGAAGTGATCGACGCAGCCGACGAGCGCGGCGTCGCCATGGTGTTCAGCGGCGTGCGCCACTTCCGCCACTGAGCGAGCGCGGCGCCCAACAAAAAAGCGGCCTCGGCCGCTTTTTTGTTGTCTGGGTGGCAGGTCAGCCGGCCTTGCCCTTGCGCCCGGCCAGTACCTGTTCGATCTCTTCGTCCTTGGCCTGCCACAGCTCGTTCACCCAGGCCTGCACGGGCGCGCGCGGCGCGGGTTCGCCGTTCGCCGGCAGCACCTGCGGCGGTATGGCGCGCAGGTGGGCGTGCACCACCACCTCGGTGATGCGGCCGCACAGCGCGTCGGTGAAAGTGGGGGCGCCCTGGGGGTAGACGATGGTGACATCGAGGAAGCCGGTGAAGGCATCGCCCAGGGTCTCCAGCGCCATGCCGATGCTGCCCACCTTGGGCTTGAGCAGGTGGCGGTAGGGCGATTTCTGCTGCGCGTGCTTGGCGGGCGTGAAGCGTGTGCCCTCGACGAAGCTCATCACCGAGGTGGGCACGAGGCGGAATTTCTCGCAGGCCTTGCGCCCGGCTTCGAGGTCGGCGCGCGCGCTGGCGCCGCCCTTGCGCTGCATGAACGGAAAGTCGAGCGCCCACCAGGCCAGGCCGATCACGGGCACGTAGATCAGCTCTTTCTTGGTGAAGAACTTGAGCATGGGGATGCGGCGGTTGAACACGCGCTGCAGCACCAGGATGTCCACCCAGGTCTGGTGGTTGCTGGCCACGAGGTACCAGCCGCGCGGGTCGAGCCCGTCCACGCCGCTGACCTGCCAGCGTACCGGGTTGACGGCGCCAAGCCAGAAGGCGTTGATGTCCATCCACAGCGCGGCGATGCCCATGAGGGCGCGGTCGCAGATATGGCGCACTGGGGTGATGGGCAGGATGAGCTTGGCCAGGGCGAACGGGATCATCGAGCTGCACAGCACGAGGGTGTTGATCGCCAGGATCAGCGCGGCAAACAGGAACTTGGGTGCAGCAAGCATGGGAGGAGGGGAGGCGGGTGCGGTAGAAATAAGGGTGTTTTCGGGGTGCAGCGCTTGCAGGGCAAGCGCTGCCAGCTCTTATTTTGAGAGCGTCTTGAACACTTCGCGCGCGGCGGCCACCGTGGCCGCGATGTCGTCGGCGGTGTGCGCCGCACTGACGAAACCGGCTTCATAGAGCGCGGGCGCGATGTATACGCCGCGGTCGAGCAGGCCGTGGAACAGCTGGTTGAAGCGCGCGTTGTCGGTGCGCATGACCTGCGGGTAGTTCTGCGGCAGCTCGGGCATCAGGAAGAAGCCGAACATGCCGCCCTGGCAGTCCACGCTGAAGGGCACGCCCTCGGCGTCGGCGGCGGCCTTGAGGCCATCCACCAGCGAGCGCGTGGAGGCCGAGAGGGCCTCGTAGAAGCCGGGCTTGCGGATCTCGCGCAGCGTGGCCAGGCCGCAGGCCGTGGCCACGGGGTTGCCCGACAGCGTGCCCGCCTGGTAGACGCCGCCCAGCGGCGCCAAGTGTTCCATAATCGCGCGCTTGCCGCCGAAGGCCGCCAGCGGCATGCCGCCGCCGATGACCTTGCCCATCACGGTGAGGTCGGGCTCGAAGCCGGGAATGGCCTGGGCATAGACGCTCTGCGCGCCGCCCAGCGCCACGCGGAAGCCCGTCATGACTTCGTCGTACACCAGCAGGGCGCCGTGCTGCGTGCACAGCTCGCGGCAGCGGCGCGTGAACTCGACGCTGGCGCGCACGAAGTTCATGTTGCCGGCGATGGGCTCGATCATCAGGCAGGCCACGTCCTTGCCATGCAGGGCGAAGGCCTCTTCGAGCTGCTGCACGTTGTTGTATTCGAGCACCAGGGTGTGCTGCACCACCTCGGGCGGCACGCCGGCGCTGGTGGCGTTGCCGAAGGTGGCGAGGCCCGAGCCGGCCTTGACCAGCAGCGCGTCGGCGTGGCCGTGGTAGCAGCCCTCGAACTTGATGATCTTGCTGCGGCCCGTGGCGCCGCGCGCCAGGCGGATGGCGCTCATGCCGGCTTCGGTGCCCGAGCTGACCAGGCGCACCATGTCCATGGACGGCATGATCGAGAGGATTTCCTCGGCCAGTTCGACCTCGCGCTCGGTGGGCGCTCCGAACGAGAAGCCTTCGAGCACGGCTTTTTGCACGGCTTCGAGCACGGCCGGGTGGCCGTGGCCCAGGATCATCGGTCCCCAGGAGCCGATGTAGTCGATGTGCTGCTTGCCGTTCGCGTCCCAGAAATAGGCACCCTGGGCGCGCTTGACGAAACGGGGCGTGCCGCCGACGGCACGGAAGGCGCGCACGGGAGAGTTGACGCCGCCGGGGATCACGGCCTTGGCGCGTTCGAACAGGGGAATGTTGAGGTCAGTGTTTGGTGTCATGGGAGGGGAAGCCAAAGCCTTCGAGGCTGGGTTGGTCGTCTTTGTCGTCGGGGGTGGAATCGTCGGCGTCTTCGGGCTCGGCCCAGAACATGCGGTCGGGCACCACATGGCCCATGCCGGGACGGAAGCCGGCGTCCAGGCAGTGGTCCAGGTAGCCCAGGGCCTCGTTGCACGCTTCGGCCAGGTCGCTGCCGCAGGCCAGCAGGGAGGCCAGGGCGGCGGAGAGGGTGTCTCCGGCCCCTGTGAAGGTGGCATCGAACAGTTCGAACCGGCCGCTGCACAGCACGGACTCTGGAGACGCGAGGGTGTTCTCGATGAACTGTTCGGGCAAAGGGATGCCGGTCACCAGGGTGTAGGGCACGCCCACTTCGGCAGCGGCCGCTGCGATGTCGCGTGCGGTGGGGCTGCGGTCGCCGCTCCAGTCCGGCAGCAGCCAGCGCCACAGGGTGCTGTGGTTTCCAACCAACACCGTGGTCTGCGGCAGCATGAGTTCGCGGAAGGCGTCCAGATACTGGTCAATCAGGCCGTCCTGCCACCAGGAGAGATTGGGCATATAGCTGACCACCGGAAGTTCGTCGTAGTCCGCGGCCAGTTCGGCAATGGCGCTGATGTTCTCGGGGCTGCCCACAAAACCGATCTTGATGACCTGCACGGGCAGGTCTTCCAGTGCGGCGCGTGCCTGGTCGGTCACGGCCTCGTCGTCCATGCAGAAGTGGTCGAAAATCTCAGCGGTATCACGGATGTAGGCCCCGGTGACCACGGCCACCGGATGGCCGCCCACGGAGGCCACGGTGGCGATATCGGCGGTCAGCCCACCTGCTCCACTGGGGTCGCTGGCGTTGAACACCATGACGCAGGCGGGGCTGGACTGTGTCTGGCTGACCAGGGAACTGGCTTCGTCGGAAGGAGGAGGAGACGACTGGTGTGACATGGGCCCGTTGCGTTGCGGGTGGTGGCGCGAAAACGGCAACCAGCGATGGTGTCTAGATACAATCATTGCATTCTAAGTGAAGGCCCCTTAAGCTGTGACCGGCTCATTAACTTGGATGTACGGGTGGCGCGGCTGGATTTAGGATGAATCCGAGGGTTTTCCCCGAAAACTGCATCACTGCCATTACATCCTGGGATCTGGCGCTTACCCGTTGGCCCAGCCCGGAATGCGGTGCAGGCAAGGATGATTTTGAGATGGTTCGGACCTGAAGCGCGGCAATGGCCTGCGTTGTTTATTTTTCCCATCGGGAGCAGTGACAATTGACTACAACCGGCGCATCTTTCAAAGTGCTCGTGGTGGATGACAGCAATACCATTCGACGCAGCGCTGAGATATTTCTCAAACAGGGCGGGCACGAAGTTTTATTGGCTGACGATGGTTTTGACGCACTGGCCAAGGTCAACGATTACCATCCGCAGCTGATTTTTTGCGACATTCTCATGCCCAAACTTGATGGTTACCAGACGGTGGCCATCATTAAACGCAATGCGCGTTTCGCAGACACTCCCGTGGTGATGCTTTCATCCAAGGATGGTGTTTTCGACAAGGCGCGCGGGCGTATGGTGGGGTGCCAGGAATATCTCACCAAACCCTTTACCAAAGACCAGCTGTTGCAAGCGGTGCAGCAGTTTGGCAATCCCGATCAAGGAGCGATGTAATGCCGATTCAGAAAGTGCTGGTCGTGGATGATTCCAAGACCGAATTGATGTTCCTGACCGATCTGCTGCAAAAAAAAGGCATGCAGGTGCGCACGGCGGAAAACGCAGATGAGGCGTTCCGCCGTCTGGCAGAAGAAAAACCGGACCTGATTCTCATGGATGTGGTCATGCCCGGCCAGAACGGTTTCCAGCTCACGCGCGCCATTTCGCGTGATCCGCTCTATGCCGATGTCCCGATCATCATGTGCACCAGCAAGAATCAGGAAACCGACCGCGTCTGGGGCATGCGCCAGGGTGCCCGCGGCTATATCACCAAGCCGGTGGATGCAGCCGAGTTGCAAGCCAAGATTGATGCGCTGAACTGAGAGTCCGGCATCTTCTATGGCCAATCGCGAAGCGCTCAGAGAGCTCCAGATACGACTCGCCAGCCGCCTCCAGGCGGCAAGGACCGAGGGTTTGTCCGTTTCTTCCTGGCTGGCCGTGGAGTCTGCCGGGAAGCACTACCTTTTGCCCCTCGGGCATGCAGGCGAAATTTTCCCGTGGACCGTCGTGCAGCATGTGCCCTATACCCAGAAATGGTTCATGGGCGTTGCCAATCTGCGTGGCGGGCTGACCGGGGTGGTCGATCTGGCGGGTTTGCTCGGTGACGCTCCTGTGCGTACCGAGCAGGCGCTCTCGGAGTCCAGCTTGCTGGCCTTCAATGCCGCGCTGGAAGTCAATGCCGCTTTGCTGGTGGACCGGCTGGCGGGGCTGCGCAGCACGGATGCATTTGTTTCGTCCGAGCCCCCGGCGGAAGACGCTCCGGCGTTTTTTGGTACGACCTATATCGATTCCGACGGTACACGCTGGCAGGAGCTGAATTTGCAGGCCCTGTCTCAACACACCGCATTTCTGAGCATCAGTGCTTGAGTTCTTCTGTAAGGCTGTCCCATGTCTGTCGTCAAACAAATTGGAAATCTGTTCAACCGCAAGCCCGAAAGCCAGCAGGCAGATGCCGGGCCCTCCATGGATCAGAATAATCTGTCCATTGACGATATGCCGCAATATCCCGCCGAGGCCCTGAACAGCGTTCAGGGCGATCCTCAGGGTGCGGTTGCCAGTTCGGCGGTATTGGATAGTTCCGAAACGGAATCAGAAGACCTTATCGCCCTGCCTCTGCTGGGGGAGGCCTCAGCCGCCACGCACCAGCGGCGGCTGTTGATTTTGCTGGGTCTGGGTGTGGCCGTTCTGGCGGTCATCGCCTTCTGGGTGCTGCAGCAGGCAGACCGTTCGGCCCAGCAGCTGGCGGCCACCGGGCAGTCGCTGATGCAGTCGCAGCGGCTTGCCAAATCGGTGTCGCAGGCGTTGGTCGGCAGCCCTCAGGCGTTCCCTGACGTGGTCGAGAGCTCCGGGGTTCTGGCTCGCAACGTGCGGGCGCTCAATGCCGGTGACGCCGAGCTCGGTGTGGAGTCGCTGGGTGAGCCTTTCCGTCCCGATCTGGATGCCATCACCCCTCTGATGGAGCGTGCAGAACGCAACGCGGCCGTTGTGATGGGTCAGCAAAAGATCCTGACACAGGTGGGTGACGCTCTGCGCACCATCAACCGGCAGTCGTCCGATCTGCTGGAAATTGCGGAGACCGTTTCGTCGCTCAAGCTGCAGCAGAACGCGCAGGCCGCAGAGATTTCTGCGGCAGGCCAGCTGGTGATGTTGACGCAGCGGATCGGCAAATCCGCCAACGAATTCCAGACCGCTGAGGGTGTGAGCCCCGAGGCCGTGTTTCTGCTCGGCAAGGACTTGAATTCGTTCAAGGAAATTGCGCAGGGCCTGCTCGATGGAAGTCCGGAACTGCGTCTGTCCGCAACCAAGGATGCGCAGACACGTGAACAGCTCGATGCCCTGATCAAGCTTTACGAAGACACCCGGAACCAGGCCAGCGCTATTCTGGGCAATCTGCAGGGGCTGGTTTCGGCCCGTGAAGCACAGACGGCGATTCTGGGTGACAGCGAGCCATTGCGCCGTCAGCTGGAAGGCCTGCAGACCAAGTTGTCTGCGCAGACGGGCGTCGGCGGTGGACAATTGGCAGCGTTGGCTCTTGCAGCGGTCTTCGTGTTGTTGTGCGGTGTGGGAATTTCACGTGTGCAACTGCTCGACAGCCGGAATCGCCAGCAAATGGCTGAAGTTCAGCAGAAGGATGCCCAGCGCCAGGAACAGGAGGCCAAGCGTGTCAATGACGCCAACCAGGCCGCCATTTTGCGGTTGATGAACGAACTTCAATCGGTCGCTGAAGGTGACTTGACACAGGAAGCCACTGTGACGGAAGACATCACGGGTGCCATTGCGGACTCGGTGAACTACACGGTGGAAGAGTTGCGCCAGCTGGTGGGGAGTGTGCAGAACACAGCGACACGGGTGGCGCAGACGACGGCCATGGTGGACAACACGTCTACCGAGCTGCTGGCGGCATCGACCGAACAGCTGCGAGAAATTCGTGAAACCGGTCAGTCGGTGCTGGAAATGGCCACCCGAATCAATGAGGTTTCCACACAAGCCCAGGAGTCTGCCACTGTGGCCCGCCAGTCGCTGCAAGCGGCCGATTCGGGCCTGCAGGCCGTGCAGAACGCCATCGGGGGTATGAATTCCATCCGAGACCAGATCCAGGACACCTCCAAGCGCATCAAGCGGCTGGGTGAATCGTCCCAGGAGATCGGTGAAATCACCGAGCTGATTTCCGACATTACCGAGCAGACGAACGTGCTGGCTCTGAATGCAGCCATTCAGGCGGCGTCTGCCGGTGAAGCTGGCCGCGGCTTCTCGGTGGTGGCGGAAGAAGTGCAGCGCCTTGCTGAGCGCTCTGCAGATGCAACGCGTCAGATCTCGGCGCTTGTGAAAGCCATTCAGACGGACACCCAGGATGCGGTTGCCGCCATGGAGCGTTCGACGCAGGGTGTGGTGGAAGGGGCTCGGCTGTCCGACAGTGCAGGTACCGCACTGACCGAGATTGACCATGTGTCCCGCCGCCTTGCTGAACTGATCGAGCAGATTTCTTCGTCCACCTCGCGTGAAGCCACGCTCGCCAACGAGGTGGCCGACAACATCCAGCATATTTTCGCGGTGACGGAGCAGACCGGTGAGGGTACGCGGACCACGGCACAACAGGTCCGCGAACTCTCGACCATGGCCGAGGAACTGCGCCAGTCCGTGGCGCGGTTCAAGATCGCCTGACGTACCGAACAACGAACGGGCTGTGTGCAGCCGGGAACGAACTCATGTCATCTATCGATGCTGTCAACGCACCTAACGCAGAAGGAGGCCCGGGCGAACAGGATCTGGGGCCGCTGGCGTGGGTGCTGGAGGAACTGCGCAAGTCCCTGGATGGTGCCGTCAAGGCACTGCGCCGCTTTGTGCACGATGCCGACCTGGCGCGCGAGTCCGATCTGGCTACTCTGGATGTCGCCACACTGCGGATCGCACGCCAACAGTTGCACCAGGCCAGCGGTGCTCTTGAGATGGTCGGAATGGCCTCTCCCGCGCTGGTTTTGCGCTCCATGGAAACTGCGGTGCAGAAGTTCGTGCAGCGCCCCGAGTTGTGCACGGACGATGCGGCAGGTGCTTTGGAGCGAGCCAGTTTTGCGCTGAGCGAGTACCTGGAAAGTGTTCTGGCAGGCAAGGCCGTTTCGCCGGTGGCACTGTTTCCGCAGTACCGGGATATTCAGGCGTTGACGGGTGCGGAGCGTGTGCATCCGGCCGACCTCTGGCCTGTAGAGCGGCGTTTCCGAGAGCCAGACATCGACGTCAAGGAGCCGCCGCTGGAATATGGCCCTGCGGCGCGTGCCCGGCTTGACCAGGCTGTGCTGCGGATCGTCAAGGATGCTGATTTCGACGCCGCCCGGGAATTGCGCGACATCTCTCTCGGGTTCGTGGCGGGGCAGACTGATCGGCAATCGCGTGCGTTCTGGAAAATCTGTGCTGGCTTTTTCGAGGCCTTCAGCCGGGGTCTGTTTGCACCGGACGTCTATGCCAAGCGGGTAGCGTCGCGCATTCTCATGCAATACGCTACGCTGGCGCGGGGCGATGCGGGCATTGCTGACAGGCTGGTGCAGGATCTGCTGTTTTTCTGTTCCCAGGCGCAGCCCTCGGACAATGAAGAGGTGCCTTGCCTGCGCTCCGTGCGCGCGGCTTTCGGGCTGGACAGGAATACGCCAGTCGATTACGAGGCGCGACGCTTCGGCCGTTTCGATCCGGCGGTGCTGGTTCAGGCCCGCAAGCGTATTTCCGCTGCTGCGGAAACCTGGTCGGCTCTTGCTGGAGGAGACCGCAACAAGCTCAAGCCGGCGGCAGATCAGTTCAGCCTTGTATGTGACTCGTTGCGCAAGCTTCATCGAAGCAGTGAAAGTTTGGCCCAGGCTTTGACAAAGGCGCTGGATACAACGACCCGTTCGGGGGAGCCTCCTTCACCTGCGCTGGCCATGGAAGTGGCCACAGCCGTGCTGTACCTGCAGGCTGCGCTTGAGGAAACCGATACCACTGAAGAACAGATGGTTGCGCGTGCGCGCCGACTGGCCGATCGCCTTGACAGTGTCAGTGCAGGTGGTGAGCCCGAGCCGCTGGAGCCCTGGATGGAGGAGCTGTACCGGCGCGTCAGCGACAACCAGACCATGGGCAGTGTGGTCGATGAACTGCGCTCCACACTGGGTGAGGCGGAACGGGCCATGGACCAGTTTTTCCGAGACCCGCAGGACGTTTCTCCTCTGGCAACCGTTCCTGGGCGGTTGGCACAGATGCGCGGCGTGCTTTCGGTGCTGGGGCTGGATCAGGCGTCATTGGCTGTTTTGCGCATGCGCGACACGGTGGAGCGGCTGCTCGCCAATGAGGCGGGATCGGACGACGAGCGCAAGCCGATTTTCGAGAAGCTGGGCAACAGTCTGGGTGCTTTGGGCTTCATGATCGACATGCTCAGCTACCAGCGTGCCATGGCGCGCAAGCTGTTTGTCTATGACGAGGAACTGGGTGAGCTGCGCATTCTGATGGGGCGTACCCGTGCCCGGGCATCAGACAGCGAGGAAAGCCAGGAAGCTGTTGCGCAAATCATCGAAGAGCGCAGTCCCACGCCGTTGCCGGATGTGGTACCACGTGCTTCTTTGTATGCCCCTGTGGATGCGGGTGGGGGCGTGGCCCCGCCGTTGCCGCAGGTTGCGGATGAGACGGCAGGCGCCTCCGTGGCCGGACCCGAAGAGGGGGCCTTTGAACGGACCGAGATCATCGATACGGCAGCGCTCGCGCCCGAGCCGTCGGGTGCGGCGCAGGAAAGCGAGCCTCCCGCTGTGCCGGAAGTGGCGCCTATAGAGGCGCTTGTGGCGGAAGTGTCTGCGCCACCCCTGCCTGTGCCAGCCGTGGTCCATGAGGTGGAAGAAGAGCTGCTGGAGATTTTCCTCGAAGAAGCCCGCGAAGTGGTGGCCAATGGTCTGGCTGCGGTGCAGGCGCTGGTGTCGGAGCCAGGGGATCTCAGCGAGCAGACGACCTTGCGCCGAGCATTCCACACGCTCAAAGGCAGTTCGCGCATGGTGGGACTGAACGATTTTGGCGAGGCGGCATGGTCCATGGAGCAGCTGCTCAATGCCTGGCTGGCGGAGCAGAAGCCGATGCAGCCATCGCTGCTGCAACTGTCGGAAAAGGCGTTGCAGGCGTTCGGCCGTTGGGCGGATGACATTGCCGCCGGCAGTGCGGGCGGTTGGCAGGTGAAGGCCTTCAGTGATGCGGCAGATGCCATGCGTCTGCAGGGTGCCGTGCTGCCCCTGGTGCTGCCCGGAGAAGCGGATGCAGCACAGTCTCTGCCGGTGCACGAGACCATGGAGGATCTGGAGTCGCCACCCCCCCGCACGGCGGCAGTAGATGCGATGGATGCTGCCGAGCCAGCTGGTCTGGTGATGGCGGAGCCGCAGGGACTCGACGAGGGTTTCCCGGTCGCGGATTTCTCCGAGACGGCGCCCTTGTTGCTGGAGGATGGGCCTGCACCCGCGCCGGTTCAGGCAGGCACGGTGCCGCTGGCCGAAGACATCGATTTCTCGGAGTTTTCTGCAGTCCTGGATGCTTCTCTACCAATGGATCAGGTCGGGGAACCACCCGCCGATGTGGATGTGTCGCTGGACGCGACCCAGGATACGGGTGTTCTGGATGTGCCGATGCTTCCAGAGGCACCACTTGCGCAGGACATGCCCCCAGTGGCAGAAGCCCTGCAGGAGCAGGACCTGCTCTCGCCTGTGGATGCCCCGCCGGAGGAGGAAACACAGGTGCTGCAGACCGCAGAGCCTGTGGTGGCATCGGAGCCTGTGCCCGATGAAAACATCAAGATCATCGACAACCTGCGCATCAGCATACCGTTGTACAACGTGTATTTGAACGAGGCGGATGAATGGTCGCGCAGGTTGGTGACATCGCTCCAGGAATGGTCGATGGAGTTGCACGAGCGTGTGCCCGATACAGCGGTAGCCTTGGCGCACTCGCTGGCGGGCAGCTCGGCCACGGTGGGTTTTGAGGCGCTGTCTGATACGGCCCGATTGCTGGAGCATGCCCTGGAGCATGTGCAATTGCAGTCCCAGGGAACCCCCGAGGATGCGCGTGCGTTCCTGGATGCCGCCGACGATATCCGGCGCCTTTTGCACCAGTTTGCCGCCGGATTCCTCAAAGAGTCGAATCCGCAGGTGCTGGAGGAGTTGCGCCGGATTCTGCAAACGGAAGTGGTCAGCACCCAGTCTCCTCCCGCCGAGGATGCCGAGCGCGCTCTGGATGCGTTCCTGGCTGAAGACGAGACTGCCACAGCCATGGCAGAGGAAGCCCTGGTCGGTCCCGACCTGGGCGAAGCCGCCCAGGAGCCAGCACCTGAGGCCCCCGAAGCGGTGCCGGAAGTTGTCGAAACAGTCCGGCCCGAACCTGAAAGAGGCTATGTGGCGCCTGCGCTCTCGGTGCCGGTGCACCAGCAGGCCGCGACCATCGAGCCTGTTTCTCAGGCATCTGCTGCCGTAGCCGATATCGACGACGATATCGACGCCATCGACGTGATCGATCCCGACCTGTTCCCCATTTTCGAGGAAGAAGCGGCCGAGCTGCTTCCGGTCCTGGGTGGTGCCTTGCGTCAGTGGGCGGCTCGGCCTGACAACTTGGCTGCGCGCACCGAGGTGCTGCGGGCCTTGCACACGCTCAAGGGCAGCGCACGACTGGCTGGTGCCATGCGGCTTGGGGAGTTGTCCCATCGCCTGGAATCTGCCATTGAGCAGCTGGATGTCGAGAGTGTGCAGACCCAGGACATCGAGCCGTTGCAGGGCAGCTTTGACGGTCTTCAGGCAACTTTCGCCGCATTGCGTGCCGTGAGTGCCCAGGCACCCACCGAGCCCGTGGCAGTGGCTCCGGTGAAAGCCGAGGTGGCGGCCCCGGCAGACACAGAGGTTCCCGTTCCGCAGGTTCCGCGTGCCGTGGTGGCCAAGCCCCAGGGGCCGCTCGAATTGGCTCCAGCCCGGGCCACGGCAGGCCATTCGGTGCGTGTGCGTGCACAGTTGCTGGATCGTCTGGTCAACCAGGCTGGCGAGGTGATGATCACCCGCTCGCGAATGGAGGCACGGCTGGCACAGCTCAAGGGTTCCATGGCGGATTTGACGGGCAACCTGGAGCGCTTGCGCCAGCAGTTGCGGGACATCGAAGTCCAGTCGGAATCCCAGATGCAATCGCGTTTGGCGTTGTCCAAGGATTCGGCGGCGGGTTTCGATCCCCTGGAATTCGACCGTTTCACCCGGGTGCAGGAGTTGACCCGCATGATGGCCGAGTCCGTCAACGACGTGGCCACCATCCAGCGCAACCTTCAGCGCACGGTGGAAGGCACCGAGGACGACCTGATTGCCCAGGGCCGACAGGCACGCGAACTGCAGCGTGATCTGCTGCGAACGCGCATGGTGGAGTTTGAAGGCATCGCCGAGCGCTTGTATGCCGTGGTTCGCCAGTCATCCAAGGAAACCGGCAAACAGATCAAGCTCGATATTACGGGCGGTTCGATCGAAATGGACCGTGGTGTGCTTGACCGGATGACGCCAGCCTTCGAACACCTGCTGCGCAACTGTGTGGCCCATGGCATCGAAACTCCGGACCAGCGGGTGGCCCAGGGCAAGCCCGCCACCGGAACGATCACCGTTGATCTGCACCATGAGGGCAATGACGTGTCGGTGGAGTTCCGGGATGACGGTGCGGGCCTGAATTTGCCGGGAATCCGTGCCAAGGCGATTTCGCAGGGGCTGATTGCTCCGGAGGCCGAACTCGGCGATGCCGACGCCGCCAATCTGATCTTTTTGCCGGGCTTCTCCACTGCAGCCGAAGTGACGGGGCTCGCGGGCCGGGGTATCGGAATGGATGTGGTTCGTGCCGAGGTCAATTCGCTCGGGGGCCGTATTGAGACCACCACGAAGACGGGTCAGGGTGCTGCTTTCCGCATGGTGCTTCCGCTGACCACCGCTGTGACGCAGGTGGTGATGCTGCGCGCAGGGGACCTGGCGGTGGGCGTGCCTGCCAATATTGTGGAAATCGTTCGCCGGGTACCCACGGTAGAGCTGGAAGCCGCCTACCGTACCGGCACCTTCGAGGTTGCCGGCGAGCACCTGCCGTTCTTCTGGTCCGGTGCGCTGCTCCAGGCCTCGCAACGCAGCAACGAAGCGGCGACAGGCAAGACCCGGCCAGTGGTGGTGCTGCGCAGCGCATCGCAGCGCATCGCGATGCATGTGGACGAAGTGCTGGGCAACCGTGAAGTGGTGGTGAAGAACCTTGGGCCCCAACTGTCGCGGCTCCCTGGTCTGGCGGGCATGTCTGTGCTGGCCTCTGGGGCGGTGGTGTTGATCTACAACCCGGTGGCTTTGGCGACCGTTTATGGCGAGCAGGTGCGTGCCACTGGCAGCAGCTTGCCGCTGGGTGGGGTGTCGGTCAACATCGTGTCCGAGATGGGTGCTTCGGTGCCAATCCAGGCGGCGTCCCCGGCTTCGGGGCAGGTCCCGCTGGTGCTGGTGGTGGACGATTCCATCACCGTCCGCCGGGTGACGCAGCGCCTGCTGCAGCGCGAAGGTTATCGCGTGGTGTTGGCTGCCGACGGCCTGCAGGCCCTGGAGCGGCTGCAGGAAGAACGCCCCACCGTGGTGCTTTCCGACATTGAAATGCCCCGCATGGATGGTTTCGATCTGGCTCGCAACATCCGTGCGGATGCCGCGCTGCGTGATCTGCCGATCATCATGATCACATCGCGCATCGCACAGAAGCACCGCGAGCATGCCATGGAGCTGGGTGTCAACCACTACCTGGGCAAGCCCTACTCCGATGACGAGTTGCTGAGCCTGATCCAGCATTACGCCAAGCTGGCTGCGGGTGAGGCGGTGGCCTGATGGTCTGGTGACCACGGGGCCGGTGCGCGACGATAAGGGGGCTGCACATGATTGAACAGCCCCCTTCGGGAGATCCCCGGCTGCTTTCGTTCCTGGCGCAGATGGTGCACGAGGGAGCGTCCGACCTGTTCCTGACAGCCGGAGCCCCTCCGACGCTCAAGCGGCAGGGTGTTTTCACGCCGATGGACTCGGGTGCACTTTCAGCACAGGACGTGCGTGAACTGGCCTTTTCCATCATGCGCAAGGCGCAGATCGAGGAGTTCGAGTCACACCTCGAATGCGATCTTGCGTTCCAGACCGGGCAGACGGACCGCTTCCGGGTCAATGTGCATCTGCAGCGGGGCCAGGTGGGGATGGTGGTGCGCTATGTCTCCCCGAAAATCCCGTCGCTGGAGGCACTGGGGCTGCCGCCCGTGCTCAAGCAGCTGGCTTTTCTGAAGGGCGGGCTGGTGCTGGCGGTTGGCGCGGCCGGTTCGGGCAAATCCACCACGCTGGCATCCATGCTCGACTACCGCAATGAGCACACGGCCGGACATATCCTGACAGTGGAAGACCCCATTGAATACCTGCATACGCACAAGAAGTCGCTGGTGACCCAGCGGGAGGTGGGGCTCGACACGCTTTCCTATGACGAGGCACTGCGCCATGCGATGCGCGAGGCACCCAATGTGATCATGATCGGAGAGATCCGGGATCGGCTCACCATGCAACACGCCTTGCACTATGCCGAATCCGGGCACCTTTGCGTATCCACCTTGCATGCGAACAACGCCAACCAGGCGGTGCAGCGCATCCTGAATTTTTTCCCCGAAGATGCGCACAACCAGCTGCTGATGGATCTTTCTCTCAACCTGAAGGCGGTCGTGGCCCAGCGGCTCATCATGGGCACACGGGGGAAGCTGGTGCCGGCCGTCGAGGTGATGCTGTTGTCGCATTACGTGTCCGACCTGATTCAGAAAGGACAGATCGAGGGGCTCAAGACCGCGATCGAGCGCAGCGGCGAGGTGGGCATGTGCAGCTTTGACCAGTCGATTTTTTCGTTGTTCGAGCGCGGCGAGATCACGCAGGCCGAGGCCATCGCCAACGCGGACAACAAGACCGATGTGACGCTGCGCATGCGGTTGGCGGCGGGGGCGTCACTGGGCGTCGAAGGCATGCAAATGGCTCGCGACGACGAAGAAGCTCCTCCGCCCGGTCCCCACTGATCTGCAGCAACGCGCGGGTCCCACCGGGCGTCGCCGAGTTGCGCCTGGCCTAGGAGCCTGTCGGACTTGGGAGTCGTCGGCTGCAAATTGACCGCAGCGGCCCATTTTTCACCGTCTTTTTGCCCAATAGCTTGGCTATTGGACTGCAAATCCGTCAAAAACTGGTCCCACTGGGGTCGATTTTCGCTTTCGACGCCCCAAGTCCGGCAGGCTCCTTGCAGGCGGTGGCCTTCACGGCTCCACGGAGCGTTTGACGACGGCGTACCGTTCCAGGGTCCGTGCGCGTGCGCTGTCGTGGTCCACGATCGGGTGCGGGTAGTCATCCCCGAGTTTCACGCCCGCTGCCTGCAGCTCCAGCGGGGTGGCCAGCCAGGGGGCATGCAGCGCGGCGTCTGGCAAGGCCGCCAGTTGGGGCAGGTAACGCCGGATGAACCGTCCCTGCGGATCGAACTTGCGACTCTGGCTGACCGGGTTGAAGATGCGGAAATACGGCTGGGCATCACACCCACTGGAGCTGGCCCATTGCCAGCCGCCGTTGTTGGCGGCCAGATCGTAGTCGTTGAGGTGTTCTGCAAAGTAGCGCTCGCCCCGGCGCCAATCCAGGCCCAGATCCTTGGTGAGGAAGCTGGCCACCACCATGCGCAAGCGGTTGTGCATGTAGCCGGACTGGTTGATCTGGGCCATTGCCGCATCCACCAGCGGATAACCCGTGCGCCCGCGGCACCAGGCATCGAACAATGCATCGGCACAAGGGCCCTGCTCCCACGCAATGGCGTCGTAGGGCGGCTTGAAACTCCGTGCCACGACATGCGGATGGTGGAACAGCACCTGGAAATAGAAATCACGCCAGATGAGTTCATTCAACCAGGCCGCTGCCCCCTTGCTGCCAGTCTGGGCGAGCGCATGGGCCGCACGGGCCACCCGGCGCACGGACAGGGTGCCAAAGCGCAGGTGCGTACTGAGATAGCTGGGTCCCTTGACCGCCGGAAAGTCCCGCGCCTGGTCGTATCGGTCGATGCGCTCGAGAAAGTCCTTGAACAGCCGCTCTCCGCCCCGACTGCCTGCGGGCAGGACGCGCAGGTCCAGGTGGCCGCTTTCAAACCCCAGATCTTCCAGCATTGGAACAGCCGCGTGGGCCCATGTGGGACGAGGCGCCAGCGCATGGGCGTGCGCTTTGACTGGGTAGGCGCCGAGATAGAAGGCATTCACCTTGCGCAGCCAGGCATTCTTGTAAGGCGTGAACACGCTATACGGTGCGCCAGCCTGGGTGAGCAGCTCGGTGCGCTCGAAAATGGTGTGGTCCTTGTAAGTATGGAAGGCGCGGCGATCGGTCGCCAGTGCTGACCGGACCTGGGAATCGCGCTCCAGGGCCAGGGGTTCGTCATCGTGGTTGGTGAACACGGCGTCCACACCCAGGGCCCGAGCCACTTCGGCAATTTCGTGGCAGGCCAGGCCATGGCGAACGATCAGCCCGCCTTCCCGGTGTCCGCTGAGACTGCGCAGGTGCTCATCGAGTTCCACCAGCGATTCGCGGATGAATGCCACCCGCCGGTCGGCGCGTGGCAGGGGAGACAGGATGGCTTTGTCGAAGACAAAGACGCAATGCACCTGCTGGCATTGGCGCAGGGCATGGTGGAGGGCCGCATGGTCGCTGGCGCGCAGATCGCGCCGGAACCAGACCAGTCCCGAGTGGTAGTTGGCGGGCATGTTCACCGTAAAATCCGTGGATGCCTGCCCATTCTGCGCCCATGAATCTGACGCACCATTTCCTCATTGCCATGCCCGGCATGGAGGATGCGTCTTTTGCGCGCAGCGTGGTGTATCTGTGCGAGCACAGCGAACGGGGCGCCCTGGGGCTCATCATCAACAAGCCGACCGACATCAATCTCAAGGGGTTGTTCGACAAGGTCGAGCTCTCCCTGGGCAGGGCCGACCTGACGGAATCCCCTGTCTTTCTGGGCGGGCCGGTGCAGACCGAGCGCGGCTTTGTTCTGCACGAATCCCTGCATGGCAAGAACGACGTGGCGGAAGAGCCTGCGTATGCCTCCACCATGGTGATTCCCGGCGGGCTGGAAATGACCACCTCCAAGGATGTCCTCGAGGCCCTGGCCACGGGTGCCGGGCCGCGGCGTGTGCTCGTCACGCTGGGTTATTCCGCCTGGGGGGAGGGCCAGCTGGAGTCGGAACTGGCGGAGAACAGCTGGTTGACCGTGGAGGCCGACCTTGCCGTGATTTTTGACACGCCGGTCGAGAAGCGCTACGACACGGCGCTGGGTTTGCTGGGCCTGGAAGCATGGCGGCTGTCCCCCGGGGCGGGCCACGCATGATCGCCCTGGCCATGCCCTTGCCTTCGCCTGCAGTTCCTGCGCATTTCCAGACCTTTCTTGCCTTCGACTTCGGCCTCAAACGCACGGGGGTGGCGGTGGGCAACCGCATGCTGCGAAGCGCCACGCCCCAGGCGACGATCAAGGCAGAAGGAGATGCGCGCTTTGCTCAGGTGGCCGAACGGATCAAGGCGTGGCAACCCGACGCCCTGGTGGTCGGCGTTCCCTACCATCCCGACGGAGCCAGCCACGACAACACCCGCCGCGCCCAGCGTTTTGCCCGCCAGTTGCAGGGCCGTTTTGGCCTGCCGGTCTATGAGGTGGACGAGCGCTACAGCACCACCGAGGCCTTGGCGGGAGGTGCGCGCGACGCCGATGCCGCTTCGGCCTGCATTATTCTGGAACAGTTTTTGAGGAATCTCCCATGACCACTCCCCTCACTGGCGGCCAGGGCAGCCTGGTGCTGGATGCCGAGGCCCTGTACCGTGAACTGCTGCGCGGCGTACGCACGCTGCGCGAGCCCCATACGCAGCTGGCAGGCATCGCCTCGGGCGGTGCCTGGCTGGCCGAGCGCCTGCAGAAAGACCTGGGGCTCGATGGCGCCGCAGGCGTGCTGTCGTCGGCCATGCACCGCGACGACTTCGCGCAGCGTGGCCTGGCGGCCAGCGCCCAGACATCGCTGCCCTTCGACGTCAACGGCGCCGACATCCTCGTGCTCGATGATGTGCTCTACACCGGTCGCACCCTGCGTGCAGTGCTCAACGAGCTGTACGACTACGGACGCCCGGCGCGCGTGCGCCTGGCCGTGCTGGTGGACCGGGGCGGGCGCGAGCTGCCGGTGCAGGCCGACTTCGCCGCAGCCCGCGTGGCGCTTCCCGCCAGCCAGTCTCTGGCGCTGGCGCGTACCGAGGGAGGCAACTTCCATTTTCAAGTCAAAGAGGCCTGAGCCGTGCTGCACCACCGCAATCCCCAGCTCAACAGCAACGGCGAGCTGATCCACCTGTTGTCCATCGAGGGGCTGCCGCGCGACATCGTCACGCACATCCTCGACACTGCCGCCAACTTCGTTTCGGTGAATGACCGCGAGGTCAAGAAGGTGCCGCTTTTGCGCGGCAAGAGCGTTTTCAACCTGTTCTTCGAGAACAGCACGCGCACGCGCACCACCTTCGAGATCGCGGCCAAGCGCCTGTCGGCCGATGTGTTCAACCTCGACATCGCACGCAGCTCGGCCAGCAAGGGCGAGTCGCTGCTCGATACCATCGCCAACCTCAGCGCCATGGCGGCCGACCTGTTCGTCGTGCGTCACAGCGAATCCGGTGCGCCCTACCTGATCGCCCAGCATGTGGCGCCCCATGTGCATGTGATCAATGCCGGTGACGGGCGGCATGCCCACCCCACGCAGGGCCTGCTGGACATGTACACCATCCGGCACTACAAGAAGGACTTTGCCAACCTCACGGTGGCCATCGTCGGTGACGTGCTGCACTCGCGCGTGGCGCGCTCCGACATTCACGCGCTCACCACCCTCGGCTGCGCCGAGGTGCGCGTGGTGGGGCCGCGCACGCTGGTGCCGTCGAATATGTCCGAGATGGGTGTGCGTGTATGCCATACGCTCGAAGAAGGCATCAAGGATGCCGACGTGGTCATCACCCTGCGCCTGCAGAACGAGCGCATGAGCGGCGCGCTGCTGCCGTCAAGCCAGGAGTATTTCAAGAGCTTTGGCCTCACGCAGGACAAGCTGCGCCTGGCCAAGCACGATGCCATCGTCATGCACCCGGGCCCCATCAATCGGGGCGTGGAGATTGATTCCGCCGTCGTCGATGGCCCGCAGGCCGTGATCCTGCCGCAGGTGACCTTCGGCATCGCGGTGCGCATGGCGGTGATGTCCATCGTGGCAGGGAACGAGGCCTAGGGTGATGGCGAGTTTTGCTCCTGTTTTCATAGCTTCTTGCGCTTGATGTGTGGGCGCTAGAGGCCAATTTTGCTTGAAATCATGAAGATACTGATCCACGGCGGCCGGGTGATTGACCCTGCCAGCGGGTTTGACAAGGTGTGCGACGTGGCTCTCGCGGCAGGCCGCATCGTGGGCATCGGGCGCGTGCCACCCGACTTCGCGCCCAACCGCAGCATCGATGCCGCGGGTTGCCTTGTGCTGCCTGGCCTGGTCGACCTGGCAGCGCGCCTGCGCGAGCCGGGCCACGAGCATGAAGGCATGCTCGAATCCGAGATGGCGGCGGCCGTGGCCGGTGGCGTGACCAGCCTGGTCTGCCCGCCCGACACCGACCCGGTGCTCGACGAGCCCGGCCTGGTGGAAATGCTCAAGTTCCGCGCCGAAAAGCTGCACCAGGCACGCCTGTTCCCGCTGGGCGCGCTCACGCGTGGCCTCGCTGGCGAGGTGCTGACCGAGATGGCCGAACTCACCGAGTCGGGCTGCGTGGGCTTCGGGCAGGCCGAGGTGCCGCTGTCCAGCACCCAGGTGCTGCAGCGTGCCCTGCAATATGCCGCCACCTATGGCTACACCGTGTGGTTGCGCCCGCAGGAGCTGCACCTGGGCAAGGGCGTGGCGGCGGCCGGTGCGCTGGCCACGCGGCTGGGCCTGTCGGGCGTGCCGGTGGCCGCAGAAACGATTGCGCTGCACACCATCTTCGAGCTGCTCAAGAGCACCGATGCGCGCGTGCACCTGTGCCGCATCTCCAGCGCAGCGGGCGTGGCCCTGGTGCGCCAGGCCCGTGCGGAAGGCCTGAAGGTGACGTGCGATGTCAGCATCAACTCGCTGATGCTCACCGATACCGATATCGGCTTTTTTGACAGCCGGGCCCGGTTGACACCGCCCCTGCGGCAGCAGCGCGACCGCGATGCCCTGCAGGCCGCCCTGCGCGATGGAACCATCGATGCCCTGGTGTCCGACCACACCCCCGTGGACGAGGATGCCAAGACCCTGCCTTTTGCCGAAGCAGAGCCCGGCGCCACGGGCCTGGAGCTGCTGCTGAGCCTAGCGCTCAAGTGGTCGCAGGACGGCGGTGTGCCGCTGGCACGCGCTCTGGCCGTGGTCACCAGCGAGCCCGCGCGCGTGCTGGGCAGCGCCCTGGGCACGCTGCAGGCCAGCGTGGGCCAGCTGGTCGAAGGCGGTGTGGGGGATGTCTGCATCGTGGACCCGCAGGACGCCTGGGCCGTGCAGGCCGGTGCGCTGCGCAGCCAGGGAAAGCACACGCCTTTTTCGGGCTACGAATTGCCTGGCCGCGTGCGCTGCACCCTGGTGGGCGGCCAGATCGCCTTCGACCGGGGCTGAGCAGAGATGCCTGCGCGGCTCGGATGCGGATGGTGCCCGGCGGTGGTGCACGGATCTCTGGAACGCTGCCCGGCGTGAAACATTTCAAAGCCTGCTGGCGTCTGCTGCGTCTGGCGGCGCACATCCTCCTGGGCCTGTGGACCGTCGCGTTTCGTTTTCCGGCGCTGTCGCCCGAGCAGCAGCAGATGCGTGTGCAGGCATGGTCGCTGAAGCTGCTGGCCTGTGCCGGGGTGTCGCTGGCCATCCGGGGCCAGCCGCCAGCGGGGGGGCCGGTGATGCTGGTGGCGAATCACCTTTCCTGGCTGGACATTCCGGTGCTGCACGCGGCGCGCTACTGCCGTTTTGTCTCCAAGTCGGACGTGCAGGGCTGGCCTCTGATCGGCGCGCTGGCCACGGCAGCGGGCACGCTCTACATCGAGCGCAACGTGCGCCGCGATGCCATGCGCCTGGTGCGCACGATGCACCAGGCCCTGGAGCAGGGCGAGGTGCTGGCCGTATTCCCGGAGGGCACCACCGGGGACGGGCGCGAGATGCTGCCCTTCCATGCCAATCTGCTGCAGGCCGCGGTGCTGGCTGACGCGGCCGTGCAGCCGGTGGGCCTGCGCTTTACGGACCAGGCCACCGGTGCCACCTGTTTTGCCCCCAGCTATATTGGCGACGAAACCCTGATCGGCTCGATCTGGCGGACCTTGTGCGCGCCGCCCATCGTGGCGATCGTGCATTTCGGCATGTCCGAGCAGGCGAATGGCCGGGACCGGCGCATGTGGGCGCTGCATCTGCACCGCACGGTTGACAGCCTGCGACGCAGCTGATCGTTCGCCAGAGTGATGGCCGTTTGGGTGGGCATCTGACGGCAAAAGCGTGCATATCGCACGAATTGGATTGTCTTGAATCCGCTGGCGCGCGATGGCGGCAATGTGTTCCCGTATCGTCCGCACCTTTCCGGTCTGTGTCTCGCACACGGATTTCTTTCACTGCCGGGAGGGCACCATGGACATCATTGAACGCGCCAAGAGCATTCTTCTTCAACCCAGGCAAACCTGGGACACCATCGAGGCCGAGCAGGCCGATGCAGCGGGCCTGTACACCCGCTATGTGATGATTCTGGCGGCCATCCCCGCCGTTTGCGGATTCGTCGGCATGTCGTTGATCGGCGTGGGGGCCTTTGGCGTGTCCCTGCGCGTGCCCCTGCTCTCGGGGCTGGCAGGCATGGTGGTGTCGTACGTGATGAGCCTGGTGGGGGTGTTCGTGCTGGCGCTGATCGTCGATGCCCTGGCCCCTGCCTTTGGCGGACAGAAGAGCACGATTCAGGCGCTGAAGCTGGTGGTGTATGCCAGCACGGCCGCCATGCTGGGTGGCGTATTCAGCCTGCTGCCGTCGCTGGCCATGCTGGGGCTGCTGGCTGCGCTGTACTCGGTCTACCTTCTGTATACCGGGTTGCCTGTGCTGATGAAAAATCCGGGTGAAAAAACCCTGGCTTACACGGCCGTGGCGCTGGTGGCCGCCATCGTGATGGGGCTGGTGATGGGCGCGGTAGGCAGTATCTTCATGCCCCGTGGTGGAACGCTGCTGGGCAGCGCCGGTGCGCCGTCGATTTCGGTTGAAACTCCCGGTGGCTCGGTGCGCATTGACACGGCGGGGCTGGAAGCGGCCAGCAAAAAGATCGAGGAAGCCGCACGCCAGATGGAACAGGCGCAGAAAAGCCAGGACCCGGCCGCCATCGCGGCGGCGACGGGCAACGCCGCCGCGGCTGCGGCAGGCATGCTCGGGGGCGGGCAGGTCATCGCGGCGCAGTCGCTCAAGGCCGGGTTGCCCGAGCAACTGGCGGACATGGCGCGCACCGGTTTTGACGTGCAGGATGGCGCGGCCCTGGGTTTGCCCACCAGCCAGGCCAGCGCGCAATACAGCAACGGCCAGACCGAGGTGCGCCTGGAGATCACCGACATGGGCGGTCTGGGTCAGATGGCCGCGCTGGCCATGGGCATGGCGCAGGGTGAAAAGGAGGACCCGCACCATGCGGAAAAAACATGGCAGGAAGGTGGCCGGACCCTGCACCAGCGCTACCAGAAGGATGGCAGCCATGCGGAATTCAGGGTGATGCTGAAAAACGGCATCGTGGTCAGCCTGGATGCCGATGGCATGGGCATTGGGGTGGTGCGCAGTCTCATGTCGCAGGTAAACCTATCGGCCCTGGAGGGGCTGCAGCGCAAGTCCTGAGGACGGCACGGCCCCGGTCCGCAGGCGTCAGGACCGGCGCCCGGTACCCCTGCGGTGTGGTGCTACTGATATAGTAGCTGCAACCGCAATGTTTGTGGGGTTTTTGGCTGTTTTGGCATGAAGAATCAGACCGATCGGTCGAAGGTCACGACATGGTCCACGAGGGCGCGGATGCCAATCCATTCACCAATGGCGTGGTCGTGGTGGCTGGGCACATGGGCCAGCAGGGTCTGGCCGTTGTCCAGGCGCAGGGTGTAGAGGAATTCAGAGCCCCGGAATGACTTGCGCACGATCTGCGCCTGCACCGGTGCTGCATCGTCGTGCACGATGTCGTCAGCGCGCAGCAGCACATCGCATTCACCTGCGGGGTAGCTGGTCGGCAGCGGGCATTCGGTGAGGTTGCCCAGGTCGCCCAGCGGCGTGCGCACCACCACGCTGCTGCCTTGCTGCACCAGCGTGGCGGGGGCAAACACACCATGGCCAATGAAGTCGGCCACGAAGCGTGTGGCGGGTCGGTGGTAGAGGGTGTAGGCATCGTCCCACTGGTGCAGCCGGCCCTGGTGCATCACGCCGATCACATCACCGATGGCGAAGGCTTCAAGCTGGTCGTGCGTGACGAACAGCGCAGTGGCCCCGGCGGCCTTCAGAATGCCGCGCACCTCGTGCGCCAGGCGCTCGCGCAGGTCCACGTCGAGGTTGGAGAAGGGCTCGTCCAGCAGCATGAGCTGGGGCCGCGGCGCCAGGGCGCGGGCCAGGGCCACGCGCTGCTGCTGGCCGCCCGAGAGTTCGTGCGGGTAGCGCTGTTCGCTGCCTTCCAGGCCCACCAGTTGCAGCACCTCGGCCACGCGCGCAGCCTGTTCGGCGCGGGGCAGTCCGTGGATGCCGAAGGCCACGTTGCGCCCCACGCTCAGGTGCGGAAACAGGGCGTAGTCCTGGAACACCATGCCGATGCGCCGTTGTTCGGGGGGCACGCTGTACTGCGGGCTGCCCACCGTGTGCTTGCTCAGGCGGATGGCGCCTGCCGCCACGGGTTCGAGCCCCGCCACGGCGCGCAGCAGTGTGGTCTTCCCGCAGCCCGAGGGGCCTATCAGTACGCCGATCTGGCCCGCGCTCAGGCCCAGCGAAACGCCTTGCACGGCGGCCTGTGGCTGGTTGCCGTAACGCACTTCAAGTTGGGAAACCTCTAGGAACATTGGTCGATTGTAGGTCTGCTGCCCCGAATGCTTAGAATTCGCATTTGTATTTGTGGGCGCCCTTGGCGGGCGCTGGCGGCAAGACCTGCTGCAATCTTCTCTTGCCGACCGAGCCGCTTACCTTGCCACGCCTCCTCGCTGCCCTGCGCATTGTTCCTTTGCTTCTGCTGGCTGGCATGCTGTCGCTGCCGGTGCTGGCGTTGCTGGGTGCATGGCTGCCCTGGGGGCAGACCGAAGTCAGCGCGGGGGCCATCCTGCGCGAGATGGCGGCCACCGTGTTGCCGGGCTATGTGTGGACCACGCTCTGGCTGGCGTTGTGGGTCGGGGTGGGCGCCGCCGTGGTCGGAACGGCCACCGCAGCGGTCGTGACCTTGTTCGAGTTTCCCGGACGCAGGGTGTTTGAATGGCTGCTGCTGCTGCCCTTGGCCATGCCCGCATACGTCACGGCATATGCCTATACCGATTTCCTGCAGTTCAGCGGGCCGCTGCAGGTGGGGCTGCGCGAAACCTTCGGCCTTGAAGGGCGATTGCTGCCCGAGGTGCGCAGCCTCTGGGGGGCCATCTGGGTGTTTCTGTTCTCGCTCTACCCGTATGTGTATTTGCTGGCCCGTACCGCGCTGGGCGAGCGCGCAGCACACCTGATGGAGGCCGCGCGCCTGCTGGGTGCACCACTGTCGCGGCGCATCACCACCATCGCGCTGCCCCTGGCCCGCCCGGCTGTGGCCGCCGGGGTGGCATTGGTGCTGATGGAGACGCTGGCCGACTTTGGCGTGACCAGCTACTTCGGCATCCAGACCTTCACCACCGGCATTCTCAAAGCCTGGCTGTCCATGGACAACCGGACGGCAGCGGCCCAGCTCTCGACCATGCTGCTGGCATTGGTGCTGTTTCTGCTGTGGCTGGAGCACCGCGCACAGCGCCGCATGCGCTTTGCCGCGCCGCGCGGCCATGCCGGCGGCGCCGAGGCGCAGCCTGTGCCACTGCGCGGCGGGCGGCTCTTGCTGGCCTGGGTTGTGTGTGCGCTGCCGGTACTCATGGGTTTCGTGGCGCCAGTGGTCTTCATGCTGCGTCCGCTGGCCGCCGACTGGTCGGTGCTGCCCTGGGAGCGCTTTCTGGAATGGGCCTGGAACAGTGTGCGCCTGGGAGGCATTGCATCCGCGCTGGCCGTGGCCGTGGCGCTGGCGCTGGCCTTTGCCGTGCGGCGGCGCCCTGATCTGCTGACGCGCGGCGTGGTGCGGCTGGCAGGCGTGGGCTATGCGGTGCCGGGTGCGGTGATCGTGGTCGGCCTGCTGCTGCCCGTGGGCTGGCTGCAGGGGCGGGTGCCGCACTGGGGGGTGGGCGCGCTGGTCACCACCACGGCGGTGGGCATCGTCTGGGCCTATCTGGTGCGGTTTTGCGCCGTGGCATTGCAATCGGTGCAGAGTGGCTATGCCCGTATTCCAGGCAGCCTGGATGATTCGGCGCGCATGCTGGGCGCGGGCAGCAGCCGCCTGCTGACACGGGTGCACTGGCCGCTGCTGCGCCGATCCACCGCGGCGGCGGCGCTGCTGGTGTTTGTCGATGTGATGAAGGAACTGCCCGCCACCATGGTGCTGCGCCCCTTCAACAGCGACACGCTGGCTGTGGTGGCTTACCAGCTGGCCCGGGATGAGCGCCTGGGCGAGGCGGCTCTGCCTTCGCTGGCACTGGTGCTGGTGGGGCTGGTACCGGTGATACTGCTCAGCCGCACGCTACGGAATCGCTCTTGAATCAAGGGTTTACCCTGGTTTTTTGGCGTTTCAGGTTTGAATTTTCAGGCGAATCACGTTAACCTGCCAGCCTTTGCTGCGCAGATGGGCCTGTATGGCAGGCAGCAACTGACGCAGCTTGGCCGCTGCCGCATTGCTTTTGACCACGATGCACCAGGTCTGCCCTTCGATCGGGCCCGCCTGAAGTGCCGGGCGCAGTGCCGGCGGAACGAGGGATTCCACGGCCCGGAGCCGTTCGCTTGACTCACGCGTGAGTGCCGCCAGCTGTGCCAGCATGGGCGACTCGTCTGCGGCTTGCTGCAGCGTGACTGCGTGGTGGCGGCGGTGCATGGGCTGATGACACAGGAAATCAAGAATGCAGCTGATTATCATGGACACGCGGCTGGCGCGCAGCCGGACCATTCATCTCACGGGGGGGCGTCTGGTGGCAGCTGCCTTTGCCGCGTCGCTGCTGCTGATGTGTGTGGCGGCCCTGTTGTACCACCTGGTGTTCCTCAAGGGCGCGCGCGAAGGCTGGCCCGTGGTGGGTTCACTGGTCCGCTTGGTGGTGCAGGACGAATTTGACCAGCGCGACCTTTTCATGCGCCAGAACCTCGATGCCATGGCCCGCAAAGTGGGTGAAATGCAGGCCCGCATGGTGGAGCTGGAGTCTCTTGGTGAACGTGTCTCGGGTCTGGCGGGCATGGCCCCTCCGGCGGAAAAAGCGCGCGTTCCCGGGCAGGGCGGTGCCTTGGTGGCCAGCCGTCCGCTGACGCTGCAGGAGCTGGAGGCGACTCTGAGCGAACTGGAACTGGTGGTGGGGCAGCGCACCGACCTGATGACCGTTCTGGAGTCTCGGCTGTTTGATCAGCACATCCGCAAGCATATGGTGCCCACGCAGGCGCCTGTTCCGGGCAAGTCCCCTGGTTCCGCCTTTGGCTGGCGCATCGACCCGCTCACGGGACAGCGAGCGATCCACATGGGCCTGGACTTTTCGGCGGAGGTGGGAACCGACATCGTCGCCGCTGCGGGTGGCGTGGTGGTGACCCAGGAGTTTCACCCAGCCTTCGGCAACATGGTCGAACTGGACCACGGCAACCAGCTTGTCACGCGCTACGCACATGCCTCGAGGGTCCTCGTCAAGCGGGGTGACCTGGTGCGGCGGGGTCAGAAAATCGCCGAGGTGGGCACCACGGGGCGCTCCACCGGGCCACACCTGCATTTCGAGGTGCTGGTGCAGGGCGTGCCGCAGGACCCGCAAAAGTTTCTGGCCGCTGGCAGTCCTGCCGGTCGTCAGTTGGCGCTGCGGCCTGGGGCGCAGCCGTAGCCTCGCCGCAGGCGGGTAAAATTGCGCCTTCGGGGCCGGTGCACGCCAGGCGCGTGCCGCTTGCAATGCCGGTTGAAGGCCCCACCTGAACTCACTTCTTCATAGGGATTCTGGACGTTCGGCGTGCCCCTTGGCATGCAGGGCGGACCTGTTCGCATGGCCACCAACTTTCTCACCAAAATTTTCGGCAGCCGCAACGACCGGCTTCTCAAGCAATACCGCAAGACGGTGGCGCGCATCAATGCGATGGAGCCCGAATACGAGGCGCTGAGCGACGATGCCCTGCGCGCGAAAACCCAGGAGTTCAAGGAGCGTATTGCCAAGGGCGAGACGCTCGATGCCCTGCTGCCCGAGGCGTTCGCGGTGGTGCGCGAGGGCTCCAAGCGCGTCATGAAGATGCGCCATTTCGATGTCCAGCTCATCGGTGGCATGGCGCTGCACTTCGGCAAGATCGCCGAAATGCGCACGGGCGAAGGCAAGACGCTGACAGCCACGTTGCCGGTGTACCTCAACGCCCTCTCGGGCCAGGGCGTGCACGTGGTCACGGTGAACGACTACCTGGCCAGCCGCGATGCGAAGTGGATGGGGCGTCTCTACAACTTCCTCGGCCTGACAGTCGGCATCAACCTGCCCAACATGCCACGCGAGGAAAAGCAGGCCGCTTATGGTTCGGACATCACCTACGGAACGAACAACGAATACGGTTTCGACTACCTGCGCGACAACATGGTCTACGAGGCCAATGACCGCGTGCAGCGCCGCCTCAACTACGCCATCGTCGACGAGGTGGACTCCATCCTGATCGACGAGGCGCGCACCCCGCTCATCATCAGCGGCCAGGCCGAAGACCACACGGCGACCTATCTGGCCATGAACCAGGTGGTGCCGCTGCTGGTGCGCCAGGAGGGCGAGGCCGACCCGCGCACCGGCGAGGGCGTGACCAAGCCGGGCGATTTCACCATCGACGAGAAGTCGCACCAGGTGTTCCTGACCGAACAGGGCCACGAAACCGCCGAGCGCGTGCTGGCGGCCCAGGGTCTGATCGCCGAAGGCGCATCGCTCTACGATCCGGCCAACATCACGCTCATGCACCACCTGTATGCAGCGCTGCGGGCCAACCATATCTACAACCGCGATCAGCACTATGTGGTGCAGAACGGCGAGATCGTCATCGTTGACGAATTCACGGGGCGCCTGATGGCGGGCCGGCGCTGGAGCGAGGGGCTGCACCAGGCCGTCGAGGCCAAGGAAGGCGTGCAGATCCAGGCCGAAAACCAGACGATGGCCTCGATCACGTTCCAGAATTACTTCCGTCTGTATAACAAGCTCTCGGGCATGACCGGCACGGCGGACACCGAGGCCTATGAATTCCAGGAAATCTACGGCCTGGAGACCGTGGTGATCCCGCCCAACCGACCGAGCAAGCGCGACGACCAGCTCGACCGTGTGTACAAGACCACGCGCGAGAAGTACGAAGCGGCGATTCTGGACATCCGCGAATGCCACGAACGCGGGCAGCCGGTGCTGGTGGGCACGACCTCGATCGAGAACTCCGAGATCATCGATCAGTTGCTGAACAAGGCGGGCCTGCCGCACCAGGTGCTTAACGCCAAGCAGCATGCCCGCGAGGCCGACATCGTGGCCCAGGCCGGCCGTGCCGGCATGATCACCATCGCCACCAACATGGCGGGCCGGGGCACGGACATCGTGCTCGGCGGCAACGTCGAGAAAGACATTGCCGCCATTGAGGCCGATGAGAGCCTGGACGAGGGCACAAAGCAGTCGCGCATCGCGCAGCTGCGTGCTGACTGGACGCGTGACCATGAAAAGGTCAAGGAGCTGGGCGGCCTGCGCATCATTGCCACCGAGCGCCATGAGTCGCGCCGCATCGACAACCAGCTGCGCGGCCGCTCGGGCCGCCAGGGTGATCCCGGCTCTTCGCGCTTCTATCTGAGTCTGGACGATTCGCTGATGCGCATCTTCGCGGGCGACCGTGTCAAGGCCATCATGGACCGGCTCAAGATGCCCGATGGCGAGGCGATCGAGGCGGGCATTGTCACGCGCAGCATCGAATCGGCGCAGCGCAAGGTCGAGGCCCGCAACTTCGACATTCGCAAACAATTGCTCGAGTATGACGACGTGGCGAATGACCAGCGCAAGGTCATCTACCAGCAGCGCAACGACATTCTGGATGCGTCCGACCTGTCCGACGTGATCGCCGCCATGCGCGAGGATTGCTTCACTGACATCGTGCGCCAGTATGTGCCGCCCGAGTCGGTGGAGGAACAGTGGGATCTGGCGGGTCTGGAGAAGGTGCTAGCCGACGAGTGGCAGATTGTTCTGCCGCTGCAAAAGGAGGTCGAGGGATCGCAGTCGGTTACCGATGACGAGATCCTGGACAAGGTGGTGCAGGCCGCGCACGATGCCTTCAATGCCAAGGTGCAACTCGTTGGTCAGGAGAACTTCACGCAGTTCGAGCGTGTGGTGCTGCTGCAGACCTTTGACTCGAACTGGCGCGACCACCTCAGTGCGCTCGACTACCTGCGCCAGGGCATCCACCTACGCGGCTATGCCCAGAAGCAGCCCAAGCAGGAATACAAGCGCGAGGCCTTCGAGCTGTTCCGCCAGCTGCTCGACATGGTGAAGAATGAAGTCACCAAGATCCTGATGACCGTGCAGGTGCAGTCGCCCTCGGAACTGGACCAGGCGGCCGAAGTCATGGAGCAGCGCGCCGAGCACATCGCCAACGTGACCTATACCGCACCCACCGAAACCGGCGAGGTCGAGACCACGGTGGACGAACGCACCCTGAGCGTGCAGCAAAAGGTGGCGGCTGGCGGCCGGGTGGGCCGCAACGATCCTTGCCCCTGCGGCAGCGGAAAAAAATACAAGCAGTGCCACGGCAAGCTCGCCTGAACCTGCTTTCGCATCGGACACGGGCTTCGGCCCGTGTTTTCATTTTGGCGGCGCGGTGACTGCGTATCATCGGCCCAGTTTTTCGAAGGAAACACCATGCCCGTTCATCTCTCCGCTCCCAACCCTGCCGATTTGCACCCCGTGGCCGGTGTACGCATCGGTGTTGCCGAAGCCAACGTGCGCAAGGCGAACCGGAAGGACCTGACCGTCTTTCTCCTTGATGAAGGCGCCAGCGTGGCGGGCGTGTTCACCCAGAACCGCTTCTGCGCGGCGCCGGTGCAGGTCTGCCGCGAGCACCTGGCGGGCGGCCAGGCGATCCGTGCCCTGGTGGTGAACACGGGCAACGCCAATGCCGGTACGGGCGCCGAGGGCCTGGCGCGCGCGCGTGCCACCAGCGCGGCGCTGGCGCGCCATCTGCAAGTGGATGCGGCGCAGGTGCTGCCGTTCTCTACCGGCGTCATCATGGAACAGTTGCCCGTGGACCGCATCGAGGCTGGGCTGCCAGCGGCCATCGCCGACGCGCAGCCGGCCCATTGGGCGCGCGCGGCCGAGGGCATCATGACCACCGACACCGTGGCCAAGGCCTTCAGCCGGCAGGTGCAGATCGGTGGCGCCACCGTCACGGTGACCGGCATCGCCAAGGGCGCGGGCATGATCCGCCCGAACATGGCCACCATGCTGGGCTTCGTGGCCACCGACGCGCGCATCGCGCCAGCACTGCTGCAGGGCCTGGTGCGCGAGCTGGCGGACCAGTCGTTCAACCGCATCACCATCGACGGCGACACCTCTACCAACGACTGCTTCATGCTGATCGCCACGCAGAAGGCCACGCATGCCCCCATTGAAGCGCTGTCCAGCGCCGAGGGCCAGGCGCTGAAGGCCGCGCTGCTGGAAGTGGCGCAGAAGCTGGCCCAGGCCATCGTACGCGACGGCGAGGGCGCGACCAAGTTCATCACCGTGCGCGTGGAAGGCGGCAAGACCGGCGAGGAATGCCGCAAGGTGGCCTACGCCATCGCCCATTCGCCTCTCGTCAAGACGGCGTTCTTCGCCAGCGACCCGAACCTGGGCCGCATCCTGGCGGCCGTGGGCTATGCCGGTATCGAGGATCTGGACCAGACCGGCATCGACCTGTACCTCGACGACGTGCACGTGGCCGTACAGGGCGGGCGCAACCCCCAGTACCGCGAGGAAGACGGCCAGCGCGTGATGAAGCAGAGCGAGATCACGGTGCGCGTGCTGCTGGGCCGCGGTACGGCGCAGGACACGGTGTGGACCTGCGACCTGAGCCACGATTACGTGACCATCAACGCCGACTATCGCTCCTGATTTGATAGCTGCTTGCGCTTGATGGGTAAGTGCTAGATGTCAAAATGAACGAAAAATTCGAACATCTGATCGAACGCGCCGAGCAGCTCATCGCGCGCATCGAGTCCGTGCTCCCGCAGCCGCTGGCGGCGCCCGACTGGTCGACGGCGATTGCCTGGCGCTACCGCAAGCGCAGCAGCGGCCACGGCACGCTCGAACCCGTGCGCCATGTGGCGGCGATGCGCCTGGAAGATTTGAAGGAAATCGACGGCCAAAAGGAAAAGATCCAGCGCAACACCGAGCAGTTCGTGCATGGCCGACCGGCCAACAACGTGCTGCTCACGGGCGCGCGCGGCACGGGAAAGTCCTCGCTCATCAAGGCCTGCCTGAACGCTTACGCGCCGCAGGGCCTGCGCCTGATCGAGGTGGACAAGGCCGATCTGACCGACCTGCCCGACATCGTCGAGGTGGTGGCGGGCCGGCCGGAATACTTCATCGTGTTCTGCGATGACCTGAGCTTCGAGGACGGTGAGCCGGGCTACAAGGCGCTCAAGTCCATCCTCGATGGCTCGGTGGCCGCCGCCACGCCCAACGTGCTGATCTACGCCACCAGCAACCGGCGCCACCTGTTGCCCGAGTACATGCGTGAGAACCTCACGTACACCCACACCGACGACGGCGAGGTGCATCCGGGCGAGGGTGTGGAGGAAAAAATCTCGCTGTCCGAGCGCTTCGGCCTCTGGGTGAGCTTCTACCCGTTCAGCCAGGACGAATACCTCGCCATTGCCGGCCAGTGGCTGGCCTCGTTCGGGCTCGATAGCGAAGCCATTGCCGGAGCGCGTGCCGAGGCGCTGGTCTGGGCGCTGGAGCGTGGCTCGCGCAGCGGTCGCGTGGCCTACCAGTTCGCGCGCGACTACGCGGGGCGGCGCGGTGGCTGAGGCGATGCCCGTGCAGCGCAAGCACACCGAGGTTGCGGTCGGCATCCTGATTCGCGCCGATGGCGCGCTGCTGCTGACCACGCGTCCGCCGGACAAGGTCTACGCGGGCTACTGGGAGTTCCCCGGCGGCAAGATCGAGGCGGGCGAGACCGTGGAGCAGGCACTGCGCCGCGAGTTGCAGGAGGAACTGGGCATCACCATTGGTCAGGCGGCCGTGTGGAAGGTGACCGAGCACGACTATCCGCACGCGCTGGTGCGCTTGCACTGGTGCAAGGTGCACGCATGGACGGGTGACTTCGAGATGCGCGAGGGCCAGACGATGGCCTGGCAGCACTGGCCTATCGGGGTACGCCCCGTGCTACCGGGCGCGTTGCCGGTGCTGGGCTGGCTGGCCGAGGAGCGTGGCGTACCATTCGATCCGGAAATACTATCAAATTGATAGCTGTTGGCGCTTATACAGTAAGCGCCAGTGCCATTTTTAACCAATGCTGGTGCGGGGATCGCCAAAGGTGGCGTCCTCGGGCGGCGCTTCGGCGGGCACGCGAAAACCCTCGCTCGCCCAGGCGCCCAGGTCCATCTGTTTGCAGCGCTCGCTGCAGAAGGGGCGCCAGGGGTTTTGCGGGCCGTAGAGGCTGGGGCCCCGGCACGCGGGGCAGGTCACCTGCCGGGAGGTTGCGGAGGGCGGGGCCGATTCACTCATGCGATGGGTGTTGTCAGGCGCAGAGCGTCAACTCGAAGACGGCGTCTTCGCTGCTGGCCTGCAGAGGCCCTTCGGGAAGCTGGTGCATGAGTCGCACCGACACCATGAGCCGGTTGCCGCTGATCTCGGGCACCAGCCCCAGCGCCGGATCAATGCGCAGACGCAGCAATTGAAAAGTACGGCCCTGCGGCAGGTTCTGCTGCAATTGGCCGCGTTCGGCGGCCACCTTCTGTGGGACGCCCGCATCGCGCAGCAGTTTGAGCAGCAGGTAGATGGATTCGGCCAGCGGCGCCAGCGTGGAGGCCCAGCCCTCCAGGGCCTGCTGGCGCTCCGTGGCGGGCCGGTGTTGCCAGGCGTAATAGCTGGGCAGATCGAAGCCGCAGGTACCGCCCGGAATGCCGGAGCGGCTGCGGATGCTCATCAGCCACTCATTTTCCGTCAGCGTCTGGCCGGTCTTGCCGATCTGGGCGTTCAGGGTGCTGAAACACCGGTCGAGTTGCGCCACGACGGCGTCCAGGGCCGCTTCGGAGATGGCGGGGTTGCCCCGGTAGCCGTCGAGCACATGCTTTTGCTTCTCGATGTCCTTGAGCACGTCCGACTTCAGGTCGGCCCGGGCCGCCACATCCATGATCTCAAAGATGGTGGTCAGTGCGAAATGATGGTCCAGCGCATGGCTGCGCGCAATCAGTTCACCCAGGCGCCGGAAAAGGTGCTCCAGCCGCAAATAGGTGCGGATGCGTTCATTGAAAGGGTATTCGTAGAGAATCACGCTGCCAGATTCCAGGTAAGGGCGCAAGGAGGCTGTCGGAGATGGACATTCAGGAGGGCGCCATGGCAACAGTCCGGGGCTGAATCATAGCCCGAACCTTTGCGCCATCGCACCCACCTGGGCTTTCAGGGCGTCCAGGGTGAGCTTGTCGTTGTACAGCACGATGTCGGCGGCTGCGCGGCGGCGCTGCCGACTGGCCTGCGAAGCGATGATCGCTTCAATGGCGTTGCGCTCAAGGGCACTGCGCTGGGTCACGCGCGCAATCTGCGTTTCTTCCGGGCAATCGACCACGATCACTGCATCGAGTTTGCGAGGCCATTGCCCCGATTCGACCAGCAAAGGGATGTCAAAAACCAGCAAAGGTGCGCCCGCTTCCGCAGCTGCATGGGCTTGCGCCTCGGTTTCCTGTGCCACCAGGGGGTGGATGATGGCTTCGAGTTGTTTGCGTGCATCCGGTTGCGAGAATGCCCGTTCCCGCATGCGGGAACGGTCCAGGGCGCCGTTTGCATCGACAAATTCGGGACCAAAGACCCGGGCAATGGTCGCCATGGCCAAACCGCCCGGTGCTGTTAGCTCGCGTGCTACGTGGTCTGCATCGATCAGGGCCGCGCCCCGGTCGCTCAGCATGCGGGCGACCGTGCTCTTTCCGCTGCCGATGCCGCCGGTCAGCCCGACACGAAAGAATGTCCTGGCCAAGGCGTTGTTCACAGGCCCAGTGCGCCCAGCAGGGTTTGCAGTACCGTGTTGGGGCCGAGGATCATGGCGAGCAGACCTGCACCCACCAGAAACGGTCCAAAGGGGATGTAGCCGCCCTCGCGCAGCTGATGGGCAAACTTCATGCCGATGCCGACGATGGCACCTACCACGGACGCCATGAGAATGAGAGGGACGAGGGCCTGCCAGCCAAACCAGGCCCCCAAAGCGGCAAAAAGCTTGAAGTCGCCATAACCCATGCCCTCCTTGCCTGTGGCCAGTTTGAAGCCCCAGTACACCAGCCACAGCGACAGGTAACCGGATGCGGCTCCGATGACGGAGCTGTAGAGCGGGACGTCGATCCACTGCAATGCCGAGGCCAGCAGTCCGGCCCACAAAAGAGGCAAAGTCAGGTCGTCGGGAAGCAAGGTGGTGTCCCAGTCGATCAATGCGAGAGATACCAACAAGGCTGAGAAGCCGCACCATGCCAGCGCGGTCAGCGTGGCACCCCATTGGTGCACGCAGTAAAAAAACAGTGCTGCCGTGGCCAGTTCCACCAGCGGATAACGGATGCTGATGGATGCCTCGCACGACGAGCAACGTCCGCGCAAGAACAGGTAACTCAGAACGGGAATGTTTTCATGCCAGCGCAACTGGTGCCCGCATGCCTGGCAGCGGGAACGTGGATGAGCCAGGTTGAAGCTCCCGGTTTCCTGGGGGGGCGGCAGTGCAGCATTTTCCACCATCGTGCCTGCGTACTCGGCACATTCGGCCGCCCATTGCCGCTCCATCATCTTGGGCAGTCGGTAGATCACCACATTCAGAAAACTGCCAATCAGCAAGCCAAATACGGCCGCCAGAGCAGCATCAAACCACGGTATGGGGCCCATCAAACGACTTGGCCCAGCTTGAAGATCGGCAAGTACATCGACACCACGATGCCCCCAATCAGGGTGCCCAGAAACACAATGATGATGGGTTCCATCAGACTGGAGAGTCCGGCCACCATTTCATCAACTTCTTCTTCATAGAAGTCGGCGGCTTTACCCAGCATGTGATCAATGGAGCCCGATTCCTCGCCGATGGCGCACATCTGCAGCACCATGGACGGAAACACATTGGCATTGGTCATGGCAGCTGTCAGGCTGGTGCCCGTGGAGACTTCTTGCTGGATCTTGTCTGTTGCCATGGCATAGACGGAGTTGCCCGCTGCGCCGCCCACAGAGTCCAGTGCCTCGACCAGGGGGACTCCGGCCGCGAACATCGTGGAAAGGGTGCGCGTCCAGCGTGCCACGGCGGACTTCTCGACGAGAACACCAAAAATTGGAACGCGCAGCAGAAGCCGGTCCATGAACATCTGTACCTTTTCACTGCGTCGCCATGCCTGCATGAAGAAGTACACCCCACCGCCAAGTACGCCAAAGATCAACCACCACCATTTGACGAAAACATCGCTGATACCCATCACGAAAAGCGTGGGCGCTGGAAGATCCGCGCCGAAAGAAGTGAAAACTTCCTTGAAGGCTGGAATGACAAAGATCATGATCACTGTGACCACGACGAAGGCCACGATGATCACCGAGATCGGATACATGAGTGCCGACTTGATCTTGCCCTTGATGGCTTCGGTCTTTTCCATGTACATGGCCAGCCGGTCCAGCAGGGCTTCCAGGATACCGGCAGCTTCCCCGGCTTCCACCAGGTTGCAGTACAGGCTGTCGAAATAGAGAGGGTACTTGCGGAAAGCACCGTTGAGCGAGGTGCCTGTTTCAACGTCGGCGCGGATGTCGTTGAGCAATTTGCCCACGCTGGGGTTGGTGTTCCCGCGCCCCACGATGTCAAAGGCCTGCAGCAAGGGTACACCTGCCTTCATCATGGTCGCCATCTGCCGGGTGAAGAGCGCGATATCCTTCGGCTTGATCTTCTTGCCCGAGCGCATGCGGCGTTTCTTGATCTTTGTCGGGAAGACGCCCTGCCGACGCAATGTGGCCTGAACCTGGTTTTCGCCCGACGCCCGGATCTCTCCACGGACGATTTTTCCATTGCGGTCTTTGCCTTCCCACTCAAAGACAAAGTCCTTGATGTCCCGTGATGCAGCGGTCGCCATGGCTCTCCCCTTATTGGTCTGTCTTATATGTTGGTGACGGCCAGCACTTCTTCGATGGATGTGAGGCCCAGTCTGGCTTTGTAGAGGCCTGCATCGCGCAGTGAGCGAACCCCCTCCCGTTTGGCCTGTTCTGCAATCTCCAGGGCACTGCCATCACGAAGAATGATGCGCTGGATTTCTTCCGAGATCGGCATGACCTGGTAAATACCGACCCGGCCCTTGTAGCCGTTATTGCACGCAGAGCAACCTACCGGTTTGTAGGGAACCCACGACCCGTCAATCTCATGGTCCGGATAGCCCGCATCAAGCAGTGCCTCATGGGGAATGTCGGCCGGGGCCTTGCACTGTCCACAGAGCCGCCGGGCCAATCGCTGGGCGGTGATCAGAATCACGCTGGATGCGATGTTGAACGGTGCAATCCCCATGTTCCGCATCCGTGTGAGCGTGGTGGGGGCATCATTGGTGTGTAGCGTGGAGAGAACCAGGTGGCCTGTTTGTGCCGCCTTGATTGAAATATCCGCCGTTTCCAGATCCCGGATTTCACCCACCATGATGATGTCGGGGTCTTGCCGCAGGAAGGATTTGAGCGCAACGGCGAAGGTCAGTCCTGCCTTGTCATTCACATTGACCTGATTGACGCCAGGCAGGTTGATTTCGGAGGGGTCTTCTGCCGTGGCGATATTCACCCCCGGCTTGTTCAGCAAGTTCAGACAGGTGTAGAGCGACACGGTTTTTCCCGAGCCGGTGGGGCCTGTCACGAGGATCATGCCGTAGGGGCGTCCGATGGCCTGGAGCAGGCGCTCCTTCTCTTCGGGCTCGTAACCAAGGGCCTCAATACCCATCTGGGCGCTGCTCGGATCCAGAATACGGATCACGATTTTTTCGCCAAAAAGCGTGGGCAGTGTGCTGACCCGAAAATCGATCACCCGGTTGGGGCCGACTTTCAGCTTCATCCGGCCATCCTGGGGCACGCGTTTCTCCGAGATGTCCAGACGCGAGATGACCTTGATGCGCGAAGCCAGTTTGTCCTTGATGGCGATGGGAGGGGAGGCGATTTCGCGCAGTTCACCATCGATACGAAACCGCACGCGGTAGTGGTGCTCGTAAGGCTCGAAATGCAAATCCGATGCGCGCATGTTGAAGGCATCGAGCAGCATCTTGTGCAGGAATTTGACGATGGGGGCGTCCTCGACGTCGCCCGCGCCCGAGTCCGCCTCTTCCGCGGCCTCTTCGACGGGGATGTCGTCGAATTCGAAGTCGCCACTGCTGGAGAAGGTCTCCAGGTTCTCTCCAACGGACTTGCTGTTGGCATCGACCAGTTTGAGCAGTTTGTCAAACTCGGCAATGATCCAGTCCACGCCCATCTGGGTTGTGAACTTGATTTTCTCAGCCGCTTCCTGATCGGTGGGGTCCGCCGTGGCAACGATGAGCCGGTTGTTGCGCTTGCTCAGCACGACCACCCGGTAGGCCTGGCATATCTTCGCATCCAGCAGATCGCGTGGCAGGCGCAGCGGGTCAATGGCATTCAGGTCCAGCAGAGGGGCCCCGAACACTGAGGAAACCGTATGCGCCAGGTCAGCTGCAGAAACGGCGCCGGTGCCGGTCAGTTCAGCGATGAAACTGGTGCGGCTGAGCTGGGACTTCCGGTAGATGTCTTCGGCGGCCTTTTGTGTCAGCTTGCCAGCAGAGATCAGTGCCCGTCCCAAACCCGGGAGGGCAACCGATGCGGAATCTTTCTGAACGGAGTCGACAGCAGCCATGTATCCGGATAGGGTGAAGAAAGTACAGAGACGATCCTATCATCGCCGATCGCCGGAGGGCTGTAAATTGCGGCGTACACCCACAGGGCCTGCAGTGGGCTGTGGATGACGGGAGTGGTCGGGGTGAGAGGATTCGAACCTCCGGCCTCTACGTCCCGAACGTAGCGCTCTACCAGGCTAAGCTACACCCCGATGGCCTGAGTCGTCCGCAACCCGGTTCAGGTGCGGCGCTCAAGTAGCTGAGCCGCTAATTGTAGCAAACCTGTGGTGTATGCATTGGCCGGGAGTTGCTCAAGGGCGGCAATGGCGCGCTCGGCTTCCGAGTGGGCTGCATGGCGTGCGACATCCAGCGCGCCGGTGCTGCGAACAATTTTCACGATGGCCTCGAGTTGTTCTGTGCTGCCGTTTTCAATGGCATGCCGGACCATCCCGGCTTCAGACTCCGTGCCGCGCTGCATGGCTGCGATCAGAGGCAGCGTGGCTTTGCCCTCACGCAGATCATCTCCCAGGTTCTTGCCCATCTCCTGGGCGTCGCCATCGTAGTCCAGAACGTCATCGATGATCTGGAAGGCGGTGCCCAGGGCCTGGCCGTAGGTGGCGCAGGATTCCTCGACGGAGGTATTGCTGCCCGCGAGCACGGCAGCCAGGCGGGCGCTGGCCTCGAACAGCTTTGCGGTTTTGGAGCGAATGACTTGAAGGTAGCCGCTTTCGTCGAGCGACGCGTCATGCATGTTCATCAGTTGCATGACTTCGCCCTCGGCGATGACGTTGGTGGCGTCGGCGAGGATCTGCATGATGCGCATCTGCCCTGCCTCGACCATGATCTGAAAGGCGCGCGAGTACAGAAAATCGCCGACCAGAACGCTGGCCGGGTTACCGAAAGTTTCATTTGCTGTGGCGCGGCCGCGACGCAATGTCGATGCATCCACCACGTCGTCGTGCAGCAGTGTGGCGGTATGAATGAACTCGACGACAGCGGCCAGATTGAAGCGCTGGGCGCCTCGGTAGCCTAGCGCTCCGCAGACCAGCAGCAATAGGGCGGGGCGCAAGCGTTTCCCGCCTGCTGCAATGATGTACTGAGAAATCTGGCCTACCAGCGGAACGCTGGAATCGAGTCTCTGGGCGATCACCTCATCCACGGCCCGCATGTCGCTGGCAATCAGTAGCAGGGGTGAGGCGGAGGGGGTGGGCGAGGGGGTTGAGGCAGTCAAGATGGTGGTCACAGGCAGTGGCGCTGATTATAGGAAAGCCCTTCGTTGCTCATACCGAGTAGGCTGCTCTTGCGGTAGTGGGGGATTTTCTTGTGGAAGGTGCTACAATTGCAGGTTCTGTGGAAATCCGTCCACGGAAAACTATTCAAAGTACGAACGGTACTAGAGTAAAAGAGGTCAACATGTACGCGGTCATAAAAACCGGCGGCAAGCAGTATCGCGTTGCTTCCGGCGAAAAAATCAAAGTAGAACAGATTGCTGCGGACGTAGGCCAGGAAATCGTCATCGACCAGGTTCTGGCTGTCGGCAACGGCGCTGAACTGAAGGTGGGTACGCCCCTGGTGTCCGGCGCCACTGTGAAAGCCACCGTTGTGGCACACGGTAAGCACGACAAAGTGCGCATTTTCAAGCTGCGCCGTCGCAAGCACTACCAGAAGCGCCAAGGCCATCGCCAGCAGTTCACCGAACTGCAAATCGGCGCGATTGCTGCTTAAGAAGGAGTTGAGTCATGGCACAGAAAAAAGGCGGCGGCTCTACGCGAAACGGGCGCGATTCCAAGCCCAAGATGCTCGGCGTGAAGGCATTCGGCGGTGAGCTGATCAGCGCCGGCTCCATCATCGTGCGCCAGCGCGGCACCAAGTTCCATCCTGGCGTCAACGTCGGCGTGGGCAAGGACCACACTCTGTATGCACTTGTGGACGGCCATGTGTCGTTTGCCGTCAAGGGTGCGCTGTCCAAGCACACGGTCAACGTGACATCGGCCGCCTGAGGCGCTTTCGTCTCATTGGCACCAGCAAGCCCCGCGTTGTCGGGGCTTAATTTTTTCCGGCCCTCTCCTGTGCGGTGGGGAGGCGGTACCTGTCGGTGATTTTCCCGTGCAGATGCGAGCACAGCCCCGTACCATCGGGGCTTTGTGCTTTGGCGGGCGGGCGCTGTCCTGCCGCGCTGTTTTGTAAACTGGATACCCCATGAAGTTTGTCGACGAAGCCTACATTGACATTGCTGCCGGTGATGGCGGCAATGGTTGCGTGTCGTTCCGGCATGAGAAGTACAAGGAATTCGGGGGGCCCAACGGTGGCGATGGAGGCCGTGGCGGGCATGTGTTCGCGGTGGCGGATCCCAATCTGAACACGCTGGTGGACTTCCGTTACTCGCGCCGGCACGAAGCCAAGCGTGGTGAGCACGGCATGGGGTCCGACATGTTTGGTGCGGCCGGCAGCGACATCACGCTCAAGATGCCCGTGGGAACGATCATCAGCGATGCCGAAACCGGCGAAGTGCTGTACGAGCTGCTCCATCCGGGCGAGGTCATCACGATCGCCAAGGGTGGCGATGGCGGTTTTGGCAACATGCGTTTCAAGAGCGCCATCAACCGCGCGCCACGGCAGAAGACGCCCGGTTGGCCTGGCGAGCGAAAGAACCTCAAGCTTGAACTCAAGGTGCTGGCAGATGTGGGCCTGCTCGGCATGCCCAACGCGGGCAAATCCACGTTCATTGCTGCGGTGTCCAACGCACGGCCGAAGATTGCCGACTATCCATTCACCACCTTGCATCCCAACCTCGGAGTCGTGCGGGTTGGGCCGGAGCAGAGCTTCGTCATTGCCGATATCCCGGGTCTGATCGAGGGAGCCTCTGAAGGGGCTGGACTGGGCCACCAGTTCCTGCGCCACCTGCAGCGCACGCGGCTGCTGCTGCACATTGTCGACATGGCGCCGTTTGACGACAGCATCGACCCCGTGGCGCAGGCCAAGGCTATCGTGGGCGAACTCAAGAAGTACGATCCCGGGCTTCATCAGAAGCCGCGCTGGCTGGTGCTGAACAAGCTCGACATGGTGCCGCTGGATGAGCGTGCGTCGCGCGTGGCGGACTTTGTCAAACGGTTCAAGTGGAAGGGGCCCGTGTTCGAGATTTCCGCTCTGACCCGCGAGGGCTGCGAGACCCTGATTCACGCGATTTTCCAGCATGTGCATGCCCAGCAGGTGGCCGAGCAGGTGCCTGTGGCGGAGGTGGATCCTCGTTTCGTGGGTGATGCTGCGGGTTGATTTTGCTATAAATAGTGTAGCTATTGGCGCTTGATAGATAAGCGTGAAATGCCAAAATGAACGAAATATCCAATTCAGGCGTGCTGCGTGAGGCTCGCCGGATCGTCGTCAAGGTAGGATCCAGCCTGGTGACGAACGAAGGCCGGGGGCTGGACGAAGGGGCGATCGGCGAATGGAGCCGGCAACTCGCAGCGCTGGTTCGTGGCGATGGCGTTGTGCGGCGAGAGGTCATCATGGTTTCCAGTGGCGCCGTGGCCGAAGGCATGAAGCGCCTGGGCTGGGCCGTTCGCCCACGGGAAATCCACGAACTGCAGGCCGCCGCCGCTGTCGGGCAGATGGGCCTGGCGCAAATGTACGAAACCAAGCTGCGAGAGAATGGCGTGGGCAGTGCGCAAGTGCTGCTCACCCACGCCGATCTGGCCGACCGCGAGCGTTACCTGAATGCGCGCTCCACTCTGCTGACGCTGCTGGCTCTGGGGGTGGTGCCGGTGATCAACGAGAACGATACGGTCGTCAACGACGAGATCAAGTTTGGCGACAACGACACCCTTGGCGCGCTGGTGGCCAACTTGGTGGAGGCCGATGCGCTCATCATTCTGACGGACCAGAAGGGTTTGTACACCGCAGACCCCCGCCGTGATCCTGCTGCGCAATTCGTGCATGAGGCACGGGCCGGAGATACCGCTTTGGAAGCCATGGCGGGCGGTGCCGGATCCAGTATCGGACGCGGCGGCATGCTGACCAAGATTCTGGCGGCAAAGCGCGCCGCTGGCTCGGGGGCATCGACGGCTATCGCCTGGGGGCGGGAGCCCGATGTGCTTCTGCGTCTGTCGCAAGGCGAAGCCATCGGCACGCTGCTGGTGGCGCAGACGGGCAAGACACAGGCACGCAAGCAATGGATGGCCGATCACCTGCAATTGCGGGGGGCTGTGGCCGTGGACGCGGGCGCGGCCCTGAAGTTGCGGACGGAGGGCAAAAGCCTGCTGCCGATTGGGATGACGGCCGTCGAGGGAGATTTTTCCCGGGGCGATGTGATTGCTGTGCGCGATCCCTCCGGCGCGGAAATTGCGCGGGGCCTGGCCAACTACGCCAGCGCCGAGGCGCGGCTGCTGTGCCGCAAGCCATCGTCGGAGTTCGAGCGTTTGCTGGGGTACACCGCCGAGGCCGAGATGGTGCATCGTGACAACCTCGTGCTGACCAGCAATTGAACAGGTTCCCCTTGCCGTATGGGCAAGGGGCAGGCCGTACTACCCGGACAGGCTTCTAGGCTCGGGGCGGTGTGCGGGATTCCAGAGAGGGGGCGACGGCTGGTTCCGTGGGGGCGGTCAGGCTTGACTGGGGGTCGGGATCGAAGCTGGCACCGGGCGGCAGTTCCACTCCGGGGTGCAGCAGCAACTGGCCCGCGCGGTGCATTCCGCCGCCTGAGGGCTGGTCATGGTCGCGCGCGCGCATGCCGCTGCGCAGGTAGCGGTTGCGCTGTTCATGGCGCGGCAGAAATCGGGCCAATTCGGTCAATGCCATTTCATAGACGCCGCGCTTGAACTCCACCACCACATCCAGCGGCACCCAGTAGTCGTTCCAGCGCCAGGCGTCGAACTCCGGGTGGTTGGTGGCACGCAGGTTCAAGTCCCAGTCGTGTCCCAGCAATTGCAGCAGATACCAGATCTGTTTCTGGCCCTTGTAATGTCCGCGCGCATCGCGGCGGATGTACCGGTCAGGCACCTCATAGCGCAACCAGTCCCGGGTGCGGGCAACCACGCGGACGTGGTTGGGGTGCAAGCCTACTTCTTCGTGGAGTTCCCGGAACATCGCCTGTTCAGGCGATTCGCCGCGGTCTATGCCGCCTTGCGGGAACTGCCAGCTGTGGGTGCGTATGCGCTTGCCCCAGAACACCTGGTTCTTCTGGTTGAGCAGGATGATGCCGACGTTCGGCCGAAAGCCGTCCCGGTCAAGCATAATCGAACCCCAAATTTTTAAACTGTGTCCATTATGCACCGCACCTCACGTGCGGCAAGAGGACCAGCCCCAACACCCCGAAATCACCCGATGAAAGCCTCCCAGTTCTTCATTTCCACCCTCAAGGAAGCTCCGGCCGATGCCGAGGTGGTCAGCCACCAGCTCATGACGCGTGCGGGGCTCATCAAGAAGCTTGGCGCCGGGGTCTACAGCTACATGCCCATGGGTCTGCGCGTGATCCAGAAGGTCGAGGCCATCGTGCGCGAGGAAATGAACCGCGCAGGCGCCGTGGAACTGACCATGCCCGTGGTGCAGCCAGCCGAGCTGTGGCAGGAAACCGGGCGTTTTGGCACGATGGGGCCTGAGCTGCTGCGCATCCAGGACCGCCATGGACGCGACTACGTCGTGCAGCCCACCAGCGAAGAAGTGGTCACTGACATCGCGCGTCAGGAGCTGCGCAGCTACAAGCAGCTGCCGAAAAACTTCTACCAGATCCAGACCAAGTTCCGCGACGAGCGCCGTCCGCGCTTCGGCCTGATGCGCGGGCGCGAGTTCACCATGAAGGACGCCTACAGCTTCGACCGCGATCAGGCGGCGGCCAAGGCCAGCTATCAGGTCATGGCGGGTGCCTACCGCAAGATTTTTGACCGCTTCGGCCTCACCTACCGCGCCGTCGCGGCCGACAGCGGCGCCATCGGCGGCGACCTGAGCGAGGAGTTCCAGGTGATCGCCGCGACCGGCGAGGACGCCATCGTCTACTGCCCGGGCAGCGACTACGCCGCCAACATGGAAAAGGCCGAGGCCCTGGCGCCCGCCGGCCCGCGCCCTGCGCCCGCCAAGGCGATGGAAAAGACGCCCACGCCGGGCAAGGCCACCTGTGCCGACGTGGCCGATCTGCTCGGCGTGCCGCTCAACACCACGGTGAAGTCGCTGGTGCTGGCCACCGACGAGACCAACGAGGCGGGCGAGATCATCAAGAGCCAGGTCTGGCTGCTGCTGCTGCGTGGCGACCACGACATGAACGAAATCAAGGTGGCCAAGGTGCCGGGGCTGGACGCGGGCTTCCGCTTCGCCACGGTGGCTGAGATCGAGGCGCACTTCGGCTGCACGCCGGGCTATCTGGGCCCCATTGGCCTGCTGCAGCCGGTGCGCATCGTGGCCGACCGCGAGGTGGCCGTGATGGCCGACTGGATCTGCGGCGCCAATGCGGTGGACTTCCACATGACCGGCGTGAACTGGGGCCGCGACCTGCCCGAGCCCGAACTTGTGGCCGACCTGCGCAATGTGGTCGCCGGTGACCGCTCGCCCGACGGTCAGGGGGAACTTGCCATCGAGCGCGGTATCGAAGTAGGCCATGTGTTCTACCTCGGCACCAAGTACAGCAAGGCCATGAACGCCACATTTCTGGGCGAGGACGGCAAGCCCGCATTCTTCGAGATGGGCTGCTACGGTATCGGCATCACGCGCCTGCCCGCGGCCGCCATTGAGCAGAACCACGACGAGCGAGGCATCATCTGGCCCGACGCCATCGCGCCGTTCACCGTGGTGCTGTGCCCCATCACTCCCGAGCGCTTCCCCGACGTCAAGGCCCAGGCCGAGCAGCTCTATGCCCAGCTGCAGGCCGCTGGCGTGGACGTGATTCTGGACGACCGCGGCGAGCGCCCCGGCGCCATGTTTGCCGACTGGGAGCTGATCGGTGTTCCGCACCGCATCACCATTGGCGACCGTGCCCTCAAGGAAGGCCAGGTCGAATACCAGCACCGCCGCGACAGTGCCGCCACCAAGGTGGCCACGGCCGACATCCTGGCCCACGTCCTGGGCCGACTGGCCCGATGATCCCTGGCATCTCGCGGCGCCATTGCCTTGTTTCGCTGACCGCCGGGCCCACGGCCTGGCTGGCGATGCCCGGCGTGGCGCACGCGGGGGGGCAGGTTGAGGAGCCGCTGATCGACTCGGTGCGCACCGCGCTGAGTTCCGCCATCGCCAACCATGCTCCGCCGGAGCCGGATTTCCCCTCCACCGAGGCGCGGCTGCACTACCTGCGCTGGCTCGGCACCATGAGCGACCGCCTGCGCCGCCGCAAGCCCGACTGGGAGGTGCGGCGCGATTTTCTGCAAACCGTCTGGTACGAAAGCAAGCGCGCCGGGCTCGACGAGTCGCTCGTGCTCGGCCTGATCCAGGTGGAGAGCGCCTTCCGCAAGTTCGCCGTCTCCAGCGTGGGCGCGCGCGGCTACATGCAGGTCATGCCGTTCTGGACGCGCCTGATCGGCGACGGTGACTCGGGCAAGCTCTTTCACATGCAGACCAACCTGCGCTTTGGCTGCGTGATCTTGCGCCACTACATGGACCGCGAGCGCGGCGACCTGTACATGGCCCTGGGCCGCTACAACGGCAGCCGAGGCCGGGCGCCGTACCCGAATGCGGTGTTTGCGGCGCAGCGCAACTGGTTGTTTGCGGCGGGCTGATTGCGCTCTTGTTTTTATAGCTGCTAGCGCTTGTTCAGCAAGCGTCAGGGGGCAAAAATGCTCAAAATCAAATGCTGCTGATTTCCGGGGTGGCCTTGGGCAGGCGCGTCACCATCACCTGGTCGATGCGGTAGCTGTCCACGTCCAGCACCTCGAACTTGTAGCCGCCCCAGGCCACGCTGTCGGTGCGCCGGGGCACGCGGCGCAGCATCACCATCAGGAAACCGGCCAGGGTTTCATAGTCCCCGGTGTGCGGCAGGTCGTCGAGCGAGAGCACGCGCAGCACGTCTTCGATCGGCGTCACGCCGTCGATCAGCCAGGAGTTCTCGTCGCGCCGCACGATCAGTTCTTCGTCTGCGGCGCCCACCAGGTCGCCCATCACCGTGCTCATCACGTCGTTGAGGGTGACCACGCCGACGACCAGGCTGTATTCGTTCACGATGACGGCAAAGTCTTCGTGTACCTGGCGGAACTGTTCCAGCACCTCCGACAGCGTGAGCCGGTCGGGCACGATGAGCACCTTGCGTACCAGGCTGTCGTCCTGCAGCGAAATGGGCTGGTTGTTCAGCACGCGCTGGAATAGGTCCTTGGCGTCCACATAGCCCACCACATGGTCGATGTCGCGCTCGCAGACCGGGTAGGTGGAAAACGGCTCGGCGGCAATGCGCAGCCGGATCACCGAGTCGGGCTCGTCGCGCAGAAAAAAGGCCACGCGGTCGCGCGGCGACATGGCGCTGGACACCATGCGCGTGTCCAGCTCGAATACATTGGTGATGACCTGCTGCTCGCGCGCCGCCAGCACGCCGGCGCGTGCACCGGCTTCCATCATCGCCAGAATGTCGTCGGAGGTGACGCGGTCATCGCGCAGCGACGACAGGCCCAGCAGCCGGAACAGCGCATCGGCACACCGGCTGTAGAGCCACACCACCGGCCGCAGCAGGGTCATGCACCAGGCCATGGGCTGGGCCAGGCGCATGGCGATCTGTTCGGGCTGGGCCATGCCCAGGCGCTTGGGGAACAGGTCTGAGAACAGGATGAACAGCGAGGTGACGACCAGGAACGACGCCAGGAAGCCCACCGTCTGCGCCGTGGATTCGCTCAGCCACAACGCCAGCAAGGCGTTGAAATGCGGGCTCAGCGCCCCTTCGCCCACGATGCCACCCAGAATCGCCACCGCGTTCTGCCCGATCTGTACCACGGTGAAGTAGTCGCCCGGCTGGTCCTGCACGCGCAGCACGCGCTCGGCGCGGGGGTCGCCCTCGTCGGCGATCTGCCGCAGGCGCAGGCGGCGCGCCGCCGCGAGGGCGATCTCGGCCATGGAAAAGAAGGCGCTGGCGGCAATCAGCAGCCCGATGACGAAGAGGCTTTGGGACAGGCTCATGCAAGACGGGTGGGCGCGGCGCAGGGGCTCACGATGGCATGAGTGTAGCTGCGCACACCCGTCTGCCGCATGGGCAGCACCGCGCTATTGCACGAAGCCGATGCGGCTGCGGCCCGCAGTCGCTTTGGGCAGATCGGCCACCTCCACGGTGGAGCGGCGGTCCAGCCGGGCGTTGCCGAAGCCCGTCATGAGCGCCCTGCGCATCTCGCGCGGCGGCATCTGGGCCAGGCTGTCGAGCACATCGCCCTGCGGTTCGGGGTCGAGCAGCCGCCCCCAGTCGTGCCCGGCGCGAATGCCCGCATACAGGCTGGCGGCAATGCGGCGCGCCTGTTCCGGCGTCGGGGCCTCCACCTCGAAGACGTTCATGCGGTTGAGGATGGGGTCCGGAATGCCCCGGCTGTCGTTGGCCGTGGTGATCCAGATGACCTGGCTGGCATCGATGGCCACCTCGGCGAACTCGTCGGTGAAACTCTGCGCCGTGTCGTGCTCCAGCAGGCCGTAGAGCGCGCCCAGCGGGTCGTACTGGGCCTCGCTGCTGGCCTTGTCGATCTCGTCCACCACGATCACCGGGTTCGCGTATTCGCCTTCCACCAGCGCCTCGAACACCTTGCCGGGGCGCGCTCCCTTCCATTGCGAAGACGAGCCCGACAGCAGCCAGCCCGCCGTCATCGAGCTCATGGGCAGCAGGTTCATGCCCGTGCCCAGCAGCTCGGCCAGCTGGCGTGCGAAATGGGTCTTGCCGATGCCGGGCGGCCCCAGCAGCAGCATGGGCGTCACTTCGAGGCCGTCGCAGCTGTCCTGGGCCAGGGCCACATGGCGGCGCACGTCGTCGAGCACATCGGTGAAGTTGGGCAACTGGCCGTAGAGCGCGGCCATGTCGGGAATACCGCGCGGCTTGACCTGGAAGCGTTCGGGCCCGCGTTCCAGCATGCGTTCGTAGACACTTCGCAGGTTGTCGTATTCACGCTGCTGGCTGCCTTCCTGCAGGCGGGCGAGCTTGCGTTCGACATCGCCCGGGTGGAAAACGCTGCGCATCTGCGCCACCGGCAGGCTCAGGCCGGGGGCTTGGGGAACAAGGCTATGGCTGGTCATGGCATGCTCCTTGATGAAGATCACGCATTCATTCAAGCACACAAGCGGCGCGGGCTCAATGCAGGATAAGCCCGGGTTCACCCCTCTGTTGCAGGCATGCAAAAGGCCGCCCTGGGGCGGCCTTGCAGCGGGAGCGCGCGACGCCTCAGCCTTCGGCGCCCAGCATCTGCTTGAGTTCGCCCGATTCGTACATCTCCATCATGATGTCCGAGCCGCCGATGAATTCGCCCTTGATGTAGAGTTGGGGAATGGTGGGCCACTGGCTGTAGTCCTTGATGCCCTGGCGGATCTCGTCGTCGTCGAGCACGTTGACGGTGGCAATCGCCTTGGGGTCCACACCGCAGGCCTTGAGGATCTGCACGGCGCGGCCAGAAAAGCCGCACATCGGGAAGCTGGCCGTGCCCTTCATGAAGAGCAGGATGTCGTTGGATTTGACGAGGTCGTCAATGCGTTTCTGGGTATCGCTCATGGGGGCTCCGAGAGGGTGGGGCGGCAATGGCCCGCAAGGAAGGTAAAGGGAGATTATTTCACTGTCGGCCACCGGCCGCCGGAACAACGCACGATGCCAGCGAGGTCTTTGCGGCCTTGCACCTGCTCCAGCCCGGCGCTGCGCAGCAGGGTGCACACGGCCGGCGCCTGGTCCCAGCCATGCTCCAGCAGCAGCCAGCCGCCCGGTGCCAGGTGCGCGGGCGCCTGGGCGATGAGGGTGCGGATGTCGTCCAGGCCATCGGCACCGCTGGCCAGTGCCTGCAGCGGCTCGTGTTGCAGGGCGGCCAGGTGCGGGTCGGCGGCGGGAATGTAGGGCGGGTTGGAGACGATGGCGTCGAAGAGGCCTTCGATCCCCTGCATCCAGTGCCCGTGGCGGAACTGCACCGGCAGGCCCAGCCGCTGGGCATTGGCTTGCGCGACGGCCAGGGCGTCCAGGCTGGCGTCCACGGCCAGCACGGTAGCGTCGGGGCGCTGGTGCTGCAGGGCCAGGGCGATGGCGCCGCTGCCCGTGCCCAGGTCCAGCAGGCGCGGGGCGGGGTGGCCTTCCAGCACCTCCAGTGCCCAGTCCACCAGGGTCTCGGTGTCGGGGCGGGGGTCGAGCACGCGCGCGTCCACGTGCAGCTCCAGTCCGTAGAAGGCTTTGGTGCCTGTGAGGTAGGCCACGGGCTCGCCCGCCAGGCGGCGCTGGCACAGGGCTTCGAAGCGCTCCTGCACGGCGGGGGGCAGCGTGTCGGTGTCGTGCGTGATGAGCCAGGCGCGGTCGCCGGTGGCACGGCCCAGCGTGTGCAGCAGTAGCATCTGCGCGTCGATGCGCTCCAGGCCCTGGGCCAGGGCGGCGGTCAGTGCCTGCTGCAGGGTCATGGATGCTCCTGAAGTCATAGCTGTCAGCGCTTGAATTTAAAGCGTTTGATGGCGATTTTGCTGAAACTCTGCTCAGAGGTTCGCATCCCGCTCCAGCTCGGCCAGCTGCTCGGCCTCGCGCGCGTGGCGCAGGGCCTGCAGCACTTCGCCCAGGTCGCCTTCCATGATGGTGAGCAGTTTGTACAGCGTGAGGTTGATGCGGTGGTCCGTCAGCCGCCCCTGCGGGAAGTTGTAGGTGCGGATGCGGTCGCTGCGGTCGCCGCTGCCGATCAGGCCCTTGCGCTCGGCGGCCTCCCTGGCGGCGCGTTCGCTGCGCTCCTTTTCCTGGATGCGCGCCTGCAGCACCTGCAGCGCCTTGGCCTTGTTGCTGTGCTGGCTGCGGCCGTCCTGGCATTCGGCGACGATGCCGGTGGGCAGGTGCACCACGCGCACGGCCGAATCGGTCTTGTTGATGTGCTGGCCGCCCGCCCCGCTGGCGCGGAAGGTGTCGATGCGCAGATCGGCCGGGTTGAGGGTGATGGCCTGGGCTTCGTCCGGCTCGGGCATCACGGCCACGGTGCAGGCGCTGGTGTGGATGCGGCCCTGCGTCTCGGTGGCAGGCACGCGCTGCACGCGGTGGCCGCCGGACTCGAAACGCAGCGCGCCATAGACGCCGTCGCCCACCACGCGCAGCACGATTTCCTTGTAGCCGCCCAGCTCCGAGGGGCTCTCGCTCACCACCTCGACCTTCCAGCCCACGTTGGCGGCATGGCGCATGTACATGCGCGCCAGGTCGCCCGCGAACAGGGCTGATTCGTCGCCGCCCGTGCCCGCACGGATTTCGAGGAAGGCGTTGCGTGCCTCATCAGGGTCCTTGGGCAGCAGCAGGCGCTGCAGCTCGTCTTCGAGCTGGAGCAGTTCCAGCGTGGCCTGGGTGATTTCCTCCTGCGCCAGCTCGGCCATGTCGGGGTCGGCGAGCATCTCTTGCGCACCGGCCAGGTCAGCCTCGCACTGCTGGTAGCGCGCGAAGCGTCCCGCGATCTGCGTCACCTCGGCGTGCTCCTTGGAGATGGCGCGGTACTGCGCCATGTCGGCCATGATGTCCTCGCGCGAGAGCAGGAAGTCAAGCTCGTCCAGGCGCCGGGCATAGCGCTCCAGCTGGGTGCGGAGAAAGGGTTTCATGGCATGGTCCGGGGTGATTTGCTACGCTATTGGTAGCTGTTGGCGCTTGTCTGGTAAGCGCTGGAGGCCAATTTGGCCTGATAAAGCGGCGGTCGGCGCCGCTACAGCGCGCTTTTGCCTTGCGAGCGCAGGAACAGGCGCGAGGCGGTGCGCGCCGTCTGTTCACGGGTTTCGGCATCGCCCGCGCGCAGCTCGGCCAGGGTGCCGTGCAGCATCTTCTGCGCCAGGCCGCGCGAGAGGGCGTCGAGCACCGTGTCGATGTCCTCGCCCTTGGCCAGGCGCTTGCGCGCGCGGTCAATCTCGATGGCGCGCCAGGCGTCGGCCTGGTCCTGGATCTGGCGGATGAGAGGCACCACGCCGTGCTCGGGATGGCGCTGGTCCATCCAGTGCATGAAGCTCTGCACGCCCGCGTCGATGATGGCCTCGGCCTGCGCCACCGCAGCCTGGCGGTTGGCCTGGGCGGTCTGCACCACGCTGGCCAGGTCGTCCACGGTGTAGAGGTACACGTCCTCAAGCTGCTTGACCTCGGGCTCGATGTCGCGCGGTACGGCCAGGTCCACCATGAACATGGGGCGGTGGCGGCGTTTTTTCAGCGCGCGCTCGACGGCGCCCAGGCCCACGATGGGCAGGCTGCTGGCGGTGCAACTGACCACGATGTCGAACTCATGCAGGCGGTCGGGCAGATCGGACAGGCGCATCACCTCGCCGCCGAAGCGCACGGCGAGCTTCTCGCCGCGCTCCAGCGTGCGGTTGGCGATGGCGATCTGTTTGGGGTTGCGCGCCGCGAAGTGCGTGGCGCACAGCTCGATCATCTCGCCCGCCCCGACGAACAGCACGCGCGTCTTGCCCAGGTCTTCAAAGAGCTGGCTGGCCAGGCGCACGGCGGCGGCGGCCATGCTGATGCTGTGCGCGCCGATTTCGGTGCTGGTGCGCACCTCCTTGGCCACGGCAAAGCTGCGCTGGAACAGCTGGTTGAGCGTGGAGCCCAGCGCGCCCGCGCTTTCGGCGGCGCGCACGGCGTCCTTCATCTGGCCCAGGATCTGGGCCTCGCCCAGCACCATGGAGTCGAGCCCGCTGGCCACGCGGAAGGCGTGGCGCGCCACGGGGCCGTCTTCCAGGATGTAGGAGTGCGAGCGCAGCAACTCGGTGCTGACGCCGCCGCTGTGGGCGAGCCAGCCCAGGGTGTGGTCGAGCGCGGGCTGATCGCCCGCGCAGTAAATCTCGGTGCGGTTGCAGGTGGAGATGATGGCCGTCTCCACGTTGCGGTGCTGGCTGGCCTGGCCCAGCGCCTGGCGCAGGCCGTGCAGGGTGGGCGCGATCTGGTCGATCGCGAACGCGAAACGGCCGCGCAGATCGAGCGGCGCGGTCGTGTGGTTGATGCCCAAGGCCCAGACAGACATGGCCGGATTATAAAATTGTTAGGTGTACGGGGTGACACCGAGTGCACAAGTCTTGATTTACGTCATTTTTATGGACCTGCTGGCCACCCTCAACCACCTGCTCAACTTCGCCGCTCCTGCGGCCGCGTTGGCCCTGTTGCTTGTGCCCGGCAGTCGCCTTATTGTGCGAAATCCGGCTCCAGCCTTTGCCTGGTGGGCGCAAATAGCTATTGTTTTTGTAGTGGGCTGTGCCGTGCTGCTGGCGGGGCTGTGGTTTTGGGGCCGCGACGGCAGGCTGGCAACCTACGCCGCCCTGGTGCTGGCCAGCGCCACCTGCCAGTGGCTGCTGCGCCGCGGCTGGAAGGGCTGAGGCACCGGCCCCTTTCCCGGCGACAACTGCGAGAAGCGGGGAGGCGGCGAAGCCGCACGAGGGGGGCAGCCACCCCGCTCAGCTCCACAGATCCAGGGGGGGATCGGCCGCCACGGCGCGCAGGATGTCGGTGCGCGAGATAAAGCCCACGGGCATGCCGAACTCGTCGGTGACCGGCAGGCCGGGAAGGCCCGTGTCCAGCAGCACCGTGGCCACGCGGCGCAGGTCGGTGTCGGGCGCCACCGTGGGGACCGGGCTCACCATCACGCTCGATACGGGACGGCGTGCCAGGGCAATGGCGGCCTGGATGTGGCCCGGCTCGGGCAGCAGGTCCAGCGGCGCCATGTCGGCGCGCAGCAGCAGGCCCACCACGCGCCCTTGCGCATCGAGCACCGGGGCCTGGGCCACGCCGTGCTCGGCCAGGGTCTGCCAGGCGTGGTTGACCACCACATCGGGCCGCACGCTCAGCGCGTTCGTGGTCATCACGTCACGCACGCGCGACAGCGGCTGGCGCGCTTGCGTGGGGCCCTGCACGGTCTGGGCATAGGCGCTCACTGCGTCCTGCGCGCGCAGGTTCACCGCCGCAGGTGCCGGGCCTGGGGCGGGCGGCGGCGGTGTTTCAAGCACGAAGGCTTCCACGTCTGCCGCCCGGGTACGCAGGGCCTGGGGCCGCGAGACGCGCCGCACGGGCGAAATATGCGCGAGGTTTTCTGGGCCACCCCGGTACATCTGCCCCGATGGGCCGAACACAAAAAACATGGCTGCCTCCTGCCGCCCCTGGCGGGGCTGTTCCAGCCATGTTATCGGCACAGGGGCGTGGATGGTTCAATGGGCAAGAGGCGCGCGCGTGTATTGGCGGCCCCGGGGGCGGTGCGGGCAGGTTCTAAAATCGCGCCATGCTAGATATTCTTCTTCTCCGCAAAGACCTTGGTACTGCCATCGAGCGTCTGGAAACCCGCAAACATCCCCAGACCTTCCTGAACGTGGAAGCCTTCCAGGCCCTGGAGGCCGAGCGCAAGACGCTCCAGACCCGCACCGAGGAGTTGCAGGCCCAGCGCAACCAGCTGTCCAAGCAAGTGGGTCCAGAGATCGGCAGATTGACTGCTCAACTGAATAGAGCGGCGGCTACAGATTCGGACGATGAGGCTGATTTTTTTGAGGCACAGATTGCGCAACTCAAGGAAAAGCCCAACGCGATCAATCGTGAGATGCAGGGATTGTCTTCCCGCCTGGACCAGATCCAGGCCGAACTGCTGTCCCTGCTGATGGCCGTGCCCAACCTGCCGCACGAAAGCGTACCCGTGGGCGCGGACGAGGGCGGCAACGTCGAAGTGCGCCGCTGGGGCACGCCCGCCTGCTTTGCCTTCGAGGTGAAGGACCATGTGGACGTGGGCACCCCGCTGGGGCTGGACTTTGACATGGGCGTCAAGCTCTCGGGCTCACGCTTCACGGTGATGAAGGGCCCCATCGCCCGCCTGCACCGCGCGCTAAGCCAGTTCATGCTGGACGTGCAGACCCAGCAACACGGCTACACCGAGTGCTACGTGCCCTACGCCGTCAACGCCGACTCGCTCAAGGGCACGGGCCAGTTGCCCAAGTTCGAGGGCGACCTGTTCGCCGCCAAGAAGGGTGGCCAGGACGGTGAGCCCATGCCCGACAACGCAGCGCTCTACCTCATTCCCACCAGCGAGGTGCCGCTGACCAACTTCGTGCGCGACGTGGTGCTGCAGGAGTCCGACCTGCCGATCAGGCTCACGGCGCACACGCCATGCTTTCGCTCCGAGGCCGGCAGCTATGGCCGCGACACGCGCGGCATGATCCGCCAGCACCAGTTCGACAAGGTGGAAATGGTGCAGATCACCCACCCCGACAAGAGCTACGAGGCGCTGGAAGAGATGACCCGCCACGCCGAGGCCGTGCTGCAGCAACTGGGCCTGCCCTACCGCGTGATGGCCCTGTGCACCGGGGACATGGGCTTTGGCGCCGCCAAGACCTACGACCTCGAAGTGTGGCTGCCCGCGCAGAACACCTACCGCGAGATCAGCTCGGTGAGCAACTGCGAAGCCTTCCAGGCGCGCCGCCTGCAGGCCCGCTTCAAGAACGCCCAGGGCAAGAACGAACTGGTGCACACCCTCAACGGTTCTGGCCTGGCGGTGGGCCGCACGCTCGTGGCGGTGCTGGAGAACTATCAGAACGAGGATGGCAGCGTGACCGTGCCCGAAGTGCTGCGCCCCTACATGGGTGGTGTGGAGGCGCTGAGGCCCTGAAAATCTTGCTACAATCGCAGGCTTCGACACACAGGAGAGGTGGCAGAGTGGTCGAATGTACCTGACTCGAAATCAGGCGTAGTGGCAACACTACCGTGGGTTCGAATCCCACCCTCTCCGCCAAAAAGCAGAAACGGGCCCCACGGGGTCCGTTTTTCATTTCTGCCGGGCAGGTTCTGTGGGCGCCATGGCCGCCAGATAGGTGTTGCAGAACTCCGGCGGCATGCGCCGGGGCTTGCCGCTGCCCAGTTCGATGCAGACCAGATGCCATCGGCCACGCAGGATGGTGGCACCATCGTGGTTGCGGATCAGCTGGAAGCGCCGCTCCATGGTGAGCTTTCCGTCGCTGGCCACGATCCAGGTTCCCAGCGTGAGCGCATCGCCCTGGACCGATGGCAGCAGATAGTCGTATTCGCCCTTGCGGATCACCATGGCCCGGTCCAGGCGCTGGTAGTCGGCCATGCCCAGGCCCAGGGCCTCCGAATGCGCCCAGCCGATTTTTTCGCACCATTGCACGTAGACGGCATTGTTTGTGTGGTTGTAGCTGTCAATGTCGGCCTCCTGGGGCGCGGCGGGCAGCGTAAAAGGGTGTGGATAGTCCCATTCCATGGGTGCGATTGTCGCTGCTGCCCCGTGGCGGCCGTGTCAATGGGTTGACAGTATGAGACCGAGTGTCTGCGCCTGGAACAGCAGCAGGAGCAGCAATGCGAACTGCGCCATGGCGATCCAGCGCAGCATGCCTGCACGGGTCAGGAACAGGTAGCCAAACATAGCCAGCCCCAGGCTGAGCCACGACAGCACGCCCGTGGTGATGATCCAGGAATGCGGTTTGTCGTATGTGCGCGTGTCGTTCCTGAGCCACGACACCAGGATGGCAGCCATGCCCATCATGGTCGGAAGGAACGACAGCAGTACCCGCTCCATCCAGGCCAGCACGTCGGAGTGGGCTTCCGTGTTCTGCAGGTACCGCGACGCGAGATAGGTTCCGGCGAGCGTGCATGCGACTGCTGCAAGGCTGTGCCAGAGGGTGCGTTGCGTCGGCGTGGCCAGCTGGATCAGGTTGGGTTCACTCATGCAAGGGCAGCGATGGGTGGCGGCAGTCCCGGATCTCGCGTCAGGAGCCCCATCGGTGCTGCCAGGGTGCTCACGCTGCGTTCGCTGCCATCCCAAGCCATGACGGGAAATCCGGGTGTATTTGTGACATTGTGCTTCAGCTTTGTGACAGGCCGTGCAGTGCCTCCACGGAAACAGGCCGGTGAACTGGGCTACAGTGCCTGCAGGCTGCCGCCCGCAGGCGCGGTGTTTTCGCGATCTTGCTTTCCACAGAGATGCAACGCTCCTGGTCAATGGCCGATTCCTGGCGCCCCTGGGCGCTGCGTGTGCTGGGCAGCCTGCTGCTGCTGGCGGGCCTGGGGGTGTCGCCGCTGTGGCTGCCTCTGCAGCGGCTGGAGCATGACCTGCTGGCCAGTCTGACGGCTCCACCCCACCCTGATGTGCCCGTGGTGGTGGTCGGAATCGACGAGCCCAGCCTGGCGGAGCTGGGGCTGGCACCGCCGTTGCCCCGCCGCCTGCATGCTGAACTGATTGCTGCGCTGTCGCGTGCGGGGGCGGAGGCGCTGGGTGTGGACCTGCTTTTTGCATCCCCCCAGTCCCCCGGGGACGATGCGGCCCTGGCCCGCGCGCTGGACGGGCGCCTGCCTGTGGTGCTGGCCAGTGCCGACGTGGAGGTGCGCAGTCCGCAGGTGGCGCACTACCGGCAGCGGGTGGAGTCGGTGTTTGGCGCGGCGCGCCACGGCAGCGTGGGCATGCCGCTGGATGACGACGGCGTGGCACGGGCGGCACCCCTTCAGGACGATGCGCTCTGGCGCGTGCTGGCGCTGGCGGCGGGTCGCACCGTGGCGCCGCCGCCGCCCGGTGCGCTGTTGCGCCACTACGCCACCGAGGTGGCGCTGCCGTATGTGCACTACACCCAGGCCCTGGATGCAGCGCGGTCTTTGCCCGAAGGGGCGTTGAAAGGGCGTCTGGTGCTGTTGGGCCAGAACACGCCCGTGGATGGCGTGGACCGGTTCCCGACGCCCTTGCGCGTTCTGGGCGAGGGCCCGCAGGCCGGGGTGCTGCTGCATGCCACGGCCCTGATCAATGGGCTGGCCGGTGACTGGGTTGTTCCGGCGCACCCGCTGGGGCCGGTGCTGCAGGCCTTGCTGGCTGTGGGCCTGGCGGCGTTTTTCACCCGGCGATGGCATGGCTGGCGGGCCAGCGCGCTGAGCCTGTTGCTGGCCGCCGGGGCGCTGCTGGGCAGCGTGGCAGCCTATGTTGACGGCCTGTGGTGGACGGCGCTGCCCACGCTGGCGGGCCTGGCGCTGCATCTCAATGTCGGGGCTGCAGACAGCTACTGGCGCGAGCGGCGGCGGCGCGAGCAGCTGCGCCAGGATTTTGCACGCTACGTGCCGGAGGAAGTGGTCAACGAGCTGGCCGATGCCGGAGCCGGGCCGGCCGTGCGGGGCGAGCGCCGCGTGCTGACGCTGCTGTTTGCGGATCTGGCGGGCTTTACCGCGGCCAGCGAGCGCCTTCCCCCCGAGGCCGTGGCACAGGCGCTGAACCTGTTCTTCACGCGCATGACCGATTGCGTGCACCGCCACGGCGGCACGCTCGACAAATTCATTGGCGATGCCGTCATGGCGTTCTGGAACGCCCCGCTGCCTGAGCCTGCCCATGCACGCCGGGCGATTGATTGCGCGCTGGACATGCAAGCCGCCATGGAAGGATTGCGCGGTGGCTGGAAGAACACGCCCTTTGCGGCAGTGCAGCTGCGCATCGGTCTGCACACCGGGGATGCTGCCGTGGGGCATCTGGGCTCGCAGGCACGCTTCACCTACACCGCCGTGGGCGATGCGGTGAACACGGCCGCTCGGCTGGAGGGGGCCAACAAGGCATTCGGCACGGCGATTCTCGTGTCCGGGGCCACGCGTGACGCCCTTGCACCCGATGGGCAGGGGCCTTGCCTGCTCTGGCTCGATACCGTACAACTGGCAGGGCGCAGCGCGGGCATTGATGTCTATGCGCCCTGTGATGACGGGCCGCTGGCCGATATCGCCCAGACGCTGCGTGACCACGCCCGGGCGGGCCGCTGGGCGCAGGCGCTGGAGAGCTGTGCGCTGTGGCACGACCGGGCGGCCCAGGCGGCGCCGCAGTGGCTGGTGCAGGGTGACAGGCTGTTCGAGCGCCTGCAGGTTTTGGCCCGGGGCAATATCACCCAGGGGCGGTTCCCGCCGCGTTCGCTGGACAAACCCTGATACGGGAGGCAGCGCCATGTTGGATGTGCCATGTTCCTGGAAGTCCCTGCTGGCCTGGGCGGCCGGGCTGCTGTGTGCCACGCAGGCCGCAGCCCAATGTGCCGGCGTGGTCGCGCCACCGGGTGAGCCGGCCGCGCAGGTCGTTGCGCTGTCGGGCCGGGGGGAAACACGCACGGCCGGTGCAGCGCCCTGGCAGCCCGCCGCACTGTCGCAAACCTTGGGCGCAGGCTCCGACATGCGCACGCTGGCGCTGTCGTCGGCGGCGCTGCTGCTGGCAGACCGCACGCAGATCCGCATGGCGGCACAGGCCCAACTGCGCCTGTGCGAGGCCCGGCCCGCCCGGACGCTGCTGGAGCTGATGGCCGGGCGCCTGTGGGCGCGCACCCGGAAGGCCCCCGCCACGCTGGAGCTGCAGACCCCTGCGGCCCTGGCCGTGGTGCGCGGCACCGACTGGGACGTGGAGGTGGAAGAGAACGGCCGCACCACGCTCACGGTGCTCTCGGGTCGCATTGCCGTGTCGAACGCGCAGGGCGCGGTCGAGGTCGGGCCGTCCGAGCAGGCCACGGTGGAGCCCGGCCAGGCGCCCGTCAAGCGCCTGCTGGTGCGTCCGCGCGAGCGCGTGCAATGGGTGGCGGCATACCCTGGGGATGCCGCGCGCTGGGCTGAGTTCCGGCAAGACGGTCTGGCAGCCCCCCTGGCGGCCGTTCGTGCAGACCTCGACAGCGGCCAATGGGTCAGCGCCCGCGAACGGCTGATGGCGCTTGCAGCCCGGGGCGAGGGGGGTGCCGTGGCAGAACTGGTACTGTCCGATCTGGAGGTCCTGGAGGGCCGGCTGGACGCCGCGCAGGCCCGGCTGGAGCGCGCCTGGCAGCGCACCCAGGACCCGCGCACGGCCGCCCGCCGGGCCGAACTGCTGATGGCCCTGGACCGCGGGCCCAATGCGCGCGCATGGATCGATGCGGCCCGGGCGGTGGCCCCTGCGTCGGCCGACCTGCTGCTGGCCGACGCCGACTGGCACCGGCTGGAGGGAGATGGCGACGCTGCGCTCGCGCGGTACCGCGAGGCGGTGGTGCGCGCCGAGGGGAGGGCGCAGCAGGCTGCTGCCCAATGGGGCCTGGGCCGCGCGCTGCACGAGCGGGGCGACCTTGCTGCGGCCCGTATTGCGCTGGCGCGCGCCGTGGAGCTGGCGCCCGGCAACCCTGGCTACCGGGGTGAGCAGGCCACGGCTGCGGCCGAGGCCTTGCGTCTGGAAGAGGCGCGCGTGGGGTTCGGCGCCGCCCTGGCGCTGGCGGGTGATGACTACGCCAGTCTGGCGGGAGCAGGCCTGCTGGCGCTGCAGCAGGGCGACACCGAGGCGGCGCGCAACCACCTGCTCAAGGCCCTGGTGATCGAGCCGCGCTATGCCCGGGCACAGGTGTGGCTGGCCGTGGCTGAATACCGGCTGGGCGAACCTGCCGCAGCACTGGATTCCCTGGCGCGCGCGCGCCAGGCCGATCCCAACGATCCCTTGCCGTGGCAGGTGGAATCGATTTTGCGCAATGACAGTGGTGAACCCGAGGCCGCCATTGCGGCTGCGCGCGAGGCCCTGGCGCGCCTGCCCTATCTCAAGTCGCTCAATCCACTGGCGTCCGACAGTCAGGGCTCTGCCAACCTGGGCAAGGCACTGGGGGACTATGGATTGGAGCACTGGGCGCGCGCCTATGCGCAACAGTCGTATGACCCGCTGTGGGCGGGCAGCCACTTCTTCATGGCGAACCGGGCCGAGAGCGACTACAGCCGCAACTCCGGGCTGTACCAGGGCTACCTGGCCGACCCGCTGGCCCTGGGCCTGGGTGAGCGCCAGGTGCCGGTGCTGCGCACGCAGGGGCGTGAAACGGTGTGGGCGGGGGCGGCCGAGGGCAATCCGGTCCATTCGGCACTGACCGCAGGGGTGACCACGCGCGGGATCGATGCATCCGCGCTGCCCATGGCATGGCTGGGGCGCGCCAACGGGCTGCGCATGTGGCCCCGGGGCGGTTCGGGTGCCTACTGGCTGACCGCGCCGGACTTCACTCTGGCCTGGGGAGCGCGCCCCACGGACCGGCTGGGCCTGTTCATCGTGCACGACCAGGGGTGGGACCGCTCGGCCTATCCGGGGGGCATCGACATAGGCTCCGCGCGATTTGATGGCGTGGCGCGCACGCATGCCATGCGTACCGATGGCGGCGGTGCGTGGCGCTGGTCCGCAGACGCGCAGACGTGGTTCAAGTTCCACCACGTGCGCAGCACCAACACCCGCGTGCTCGACCTCGGCCGCATGGGCTGGGGGCTGCAGGACGCGCGCGTGGAGAACGCCATGGATGGCGTGATGCTGCGCCACGTCGTGCAGTCGCCAGACCAGCGAATCAGCGTGGGCTGGGAAAACGCGCGCGCCCAGGGCCGCTCCGGTCTGTATGACCCCGGTGAGCCCTGGGAGGCCTCGGAGGGCAGCACCACGGTGCGCTTTGACATGCCCTGGGTGGCGGGCCAATGGCAGCGTGGCCCCTGGGCCTGGGAAGCCGGTGCGGCCTGGCCGAGCTTGCGCACGCGCTACGTGGACCGGTATTTCAGCCAGACCAGCGGCGAGGACTTTTTTACGCCCCATATTGCCGCAAACGGCCACGCGCGCCGCTTGCGGCCCCGTGCGGGCCTGTCGTACCGCTTCGGGCCGGGGCGCGCGCTGCATGCGGCCTACATCGAGAGCATGCATGCACCAGCGTCGCATACGCTGGCGCCAGTGGCGGTAGGTGCCATTCCCATCGACCACCAGTACCAGCGCCTGGGTAGCCTGGCACGCAAGCGGGCGTTGCAGCTGGACTGGGAAGTGGATGCACGCACCTTCGCCTGGGGCATGCTCAGCAGCCAGCACATCGCCAACCCGGCGTTTGCCGATGGACGCCTGGCGGTGCCGAACCTCGGCATCTCGGTGTCGGACCGCGCAGGCGTTCTGGCGCCTGTGGCGGCATCGGGGCAGATCGTTATCGATGCCTACAACGGCAACCCCTCCTTCAGCCAGGGCCACCTGCACCAGGCGGGCGCAGCGCTCAACCGTGTGCTCACGCCGCGCTGGAGTCTGCTGGGCAGCTACACCTGGGCGCAGTCAAGCAACACCGGCCCGCTCTATGCGGGCAATGCGCTGCCGGGCGTGCCGCGCCACACGGCGGTGCTGGCCAACGTCTGGCGGCATGGCGGGCGGGATCTGACGCTGGCGTCTCTGGTATACCGGGGATCGCGCTTCGCCGACGAGGCCAACACCGGGTCGCAGGGCGCGGGCTGGAACTTCAACCTGGTGCTGTTCCGCGAGTCCGGGGACCGCCGGTGGGCCTGGACCGGCACCCTGCAGACACCGTTGCACGGCACCGTGCGGCCCACCCTGTGGACCAGCGTGCGCTACCGTCTGGATTGAGAGCGTTTTTGGCTCAAAGCGCTTTTCCAGTAAGCGCTTGCAGCTATGAAATAAAGAGCGATCGGGTTCAGGTGGCGGCGTCTGCCAGCGCCCTCAGCGCCGCTGCCACGTCGGCTTCGGTCACCCCTTCGGCCGGTGTGAGCTGCCCGGCCAGCGCAGCCAGCCCTTCGCGTTGCAGGCGGGCGATGGTCTGGCCCGCCTCCTTGGGCGCGTCAAAGCCGGTGCTCTGCAGCAGCAGGCGGCCATCGGCCGCGACGAACTTGAAGTAGAACCTGCCGTCGTTCTCGCGGTACTGCTTGAAGCTGGGCAGGGCGGCCTTGGCCGCCTTGGCCGCCTTCTGCGGGGCAGCGGCCTGCACCAGGCTGCGCAGGCCCACGGCCGAGCGCAGCTCGCGCATGAAGGGCGTCGCCATGGCGCGTGCGCGCTCGGCGCCGGCCAGCAGCGTCTGCTCGATGCGTGCGGGGTTGTTGATCAGCGCCTCGTACTGCTCGCGCATTGGGGCCACGATCTGGTCCACGCGCTCGAACAGCACCTGCTTTGCGTCGCCCCAGGCGATGCCGTCCGCGTACGCCTTGCGCAGGGCGGCGGTCTCCGCCTCGTTGGCGAAGGCCTGGTAGATCTGGAACAGGGCCGAGCCTTCCGTGTCCTTGGGCTCGCCGGGCGCGCGCGAGTCGGTCAGGATGCCCCCGATGAGCTTCTTCAGCTGCTCGCGGCTGGAGAACAGCGGGATGGTGTTGTCGTAGCTCTTGCTCATCTTGCGGCCGTCCAGGCCGGGCAGGGTGGCCACGTTGTCGTCGATCACCGCCTCGGGCAGCACGAAGTGCTCGCCGTAGAGGTGGTTGAAGCTCGCGCCCATGTCGCGCGCCATCTCGATGTGCTGCACCTGGTCGCGCCCCACAGGCACCTTGTGGGCCTTGAACATGAGAATGTCGGCGCCCATGAGCACGGGGTACATGAACAGGCCTGCGGTCACGCCATCGTCCTGCTCGCGCCCGGCGGCGGCGTTCTTGTCCTGCGCGGCCTTGTAGGCGTGGGCGCGGTTGAGCAGGCCCTTGCCGGTCACGCAGGTGAGCAGCCAGGTCAGTTCGGGGATTTCGGGAATGTCGGACTGGCGGTAGAAGGTGACTTTTTCCGGGTCCAGGCCGGAAGCCAGCCAGCTCGCGGCGATCTCCAGCGTGGAGCGCTGGATGCGCACCGGGTCCTCGCACTTGATGAGCGCGTGGTAGTCGGCCAGGAAGTAGAAGCTCTGCACGCCGGGGCGCAGGCTGGCCTGCACCGAGGGGCGGATCGAGCCGACAAAGTTGCCCAGGTGGGGTGTGCCCGTGGTGGTGATGCCGGTGAGAAAGCGCGTGGTGCTCATGGGAACGAAATCAGCAGAAGAAAGAGAAAGGCGGGGTTAGCGCAGCAAAGCCGTCAGGGGCGCGAGCAGCAGGTTGATGGCGCTGTAGCCCAGACCCATCAGCGGACGCAGCCACAGCGCACCCACCACGCCGGCAATCACAAGGCCCATGACGATGAAGAACCCCCAGGGTTCGATGCGCGAGACCATGTGCGCCAGCCTCCAGGGCAGCAGGCCGACCAGGATGCGCCCTCCGTCGAGCGGTGGCAGCGGAAACAGGTTGAACGCCCACATGACGAGATTGACCAGCACCCCGGCGCGCGCCATCTCGATGAAGAAGCGCTCGTCGATGCCCATGCCGACCAGCGCCACGAGCACCACGGCCCAGAGCACGGCCTGGACGAAGTTCGACGCGGGCCCGGCCAGCGCGACCCAGACCATGTGCTGTTTGGGGTTGCGCAGGTTGCCGAAATTCACCGGCACCGGCTTGGCGTAGCCGAACAGGAAGGCGCCCGAGGTGGCGAAGTACAGCAACAGCGGCATCAGGATGGTGCCCACCGGGTCGATGTGCTTGACGGGGTTGAGCGTGATGCGCCCCATCATGTAGGCGGTGTTGTCGCCGAAGTGGCGCGCCGCGTAGCCATGGGCCGCCTCGTGCACGGTGATGGCGAACAGCACCGGCAAGGCGTAGATCAGAACGGTTTGGATGATGTTGGAGAGGTCCACCGGGTGATTGTCTCAGAAGGTGTGAATGAATCCGGCGTGCCCGGGCAGGCCGCGAAAACGCGGCCGATCCAGGCGCAAAGCAAGCCACAAGCGCGTGCTATGGCGCGCCTTTGCAACGGCGAGCGGGTGTGTTTTGGCGGAATGAGCGGGCATGGCGGGTTCGTTCGCACCTTCTCAAACGACGGGGGTGGCCCCGCCCGTGGGGCTACAGCCCCAGCGCCTGCAGGCTGCCGCGTCCTTCACGCACCACCTCGGGGTCACCACCGGCGCCCATGGGGGTGAGGTCGATCACCGTCGTGGGTTCGGACGGGCAGGCGCCCGCATCCACCACGGCGGCCAGGGCGTGCTCGAACTGATCGCGGATGTCGTGCGCGTCGTTCAATGGCTCGGTCTCGCCGGGCGGAATCAGGGTGGTGGCCAGCAGCGGCGCGCCGTGCAGGGCCAGCAGCTCCTGCAGCGCCTTGTGTTCGGGCACGCGCAGGCCGATGGTCTTGCGCGAGGGGTGGCTCACGCGGCGCGGCACTTCCTTGGTGGCCTCCAGGATGAAGGTGTAGGCGCCGGGCGTGGCCAGCTTGAGCAGACGGTACTGGCGGTTGTCCACGCGTGCGTAGCTGGAGAGCTCCGACAGATCGCGGCACAGCAGCGTGAGGTGGTGCCTGTCGTCCACCTGGCGAATGCGGCGCAGCTGGTCGGCGGCGTTCTTGTCGTCCAGGTGGCAGACCAGGGCGTAGCTGGAGTCGGTGGGCACGGCCACCACGCCGCCCTTTTGCAGCAGGGCGGCGGCCTGTTTGAGCAGCCGGGGTTGCGGGTTCTCGGGGTGAACTTCGAAATACTGGGCCATGGCAGGGTCTCAGCCTTTCAGGGCGGCTGGGTGCTGGATGCGCTCTGCGAGCAGGTCCCACACGGGAGTGAGGTGACCGGGCAGCGGCGGCAGCATGCCCAGGTCGGTGTGGGATTCGTCGGGGCTGTGGAAGTCGCTGCCGCGCGAGGCCGCCAGGCCGAACTCCTGCGCCATGGCGGCGTAGCTCACGGCTTCGGCCGCCGAGTGGCTGCCGGTGACCACTTCCACGCCCTGGCCGCCGTGCTGTCTGAATTCGGAGAACAGCGCGAACTCTTCATTGGCGCTGAGCCGGTAGCGTGCGGGGTGGGCAATCACGGCCACGCCGCCCGCATCCCGGATCCAGCGCACGGCGTCGCCCAGGCTGGCCCAGCGGTGCGGCACAAAGCCGGGTTTGCCCTCGATGAGAAATTTGCGGAACACCTCGGAGGTGTCCTTGCACACGCCCGCCTCCACGAGGTAGCGGGCGAAATGGGTGCGCGAGATCAGTTCGGGGTTGCCCACGTAGTGCAATGCTCCCTCATACGCACCCGGGATGCCCACCTTCGCCAGTTGCTCGGCCATCTCCTGGGCGCGCTCTCCGCGCCCGCCGCGTGTGCGCGCCAGGCCTTGCACCAGGCGCTCGTCCTGGGCGTCGAACCCCAGACCGACGATGTGCACCGTGGTGCCTGCGAACGTGACGGAGATTTCAGCGCCGGTCAGATAGGCCATGCCCTGGGCGCGCGCGGCGGCGGCGGCACGCTGCTGGCCGCCGACCTCGTCGTGATCGGTCAGCGCCCAGAGTTCGACCCCGTTGGCCTTGGCACGTGCGGCCAGCGCCTCGGGTTCCAGGGTTCCGTCGGAGACGACGGAGTGGCAGTGCAGATCGGCGTTGGAGTAGGAAGTCACCGAACCATTCTACGGGTTTGTCCCGGTGCCCGCTGGTGCGCGGCAGGCCTCGGCAGGGCGTACGCTCTATACCAGATAAATGTGACAATATGTGTATATTCTCGGGATTCAAGAGGGGAGATCATGCAATTCGACAATATCCGTGTATCGCGCAAGCTGTGGGGAACCTTGGTCTGTGTGGTGGTGGCCATGGTTCTCATGTCCGGCATCCTGCTCAACCGCTATGCGGCTTCGATGGAGCAGACCATGGCGGACGTGCAGACCATCGAGGACCGCATCACCTCGGCCGTGCGCTGGCGCGGCGCCACCGAGACGGCGGTGACCATGGTGATGGGTGGCGCCGTGACCACAGATGCCGTGCTGGCGGAGCAGTACGGCAGCCGCGTGAAGGAGATCATCGGGGGCATCAACAAGATCCAGGCCGATATCGCCAAGGCCACCGTCGATCCGGATGAAAAGCAGGCGCTCGACCATATCGCGGCAGAGCGCAAGAAAACCCTCGATGCCACGGCCAAGACCTGGGAGCTCAAGGGCGCGGGCGACGCGGTGGCCACCCAGCGCTTCGCCGACGAGCAGCTCACGCCCCTGGTGGCGTCCTACCTGAAGGCGCAGGACGATTTCGTCAAGGTGCTCGAAAAGCGCCGGGAGCAGGTGCGTGCCAGCGCGGAGGCGCGCCGCACGCAGTTCAGCGCCATCGCCTGGGGCGTGACGGCCCTGGTGGTGCTGGCCGCGCTGCTCATGGCACGGGTGCTGGTGCGCTCGATCACCCGCCCGCTGGACGAGGCCGTGGCCACCATCGATGCCATCGCCGCTGGTGACCTGACCCGCGACATCCACACCACGCGCAAGGACGAGTTCGGCCACATGCTCGGTTCGCTGGGGCAGATGGTCGTGCGCCTGCGCGGCCTGGTGGGCGAGGTGCGCACGGGCGTGGAGGCCGTGACGCTCGCCTCCACCGAGATCGCCACGGGCAACCAGGACCTGTCCTCGCGCACCGAGCAGACGGCCTCCAGCCTGCAGCAGACCGCCGCCAGCATGGAGCAGCTCACGGCCACCGTCACCCAGTCGGCCGACACGGCGCGCCAGGCCAACCAGCTCGCCGCCAACGCGGCCAAGGCCGCCACGCGCGGCGGCGAGGTGGTGGGCCAGGTGGTGGCCAGCATGCAGGAGATCACGCACAGCTCGCGCAAGATCGCCGACATCATCGGCGTGATCGATGGCATTGCCTTCCAGACCAACATCCTGGCGCTCAATGCCGCCGTGGAGGCCGCCCGGGCGGGCGAGCAGGGCCGGGGCTTCGCCGTGGTGGCCAGCGAGGTGCGCAGCCTGGCCGGGCGCAGCGCCGAGGCGGCCAAGGAGATCAAGCAGCTCATCAGCACCTCGGTCGAGAACGTCGAAACCGGCTCGCAACAGGTGGCCGAGGCGGGCCAGAGCATGGACGAGATCGTCTCCAGCGTGCAGCGCGTGAGCGATCTGATCGGCGAAATCACCGCCTCGTCCACCGAGCAGCGCGACGGCATCGCCCAGGTCAACCAGGCCGTCACGCAACTGGACCAGATGACGCAGCAGAACGCCGCGCTGGTCGAGGAATCGACCGCCGCCGCCACCTCGCTGCGCGACCAGGCACACCACCTGACCGACGTGGTGGCGGTGTTCAACGTGGGGGCCGTGGCGTCGGCCCCGCCGCGCATGCAGGCACCACGGCCTGCACCGGTGGCCGCTCCGGCCGCTCCGCACAAGGTGGCCGCACCGGCGGCCCGGCCCGCGGTGGCAGCCCCTGCGGCCGCGCAGAAGGCTGCCCCCAAACCAGCCCGCTCCGCACCGGCAGCCCGCATCGCTGCCGCGCCTGCCGCACCGGCCCCGCGCAAAGCCCCGGGAGGCGATGACGACTGGGAGAGCTTCTGACCCGGATTCTGGGTTGATTTTGCTACTGAATCAATAGCTTCTTGCGCTTGTTCAGCAAGCGTAATGGCCTGTTTTCATACGTGATTCATTTGCGCCGAAAACCCGCCGCCGCAGGCGGCGTGGCGCACCGGTCGGCAGGCGGGGCGGGGCTCTTCTACAATCTGCGCCCCGTCCCTCCTTCCGCCCGCCATGTCCTCACCCTCGCCCCAAAGCTCCGCGTTGCGCCCCCTGCCAGCCCTGATTTTTGCCAGCCGCTGGCTGCAGTTGCCGCTGTATCTGGGCCTGATTGCTGCGCAGGCCGTGTACGTTTTCCACTTCTGGGTGGAGCTGGTGCACCTGCTGGAGGCTGTTTTCGGCAGCGAGAAAGCCCTGCAGGCCCTGATCTCCAGCATCGGCTACAAGACCGACGTGCAGATCACCAGCCTGAACGAGACCATCATCATGCTGGTGGTGCTGGCGCTGATCGACGTGGTGATGATCTCCAACCTGCTCATCATGGTCATCGTCGGCGGCTACGAAACCTTCGTCAGCCGCATGAACCTTGAAAGCCACCCCGACCAGCCCGAGTGGTTGAGCCACGTGAACGCCTCGGTGCTCAAGGTCAAGCTGGCCACGGCCATCATCGGCATCAGCTCGATCCACCTGCTCAAGACCTTCATCAACGCCGCGAACTACGACCTCAAGGTGCTGATGTGGCAGACCATCATCCACGTGGTCTTCCTGCTGAGCGCGCTGGCCATTGCGCTGACCGACCGGCTGCTCAGCGCCTCGCACGCCGCCGCCAACGCCAACCACTGAGCGCTTGCAGGTGCGGATGCACCGGTTTCCCCCCGGGCCGGGTTTCACCCGCATTCCCTGAAGCTGGCGCGGCCCATGCCAGCGGCCGCCGCGCTCAGCAAAGTCTCCCTTGAGGGGGAAGGCGCGCAGCGCCACAGGGGGGCTACTTCACCTGCGCCCCCTCCACCAAAAACTGCACCTTGCGCTCGCCCTTCCACTCGTTCACGTCGAGGCGGAAGGCCAGCAGCACGCGCGCGGGGAGCGGTTCGGTGTGGCCGAACCAGATGGCGTCCACGGGCTGGCCCTGGTGGATGAGCTTGATCGACAGGTGGTTTTTGGCCTCGCCCACCAGGCGCTGGCTCAGCACCTGCACCTCCTCGCTGAAGGTGGGCGGGGCGAAGCCCTGGCCCCAGACCTCGCGGTGCAGCGTGTCCACCAGGTCGGCGCGGCGGTATTCGGGCGCCAGGGGCCCGTCGGTCTCCAGCTTGCGCGTGAGCGTGGCGGCGTCCAGCCATTCGCGCGCCACCTGGGCCAGCGCCTGCTCGAATTCCTCGAAGCGGTCCTCGGGCACGGTGCAGCCCGCCGCCATGGCATGGCCGCCAAAGCGCAGCAGCACGCCGGGGTGGCGCTTGGCCACGAGGTCGAGCGCGTCGCGCAAATGGAAGCCCGGGATGGAGCGGCCCGAGCCTTTCAACTCATGTTCCTTGCCCGGCGCGCCGCTGGCGGCGAAGACGAAGGTGGGGCGGTGCAGCCGGTCCTTGATGCGCGAGGCCACGATGCCCACCACACCCTCGTGGAAGTCGGGATCGAACACGCTGATGGCGGGCGGCGGTTCTTCGCCGTCCTCGAACAGGTCCTCGGCCAGCAGCTGCGCCTGCTCGCGCATGCCGCCCTCGATCTCGCGGCGCTCGCGGTTGATGGCGTCGAGCTGCTGCGCCAGGTGGTCGGCGCGCGCGGCGTCGTCGGTCAGCAGGCATTCGATGCCCAGCGTCATGTCGGCCAGGCGCCCGGCGGCGTTGATGCGCGGGCCCAGCGCGAAGCCGAAGTCGAAGGTGCTGGCCAGGGGCGGCTGGCGCCCGGCCACGCGCAGCAGCGCCGCGATGCCGGGTTGCAGCTGGCCTGCGCGAATGCGCTTCAAGCCCTGCGCCACCAGGCGGCGGTTGTTGGCGTCGAGCCGCACCACGTCGGCCACCGTGCCCAGGGCCACGAGGGGCAGCAGCGGGTCTAGTTTTGGTTGATTGCTGGTGTCGAACACACCGCGCGCACGCAGCTCCGAGCGCAGCGCCAGCAGCACGTAGAACATCACGCCCACGCCGGCGATGGACTTGCTCTCGAACGCGCAGCCCGGCTGGTTGGGGTTGACGATGGCGTCGGCCTGCGGCAGTTCGAGGCCGGGCAGGTGGTGGTCGGTGATGAGCACCGCCAGGCCCAGCGCCTTGGCCTGGGCCACGCCCTCGCAGCTGGCGATGCCGTTGTCCACGGTGATGAGCACATCGGCGCCGCGCTCCTTCACGCGCCGCGCGATCGGCGGGGTCAGGCCGTAGCCGTCCACCACGCGGTCGGGCACGAGGTAGTCCACGTGCTGCGCGCCCAGCAGGCGCAGGCCGCGCACGGCCACGGCGCAGGCGGTGGCGCCGTCGCAGTCGTAGTCGGCCACGATGCACAGGCGCTGGTCGCGCGCGATGGCGTCGGCCAGCAGGCGCGCGGCGTCCTCGATGCCCTGGAGTCCGGCGGGCGGCAGCAGGCGTGCCAGTCCGTCGTCCAGGTCGTCCTTGGCCGTCACGCCGCGCGCGGCGTACAGGCGCGCCAGCAGCGGGTGGATGCCGGCCTGCTCCAGCGCCCAGGCGGCGCGGGGTGGGATGTCTCTTGCTATTATTTTCATAGCTGTTCGCGCACGTCCGCAAAGCGCTGGGGCTTGAAAATGCTTGAAATCTTCTGGCCCAGAGAGCGCGGCGCCGTGTGCCAGGTGAGCGCGCCGCGCTCGCCGCACAGCGTGAGCCGCGCCGCGCCGCCGCGCGCCACATGCTCGGCCAGCCGCGCCAGCGCGCCAGCGTCGAGCCCCTGCCAGGCGGCGGCCCAGGCGGCCCAGTCCTCGCGCAGCGCGGCTTCGCGCAGGCCGTCCTCCACCACGGGCGGCGGGCCGGGAGGTTGCGGCGCCTGGGGCAGCCGGCCCGCGCCGTGCACCCAGAAGGCATTGACGGGCGGCTGGCGCCGGGCCTCGCGCGCCTCGTTGAAGGCGTGCGTGTAGAGCAGCATCTGCATCTCGCTGTGCAGGCGGCGCAGCGGGTGGGTTTTCTGCTCGCCGGGCAGCCAGTGCGAGACGTCGCGGTGCAGCACGCGCTCGGGCGAGGCGGTGGCCAGGCCGGCCAGCGGCTCGCCTCGGGCCAGCCAGCGCGTGGGCTGTTCGTAATGCAGCGTGATGCCGTCCTCCGCGAACCACGGCGCCATGACGTCGAGCAGGGCGCGCGCGTCGTCTTCGCTGAGTTGCAGCTGGGCCGGGTCTTCGAGCGTGACATGGTCGGCGCCCACGCGCCAATGGCAGGGCGTGACGAAGGCCCAGGCACCCTGGGCCGCCTCGGCGTGGCGGCCTTGCTGGTGCAGGTGGTGCGCGGCCCAGGGGATGCGGCCCGGCGCGCTCGGCAGGCCCAGCGCGCGCGCCAGGGCGCGCTCGTGCGGGGCGGAGAGGACGTCGTCATCGGCCACATCGCTTTCCTGCAGTGTCAGGCGCGCGAGCAGCCGCTCCAGGTGGGGCAGGCCCAGGCCCGCCAGGGCCTGCTGGCTGGCCTCGGAGGCGCCGGCGGCATAGGGAATGATCAGGTGGAGGGGGTCCGGCATGCCGGGTATTTTGCGGGATGCCACAATCGCGCCCACATGCAAATCCCTTACGAACTGGCCCTGGGCTGGCGCTACACCCGCGCGGGCCGCGCCACGCGGCGCAACGGCTTCATCTCGTTCATCTCGGGCGTGTCCATGCTGGGCATCGCGCTCGGGGTGGCGGCGCTCATCATCGTGCTGTCGGTGATGAACGGCTTCCAGAAAGAGGTGCGCGACCGCATGCTCAGCGTGGTCTCGCACATCGAGATCTTCGCGCCCGGCGGCGCGGCCCTGCCCGACGTGGCGCTCACGTTGCAGGAGGCGCGCCGGCACCCGCAGGTGGTGGGCGCGGCGCCCTTCGTCGCGGCACAGGCGCTGCTGGCGCGCGGCGAGGACATGAAGGGCGCGCTGGTGCGCGGCATCGACCCGGCGCGCGAGCCCGAGGTCACCGATCTGGTCGCCAATGGCCGTGGCGAGGCGCTGGTGCAACTGGTGCCGGGTGAATTCCGCGTGGTGCTGGGTGGCGAGCTGGCGCGCATGCTGGGCGTGCGCGTGGGTGATGTGGTCACGCTGATCGCGCCCACCGGCCAGGTCACGCCGGCCGGCGTGGTGCCGCGCCTCAAGCAGATGCGGGTGGCAGGCACTTTCGACTCGGGCCATTACGAATACGACTCCACCCTGGTGCTGCTGCACCACGAGGACGCGCAGCGCATCTTCCGCCTCGAAGGCCCCACCGGCATCCGCCTGAAACTGCGCGACCTGCACCAGGCGCGCGCCGTGGCGCAGGACCTGGCCAACGCGCTGAGCGGCGACCTGCGCATCCGCGACTGGACGCAGCAGAACCGCACCTGGTTCGCCGCCGTGCAGCTCGAAAAACGCATGATGTTCATCATCCTCACGCTGATCGTCGCCGTGGCGGCGTTCAACCTGGTGTCCACGCTGGTGATGACGGTGCAGGACAAGCGCGCCGACATCGCCATCCTGCGCACCCTGGGCGCGAGCCCGCGCAGCATCATGGGCATCTTCGTGGTGCAGGGCGCGATGGTGGGGGTCATCGGCACGCTGGCCGGGCTGGTGCTGGGCCTGGGTATCGCCTTCAACATCGACGTGATCGTGCCCGCCATCGAGCGCCTGCTGAGCGCCAGCTTCCTGCCCAAGGACATCTACCTCATCAGCCGCATGCCCAGCGATCCGCAGCCCGCCGACATCGTGCCCGTGGGCGTGATCTCGCTGGTGCTGGCCTTCGTGGCCACGCTGTACCCGAGCTGGCGCGCCAGCCGCGTCAACCCTGCCGAGGCCTTGCGCTATGAATAATGTAGCTAATGGCGCTTATCCAGCAAGCGCTAGAGGCCAAAATGGCTTCAAAAACCAGGTGGTGCTGCAGGCCCGTGGCCTGACCAAGCGCTTCACCGAAGGGCGCCTGGACGTCACCGTGCTGCAGGGCGTGGACCTGGAAGTGCACGCGGGCGAGACGCTGGCCATCGTCGGCGCCTCGGGTTCGGGCAAGAGCACGCTCTTGCACCTGCTGGGCGCGCTGGATGCGCCCACGTCGGGCAGCGTGCACCTGCATGGCCAGAACCTGGCGCAGCTCTCGGCGGCGCAGCAGGGCGACCTGCGCAACCAGCACCTGGGTTTTGTGTACCAGTTCCACCACCTTTTGCCCGAGTTCAGCGCCCTCGACAACGTGGCTATGCCGCTGCGCATCCGGCGCCTGCCCTACGAGGAATGCACGCGCCGCGCGGAGCAGATGCTGGCCCAGGTGGGACTGGCCGGGCGCGTGCAGCACCGCCCGGCCGAGCTGTCGGGCGGCGAGCGCCAGCGCGTGGCCATTGCGCGCGCCCTGGTCACCCAGCCGGCCTGCGTGCTGGCCGACGAACCCACGGGTAACCTCGACCGCGCCACGGCTGAGGGCGTGTTCCAGCTCATGCTGCAGCTGGCGCGGGAGCAGGGGACGGCGTTTGTGATGGTGACGCACGACGAGACGCTGGCAGCGCGGTGCGACCGGGTGCTGCGGCTGGTGGCGGGGCGGTTGGATTCGGCCGCGTAGTTTTTGTGTCTATGCCTTTTGCGGAGGGCGGAGGCCGGGACTCGCCCCGGCGGGCGACCTCCTTTCTTGTCGCGCGACAAGAAAGGAGGCAAAGAAACGCGCCCCACAGTCTGCGGCCCCTGCGCTTCGCTACGGGGCAAACCTGCAGCGGGGCGCTTGCGGGGTGCGCCGCATAACTCACTGCGCTGCTGCGCAGCTCCGTTCGGACAAACGCGGCGAGTCAGTGGACGAAGCATGCGCGCTCCGACGCGCATGCCACCCCGCAAACACCCCGCTGCAGGCGCAGCCAGAAAGGGGTTGAAGTCCGCACGGGCCATCGCTGCGCGCCGCGAACGCGGGGCCGAGCGCAGCGATGGCCCGTATGGCTGTTGGGCTGCCCCACCCCTTCTGCATGCGCCGAGGAGCGCAGGGCGCGGGGTGGCGGGTGTGCCGCAGGACACACCCGCTTCGTGAACTGGCTCGCCGTGGTTGTCCGAGCGGCGCGCTGCAAGCGCAAAGCGAGTTCCACGGCGCACCCCGTGACCGAGCACCACAGGTTGCCCGCAGCGAAGCGGAGGGACGCAGACAGCAGGGTCGCCCTTTCTTTGGTGACTTTCTTTCGGCGAAGCGAAAGAAAGTTACTGCGCCGCCGGGCGCACACCCCGGCCTCCGCCCGCAGCAAAACACACCGCCACCAAAAACCGCCCTGTGGGATCATCCCCCCATGCCCCCCACCTGGATCGACACCCACTGCCACCTCGACGCCCCGGAGTTCGCCCCGGACGTGAACGCCGTGCGCACCCAGGCCCGCGCCGCCGGCGTGCAGCACCTCGTCATCCCGGCGGTCCAGGTGGCCCATGCCGGCGCCGTGCGCCAACTGGCCCACCGCCATGGCGACAGCTACGCCCTGGGCATCCATCCCCTCTACACCCCGCAGGCGGCAGACGACGACATGGAGCGCCTGGCGCAGTTGCTGGAGCGGCACCACAACGACCCCCACCTCGTCGCCATCGGCGAAATCGGCCTGGACTTCTTCGTGCCCGGGCTCGACGCCGAGCGGCAGATGCGCTTCTACCGCCAGCAACTGCAGCTGGCACGGCGCCTCGACCTGCCCGTGATCCTGCATGTGCGCCGCTCGGCCGACGCGCTGCTCAAGGGCCTGCGCGAGGTGCCGGTGCAAGGCGGTATCGCGCATGCGTTCAACGGCAGCCTGCAGCAGGCGCAGGCCTTCATCGCGCTGGGCTTCAAGCTGGGCTTTGGAGGGGCGCTGACCTATGAGCGCGCACTGCAGTTGCGCCGCCTGGCCACGGAACTGCCCATCGAGGCCCTGGTGCTGGAAACCGACGCGCCCGACATGCCGCCACACTGGATCTACCGCACCGCGGCCGAGCGCGCCGCCGGCCAGCCGCAGGGGCGCAACACGCCGGCCGAGCTGCCGCGCATCGCCCAGGTGCTGGCCGGTCTGCGCGGCCTGCCGCTGGAGGCGCTGGCAGCGCAGACCCGGGCCAACGCCCGGACCGCATTGCCCCGGTTGAACCGGTGGATGGAATGAACCCAGGCCGATGCCCCTGCAATGCCATGGGGAAGTTGGCCATGGGGCATGGTGAAACCGATAGCATCGGCAATGCAGGATGACTGCCAGAGCATGCTGCACGCCAACTTTGACGCCCCATGAAAAAGCGATTGCTCCAACTGATGCCCACCCCCGACGCCTTGCGTGGCAACCGCTGGCTGCGCTGGCTGGGGCCTGCGTTGCACCACCCGCGTCTGTGGCACATGAGCCGGCGCGGCATTGCCCTGGGCATGGCGCTGGGCGTGTTCTTCGGGCTGCTGATCCCGCTGGCGCAGATTCCCATGGCCGCAGGGGCCGCCGTGGCCCTGCGCGCCAATGTTCCGGCCGCGGTGGCCAGCACGCTGGTGACCAACCCGGTGACGTTTGGCCCGGTGTACTACGCCGCGTGGCGCCTGGGTTCGGCCATCCTGGGGGAGCCGGTGCGCGAGGGAGAACTCCCGCCCGACCTGCAGGAAGCAGCCGCCGGGAACCCGGAACAGAGCTGGTGGGCCAGCACCGTGCAGCGCGTCCGGGGCGTGGGCAAGCCGCTGCTGCTGGGCCTGGCCATCGTGGCCACGGCGGTGGGGCTGCTGACGTATCTGCTGGTGACCTGGATCTGGGTTGCCAAGGTGGTCTGGTCGCGGCGCAGGCGCAGGCGCCGCAACGGTGAAGGAGCCGATGTCCACGCGCGCCCTTGAGCGCGCCTGCGCCGGGCGGCCGGGCATGGGCGCCGCCGCGCCCGGCGTGCGGGCCCGTAGGGGGCGTGCATGACGGCCGCCTGGCGCCTGGCGCTGTGCCTGGGCGCCGCGGCCCTGGTGGCGGCCCTGGTGCCCGGTCCGCATGAGCTGCGGTGGGGGCTGGCCCTGTTTGTGCTCATTGGCAGCCTGTGGGTGACGCAGGCCTTGCCGCTGCCGGTGACAGCGCTGGTGGTGCCGCTGGCGGCCGTGCTGGCCGGGCTGTTGCCGGTGCGCCAGGCGCTGGCGCCGTTTGCGCACCCGGTCATTTTTCTTTTTCTGGGGGGGTTCGCGCTGGGCGCCGCCCTGGCCAGCCAGGGGCTGGACCGGGCGCTGGCGCTGGCCGTTGTGCGGCTGGCGCGGGGGCACCGCATGGTGGCGGTGCTGCTGCTGGGGGGGCTGGCGGCGCTGCTGTCCATGTGGATGAGCAATACGGCGACGGCCGCCATGATGGTGCCCCTGGCGCTGGGGCTGCTGCAATCCGGGGACCCGGCACATGGGGTGGGCGCCCGCGAAAAGACCTTCGTGCTGCTCGTGCTGGCCTACAGCGCGGGGATCGGCGGCATGGGCACCCTGGTGGGCAGCCCGCCCAATGCCATCGCCGCCGCGCAACTGGGCATCGGTTTCGCGCAGTGGCTGCGCTACGGCCTTCCCATGGTGCTGCTGCTGTGGCCCGCCATGGTGCTGCTGCTCTGGCTGTTGCTGCGTCCGCGCCTGGGTGGGCGCATGCAGCCGCCCGTGCTGCCCATGGAGTGGTCACGGGCCAAGGTGGCCACCGTGGTGATTTTTCTGTGCACGGTTGCGGGCTGGGTCGGGGGCACACCGCTGGCCCGGGCCCTGGGTGTGGCGGCGGACATGGACACGCTGGTGGCGCTGGCGGCCATTGCCGCGCTGACGGTCACCGGAGTCCTGCGCTGGAAGGACATCGAGCAGCACACCCAATGGGGCGTGCTGCTGCTGTTTGGCGGAGGCCTGGCGCTGAGCGAGGTGATGTCGGTGACGGGCAGCAGCCACTTCCTGGCGCAGGCCCTGCTCGATGGGGCGCGGGAGGCTTCGCCGGCCGTGTTGCTGCTGGGCATGGTGGCTTTCGTGGTGTTGCTGACCGAACTGGTCAGCAACACCGCCAGTGCGGCGCTGCTGCTGCCGGTGTTTTTGCCGGTGGCCACCGCCATGGGCCTGCCGCCCGTGCCCGTGGCAGTGGCGATTGCCATGGCGGCGTCCTGTGCCTTCATGCTGCCGGTGGCGACGCCGCCCAACGCCATCGTCTTTGCCACGGGCGAGGTGCCGCAGAACACCATGATGCGCTGCGGCCTGTGGCTCAATGCCGTGGCGATCGCCCTCATCACCGCAGTGGCGCTGGGGTGGTGGGCATGAGCATGGCGCAAGCGTCTGACCGATGCCCGGCGCCCCGCCTGGCGGGGCTGCCGCCCGTGGTGTCCGGGCGCACCGTGGTGCTCGTGCTGGGCAGCTTTCCGGGCGCGGCCTCGCTGCGCGCACGGCAGTACTATGCACACCCGCAGAACCATTTCTGGCGCATCCTGCAGGCGCTGTGGCCGCAGTACCCCCTGCCCGGGCCGCAGGACTATGCCGGGCGCTGTGCCTGGCTGCTGGCACGCGGCCTGGGCCTGTGGGATGTGTACGCCGCCTGCGAGCGCGAGGGCAGTCTGGACACCCGCATTCGCAACGCCGAGGTGAACGATTTCTCCCGTCTGCGTACGCTCTGTCCGCAGCTGGCGGCCATCGTCCACAATGGTGGGGAGAGCTTCCGCCACGCGCGCGCCACGGCGTTGCTGGGCGTGCCGGTGCTCAGGCTGCCGTCCACCAGTCCGGCGAATGCCTCGTGGAGCTTCGAGCGCAAGCGCGCGGCGTGGGGCGAGGCCCTGGCCGCGCAGGGACTCCTTTGAAAAGAACCGAATGGCCCGCAAGAAAAACAACACCACCGAACTGCCCGAAGTCAGCGTCTCCGACGATGGCGAGGTGCGCCACCTGCACCTGGGCACGCCCTGGATTCAGGGTTCGATGCGCATTGATGACCCCTTCCACCTGGAGCTCGAATACATCCAGCGCATGATGGCCTGGCTGCTGTTCATGGAGCCCGACGCCGTGCGCAAGGGCCACGCCATGCAGCTGGGCCTGGGCGCGGGCGCCATCACCAAGTTTTGCCACAAGAAGCTGCGCATGTGCGCCACCGCCATCGAGCTGAACCCCCAGGTCCTGGCCGTGTGCCGCGCCTGGTTCAAGCTGCCGCCCGACGGCCCCAAGCTGCGCGTGGTGCTGGCCGATGCGGCGCAGGAGATCCGCAACCCCATGTGGCTGGGCACGGTGGATGGGCTCTGCGTCGACCTGTACGACGACAACGCGGCCGCCCCCGTGCTCGACAGCGCCGAGTTTTATGCCGACTGCCGCGCCCTGCTGACCGAGGGCGGCTGCATGACGGTGAACCTGTTCGGCCGTGCGTCGAGTTTTGCGCAGAGCGTGGAGAAGCTTGCGGGCGTTTTTGGCGAGGATGCGCTCTGGGCCTTCAAGCCCACGCGCGAGGGCAACACCGTGGTGCTGGCCCAGCGCACACCCAGCCGCTTCAGGCGCGGCGAGCTGGCCGCGCGCTGCGCGGACATCCAGGAGCGCTGGGGCATCCCCACCGCCAAATGGGTGCGCGGCTTTAAGCCGCTCGCCCCCTGAGAGCCCGTTCACGATGGACACCGCACCATGACCCAAGCCCATGCCGCGTTACCCCTGAAGCTGGAGCCCGTCGCCGCCCATGGGGGTCCGCTGGACTGGCGCCGCATCGTCGAGTGGCTTCGCAGCGACGGCGTGATCGCCGCCGAAGAGGCCCAGCGCACCATCGCACGCTGTTCGCAGGCCGAGAGTTCGCAGCACCCGCTGGTGCGGCTGGCCAGCGTGGCCATGGAACGCGCCAGCGACGGCAAGCCGCTCGACACCGAGATGCTCACCGAATACCTGGCCCAGCGCTGCGGCCTGTCCTACCTGCGCATCGATCCGCTCAAGGTGGACGTGGGCAAGGTGGCCGACACCATGAGCGCCAGCTACGCCGAGCGCCACAAGGTGCTGCCGGTGCAGGTGACGGCCAAGGAGGTGGTGGTGGCCACGGCCGAGCCCTTCATCACCGACTGGGTGGCTGAGGTCGAGCGCCAGGCCCGGCGGCCGGTGCGCCGCGTGCTGGCCAATCCGCAGGACATCCACCGCTACACGGCCGAGTTCTTCGCGCTGGCCAAGTCGGTGCGCGCGGCGCAGAAGGCGGGGGGCAGCGCGGCGTCGAGCAATTTCGAGCAGCTGGTGGAGCTGGGCAAGACGAACAAGCAGCTCGACGCCAACGACCAGGGCGTGGTCAAGGTGGTGGACTGGCTCTGGCAGTACGCCTTCGATCAGCGCGCCAGCGACATCCACCTCGAACCCCGGCGCGAACAGGGCGTGATCCGCTTCCGCATCGACGGCGTGCTGCACCCGGTCTACCAGATGCCGCTGGGTGTGATGAGCGCCATGGTGGCGCGCGTCAAGCTGCTCGGGCGCATGGACGTGGTGGAAAAGCGCCGCCCGCAGGACGGCCGCATCAAGACCCGGAACCAGCGCGGCGACGAGGTGGAAATGCGTCTGGCCACGCTGCCCACGGCCTTTGGCGAAAAGATGGTCATGCGCATCTTCGACCCCGACACGGCGGTCAAGGACCTCGACGCGCTGGGCTTCTCGCCCCATGATGCGCAGCGCTGGGAGGAACTGATCAAGCGCCCCTACGGCATCATCCTCGTGACCGGGCCCACGGGCTCGGGCAAGACCACCACGCTGTACTCCACGCTCAAGCGCGTGGCCACCGAAGAGGTCAACGTCAGCACGGTGGAAGACCCGATCGAAATGATCGAGCCCAGCTTCAACCAGACGCAGGTGCAGCCGCAGCTCGACTTCAGCTTCGCCGAGGGCGTGCGCGCCCTCATGCGGCAGGACCCGGACATCATCATGGTGGGCGAAATCCGCGACCTGGAAACCGCCGAGATGGCCGTGCAGGCCGCGCTGACGGGCCACCTGGTGTTCAGCACCCTGCACACCAACGATGCGCCCTCGGCCGTCACGCGCCTGATGGAGCTGGGCGTGCCGTCCTACCTCATCAATGCCACGCTGCTCGGCGTGCTGGCGCAGCGCCTGGTGCGCACGCTGTGCAAGCTGTGCAAGCAGCCCGATACGGAGGCATCGCAGGAGGCGCTGGCAGAAGCCGTCAAGCCCTGGAAGCTCAGCGGCGGCTACCACCCGTACAAGCCCGTGGGCTGCGTGGACTGCCGCATGACCGGTTTTCGCGGGCGCATGGGGCTGTACGAACTGCTCACCGTCTCGGAGACGCTCAAGGAAGGCATCACCAAGGAGCCGTCCATCGATGCGCTGCGCCGCCAGGCGGTCAAGGACGGCATGCGCCCATTGCGCATGGCGGGCGCGCTGCGCGTGGCGCAGGGCGTGACCACGCTTGAAGAGGTGGTGGCGGCCACACCGCCGCCGCGCTGAGCCGGGGCGCGGCGGCGGCGCCCCTCGGTCTTTGCGTAGGTGGAATCCACATCGGAAGGCGGCCCTGGCGGCCACACAATCCTGACCGTTGAGATCAACGTCAGGAGATATTCCGTGAAAATCAAAAGTCAGAAAGACTTTTTTTCCGGCCTCATGTTCATGGGGGTCGGTGCCGCCTTTGCCTGGGGAGCCACCACGTACAGCGTGGGCACCGGTGCGCGCATGGGGCCGGGCTACTTCCCGCTGATGCTGGGCATCCTGCTGGCGCTGATCGGGGCCGTCATCACCTTCAAGGCCACCGTGGTCGAAACGGTGGACGGCGACAAGATCGGCAAGTGGGCCTGGAAGCCGCTGTTCTTCATTCTGCTGGCCAACGTGGTCTTCGGCATTCTGCTCGCGGGCCTGCCCTCCCTGGGTATTCCGGCCATGGGGCTGATTGTCGCCATCTATGCGCTGACCTTCATCGCCAGCCTGGCGGGCAGCGAATTCAATGCCAAGGCGGTGTTCGTGCTCGCCACCATCCTCGCGGCCGGCAGCTATGGGGCCTTCGTGCTGGCCCTCAAGCTGCAGTTTCCCGTGTGGCCCAGCTTCATCGCGGGCTGAGCCAGGAGCAATAGACCATGGAACTGTTTGACAACCTGGCCCTGGGTTTTGGCGCCGCCTTCACCTTCCAGAATCTCATTTACTGCTTCGTCGGCTGCCTGCTGGGCACGCTGATCGGCGTGCTGCCCGGCATCGGCCCGGTGGCCACCATCGCCATGCTGCTGCCCGCCACCTTTGCGCTGCCGCCTCTCTCGGCGCTCATCATGCTTGCCGGCATCTACTACGGGGCGCAGTACGGCGGCTCCACCACGGCCATTCTGGTGAATCTGCCGGGCGAGTCGTCCTCGGTGGTGACCGTGATCGATGGCTACCAGATGGCGCGCAACGGCCGTGCCGGCCCCGCGCTGGCCGCCGCCGGTCTGGGCTCGTTCTTCGCCGGTTGCGTGGGCACGCTGATTCTGGCGGGCTTCGCCGCGCCGCTGACCGAGGTGGCCTTCAAGTTCGGCCCGGCCGAGTACTTCTCGCTGATGGTGCTGGGCCTGATCGGCGCCGTGGTACTGGCCTCGGGTTCGCTGCTCAAGGCCGTGGGCATGATCGTGCTGGGCCTGCTGCTGGGCCTGGTGGGCACCGACGTGAATTCCGGCGTCGCGCGTTTCTCTTTTGACGTGCCCGAGCTGACCGACGGCATCGGCTTCGTCGCCATCGCCATGGGCGTGTTCGGCTACGGCGAGATCATCGCCAACCTGGCCCGCCCGGATGACCAGCGCGAGGTGTTCACCGCCAAAGTGCAGGGGCTGCTGCCCACCAAGGAAGACTTCAAGCGCATGACCCCTGCCGTGCTGCGTGGCACGGCACTGGGCTCGGCGCTGGGCATCCTGCCCGGCGGTGGTGCGCTGCTGGCGGCGTTCGCTGCCTATACGGTCGAGAAGAAGACCCGGCTCAAGCCCGGCGAAGTGCCGTTCGGCAAGGGCAACATCCGTGGTGTGGCCGCGCCCGAGTCGGCCAACAACGCCGGTTCGCAGACGTCCTTCATCCCGCTGCTGACGCTGGGCATTCCGCCCAACGCCGTGATGGCCCTGATGGTGGGTGCCATGACCATCCACAACATCCAGCCCGGCCCGCAGGTGATGACCAGCAACCCCGAGCTGTTCTGGGGCCTGATCGCCTCGATGTGGATCGGCAACGCCATGCTGGTGGTGCTGAACCTGCCGCTGATCGGCATCTGGATCAAGCTGCTGACCGTGCCGTACCGCTGGCTGTTCCCCTCCATCGTGCTGTTCTGTGCCGTGGGTGTGTACACCACCAACAACAACACGTTTGACATCTGGATGGTGGGTGCCTTCGGTTTCATCGGCTACCTCTTTCACAAGCTGGGGACCGAGCCCGCGCCGCTGCTGCTGGGTTTCATTCTCGGCCCCATGATGGAAGAGAACCTGCGCCGCGCGCTGCTGCTCTCGCGCGGCGACTGGAGCGTGCTTGTCACCCGCCCGCTGTCGGCCGGTCTGCTGGCCGCCGCCGCGCTGCTGCTCATCATCGTGCTGCTGCCCGCCGTGAAGAACAAGCGCGAGGAAGCCTTCGTCGAGGACTGAACGGCGCACTCCCCGTGTCTCCTGCAACGGCACCTGGGGGTGCCGTTGTTTTTTGGAGAGGGTTGCCGGTGTGCGGGGGGCATGCCAGCCCTCACAATAGCGCGCTCAACAGGTTCCTCCGCCCATGCCCATCGCGCTCCAACCCGCCCAGCACCCGCAACGGGCGCTGCTGCACAACGAAGTCCACGCCCGCCCGCCCGAGGCCATCGAAGGCCCCGTGGCCAGCACCCACATCGTCATGTGGGCCGACGCCGCCGGGCGCGAGGCCAGCCGGGCGCACATCGCCGCGCTGCTGCGCGACCACCACCTGGCGCCGCCCGACGGGCACACCACGCACCTGCGCGTGGACCTGGGCGCCTGGCGCATCCGCTGGGAGCTGCACACCGAATTCGTGGCCTGGACCTTTACCGTGCCGATCGCGACCGAGGGCTTTGGCGAACGCGAGCCGGTGGCCGCCACCAGCGCCGTGCCGCGCGAATGGCTGGCGCGCCTGCCGGGCCAGTGCCTGTGCAGCCTGCACCTGTGGGCGCTGCCGACCCGGGAGTTCGGCTCGGGCTCGCTGGTGCGCCATGTGCTGAGCGAGGACACGCTGGTCGCCGCCACCGTGGCCGACGGCCATGGCGAGGTCTACACCGACTTCGCCATCCACCCCGACGGCTCATCGCGCATGGTGCTGCTCACGGGCGGCATGACGCCGCGCCGCCTGGGCCGCCTGGTGCAGCGCCTGCAGGAGATCGAGACCTACCGCATGGCCGCGCTGCTGGGCCTGCCGGTGGCGCGCGAGGCCGCCGCCGTGCTGGCCAGCGCCGAGCGCGAGCTGGCGGAGCTGTCGGACGCCATCCGCTCGGCCAACCGCGACGACGAGCCCGTGCTGCTGGACCGCCTCACGCGGCTGGCGGGGCAGGTGGAGAGCCAGTACGCGGCCACGCACTCGCGCTTTTCGGCGAGCACGGCCTACTTCGAGCTGGTGGACCGGCGCATCGCCGAGATCGCCGAGTCGCGCCTGGCCGGGCTGCAGACCATCCGCGAGTTCATGGACCGGCGCCTCTCGCCCGCGCGCAGCACCTGCGAATGGGCCGCGCGGCGCCAGGAGGCGCTCTCGCGCCGCGTCTCGCGCATCAGCCATTTGCTGCGCACGCGCGTGGAGATCGAGCAGCAGCAGAGCAGCCAGGCGCTGCTGGCCAGCATGAACCAGCGCCAGGACATGCAGCTCAAGCTCCAGTCCACGGTGGAGGGCCTGTCGGTGGCCGCCATCACCTACTACATCGTCGGCCTGGCGAGCTACCTGGCCAAGGGCGCGCAAACGCTCGGCTGGCCGCTCTCGCCCGAAACCTCGGCCGCCATCGCCATTCCGGTGGTGGGGTTCACCGTGTGGTGGTCGCTGCGGCGGCTGCACCACAAGATGTTCAAGCACTGAAAGCCCACCATGCCCAGAATCCAGTTCGAGCTGCCCGAGCGGTTCACGTTCTCCACCGAGATCCAGATCTACATCAGCCACGTCAACCAGGGCGGGCACCTCGACAACGCCCAGCTGCTCACGCTGGTGTCCGAGGCGCGCGTGCGCTTCTTTCAGGCCCTGGGCTACCGCGAGGCAGGCGTCGAGGGTCTGTCCATCGTGGTCGGCGACATCGTGGCGCAGTACAAGTCCGAGGGCTTTCACGGCGAGACCATGCGTGTGGAGATGGTACCGGCGGACTTCAACAAGTACGGCTTCGACATCGTCTACCGCATGACCGAGAAGGACTCGGGCCGCGAGGTGGCGCGCGGCAAGCTCGGGGTGGTGTTCACCGATCGCGAGACCCGCAAGGTGGCCTTGGTGCCTGCGCGCTTCATGGAGCGCATCGCGGCCCTGTAGCCTCCATGGGGGGCGGGGCTTCGATAATCGGGCCATGCCCTTCCGTTACCAGCAGCCCTACGCCAGCGCCCGGTTGCCGCTGTTCGCGCGCAACGTGGTCGCCACCTCCCACCCCCTGGCCGTGCAGGCCGGTCTGCGCATGCTCTGGCAGGGCGGCAATGCCGTCGATGCCGCCGTGGCGGCTGCGGCGGCCATGACCGTGTGCGAGCCCACGGGCAACGGCCTGGGGAGCGACGCGTTCTGCATTCTGTGGGATGGCAGCGCCCTGCACGGGCTCAATGCCGCGGGCCGCGCGCCATGGGCGTGGACGCCGGAGTATTTCCACCGCAAATACGGCGAGGGCACGCGCACGCCGCCCCAGCGCGGCATCGACGCCGTCACCGTACCCGGCGCGGTGAGCGCCTGGGTGGCGCTGAGCAAGCGCTTTGGCAGACTGCCTTTCGCCGACCTGATGGCCCCGGCGGCCGAGATTGCCGAGCGCGGCGTTGCCGTGCCCGTGGTGCTGCAGCGCAAATGGGCCGCCGCCGCGCCCGAACTGCAGGCACAGCCCGGCTTCGCCCAGAGCTTTCTGCCCTGGGGGCGGGCGCCGCGCGTGGGTGAACTGTTCCGCTTTCCGGCGGCGGCGCGTGCGCTGCGCGCCATCGGTGCCACGCACGGCGAGGCGTTCTATACCGGCGAAATCGCCCAGGCGCTGGCGCAGTTTTCGGCCCGGCAGGGCGGCGCCCTCACACTGGCCGATCTGGCGGCGCACCGGGCCGAGTGGGTGGCGCCGATTGCGCGCAACTACCGGGGTTATGCCGTGCACGAAATCCCGCCCAGCGGCCAGGGCATCGCCGCGCTCATGGCGCTGGGCATCCTGGAGCAGTTCGACCTCGCCAGCCTGCCGGTGGACGGCACGCTGGCCCAGCACCTGCAGATCGAGGCCATGAAACTGGCCTTCGCCGACGTCTGCCACTACGTGGCCGAGCCATCGTCGATGGAGGTGACCCCCGCGCAGATGCTCGATGGCGCCTACCTCGCCGCGCGTGCGAAACTCATCGACATGCACCAGGCACAGGACTTCGGCGCGGGCCGCCCGGCCGGCGGCGGCACCATCTACCTCACCGCCGCCGACGAGGACGGCATGATGGTCAGCTTCATCCAAAGCAACTACCAGGGCTTCGGCTCGGGCTGCGTGGAGCCCACGTTCGGCATCAGCCTGCAGAACCGGGGCTTTGGCTTCAGCACCGACCCGCGCGGCGCCAACCCGGCCAATCGGGTGGCGCCGGGCAAGCGGCCGTTCCACACCATCATCCCGGCCTTCGTCACGCAGGGCGGCCAGCCCGTGATGAGCTTTGGCGTCATGGGCGCCAACATGCAGCCCCAGGGCCATGTGCAGACCCTGGTGCGCATGCTCGACCACGGACAGAACCCGCAGGCCGCGTGCGACGCGCCGCGCTGGCGCTTCAACCAGGGGCTGGCCGTGAACGCCGAGGCCAGCATGCCGCTGGCCACCCGGCAGGGGCTGGCGGCGCTGGGGCACGGCCTGACGGTGGTCGACGACCCCTACGGTGAATTTGGCGCGGGCCAGTTCATCTGGCGCCTGGGCGACCCCGGGGGCGAGGGCTACATCGCCGCCAGTGATCCCCGCCGCGACGGCCAGGCGGCCGGATTCTAGGAATTGATAAAAAGTGCCTTCAACGCAACACCAGCAAGCGCTTGCAGCTAGCAAAAACAGAGCATACGGGCTGGCTCTGGCGCTGTTTGGCTCGATGGCCTTCAGCGCCAAGGCCATCATCGTCAAGCTGGCCTACCGCCACGGCGTGGACGCGATCACCCTCATCATGTACCGCATGCTGTTTGCCCTGCCGTTCTTCGCGGCGATGGCGTGGTGGGCCAGCCGGGGCAAGCCGCCGCTGACGCGCAAGGACTGGTGGGGCGTGCTGGGCCTGGGCATCACCGGCTACTACCTGGCGAGCTTGCTGGACTTCGCCGGGCTGGCCTACATCAGCGCCAGCCTGGAGCGGCTCATTCTGTACCTCAACCCCACCATCGTCCTGCTGCTGGGCTGGGCGGTGTACGGGCGCGGCATCCGCTGGGGGCAGGCGCTGGGCATGGCGGTGAGCTACAGCGGCGTGGTGCTGGTGTTCGGCCACGAGGTGCATCTGCAGGGCGCCAACGTGGCCTGGGGCACGGTGCTGGTGCTGGGCAGCGCGGTGAGCTATGCGGTCTACCTGGTCTACAGCGGCGAGCTGGTGCAGCGCCTGGGTTCGCTGCGGCTGGTGGGGCTGGCCACCAGCGTGGCCTGCGTGCTGTGCCTGCTGCAGTTCGTCCTTGTGCGCCCGCTGGCGGCGGCCCTGGTGGCGCCCGAGGTGGTGTGGCTGTCGGTGCTCAACGCCCTGCTGTGCACCGCCGCGCCGGTGCTCATGGTGATGATGGCGATCGAGCGCATCGGTGCGGGAACGGCAGCGCAGATCGGCATGGTGGGGCCGATGTCCACCATCCTCATGGGGGTGGTGATTCTGGGCGAGCCCTTCACGCCCTGGGTGGCCGCCGGCACGGCGCTGGTGATCGCCGGGATCTTCGTCTTCATGCGCCCGGCACGGGCTGGGCGGTAGCTACTTCCTGGCTTTTCCGTTGCCGTTGGCCTTGCGCGTGTCGCCCCCCAGGCGCTGCGCCACCGTCACGGCGGGTGCGCCCGCATAGCCATCGAGGCGCTTGCCCATGGCCTGCTCCAGCTGGTCCAGCCGGGCCTGGGCGGGCGGGTGGGTGGCCAGGGCCAGGGTGAACAGGGGGTTGTCCGGCGTGGCCGTGCGCAGCTGCTGCAGCACGGCCACCAGGCCGTAGGGGTCGAACCCGGCGCGCGCGGCCAGGGCCACGCCCGAGCGGTCGGCATGGTATTCGTCGGTCTGGTCCAGCCCGCGCGCATACAGGTTGCGGCCCAGCGCGAGAAACTGCGAGGCCACGAGGTTGCCCACGGCGTTGGTCTTGATCTGCGAGGCCAGGAGCTGGGTGAACACCCCCGACTGCGCCGTCTTGCGCATGGCATGCAGGTGGTGCTTGGCCGTCACATGGGTGATTTCGTGCGCCAGAATGCCGGCCAGTTCGGCCTCGTCGGCACAGCGGTCGATCAGCCCCTTGGTGACGAACACATAGCCGCCGGGCGCCGCGAAGGCGTTGTAGCCGGAGTCGTCGAGCACGATGAAGGTCCAGGGCAGGCCGGGGCGCTCGGACTGCAGGCTGATCCAGCGGCCGAGCTGGTTCACGTAGCGCTGTAACTGCATGTCGGGGTGCAGTGGTTTGCTGCCCAGCAGCACGGCGGCGAGCTGGCGGCCGATCTCGATCTCGCGCGGCTCGTCAATGGTTTCCACCGAGCGCGAGAGCAGGCTGAAGAGGTCGTCGCCCTGGTTGTTCTGGGCGCCGCCGCCCACCATGGCTCCCAGCAGGCCGCCGCCAGAGCTGGAGCCCGAGCCGCTGAGGGAGTTGAGCAGGTTCATCACGCCACCCTGGGCGTGGCCGTGCAGCGGAGCGAAGGCCAGGGCCGCGCAGATGGCGGCCGCCAGTCCGGTGCGTGAGAGCAGGGAGGGCATGCGCATGGCGGTGCTCCTTAGTTGAAGCTTTGGTTGTCGGGGGTGAACTCGCCGCTGCCTGAGGGTGCGGTGGGGCGGGGCGGCTCGGGCAGGGGCTCGACGTTCTGTTTGCGCAGGGCGGCAGCGCTGGCAAAGCGCTGGGCCTGGTCGGCGCTCACACGCAGTTTTTCGGCCTGCTGCACGGCGGCCGCGTTCGGCTGCGCGTTGGCGATGTCTTCTGCGCTCAGGCCACGAATGCCCACCGTGGCCGTGGCCGTGGTGGAGCTGCCGCCTCCCAACAGCCCGCCCAGGCTGCGCAGCCCGCTGGTGGCGGTGCCGGAGCCTGCCGCCGCCGCGCCCGTGGGCGCGCCCACGTCGAACATGTGCACCCAGCCCGTGGTGCCTTGTGCCGTGCGCACCCTGACCCACGACCCCTTGCGCTCGCCAGTACGCGAGACGGCGCTGTCGGCCGCCAGCGCGCCCAGGCTGGTGGACGATTCGGCGGGCTCCTGGCGCAGTTCGGTGGCGCGTTTGATGACGGCCGCGTCCTGCTGCGCCATCGCCGGGGCCGCCAGCAGGAAGCCCGCCAGAGCGGCGGTAAGGGCACCTCGGTGCAACCATGTGCGCATGGGGTTCTCCACTTATGATGAGAAAGTGCTGACAGTATGGCTCAGCGGGTCACCGGGAATTGTTATGGATTTGGGCTTGGCGGGCAAATGGGCGCTGGTGTGCGGCGCCAGCAAGGGGCTGGGGCTGGGTTGCGTCCAGGCACTGGTGCGCGAAGGGGTGAATGTGGTCGTGAACGCGCGCCAGCCGGGGCCGTTGCATTCCTCTGCTGCAGAATTAATAGCTATTGGCGCACAGTGGGAAAGCGCTGGAGGCCAAAAACATTCAAAACCACAGGTGCTGGCAGTGGCGGCCGACATCACCACCCCCGAAGGGCGTGCCGCCGTGTTCGGCGCGCCCGGCGGGCCGGGGCGGGATTTTGACATCGTCGTCACCAACGCGGGTGGGCCGCCGCCGGGCGACTTCCGCGACTGGGACCGCGATGCCTGGATCAAGGCCGTCGATGCCAACATGCTCACGCCCATCGAACTGATCCGCGCCACCGTGGATGGCATGGCCGAGCGCGGGTTCGGCCGCATCGTCAACATCACGTCGAGCGCGGTGAAGTCCCCCATCGACATCCTGGGCCTGTCCAACGGCGCGCGCAGCGGCCTGACCGGTTTCGTGGCGGGCGTGGCGCGCAGCAGCATCGCCGCCCGGGGCGTGACCATCAACAACCTGCTTCCGGGCAAGTTCGACACCGACCGTCTGGCCGCCACCATGGGGACGGCCGCCGCGCGCAGTGGGCGCACGGTGCAGGAAGTGCGCGCGGCGCAGCAGGCCAGCATTCCGGCCGGGCGCTTCGGCACGCCGCAGGAGTTCGGCGCCATTTGCGCCTTTCTGTGCAGCGTGCATGCGGGCTACATGACGGGCCAGAACGTGCTGGCCGATGGTGGTGCGTATCCTGGTGCGTTTTGAACCCCGCCGTGGCTGGCGCCAGACTCCCGGGCGGGCCGGGGCCGGGGTGAACAGGTCTTGAAGGGGAGCATGGAAATGCGTGAGCCGTCATCCAGCAGGCGCCGTGGGGGCAAGAGCCGCCTCCTGCACTCCCTGGCCGTGGGGCTGGCAGGCGCGCTCATCGCCTGGAGCGTGCCGGTCTGGGCGCAGCCATCCACCGCCGTGCACCAGTTCCGCGTGGTAGGTGGGCTGGCCGGTATCAGCCAGTACACCCGCTGGGAAGAGCCGTTCTGGACCCGCGAGCTGCCCCGCCTCAGTGGCGGCCGGTTCCGTGCCGACATTGTTCCCTTCGATCGCGCGGGCGTCCCTGGCGAGGAAATGTTGCGCCTGGTGCAGCTGGGCGTGGTGCCGTTCGGCACCGCGCTGCTCAGTTCATTGACGGCCACCTTCCCCCAGTACACCGCGCCCGATCTGGCGGGGCTGAACCCCGACATCGCCAGCCTGCGCGCCAGCGTGGCGGCGTTTCGCCCCTATCTGGAGCAGACCCTGCGCAAGGAGCAGGGCGTGGAGGTGCTGGCGCTGTATGTCTATCCGGCGCAGGTGCTTTTTTGCCGCAAGCCGCTGGCCGGGCTGTCCGACCTGTCGGGGCGGCGGGTGCGCGTGTCTTCGGCCGGGCAGGCCGACTTCGTCGGTGCGCTGGGTGCGGTGCCTGTACATACGGCTTTTGCCCAGATCGTGCGCAGCATGGAGGCGGGCAGCATGGATTGCGCCATCACCGGCACCATGTCGGGCAACACGCTGGGGCTGCACGCCATCACCACGCATTTGCACGCCTTGCCCATCACCTGGGGGCTGGCGATCTTTGGCGCCAACCGCACGGCCTGGGAGGCCCTGCCCCCGGATCTGCGGGCCCTTCTGCGGCAGGAGTTGCCCCGGCTGGAAGCCTCCATCTGGGAGGAGTCCGAGCGTGACACCGCCCAGGGCATGGCCTGTAACAGCGGCGCGGCCACCTGCACGGCCGGGCGCAAGGGCCAGATGGTGGTGGTGCCCGTGTCCGAGCAGGACGAACGCAGGCGCCAGGAGATCTTCCAGCAAACGGTGTTGCCCCGCTGGCTGCAGCGCTGCGGTGCGCGCTGCGCCGACATCTGGAACCAGACCATTGGGGCCGCGCGCGGCCTGGGGACACAGAAGAATCCATGAAGCCGCTGACTCCCTCGCGCACCAAGATCTGGGTCTGGGCCCTTGTGGCCGTGTTCCTGCTGGTGCTGGTGTCCGCCGCAGGCCTGCTGGCCTGGTCCAACCGCGGGGCCGCGCTGGAGGCCCGCGAGCAGCAGGTGTCGCGCTTCGTCTCGGGGGCCGAGGTGGCGCTCAATCGCAGCTTCCTGTCGGTCGATCTGCTGCTGTCGGGGACGGACAGCATGCTCGGACTCTCCTCCTCGATGGCCGAGTGGATCGACGCCAGCACCTCCAGTCAGCTGCTGGGATTCGTGACGCGCGGCAACCTGCTGGTCAGTCTGACGGCGCTGATCGATGCCGACGGCCGCGTGCTGGCCTCGTCCGAGCCGGCCGAAACCCGCAACGCCCTGCAGCTTCCGGCCGGGTTCCTGCAGGCGGCGTTGTCGCCGTCCGCCACCAGCCTGCTGGTCAGCGCGCCGGCGGTCAGTTTCAACAGCACGCAGAGCGTGCTGTATTTCGCCCGGCCCCTGAAGCTGGCCAATGGCGCGCGCCTGGTGGTCGTGGCCGAGGTGCCCCGTTCCAAACTCACGGCCGTGCTGATGCAGGGTGCGGATGTTTCGGGCCTGGAAGTGGTGCTCGAGCGCAGCGACGGCCGTGCGCTGCTCACCATCCCCGATCTGGGGGATCAGGCGCACCTTCAGCCCGTGATGCCCCTCAAGGAACTGCCCGACAGTGCCTGGGGCGTCCCGGCGCGGCTCAGTGGTGAATCCGCGCTGGTGGTCTCGCGCCCCCTCATCTACCAGAGCCTGCGCATTTCCGCGAGCCTGCCCGAGGCCGCGGCCCTGGCGGACTGGCGGCAGGAGCGCAACACGCTGGTGTCCATCACCCTGGCGGTCTGTCTGATGGTGGTGGCCGCCGGTGCGGTGGTGGTGTCCTTTTTCAACCACATCACGGCGGCACGGCAGGCCATGGCCCAGTCCAAGGCCATGCTGGACCAGGCCCTGGAGTCCATGGTGAGCGGGTTCGTGCTGCTGGACCAGCAGCACCGGGTGCTCCACTGGAACCGGCGTTTCGATGAAATCTTTCCGTGGGTGGCAGGAATCATGGCGCCGCAGCTGCCGTTTCGTTCGGTTCTGGAGAAGACCGTCCGGCACCACCTGCCGCAGGCCAGCGAGCGGGAGCTGCAGCAGTGGGTCGAACTGCGCCTGGCCCGGCAGCGCGTCTCCGACGGCACCCATGAGCAGGAGCTGCCCGATGGGCGCTGCATCCAGATCGTGGAGCGGCCCACGCCGGAAGGCGGCCTGGTCATCACTTATCACGATGTGACCGACCTGCGCCGTGCCAACGCCGAGATCGAGAACCTGGCCTTCTATGACCCGCTGACCGGGCTGCCCAACCGGCGCCTGCTGCTCGACCGCCTGGGGCAGGCGTCGGTGCTGGCACAGCGCTCGGGACAGCTGGGGGCGCTGCTGTTTCTGGACCTGGACCATTTCAAGGCCCTCAACGACACCCTGGGCCATGAGGTGGGCGACGAGCTGCTGCTCCAGGTCGCCCAGCGCCTGCGTGCCTGCGTGCGCGTGGCCGATACCGTGGCCCGGCTCGGCGGCGATGAGTTCGTCATCATGCTCAACGAGCTGTCCACCAGCACCGATGAGGCTGCCAAGCTGGCCCAGCGCATCGGCGAAAAAGTCCTGCACAGCCTGGCCGAGCCCTATGTCCTCAAGGGCCATTCGCACCAGAGCGGCTGCAGCATCGGGGCCACCTTGTTTGGCGCCAGCCTGCAGACATCGACCGAACTGCTCAAGCAGGCCGACATCGCCATGTACCAGGTCAAGGCGCGGCGTGGCAACGGCCTGTGCTTTTTCGACCCCCGCATGCAGGTGGCCATCAACGACCGCGCCCAGCTGGAGGCCGACCTGCGCGAGGCGCTGGCGCAGGGCCAGTTCGCGTTGCACTACCAGCCGCAGTTCACGCCCGAGGGCTGCATCGTGGGCGCCGAAGTGCTGCTGCGCTGGGAGCATCCGGAACGTGGCATGGTTTCGCCCGCGCAGTTCATCGCCGTGGCCGAGGAGAGCGACCTGATTCTTGGCATCGGGCAGTGGGTGCTGCGCACGGCCTGCCTGCAACTTGCGCAGTGGCAGCAGCAGCCGCATTCCAGCCACCTGAACCTTTCGGTGAACGTGAGCGCGCGCCAGTTCCGGCAGCCCGACTTCGTGCGCCAGGTGACCGAGACCCTGCAGGAGACGGGTGCCCGTGCCCACCTGCTGACGCTGGAGCTGACCGAGTCGCTGGTGCTGGACAACGTGGACGACGCCATCGACAAGATGCACCAGCTGCGCACCAAGGGCGTGCGCTTCTCGGTGGACGATTTCGGCACCGGCTACTCGTCGCTGGCCTACCTCACGCGGCTGCCGCTGCACCAGCTCAAGATCGACCAGTCCTTCGTGCGCAATCTGGGCGCGCGCGCCACCGACGACGTGATCGTGCAGACCATCATCGGCATGGCGCGCAACCTGGAGCTGGAAGTGATCGCCGAGGGCGTGGAAACGCCGGAGCAGAAAGACTTTCTGGCGTGCCACGGCTGCGACCTGTACCAGGGCTACCTGCTGGCCCGGCCCATGCCGGTGGCCGCATTGGATGCCCGGCTGGCCAGCGAGGCCGCTTCAGCGGCGTGAGGACACCACGATCCCGCCCACGATGAGCGCGAATGCCGCCGCATGGAACAGGCGCGGCGGCTCGCCCAGGAAGGCGGCCGACATCAGCGCGGCAAACAGTGGCGTGAGGTTGGAGAAGAATCCCGCCACGGCCGGCCCGGCGCGCTGCACGCCCACGCCCCAGCAACGGTAGGCCACCACGGCGGGCCCTACGGCGATGAAGGCCAGCGCCGCCGCCAGCGGCCAGCCCCAGGCGATGTGCGTGCGCCCGCTGGCCCATTCCAGGCCCGCGAGCGAGCCCGACCAGCCCAGGCCGAACACCAGTTGGGCCATCAGGAAGGCTGCCCAGTCGGCGCGCACGCTGGCCGGTTCGCCGGTGCGCACCAGCAGCCAGCTGTAGAACGCCCACGAAATGGTGGCCAGCAGCATGAACACATCGCCCAGCACCAGGCGCAGCGCCAGCAGCTGGCTCCACTCGCCCCGGCTGAGCACCAGCAGCACGCCCGCCATCGACAGCGCGGCGCCAGCGAACTGGCGCCGCGTGACGGAAACGCCAAAGAACACCGCGCCCACGGCCAGCATCCACACCGGCATGCTCGAACCGACCAGCGTCACGTTGATCGGCGTGGAGGTCTGCAGCGCCAAGTACTGCAGCGCGTTGTACAGGCCGATGCCCAGCAGCCCGAGCAGCGCGTAGCGGCGCCAGTGCGCCCACAGGGGGCTGTCCGGGCGCAGCACGCGGTGCGCCAGCGGCAGCAGAATGGCAAAAGCCAGCACCCAGCGCAGGAAGTTGAGCGTGAGCGGAGGAACGAGGTCGTGCACCAGCCGGCCCACCACGGCGTTGCCGGCCCACAGCAGCGGCGCGAGCACGAGCAACCCCGCCGTGCCGGGCGTCATTTTTTGTGTCATGCCGTGACTTTAACGGGCCGCGCCGCGCACTGCTTGCAGAAACATGGCAGGATGGCGCAAGCCTTACTTGAACGCCTTGCAGGAGAGAAACCCCCATGAGCCTTGCCGTCCAGATCCGCCAGCACGGCGGCCCCGAAGAACTCCACATTGTTGACGTCGCCGTGGGCGAACCCGGCCCGGGCGAGATCCGCATTCGCCACCATGCCATCGGCCTGAACTTCATCGATGTCTACCACCGCACGGGGCTGTACCCTTTGAGCATGCCCGCCACCATCGGTATGGAAGGAGCAGGCGTGATCGAGGCAGTGGGCGAGGGCGTCACGCACCTGAAGGCGGGTGACCGCGCTGCCTATGCCAGCCAGCCGCCCGGCAGTTACTGCGAGGTGCGCGTGATGCCCGCCAAATGCGTGTGCAAGCTGCCCGACGCCATCGGCTTCGAGACCGGCGCCGCCATGATGCTCAAGGGCCTGACGGCGCAGTACCTGCTCAAGAAGACGCTGCCCGTCGAGGGCCTGCAGCCGGGTGACCATGTGCTGTTCCATGCCGCCGCCGGCGGCGTGGGCCTGATTGCCACGCAGTGGGCCAAGGCGCTGGGCCTGCAGCTCATCGGCACGGCGGGGTCCGATGCCAAGTGCCAGCTCGTGCGCGACAACGGCGCGGCGCATGCGATCAACTACAACACCGAGGACTTCGCCGCACGCGTGAAGGAGATCACCGGCGGCCGGGGCGTGAAGGTGGTGTACGACTCGGTGGGCAAGGACACATGGGACAAGTCGCTCGACTGCCTGCGCCCCTTCGGCCTGATGGCCAGCTTTGGCAACGCCTCGGGCCCCGTGCCGCCGTTCGCGCCGGGTTCGCTCGGCGCCAAGGGCTCGCTCTACGTCACGCGCCAGACGCTGTTCACCCACATCGCCACGCGCGAATCGACCCAGGCCATGGCCGACGAGCTGTTCGCCGTGGTGGCCAGCGGCCAGGTGAAGATCCATATCGACCAGCGTTACCCGCTGCGCGACGTGCAGCAGGCGCACCGTGACCTGGAGGCGCGCAAGACCACGGGCTCGACCATCCTCACGTTGTGAGCGTGCCACTGCCCGGCTGGCTCGAACAGGCCCGCACCAGCGCGCACCAGCCGCCACGCCGCGCACGCCTGCCGCTGTTCGCCGACGGCTACGAGGTGGGTTCGGTGGAGCCCGGTATTTTGGATGAAATCGTGCTCCATGGCTTGCTGGATGTGCGCTACAAGCTATCAATTCAAGAGCGATTTGCTTCGCCTGCCTGGTGCCTGGAGGCCCAGCCCGGCGAGTTGACGGCCGCGTTCGACGCGCTCGCGCGGGCCCTGCGCGCGCTGGGCCACTGCGGCCCCTGGCGCAACGAGCAGCTGGCCGTGTGCACCGCGCAGGGGCAGCGCCTGGGCACGGTCGAGCGCGGGCTGGTGCGTGTGCTGGGCATTGCCACGCAGGCCGTGCACCTGGTGGGGCTGGCGCCCGATGGCGGCATGTGGGTGCAGCAGCGCGCATTCGACAAACCCAACAACCCCGGGCAATGGGACACGCTGATGGGCGGCATGGTGTCGGCCGCCGACACGCTGCACGAGGCGCTGGAGCGCGAGACCTGGGAAGAGGCGGGCCTGCGGGTGTCCGCCCTCGTGGACGTGGTGCATGGCGGCCAGGTCGATTTCGAGCGCCCCAGCCGCGAGGGTGGGGGCGCGGGCTATATGCGCGAGCGCATCGACTGGTTCCGCGCCACCGTGCCCTTCGGCATGCAGCCATGCAACCAGGATGGCGAGGTGGAGCGCTTCGAGCGGTTGCCGCCCGAGACGCTGCGCCAGTGGGTGGAGCAGGGAAAGTTCACCCAGGAGGCTACGCTGGTGCTGGCGGCGTGCTGGGGGCTGTGAGCGCCTGCGCCACCGCCGTGCCGCTGCGCACGGCGCCTTCCAGGGTGGCGGGGTAGGGGCCTGCAATGTAGTCGCCGCAGGCCCACAGGCCCGGGGCGATGGCGGCTGCGGGCCGTTGCAGGCCCGGGGTGCAGGCAAAGGTGGCGCGTTTTTCCACCACGGTCTGCACGGCCTGCAGGCCGGCCAGGCCCAGTTGCCGCCGGGCCTGCTCCAGCACCTGGCGCTCGGTCTGCGCCCGCTCGCTCCGGCTGGCGCTGGCCACGAAGGCCAGCAGGCCGGGCGGGCCACCGAGCTGGCCCCGGTCAAACACGAACTGTGCCGGGTCGGTGGCACTGCCCTGCAGGGCCAGCATGGGTTCGGGCAGCAGGCGGCCATCGGCATGCGGTGTGCCCTGGGCGTACACGGTGGTGATGGCCTCGAAACGCAGCGCCTGCGCGCAGGCCGCCCAGTCGCACAGGGGAACCGTCAGGGCGTAGGGGGCTGTCTGTGCGCACTGCGACACCAGGCGCGCTGCCTCGGTGCTGGATGCGGCCAGCAGCACGGCATCGAACGCCGTGCCATCGACGCGCCAGCCGTCTTGCGGCCCTGCGGCAAGTGTCTGCACACGCTGGCCTGTGCACACCATGGCGCCCTGGCCCTGCAGCCAGCGCGCCGCCGCTTCGGGAAAAAGCGCACCCAGGTCCACGCGCGGCAGCAGCAGGTTGGAGCCGCCGCGTCCGTTGAACAGGCTGTCTTGCAGCACACGCAGGAACACCTGGCCGCAGGCCTCCTGGGCGGGGGTGTTGAGGGCGGCCACGCACAGCGGGTCGATGAAACCGTCCAGCAGCCGTTGCGGCAGATCGGCGCACAGTCCGGCCACCGTCTCGCCAGGGCCGCAGGCAAAGCCCGCGCGCTGCCAGGCATGGGCCTTGCGCAGCAGTGCCAGGCGTTCGCCCCAGCTCCAGCCGCGCGCCCGTGCGATGCCGAGCACGGCATCCCAGGGGGGCGGCAGGCTGGGCAGGCGCAGCCCGTTGCCGTCGGGGAAGCGCAGCACCAGCGGCAGGCGCAGCAGGGCTGCATCGGCATCCACGCCCACTAGCCGCATCAGGCGCAGCGATTCGGTGTAGGCGCCGATCAGGATGTGCTGGCCGTTGTCGAGCCGCAGCGGTGCTCCGTCCGCCGCCGAGCCCTGCAGCGCGCGCGCGCGCCCACCGGTGGTGCGTGCGGCCTCGAACACGGTGGCGTGGTGGCCCGCCTGCACCGCGGCAATGGCTCCAGCCATGCCGGCCCAGCCGGCACCGATGACCGCTATGCGCATGCTTCGGCCCGCAGTGCGTGCCAGTGGCGCCCTGCACCCCTGGGGCTCATAGCCTGCCCAGGGCCTGCATCTTCCAGGCCAGCCAGAACTTGCGCAGCGGCGTGAGGCTGATGCGCTGGTGCAACACCTGGAAGTCGTCGCGCTCGATCTCGCGCAAGAGCGTGCGGTAGATGCTGGCCATCATCAGCCCGGGCTTCTGCGCGCGCCGGTCGGCCGCGGGCAGCAGCGCCAGGGCCTCGTCATACAGCCGGTGGGCGCGCTCGGCCTGGAAACGCATGAGCGCGGTGAAGCGTTCGGAATACTGGCGCTTGAGGATCTCGTGCGCCTTCACGTCGAACTGCTGCAGCTCGTTCACCGGCAGGTAGATGCGGCCACGCATGGCGTCTTCGCCCACGTCGCGGATGATGTTGGTCATTTGCAGCGCCTGGCCGAGGCGGTGGGCGTACTGCGTGGTGGCCGGCTCCCGCTGGCCGAAGATGCGCGCCGCCACTTCGCCCACCACGCCGGCCACGAGGTGGCAGTAGCGTTGCAGGCCGGGGTAGTCGAGGTAGCGGGTCTGTTCCAGGTCCATCTGGCAGCCCTCGATGACGGCCAGCAGGTGGCGCGGCTCGATGCCGTAGGTGGCGGTGTGCGGCATCAGCGCCTGCATCACGGGGTGCGTGGGCCGCCCCTGGAACGACTGGGCCACCTCGCCCTGCCACCAGGCGAGCTTGCTCTGGGCCACGCCCGGGTCGGTCACCTCGTCGACCACATCGTCCACCTCGCGGCAGAAGCCATAGAAGGCGGTGATGGCCGCGCGACGGGGCCGGGGCAGGAACAGAAAGGCGTAATAGAAGCTGCTGCCCGAGGCGGCGGCCTTTTGCTGGACGTACTGTTCCGGATTCATGGGGGGCGATTGTCCCATGCCATGCACGCCCCCTTTTTCGCGCACCGGTTCGAGAGTCCGAGTACCCCGCTCTGGTGTTGGTATTCGGGTAAACGCGAACGCTATGATCATCAGGTTGTAACCTATTGAAAGCGTTCATGCTGAACAACCTGCGGATCACCCAGCGTTTTGTCGTTGTGCTTTGTTGCTTCTGGTTATCCGGCGCCGTGGTGATCGGGGTCAGTTTCTGGGGCCTGTCGTCGGCCCGCGACAGCCTCAAGACCCTGCACGACGAGGCCATGCACAGGGCCCTGATGGCCGATCAGTCCATCGAGTTGACGGTGCAGAACCGCCTGCAGGTGCTGCTGGCTTTCCAGCACGCCCCCGAGAGCGCGCTGGTCAGCATCCACGGCCACCCCACCAGCATGCACCTGGAGGCCATCGCGGCAAACCAGACCAAGGCCGATGCACTCCAGAAGGACATGGAGAAAGGCGTCACGGACAGCGACGAGAAGAAGCTGTTCGACACGGCGCTGGCCCAATGCAAGGCGTGGCGTGAGAAGCTCAATGCGGTGGTGGCGTCCATCCAGAAAGAGGACTTCAGCCCCGAAACCATGGCGGCGTTTCTCGCCGCAGGCCGCGCCGAGGGCGAGGCGGTGGTCAAGGCCATGGCGGCGTTCAGGGACTTTCAGGTCCAGCGCGCCAACACGGCCTATCAGGCCGCCCAGCAGCGCTACGAGATCGGTCTGGTGGTCTTCGCGCTGGCGACGTTCCTGCTCGGCCTGCCGGCCTCGGTGATGGCGCTGATGCTGCTGGCACGCATGGTCACGGGGTTTCGCACCGCCAACGCGGCGGCGGCGGCCATCGCGGCCAGCGACCTCACGCACCGTATCGAGTCCGAAGGCAAGGATGAAATTGGCGTCATGCTGACCCAGATGGAAACCATGCGCGGCAACCTGCACCATGTGATCGGGCAGGTGCATGGCGGCGCCGACACCATTGCCGGAGCGTCCACGCAGGTGGCGGCGGGCACGCACGACCTGGCCTCGCGCACCGAGCAGCAGGCCAGCGCGCTGGAGCAGACGGCGTCGGCCACCGAGCAGCTCTCGGGCACCGTGCAGCAGAACGCCGACAGCGCGGCCCAGGCCAGCAAGCTGGCGGCATCGGCCACGGGCGTGGCGCAGCGCGGCGGGACGGTGGTGGCCCAGGTGGTGGACACCATGGAGGCCATCAACACCTCGTCGCGCAAGATCGTGGACATCATCGGCGTGATCGATGGCATCGCCTTCCAGACCAACATCCTGGCGCTCAATGCCGCCGTGGAAGCGGCCCGTGCGGGCGAGCAGGGCCGGGGTTTTGCCGTGGTGGCGAGCGAGGTGCGCAGCCTGGCCGGCCGTTCGGCGGAGGCCGCCAAGGAAGTGAAGGCGCTGATTTCCGATTCGGTCGCCAAGGTCGAGGTCGGCAGCGAGCAGGTGGCCCAGGCGGGCGCGACCATGCAGGAAATCGTGAGCGGCATCCAGCGCGTGGCCGACATCGTGGACGAGATCGCGTCGGCCAGCCGCGAGCAGTCGATGGGGTTGTCGCAGATCAACCAGGCCGTGGCGCATCTCGACGGAGTGACGCAGCAGAATGCCGCGCTGGTGGAAGAAACCTCGGCTGCATCCAGCGCGCTGCAGGAACAGGCGCGCACGCTGGCGGGCCTGGCCTCCACGTTCCGGCTCCAGCAGGGCGGCGGAATGCTGCGCACAGCCCCCGCTGCGCCTGCTGCCCCCGCACAGCCCAAGGCGTCCACGGCGCTCGCGGGGGCGGGCCAGAAGGCGCTGCCGGGGCACTGAGAAGGTGTGAACGAACCCGCCAGATGGAGGATCTGGCGCAAGCCCTACACTTGCGCCCACCATGGACGCAGAACAAACCTTGTTGGTGCTGGGCATCGAATCTTCGTGCGACGAAACCGGCGTGGCGCTGGTGCAGTCGCAAGGCACGGTCGTGCCCACGCTGCTGGCGCACGCGCTGCACAGCCAGATCGACATGCACCAGGCCTACGGCGGCGTGGTGCCCGAGCTGGCCAGCCGTGACCACATCCGCCGCGTGCTGCCGCTGACCACGGCCGTGCTGGCTGAGTCGGGCCGGGCGCTCAATGAGGTGGACGTGGTGGCCTACACGCGCGGCCCCGGCCTGGCCGGGGCGCTGCTGGTGGGCGCGGGCGTGGCCTGTGCCCTGGGCGCGGCTTTGGGCAAGCCCGTGCTGGGCGTGCACCACCTGGAGGGGCATTTGCTTTCACCCTTCCTGAGCGCCGACCCGCCGGAATTTCCCTTTGTCGCGTTGCTGGTGTCCGGCGGCCACACCCAGCTCATGCGCGTGGACGGCGTGGGCCGCTACGAGCTGCTGGGCGAAACCATTGACGATGCGGCCGGCGAGGCCTTCGACAAGTCGGCCAAGCTCATGGGGCTGGGCTACCCTGGCGGTCCTGCGCTCTCGCGCCTGGCGCTGCAGGGCGACCCGGCGGCCTTCAAGCTGCCGCGCCCGCTGATGCACAGCGGCAACCTCGATTTCTCGTTCGCGGGCTTGAAGACGGCGGTGCTGACCCAGGCGCGCAAGCTGGGGGGCGACCTGGAGGCGCGCAAGGCCGACCTGGCTGCGAGCACGCAGGCGGCCATCGTCGAGGTGCTGGTGAAGAAATCGCTCACGGCGCTCAAGGAAACGGGGCTCCAGCGCATCGTCGTGGCGGGCGGTGTGGGCGCCAACCGCCAGCTGCGCGAGCAGCTCGATGCCGCCTGCGCAAAGCAGCGTGTGCGCGTGCACTACCCCGAGCTGCACCTGTGCACCGACAACGGCGCCATGATTGCCATGGCCGCCGCCATGCGCCTGCAGGCGGGCCAGCAGCAGGCCCACTGCGACTACGCCTTCGACGTCAAGCCGCGCTGGCCGCTGAACGCGATAGGTGGAACACCCCCCTGAGGCGCTTTGCGCCTTCCCCCCGCTCTTGCATCGCTGCGCGATGCGGGCAGGGGGACGCCACCGGTGCCCGCATGTGGGAATGCTGGCAGCCCTTGCACGGTGGCCGCTGGTCTGGGCCGCGCCGCTTGCAGGCGCTGTGGGAATCGCCCAACGCCATCACGGCGATGCGCCGTCGATCAAGAGGATTTCCGGACTCGGAGCAGTTCGTCGAGGATCAGGCAGGCCGCACCCACGCTGATGCCCGCGTCGGCGATGTTGAAGGCGGGGAAATGCCCGCCATGGAACACGCCCGACAGAAAGCTCCAGTGGAAGTCGAGAAAATCGACCACGTAGCCGTGCAGCAGCCGGTCCACCACGTTGCCCACCGCGCCGCCCAGGATGCTGGCAAGCGAGAAGGCGAACAGCTTCTGGTCCGGGTGCTGGCGCAGTTGCCAGACGATGAACAGCGTGACCGCCACGCCGATGCCCGTGAAAAACCAGCGCTGCCAGCCTCCGGCATTGGCCAGGAAGGAAAAGGCCGCGCCCGTGTTGTGCGCGCGCACGATGTTGAAGAAGCTGGTGACATAGGTACTGTCACCGAGCTGGTAGTAGCCCAGGATCAGCGTCTTGGTGAACTGGTCGGCCACCAGGATGAGCAGCGCCCACGCCAGCCAGGGCCACGGGCTGGCGCGGCCCCCCGCCATGGTGCGGGCCACTCAGGCGCAGGCCCGGTTTTCACCGGCGCCGTACAGGTTGCTCGTGCAGCGGCCGCACAGCGTGGGGTGTGCCACGTCGTGGCCTACATCCGCCCGATAGTGCCAGCAGCGCTCGCATTTGGCATCGGAACTGGCCGTGACGCTTATTTGAAGAGCGTCACCAGCTATCAATTCAATAGCGGATGTGATGAAGACGAACTTCAGATCGTCTCCCAGGCTGGCCAGCAGCGCATGGTCTTCAGGCGCTGCGGTCAGCGTCACACGGGCCTGCAGCGACGAGCCCACCTGCCCAGCGGCGCGCAGGGCCTCGATCTCCTTGTTCACCAGGTCGCGCAAGGCGCGCAGGCGCTCCCACTTGGCCTGCAGGCCCTCGTCGCCCGCGGGGATGGTGCCGTAGGTTTCGAGGAAGATGGATTCGGAACTGCCGAACACCTTCCAGGCCTCCTCGGCCGTGAACGAGAGGAACGGCGCCATCCAGCGCAGCATGGCGTGCGTGATCTGGTGCAGCGCGGTTTGCGCGCTGCGCCGTGCCAGGCTCTTGGGCGCCGTGGTGTAGAGGCGGTCCTTGAGCACGTCGAGGTAAAAGCCCCCCAGGTCTTCCGAGCAGTAGAGCTGCAGCTTGGCGACCACGGGGTGGAATTCATAGACCTTGTAATGCGCCAGCACCTCCTGCTGGAACTGCGCTGCGCGCGTGAGCGCGTAGCGGTCGATCTCCAGCATCTGGTCGAACGGCACGGCGTCCTTTGCCGGGTCGAAGTCGCTCACGTTGGCCAGCAGGAAGCGCAGCGTGTTGCGGATGCGGCGGTAGGCATCCACCACGCGGGCGAGGATCTTGTCGTCGATGGCCAGGTCGCCCGAGTAGTCGGTGGCGGCGCACCACAGGCGGATGATCTCGGCGCCCATCTTGTTGCTCACCTCCTGCGGCGAGACGGTGTTGCCCACCGACTTGCTCATCTTCTTGCCCTGGCCGTCCACCGTGAAGCCGTGCGTGAGCAGGCCGCGGTAGGGCGCGCGGCCGAAGATGGCGCTGGCCAGCAGCAGCGAGCTGTGGAACCAGCCCCGGTGCTGGTCGTGGCCTTCGAGGTACAGGTCGGCCTCGGGGCCGCTGTCGTGGTGCATGCCGGCGTGCGTGCCACGCATCACGTGCCAGAAGGTGGAGCCCGAGTCGAACCACACCTCCAGGATGTCGGTGCTCTTGGTGTAGTGCTCGGCGTCCTGCGCGCCCAGGATTTCCTCGGGTGTCACGCGGCTCCAGGCCTCGATGCCGCCCTGTTCGACGATGGCCGCGGCCTGGTCGATGATCTCCATGGTGCGCGGGTGCAGCTCGCCCGAATCCTTGTGCAGGAAGAAGGGCAGGGGCACGCCCCAGCTGCGCTGGCGCGAGATGCACCAGTCGGGCCGGCCGGCGATCATGTCGCGCAGGCGCGCCTTGCCGTTCTCGGGGTAGAAGCTCGTCTGCTCGATGGCGGCCAGGGCGGTCTGGCGCAGCGTGCCGGGGGCCTTGTCTTTGGTGAACACGCCCTCGCCCTCGTCCATGCGCACGAACCACTGGGCGGCGGCGCGGTAGATCACGGGCGTCTTGTGGCGCCAGCAGTGCGGGTAGCTGTGCGTGATGGTGGTGGTGCCCATCAGGCGGCCGGCAGTTTGCAGCGTCTCGATGATGACGGGGCAGGCCTTCCAGATGTTCATGCCGCCAAACAGGGCCAGCGACTCGTCGTAGCGGCCGTTGCCGAGCACGGGGTTGAGGATGTCGTCGTACTTCACGCCGTGCGCCACGCAGGAGTTGAAGTCTTCCACGCCGTAGGCGGGCGACGAGTGCACGATACCCGTGCCGTCGCTGGCCGTGGCGTAGTCGGCCAGGTACACGGGCGAGAGGCGGCGGTAGCCCTCGTGCACGTCGTGCAGCGGGTGCTCGAACTCGATGCCCGCGAGCTTCTCGCCCTGGGCCACGGCCAGGATCTGGCCCGTCAGGCCCCAGCGCGCCATGCAGTCGTCGACCAGCGTGGCGGCCATGACGTACAGGCCGCGCTCGGTGTCCACCAGCGCGTAGGGCAGCTCGGGGTTGAGGTTGAGCGCCTGGTTGGCGGGGATGGTCCAGGCGGTGGTGGTCCAGATGACGGCGAAGGCGTCCTTTTCCAGCCGGGCCAGGCCGAAGGCAGCGGCGAGCTGGGCCGGGTTGTGCGCCTTGAAGGCGACGTCCAGCGTCTGGCTCTTCTTGTCCTGGTATTCGATCTCGAACTCGGCCAGCGAGGAGCCGCAGTCGAAGCACCAGTACACGGGCTTGAGGCCACGGTACACGTAGCCGCGCTCCATCACGCGCTTCAAGGCGCGCAGTTCGCCCGCCTCGCTGGCGTAGTTCATGGTCTTGTAGGGGTTGTCCCATTCGCCGAGCACGCCCAGACGCTTGAAGTCTTCCATCTGCTGCGCGATCTGCTCGGTGGCGAAGGCACGGCCCTTGGCCTGCATCTCGTCCCGCGGCAGGTTGCGGCCGTGGAGCTTCTCGATGGCGTTCTCGATCGGCAGGCCGTGGCAGTCCCAGCCGGGCACGTAGAGCGCGTCAAAGCCTTCGAGCTGGCGCGCCTTGGTGATCATGTCCTTGAGGATCTTGTTCACCGCGTGGCCGATGTGGATCTGGCCGTTGGCGTAGGGCGGGCCGTCGTGCAGGATGAACTTGGGTGCGCCGCAGCGTGCGTCGCGCAGCTTCTTGTAGATGCCTTTTTCGTCCCATTCCTTGACCCAGCCGGGCTCGCGCTTGGGCAGGTCGCCGCGCATGGGGAAGGGCGTGTCGGGCAGGTTCAGGGTGCTGCGGTAGTCGGGGGTGTTGGCGTCGGACATGGCGAAGGGGGTTTCTGGACTCGACAAGCTCTGGGCCTGGGCCGGGTGCGGCCCGGCAAGCGGGGCAGGGTGTTGGCGGGGTGCCTGCCAGAGCCTGTCGAAAGGCGGCGGGCGGTGCCAACGCGTCAAATTCGGTCGCGCGTGGTCTGGCGGCGGGTTTCGGCGTGGGCGGCGAACCAGGTGCGCGCGTCGGCGCAGTCCTTCGCGATGCCTTGGGTGAGGGCATCGAGGCTGTCGTACCGGAGTTCGTCGTGCAGTTTGTGCAGCAGTTCCACGCGGATGATTTTACCGTAGGCCCCCTCGGCGCCCAGGTGCTCTGGCCACTCCAGGCAATGGGTTTCGAGCAACACCCGCCCGCCGTTGACGTCGTTCGGGTCCAGGGAGGGGCGGATACCGAGGTTGGCCACACCGGGCAGGGGGTGTTCCGACAGGCCGTGCACTTGCACGGCGAAGATGCCGCTGGCGGCGGGCTTCCAGTGTGCGAAGCGCAGGTTCAGGGTGCGGAAACCGTCGCCCGCCTGCCCGGTGCTGGCGCCCAGGTGGCGCCCGAGCTTGCGCCCGTGCACCACATGGCCCGAGATGGCGTAGGGGCGGCCGAGCAGCTGCGCCGCGTCCTGCATGCGGCCCGCGCCCAGGGCCGCGCGCACCTCGGAGCTGGAAACGCGCAGGCCGTGCACCTCGTAGCTCATCATGCGCGCCACGTCGAAGCCCTGGGCCTGGCCGGCGGCGTCGAGCATTTGATAGTCGCCCGCGCGCTGCTTGCCGAAGCGGAAATCGTCGCCCACCAGCACGTAGCGGGCGCCCAGGCCGTGCACCAGCACTTCGTCGATGAACTCCTGCGGTGAATGCGAGGCCAGCCGGGCATCAAAGGGCAGCACCACGGCCTGCTGCACGCCGTAGCGCGCCAGCTCCGAGAGCTTGTCGCGCAGCGTGCCGATGCGGGCCGGGGCCAGTTCGGGCTTGTTCTGCGCGCCAGCGAAGTAGTCGCGCGGGTGCGGCTCGAAGGTGAGCGCGCAGCTGGGCACGCCGCGCTGGGCCGCCTCGCCACCCAGCAGCGCCAGCATGGCCTGGTGGCCCCGGTGCACGCCGTCGAAATTGCCGATCGTCACGGCGCAGGCCGGGGCAATTCCAGGATGCCGAAAACCGCGAAAGATCTTCATGGAGCGTTATCTTTTTAATAGCACCTTGCGCAAGGCCACCAAGCGCAGGACACCGATTTGTCTTGAAATAAGCGTATATTGTGACGCAGCCGCTCCTGCCCGCACCGTGGGCAGGCCCGGCATCAGGTATCTGCATCCGTTCCTTGCTGGCTTTGTTGTTCGAGGAGGCGTGTCGTGAAGGTCTTGAAGCTCTCTGCCCAGGGCTTGCCCCAGTCGTGGATCTCGCTGGAACAGGCGGTGATCCACTACGCCGCGGGCGAGGTGCGCTGGGAGTCCGGTGGCGAAATCGCCGTCTTTCATGGCGGCCACAATGCGCTGACAGGGAGGCAGTCGGTGATCGCGGTCAACAGCATCATCGGCACCAAGGGTGTTCCGGCCATCAACCCTTTCGACCTCAAGCCCGGCCTGACCAATGCCAAGCTGTTCGCCCGCGACCGCAACGTCTGCGCCTACTGTGGTGTCCGCTTTCACGAAGAAAACCTCACGCGCGAGCACATCGTGCCCTTTGCCAGGAACGGGCAGGACCACTGGATGAACGTGGTGACGGCGTGCCGCCCCTGCAACCACCGCAAGGGCCCGCGCACGCCCGAACAGGCCCACATGCCCCTACTCTATACCCCCTATGTGCCCAGCCTGTGGGAAGACTTCATCCTGCGCAACCGCCGCATCCTGGCCGACCAGATGGAGTTCCTGATGGCGCATGTGCCCAAGTCGTCTCGGATGCTGGCTTGACGAGGGCGGCCATCAATTCAAAAGCCCGTGTTCCATAGGAGCGCGGGCTTTCTCGCCGAATGGCAGGTTCAAGCGGGCTTGTGGGCAATTACCACGAAGCCATTGATCGGGGCATTGTTTTCGAACCGCAGCACGGTGTCTTGCACTTCCACCACGTCAAAGCCGGCGCTCTTGCACAGCTTTTCGATATGGCTGCGCTTGTGGGCGTAGCAATTGTTCGCCTGGAGCACCAGATCGGGGCCGTCTTCGCTGGCGATCTCGCCGGAGAACATCAGGTGGCCACCGGGTACCAGGATGCGGTAGGCGTTGGGGACGGCTTGGGTCAGGTCGCCGACATAGGTGAAAGTATCCAGCGCCGTGATGACCTCGTAGGTCGCATCGGGTGTTTCCCGCAGAGCGTCGAGCAGGTCGACGGTGTGGAACCTGGCGTAGACGCCATGGCGCGTCGCCTGCTCGATCATTCTGCGGGAAATTTCCACGCCGATGAGGAAACCGTCGAGTTGGCCCAGGCAGACGCCCAGCAGGCCCGTCCCACAACCCAGGTCCAGCACATTGAGCTTTTTGTCGGGATAGAGGGTGATGATCTTTTCCGCGATCTGCTTGGGCAACTGGTACCGCAGGCCGCGTACCATGTGCTGGTCGTACACCTCGGCCATCCCGTCGAACAGGCTTTGACTGATGGCGGGGGGCTGGTGCGGCGGTGTTTTGCCGTGGGTGAGATCGGCATAGTAGGAATAGACCGCATTGCCGGGTGCCATGTTCAGCAGTCGGTCCGCGTTGGTGGTGGCCAACGCGGGTTGGCCCCCCGCAATGCACGCTTGAATGTGGCCCAATTGAGCCTCGATATCGTCAGGATGGTCGAGTGCAAGTTCGGCCCACAACGCGATTGCTTCCGCATGCTGCCCCAGGCTGCCCAGGTCGCGGGCGAGCAGTTTGCGCAGAGCTGGGTCGTGGGGTACCAGCCCCAGACCGCGGCGCAGGTGGCGTATGGCCATCTCCGTGTGTCCCGCGCGGTGCGCGATGTCGATCACCCCAGCCAGTACCTGCAGGTTGGAGGGCTCCAATGCCGCCACTTTTTCTGCGGTTTCGATCGCTTCCTGGAACTGGTTTTGGCGTGCCAGCAAAAGGGCCAGTTCCAACAAGCCGGGGCCCCAATCAGGCGCAAGCGACACGCTGCGGCGCAGGGCCTCGAAAGCACCGTCGATGTTCCCTGACTTTTCTGCCATCAACCCTACCAACATGAACACACGAGGATCGTTGGGAGCTTGCCTCTGGGCCTTGTTGAGGGTGAGGGCGGCCTGCTTGAGATCGCCTTTGGCAATCAATGTGCGAGCCGTTTCAAGGTGCTTGCGGTTGGGGTCGGACACGGTGGCGGTAGCGCTCATGAAATAGTGAAAGAAGAAGGCATCGGAAGCGGTGGCCGCCACGCAGTGGCAATACGGCATCCCCCGCAAAACCGGCAATTATCCAGGATTCGCAATGCAGCCCTGGTGCGGATGGGGAGGGCGCGCAAGCCCCTGTCGCTATAGAGGTGTGGTCGCGCTGCCAGGCAGCTTCGGGCGTAGCTGCACGCCGGGACAGCGCAATGAAAAACCGCCGGGTGCGAGGCACGCGGCGGTTCATGATGCGAAGTTGGGGGGCAGAGGGCCTGACCTCCCGGTGACAGTTGTCTTAGGCAAACACCCCCGCCGTATCCTGCATGCGCTTGGACACCTCGCCCAGGTGGTGCAGCGTGTCACCGAAGGCCATCTCCAGCTGCGTGAGCTTCTTGAAATAGTGGCTGCCGATGTACTCGTCGGTCACGCCGATGCCGCCGTGCAGCTGCACCGACTGCTGGCCCACGAAGCGCATCGACTGGCCCAGCTGCACCTTGGCGCGGGCCAGGGCGGCGCGGCGCTCGGGGGCGGGGGCGCCGAGCTTGAGGCTGGCGTAGTAGCTCATGGAGCGGGCCAGCTCCAGCTGCATCTTCATGTCGGCCACGCGGTGGCGCAGGGCCTGGAAGCTGGCGATGGCCACGCCGAACTGCTTGCGCTGGTTCATGTAGTCCACGGTGAGGGCGAGGGTCTGGTCCATCACGCCCACGGCCTCGGCGCAGGTGGCGGCGATGCCGGTGTCCACGGCCAGTTCCAGCGCGGCCAGGCCGTCCCGGGTGATGAGGGTGGCGGGCGCGTTGGCCAGCTGCACTTCGGCGGCACGGCTGCCGTCCTGGGTGCCGTAGCCGCGCGTGGCGACGCCGGAGGCAGCGCGCTCTACGAGGAACAGCGCGATCTGGCCGTCCAATTGTGCGGGCACGAGGAAGGCTTCGGCCTGGTCGCCTGCGGGTACTATGCTTTTGGTAGCTGTCAGCGCATATCCAGTGGGCGTTGCAGCCGCTTTTGCCTCGCAAACATCCAGGCGGTAGCGGGCCTTGCGTTCCTGGTGGGCCAGCACCACCAGGGCTTCGCCGCTGGCGATGCGTGGCAGCCAGGCGGCTTGCACGTCGGCCGGGGCGCAGCTAGAGAGCACGCTGCTGGCGATGAAGGCGTGCGCCAGGGGTTCGAGCACCATGCCACGGCCCAGTTCTTCCATCACCACCATGGCGTCGATGGCGCCCTGGCCCATGCCGTCGTGTTGCTCGGGCACCGTGAGGGCGGTCAGGCCCAGCTCGGCCAGTTCGCCGTAGGCGGCGCGGTCGAAACCGCCCGCAGCGACGATGGCGCGGCGGCGCTCGAAGGAGTAGCCCTTGTCCACCCACTTGCGCACGGCGTCGCGCAGTTGCTGCTGGTCGTCAGAAAAATCGAAATCCATGTTCTTGTCTCCTTAGCCGAGCACGGTCTGCGCAACGATGTTGCGTTGAACCTCATTGCTGCCGCCATAGATGGTGGTCTTGCGCATGTTGAAGTAGGTGGAGGCCAGCGGGGCGTGGGCCACGCTGCCGCCGGGAAAGCCGCCCAGCGCCCCTGCGGTAGCGTCGCCTTGCCAGCCCGCTTCCATGGCTTCCTCGATGAAGGGCAGGGCGAAGGGGCCGGCGGCCAGCATCATCAGTTCGGCGTAGCGCTGCTGGATCTCGCTGCCCTTGATCTTGAGTAGACCGGCGATGTCGAGCGAGTTCTTGCCGCTCTTCTCGGCCGACAGCACGCGCAGCACCAGCATTTCCAGCGCCACGATGTCCACTTCGAGCAGGGCGATCTGGTCGCGCAAGCGCTGGTCGTCCCACAGGCCCTCGTCCTTGGCGATGCGCTTGAGGCGTTCGAGCTCGCGCTTGGCGCGGTTCACGTCGGCGATGTTGGTGCGCTCGTGCGAGAGCAGGTGCTTGGCGTAGGTCCAGCCCTTGTTCTCTTCGCCGATCAGGTTCTCGGCGGGCACTTCGACGTTGTCGAAGAACACTTCGTTCACTTCGCACTCGCCGTCGAGCAGCTTGATTGGGCGCACGGTCACGCCGGGCGACTTCATGTCGATCAGCAGGAAGCTGATGCCCGTCTGCGGCTTGCCTTCGTTGCTGGTGCGCACCAGGCAGAAGATCCATTCGCCGTACTGGCCCAGCGTGGTCCAGGTCTTCTGGCCGTTGACGATGTACTTGTTGCCCACGCGCTCGGCGCGCGTCTTGACCGAGGCCAGGTCCGAACCCGAGCCCGGTTCGCTGTAGCCCTGGCTCCACCACACCTCGCCACTGGCGATGCCGGGCAGGAAGCGCTGCTGCTGTTCGGCATTGCCAAACGCCATGATCACCGGGGCCACCATCACGGGGCCGAACGGGATGATGCGCGGGGCGCCCGCCAGCGCGCACTCTTCCTCGAACAGGTGCTTCTGCACGGCGGTCCAGCCGGGGCCGCCAAATTCCTTGGGCCAGCCAAAGCCGAGCCATCCCTTTTTGCCCAGAATCTTGGCCCAGCCCTGCAGGTCGTCGCGCGTCAGGCGCAGTGCGTTGTGGACTTTGTAGGCCGTTTCCTTGGGCAGGTTGCCTTGAACCCATGCGCGAACTTCTTCGCGAAAGGCTTGCTCTTCGGGGGTAAATGCGAGATCCATAGGGTGTGTCTCCAGAGAAGGTGTATTTGTAGCACGGTCGTTCGTTTTTTGACTGTCCAAATGGAGACAACGGTTGCAGGCGTGCAGGCCTTCGGCGCGCCTGGTGTCAATCGTCCTCTGCGGGGGCTGCGGCCAGCCCCAGTTCCGTGCACAGGCGCTGCACCGTGGCCCGCAACTGCGCCACCTCGCTCTCCAGTGCCTCCACGCGCGCCTGGAGCGCCGGGGCGCTTGCGGCCTGGCCGCCCGCGGCGGGGCTGGCGGTGTCCACCGGCCCGCAGAGCAGGTGCGCCCAGCGCTGCTCGCGTGCCCCGGGCGCGCGCGGCAGCAGCACCACCAGCGGGCCGCCCTTCTCGGGGCTGCGTTCCTGCAGCTCATCCAGAAAGCCTTCGACCGAGGAGATGTCGGCGAAGCGGTACCAGCGCTCGGCATTGATGCGCAGTTCGCCCGCCGTCTGCGGGCCGCGCAGCATCAGCAGGCCCAGCAGCACGGCGGACTGCTCAGGTACGCCCACGGCGCGCTGGAAGTTGTGCTCCCAGCGCGTGGTGCGGCCGCCGCTGGTCTCGAACACCAGCGTCAGCAGCTTGAGGCTGTCGAGCGCCTCCTGTGCCTCGGCGTCGCCGAGGTTCATCACCGGGTCGCGCGTGGTTTTCTGGTTGCAGCCCGTCACCACGGCATTGAGCGTGAGCGGGTAGCTGTCGGGCACGGTGCGGGCTTTTTCCATCAGCGTGGCCAGCACGCGGGCTTCGTTGGCGGTCAGGGGGCGGGCGGTGGGGTCGAAGGGCATGGCGCAAAGGCCTCCTAGATAATCAAGGCAAATGAAGAACATCGTGATTTTGATCTCTGGCGGCGGCTCCAACATGGCGGCCATCGTGAAGACCGCTCAGCAGGAGCACTGGGAGCGCCGCCTGGGCGCGCGCGTGGCCGCCGTGGTGAGCAACAAGGCCGACGCCAAGGGCCTGGCCTTCGCGCGCGAGCAGGGCATCGCCACCGAGGTGCTGGACCACAAGCCGTTTCCCAGCCGCGAGGCCTTCGACGCAGCGCTGGCCGCGGTGATCGACCGCCACGACCCGGCACTGGTGGTGCTGGCCGGCTTCATGCGCATCCTCACACCCGGATTCGTGGCCCATTACGCGGGGCGGCTGGTCAATATCCACCCCTCGCTGCTGCCCGCCTTCACCGGGCTGCACACGCACCAGCGCGCCATCGACGCGGGCTGCCGGTTTGCCGGCTGCACGGTGCATCAGGTCACGGCCGAACTGGATGTGGGCCCCATCGTCGAGCAGGCCGTGGTGCCGGTGCTCGAAGGGGACACGGCCGAGCAGCTCGCCGCCCGCGTGCTGACGCAGGAGCACCTGATTTACCCGCGCGCTGTGGCACGGTTGATTCAAAAAATATAGCTGCTTGCGCTTGCTACTATTGGCCTGGAGGCTGATTTATTCACTTTTTTTGACGGGCTCGAACCGGGGGCGCAGCACGCCGTCGACCTGCACCGCTTCCTGGAACATTGCTGCGGGCCGCACCCAGAGGCCATGCTCGCCGTAGAGCGCGCGGTACACCGTCATGGACTCGCGCGTTTCGCTGTGGCGCGCGGTGCCCAGCACTTCATAGAGCTGTCCTTTGTAGTGCCGGTAGAGACCGGGCGGTGTGGTGATCAAGGGGGGCAGGCTGTCGTTCGTGGGTAGGATGGCGGTCATCAAACATCCGGGGGACATCGTTGGAACAGGCAGATTTTGTGCACCTGGTGCGCATGAGCGAGCATGCCAGTGCCGAGAACAGCCGCGCCTACCGGCGCGGCGTGGCGGCTTTCGCGGCCCTGGGCTACGCCTGGGTGCTCGGTTGCCTGGCGCTGGCGGTGGCGGCGCTGGCCTGGGTGGTGCCGCAGCTGCTGCAGGGGCGTTTTCGGCTGGGGCTGGTGCTGTTGCTGCTCGCCGCCCTGGCGCTGTTCTGGACCAGTTTCCGCGCCCTGTGGATCCGGCTGGATGCGCCGGAAGGCGTCGAGATCACCGCCGTGGAGGCACCGGCCCTGTTCGAAGCGCTGGAGCGCATCCGCCGCAAAATCAAGGGGCCGCCCATCCACCGCGTCACCCTCAACGGCGAATTCAACGCCAGCATCCAGCAACTTCCGCGCTACGGTCTGCTGGGTGGTGCGGTGAACCACCTCACCATCGGCCTGCCCCTGCTCATGGCGCTGGACCGCCCCCGCTTTCTTGCCGTGCTGGCCCACGAATACGGCCACCTGCGCGGCGACCATGGGCGCTTTGCCGCCTGGATCTACCGCACGCGCCTGGCCTGGATGCGCCTGTACCAGGGCCTGGGGGATGACACCAGCCCGGTGGCCCTGGCCACGCAGGCATTCATGCGCTGGTATTTCCCGCGCTTCGCGGCCAAGACCTTTGCCCTGGCGCGCCAGGACGAGTACGAGGCCGACCGCATCGCCGGCAAGCTCCTGGGCCGCGACGTGGCAGCGGCAGCGCTGACCGAGATCGAGGTGCGCGGCGCGTGGTTGCAGACCCAGTTCTGGGCGCGCCACTGGAGCAAGGCGGCCGACAACCCCCTGCCCGTGGGCCCCTACCGCTCCCTGCGCCGGCGCCTGGCGCGCATGCCCGATGCCGCTTTTGCCAACGATGCGCTGCGCCAGGCGCTCAAGCGCATCAGCAGCGTGGACGACACGCACCCCGGCCTGCGCGACCGCATCGAGGCATTGGAGACTCCGCCGATCCTGCCCGAGTGGTCCCGGGGCGGTGCCATGGACCTGCTGGGCTCGGATGCCAAGCAGTGGCTGGCCCTGTTCGACAAACAGTGGTGCCGCGACCATGCCACCGAATGGAAGCTGCACCACGCCTGGCTGGCCCGTGTGCGCGAGCGCGTGCAGGCGCTGACCGCCGGCATGGCGCAGAACAATGCGAACGAGCTGGTGGAACTGGCACGCCTGAGCCGCCACCTCGACCCGCGCGCCGTCGTCCGCCCGCTCTACGAGCGGGCGCTGGAGCGCAGCGCCGAGCACCCGGGGGCGCTGCGTGGCTTGGTGCAGAACCTGCCCGAGGACGACCGTGAGGCCCGGCTGCAGTGCCTGCAGCGCCTGTGGGACGCCGACGATGCCGAGCGCTGGTGGACGGCGCGCGCCGCACTGGCCGAGCTGGAGACGCCCCGGCCCGGCATGGAGCATGACGCCGCCGCCTTCAAGCAGTGGCGCAAGCGCCTGGAGCGCGCCCAGGAGGCCGAGGAACGCGCGTGGGAGGAACTCTCGGGTTCGCCGTTTTTCAGCCGCGTCACGCGGCACGACCTCAGCGCCTTCGAGCAGATGGAGCTGCAGGCCGAACTGACCCGCTGCCTGCCGGTGGCCCGCGCCTGGCTGGTGCGCAAGCACCTGCGCGAGTTTCCGCGGCGCCGGGCCTATCTGCTGTTCGTCGAATTGCCGGGGCAGGACGATGACGAGTGCTTCGGTCTGTGCCGCAGCCTGGAGCGCCAGCTGGGCCTGCCCGGTCCCGTGCTGGTGCTGCGGGCGGGCGAGTCGCCTTCGCTCGAAGACATCCGCCGCCACGCTGCCGACCCGGTGTTCACGCGCTGACCTGCTGCGGCACCGGGGCAAGGCCGGGGATGGGACAATCGCCCCATGCATCCCAACGCCTTATTGGAAGCCTGCGCGGAACTCGTCAGGCTCACCCTCACCTTCGAACACCCGGCCGATGCCGTGGTGTCCCGTTTTTTCCGTGACCACCGGGGGCTGGGCCAGCGCGAGCGCGCGGCCCTGGCCGAAACCGTCTACACCGTGCTGCGCAAGAAGCTGCTGTTCGACCACATGGCGCCCTCGGGCTCCGGGCCGAAAGAGCGGCGCCTGGCCATTCTCGGCTTTGCCCACTGGCAGGACGAAGAGGCGCGCCGCAGCAACCCGAAGGCCCAGCACGGCCCGCGCGACTTCCTAAAGGGGGCGCTGAACGACCGTGAAAAGCAGTGGCTCGACCAGTGCGACGCCGTGCAGGAAAGCGAGTTGCTCGAACGCCACCGCCACAACCTGCCCGAATGGCTGGCGCAGCCGCTCAAGGATCAGCTCGGCGGCGACTTCTGGCCCCTGGTGCAGGCACTGGCCTCCAGCGCGCCGCTCGACCTGCGCGTCAATGTTTTGAAGGAAAAACGGGCCGAAGTGCAGAAGGAGCTTGCGCAAGCAGCTATCAAAACAGAAGCAACACCGTACTCCCCCTGGGGTCTGCGTGCCGTGGGCAAGCCCGCATTAGCCAAGCTGCCGGCCTTCGTGCGTGGTGCCATCGAGGTGCAGGACGAGGGCTCGCAACTGCTGGCCCTGCTGCTCGACGCCAAACGCGGCGAGATGGTGGTCGATTTCTGCGCCGGCGCGGGCGGCAAGACGCTGGCCATTGGCGCGACGATGCGCAGCACCGGGCGGCTGTACGCCTTCGACGTGTCGGCCCACCGGCTCGACGCGCTCAAGCCCCGGCTGGCGCGCAGCGGCCTGTCGAACGTGCACCCGGCTGCCCTGGCGCATGAGCGCGACGAGCGCGTCAAGCGCCTGGCCGGCAAAATCGACCGCGTGCTGGTCGACGCCCCATGCTCGGGCCTGGGCACGCTGCGCCGCAACCCCGACCTGAAGTGGCGCCAGACGCCCCAGGCGCTGGAGGAACTGGTGGTCAAGCAGGCCGCCATCCTGGAGAGCGCCGCGCGCCTGCTCAAGCCCGGTGGCCGCCTGGTGTATGCCACCTGCAGCGTGCTGCCGCAGGAGAACGAGGCCATCGCCGAGGCCTTCACGGCGGCGCAGCGCGACTTCATGCCGCTTGATGCGGGTGAACTGCTGGCCCAGCTCAAGGTGCCGGACGCCGCCAGCCTGTGCAGCGGCGGCGAAACCGGCAGCCGCTACCTGCGTTTGTGGCCGCACCGGCACCAGACCGATGGTTTCTTTGCTGCCATCTGGCAGCGCCGCTAGGCGCAATGCCTTGGAGGATTTGCGCCACACCAGGGTCAACAAAGGGTTACATCTCTTCCCCAAGGGCGCTGCAATGCACTATCATTTTCAAGATTTGCATCTAAACCATTGATTTAAAAAGAATTTGCTTTGTCTTCTCTCTACCTGGATCACTTTCGGCTGAGTGAAGCTCCGTTTGGCATCACGCCCAACGGTAAATTCTTTTTCGAGGGGCAGGCGCGGGGCGCCATTCTGGAGGCCTTGCACCATGCCGTTCTCGACGACGACGGCATCATCACCGTGGTGGGCGAGGTGGGCAGCGGCAAGACCATGCTGTGCCGCATGCTGGCTGATCGCCTGCCGCGCGGGCAGGTCGATCTGGTCTACCTGGCCAATCCCTCCTTCGGGCCGCGCGAGATCCTGCAATCCCTTGTGGCCGACTGGGATCTCAAGGTGCCCGCAGGTCAGCCGCTGGTGCTGGCCATCCAGGCCGCGCTGCTGGAGCGCCACGCCCAGGGCCGCCGGGCGGTGGTGCTGATCGACGAGGCGCAGGCCATGCCACCCGAGTCGCTTCAGGAGGTCAAGCTCCTGTCCAACCTGGAAACCGCGCAGCGCAAGCTGCTGCAGATCGTGCTGTTCGGACAGCCCGAGCTGGACGCCCTGCTGGCCCAGCCGCGCCTGCGCCAGGTGCGCGACCGTGTGGTGCACCGCTTCGACCTGCGGCCGCTCAACGCGCCCGATTCCGCCGCCTACATGGACCACCGCCTGCGCCGCGCCGGCTGGCAGGGCGGCGCGCTGTTCGAGCCCCGGGCCCAGCGCCAACTGGTGCAGGCCTCGGGGGGACGCATCCGGGCCATCCATCTGCTGGCCGACAAGGCGTTGCTGGCGGCATTCGCGCAGGGGGCACGCCAAGTCGGGCGGACCCATGTGCAACTGGCCGTGGCCGAATTCAAGGCGGGAGTCCCCGCTGCCCAAGGCTCCCGCAGGGGTCTGCGGCCGCTGCTCTGGCTGGCGCTGGGCCTGGCGGGCCTGGGTGCGGGTGGAGCGGTGGGTTACGGCCTGGGCCAGCGTGCCGTGCCCGTGCCGGCCGTCGCCGCGCCCATGCCGTCGGCGGCCTCTGCCTTGGAACCGGTGACCTCTCCCCCCGTTGCGGTGTCCAGCGATGGCGCCGACGCCATGGCCCAGCCCCCCGATGTGCCTGCCAGCGCGTCGGACTCGCCGCCCACGGCAGTTGCCGCCACCCCTTCGGCCGAGCCCGCCACGGCGCTGGCCGAACGCTATGCCGGACTTCCCGGGCCGTTGCGCGATGCGGTGCTGCATACCCGCGGCGTGTTCGACGACCCGGCGCAGGACTTCCGCGTTCTGCAGATCGGCCTGGCCGCCGATGCTGCTGGCGCCCTGCGCCTGCTGGACCAGGCCCGCGAGGCGGGTGAAGTCTGGGTGCAGGACCGGCAATATGCCCCGGAGGCCAGCCGTGCCGGGCTCTGGGCCGTCTATGTCGGCCGCTATGCCACCCGTGAGCAGGCCGTGCAGGCCCTGCAGCAATTCTCGGCCCCGATAAAGGCCCGCCGTCCCATGGTCCGCACCCTGGACCGCCTGCGTACCGAGTCCTACCCTGAGCGTGCGCCCACATGAACCGCATTTTCCGCATGACGCCCCAAGCCTTTCCGCAGTCCACCGCCCGGCGCCGCAGCCCGTCGGCCCGCTTCGCCCCGGCGCTCGTCCTGGCACTGGTGCTGGCGGGCTGCGCGGCCACGCCACCGCTGCCGGGGGCCGGCCACCTGCGCCCCGAGGCCGTGGCGCAGGGCAAGCCGCCCGCGCTGGTCGATGTACCGCTGCTGCCCCCACCGCCCAGTCCAGGGCGCACGCGCGCCGACCAGTTCTCTGTCAGCGTACACAACGTGGATATTCGCAACCTGTTGTTCGCCGTGGCCCGTGACGCCCGCCTGAACCTCGACGTGCACCCCGACCTGGCGGGCACCGTGAGCATCAATGCCATCGACCAGACCTTGCCCGAGATCCTCGACCGTGCGGCCCTGCAGGTGAACATGCGCTACGAGATGGAGGGGCGCAACCTGTTCGTGATGCCCGACTCGCCCGTGCTGCGGCACTACCGGGTGGACTACCCGAACGTCGCGCGCGAGGCGCGCAGCGAGGTGGCTGCCAGCTCCAGCATCTCGCGGGCCGGCGGGGGCAGCACGGGCGCCGGCAACAGTTCCAGCAGTTCACTGGCCAACACGTCGAACAACAAGTTCTGGGAAACGCTCACACAGAACATCCGCGACCTGCTGCGCGAGACCGACAAGCTGCTGCCCGAAGGGACCGAGGCCGCCGCCGGGGCAGCGCCCGCGCCAGCGGCCCCCGTGGTTTCCGCGCCCGTGGCGCCGGCTTCGGCGGCGCCCGGCGCGCCGAATGCCGCACCCGCAGCGGCCGTGGCTTCAATGCCTTCGGCCGCGCCCGCGCGGTTCCGCGAGTCGGCTTCCGTCATCGCCAACCCTGAAACCGGCGTGATTTCGGTGCGCGCCACCTACCGCCAGCACATGCGGGTGCGCGAGTTCATGGACCGGGTGATGCTCAGCGCGGGCCGCCAGGTCATGATTGAGGCGACCATCGTCGAGGTGAACCTGTCCGACGAGTACCAGCAGGGCATCAACTGGACGGTGCTGCGCCGTGGTCTGCCCATGCTGCAACTTGGCCCCACGGGCAGCTCATTGCCTTCGGGCGTTCCGGTCGGGGGCGTCATTCCGAGCATGGCCTCCATCACGCCCTCGTACACCAGCGCCGCCGGCGGGCTGACGCAGATCGGCATGGCCCTGCGGCTGCTGGAGTCGTTCGGCAACACCAAGGTGCTCTCCAGCCCCAAGATCAGCGCGCTCAACAACCAGGCGGCCCTGCTCAAGGTGACCGAGGATCTGGTGTATTTCACCCTCTCGGCCAACTACACGCCGGGAACGGGGACGTCGCCAGCGACCTTCACGCTGACCTCCACACCCAATACGGTGTCGGTCGGCTTCGTGATGAACGTCATGCCCCAGGTGGGTGAAGGTGATCAGGTCACGCTGATCCTGCGCCCCACGCTGTCGCGCGTGGTGGGCTACGTGGAGGACCCGGCCGTGCCCATCTACCTGGCGCAGGCGCGCGCCGGTGGCATGACCGTGAACGAGGTGTCCAGCCGCATCCCGCAGATCCAGACGCGCGAACTGGAATCGGTCATCAAGGTGCGTTCGGGCGACACGGCGGTGCTGGGGGGGCTGATGCGCGAAGACGTGGCGGGCAGCACCGACCAGACCCCGGGCGTGGGAAGCCTGCCCATGCTGGGTGAACTGTTCAAGTACCGCAAGCGCAGCAGCGCCAAGAGCGAACTGGTCATCTTCCTGCGTCCCACCGTGGTCCAGCATGCCAGCCTGGCGGGGGACCACCAGGCTTTCGAGCCCCACCTGAGCGAGGCTCTGCGCGCCATGCCCGAGCGTCCGCAGAACGCGCCCGCCCATGCGCCGGCGGAAAGGAGCGTGCGGTGAGCCTGTTGCTTGATGCCCTGCAGCGCAGCGAGCAGCGCCCGCTGTCGCTGGCCCCGGCCGATGATGCCGCACCGGTCTCCCAGGCTCCGGAGCCGGTGGCGCCCCCGCCGCCCGCTCCAGAAGCACCCCCGCCACAGCCCGCGCGCCCCGCGCCGGCCGCTGCCGCGGCGCGGGAAGCCGCGCACACCATGGTGCATGCCGCCGCCGCGCCCGATCCCCGGGTGCGCACGCGCCGCATGGTGTTCGGGCTGCTGGCCGGGCTGGCGTTGTCGGTGGTTTCCTGGCTGGGCTGGAACTACTGGCAGGCCAGCCAGGGCGGTCTCATGGCGGTGGCGCTGCCGTCGGCCGCGCCCGTGGTGCCGGAGCCTGGTCCTGCAGAGGTCGCCTCGGAAGCTGGCGCGGCCCAGGCTACCGAGGCGCAGACCGTGCCTGCACCGGTGGCCGCCGGGGTGCCCGCCCCGGATATGCCGGCGCCGCCTTCCCCCGCGCCCGCGTCCGAGGCCCTGCCCGCGCGCGCCAAACCGCCCGCCGCACAGCGTGCCGCCGCGGCGCCCGCGCCCCAGGCACCGGCGGTGCCCGAGACCGAGAGGCCGGCACGGCCCGCGTCGGTGGGCCGCGATGCCGTGGCGCAGGGACGGCCCCGCCCTGCGGCTCCGTCCGTGGCGCCCGAGTTGGTGCGCTCGCTGGCGCAGCGCCACCTGCAGGACGCCTGGGCGGCCCTGGGGCAGGGCGATGCGGCGCGGGCCCAGGCCCTGTACCGCCAGGTGCTGGCCGAGCGGCCCGACGATCCCGACGCCACGCTGGGGCTGGCCGTGGCCCTGCACCGCCAGAAGCAGTTGCAGGAGGCCTGGACGGCCTACCAGCGCAGCCTGCAGCTGTGGCCGGACAATGCCACCGCGCGCACGGGGTTGCTGGCCATCCTGTCCGAATCCGACCCGGCCACCGCCGAGAGCCGCTTGCAGGAATGGGTGCAGGCCCGTCCGCGCGACGCGGCCGCGCAGTCGGCGCTGGGCAACCTGCTGGGTCGGCAGGGCCGCTGGGCCGAGGCGCTGGGGCCGCTCACGCTGGCGCAGTCGCTCGCGCCCGAGCAGGCGGCCTACACCTACAACCTGGCGGTGGCGCTCGACCAGTCGCGCCGCTACGCCGATGCGCTGCGCCTGTACCGCCTGGCAATGCAAATGGGCGGCGCGGGTATTCCCGTGAAATCCATCGAGTACCGGCAGGCCGAACTGCAGGAGCTGCTGTTCCAATGACTGAAGCCCCATCCACCGCCGCTCCCGCACGCCCGGCCATGCGTCTGGGCGACCGCCTGCAGCACATGGGGCTGGTGTCGGCCGACCAGCTCCAGATCGCCCTGCTCGAACAGAAGAAGACCGGCAAGCAGCTCGGCGACGCGTTGATCGCGCTGGGCTTCGTGACCGAAGAGGCCATGCGCGAGGCCCTGGGCCAGACCCTGGGCCAGCAGACCATTCTGTTGCAGACGGTGCTGGCCGACCCCGAGGCCCTGCAGCGGCTGCCCAAGGCGATGGCCAGCCGCTTCCAGGTGTTTCCGGTGTCGTTCACGCCCGAGACGCAGAAGCTGGTGCTGGCCAGCCCCAAGCCCAACGACATCATCGCCGCCGACCAGATCCGCGCCCACGTGGGCCTGGGCGTGAGCATCTCCTGGCGCCTGGCCAGCGCAGCCGACGTGCTGGCCGCCATCGACCAGTTCTACGGCTACGAGCTGTCGATCGACGGCATCATCCACGAGATCGAGACCGGCCAGATCGACATGGCCTCGCTCACGCAGGGGCAGGGCGGCTACAGCCATCCGGTGGTGCGCCTGGTCGATGCGCTGCTGTCGGACGGGGTGCACAAGCTTGCCTCGGACATCCACTTCGAACCCGAGGGGCAGTTCTTGCGCATCCGCTACCGCATTGACGGCGTGCTGCGCCAGGTGCGCGTGCTGCACGGCCGCTACTGGTCGGGCATGCTGGTGCGCCTCAAGCTGGTGGCGGGCATGAACATCGCCGAAAGCCGCGCGCCGCAGGACGGCCGCGTGTCGCTGTCGATCGGCGGACGCAACGTGGACTTCCGCGCTGCCGTGCAGCCCACCATCCATGGCGAGAATTTTGTGCTGCGGGTGCTCGACGCCAAGCGCGGCATCGTGGACTACGACAAGCTGGGCCTGACGGACCGGCAGTACGACATCCTCAACCTGATGCTGGCGCGCCCGGAGGGCATCATCCTCGTGACCGGACCCACGGGTTCGGGCAAGACCACCACGCTGTACTCCGTCCTCAGCCACATGAACGAGGAAAGCGTCAACATCATGACGCTGGAAGACCCGGTGGAGTACCCCATCACGCGCATCCGGCAGACCTCCATCGCCGATGGCAGCAAGATCGACTTCTCCGACGGCGTGCGCTCGCTGATGCGCCAGGACCCGGACATCATTCTGGTGGGTGAGGTGCGCGACAAGGACACGGCCGAAATGGCCTTCCGCGCCGCCATGACCGGTCACCAGGTTTTCACCACGCTGCACACCAATTCGGCACTGCGCAGTTTCCAGCGCATCAAGGACCTCGGCGTCTCGCCCGAGGTGATGGCGGGCAACATCATCGGCATCGTCGCCCAGCGCCTGCTGCGCCGCCTGTGCACGCACTGCCGCGAGCCCGTGGAGGTGGCACCGGGCAGCATCGAGGCGCGTGTGCTGGGCGACCAGGCCGTGGGACGCATCGTCTACCGCCCCCACGCGGGCGGCTGCGAGGCCTGTGGCTTCCAGAGCTACAAGGGTCGCCTGGCCATCATGGAGCTGCTGCGCATGGACAGCAGCCTGGACGAACTCATCACCCGCAATGCTTCGCTGGGCGAGCTGTCGTCGCATGCGCTGGCCCACGGCTTCACCCCCATCGCCGAGGACGGCCTGCGCCGCGTGCTCGAAGGTATCACCAGCATCGAAGAGGTGGGCCGCGTGGTGGACCTGACCGTGCGGCTGGCGGGGTAGCGCATGGCCAGATTCCGGTACCGTGCCATCAACGCCGCAGGCGAAGTCGTCAAGGGCGACATCACGGCCCTGCACATGGCCGACATGCAGGCGCAGTTGCGCGCGGCCGGACTTTCGCTCATTCGTGCCTCCGAGGTGCGCCGCCGTGCATTGCGTATGGCGGGCCTGCCCCAGCGCGAACTCATCAACCTGCTGTTCCACGTGCAGATGCTGCTGCGTGCGGGCGTGCCCATGATGACGGCCCTGCAGGACCTGCGCGATGGCGCTGACAGTCTGGAGTTGCGCCAGGTGGCGGCCAGCCTGATGGATCGCATCCAGAGCGGCTGCACGCTGGCTGACGCCATGGCCGCCGACCCGGGCATTTTTTCCGAGGTGATGGTGCACCTGGTGCGCTCGGGCGAGGTCAGCGGCCAGCTGGCCGAGGTGCTGGGGGAGTTGGTGCGATCGCTCAAATGGCAGGCCGAACTGGCGGCGCAGACCAAGAAGCTGCTCATGTACCCGGCCTTCGTCACCGTCACCATCACCGGCGTGGTGGTGTTCCTGATGGTGTACCTGGTGCCGCAGCTGGTCAGCTTCATTCGCAACATGGGCCAGGAAATCCCGTTCCAGACGCGCCTGCTGATCTGGATCTCCGAGGCCTTCGTGGCCTACTGGTGGCTCATTCTGCCCACGCCCGTCGTGGCCATCGTGGCCCTGTCGGCGGCGGCTCGCGCCAACGAGGATGTCCGATTCCGGCTGCACCGCGCGCTGCTGGCCCTGCCCGCCGTCGGGCCGGTCATCAAGAAGATCATCCTGGCGCGGCTGACCGACAGCTTCGGCCTCATGTACCGCACGGGCATCCCGGTGATCGAGGCCCTGGGCTACTGCGAGAAGATCACCGGCAACCTGCCCGTGCAACGCGCGCTGGTGCGTGCGCGCGAGCGCATCGCCAACGGCTCGTCGATCAGCGATGCCTTTGCCATGGAGAACCTGTTTCCTTCGCTGGTGGTGCGCATGTTGCGCGTGGGCGAGGCCACCGGCGCGCTCGACGAGGCGCTGGGCAATGTCAGCTACTTCTTCACCCGCGACATCGACGAATCTATCGGCAAGGTGCAGGCCCTGATCGAGCCCGTGCTCACCGTCGTGCTGGGTCTGATCCTCGGCTGGATCATGCTGGCCGTGCTGGGCCCCATCTACGACACCATCTCCAAGATCCGGACATGACATTCATGGCAAGCACAAGGCCCGGGCTGCTGCTGGTGCAGCCGCTTCAAGCCCAGTGGTACGACGCCGCTGGCCAGCTGCTGGCCCAGCCGCCGGGCGAGCGCGTGCCGGTGCGTGTGGTGGCCGACCTGATCGAGGAAACCCATGTCCGCATCGAGGTGCCGGGCCTGATGGGTTCGGACCGTGCCAGTTTCATCCAGGTGCAGTTCCAGACCCTGCTGCCCGACGTGTCGCTGTGCGCCACCTGGCAGCCGGCCTCGCGCCAGCCCCTGCTGCCCAAGGCCTTCGTGCTCAACGCGGTCGGCGTTTCCTCGCAGCCCTTGCGCACGCTGCTTGATGAACAAGTGCAGCAGCAGCGCCCAGTGGAGGGCGTCTGGACACTCAGTTACCTCATGGCCCGCTGGGCCGGGCTGCAGCATGGACTGCCAGGCGGCTGGCTGTTCCTGTGCCTGGCCTTGCCCTATGGCATGCGCATGGTGCTGTTGCACGACCGGGTTCCGGTGTTCTCGCGCCTGCTGCTCGACCTCGATCCGCAGCAGCAGGTACAGGAGGTCGGCCAGACCCTCAAATACCTGGTGGACACCCGGGTGCTTGACCGCGCGGCCTCGCCCGGCGTGGTGCTGATGCAGCCCGACCCCGGCTTTGCCGAGGCTTTGCAGGCCCAGGGGCTGAACCTTCTGCCTCCGGTGCCCGTGCGCCATCCGAGTGGCGTGCTGGCCGACGTGCTGGCGCTGGCGCATGGCCGCGCGCCAGGCCAGCTCGCCCCGCCGGACCTGCGCCGCCATTTTCTGGCGGGCAGGGCACGGCAGTCCCTCCACCTGGCGGGTGCAGCGCTGGCCGTGGTAGCCATGGCGGGCCTCTATCAGCAGGCGCATGGGCTGCTGGACCGCATGCGGCAGGCAGGCCAGGACCAGCAGCAGGCCGCAGCCCTGAACCAAGCGGCCCTGGCTCTGCGCCACGGTATCGCGTCCAGCGGCATGGATATCGCGTTGCTGCGCCTGGCCATGCAGGTGCGCGAGAGCGAACTGCAGCCCGGCATCCAGCTGCCCGAGCCCCTGTGGCGGCTGGGTCAGCTCCTGCAGGCGCAGCCCCAGGCCGATCTGCTGCGCATGGAGATGGCGCTGGTTCCCCAGGCCTGTGCCAGTGCGTCGGCCGATGCGGGGCAGCAGCCCGCCGCGCCGGTCGAAAGTACCAAAACCTGGACGCAGTGGTCCTTCGAGATCCGGCCGTCGCCGGCCCTGCTGCCCCGGGCGCGGCAGGCCTTGCTCGATGATCTGGGGCGTGGAGTGGCCGGCTGGACCGAATGGAAGGTGCTGGCCGATCCGGCGCGGGCCGAGAGCGGTGCCGTCATCGCGGGCGGGCAGGCGGGCTCGGCCGACTCCGCTGGAACCTGGCGCTGGTGTCTGGCGCCACGGGCCGAGCAGGAGAGCGGCGCTGCCGAGGGAGCGGGTTCATGAAGCAGTCGTTCGCCATCGTTTTCCCGCTGGTGCGGGGGGTGGCCCTCCGGTGGGGCGGCGCCTTGCTGCTGCTGGCCCTGGCGTGGGGCGGGCTGTGGGGGGCGCGGCACATCCTTCAGCCAGGGTGGCAGAAGGCCGAGGCGGAGATGCAGGCGGCGCAGGCACTGCTTGACGAAGCGCGCACGGACCAGGCCGACATCGAAACGCACCGTGGCAGCTTCGACAGGCTCAAGGCGGCGGGCCTGATCGGCGGCGAGCCGCGCGCCATCTGGGTGGAAGACCTGCTGCGCACAGCACAAGCCCTGGGGCTGCAATCCCAGGCCAGCTTCACTCTGGCCGCGCCCCAGGTGGTGGAGCTGCCCGAGGCTGAAACCGCGGGAGCCCGTGTCACACGCCATGTGCTGGAGTACACCCTGACGCGGGTGCACGAGATCGAGGCGCTGCGCTTTGCACAGCAATACCACCAGGCGCATGGGCTGGTCTCCCGGCCGGTGGTCTGCACCTGGGAGCTGCCCACGCCCGAAGGGTTCACGGCGCGTTGCCGTGTCAACTTTCTGCACATTGACCCTGTTCCGGCTGCTGGCCACAATGCAGGCACCTGACCCATGGAACAGGTTGTTGCCGCCATGAAACCCGCGCTGGTCCCCGTCGCATCCGTCGTCCTGGCCTGCGCCTTGGCGGCGCCGGTCTGGGCTTCCGTGTCTGCGGCAGAGGCCGCGCTGCAGTCCGCCGAGGCGGTGGCGGGCTGGCCCCGGCTTTTTTTCGGCGCCGAACAGCGCAAGGCCATCGAACGCGCCCGCCTTCCGGCGCAAGCCCCGGTCTCTGCCAATCCGGGGGACGCGGTGGGGCTCTCTGCCATGTCCTTCGTCCTGCAAGGCATGGCGCAAGGCCGCCGTGGGGCGAGTGCCTGGATCAATGGCGAGATGCTGCGGCAGGGCGACATGCTGGCGGGCCGCACCGTCGTGATTGAGCCCCTGGCCGTGCGGCTGCGCTTGGCCGGCGAGCCCGACATCGTGTTGCGCCCCGGGCAGCAAAGCCTGGATGGCGGTACGCCCGTGCAGGACCTCGTTCCCGCCGATGCATTTCGAAAGAAATAGGCCTCCAGGGCTTTATCCATGAGCGGAAGTAGCTATTATTTCAGTAGTGTTAAAGCCACTCGCCCGGCCCGTTGCAGCCCTGGCGCGGGCGGCGTTGGCGGTTTCACGCTGGTGGAAATGGCCCTGGTGCTGCTCATTGTGGGCCTGCTCGGGGCGGTGTTCCTGCCGGCCACCAATACCATGCTGGAAAACAGCCGCCGCAAGGAAACGCGTGCCAAGCTGGAGGCGCTGGAGCAAGCGATGGCGCGCTTCGTCATGGTCAACCGCCGCCTGCCCTGCCCGGCGGATGGCGACCTGCCCCCGGGCAATGCGGAGCAGGGGCTGGAGCAGCCTCATCCTGGTACCGCTGCCTGCACCGGGCCAGGCCTTACCAACGGCGTGGTGCCCTGGAAGACGCTGGGCATCAGCCAGGGCGATGCGACCGATGCCTGGAACACCCTCGTCACCTACCGCGTCTGGGCCGGCGCAGCCGTGGCGGCGGATGCGCTGACGCAGACCAATGGCATGAACATGTCCACCCTGGACCCCTCGGTGGCCGGGGCCGTCAGCGGCTGGCTGGCCAGCCGGGGCTTCCGGGTGTGCAATGCGGTGGCCTGTCCGGCAGGAGGTGCGGCGGAACTGGCGAGCCGGACCGCCAGCAACGGCGTGGCCTATGTTCTTATCAGCCACGGTGCCAATCGCATCGGCGGCTTCAGTACCGAAGGCGATTACGTGGCTGCCGTTAGCGGGTCCGGCCCCGGGCCGCTGGAGAGCATCAACTTCAATGCGGCGGCCGTGCGCACGGCTGGAGCCAATGACTTCTATGTCGATGCCGACTTCGCGGAAAACCCGGTGGCCTACTACGATGACATCGTGCTGCGCCCCACCGTGATTTCCGTCGCGCTGGCGGCGGGCCTCGGGCCGCGCAAGCCCTGACCACCGATGTCACATCCCTTCTTCCGCTCCACGGCCGCTGCGGCCGCCCGCCGTCGGCAGGCCGGCGGGGCCGTGCTGGCGCTTGTGGTGAGCCTGCTGGTCATGGCGGCCGCCACCCTGGCGATCCGCCTGGCCGGCCAGGTGAGCGAAAAAACGGCGCAGCAGCAACTGACCCAGCAGCGCATGGCGCGCATTGGCAAAGCGCTGCAAGCCTACTGGGCGGTGCATGGTTGCGTTCTGCCCACTGGCGCCTTGGGGAGCGCAAGCACCGGGGATGCTGCCCCCGGCGGCACGACCGTGCCCTGGCGTACCCTGGGCCTGGCACGCGATGACGCGTTTGATGCCTGGGGCCGCAAAATCAGCTACCAGAGTCCGGCCTCCGTCGCGCAGTTTGGTGCTCCGGCCCAGCCCCAGACCTGGGCGCTGGTCAGCCATGGTCCCACCGGATTGGGAGCCTGGCTTGCAAGCGGCCAGCCAATGCCGCCGCCCGCGAATGCCGACGAACTGGCCAACGCCAGCGGAGGTGTCTTGCAGCTCAAGACGGAGACGGCAGGCTCCGACGTGGCGCCCGGGAACCTCTTCGACGATGCCCTGCTGTGGGGCATGCTGGACACGGCCGACTGTGCAGCCACCCCGCCCATCACCCCGCCGGTCGTTGGCGCCCCCACGGCGCTGAACCTGACCACGGCCCTGCTCAACTCCATCGCGCCCGTGTCCTACTCCGGCCGCGACAGCAACACCACCTCCATCACGATCGACGGTGGCGCCGCGCTGGGCAACATCACCATCACCTCCAGCGGCGGCAACATCTCCCGGAACGGTGTTCCCAATGGAACGGCCATCGGCGTGTGCACCACGGGCTGTGGCAACAACAACAACTCCAGCCTGAGCTTTCCCGAAACGCTGAGCTTCAAGCTCGACGGCAAGATCGCAGAGAAATTCGCGCTCGGTGTGCTGAGCCTCGACCCTACCGTACAGGTAGCCGTGACCTTCCGCCGCAACGGCAGCGATATCGGGCTCTACGTTTCACCCGTGGTGCCCGCTGTTGGAGGAGCAGTCACCATTTTTGCCGACCTGGCTCCGTCGCCGACCCAGCCGTTCGATGAGGTCGTGGTGCAGCCTCTGGGCAGTTCGCATTTCTTCGTGGCCAGCATCCGCTTCTGCGCGGCAGGCATGGCGTGCAATTGACGAAACCGCAGGTGCTCCATGCCCCAGGATTTCGAAGACTCGGCCCAGGCCCGTACCCATGCGCACCATGTGGTGCGCAGCCGCAAGACGCGCCGCCGCTGGCAGCAGTTCGTGGGCATTCTGTTGCTGCTGGCCGGGTACATGAGCCTGGCGGTCACGGCGGACACGCCGTCCGAGTGGCTGCTGCTGCGCATCGTCTGCGGGTTTGGATTGCTGTTTGCCGGGTTTGCCGTGGCCATCGGCCCCACGGTGGCAGCCATTTTTGGTGACCATGACTGAAGCCTTGCCTTGCCCTGCGGCCACAGGCGGCCGCAATCCCGATTGCCCCCTGTTGTGGGTGGAAGACGACCCGGTCCTGTCGGACTGGGTGGCGCAGTCCCTGCAGGACGATGGATGGACCGTGCTGGTGGCCCATGACCGGCGTGAAGCGCTATGCCAACAGGAGAAAGAAGTGCCCAAGGGACAAGCCTGTGTGGCCATCCTTGATCTGGGCCTGCCGCCCCGCCCGGGCCGTCCGGATGAGGGCCTGCAACTGCTGGCCGAGCTGGTAGCGCGGTGGCCCCTGCTGCACGCCATCGTTCTTACGGGCCAGAATGAAGTGACCGTGGGTCAGCAGGCGGTGCATGCCGGGGCATTTGACTTCCTGTCAAAACCGGTCGCGCTGGCTGTGCTGCGCCAGGCACTGCAGCGTGCCGCCTGGTTCGCGCAGCGTCAGCAGGAGCTGCTGTCCCAGGGGCGGTTGCACCTGTCGGTGTCGGCCGAGCTGTCGGAGGGCGTGCGCGAGGCCAGCGACCAGGTGGCCGAGCAGCTCATCCGCCATGTGCTGAACTGCAACGGCTTCAACGTGACGGCCGCGGCGCGCACGCTGGGTCTGGAGCGTGAGCAGCTCTACTACCACATGAAAAAATTCGGCATCCAGCGCCAGAGCCCCGCCGAGCCCATGGATGTGCCATGAACGCGCTGCCGTGGCTGCTGGTTGCCGTGGGGCTGGTGCTGCTGCTAGCCGCCTGGGCTGTGTGGCACCGGGGGCAGCGTATTCGCCAGTGCATTGCGCAACTGCTCGCGCTGCCCGCCGACATGCACCCGCTGCGCTGGCCCGAGCGCGCTCGACCTGTGCTGCAGCGCGCTGGCATCGCAGGCCTGCAATGGCAGGGCGAGTGGTTTGGGGATGCGGTGCAGGGGCACTGGGGACCTCCCGCAGCGCCCGGCTGGCAAGGTCAGACTCTCCAGGCCGGGCCCGACTGTCAGATTGAGCTGCGCTGGGCCGACGTGGCCCGGACCGACGAGGCCCGGGCGCTGGCCCTGGCTGTGCTCGACGTGTTCGCGCAGACCTGGCTCTCGCGCATGCGCGAGCGCACCCAGGCCGTGGCCGTGGCCCTGGCGCAGCGCGCGCATGTGCAGCTCTACTGGCAGCACGACATGCGCAACCTTGCGCAATGGGTGGGGCTGCTGGCCGAGGAATTCGGCGCGGCCACGCCCGAGCAGTTGCCGCGCCTGGCCCAGCGCCTGCAGCGGCAGGCCCCGCTGGCGCAGGCGCGAGCCCGCAAGCTGCTGGAGGCCACGCAGTGGGCCGAAGGGCAGGAAGGCCCTCCAGACGGTGCGGCCCCGGCCGGGGCCGATAGGGTGTCCGTGGATCTGGAAGCACTGGTGCAGAACGCCGCCGACCTGGCCGGGCTGTCCCACCAGTTCGAATGGACGCAGCCGCCTGGATCCGCCACCGGCGAAGGTGCCCGGTCCGGGCTGGAACTGTCCGATGCCCAGGCCCAGGCGCTGGAGCGTGCGCTCGACAACATCTTCTCCAACATCGCGCGGGACCCGGTGGCGCGCCATGCGGGCTCGCCGCTGCGCAGCGTCTGGCTGGTGCGGGAAGAGGTGCTGCAGGGCGAACTGCACACGCCGCGCCTGTCCACCCCTTGGCCGCGCAGGGCGTTCGAACCTCTCAAGTCGGCTTCGGGGTCAGGCATGGGCCTTTACCAGGCGCGGCGCAGCCTGCGCGATGTCGGGGGCGACCTGCTTGCGCACAGCGGCCCGGCGGGGGTGGTTTTTGGCGTGCGCCTGCCTGCGCCGGGTCAGCGTCAAGAAATTTGACTGTTCCGGCAAGTACCGGCTGGGCACAATGGCCTGCAGGAAGCGGCCAAAGGGGCCGTGGTTCCATGCAAACAGGAGACTCATCCATGAAATCATTGCCCATGCGCCGTTCGCGCCGCCAAGCCCAGTCCGGCTTCACGCTGGTCGAAATCGCCATCGTTCTGGTCATCATCGGCCTGCTGCTCGGCGGCGTGCTCAAGGGCCAGGAGCTGATCGAGAACGGGCGCGTGAAGAACGCCGCCAACGACATGAACGGCATCAGCGCGGCCTACAACAGCTACCTGGACCGCTACCGCAAGCTGCCGGGCGATGACGGCCCGATCGGCAACCTGACGGGACGCGGGGGGCAATGGGCGACCTCAGGCATCGTGGCCGGCAACAACAACGGCGTGCTGGCCATCGCGGCCGCCCAGACCTTCACGGGCGGCGGCGAAGGCACGGCGTTCTTCCAGCATCTGCGGGCCTCGGGTTTCATCACCGGGAACCCTGGGGATGCTGGCGCCAATGCCATGCCGGTCAATGCATGGGGCGGCCGCCTTGGGGTGACAAACGCCGCGGTGCAGGGGCGTCCCGCTGCGCGGGTGCTGGTGTGCCTGGGCAACGTGCCGGGCAAGGCGGCGGCTGCACTGGATGTGCAGCTCGACGATGGCCGCCCGGATAACGGCACCTTCCGCGCCACCCAGGGCACAAACAATGCTGTTCCTGGGGGGGCGGCCGGTACCTACGACGAATCGCAGACCTACACCGTCTGCCGCGATCTGGGCTGATGCCCCCGGTGCCAGCGCCCTGCGGGGCGCGGGCTTTTGCTGTCCTTCATGCCCGCTGGCCCACGGCCTGCGGGCATTTTTCATGGGGCGCTGCACAGAAAAAAAACCGCCGGGCTCGCGCCGGGCGGTCTTTCTTCTGGCAGGAAAACCGGGCCGAATTACTTCAGCTTGGCTTCCTTGTACTCGACGTGCTTGCGAGCCTTGGGGTCGAACTTCATGATTGCCATCTTTTCAGGCATCGTCTTCTTGTTCTTGGTGGTGGTGTAGAAGTGACCGGTGTCGGCCGTGGACACCAGCTTGATCTTGTCGCGTCCGCCTTTGCTTGCCATGGTGCTTCTCCTTAAGCCTGGCCACGTGCACGCAGGTCTGCGAGCACGGAGTCGATGCCGTTCTTGTCGATCAAACGCAGGGCAGCGCTGGAAACGCGCAGGCGCACCCAGCGGTTTTCGCTTTCGACCCAGAAACGGCGGTATTGCAGGTTCGGCAGGAACCGGCGCTTGGTTTTGTTGTTGGCGTGGGAAACATTGTTCCCGACCATGGGCTTCTTGCCCGTTACGTCGCAGACGCGTGCCATGAGGACACTCCGATACTTTTTAACGGCCGTTTGCGGGTGCCTTGCAGTGCAACTGCAGGGCCTGCTCGCGGCCTCACCTCGCCAGAAAGGGTGGCGGTAACCCGATTGCCGGTGGCCTGTAGGCCCGGGCCAGGCGCTGATAAAAGCGCAGCCCGTTTTGGCAAAGCCATGGATTATAGCGCGTTCTTCCCGTCAGCTGCCTTGTTCCAGAAAGCGCTGGGCATCGAGCGCGGCCATGCAGCCGGTGCCAGCGCTGGTGATGGCCTGGCGGTAGACATGGTCCTGCACGTCGCCGGCGGCGAAGATGCCGGGCACCGAGGTCTGGGTGGCGAAGCCCTTGATGCCGCCCTGGGTGACGATGTAGCCGTTCTCCATCTCCAGCTGGCCCTGGAAGATGTCGGTGTTGGGCGCGTGTCCGATCGCAATGAAGCAGCCCTGCAAGGCGATGTCTTCGGTGGCGCCGCTTTGCGTGTGCTTGATGCGGATGCCGGTTACGCCGGTCGGGTCGCCCAGCACTTCGTCCAGGGTGAAGAAGGTCTTGAGCACGATCTTGCCAGCGGCCACCTTTTCCATCAGGTGGTCCACCAGGATGGGCTCGGCCTTGAACTTGTCGCGCCGGTGCACCAGCGTGACCTTGCTCGCGATGTTGGAGAGGTACAGCGCCTCCTCCACGGCGGTGTTGCCGCCGCCGATGACGCAGACCTCCTGGTCGCGGTAGAAGAAGCCGTCGCAGGTGGCGCAGGCCGAAACGCCCCGGCCCATGAAGGCTTCCTCGGACGGCAGGCCCAGGTACTTGGCCGAGGCGCCCGTGGCGATGATGAGCGAGTCGCAGGTGTAGGTTCCGCTGTCGCCCGTCAGGGTGAAGGGCCGCTGGCTGAAATCGACCTTGTGGATGTGGTCGAAGATGATCTGCGTCTTGAAACGCTCGGCGTGCTGCAGGAAACGGTCCATCAGTGCCGGACCCTGCACGCCGTGCACGTCGGCGGGCCAATTGTCCACCTCGGTGGTGGTGGTGAGCTGTCCGCCCTGCGCCATGCCGGTGATGAGAACCGGGTTCAGGTTGGCGCGGGCCGCGTAGATGGCGGCGGTGTAGCCGGCCGGGCCGGAGCCGAGGATGAGAACTTTGGCGTGTTGGGCGGTGGACATGGTAAAAGCTCGGGTTTGCGCGCCGGTGGCGCAGGAAAAAAGGGTCTCGGCAATTGCGGGGCGAGGCCGTAAGTATCAACCAAGAGCACTCGGGTGCGCCCATGTCCTGTTTCTGTCACGGACATTGAAAAAAGCAATCGGCCGCTGCCGGGGTGGCCTTTTCACGAGGAGAAATTGCGATGGCGATGTTGTCAAACCTGGATTTGCTGCGCCGTGTGCCGCTGTTTTCGCGGCTGACGGTGGCGCAGGCCGAGGCGATCAGCCATGCGGTGGTCAAACGCCGTTTCAAGCGTGGCGAGGTGCTGGTGGAGCAGGGCCAGAAGTCCGATGCGCTGTACCTCTTGCTCACTGGGCGCGCCCGTGTCACGGCGGCTGACAGCCGGGGCCGCGAGGTGATTCTGGCCACGCTGGGGCAAGGTGACTACCTGGGCGAGATGAGCATCATCGACAACGAACCCCATTCCGCCACGGTGCGCGCCGAGGTGCAGACCGATGTGCTGATGCTCGGGCGCGCCGAGTTCACGCGCTGCCTGTCGGAGAACGCTGCCATGTCCTTGGTGGTGATGCGCGGCCTGGTGAAGCGCCTGCGCCACGCCGACCGCAAGATCGAGTCGCTGGCGCTGCTGGATGTGTATGGCCGTGTGGCCCATGCCCTGCTGGAGCAGGCCGAGACCAACGCCCAGGGCCAGCAGGTCATTGCGGGCAAGGTGTCGCGCCAGGACCTGGCCAAGACCATCGGCGCTTCTCGCGAGATGGTCAGCCGCGTCATGAAGGACCTGGAGACGCGCGGCTTCATCGAGGTCCTGCCGTCCGGCGCCACGCTGCTGAAAAACCGCCTGGCCACGCTGGGCTGATGCCCTGCGCCAGCAAGGGGTGATGGGGTAAGCTTCGCCCGCACGCCTATGACCTATTCCCTCAATACCCTGAATGCTTCGCCCGGCGAGAAGGCCGCCGCACGCCCTGCGGGGCCCCGCTTTGGCCATGAAATGGGCCTGTTTGCCGGGTTGCTGGTGCTGATTTTCTGGCTGCTGGCGCTGCTGAGCTACTCGCCGCAGGATGCTGCCTGGTCCACATCGGGCGTGGGCGCGCAGCCCCTGGTACGCAACTGGGCCGGCCGGGTGGGTGCCTGGGCGGCCGACGGCAGCTACTTCGTGCTCGGGTTTTCGGTCTGGTGGTGCGTGGCTGCCGCTGTGCGCGCCTGGCTGTCTTCGCTGGCGCACTGGATGCGTGGCGGCGAGGTGCCGCAGGCCCAGGCTGCCACCCATCCTTGGGTGTGGCGTGGCCTGTTCTGGGTGGGCCTGGCGGTGCTGTTGTGCGCCAGCACCGCCCTGGAATGGACGCGCCTGTACCGTTTCGAGGCGGCGCTGCCGGGGCATGCCGGCGGTGTGCTGGGCTATGTCGTGGGGCCGGCCAGCATGCAGTGGCTGGGCTTTACCGGATCGGGGCTGGTGGGCATCGTGCTGACCGTACTGGGCGCGGGGCTGGTGTTCCGTTTCTCCTGGGGCCATTTGGCCGAGAGCCTGGGCGCGCGGATCGATGCGCTGGTGCAGTCGGGCCGGGCGCGGCGCGAGGTCGCCAAGGATCTGGCCGAGGGCAAGCGCGCGGCGCGCGAGCGCGAGGAGGTGGTGTTCGAAGAACGCGCCGAGATCGAGGTACAGCACCCGCAGCCGGTACAGATCATCGAGCCGGTGCCCATTGAGGTGCCCCAGAGCCCGCGCGTGGTCAAGGAGCGCCAGAAGCCCCTGTTCACCGAAATGCCTGACAGCCGCCTGCCGCTGGTGGACTTGCTCGACGCCGCCCAGCAGCGCCAGGAATCGGTGTCGCCCGAGACGCTGGAGATGACCAGCCGCCTGATCGAGAAAAAGCTCAAGGATTTCGGCGTGGAGGTGCGCGTGGTGGCCGCCATGCCCGGCCCGGTGATCACGCGCTACGAGATCGACCCGGCCACCGGCGTCAAGGGTTCGCAGGTGGTGGGGCTGGCCAAGGACCTGGCGCGGTCCTTGAGCCTGGTGTCGATCCGCGTGGTCGAGACCATTCCGGGCAAGAACACCATGGCGCTGGAGTTGCCCAATGCCAAGCGCCAGACCATCAAGCTGAGCGAAATCCTGGGCTCGCAGGTCTACCACGAGGCCAAATCCATGCTCACCATGGGCCTGGGCAAGGACATCGTGGGCAACCCGGTGGTGGCCGACCTGGCCAAGATGCCGCACGTGCTCGTGGCCGGCACCACGGGCTCGGGCAAGTCGGTGGGGATCAACGCCATGATCCTCTCGCTGCTGTATAAGGCCGAGGCCAAGGACGTGCGCCTGCTGATGATCGACCCCAAGATGCTGGAAATGTCGGTCTACGAAGGCATCCCGCACCTGCTTGCGCCCGTGGTCACCGACATGAAGCAGGCCGCGCACGGCCTGAACTGGTGCGTGGGCGAGATGGAGCGGCGCTACAAGCTCATGAGCAAGCTGGGCGTGCGCAACCTGGCGGGCTACAACGCCAAGATCGACGAGGCTGCGGCGCGCGAGGAATCCATCCCCAACCCCTTCAGTCTCACGCCCGAGCAGCCTGAGCCGTTGCAGCGCTTGCCGCACATCGTGGTGGTGATCGACGAGCTGGCCGACCTGATGATGGTGGTGGGCAAGAAGATCGAGGAACTCATCGCTCGCCTCGCCCAGAAGGCGCGCGCGGCCGGCATCCACCTCATCCTGGCCACGCAGCGCCCGAGCGTGGACGTGATCACCGGCCTGATCAAGGCCAACATCCCGACCCGGATCGCGTTTTCGGTCGGCTCCAAGATCGACAGCCGCACCATCCTCGACCAGATGGGCGCTGAGGCCCTGCTGGGCATGGGCGACATGCTCTACATGGCCAGTGGCACCGGCCTGCCGATCCGCGTGCACGGCGCCTTTGTCAGTGATGAGGAAGTGCACCGCGTGGTCAGCTACCTCAAGGCCCAGGGCGAGCCCGATTACATCGAAGGCGTGCTTGAAGGCGGAACCGTGGACGGCGATGGCGATCTCAACACCGAAGGCGGGGGGGACGGCGGCGAGAAGGACCCCATGTACGACCAGGCGGTCGAGGTGGTGCTCAAGGACCGCAAGGCCAGCATCTCCTACGTGCAGCGCAAGCTGCGCATCGGCTACAACCGCTCGGCCCGCTTGCTGGAAGACATGGAGAAGGCCGGCCTGGTCAGTTCCCTCACCGCCAGTGGCCAGCGCGATGTGCTGGTGCCCGCAAGAGAGTGAGCATCCCCCTGAGGCGCTGCGCGCCTTCCCCCTTCTCTGACATCGCTGCGCGATGTGGAAGGGGGACACCGCCAGCGCGGCGGGGCGGCCCTTGCGCGGCGGTCGCTGGTTTGGGCCGCGTCCGCCTCATGCACCGTGGGCTGCGCCAACTGTGTTGAAGGAACCCTTGTGAGAAAAGTCATTACTGCAATATTGATAGCTGCCAGCGCCCAGTGGTCCTGGGCTGATGGCCTGAAAAGCCTGGAATCCTTCATGAAGGGCACGCAGGCCGCGCGCGCCGACTTCACCCAGGTGGTCACCACGCCCGCCAAGGAGGGCCAGGCGGCGCGCCAGAAGACGTCCAGCGGCAGCTTCGAGTTCCAGCGGCCCGGGCGCTTCCGTTTCGTCTACAAGAAGCCCTTCGAGCAGACCATCGTGGCCGATGGTCAGACGCTGTGGTTCCATGACGTGGATCTGAACCAGGTCACCCAGCGCCCGCAGGCCCAGGCCCTGGGCGCCACGCCGGCGGCGCTGCTGGCTTCGGCGCCCGATCTGCAGGCACTGCGCGCAGATTTCACGCTCGAGTCCGCGCCCGCGCAGGATGGGCTGGAGTGGGTGCAGGCCGTGCCCAAGGCCAAGGATGGCCAGCTGCAGAACGTGCGCGTGGGTTTCCGCGATGGACAGTTGGCGGTGCTGGAGATCCTGGACGGCTTCGGCCAGCGTTCCGCCATCCGCTTCGCCAACCTGCAGGCCAACCCGCAGCTGCCCGCAAGCACCTTCCAGTTCAAGCCCCCGGCCGGGGCCGACGTGCTCAAGCAGTAGCGCGCTCAGGCCAGCAGCACCAGCGCGAGGCCGATGGCGGCCGGCACCGCCTGGATGAACAGGATCTTGCGGCTCGCCGTGGCAGCGCCGAACACGCCCGCCACCAGCACGCAGAGCAAGAAGAACACCTTTACCGGCTGGCCTGCGTCGCCCAGCCACAGGCCCCAGAACAGGCCCGCCGCGAGGAAGCCGTTGTAGAGCCCCTGATTGGCCGCCAGCGTCTTGGTGGCCGTGGCCATCTCCTGCGTCATGCCAAAGGCGCGCCGCCCGGCGGGCTTGTCCCAGAGGAACATCTCCAGCACAAGGATATAGACGTGGAGCAGGGCGATCAGCGCGACGACGGCGTTGGCGGCAAGGGACATGGTGGGAATCCGGGTAGGTTGGACAGGGTGCTCAGGATAGCCGCGCCAGCCAAAACGTGCTGACGCCTTGCTCAGGCCAGGGCTTGGGCCACCCGCACGCGCAGCTCGGGCAGCAGTTCGGTCTCGAACCAGGGGTTCTGGCGCAGCCAGCCGTTGTTGCGTGGGCTGGGGTGCGGCAGCACCCGCAGGGCGGGGCCGTGGTCGCGCCACTGGCGCACGGCGTCGGTGAGCGGGCCACGCTGCTGCGGCAGGTGCCAGGCCAGCGCATGCTGGCCCAGCACCAGGGTCAGGCGCAGGTGCGGCAAACGGTCCAGCAGAGGCTGGCGCCAGGCCGGGGCGCATTCGGGGCGCGGCGGCAGGTCGCCCGAGCGGCCCGTGCCGGGGTAGCAGAAGCCCATGGGCAGGATGGCCACCTGGCGCGGGTCGTAGAAGGTGTCGCGCCCGATGCCCAGCCAGGCGCGCAGGCGCTCGCCGCTGGCATCGTCGAACGGAATCCCCGAGGCGTGCACCTTGCGGCCCGGCGCCTGGCCCGCGATCAGGAGGTGCGCGTCGGCATGGGCCTGCAGCACCGGGCGTGGGCCGTGGGGCAGGTGCGCCGCGCAGAGCTGGCAGGCGCGCACGCGCACGAGCAGGGTGTCCAGCGGCTCGGCGGCAGGCATTCAGGCGATCTTGGCACCCGCCTCAGCGAGCAGTTCGCGCAGCACGGAGCGGTGACAGTGGGATTCGTCCTCGCAATAGCAGCCCACGGAGAAGTTCGCGTCTTGCGACATGCGGGCCAGCAGCGCCAGCGTGTGGCGGTTCTCGGGCGTGGCCATCTCGGCGCGGTATTTGCGCACGAAGGCGGTCCATTCCTGGGGCGTGGCGGCGGCCTGGGCCTGCTTCACGGTTTCAGGGCTGGGCGCGAGGTTGGGGTACCAGACGTCGTACCAGTTCTGCGCCGCGAACTGCTCTTTGGGCACGCCGCGCGGCGGGCGGCGCACGGTGCCGATGCGGGTGCCTTCGTCGGGCGCGCGCGGACTGCCGAGTTGAACGATGCGGATTGCCATGGGAAACCTCCGTGGCGAGCATTCTGGCCCATGGCAGACCCGGTCGGCTGGCATTTGCCCGCTACCATCGTGGCTACCGTGAAACCGTCCGTTGCACCCCACCAGCCCCTGGCCGAGCGCCTGCGCCCGCGCCAACTTTCCGAAGTCATCGGCCAGCAGCATGTGCTGGGGCCGGGCATGCCGTTGCGCCTGGCGTTCGAGTCGGGCCGGCCGCACAGTTGCATTCTCTGGGGGCCACCGGGCGTGGGCAAGACCACCATCGCGCGCCTCATGGCCGATGCCTTCGACGCGCAGTTCATCAGCATCAGTGCCGTGCTTGGCGGTGTGAAGGACATCCGTGACGCCGTGCAGCTGGCCGAAAGTGCGCGTGACGGGCTGATGCAGCAACGCACCCTGGTGTTCGTCGACGAAGTGCACCGTTTCAACAAGAGCCAGCAGGATGCTTTTTTGCCGCACGTGGAGAGCGGCCTGTTCACCTTCATCGGCGCGACCACCGAGAACCCGTCGTTCGAGGTCAACTCGGCGCTGCTGTCGCGCGCCGCGGTGTACGTGCTGCAGCCCTTGTCGGTCGATGATTTGAAGCAAATTGTGGCTCTGGCCCAATCACAGAAAGCGCTACGTGCTATAGAAAAAGAAGCAATCGAGCGCCTCGTGGCCTATGCCGATGGCGATGCCCGCCGCCTGCTCAACACGCTGGAGACGCTGGAGATGGCGGCGCAGCAGGAGGGTCTGGCTGAAATCACCGATGCCTGGTTGCTGAAAGTGCTGGGCGAGCGCATGCGCCGCTACGACAAGGGCGGCGAGCAGTTCTACGTTATTCGGAATGTCAACCGGGTTTCAACGAGCAGGCACTTTCTCTTTTTTTGCCTATTCTTTCGGCTTATTCGGAATGAGGAGAGAGTTCATTGGGCTTCACCGTTGAGTACAGCAACCCGGAGTTGACGACCAGAGCAGGCTTCAATAAGGTCGCTCACCTGCCGTTCCTGATGGACAGCCGCCCGCGTTATCACGATTGGGGCAGCGAATATCTCATAGACAGGGGACTGGGTTACTGGAATCCCAAGACCGGATTCCGAGGACAGCGGCGGAGGCCTCCTGGACCAACCAGCATCGACAACTACGCCACTTGGCTCGCGAACTTCCTTTCTTGGGTCGAAGCGAGGTGCAAGAATGTTCTTGAGCTGGACTACTGGGCTGACGTTTTCGAGGAGTACCAGGGACAGATGCAGTCGGGCGAATGGTCTGAGAAGGGTGAGCCCCTAAAGCCATCGACCTTTAATCCTAGGGTGGATGTCGCATGCGATTTTCTCAGATGGATGGCCGCCAAAGGCCTGCGCTCGGACTTCGAGGTTCCTACTGAGACGCGCAGCGTTCGCACTACCAGTGCGACCAGCTCTGTGGGCCACCGGGCAATCCAAGTCGAGGCCCGACAAGGTAAGGTGCCCGTCTCGAAGGAAGACCTCGTCATGCCGACCTTGGCTCAGGTGCGCGAGTGGCTAGGGAGTGTGGGCGTCCAATCGGGCGCAACTCTTCAACTTGCCTGTGAAACTATTGTGCGGACCGGGCTGAGACTAAGCGAGCTGGTTGGCTTGCGCAAGGACACCCTTCCAGAGAACAGGCGGGATTGGCGCATCAGCAATCCTGACGCCCCCGCTCAAAAGCAAGAAGTCCTGGTGAAGGTGAAGTTCGGCACCAAGGGTCCATTTTACGGATGGGACCACGACGACCGAATCGGTCCAGAGGGAACAATCCGAATTCCTCTCGAACTCGCTCTTAAGTGGCACACGTATAGGCAGAAGTACCGGCACAAATCGCTTGCGCTTTGGGTCGGTAACGCGGCAACGCGTGCCGAAAAGCGCGACCGCATCCAGGAATCTGTTCACCTCTTCCTCAATGAGAAGACCGGCGAACGCCTTACTCAGGATAACGTCTATCGTGCTTGGAAGAACAAGCACGGCTACCGACCGTTCGACCAGTGGCGGCCGCACTTGGGCCGGGATTGGTGGGCGTGCGCGACTCTCCTCCAGGAGGTCTCCAAGCTAGAGGTCATCAAGAAACTCGGTCTGGAAGCCTCTGTGCAGATGGTCCGCGACGTTTCTGTGCAAATTGTGGACCTGCGCATCAGGCCGCAACTTCGTCATAGAAGTAAGGAAACGACCGAGAGATACTTGGTCTGGGTCGCATCGCAGTTCAGTGCGCCTATCGAGGTGGAATACGACGCCTTGCTGGGTGTCGATGAGGAGGGTGAGTGAGAGGCTCTCTTGACCTGCAAAAGTCAGCGAGCTCTGCAGTCGCTGAATGCCTACGTTTCGTGACGCAGCACGAGAAAAAGCCTTCGTCTGTGGATTTAACAATCTTCGTTGACGGTACAGCGACTGAACAGAGTGGCGCTGTGCGTGCTCACCACAGCATGTTGCGCAAAGGGGGAGCAGGGCTGTCACCGAAGCAATTCAAGGGACGTCCGGAGCTCATCGTTCAGATGGCACCCGCCTTCCGCGAGCTGTATCTTTTTCAGTCTAGAGCGTCAGTGCGGGGGGCAATCGCCTCGTTCTACGAGTGGTTCCGCATCTTCGATGAGATTGAAGTGAAGGGCGAAGCATTCGGCAAACCAGTGCCTGCGGTGAGTCGTGTCGAAGACATAACAGAGGTGCACCGGCAGCTGGCGCTGGACGCTGGAATCAGCTGGCAACACTTCGGCCCATTCAAGCGAGTGCTGAACCTCACGCGCAAGGGTTTGAAACTGCGCGAACTCCTTTGGCCGGAACCCGAACGGTCGGAACCTAAGCGATTGCTCCCAGACCTCGCCCACATCACGGCGATACGCCATGAGTTCAAACGCAGGTGGTTCGCGACCATCGACAGGTGGCAACATGCCGATTCCCTCCTGGAATCGAAAGCAACCCTGAGTGCGGCCGACCAAGACATCCTGAAGAACTATCGGTGGCTTCAAGACGCGATAGTTCATGCCGGCAAGGGCTGGCCGTCATTCGCAGAACTCGCGCCCCTGGGAGCAAGTCCGTTCTATCAGTGCGATTTGAGCACCAAGACAATGCTTGCGTGTCGGTATGCGGAACGGGGTGACGTTCTTGCGGCGTTCCATCTCTGCCTGGCAACCACTGGATGGAATCCGCAGACGTTACTCGACTTCGATGTCAGTAATCCGGATAGCTTGCGCACGCATCCCAAGGACCCGACACGCTACGTTATGAGGGCATTCAAGGCCCGCTCCAAACTTCATCAATTCAGTGAAGGTCTTTGGAAGAGCAGTAGCGCTCCTGGGGTGGTCATCAGTACGCTCTTTGAGCGAACGGCTCCGCTTCGGCTCCAACTCCACCGTGAACTGCAAGCGGCTGAGGTCGAGTTAAAGCTTCTCAAGAAACGGCGGATGAGCGGAGAACACGTGACTGTGTTGAGTCTGACCGTGGCTAGGCTGTCCGAGGGCGTGCGGTCGCCTTGGCTCTATCCGGACAACAACGGCACGGTCGGTTGGCTGTCGGATGGAAATTGGTCGCAGACGAACGGCAGCGCATACCTAACCGCAGTCCTCAGAGACCTGAATGCGAGGCGACCAATAGACAAACAAATTCCGCATTTCCGACCCTCCGACTTCCGCGACGGTTTTGCCGCTTTCGCTTACCTGCATAGCGGGGGGATGGTCTACTTCGTGATGCGTGTTCTTGGTCACAAATGGGTCAAGAGTACGGAGTCGTACATCAGGAACACGTTCCTGAACGAGAGGAGTATCAAGGTCTACCGTACCTTTGCTAATGGACTCTGGCAGGAAATCAGGCTGCACGGGCGCTTGGACCCCACAATCTTGGCCTTGGTAACACGCGACGGTGAAGCGACCGCGAGGGAACGTGAGCGCATTTCTGAGTACAGGAGCCTGAGGCGCAGTCGGATAGGCGTTGGCTGTCGGGACCCGTTCAACCCTCCTAAGTCGGTCGCTCCCGGATTTCGGGTGAATGGCAAGCGAAAGTGCTCCACGCAACGTTGTACGCTGTGCATCGAGAACGCAGTTATCTTTCAAGAGAGTCTCGACGGGCTGGCAATGCGATGGGCTGAACTCATGTGGCTCAAGCAAAGCATTCCGGTCCTAACGTTCTCAAAATTCTCTTTTGCCGAGGAGCTTGAGAACACTGAAGTGGCACTTCTGGGATTCCCGCAGGCTGAAGTTGCAACTTCCAAGCGGCAGTGGCAGGAAAGGATTGAATCGGGTGCTCATCATCCGCCCCAGTTCGAGCTGATTGCGGAGGGCGCATATGACTAGCCCCGCCTCTACTTTCTTCAAAGCTGCCAAGGCCCCGCGCGCGGGCCGTAACGGCCAGCAACAGGTGGCTCTCGAGGAGTCAGTGCGATGGGCGCTGCGCTCTTACGCGCCGGCTGACGTTGAGCGGATGGACGATGAAGCTGTCTTGGGACTGAAGGCCACCCTGGGGCATGGGGCGGAAATGCATGTCTGGGAAACCCGCGCAGACTACATGCCCATGGCTACCCCGGCCAAAAAGAACGTGGACCTGCGGGAGAAGATTCTTTGGTATCTCCCCGTGCAGCAGCAGAATGAGCTCAGAGCCGCTCTCGCGGCGGATAAGCGCCGGTTCAGTACGCCTGCCCTAAAGTTGCTGGAGCAAGCGGTCGGCAGGATGACACGCTTGCTGCTTGTGCTGCGCTTTGGGCCTGCCGGGGTCGGCCGACGGCGCAAGTACGGCCCCTTGGACGTTACGACGATAGTGACGCTTGCGACGCACGCGCTCGCAATCCTCTTCTCGTTGGCCCTGAAGAAGCATCTCGATGCCGGCGGGCCGCTGGCAGGCGACCAGAAGTTTCTGGCAATCCTCGACTCAAGGGACCTTGGAGAGCTCCCTTCTGCAGTGGAAGACGCCGTGCGAAGAGAAGTAAGTCGGCTACAGGAACTCGTGGACCGCGGTGTGTGGTCCGATGCGGTACGAGACGTCGAGCGAACGCACGGCACTACCGCCGTCGCGGGTGAGGGGCAAAGCCTGAAAGAGGAGGAGGTGCCGGAGCCGCACCTGCCGCTGCCCGATGATTATGTCTCGAAGATGGGCGTGCACTGCCACTGGCTCATCGAGCAGTTCGCCCCGTCCATTCTCTCTCTCGCCGAAGAAGTGAAGAACCTATGGGACGTCACTGAGGACCCGTTCGTGACTCCAGGTGCGGTACGACAGCGTCGTGATTCTCGCGTTCGAGAGGTGCTGGCGGCAGCGACATTTAAAGACCTGGAGGGCAGACCCATTCGCGAGCTTCCGTTTTGCAGCCTTCAGGCTCCCTGGTGGCCAATACGCACCTTCCGAGACTTCATTTTTGGGATGCGTTTGGTGCAGATGGCGCATTATTTCGTCGTCGGTCTGCCTATGGCTGGCCGTAAGGGCGAACTCACGACTCTCACGCGCGATTGCATCCGGTACACCGAGGACGGGCAGCCATATGCAACTGGGCGCACCTGGAAGCTGGTAGAGCGAATCGCGGGCGCCTCGCGTGAGTACCAGCTTCCAGACTTCTCGGCTTACGCCTTGGAGCAGCAACTCCGCCTAGTCATCGCCATGGAAGGAATCGGCAGCCTGGAGCCCAGGCGCATCAATTTCGTCAAGACTGGAAATCATCTGTGGGCAGAGATGGGCACCGGTAAGGCGGACTGCAGAAAACCACTCCTGCACGCTTCCTATGCGCTCCAGTGGTTTGCAGACGCCCTGGGAATGACCAAGAAGCCGGGTGGACAAGGTGTCCGCGTGCATCGCTTTCGGAAGACCATTGCGCGCCTGACGGCGTTGGCCATGTCAGATGCCCCAAAGGTCTTAATGGATGTGTTTGGACATAAAAACATCGAGATGACGCTGCACTACATTCTCACCGACAAGGACCTTCAAAGCGATATTGAGCGAGTTGAGCGCGAAATCCGTGTGGCTAAAGCTAGAGATGCAGTTATGGCTATTCTTGCTCAAGAGGAGGCATTGGACCAGTCGCTGTTCGGTGGGTTGGGTGGCCCGCACGCGGAGGTGCTCGCAGCTTCGTTGCAGGACTATCGTGCAGAGCGGCATCGGCAGGGCAAGGACTGGGATGCAGAAACGGTGGAAGACTTCGTACAAATTCAGACGCTCGGGGGGAAGAGTTGGGTGATAGTGCGTCCTGGCGTAGTCTGCACTAAGTTCCCGCTCACTGAAGCAGGTCCATGTAACCGCAGCAAAGGCGAGCCTGACCCCTCTCGTTGCCAGAGTCACTGCTGCCATCGCTTAGAGGAGCCTTTTCTGCGGGAAGACGTGAATAACAGCATTCAGCGCTGCATCGACGGCTTTGAGAAGGCTAAGTCGACCGGTGACGACTTGGTGCAGACGTCCTGGGTTGCCCAGTTGAAGATTCATCTGCCGCGGTTTGCTGACCTGCGTGACACGTGGAAGGCCGTTCCGGCAGTCCGAGAGATGCTCGCTTTCGATGAGGGCGAAGAGGTCTCGGTATGACTGGGGAGGGAAAGGGCGCACTCAAGGCACGGGATGCAAAGTCGCCGACTGCCACCAAGCTGAGCGCTGGTTCGAAGCGCGGCGAAATCGCCAGAAAAGCTGGACGCGTCAGTGGTGACTCGCGGACAAGGAAGGCCGAGGAACAGGTGCGCTCAGCGATGCTGGCCTTAGAAGCGGAAGTGTTGGCGGCTGGCGGTTTGCAGGAGCTTTTCCAACGGGGCCTTACCAAGAAGCAGGTCGCCGAGCGTGCTGGCATCAACCCGAGGTCGTTCTACACTCCGAAGCTCAAAGACCTTGGTGGAGAGGTTGACAGCTGGGTCAAGCGCCTGAACGGGGTCGGCAGCGCTGACGACAGGGAGGCGAAGGCGCCTGGCGAGGAAGAAAACGCAACCAGCAAAGCCAGGTCACTCTCGCAACGCTACGCGGACTTGAGAGGCAAGTGGAGGACGGTGTTGCAGGACACGCGTGACACCAAGCTCGCGCTCCAGCAGAGCAAGTCTGAGCTCGAAGCCGCGCTGGCGGAGAACGCACAACTGCGGCGCGAGAAAGCCAGTCTTGCCGCCAGATTGGCGGCCTTTGAGAACAGGGAAGCGAAAGTCGTTCGTCTGCCTCATAAGCGGGGGGCTGAGAACGCGGAATGACAGCGGGGCCTTGCGGTAGGCGAGCATGGTCGCTCGCCTGTGGCCGTCAATTCAGTGGCGCGATGTCCAATGCATTGGCGCAGGCATTGCGCAGGTGCTCGCGGCAAAGCTCTTCTGCTTCATCTGAGTGTCCTTGAGGGGGGTGTTAGCGATGGGGCCGTCGAACTTCAGGCGCAGCCTTGCACCGCGGTCCCCTGAGTGCTGGTCTATTCCTATTTCGGTGGTACTTCGTCGAAGCAGTGCAAGCGCCGGGTTGTCGGCAGCAATTTGGCAATGACATGTCTGCGCCTGCGCTACTCAGACATGCGAGCATGAATGAATAGCCCTGCGAAGAGCGCAAAATCTAGACTAGCCAACATCCATCCGTAATCATGTTGAGGTCAGTTGAGTTCATGTCTCTGAAAGCCTTCAAATTGCTCATGCCCTGCGCGGATGCTGCGGTCATTTCCATCCGGGACTCCTCAACGGTTCGAGGCCTGCCGACTTTCGCCGGATTTAGGGAAGTGCTGCCGCTGGATATGCTGGACGTCTGCGAAGAGCACGCCCTTTGTGCTCCAGGGTCTTGGGCAGAGGAACCATCTAACCAACAGCACCGCCAGTATTGCGAAATCCCAGACAACTTTGCTCCGGCGTTATCGCATGCACACGCTGTCCAGGAGTTCGTGGACCGCCTTCATGACTGTGCTGACGAAGTCGACTTGGTTGTCCATTGCTCCGCCGGGGTATCCCGGTCCGCCGCTGTTGCGGCGTGGGCGGCTGAGCGCTTAGGGGTCCCTTTGCTGGATAGAGCTGGTGTCGGGCTTGGAGAAGCGAACCCGCGAGTCTTGCGGCTGCTGAACTCGCTAACGTGACACAGCACGGAGGAATTTACTCCAGCTCCCGGTTTACAGAGGGCACCAGGCCCAGCTCACGCGCAATGTTGCGAGGGATGGTCAGTGTCACCGCGGCGCCGCCCGAAGGCAAAGTTTGCAACTCGACTTCGACACCTTCCAGGGTTAAATAGACCGGAGGGGCAGGGGTAGAGCCACCTTCCTCGGCGAGTTCGTAAGCCATTTCGGTCAGCACGTCGTCATATAGGTGAAAGCCGGGTTGACCATCGACTCGAAGCCGTGATTTGAGGGTAACTTTAGTGCTCATGACCACCTTTCCGCAGCGTAGAAAAGCACGAACGCACGTCCGTCACGTGGCCGGGATAGACCGCCCTCACGAGGGGAAAGCGGGTTATGAATTGGCATCTAGCCATCTACTGTCGAGATATCTTGCCACTCCGAATACAACATTCGCTCGACTTCCAACATCGTCACTGAGTGACGCCCCAAAAGCTCTGCCAGATGAGTTTGGTCAAGTAGTTCAACGGAGTTGAGTTTGGCATTCTCGTGGGCTTGTCGGTTGAAGAACTGGTTGGTGATGCACACCTTGTCAAAGTCAACCATTGGATGTCGCCGCCTGTAGAACGCTTCCCCGGTGACCACCTCTTTCACCGCATCCCAGTTCAGTGCGGCACCGTGGGTTCCGCTGGTTTTTGCCTGAATCAACTGGCCCTTCGATGCAGCCAATGCCACGACATCGACGCCGTTGTCTGCAGTGCCCGGGGTGCGATAGCAGTCGTACCCTTGCTTTGTCCACAAAACTCCAGCAAGGCACTCGAAGTGCTGCCAGCTCATGCGCAGTGCTGTGTCGAGGGTGACGCGCTCATCAATGTCCAAGCTATCCGCTGCAGGGACGACTTCAGCAATGTTGAAGTCGCCAGGGTTCACATCGCCGGAGCCGTTGAGCATGTCTTCGGCTAGACCACGTTTGTACGTCAGTAGCCGGTCCAGTTTCACATCGAAAGTCGTGAAGTCTTCAGCCCAGACGACGGGGTAGTAGACATAAACGTCCTTCTTCTGCCCGATGCGATATGCCCGGTCGGTGGCTTGGTCCTCCTTGGCAGGGTTCCAGGTCCGGGTGTAGTGGACCACGTGATTCGCTGCCTGGATGTTCACACCAAAACCGACTGCCACTGGAGAAAGGACGAGAACACCGAAGCCGGGCGCTTCTTGGAAGGCCTTGATGCGCTTTTGTCGGCTGGAGGTGTGGCTGGCTGACGCGCTCGTGTCGCCGTTGATGATGTCAGGCTTGAGTTGGAACTCAGCCTCGATGTAGTGTTGCAGGAGCCGCTGTATTTCCCGGAACTCACAGAATACGATAGCCTTTTCCTGCTTTTTCTGTATCTGGCGCAGTTGGGTCAATAACCAATCCAGCTTGGGCGCCTTTTCTCGGTACTGTTTGGTCGGCTCTGGCTTGAAGACATTCAAACCGTGCGGCCGCGGGTCGGTGCAGACAAGGCGCAGGTAGTGCAGCAACCCGAGATGGTTTTTGAACGGCGTGGGGTGGTCCGGGTCTCCACGTTTCTTGAAACTGTCGATGGCTTTGGCGTACAGGTTGCGCTGCGTGCTGGACAGCGATAGCTTGCGGCAGTCCTCGACAACAATCTTCTTGGGCAGTTCAGTTGCTACGTCCGCTTTCATCCGCCGCAGAATCTGCGGAGCAATGCGAGTCCGGAGTTCCTCAACGCGGGCCTTTTCTTCATCCGTCTTTGCCTCGATTGGCTTGCGGTAGCGTTGCCCGAAGTCGTTGAGCGCACCGAGAAGGCCGGGCTGAACAAAGTCAAAGAGGCACCACATGTCAGCAAGGGTGTTCTCAACGGGAGTACCCGTACAAGCAATCTTGAAGGCCACGTTCTGCTTCTTCGCTGCTCGGGTCACCATCGCCGCCGGGTTCTTGATGCGCTGTGCTTCATCGCAAACCATCAGCGACCACTTCTGCGCTGCGAACGAAAACTCGAGGTCTCGTAGGGTTTCGTAGGTGGTCAGGACAACCTTGGCGTTACCGACCCAGTTTGGCCGCAGGAACTTCACCAGTCCATCGTCGGTTTGCAGGCGCTGCTCCACCTGGGCACGCGGCACCCGCAGAGGTGCAAGGGCCTCTCCGTAGGCTGTCAGCAGCGGAAGTGAGCCTTCCAGGAAAAACTTGCGGGCTTCCTCGGCCCAGTTTTCGAGCAGGGATACTGGCGCTACTACGAGCATAGGCTCAATGGAGGGGTCTCTCTCAATGAGGTAAGCCATCAATGCGAGCAACTGAAAAGTCTTACCCAGACCCATGTCATCCGCAAGAACAGCACCTCGGACCTGGTAATCGGTCTGAAGGCTGAACAGATGCTGCATCCATGCCAGGCCATCTCGCTGATGTTTCATCAGCGGGTATTCTGGGCGAATAGCCTTCGGCAATTTGGGCTCGGACGGAACAGACTCCAGCGCGTCGCGCCTGAGTTCCTCATACTCAAGAGCCTGAATGTTGGCGCGCAGTACGAGTTGTTTTTTCGGACCTACTGATGGCCGTTTGGGCCGGGTAGTAGGGTCGAATGTCCTGTCTTCGAGGTCTTTAAATACTGTCTTGAACGTTTCGACGATGTTTGCGGCCTCATCCAGGGAGATGTCCTGGGGTAACCAAGACGTTTTTACGGTTGCCGAACCGTCTTGCTGGGCTGCAGTTATCGCTTTCTCCAACTGCTCCACGGCTGCTTTGTTGGTTGGAACAGCGACTGGCTCTCCGCCGTCTGCCGGTTGGTAGACAACCACGGGTAGAACGTTCTCCGGGAACCATCCTTCCCCTTCGTCCTTTTTCGTGATGTAGGGTGAGTAGTACGGCTTCTCGACGCCGATGCCTTCTACACGGGAGCTGTAGCCACTAAGGTCATGAACCTGGGCATACGAAACCAGTGTGGGCGGAGCGCTTCGTTGGGCAAGCGCTTGCTGCAGCTCATCGAGATGACGCTGTGTGTCTCCCTGCACTTCAAAGTCGTATCCGTGCCAGGCGACGAGTTGGTAGGCGCGGGCGAGTGCGGTATGGAGCGTTCGAACGAACACTTCAAGCTCGGCATCGTCTAACCATTCCGTCTGCGAGGTAGCAGGACCGCTGGCGTTGGCCGTTTCGATGAGCAATCCGACCCGCAGAGGGTATCCCGAGGCGTCACGTTCAAACACGGGAGTAAATCGTTCATATGCGAGCCCTGCGACTTCGCGAGCCTTCTCGAACTGAGACTCGACAATGACGTCGACCGCGTCATCGCCTAAGGTTGCGTAGGGGTTGACCAAGAAGGCCTGGGCCCTGCTGCCCGCGACTCGCCGGCCAGGTAGCCGCTTTATTTCCTGTAGAACCGTTCGGACCTTGGGCGTCACCAGAACTTGGATGATTCCTTCCGGCGTGACGATGTCATAGCGGTCTCGAACCTCTTTGCTGCGGTCAAATGCGTCCAGCCAATCGGGTGGTGCACCCTCAAATCCAGGCTCTATCTCCACCACATGGTCATCGTCGACCACATCAGAACGCCGCAGCCCTATCTCCAGCTTTTCTGGGGTCAGCACTACTGACCGATAAAGAAAATCGTCGAGCTGTGCACCTGCTTGAAGTGCGAGCTTTCGGATGCTGCCCCAAGCTTGGCGATGTGCGATATCGGTGCGCTCTGAGGCGGGGCGTCGAGCAAACGCAACAACCGCTTTGAAGAGCTCCCACTGCTTGGGTTGCATCAATTCCGAGCCGTCCTCGCGCGACATCAGCGGACCCGTGAGCTCCCAGTCCTGGGGCGCTCCATCACGGTCTCGCCAACCCGCGAGAGCAATGGAAAAGTTTCCGTCGGTCAAAGAGTTGCTGCTTTGGAGTACCGGCCGTGCATGCGTGAAAGGAGGCATCGACAGGACTTCGGGAAGCGAAGCGTAGGCGCTATCCCCCATGGCCGTGTACACCGCGTCCCAACTCAGAACGAAACCATCTTCAGTCTCTACCGCGAGGCCATCATCTACCAGCTGAGTGAGAAACCCGCCAACCATCGGGTTTTCCAGAAGCACGCCACCGCCATGTCCGCGAGCACTCGCTATGACCAAGCCAGTCGGGGACCAGCGTCGTACCCATTCGGAGGTGGTGGGTTTGTTCTTCTTGAATAACTGGAACATGTGTTTTCTTATTTCCACCAGCCCTTGCCAGCCTTGTGTTGGAAACCCCACGTGGACAGAATTCCGGCGACTTCGCGGTTGGAGTCATCTGTGAGTACCCAGAGACTTCCACCCTTGGGCGTTCTGTCTTCGATGCGCAAGTCAAGTCGACTGGCCAGCTTGTTCAATGCAAACCGGTTGTAGTACCGTGGAACCTCCGCTGCGGTACCTTTAGCCGCAAGTTGCTCATGGGTCAGCGGAATGTTTCCAAGGGTTCGCGCTGGAAGAGGTTCTGGAGAGGAGCCGGCAACTCGCGTTGCGACCGCCTCGGGCTTGATACCAAATTCCTCACGCAACTTTGCTTCGAACATGTGTTCCCACTTGGACCAGCCGTTGATGCCATCCTGGTGGCGGAGCCTCAGAATGCTGCGGGTCTTTTGCTTGAGCGAGTTATGGTCGTACTGGGGGAGGCGTAAAGGCTCCCCCGTGTTGAAGGGGACGGTCTTGCGCGCGTCATAGCCGTACAGCGCGTTACCCATGCCGCTGAACTCGACGGCTACCAAGTCGCCCATCCTCATGATGAAGGCGTTGTTGCTCCCGGAGGCATCGAGATGGCAAATGAGACCAGTCATCTTCTTGCGCAGCGCGACGAAGTCGCGGTCATGAGCATTACGCGCTGTCGACCCAAGTGCGAAGTCAATATGGTCAATGGCTTTGACGTAGCGTTTCCAAAACTCCATGCGACGGCGGTCACCCAGTCCGTCTTCCGCCAGCTTGGTAAAGAAGGTCTCGATGAACTCCAGCTTGAGCCAGTCGGAGACCATCGACCGGGCCTCGGGTACGACTCCGCCCCAACGGGTTTCATTGGAGGGGAGCCACGGATTTCCCCACCACAGCACTGACCAATCACGTAGGTTTTGCTGCAGATGCATGCCTGGAACCTTCACGTATCTATCAAGCAGCATGACCAAGCCACGGTCTCGTAGCACATCGTTGGTTGCAAGGAGTTCCAGCATCCGGGGCAATAGCCCCTTGAACTGGCTATCGCTGAGTTGAGTTGCTCCGCGGATTTGGGCGAGGATGAGTTCGCGCAAGAACCATGAGGCCTTGGCAATTCCTAGCTCTTCGCAAAGATGGTCAATTGCGCTGGCGTCGCCGCGTAGCAGCTCCTCGACGTAAGGGGCGCAGGGGCTCTCCCCGAACAGTTGCCTGTTGCCGATAGCTGTATCCACCCAGTCGGGATTGACTTGCTTGTCCTTGATGAGGCTGTTCTTGTCGTACAAATATTCGCGTAGCAGCTTCCAGTTGTTGCGGGTGGTCGCGGGAGCGTTGTCACCGAACGCGTCGTAAGTGAAGTAGCTCTTCGCCAACCCCTGATAACAGCGACGGAATGCGCTCGGACGTTCGGACCAGCTATCGACACCATCCAGCACAGCCTCTAGCCGAGGGCGGTCCTCGAGGACACAGGGGCCATTCGGCTTGTAAGGTAGGCATAGCCCCCAGGACAGCAAGTAGGCGTCCCGAAACGATGCGATTTCCTGGCTTTGCCAGAACTTACGCACAGCATCAAGTTGCTGGTCCTCAGACAGATTCAGTCGAGCTGGTCCCTTGGTGCGTTCTCGTATGCTCGCCAGCACGGTGTCGATTTCATAGGAAACCGCCAGCGCACGTGAGCCTTCTTCGGTTCCACTCCGTAACAGCGAAGCCAGATGGTCGAGTGGGCTCATCGCAGTGCGCACTCTCCAAAGTTCCCGGACTCGACCGGCGCTGGTGCCCGGTGCTCGTTGATGCCCAAGAACTCCATCCGCATTTCTACTCGGCGGCTTTCTTCGTCAGTTTCCTTGGCGGCATTGAAGGAGTAGCCGCCGACGAGAAAGAGGCTTCGGACATCCTCCTTCTGCGGGGCTGAGAGAACGTTGGTGCCGCTGGTCGCAAACATCGTGCACAGGACCCGTTGGCTGCGCTGCAGGCTGAGATTCAAGTTGCTCAGATAGGAGCCTGTTTTGTCCGTGTACCCCTCAACGACCACACGCTTGAGAACGCGTTTGCCCAGGTCTTCATTGGCCAAGGTGAGGATTTCCGGCACAAATTGCCTCAGGACGCTCTCCTGGTCGGAGGTCAGCGAGGATTTGCCGAATGCAAACCGGGCTCGGTCGCCGAAGTCGATAACACGACGCTCCTTGTCGACCTTGATACCGTCATAGCGTTTCGCGGCTTCCGTGAACCGTTCGAGGATGCGCTCTATGTCCTTGCGGTGCTGTTCTTCCGCCTTCTCGCGTTCCGTCACGTTCTTCGTCACGGCGAGCAGCGCAACGCCCATCACCACGAGGAACAAGACCATCAGAGCTGTCATGAGGTCTGCGAAGGAAATCCAAAACGGTTTCTCCGCCTCATCCCGGCCACCACGTTTGATGACAAGCTTGGCCCCTACCATGGCTTACACCCGCGCCGGTTTAATGTTGCCCATGGAGGCAAGCGTCACCTCTAGCTCCTGCACTCCGGAGGACAGAAGGCCAACAGCCGCACCGAGCTTGTTATGGAACTCCGTGTTGGCTTTCTCCAGGGTGCGCCTTACTTCTGTTGCGAAAGTCATGTGTGCCTCGCCGAGCACCTTGCTTACACCTTCCAAGTACTCGTCGGCCTGCTTCTGAGCAGTTCCCAGACGGGTCGCCGAATTCTCAATGCGCGCGAGTATGTCGGTTGTGAGAGACGCTTCTTTCCTGGCAAGCTCGACGGTTGCCCGCAGCTCAGCGACCAACTGACCCACGGCGTCTCGTTGGACGCGATAGTCACGCAAGAGGTCTTGTAAAGAGGAGGCACCGGCGGTAAGCGCACCGGATGTTTCCGCCAGTTTGGCTGTGACGCTCGCTGCTTGTCCAAGCACGCCTGTGACACGCTCGCCTGCCGCAGCGAAGTTTCGGGAGGCAGCCCCTAGCTGCTCAGCGCCGGCATTCATCTTTTCGACCGAGGTGCTAGTGGTCTGTGTGAGGACCGCGACGTTCTGTGCCATCTGCGCAGAGGCCACGCTGATTTCCTTGATGGCGGCCTCTACCGACTCAGACATGCTGTTGACGGCACTGGTTGTGCGGTCCGCCATAACTTGCTCACGAGCGCGATTGCTTTCGAACACCGCAGCCTGAGAGTCGTTCAAGGTGGCCAGCATGCCCGACACTTGAGTCCCGATGGTTTCAAGCGTGGCCTGAAGCTTGGTGTTCGTCTCTGACTGTGACGATGCAACGAGTTGCCGAATCTGCTCGATGAATGCAGCTGACTGGGCGTTCATCGCTTCTTGCCGGGCCTCCATCTTTTCAATGGCTTGGGCCATTCGCTCGGCCATGGTGTCCGTGGAGCGGCGACTTGATTCCTCAATGTTGGCTACGAGGGTCTGCAGTGTTCCGACCGCATCCTGGATGCTCTTAGCTGTCTGCTGGTTGAGGTCACTCAGACCGCTAATCTGCCCGCCGAACAGGTCATTCAAGCGCTGGCTGAAGCTCGCCATGACATCTTGAAGCATGCGGGCAGCCGTCGCGCTTTGGTCGCCGCTCGCGGACTTGACGGTGCTGGCGATGTCTTGCAGAGGGCCTTGGAGACTCTGTTGAATGCTATCGGCAATAGTGGCGCCTAGTGCCTTGTTGTCTTCCCTGGACGCATCGACTTGCTCTTTCGAGGTCTGGGTCAGGCGGTCGACCAGCTGCAACTGGGCGTCCTTTGATGCCGTGATTTGAGCGGACGTCAGCTCTCGCAGCAGTTCGCCCAGTTCCTTGACCAAGGCGTCCTTGAGAATCTTGGACTGGCTAGCGGAGTCCTCCGATGCGCGTACTAGGCGCGATAGGTATTCCTCGCCAGCTCCGGAGTCGAATCGCGCATCGATGTCATGGGCGATTTCTTCCGTACGACGATAGAGGGAGGCTAGGAGCAGCTTTTCAATGAACGTCACGACCATTGCTGCGGCAATGGCGGCTGCAGAGACAAGGAATGCTTCCCCCACGAGGTGCATAAGGGACTGCAGACTATCTCGTACGGTGGCAGCGTTCTCGCTGACTTGGAACTGGCGCAGACCTTCAATGAGCCCGCTGAATGTGCCGATGATGCCGATGCCAGTGAAGAGCCCTGGGAGGTGCTTGAAGAACTCCGTGCGAAGCCGGCTGTCGACTACAAACTGGCTGTTGAAATACAGCTCTGCAGGAGCTGTTGCGCGGATTGCAACTACAGCAAGCTGACCGTCGCGGTCCTCGCGCTGAATATGCAGGGAGTCTTGATACTCTTTCCAGAGATGAGCCAAGCGCCGGTCTCGCGCAAAGACCTTCTTGAACTCCGGCGCGGAGTTCTTGGATTCAAAACGTCGAATGTCTTTCTGAATGGACCTCAGCCGATTCCAGTGGAGTACTCCGGGTACGAGAAAGACTGTCAGGAAGACCAAGATGAGGAATGCCAACACGGCTCCCGTGGCCAGGACGGGTGTTGGCACTGTGGCGAGAATGGATTGCAAGTTCACTTAGTCGGCCCTTCCACCGGCGTTTCGTTGACAGTCTTGAGTTCAGGGACCTCGATGCCATGCTCATCGCAATACTGGAACAGCAGCATCTCAAGCATGTTGGTTTGAGAGCGCCGCTCCCGAGCCGCAGCAGCTTCCAGCAACGCTTTGAAGCGCGGGGACACGCGAAAACTGACGGAGACGTTTTTTCCCTCGGACATGGCTGGTCTTCCCGGTTGTATAGAGCTCCACCATACATGTATCCAATGGTTTCTGGAAGCGGTAAATGCTTGGAAATCGCTATGTAGGTCGAGCGAACCCTGGCATCAAGGCTTCGACTTCCGTATCGGTTGCCCCGGACCGCGTCACACGCCTGCCGACCAACCTGGCAGCGACATGCCTACCTTGAGGCCGAAAATTATTAATCCTTCCTCAATGCGCTCCATCGCTAAGACGTCGAAGCCTCGGATTCGCATGAGAGCAGTGGGCGACATCTGCACCAGGTCACCCAATCGATGGACGCCGGCCGCGAGAAGCAAGGCAATGACCGGCTCAGTGAGCTCATAAATCTCCGAAATTGGCCTGAAAAGCATAGGGTCCAGAAGCGCTCCTGGTACATACTTTCGCTGCAAACTCTCTTGGGAGATGACCCGGCCACTGCTGAACGTGAGCGTGACCTGATTCTCGAACAAGGGGTTGAAATCGGTCGGCTTTACGATACGGCCATTCTGAATATCCATGGTTCCGCAGAACCAGTCCGCAAAAACCGGAGCGGAACATCCCGGGAAGACCATCGCCAGGCCTCGTTCGCTTGGGTTGTAAGTTGTCCCGGCCAGCGCGACTAGAAAGAGCTTGTCGGCAACTATCGACCAAGTGGCGTCATACCCTCTTTGGTTTGCTGTTGAGAACGCCATGAATACCGGGAGCCCAGGAAGGCGCCCGAGCGGCTCTGCAGAGGTCCAATACTCGGAGCCATCCAAGTAGACTGTATCCATCGTTTGCGTTGTCATTTCTTCTCCTAGATACGACTCCAAAAATACGCAGGTCCTTGAGGATTTGGTCTGCGATGGAGTTTTGGGCGTTCTACGCGTCGACTACTGTGCCTGCCGGATGAACAGCCCCCACAAATACTCGGCTCCACCCTCATGCGACAGGTGCGATTTCTCTGAGTTGTTGCCGCTCCAAGAGAAACCCAGCGGCTTTAAATAGAGTGATTGGTCAGTTGCCTCGATGTGCAGCATCTCGTTTGAGCTGCCCTCTCTGGCTTGCGCATCGTGAGAGTACGCGATGCAAGTGCTTCCGCGGCCACCCATTGAGTCCAGTCGTGCGGAACCCTGAGCCACTGCATCCCCGTCTTTGTAGAGCGTCGCGGCAAATCGTCGTGAGTCGATACGTTCAAAGGAAAAGGATGACCCGGGGTTTCGCTCAGCAATTGCCTGCAGAGAGCCCTCGAAGAAGCGCGCCAAAAAATCGAACGCGCCTCTCAAGAAGTCGTCCTTGTCTTTTTGAGTGAATTCTTTGGCAAGACGCAGGTTGCTTGAGCGAGGACCCGTTGAGGGCATGGTTGCTGACGCTGGAGGGGCCTGCAATGTGGTTTGGGTTGCACGACCTAACTGCGGCGGTTGCTTGTTCGACAGTGCGGATTTTTCTTCGACAACTCGTCGTACTTGCCTCGCTACATCCGCAAGTGCTTCGTCAATATCGGGCCAACTGGTAATCGCCTTGCCGTCTTTGGGCGCAGCAAGGAGTCCTCCAAAGGGGGCCGCATGCCAGTCGCAGTGCCTGAGGATGACGGGAATGACGCGCGCCTCTCCTGCCTGGTGCTTCTCCATGGCTCTGGCCATTTCCTTGGAGTAGCAGTAGGTAGATGCCAAGAAGTCCGAACTCACCAGCAGAAGTACAACGTCTGCAGCTTCGAGGCTTCCTTGAATGGAGTCATCCAAATCTGAGCCGACGACGATACGGCGGTCATGCCATGACTCGATGAGTCCTTGGTTTTTGAGCATCGCCAAGTGAGTTTCCAGCTGGTC